>BNJS01001309.1_pt1 | contig 492794 bp, 567 predicted proteins | sample 8540461 | NCBI WGS metagenome assembly BNJS01 (sample SAMD00202454, study PRJDB9452) | human saliva metagenome | isolation source: human saliva | place: Japan
GCCTTTGCTGTCAACGGTGGTTTTGGCGTCCACGCCTTTTTTTGGATGTCGTCTTTGGTGTCTTGCGCCAAGTCGATGCTGTAGTCGGTCACGTTGTTCGCGTCTGCTGCGGCAGCAGTAACGGTCACTTTGTCAGAACCGGCGCTGGCAGTCGTGCCTTTGGCGTTGACGGTGTAGATGTCTTGGCCGTTGGCACCGGTCGTTTTCACCACGTCTTTGATGTTGGTACCGGCACGTACCTCGGTACGCGCGGCGGCGCTTTGCTGTTTCAGCTGGCTGTAGTTGACGGCGTCGGCGTCATCGGTACCCGGGGCAACGTTGGTAATCTTGTTGCCGGCGGCATCGATGCCTGACTGGTCACACTCGGGCCACCGGTAATGGTGAGGCCGTCTGTATTCAGTTTGCTGTCGCCTGCGGTCACGCTGTCAACGGTGATGTCTTTGGCCAGTTTCAGCTGTGCGCCACCGGCTACGGTTTCGCTGATGATGTTGCTGTCGCCTTTGACATTGATGGTGTCGCCCAATGCGTAGTTGTTGCTGCCGGTGGTACCGCCGAAGTTGATGCCTTTGGCGATATTGGCGGCGTTGTTGGCTACGTTTTGGTTGGTCGCAAACAGTTGGCTGCCGTTAACGGCATCTTTGCTGTTGGCATTGAGGTCACCGGCGGCTACGTTGGTCACTTTGTTGCCTGCGGCATCGATACCGGACTTGGTCAGGCTAGGACCGCCTGCGATCTTAACACCGTCGTTGTTCACGGTGGTGTCGCCGGCTTTGACGCTGTCTATTACCAGGTTTTTGTTCAGCTTGACGGTCACTTTATCGTCTTGGGCTTCGGTGGTGATGTTGTCGTCGCCAGCAACGGTCACGGTGGAGCCGAGTTTTTCGATATTGGTGCTGCCGCTGTCGCCGTTGAAGGTCAGGCCTTTGCTGTCAACGGTGGTTTTGGCATCCACACCTTTTTGGATGTTATCTTTAGTACTTTGAGCAAGGTCGATACTATACTCAGTTGTGACTGCACCATCGGCTGCAGTTGTAGTATTAGAGGTCAGATTCAAAGCATTGGAAACTTGTACCGTTGCTTTATCTGCGCTGACGGTATAAGTGGTTTCTTTGCCTGAAGTTGTTTTATTAACGTGCGCGTTACTGCCTGCCTCCACCTTGGTTGTGGTTTTGGCATTATTGATGGCATTGGCCACATCGCCGGCAGTCGCTACACCGGCAGTCGGTGCGGACACTGTGCCATTATTATCGACAGACAATGAGCCTTGAGTGACGTTGATTTGAACTTTTGATGCATTCTCGCCATCGGTAACTGCAACGGTCGTCAAATTACCATCGGCGTAGTTGACTGTACCGTTGTTGTTGATACGGGATTTGTCTGTGCCGTTTTGTTGGATATTGTGTCCAACATTGTTCATAACGGTGTACAGTTGGCTACCATTAACTGCATCGGTTGAAGTGGCGGAAATACGGCCTGCGGCAACATTCTGGATTTGGCGTTCATTGCCTGCACTGCCTACAGAAACCGCGCCTGTTGTAGAGGATGAAGAAGCAGCATAGCTGACATTGGTCGCAGCGCCACTATCATTTAAATGAGGCATTTTTAGCGGTTGCATCAAAATTATTGGCTGCACCGACAGCACCATTGCCCAAAGCGACAGAATCTTGAACAGAAGCAGTAGTACCGTTACCCAAAGCAACAGCATTGACGCCTGTAACATTTGCCTGATTGCCGATAGCAATACCATTTGTGGCTGCACTTGTCGTAGATGCAGATGGGCCAATGGCAATTGAGTTTGCACCTTTCGCACCATCGTTATTCCAGTTTTTGGTGCCGTCAGTGCTACCATCAGTTGACTTAACAGAGAAATAACGAACGCGTTCGAGCGCACTCAATACACCATAAAGTTGAGAGCCATTGATGGCATCAGTAGAAGTAGCAGAAATATCGCCGGGGGATACATTGATGATTTGGCGTTCATAGCCTTTAGAACCGACAGACACAACATCACCGGCATCGGTAGTTTGACCGCCTGCCCAAGTGTAGGTCACGCCCATGATTTCGCGTTGAACGTATGCCTTACCTTCTTTATCAGTTTTAGAAGCCGTACCCAAAGCCACAGAGTTCAGCAAAGTAGCCTTCGCGCCTGTGCCCAAAGCTACACTGCCAAAGGCAGTAGCCTGAGATTTAGTACCAATAGCCAAAGATAAATCAGCAGATGAATTAGACTGCACACCCTAATGCAACAGAACCTTGACCGGCAATAGTATTACCATAAGAACCGTAATTCATCGTATCACCAGTCATCTCTTTATAAATATCACGCAGACTTTTACCGCTCAGCGTATATTCACCTGTCTTTTGCACCTTTTGTCATTATATTTGATGAATTTATCCGTTGCATTGCCAGAATATCGAGTACCACCTACCAAATCTAAATCATCACCACCAATAGCAACAGATGAATGACCATTGGCCAAGACATTGCCACCAACCGCAATAGATTGGTCTCCCTTTGCCCACGCACCCTCAGGTCTGCCCTGTGGATCAACACGGTTACCTGAACCAATAGCAATAGACTGAGTTATCTTAGAACTACTTGAATCGCCTACTCGAGCCGTATTACCAATAGCAATATTATTGTGAGTTACATTCACATTCATACTATTTTGGGAGAGAACCTCAGATGCACGTCCAATAGCAATCGTACCAAGTCCGGTTGCATTCGCGTCTGCACCAAGTGCAATAGCACTTGATGCTGCATTACCCGAAGCTGGAGAATTTGCCACTGCACTTTTACCGATGGCAATGGTATTTCCAGTTTGAGCTTGGGCTGAATTACCTATAGCGATAGACTCACTTTGATAACCCACCGCATTGGTACCGATTGCAATAGCATTTTGCGCATTGGCTGCAGCCTGACTGCCGCTGCCAATTGCAATGCCGTCTTGACCTCTTGATGTGCTGGATTGGCCCAAAGCCATTGAGCCTATACCAAATGCTTGCGCCGAATTACCCAATGCTGTTGTGCTCGTATTATTGGCAAGAGCATTCTTACCTACCGCTGTCGCTTGCGTACCATTTGCTTTGGAATCTGCACCCAATGCCGTTGAGTCTGTAGAAACAGCATTGGCACTTTTACCTATCGCTGTTGCATGTGAACTACTTGCACTTGTATCTGCACCCATCGCAACAGCATGATTCTGAGTAGCCTTGGCATTTGTACCAACAGCAAGGCTGTTATTATGTGTTGCATTTGCACTCGTACCTACCGCAACTGCACCATTAGCCGTGGCATTGGCTGATGCTCCTACTGACAAAGCACCAATACCGGTCGCTGTTGCACCACTAACCGCGGTCGCACTGGTTGCAGCATCAAAATCAATTTTTCCTCGTGCTGCAGTTGCCGCATACGAATTACCTGCACCCAAAAGAGCTGCCGAAATCACTGTCAATCTGAAAACTGTCGCGATACCATTTTTACCGGATTCGGCAGATACATCTGTACTATTTTGTTCTGCAGACGATTTCACACGGCCTTTGGCCAATTCGGACGTTACGACGAAAGATTGAATCGTACGGTTCCAAACGACTTTAAATATCTTATTCATTAGTGTGTCTTTCTCTTTTTTTGATGGATAAAAGCGTAGGCATGAGCATGACGCTACTTTAAAAAGTCTATTGCGGAGGATTTCCCAGCAAATACTTGCTTCGAGCTGACGTTTATTGTCACTTTGAGACGAAATTTAGGTCTTTTACTATCTCGAAGTGAAATAGTATTTCACACTTACAAAATATCCGCTAGTCTGAAATATCAACCGATTATCTTTAATTTCTAAATAAAATCACGGCTTTCAACCAAAAAAACCAATCATCAAAAGGGTTTCGGCCATGTTTCTATTAATAAGCGGTGTGTTGTATTCCATTGACAAGTCACAAGTAAACACAGTAATCATGCAAGCCATATGCCAATTATTTGAAATATTATTTAAAATGAATTATTTATTAAAAAAACGAAGAGAAAGGCCGTCTGAAATATTTCAGACGGCCTTTAATGAAATGATATTGAATATCTACTTACTTGAATAATTTGTTTTTTAAGCTATCAATAAAATCGGCAATATGCTTTTAATACGTCATAGAAAGAATACGCATATCCCTACTTATACAAACGCAGATGGTTTTACAAACCGAATACGGCAATATCGCCCTTGCCTTGACGAATCAGCTCGGTGCCATCGGTCATATCGATAACCGTCGTCGGCTCAGTACCGCACCAGCCGCCATCAATAACCAAATCAACAGCATGCTCAAGACGGTCTCGGATTTCGTATGGATCGGTCAATGGCTCTTCGTCTTCGGGCAGCATGAGGGTGCAACTTAAAATAGGTTCGCCCAATTCTTGCAAAAGTGCCAAGGCAGTAGCGTTATCGGGAACACGCAGGCCGATGGTTTTGCGCTTGGGGTGAAGCGTGCGATTGGGTACTTCTTTGGTTGCCTGCAGGATAAAGGTGTAGCTGCCGGGCGTAGCTGCTTTGAGCTGGCGGAATTGGGCATTATCCACTTTGGCGTAAGTACCCAATTCACTCAAATCGGCACACATCAGGGTCAGATGGTGTTTTTGATCGATTTTGCGAATCGTGAGAATGCGCTCCATCGCATTTTTGTCGCCCAGTTTACAGCCAAGCGCATAGCAGGAATCCGTAGGGTAAACGATAACGCCGCCACTGCGGACAATATCGGCAGCTTGTTTGATGAGGCGGTCTTGGGGATTATCGGGATGGATGGCGAAAAATTGTGCCATGTTTTTTTCCTTATCATTCTAATGGTTTGTTGTTTGACATTTTAAAACTTATTTGGCCGTCTGAATATTGGATTTCCACCACCATGAATGGATTTAGCCTCTACTACAACACGGCTGCACCCAGTGATACCTTATATATAATTTTGATTTACCGGCCGATATCGAAAGTCAATTTAATACACTATATAATGCATTATTTTGTTTGAAAGTCATCTCAATGCCTGCTTCTTCCCTACCTTCCCGCCGTTTGTCTGTTGCCCCCATGCTCGATTGGACAGACAGACACTATCGCTTTATGGCGCGACAAATTACACGCAATGCTTGGCTTTATAGCGAAATGGTCAATTCAGGCGCGGTGGTTTACGGAGATAAAGACCGCTTTTTGAGTTTCAACGAAGGCGAGCAACCGGTAGCGTTACAGCTTGGCGGCTCAGATCCGCATGACTTGGCAATCGCTGCCAAAGCGGCTGAAGCGTATGGCTATAATGAAGTCAACCTAAATTGCGGCTGCCCCAGCCCACGCGTTCAAAAAGGCGCTTTCGGCGCTTGCCTAATGAATGATGTAGATTTGGTGGCAGATTGTTTGAACGCGATGCAGGATGCAGTTGAAATTCCGGTGACGGTCAAACACCGCATCGGCGTAGACAGGCAGACAGAATATCAAGTCGTGGCAGATTTTGTGGGAACGCTTCGCGAAAAAACAGCCTGTCGCACATTTATCGTCCATGCGCGTAATGCTTGGCTGGACGGTTTATCCCCGAAAGAAAACCGCGAAGTTCCGCCACTCAAATATGAATACGTCTACCGCTTGAAACAAGAGTTCCCCGACTTAGAAATTTTGATTAACGGCGGCATCACCACCAACGAAGAAATCGCCGAACATCTGAAAATTTGTAGACGGCGTCATGATCGGGCGCGAGGCCTATCACAATCCAATGCTGATGCGCGATTGGGATGCGCTGTTTTACAACGACGCACACGCACCAATCCAATACGCAGATTTAGCAGCTTGGCTATACGCATACAGCCGCGAACAAATCGCCTCAGGACGCGGCACCATCCTACGCCACATCGTCCGCCATGCACTAGGCTTAATGCACGGCCTAAAAAATGCCCGCACTTGGCGCCGTATGCTCTCAGATGCCGCCTTGCTAAAAGACAACGACGGCAGCCTGATTCTAGACGCATGGAAAGAAGTCGAACGCGCAAATATTTGGGACTAATGCCATATCGTGTGAATAAATGAAAGGCCGTCTGAAACATCCATTTTCAGACGGCCTTCATCTTTTCATCACTACATAAAACAAATTCGCAACACTCCTTATAAGACAATTTGTCGCACATCTGAACTCAATATATAATTTAACCATGCAAGTCTTTATTTTTAAGCATTTTTCATTTTCAAAACATACATTGTCTACACTGGGAGAACCATCATGCCTCATCTAAACTTGGATAAAACGGATTTAAAGATTCTGCAGGTTTTGCAGGAAAATGGGCGGCTGAGCAATGTTGAGCTTTCTGAAAAGGTGGCGCTCTCCCCTTCTCCCTGTCTACGCCGTCTCAAACAGCTTGAAGATGCGGGCATTATTCAAAAATACGCCGCCCAGCTTTCTCCCGTATCTTTGGGATTGGGTTTGCAGGCTTTTATCCGTGTATCGATTAGCAAGGCAAAAGATGCGCGCGAGGATTTTTCCGAATCCGTCCGTGCTTGGCCGGAAGTATTGAGCTGTTTTGCTTTAACGGGTGAAACCGACTATCTGCTCCATGCCTTTTTTACCGATATGAACGCGTTTTCCCATTTTGTTTTGGACACGCTGCTTTCACACCACGGCGTGCAAGATGCGCAATCGAGTTTTGTGTTGAAAGAAATTAAAAACACGACCGCTCTGCCTTTGGTTCATTTGGTTCAGGATTGATGATTTGAAACTGATAAAGGCCGTCTGTTGTTCAGACGGCCTTTTAAATTCCAATGGTTTGCTTTAATGTCCATACACTTGTATACTTTTTAAGAATAATTCACATAAACTTTTACTATGACTGACACCGCCCATCTCGATACCAATACTGTTTCAGAACATACCAAACAATGGCTGGAAAAAGCCGTTATCGGGCTGAATCTCTGCCCGTTTGCCAAAGCGCCGCACGTTAAAAACCTGGTTCGCATCGTTGTCAGCGAAGCCCGTCATTTGGACGGTTTCCTTGAAGACTTGGATCGTGAATTGCAGCTTCTGGGCAATACGCCCGCTTCGGAATTGGAAACCACTTTACTGGTTCATCCGACACTGTTCCCTGATTTTGAAACCTTCAACCAAATGCTGGAAATTGCCGACGATGCGGTTGTAGAAAACGAATTGGAAGGCATTGTCCAAATTGCGCCGTTCCATCCCGATTTTCAATTTGAAGACACAGAAGCCGACGACATCAGCAACTACACCAACCGCTCGCCCTACCCGACCTTGCATCTGATTCGTGAAGACAGTATTGCCAAAGCGGCTGAAGCATTTCCCGACGCCTCGGCAATTTTTGACCGCAATATCGCGCTGCTGGAAAAAATGGGGCATGAGGGCTGGGATAAATTAGACATTCCGCGTTGTCCATTTCCACATCACAAGCCGTCTGAAAACAAATAATTGGTGATGGGAAGATGGTTCGCTATTTATTGATTTTTTGCGGCGCATTGTCGCTCGTCTTGGGCATTATCGGCATTTTCCTGCCATTTACTGCCGACTACGCCTTTCATTTTATTGACCGCCGCCTGCTGGGCAAAAGCTTCGCCGCGCTTTCACAATTGGCTCTATCATCACCGCCATTTCGGCCCGATCATACAAAACTGGGAAAACAACGGCGCCGTGCCGCGCAAGGCAAAGTTCTTCGCTATCGGCATGATGGCCCTTTTCTTGCCTGTTTATGTTTTGGCGGTTTCCGGAACGCTGGTGGATTGGTGTCATATCGTCAGTCTGTTGCAGCTGCGTGGCTGTGTGGATGTGGTTACGGCCGGAAGCATAAAATAAAACAGGTGGGCATTTTCGCTCACCTGTTTTTTGTCTTCACACCTAATTTATCTATAAAAACAATCAGTAAGAACCAAAACGCCCTATTTAACCCTCATTTTTCAGACGGCCTCCATTTATTCAATCAAATGTAAATTTTAGCTAAAATTAATTCAAACCATTTTTTCGATAGCATTATTTCCGAGATTTCAAGCTCCTGTTTCAAAAACATTTTTCTACTACCTCCAACTACCTCCATCGCTTTTATTTCTTTATTTGTATCAACATTTCTTTTGATTCCAACACTCTAAACCGTCCCTTAACACTTGCTTTGCGTTATACTCTCCCCTGACACAACCGCGCAGTTCGTCTGGATATTTTCAGACGGCCTGAATATTTCACCGCCGTGCTTTCTCAACGAAAAGTTCCTTACGGCGCAACAGAATAAAAAAAGGAAATACTATGCGCTATCTCTCATTTTTCACTGCTTCTTGCCGCCCTTTCCTGCTGCGGCATCCGATTTTGACGGCTCATCCGCAAGCTTGCTTTTGGGGTCTGCCGTTTGCACTGATTCTCTTGTCTATTGCACTCGGACCTCTGTTTTTTTCTCCCGTATTTGGCACCATCACTTCGGCAAAATTACAGCGTTTTTGGACACTGCTGTTTTTTTAACGCCGTTTCATCGTAACCTTTGGTTTTCGGAGCAGGCGTACATACCGTTGCCCATGCGTTGGTTGAAGAATATATCCCCTTTATCCTGCTGCTTTTTGGCGCTCTATACCATTTCAGGCGGTATTTTTTTGTCAGCGGCAATTTGCACGGCTCGCCCAAATTGAACACAACCCTGTTGGCAGTCGGCACGGCTTTGTCTTCCATCATGGGGACAACAGGCGCGGCGATGTTGATGATTCGTCCGCTTTTGAAAGCCAACCATAAACGCCACTACCGCGTTCACATCGTGATTTTTCTTCATTTTCTTGGTAGCGAAATATCGGCGGCGGGTCTGACTCCTTTAGGCGATCCTCCGCTGTTCTTAGGATTCCTGAAAGGCGTAGATTTCATGTGGACGGTCAAACACATGCTGATACCTGTATTGATTAGTTCTGTGATTTTGCTGGCCGTTTTTCTACATCATCGACAGCCGACACTTCAACCGTGAACAAAGCGAACACCTTGCTCCTGCTCCTTCCGATAAAGAAGACAAAGTCAAAATCTACGGCAAATGGAATTTTCTGTTACTGGCCGGCGTAGTCGGCGCGGTTTTGCTGTCCGGTTTGTGGAAACCAAATCATCCGGGCTTTGAAATCTTGGGCAGCCATTATGCCTTGCAAAACCTGATGCGCGATGGCATTTTGCTGGCTCTGACCGCCGTATCTTGGATTATTACGCCCAAACAGGTACGCGCAGGCAATGAGTTCAACTTCGAGCCGATTGCCGAAGTGGGCAAACTGTTTTTGGGTATCTTCATTACCATTTCGCCCGTCTTGGCGATTTTGAAAGCCGGTGAAGCAGGCGCACTGGGCGCTGTCGTTTCTCTGGTTCACGACGCGGCAGGCAATCCGATTAATGTGATGTATTTCTGGATGAGCGGTTTGTTGTCGGCATTCTTGGATAACGCGCCAACTTATTTGGTGTTCTTCAATATGGCAGGGGGCGATGCCCAAGCTTTGATGACAGGCCATCTGTTCCATTCGCTGCTGGCCGTATCCATGGGCTCCGTATTCATGGGCGCGCTCACTTATATCGGTAATGCGCCGAACTTCATGGTCAAAGCCATTGCCGAACAACGCGGCGTGCCGATGCCTTCCTTCTTCGGCTACATGGTATGGTCGGTGATTGTATTGGTACCGCTGTTTGCCCTGCATACGATGATTTTCTTCGTTTGGCAGCTCTTTTAAACTTAAGGCCGTCTGAAATTCAGACGGCCTTTTATTTTCTAACAAACCAGCAAACATAATTCTTAAATATCAATCAGTTAAAATTTTTTCGCTTTAACATTTCATTACATATCCCTACTTTTTTCCCACTTTTCCCGTAAAAATAAGCGTAAAACTGACATAAAGCAGCCTATACCTGATAAAATCTAAAGCTTTGTTGTTTGTGTTTATTCGTTGTTTTTATAGCAAACCTCTGCTTTTTTCAGACGGCCCATCCTTTGTTTCAAAGCATTACATGCCGTCGGAAAAAACAATCCGATATCCGAATCTCAACCCACCAAAAAGTAACGCATCCTTATGATTAAGATAAAAAAAGGCTTAGACCTGCCTATCGCGGGCAGACCGGAGCAAGTCATTTATGACGGCCCGGCCATTACCGAAGTCGCGTTGCTTGGCGAAGAATATGTCGGCATGCGCCCCTCGATGAAAGTCAAGGAAGGCGAAGCCGTCAAAAAAGGCCAAGTGCTGTTTGAAGACAAAAAGAATCCGGGCGTAGTATTTACTGCTCCGGCTTCAGGCAAAATCGCCGCTATTCACCGTGGCGAAAAGCGCGTACTTCAGTCAGTCGTGATTGCCGTTGAAGGCAACGACGAAATCGAGTTTGAACGTTACGCACCTGAAGCGCTGGCAAAATTGAGCAGCGAAGAAGTGCGCCGCAACCTGATCCAATCCGGTTTGTGGACTGCGCTGCGCACCCGTCCGTTCAGCAAAATCCCTGCCGTCGATGCCGAGCCGTTCGCCATCTTCGTCAATGCGATGGACACCAACCCGCTGGCTGCCGATCCTACGGTCATCATCAAAGAAGCCGCCGAAGACTTCAAACGCGGCCTGTTGGTATTGAGCCGCCTGACCGAACGTAAAATCCATGTGTGTAAAGCAGCCGGTGCAGACGTGCCGTCTGAAAACGCCGCCAACATCGAAACACATGAATTCGGCGGCCCGCATCCTGCCGGTTTGAGCGGTACGCACATTCATTTCATCGAGCCAGTCGGCGCGAATAAAACCGTTTGGACCATCAATTATCAAGACGTGATTGCCATCGGACGTTTGTTTGCAACAGGCCGTCTGAACACCGAGCGCGTGATTGCCTTGGGCGGCTCTCAAGTCAACAAACCGCGCCTCTTGCGTACCGTTTTGGGTGCGAAAGTATCGCAAATTACTGCGGGCGAATTGGTTGACGCAGACAACCGCGTGATTTCCGGCTCGGTATTGAACGGCGCGATTGCACAAGGCGCGCACGATTACCTCGGCCGCTACCACAATCAGATTTCCGTTATCGAAGAAGGCCGCAGCAAAGAGCTGTTCGGCTGGGTTGCGCCACAACCGGACAAATACTCCATCACGCGCACAACCCTCGGCCATTTCCTGAAAAACAAACTCTTCAAGTTCAACACAGCCGTCAACGGCGGCGACCGCGCCATGGTACCGATCGGCACTTACGAGCGCGTGATGCCCTTGGATATCCTGCCTACCCTGCTTTTGCGCGATTTAATCGTCGGCGATACCGACAGCGCGCAGGCACTGGGTTGCTTGGAATTGGACGAAGAAGACCTCGCTTTGTGCAGCTTCGTCTGCCCGGGCAAATACGAATACGGCCCGCTGTTGCGCAAGGTGCTGGAAACCATTGAGAAGGAAGGCTGATTATGGGCTTGAAACATTTTTCTTGGAAAAAATCGAACCGCACTTCCTGCCGGGCGGCAAACATGAAAAATGGTATGCCCTCTACGAAGCTGCGGCGACGATTTTCTATACATCCGGCGCGGTAACGCGCAAAGCGGCCCACGTCCGCGATGCGCTCGACTCCAAGCGCATGATGATTTTGGTGTGGCTGGCTTTGTTCCCCGCCATGTTCTACGGTATGTACAACGTCGGCGTACAGGCATTCAGTGCGTTAACGCCTGATTTGTTGCAACAAAACATCGCCAACGACTGGCATTACGCCCTTGCCAACGCTTTGGGCATCAATATGTCGTCTGAAGCGGGCGTGTTGGGCAAAATGCTGTTCGGCGCGATTTTACTTCCTGCCGATTTACGCGACTGTATTTGTTGTCGGGCGGCTTCTGGGAAGTCTTGTTCGCCACCGTGCGCAAACACGAAATCAACGAAGGTTTCTTCGTGACTTCGATTTTGTTTGCCTTAATCGTTCCCCCTACGCTGCCGCTGTGGCAGGCTGCCTTGGGTATTACCTTCGGCGTGGTGGTTGCAAAAGAGGTGTTCGGCGGTACGGGTAAAAACTTTATGAACCCTGCGCTGGCAGGCCGTGCCTTCTTGTTCTTCGCCTACCCTGCCAATATTACCGGCGACACCGTTTGGACGGCGGTTGACGGCTATTCCGGCGCAACCGCGCTGGCTCAATGGGCAGCACACGGTGCAGACGGCCTGCAAAATGCCGTTACCGGTACATCCATCACTTGGATGGATGCGTTTATTGGTAATCTGCCCGGTTCTATCGGCGAAGTATCCACTTTGGCGCTTTTAATCGGCGGCGCGTTTATCGTGTTTGCCCGCATCGCTTCTTGGCGCATTATTGCCGGCGTGATGATCGGTATGATTGCCATGTCTTCGCTGTTTAACTTCATCGGTTCGGACACCAATCCGATGTTCAGCATGCCTTGGTACTGGCACCTGGTCGTCGGCGGCTTTGCCATCGGTATGCTGTTTATGGCGACCGACCCTGTTTCTGCTTCCTTTACCAATGTCGGCAAATGGTGGTACGGCGCGTTAATCGGCGTGATGTGCGTATTGATCCGCGTGGTCAACCCTGCTTACCCCGAAGGCATGATGTTGGCGATTCTGTTTGCCAACCTGTTTGCCCCGATTTTCGACTATTTCGTCGCACAAGCGAACATCAAACGCAGAAAGGCGCGCAGCAATGGCTAAGAAATTCGATAAAGACAGCTTCAGCGGCACGCTGATTGTGGTATTGGTTGTCAGCCTGATTTGTTCCATCATCGTTGCCGGTGCGGTCGTCGGCTTGAAACCCATCCAAGAGAAACAAAAACTCCAAGACAAACAAGGCTATATCTTGAGCGTAGCCGGTTTAATGGATAAAAACACCGACATCAGCAAAACCTTTGCCGAGCGTATCGAGCAACGTGTCGTGGACTTGGCAACCGGCGAATACGTCGCCGATGCACCTAAAGACTTCAGCGCACGCGTTGCCGGCAAAGACCCTGCCCAAAGCATCCAAATCAAACCTGAAGACGATTTGGCAGGCATCAAAAGCCGTGCCAAATACACTGAGGTTTACTTGGTAAAAGGCGAAGACGGTAAAGTCAGCCAAATCATCCTGCCTATGCACGGCAACGGCTTGTGGTCTGTCATGTACGGTTTTGTCGCCATTCAACCTGACGGTAACACCATCAACGGCATTACCTACTACGACCAAGGTGAAACTCCGGGTTTAGGTGGCGAAATCGGCAACCCTCTGTGGCAAAAAAAATTCGTCGGCAAAAAACTGTTTGACGAACAAGGCAAATTTGCCCTGCACGTCGGCAAAGGCGCAAGTTCAGACAAAGAACACGGCGTAGATGCCCTCTCCGGCGCATCGCTGACGTCTAAAGGTGTGCAAGGTTCGTTCGACTACTGGTTCGGCGAAAACGGCTATATCCCCTACCTGAACAAATTGAAATCAGCAGGAGCACAATAATGGCTGACATGAAACGCTTGAAATATTTGATGTTTTCACCCTTTATCGACAACAACCCGATTGCCTTGCAGGTTTTGGGTATTTGTTCGGCTTTGGCGGTTACCACCAAACTTCAGACGGCCATCGTGATGGGTATTTCTGTGAGCTTTGGTAACCGGTTTTTCCAGCTTCTTCATCTCATTGGTACGCAACTACATCCCCAACAGCATCCGTATTATTGTGCAAATGGCGATTGTTGCTTCCTTGGTAACGCTGGTTGACCAACTGCTCCAAGCCTTTTGCTTATGAGCTGTCCAAGCAGCTGTCCGTATTCGTCGGCCTGATTATTACCAACTGTATCGTGATGGGCCGCGCCGAAGCATTCGCCATGAAAGAGCCTCCTTTGGAAAGCTTGGTTGACGGTATCGGCAACGGCGCAGGTTACGGCATGATGCTGATCATCATCGCAACCATCCGCGAACTGATCGGCTCAGGCAAGCTCTTTGGCTACACCATTTTCCAAACCGTACAAGATGGCGGCTGGTATCAAACCAACGGCTTGTTCCTGCTCGCCCCTAGCGCGTTCTTCATCATCGGCTTCTTGGTATGGGGTCTGCGCACTTGGAAACCTGAACAGGCGGAGAAATAACACATGGAACATTACTTAAGCCTCTTTGTAAAATCCGTCTTTCTGGAAAACATGGCACTTTCCTTCTTCTTGGGGATGTGTACATTTTTGGCGGTATCTAAAAAAGTATCCACTGCATTCGGTTTGGGCGTGGCTGTAACTTTCGTACTCGGCCTGTCCGTCCCTGCCAACCAACTGGTTTACTCGCTGTTGAAAGACGGCGCGCTGGTTGAAGGCGTAGACCTGACCTTCCTGAAATTCATCACCTTCATCGGCGTGATTGCCGCTTTGGTGCAAATTTTGGAAATGTTCTTGGATAAATTCGTCCCTGCCCTCTACAACGCATTGGGTATCTACCTGCCTCTGATTACCGTAAACTGCGCGATTTTCGGTGCCGTATCGTTTATGGCGCAACGCGAATACAACTTCGGCGAGTCCGTTGTATATGGTTTCGGTGCAGGTTTGGGCTGGCTTTTGGCTATTGTCGCTTTGGCGGGCATTACCGAAAAAATGAAATATTCGGATGTCCCTAAAGGCCTCAAAGGCTTGGGCATTACCTTTATCGCCGCTGGCCTGATGGCAATGGCGTTTATGTCGTTCTCCGGCATCCAGTTATAAGAAAGGAATCGGCATGGAGATTATTTTAGGTATCGTGATGTTTACCCTCATCGTCTTGGTTTTGGCACTGATGATTCTGTTTGCCAAATCCAAGTTGGTGAGCGAAGGCGACATCACCATCAAAGTCAATAACGAAAAAGAGCTGACGATGCCTGCCGGCGGCAAACTGCTGGGTGCGCTTGCCAGCCAAGGCATCTTCGTTCCTTCCGCCTGCGGTGGCGGCGGCTCATGCGGCCAGTGTCGCGTTGTCGTGAAAAGTGGCGGCGGCGACATTCTGCCAACCGAATTGTCCCACATCAGCAAACGCGAAGCGCGCGAAGGCTGCCGTCTGTCTTGTCAGGTCAACGTTAAAACCGACATGGACATCGAAGTACCGGAAGAAGTGTTCGGCGTGAAAAAATGGGAATGCACTGTCATCTCCAATGACAACAAAGCAACGTTCATTAAAGAACTCAAGCTTGCCATTCCCGAAGGCGAAGAAGTTCCTTTCCGCGCCGGCGGCTACATTCAAATTGAAGCCCCTCCTCACACTGTTGCCTACAAAGACTTCGACATTCCTAAGGAATACCACGAAGACTGGGACAAATACAATCTGTGGCAATACGTTTCCAAAGTGGACGAGCCGATTTTGCGTGCCTACTCCATGGCTTCATACCCTGAAGAAAAAGGCATCATCATGCTAACGTGCGTATCGCCACGCCGCCTCCGCGCGTACCCGATGCGCCTCCGGGACAAATGTCTTCTTACATCTGGTCGCTTAAACCCGGCGATAAAGTAACCATCTCCGGCCCGTTCGGCGAATTCTTTGCCAAAGATACCGATGCCGAAATGGTATTTATCGGCGGCGGTGCGGGTATGGCTCCGATGCGTTCCCACATTTTCGACCAGCTGAAACGTTTGAACTCCAAACGTAAGATTACCTTCTGGTATGGTGCCCGCTCTAAACGCGAGATGTTCTATGTCGAAGACTTCGACCAACTCGCAGCAGAATTCCCGAACTTCACATGGCACGTCGCCCTGTCCGACCCATTGCCTGAAGACAACTGGGATGGCTACACAGGCTTCATTCACAACGTGGTTTACGAAAACCACCTGAAAAACCATGAAGCACCGGAAGACTGCGAATTCTATATGTGCGGCCCTCCAATCATGAACCAGTCCGTGATCAAAATGCTCAAAGACTTGGGCGTGGAAGACGAAAACATCCTCTTGGACGATTTCGGTGGTTAACAGACAAAAAGGAAGAAACTTCGGTTTCTTCCTTTTTTATTGCCAGGCCGTCTGAAAACCATACTTTCAGACGGCCTGAACCTTTCTTTTACGATACAATAAAGGCTTTCAAAAAATAATCCGCAAATCCCTTATGCCGTTTCTTTCCAATTCGTTTTACCGTCCGATAATCGGTTGCACCGTTGCCATCGTTTCCGCACTCACACTCTCTGCCTGCCAACCTGAAAAACAACAAACCATCACCCTGCAAGGCGAGACCATGGGCACGACCTATACCGTCAAATACCTTTCAGACGGCCAAGACAAACTCCCCTCCCCTGCCGAAATACAAAAACGCATTGATGACGCGCTTAAAGAAGTCAACCGGCAAATGTCTACCTATCAGACCGATTCCGAAATCAGCCAATTCAACCAGCTGCGCACCGTCAATCAGGCCATGCCCATTTCCCAAGACTTTGCCTATGTAACCGGCGAAGCCTTGCGTTTAAACAAACTGACGCACGGAGCACTGGACGTAACCGTCGGCCCTTTGGTCAACCTTTGGGGATTCGGCCCGCAAAAAGAAATCACGCACGAACCGACTGCACAAGAAATCCAACATGCTTCAGAAATGGTCGGTACGGACAAACTCAAACTTTCCCAAGACGGACAGCATCCCACACTGGCGCAAAACCCATCCCGAAGTCTATTTAGACCTATCCTCCATCGCCAAAGGCTTTGGCGTGGATAAAACCGCCGCCGAACTTGAAAAACTCAATATCGGCAATTATTTGGTAGAAATCGGCGGCGAGTTGCATGGCAAAGGCCGCAATGCGCAAGGCAACCCTTGGCGTATCGGCATCGAGCAACCCAATATCGTTCAAGGCGGCGCAACCCAAATCACCATTCCATTGGATAATAAATCACTGGCCACATCCGGCGACTACCGCATTTTCCATGTCGATAAGTCAGGCCGCCGCCTTTCCCATATCATCAACCCTAAAACCAAACAACCCATCAGCCACAACCTTGCTTCCATCAGCGTAGTAGCTGAAAACGCCACACTTGCAGACGGCCTTTCAACCGGCTTGTTCGTCCTCGGAGAAACCGAAGCGCTTAAACTTGCCGAGCAAGAAAATCTCGCCGTTTTCCTTATCATCCGAAACCCTCAAGGCGGCTACCATACTAAAATGTCCAGCGCATTCAAGAAATTATTAAACTAACCTTCAGGAATACACACATGAAAACCCTCCTTCTGACTTTCGGCATTTTTATCATTGTCATCCTCGGCATGGCAGTCGGCTATATTTTCTCCAAACGCACCATCAAAGGCAGCTGCGGTGGCATTTCCTCTCTCGGCATGAAGAAAATGTGCGATTGCGACACGCCATGCGATACCTTGCAAAAAGAGCTGGATAAAAAACAACATTCTGACAATCAAGGCATCAAGGTCGATCATTAAGTCGTTGTTGAATGTTTATTCGTGATTTAAGGCTGCTTATCCCCTATCAGGCCGTCTGAAAAATCAAAGAGCATAATCCCAATGGATACACGCTCTTTTATTTTGCCTCTTACAAAGCAATCCAAAAATATCTTGCATACATATTTGAAACAAGCCCCCAAATCAATCAGAAAATAAAAAGAAAAGCTCCTGCAAAACAGGAGCTTTTTCTTGGAAGAAACCGGATTATTTCAATTTAGTTTCTTTGTAAATAACGTGTTTACGGGCTACTGGGATCAAATTTTTTGATTTCCAGTTTGCCAGGCATAGTACGTTTGTTTTTAGTAGTTGTGTAGAAGTGACCAGTACCAGCACTGGACTCCAGTTTGATTTTATCGCGCATTGCAGTAATCCTTAATTAATGGTGTTTAAATTAAGCTTCGCCGCGAGCACGCAAATCAGCCAATACGACATCAATGCCTACTTTATCGATGGTGCGCAATGCAGCGTTAGAAACGCGCAGGCGAACCCAGCGGTTTTCACTTTCTACCCAGAAACGACGTGATTGCAAGTTAGGCAAAAAACGACGTTTGGTTTTGTTGTTGGCGTGTGATACGTTATTGCCAGACATCGGGCGCTTACCGGTCACTTTGCAAACTCGTGCCATGGTTAGTCTCCAAACTTCTAAAATAGTAAAACGCGATTTATACCACGAAATCCGCCTTCAGTTCAAGTCGTTTACTGAAAAAACGGGATTTGTGGAAATAAATCTTCTCAATATGTTGCATCTGCGAAACGGTATTTCGCAAAGCCTTAACTTTTTCAATTATAACGGATTTCTTTAAAAAAATCATCTGTCGTTTGCGTGGTCGGCGAAATAAACAGGCCGTCTGAACATTTCAGACGGCCTGTTTATCGTCATGCTTTTTCTTCAATGCCGCATTCAAAATGCAGCCGAGTATAAAGCAGGCTAAAGAGGGAACAACCCATCCTAAACCGATATTGTAAAACGGCAATGCGCGCTCGATGGCAGCCAGCGGTTTCGGCATTAAATCCAAACGCGGCCTTATAGGCATCGAGTAAACCGACCACAAGGGCAGCCATCATGGTGCAGAAATAGACAATACGGCTACCGCCAAACAGTTTATCTGTCAAAGCCAGCAGAATGATGACGATGGTCAGCGGATACAACAGCATCAACATAGGGATGGAAAACTGCAAAATCGCTGACAGGCCTTTGTTGGCCAACAGGATAGACACCACCGTATTCAGTATCACAAAGGCTTTATAAGAGATACCCGGGCAAAGACGGTTGAAATATTCGGCGCATGAAGTAATCAAGCCAACCGCCGTACTCAGACAGGCAAGCAGCACCATGACGCCAAGCAACACAATACCGGCCGTACCGAAATAGTGCTGTGCGGTTTTAGACAAAACCGACGCGCCGTTTTCCTGCAAGCCGATACCGGCCACACCTGTCGCACCCATATAGCCGATAAACAGGTAAACCACTGCCAAACAAGAAGCCGCCAACACGCCCGAAATCGTCGTGGTCTTCAGCAAGTCCGCGCGGTTGTCCACGCCCATGGCGCGAACAGCATCAATGACGATAATGGCAAACACCAGCGAAGCCAGCGCGTCCATGGTGCCGTAGCCTTCCAAAATGCCTTTAACCAACGGATGAGTGGCAAAATCGCCTTGCGCCGCCTGCGGCACACCCATTGGATTAATGGCGGCATAACCGACCAATATCGCAATTGACAGCAACAAAACAGGCGTGAGAATTTTACCGATACGGTCAACCAGCTTACCCGGGGAAATCGATAGCCAATAAGTTATGCCGAAAAACACCAGGCTGAACACTGCCAATGCGATGTTTTTCCAAGATTCGTCAATGAAAGGGGAAATCGCGGTTTCAAAAGACACTGTTGCCGTACGCGGCATGGCAAACAGAGGGCCGATTGCCAGATAAAGCGCAGCGGCAAAAGTCACGCCGTACCAAGGCGCAACACGGGAGGCCAATGCCTCCACATCGCGCGAGCCGGAATAGCCGACAGCAATCACGCCCAATAATGGCAAACCCGCCCCTGTCAGCAAAAAGCCAAACATGGCCGAAAGCCAGTTTTCACCGGCCTGCTGTCCCAAAAAAGCAGGAAAAATCAGGTTCCCCGCCCCAAAAAACAGAGCAAACAGCATTAAGCCCACCGCCCATAAAGAAGCTTTGGTATGACTTGTCGTCGAATCCATTTTAGTTCTCTTTTTTCAAATTTTCATTATCGGTTTCATCGGCTTCAAGGTCGTCTGAAAGCATTTCAGCTTCGTTTGTTTCCAAACCGTCTTTCAGGCTGATTTCGATTTCACCATAATTTTCAGGCTGCACGATACGCACCAAGCCTTCTTTAGCCAATTCCAGCAATGCAATAAAATTGACCACCACATATGTCGCGACCCTGCTCCGGCTTAAACAAATCGCTGAACTTGCTGATACCGCTTTCATTCAAACGGCGCAAAATTGCCGTCATCTGCGCGCGCACGGAAATGGTTTCCCGCACCACTTCATGACTGCGCGTATGCTTGGCACGCGACAAAATACCCAACCAAGCCTGCGTCAAATCGGCAACGTACACTTCCGGCAACTTCGCTTCGACCGCAATTTCCAGCGGCAAATACGCCCAAGCAAAATCACGTCCGGCGCGCGGCAACGCATCCAAACCCTGAGCCGCCAGTTTCATCTGTTCGTAAGCCAACAGACGGCGCACCAACTCAGCACGCGGATCCGCCTCTTCATCCTCAACTTCTTCAGGACGCGGCAACAGCAGGCGCGATTTAATTTCAATCAACATCGCCGCCATCAAGAGATATTCCGCCGCCAAATCAAACTGATACGCTTCCATTTGAGCAATATAGTGCAGATACTGCTCGGTAATCTTCACCATCGGAATATCGAGGACATCGATATTTTGCTTGCGGATAAGGTACAGCAATAAATCCAACGGCCCTTGGAAGCTGCTCAATACCACCTTCAACGCATCAGGCGGAATAAACAAATCCTGCGGCACATCGGTAACAGGCTGACCGAACACCCACGCAACGGTATGTTCAGACGGCGTTGCAGCAGTGGAAGAGATAAGGTGTTCTGAAGGCATGGTTAAAGGGTCTTTTTCTTTTTAAGTTTAGTAAGAAGTTTCATCAACAAAAGGCCGTCTGAAACGAGGACAACCTGTTTTTAATATAAAAATCAGCGGTTTTTACGATTGATTTGCAAAGAAACAATGGCGACGGCAAAGGTCTGCGCCAAGGCTATACCCAACAGCGGCAGACTGGCGAAAACTGTACCCGTCAGTACCGAGCCAATATCTCGGGACAACACAAAACCATCCCTCGCAAGCATCGCCACGATCAAAGCCAACAGCAACAAACTTTCACAGCCGACCAAAAACCAAATCATTTTAACCGAACGGCGTTTGCACCATTCCATGATACCGGCGTGCAACAGGCTGAATATCACGACGGACAGAAACGGATAAAGAAAAGTGGTGAATGGGCGGTCATAACCGCTTTGCACACACAAATAATCGCCCGGCAGCGTATTGCATTCCATCACATCGAGAAACATCGGATCGACAGCATACATCAATACGCCGAACCATACCGCATAAATCAGACTGGCAATAAAGTAGGCTTTAAAAAATCGGCTCTTAACCATCTTCCCCTACCCCTCACTTCCGCCCCGCGATATGCTCCACCGCTGCCTGCGCACAATACAGCCCAAACGAAGCCGTCACCAGCATACTCGCCCCATAGCCCGCGCAGGACAGCCCTTGCGGCGCGGTATCGGTCGAACACGCTTCGCCCGATTGCGGCGGCGTAATGTTTTCAGTCGAGAACACGCACGGCACGCGCATTTTTTCTTTGGTATCGCGGCTGAAGCCGTAGCGTTTGCGCAAGGTGTAGCGCAAATTGGAAAGCAGCGGATCGTGGGTAACGCGGCTCAAATCGGCGGTTTGAATCAAAGCCGGATTTTTCTGTCCGCCCGCGCCGCCGCTGATAATAAACGGTTGTTTATGTTGCACGAAATACGCCGCCATCGCCGCTTTGACACGGATTTGATCAATGGCGTCGATGACAAAATCAAAAGGCCGTCTGAAAAGCTCGTCCAGATTGTCTTCGGTAACAAAATCTTCGATTTCCGTCACTTCGCATTGCGGATTGATTTGGGCGATGCGTTCGCGCAAAGCGGTAACTTTTGCCTTACCGAAATCATCGGTCAAAGCGTGCAATTGGCGGTTGACATTGGACTCGGCAACGTTGTCCAAATCAATCAGCGTTAAACGACCGATACCGCTCCTCGCCAAAGCCTCCACCGCCCACGAGCCGACACCGCCGACACCGACCACGCACACATGCGCACGTGAAAAGCGCGCCAGTGCTTCGTCTCCGTAAAGTCTGGCAATGCCGCCAAAGCGGCGCGAAGAAAGAAAAGCGGCGTCCTGCATAAGTAACCTTGTGATATATCAATAAATTAATGAAAAACGCCACAGGCGAATCGGACCGATATTATACTTGAAAGCAGATGGGCTGTTGTACCCTGCCCGAAAGAGTTTATAATCGTTTCACATTCAGACAAGTTCTGATTTCATATTAAACGAAAGTGCCGCTACTCGGCGCAAAAGGAGAATAAATATGTACAAACATCTGGTTGTAGCCGTTGACGGTAGCGAGACTTCCCTCAATGCATTGAAACACGCCGCCGAACTGGCAAGCCTCAACAAAGCCCAACTGACTTTGGTTCACGTTGCCAACCCTGCCGAATACATGGCTTTGGCTCCTGAATTCCTGCAACACGAAAGCTATGAAGCCGCCGCAGTGGCTCAAGGTAACGAAGTTTTGGATTTCGCAGAAAAAACAGCGCGTGAAAGCGGCGTTGAAAACATCGTGAAACACCTGTTGGTTGCCAACAAAGGCGCGCGCGAAATGGCGCAAGACTTGGTTGACTACGCCGACAACAACGGCGCAGACCTGCTGGTACTCGGCACACACGGCCGCACCGGCCTGATGCACCTGCTGATGGGCAGCTTCGCCGAAACCGTAATGCGTCAAAGCCACCTGCCTCTGCTGATTATCCGCAGCAAAGCCGAAGAAGCATAATCAAGCATTTATTTAACATAGCGAAAGACCGTCTGAATATTTTTCAGACGGCCTTTTTTCATTTCACATGGCAGCTTCAGCTTTTATTTCGCCATTTCTTTAAACACTTCGTGTGCCACAGCAATGGTTTCGTCAATCAGCTCAGGCGTATGCGCGGCGGAAACAAAACCGGCTTCGTAAGCTGACGGGCCGAATGCGACATTGCGGTCGAGCATACCGTGGAAGAAATGTTTGAAACCGTCGATATTGGAACGCGCCATGTCGGCATAGTTTTGCGGCGTATGGCTGGCAAAATACAAACCAAACATACCGCCCACGCTGTCCGCCGTAAATTCAACGCCATGTGCTTTAGCCGCATCGGCAATACCGTTAGCGAGGCGTTGGGTCAAGGCAGTCAGGTTTTCATAGAAGCCTTCGCGCTGAATGATTTCCAGCGTTTTCAAACCGGCCGCAACCGCAATCGGATTGCCGGACAATGTACCTGCCTGATATACGCCGCCCAACGGGGAAATACATTCCATAATGTCTTTACGGCCGCCGAACGCCGCCAAGAGGCATACCGCCGCCGATCACTTTGCCCATGGTGGTCAAATCGGGTTTGATGCCGTGCAAACGATTGCGCGCCGCCCAGCGCCACGCGGAAGCCGGTCATCACTTCGTCGTAAATCAACACGGCACCGTGTTTTTTTCAGTCAATTCGCGCAAGGCTTTGACAAAGGCTTCAGACGGCCTAACCAGATTCATATTGCCGACAAAAAGGCTCCAAAATCACACAGGCAATGTCATTGCCGCTTTGGGCAAAGGCTTCTTCCAGTTGGGCGATATTGTTGTACTCGAGTACCAAAGTATGTTTGGTAAAGTCGGCAGGCACACCGGCGGAAGAAGGATTGCCAAACGTCAGCAGACCGCTGCCTGCTTTAACCAACAGACTGTCGGAATGGCCGTGGTAGCAGCCTTCAAACTTTGATGATTTTGTCGCGGCCGGTAAAACCGCGTGCCAAACGGATGGCGGTCATCGTTGCTTCCGTACCGGAGCTGACAAGGCGCAGCTGCTCGACGGACGGCATGATTTTTGGCGATTTCTTCGGCAATGACAATTTCGCCTTCAGTTGGCGCACCAAACGACAAACCGCCCAATGCTGCTTCGCGCACGGCTTCAATGACTTCAGGATGGGCATGGCCGACAATCGCAGGGCCCCAAGAGCCGACATAGTCGGTATAACGCGTGCCGTTTTCGTCCCAAACATACGCGCCTTCTGCCTTTTTGATAAAGCGCGGTACGCCGCCGACGCTGCCGAATGCGCGTACAGGAGAGTTCACGCCGCCGGGAATAATGGCTTTGGCGCGGTTGAACAAGCTTTCATTACGGTTCATGGTCAATTCTTTCGTAAGAGGTCGTCTGAAAATCAAATCGGTGCCATTTTAACACCAAATCCTTTTCAGACGGCCCAAGCTTCAAAATAAGAATCGGGCGCAAAATCAAAATTATTCTTTAAAAACAAACACTCTATCCACATTTTTCCTGCTTGTGCTATAATCCGCGACCTATTGAAACAATAAAAGAAAAGCATCATGTTACGCGGATTCATACTCAGCCTCGCCCTTTTGGCATCCTCCCTCGTCCATGCACAACGCAGCCTGCCTGACGATATGGACGTGGCCGTTTTAAAGACTGTCGATCTGCCTTATCTGAAAGTCAGCAAAGGCGGTTTTTCTTGGACGCGCCTGCTGACCTTGGGCATTGTGGACGGCAACGCGGCCAAACTGCAAATCACCCGCTTCACCAAAATCCACGATGAAAACGACCGTTTCATTCCGATGGGCCGCCTGCTGAATCAAACCGGCAAAGCCGTTGCATTCAAATACAACGAAGAAAGCCGCCTCGTCCGCGAAATCTGGATTTTGACCGACGCCGAAGCCGACAGGTTCATCGAACACGCCAAAAAGCAGAAAAAGGCGGAAGAATAATTTTTCAGACGGCCCAAGTATTTCACAGGCCGTATGAACCCTTTTACAACAAGCAAGTCAATCAAAACGAACCATGAAAAAAGTATTTATCCGCACCTTCGGGTGCCAAATGAACGAGTACGACAGCGAAAAAATGCTGTCCGTCCTCGCCGAAGAACACGGCGGCATCGAACAGGTTACCCAACCTGACGACGCCGACATCATCTTGTTCAACACCTGCTCCGTGCGTGAAAAAGCGCAAGAGAAAGTCTTCTCCGACTTGGGCCGCGTACGTCCGCTCAAAGAAAAAAATCCCGACCTCATCATCGGCGTCGCCGGCTGCGTTGCCTCTCAAGAAGGCGAAAACATCGTCAAACGCGCTCCGTATGTGGACGTGGTTTTCGGCCCGCAAACGCTGCACCGCCTGCCCAAACTCATCGTCGACAAAGAAACCACCGGCCTGTCTCAAATCGATATTTCCTTCCCCGAAATCGAAAAATTCGACCACCTGCCGCCTGCGCGCGTAGAAGGCGGCTCGGCTTTCATTTCCATTATGGAAGGCTGTTCCAAATACTGCTCTTACTGCGTCGTCCCTTACACTCGCGGCGAAGAATTCTCCCGCCCGCTCAACGACGTATTGACCGAGATTGCCGGTTTGGCGCAACAAGGCGTTAAAGAAATCAACCTCTTAGGCCAAAACGTCAATGCCTATCGCGGCGAAATGGAAAACGGCGAAATCTGCGACTTTGCCACTTTGTTGCGCATCGTCCACGAAATCCCCGGCATCGAACGCCTGCGCTTTACCACCAGCCATCCGCGCGAATTTACCGACGCGATTATCGAGTGCTACCGCGACCTGCCGAAGCTGGTTTCCCACCTGCACCTGCCGATTCAAAGCGGTTCCGACCGCGTATTGAGCGCGATGAAACGCGGCTACACCGCCTTGGAATACAAATCCATCATCCGCAAACTGCGTGCCATCCGCCCTGATTTGTGCCTCAGCTCCGACTTTATCGTCGGCTTCCCGGGCGAGACCGAGCGCGAGTTCGAGCAAACCTTGAAACTGGTCAAAGACATCGCCTTCGACTTGAGCTTCGTCTTTATTTACAGTCCGCGTCCGGGCACGCCTGCCGCCAACCTGCACGACGACACGCCGCATGAAGAAAAAGTGCGCCGCCTCGAAGCTTTGAACGAAGTTATCGAAGCCGAAACCGCGCGCATCAACCAAACCATGATCGGCACGGTTCAACGCTGCTTGGTTGAAGGTATCTCCAAAAAAGACCCTGACCAACTGCAAGCCCGTACCGCCAACAACCGCGTGGTCAACTTTACCGGTACACCCGACATGATCAACCAAATGATCGATTTGGAAATCACCGAAGCCTACACTTTCTCCCTGAAAGGCAAACCGGTATAAGCACACACAAACAAAGGCCGTCTGAAACTGTTCAGACGGCCTTTATCTTGGTTCGGCTCAGTATCATCTGATTCATGTATTTTTATTACCCGAACAAAAGGCTTTTCAGTATAATACCGCCCGAAAATTCCCTTATCTGTTGAGAAGTTAAGGTCCAAAATCCGAGCTTCCGGCAATTAAACCCGATGATGCCGTCCTTAAACGGCTTTCCCCAAAGGAATATCTCGAATGAGTTCTTCAAATCAAAGCGTTTTTGGAAAAGATTATTCAACCTCAACGCCAATCAGACCAACGTGCGCACGGAAATTATGGCCGGCGTGACAACCTTCCTCGCCATGTGCTACATCATCATCGTCAATCCCCTGATTTTGGGCGAAACCGGCATGGATATGGGCGCAGTATTTGTGGCCACCTGTATCGCCTCCGCCATCGGCTGTTTCGTGATGGGCTTTGTCGGCAACTACCCGATCGCCCTCGCTCCGGGCATGGGTTTGAACGCCTACTTTACCTTTGCCGTCGTCAAAGGCATGGGCGTGGACTGGCGTGTGGCTTTGGGTGCCGTTTTCATCTCCGGCATTATTTTCATCCTGTTCAGCTTCTTTAAAGTGCGCGAAATGCTGGTCAACGCCCTGCCTATGGGCTTGAAAATGTCGATTGCCGCAGGTATCGGCCTCTTCTTGGCATTGATTGCGCTCAAAGGAGCAGGCGTGATTGTAGCCAATCCTGCCACATTAGTCGGCTTGGGCGACATCCACCAGCCTACCGCCCTGCTGGCAATGGCAGGCTTTGTCATGGTGGTTGCACTTGGCCACTTCCGCGTTAAAGGCTCCATCATCATTACCATTCTGACACTGACCGCCATCTCCACCATCTTGGGCTTGAGCGAGTTCAAAGGCGTGGTCGGCGAAGTTCCGAGCATTGCGCCAACCTTCATGCAAATGGACTTCAAAGGCTTGTTTACCGTCAGCATGGTCAGCGTGATTTTTGTATTCTTCCTGGTTGACCTGTTTGACTCTACCGGCACATTGGTCGGCGTTTCCCACCGTGCAGGCCTGTTGCAAGACGGCAAACTGCCGCGTTTGAAACGCGCCCTGCTTGCCGACTCAACCGCCATTATCGCAGGCGCCGCCTTGGGTACTTCTTCTACTACTCCTTACGTTGAAAGCGCGGCAGGCGTTTCTGCCGGCGGCCGTACCGGCCTGACTGCCGTTACCGTCGGCGTACTGATGCTGGCCTGTCTGATTTTCTCCCCGCTGGTTCAAAGTATCCCTGCATTCGCCACTGCACCCGCCCTGCTCTATGTAGGCGCGCAAATGTTGCGCAGCGCGCGCGAAATCGATTGGGACGACATGACCGAAGCCGCACCGGCATTCCTGACCATCGTCTTCATGCCGTTTACCTACTCGATTGCCGACGGTATTGCGTTCGGCTTTATCAGCTACGCACTCATCAAACTCTTGTGCAACCGCACTCAAGACGTACCGCCTATGGTATGGATTGTCGCCGTGTTGTGGGCATTGAAATTCTGGTTCTTAGGTTAAACCGTTCTAAAAGAACAGGCCGTCTGAAAACGTTTTCAGACGGCCTGTTTTATTTTACCCAGCGTTTAAAGCTGTCGGTAAAAAGATTATTTTTTCGCTTTTTTAGCAGCAGGTTTAGCGGCAGCTTTCGCGCCTTTGTCCAATGCGCAGAAGCGGGTAACGATTTGATCAACCACTTCTTGTTTGCCGTTTACTTCGGTAGTACCGCGGATAGTCAGCATGTTGCCGTCAACTTTGTCTACGTTGGCTGCAGTGGCTGCTTCAGCAACCCAAGCGACATTGCCGCCCCAGAATGCGTTTACATCTTTGCTGCTGTCAGTGATACGGAACAGGTTTTCAGTTAATTGACCTTTGTATTTTACTTGGGCGGCAACAACTTCGTTGCCTTTGAAGCCGTACATTACGCTCAGAGGCTCTTTGCCGTCTTTACCGCATTTGTAGTGAACTTCTTTAGTACCGTCGATAGAGTCTACTTTCAAAGTATTAGGTACTGGAGCTTGAGCTTGTTGAGCCTGAGCTTGAGTTTGTTGTTGCGCAGTAGGCGCAGCTTTAGCTTTCAGGTTTAGCTTTAGAACCGCTGCTACATGCAGTCAGGGCAACAGCCGCCAAAACGGCAGGAACGATTAATTTAACATTCATATTCATAATTGACTCCCAAATGGTTTCAATAAAAAACCGGCAAACGCCGGCTGACATTTACACATTAACAGAGATATTCTGTCTTGTCTTTATCTCAGACGGCATTTTTTAGGAAAAGTTCAAATAAATATTTTTATAATATAAAATCAAATAATTATAAATATGAAATCATGTAAATTCAGGTTTGGGAATTTTTAAGATGAATACTGTTGTCAATAAATTGGGTTTTGACAATGGTAAAATGAGATTGAAAAGCGTATATAGACGACAAAAAGTCTGGGCAATTTATTTTATAAACTTCTGCCTCTGGATTTGCTGAGCGTTTCAGATGATCTTAAACACACACAGCAAATACAATAAAAAAACGCAATCTGAAACAGATTGCGTTTTTTTGAAAACTGGCACGCCCACGGGGAATCGAACCCCGGTTACCGCCGTGAAAGGGCGATGTCCTAACCGCTAGACGATGGGCGCGGATAAATCTTGTGGCGCACCCGGAGCGATTCGAACGCCCGACCCTCTGGTTCGTAGCCAGATACTCTATCCAACTGAGCTACGGGTGCATCCTCATCACTTCGCTAGTGCGTTGTGAATCAAGAAGACCGAATAATATAGGCTTTGCTGAAACCTGTCTACTCTTTTCACAGATATTTTTTATATTTTTATTTAACCAATTGAAATTAAAAAATATAAAATTAACGTAAAATCCCTACTCCTGACAAATCCTGCGCCATTTTGGCGGCGGAGTTATCGGTCATGCCGCCGACAAAATCCAAAATTTTCATATAGGCCTGATACAGACTGTCTTCAGGAAGAATCGGATTGTGCTTTTTCAATAATTCCAACGCCAAAGACTGACGCGTTGCCAACTGTTTTTCAGCAATCAGGGCATAAGCGGCAGGGACGAGTAAATCCAAGATGGAGCCTAAACATGGGAACGTGGCGATCTCGGTCAAGAGCTTGGTGTGATGGCGGAAAATCCGTGTTTGCGCCAATTCTTTTCGCTTTTGCCAAAGTGTTTTGTACTTGCGGGACTACACAGAGCAAGCAAGTCTTTGCCTTTGAATGTTCCGTCCAACAAATCGGACTGATGCAGCATAAAGGTTTGCGCGACATCATCAATCGCCTTGCCGATCGCAATGCCGCGCAACATGGCGCAACGCTGACGGCTGGAGCTGGCGTGCCATGCGCTTTCGGCAAAGGTCAGCTCGGACAAAGATACTCTCCACTTCCGTATCCGTGAGCAAATCCAATTCGACGGCATCTTCCAAGTCCAGCAAGGCATAGCAAATATCGTCGGCAGCCTCCATCAAATAAGACAAAGGATGGCGCGCCCAGCTGTCTACTCCTGCGGAAACCAGCCCCAATTCGTCGGCAACTTGACGGATAAACGGCAACTCGGTTTGATAAATATTGAATTTCTTTCCGCCGTTTGGATGTTGCGTTGTCCACGGATACTTCAGCAATGCGCCGATGGCTGCCGCAGTCAGGCGCATTCCGCCCGCCTCCGGATACATTTCAAGGCTGGCGACGATACGCAGGCTATGCGCATTGCCTTCATAGGTTTGAATATCGTTGCGCTCCGCTTCGTTTAATGTGTTCAGATAAATTTGATGTTCAGGCCGTCTGAACCAATCACGCAAAGCATCTTCGCCGGTATGGCCAAACGGCGGATTACCCAAATCATGCGCCAAACAGGCAACCTGCACCACGGCACCAATATCGCTGGGCGTATTGCCCTGCGGCAGAAAACCGCCATTGTGCAACATCACGCCCACGCGGTTGCCCAAGCTCCTGCCCACGCTGGCAACTTCAACGCTGTGCGTCAGGCGGTTGTGCGTCAAGTCATGTTGCGCCAACGGATGCACCTGCGTTTTACGGCCAAGGCGGCGGAAGGCTCCGGAAAAAACAACCCGGTCGTAGTCGATGTGAAAATCCGTACGCAAGGCATCGGCACCTTCCTGAGTCGAAGGGGTAACGGTCGGCACGATTTCGCCGTTTTTAGTGCGGAAGCGTTGGGTGGATAATAAGTTTTGCCAATTCATTCGGATGGTCATAAAGGTTCCTCAAGCAAAGTAAAGGCCGTCTGAAACAAATTCAGACGGCCTTATGCTTATTTACCGCGCATCAATTCAAAGAAATCGTCATTGTTTTTAGAGTCTTTGAGTTTGCCCACCAAAAACTCGGTTGCTTCGATTTCGTCCATAGGATGCAGGAATTTGCGCAAGAGCCACATACGTTGCAACTGATCGTTCGGCACCAGCAATTCTTCGCGGCGCGTACCGGATTTGTTGATGCTGATGGCCGGGAACAGGCGTTTTTCTGCCATGCGGCGGTCAAGGTGCAATTCCATATTGCCCGTGCCTTTGAACTCTTCGTAAATCACGTCGTCCATGCGGCTGCCGGTTTCAACAAGTGCCGTCGCAATAATGGTAAGCGAACCGCCCTCTTCCACATTGCGCGCTGCGCCGAAAAAGCGTTTCGGACGGTGCAAAGCGTTGGCATCGACACCACCGGTCAGAATTTTGCCCGAAGTCGGCACGACGGTATTGTAAGCACGCGCCAAACGGGTAATCGAATCCAGCAGAATCACCACGTCTTTTTTGTGTTCAACCATGCGTTTGGCTTTTTCAATCACCATCTCAGCCACTTGTACATGGCGTTGCGCAGGTTCGTCAAACGTAGAGGAAACCACTTCGCCGCGTACAGAACGGCTCATTTCGGTCACTTCTTCCGGACGCTCGTCAATTAACAGGACAATCAGCTCGACATCGGGATAATTGGCGGTAATGGCGTGGGCAATGTTTTGCAACATCACGGTTTTACCGGTTTTAGGCGGCGCAACCAACAATGCACGTTGGCCTTTACCGATTGGGGAAACCAAGTCGATGGCGCGACCGGTCAGATTCTCTTCGGCTTTGATGTCGCGCTCGAGTTTGAATTGTTCGGTTGGGAATAAAGGCGTGAGGTTTTCAAAAAGGATTTTGTGTTTGCAGACTTCGGGCTGATCGCCGTTGATGGTATCGAGGCGGACAAGTGCGAAATAACGCTCGTTGTCTTTAGGTACGCGCACGCTGCCTTCGATGGTGTCGCCGGTGTGCAGATTGAAGCGGCGGATTTGCGTGGGCGAAACATAAATATCGTCAGGGCCGGCAAGGTAAGAAGTATCTGCGCTGCGCAAGAAACCGAAGCCGTCAGGCAGGATTTCGAGTGTACCGGAACAGGTAAAACTGACGTTCTGCTTCATCATCTGGCGGACGATGGCAAAAACAAGGTCTTGTTTGCGGAAACGGTTGGCGTTTTCAATGCCATGTTCTTCTGCCATTTCCAAGAGTTTGGAAATGTGGAGGGTTTGGAGTTCTGAAACGTGCATAGTATTGATATATTTTGAATGGTATCAGAGAGATGGCACAAAGGCCGTCTGAAAGTATGAAATCGTGCCGCAGGATACGGTAGATTTTTGAGAAAGTTGAATTTTAGGCAGTTGGAGGCAGGGTGTCAAATTTTTAAATCGAACACTAAAGCCGTGACTTGGTCTTATCCTGCAATAAGATTACGGCTGGAAGTAACGTGGCAACCGCAATCTTATCATCAAAAATCCGAGTATTTGCCCAACTTCAGACGGCCTTTTGCCCGTACCGCATCAACGTCATGCCGCCGACCGCCGCCGCACAACCTGCAACCAGCGAAATATGCAGCGGTTCGCCCAAAAACCACGCCGAAGACAGTACGCCGAAAATCGGCACGAGCGTAATATACGCCGCCGCGCTGCCTGCACCCAAAGTCTTCACGCCTTCAAAATACCACGCATAGGCCAATACCGTCGCACCGATGACCAGCCACGCCAAGGCCGTCCAGCCGCGCCCATCCATTGCCGCTATTGCCTCAAACGGCAATCCATCCGTCCACAACGCCACCACCGACAACATCAACGCACCGATGAACGAAGTTGCCGTCGTTACCGTCAGCGCATCTATCCCGCGCAAAACCGCGCGCCCGATTAAGGTATAAGCCGCCCAACAAACCACGCAGCCGAAAATCAACCACTCTCCTGCCTTGATGCCGCCCGATAACACTGTCAACGGCTGCCCTTGCGTTACCACCATAATGGCACCGCCGACCGCCAGCAGCATACCCGCCAAAATCTTCGCATTTAAACGCTCGCCGAAAAACCAAGTCGCCAACAGCAGCGTCAGCACGGGATTCACCGCCACGACCACCGCCGCCTTGCCTGCCGGCATAGTCTGCAAACCCAGCATAAAAAACACCGCATAGCCGCACACGCCGACGGAAGCGGCTGCAGTCAAGCCCAGCCATTGCCGCGCCGACAAAGCCGCCAAAGTTGCAAACCTGCTGCGTGCAAACAACCAGCCCAACAACAAAACCGAAGCCAGCACAAACCGAACCGCCCCGCCCGTCAACGGCGGCAGCGACTGCCCAAGCATCCGCCCCATCGGCCAAGACGCACCCCACAACACCGCCATTCCCAGCAGTTTCAAATGTACAGAATAACGTTCCATCTCATCCCTTATCGACAAAGGCCGTCTGAAAACCGGATTTCAAGTTTTCAGACGGCCTTTATCCACTTAGGATTTCACAACACGACCATTAGGGTAAATACTGCGGTAAGCAATATAAGGAGCCAGCAGTAAAACTACGCTGACAGGTAGGAATAGTAAAAGTATGATAAAGATAATCCACTGGCCTAACATGATGCCTAATACGCCTGACATAAAAGAATAGAGAACCACACCTACAACATAGACTAACATTGCAGGAATATTGCACATAAGCGCTTTGACATTAGCTTTAATAGCCTCCCATGGCTTCAGACCATCTAAAACAATCAAAGCAGGGGTTAATAAAAAGATAGACAAAAGGACAGTAACAATCAATACAACACCAATCATCATTGCCCAATAACCTGCAAAATATAGCGGAATAATAAGTAAGCTAACAGCTATACTGAATAGCACCTGAAGTAACAATAAAATGAAAAAACTCATTTTTTTATCTAAAAAAACAACAAAAAAATCTTTTACATCAAATGCTTTTCCATTATTAGTATTATTAGCAACATACATGGCTCCGCCTAATAAGCATGAGCCTACGTAGCCGAATGCAATGCTTTTTAAACTAGAAAGCGCATTAATTCCTAGCAAGTCAATAATAGAAACCACAAAGCCTACGATCATATAAGCCAATAATACGCCTACCCATTTCCATGGATTCAGTTTAAAAAGACCAATTGCACCAATTATCCAATTGATACCAGCAGAAGCAGGAAGGCGTTTGGGTTCGTGATATCGAACCTCCTGTGAAGTGGGTATTTGGTTTTCCATAAAATTCCTATTATAAAATCAAAAATTTAAACACAATAAAGGCAGCCAGTGCGTACTGACTGCCTTTGGACAATTATTTTGCTTGCCAAGAATCTTTCAACGTCACCGTGCGGTTAAACACTGGCGTGTCTTTGCTGTGGTCTTTGCGGTCGGTCACGAAATAGCCGATACGCTCGAACTGCCAACGGCTTTCCGCCGGCAAATCTTTTGCGACAGGTTCGGCGTAAGCAGTGATTTCCTTAATGGATTCGGGATTGAGAAAATCGGTAAACGGCAGGTAGTTACCGTCTTCGCCGCGCACGGCATCGGGACGCTCGACGGTAAAGAGGCGGTCGTACAGGCGGACTTTGATTTCTGCTGCGTGTTCGGCAGACACCCAGTGAATCACGCCTTTGACTTTGCGGCCTTCTGGATTTTTGCCCAAGGTATCGTGGTCGATGCTGCATTTGAGTTCAACCACATTGCCTGCCTCGTCTTTTACTACTTCATCGCACTTGATGACATAGCCGTGGCGCAAACGCACTTCGCCGCCGGGAATCAGGCGTTTGAAGCCTTTGGGCGGATTTTCGGCAAAGTCGTCGGCTTCGATGTAGATGGTTTGTGAAATAGGTACTTCGCGATCGCCCATTTCTTCATGGTTCGGATGGAACGCGGCACGGCGGCTTTGGGTTTTACCGGCTTCAAAGTTGGTCAGGGTCACTTTGAGCGGGTTCAAAACCGCCATTAGGCGCGGAGCGGAGTTTTCCAACTCTTCACGAATCGCGCCTTCCAACACGCTCATGTCGACGATGTTTTCAGATTTGGAAATACCGGCGCGTTTGGCAAACAGGCGCAGGCCTTCGGGCGTATAACCGCGACGGCGCATACCGGAAATCGTCGGCATACGCGGATCATCCCAACCGGCAACGTGGCCGTCTGAAACCAGTTGGTTCAGCTTGCGTTTGGACGTGATGGAATACAAAAGCTCCAAACGGGAAAACTCGTATTGGCGCGGACGGGTGGCGTGCGGCGCAGGAATGTTGTCCAACACCCAGTCGTACAGCGGGCGGTGGGCTTCAAATTCGAGTGTACACAAGGAATGCGTGATGCCTTCGATGGCATCGGAAATGCAATGCGTGTAGTCGTACATCGGGTAGATGCACCATTTGTCGCCGGTGTTGTGGTGATGGGCGCGGCGGATGCGGTAGATGACGGGATCGCGCATATTGATGTTGCCTGAAGCCATGTCGATTTTCAGGCGCAGGGTTTTGCTGCCGTCGGGGAATTCGCCGTTTTTCATGCGCGTGAACAGATCGAGGTTTTCTTCGATACTGCGGTCGCGGTAAGGGCTGTTTTTGCCCGCTTCGGTCAGCGTACCGCGGTATTCGCGCATTTCTTCGGGCGTCAAATCATCGACATACGCTTTGCCGTCTTTGATTAAACCGACGGCGTAGTCGTAAAGCTGGTCGAAATAGTTGGAAGCAAAACGCGGCTCGCCCGCCCAATGAAAGCCCAACCACTCAACGTCTTCTTTGATGGCGTTGACGTATTCGTCGTTTTCTTTTTCAGGGTTGGTATCGTCAAAACGCAGGTTGCACAAGCCGTCGTAAATATAAGCCAAACCGAAAATTCAAGCAGATGGATTTGGCGTGGCCGATGTGCAAATAGCCGTTCGGCTCGGGCGGGAAACGGGTTTGGATGGCTGTATGTTTACCGCTTTTGAGGTCTTCTTCGATGATGGTGCGGATAAAATGGTTGTCCGCGAATTGGTCTTTATTCAACATAATATTTCTTTGATGGGAAAATGATTTTCTGTTCTCAGACGGCCTGAGCATTTCAATCAGGCCGTCTGAAAGGAATGGAATGATGGCTCAATTGTACCCGACTTGGCTACTTTGATACAGGGTCGGCAACCTGCCACGCTACGCCGCGCTCGTTTAGGGTTTTCTGCATGGCGGCGGATGGTGGGCGGTCGGTAAACAGCTTATCGAATGCGCCGATATCGCCCAGTCTGACCAAGGCATTGCTGTTGAACTTGCTGTGGTCGACGCCAAGATAGCGCACGCGGGCATTGTTCACCATTGCCTGCATGACGCTGACTTCCTTGTAATCGTCATCCAAAAGCGAGCCGTCGTTTTCTATGCCGTGGGTACTCATGATGGCATAGTCGACTTTGAATTGGTTGATGAAAATCGACGGTCGCCACACCGGTAATGCCGCCGTCCAAAGGGGCGGACCACGCCGGAAGCGATGATGACCGTGTAGTCGGTACGCGCCGCAGTGATGGAGGCGGCGTAGATGTTGTTGGTGATAATCCGCAGGTTTTTACGCTGTCTGACTAACTCGGCGGCGACGGCTTCCATGGTGGTGCCGATGCTGATAAAGAGCGAGGCATTGTCGGGAATGGTGGAAGCAATCAGCCGGGCAATGGCGTTTTTTTCCTGCTGCTGATGGTTGCGCCGCTCCTGCCCTGCCGTTACAACCGAAACGTCGCCCAAAGATGCGCCGCCGTGATAGCGTTTGAGCTGTCCGGTCTCGCTCAACTCCTGCACATCGCGACGTATGGTTTGCGGCGTCACATCCAAATTTGCCGCCAACTCTTCCACCGTCATAAAGTTATGTTCGCGGACAAGGGTGAGGATATGTTCGTGTCTTTGGATTTTGGGTTTCATGGCGTTTCGTTTTGTAGGGATAAACCAATGGCCGTCTGAATATTTCAGACGGCCTTGTTATTGTCAAACCGATTACATCTCGAGTTTCTGTTCCAAGCGTTCCATGCACGCGCCCAAGTGGCGGCGCATGACTTTGGTCACACGGTTGCGCTTGCCTGCCAGCAACAAATCGAGGATTTCTCGGTGTTCATGGTGCGAATTGGAATCGATGTTGCGCTTTTCTTTGCGAAGCGGGTCGGAAACGGCCACAATCAATGAAGAGCGCGCGCACAAGGTATTCATGATTTCAAACAAGACATTATTATCCAGCAGCCGCGCCAATTCGACATGGAAGGCATTGGACAGGCGGTTCCAACCCACGCGGTCGCCGCTTTCGGAGGCTGCGCCCTCTTGCTCAATCATGGCGTAAAGCGGTTGCAGACGCGTTTCCAAATCAGGCATATCGATGAGGACGCTCAAAATCATGCTTTCCATTTCGATACGCGTGTTGAACACGTCTTTCATTTCTTTCAAGTCCGGCACATGGACAAATGCGCCACGATTGGGCTGCAAATCGACAATTTTGTCGTGTGCCAAAAGTGATAATGCGCCACGCACGGTATTGCGCGAGCAAACCATTTGTCGGCAAAGCTCGGACTCGGTCAGTTTTTTACCCGGCAACAGCAGATGGTCGGTAATGCCGTCCAAAATCAATGCGTACACGCGGAAGAGTTCGGAATCATGACGCTCTTCCAAAATAAGCGATGAAGTTGCAGGCGCAACGTTGGTATTATTTTCGTAATCCATAATGTTTCCCCTGTTTCCGTATTAAGGCGCAAGCGTTTACAAACCTGCATCTTTCGGGGTTGTTTAAAATATAATTAAAAATTGTTGACAATGTTAAACGAAACTTGCACAATGAGATCAACAAGCCAAGTTATAAAGGCTGATAGAGAGAGAAGAAAAAGGAATAAAAAGCAAGCAGATATATTCATGTTAATGCGTGAATATATCTGCTTTTTTTTGTGGGTAGCCGGTTCACGCTCCTGCACGCCCACCCTAAAACCGCCCTATTCTGTTTCAACTATCTCGAAGCTGTGGCTCATTTTTGCCGCTTTGCCCAGCATAATCGATGCGGAGCAATATTTTTCGGCAGACATCTGTACAGCGCGTTCAATCGCGCTTTCTTGCAAATCCCGACCATACACTTTGAAATGGATATGGATTCGGTAAACACGCGCGGCGCGGTGTCGGCGCGTTTGGCAGTCACTTCGGCACGGCAGTCGGTGATTTTTTGGCGTTGTTTCTCGGCAATCATCACGACATCGATGCTGGAACAGCCTGCTACACCCAACAACAGCATTTCCATCGGGCTGGGGCCACGTTTGACTTCACCTTCAGCCGCCGCGCCTTCCATCACAACACTGTGTCCGTTTGCCGTTGTACCGACGAAGCACATTCCGTCTATCCATTTTGAGGTAACTTGCATGGTGTCTTTTTTATCCGTAAAAGCATTAATCCGATATTGTAAACAATTTCAAGTGATAAACCTAGTCAGGCCGTCTGAAAAATACAATCAATTACAATTGGTCTGAACGCATTATTCGTCCCGATACGCCCAGTGGTTGACCGGCCCGTGCCCTGCCCCGATGCCCAAAGGATGGGAAATGGCGGCGGCAATATAGTTTTTTGCCGTTTGAACCGCCTCGGGCACGCTAAACCCTTTTGCCAACTCGGCAGTAATGCAGGCCGAAAACGTGCAGCCTGTGCCATGCGTATGCGGCGTTGGGAAACGTTTGCTGTTCAGCTCGATGGTTTCGTATGGCGTAAACAGCCAGTCGGTGCAATATTCGCTTTGGCTGTCGGCAAGATGGCCGCCTTTAATCACCACATTTTTCACACCCCAATCCTGAAGAATTTTGGCGGCGCGTTCCGCATCTTGGCGGTTTTCAATATTGATACCCGTCAATGCCTGCGCTTCGGGCAGAGTTGGGGGTCAAGACGTCCGTATGCGGCAGCAGCAGGCGTTTCATGGCTTCGACGGCTGAGATTTTCCAACAACGGCGCGCCGCCTTTGGCAATCATGACCGGATCCAACACGCGTTTGCCGAAGTCGCATTCGGCGGTTTGTTCCGCCACGCATTCGATGATTTCCGCCGTACCCAGCATGCCGATTTTATAGGCACGGATTTGGAAATCCTCCTGAATCGCGGTAATTTGCGCAGCAATCATGTCGGTCGGTATCGGATGCACTGCCGATACGCCCAAAGTATTTTGTGCGGTAACCGCGGTCAGTACGCTAGTACCGAACACGCCGCGCATCTGAAATGTCTTCAAATCCGCCTGTATGCCCGCGCCACCGCCGGAATCTGAGCCGGCAATCGTCAGCGTTTGAATAAAAAGTTCGTCCATCGTGTCCTCCTGTTTTTCAGACGACCTTGTGTTTATCGTTGTTGAGAGCAGTTTGGTTTTATCCGCAAACAAAGGCATTCGCCGTCTATTTTTCCGAATGCCTTATCTGTTGTTTTACCAAAAACAAATGTATGTTCTCGGGCGGAATATCTTAACAAACAAAAGGCCATCTGAAAACTATTTTCATTTTCAGACGGCCTGTTCAATTTTAAACCTATTCAGGCTTAATCTTCGTATGCATCAATCGGCAAGCAGGAGCAAACCAGATTGCGGTCGCCATACACTTCATCTACACGTTTCACGCTCGGCCAGAATTTGTGTTCGCGGACGAACGGCAAGGGGAAGACGGCTTCTTCGCGGGAGTACGGATGCGTCCATTCGCTGGTTACATCAGACGCGGTGTGCGGAGCGTTGACCAGCGGATTGTCTTCTTTCGGCCATTCGCCGCGCTCGACTTTCAGCACTTCCTGTTTGATTTGTTTCAGGGCGGCGATGAAGCGGTCGAGTTCGGCTTTGCTTTCGCTCTCGGTCGGCTCAATCATCAGCGTACCGGCAACAGGGAAGGAAACCGTCGGCGCGTGGAAGCCGTAGTCCATCAGGCGTTTGGCGATGTCGGTTTCGGTGATGCCGCTTTCGGCTTTAAGCGGACGCAAATCGACGATACATTCGTGCGCGACGCGGCCGTTTTTGCCTGCATACAGGATCGGATAGTCTTCGCTCAGACGTTTGGCGACGTAGTTGGCGTTGAGCAATGCCCAGCGTGTCGCCTGCTCCATGCCTTGTTTGCCCATCATGGTCAGGTACATCCAAGTAATCGGCAGGATGGACGCAGAACCATATGCTGCGGCAGCCACGGCAGTTTGATCGGCACTGGCATTGTGCATATCGGTCACCACATGGCCTGGTGCGAACGGAGCCAAATGGGCTTTCAAGCCAATCGGACCTATGCCCGGACCGCCACCGCCGTGAGGGATACAGAAGGTTTTGTGCAGGTTCATGTGCAACACGTCCGCACCGACTTCGGCAGGCTGCATGATGCCGATTTGGGCGTTGAGGTTGGCGCCGTCCATATAAACCTGTCCGCCGTTTTCGTGAATAATGCGGCAGATGTCGCGGATGCCTTCTTCGTACACGCCGTGGGTGGACGGGATAGGTAATCATGATGGCGGACAAAGCGTCGCGGTGTTGCTCGGCTTTGGCTTTCAAATCGTCAATGTTGACGTTGCCGTGTTCGTCGGTATCGACGACGACGACTTTCAAACCGAGCATGGCCGCAGTCGCAGGGTTGGTACCGTGGGCTGATTTTGGAATCAGACAGATGTTGCGGTGTCCCTCGCCGTTGGCTTCTTGGTAACGGCGGATGGAGAGCATGCCGCTGTATTCGCCCTGTGCGCCGGAGTTGGGCTGGAAGGAAATCGCGTCAAAGCCGGTGATGGCTTTCAGGCTGTTTTCCATATCGGCAAGCAATTCGCGGTAGCCGGCGGTTTGCGCTTCAGGAGCGTAAGGGTGGATGTCGGTGAACTCAGCCCAAGTAATCGGCAGCATTTCCGCAGTCGCGTTGAGTTTCATGGTGCAGCTGCCCAATGAAATCATGCTGCGGTTCATCGCCAAGTCGCGGTCTTCGAGTTTTTTCAGGTAGCGCAACATTTCGTGTTCGGTGTGGTAACTGTTGAACACAGGATGTTGCAGAATGTCGTCCTGACGCAGCAATTCGGCATTCAGACGGCCTTTGACATCATCGGCAAATGTAACCGTATCCTTGCCGGTAAACGCGCGGTACAAATCAACCAAATCTTCGTATGCCGATGTTTCATGGAATGCAGCCGCAACTTGAGTATCGTTGACGCGGCGCAGGTTGTAACCCGATTCCAAAGCAGCGGCAAACACTTGATCTGCTTTCTCTTTGCTGCCGAAATCAACGGTAACGGTATCGAAGAAGACTTTGTGAACCACATTCAGGCCGTCTGAAACCAGCGCATCGGCAAAGGCAGAAGCCAGCGCATGAATGCGGTTGGCAATGCGTTTCACGCCTTCAGGGCCGTGGTAAACGGCATACATACCGGCCAAGTTCGCCAGCAATGCCTGTGCGGTACAAATATTGGATGTCGCTTTTTCGCGGCGGATGTGTTGCTCGCGGGTGGACAAAGCCATGCGCAAGGCAGGTTTGCCCGATGCGTCTTTGGATACGCCGATGATGCGGCCCGGAGCGGAACGTTTGAACTCGTCTTTAAACGCGAAATAAGCAGCGTGCGGACCACCGAAGCCCATCGGCACGCCGAAGCGTTGGGTGTTGCCCAAAGCAATATCCGCGCCCAACTCAGCCAGGCGATTTCAGCAAAACCAAGCTCATGATGTCGGCGGCAACGGCCACGATCGTGCCTTTTGCTTTCAGACGGCCGATAACATCCTGCAAGTCTTGCACATCGCCGTCTTTGCCGACGTATTGGAGCAGCGCGCCGAAGTATTCGCCTTCATCCGCTTGGGCAAAATCACCGACCACCAGTTCAAAGCCGAAATATTTGGCGCGGGTTTTCATCACGTCCAAAGTTTGCGGATACACGCGCGCATCCACAAAGAAACGTTCGGATTTCACTTTGCCCACGCGGTGCGCCATCGCCATCGCTTCAGCGGCGGCAGTCGCCTCGTCCAGCAAAGACGCGCCTGCCACAGGGAAACCGGTCAAATCGATACACACTTGTTGGAAGTTCAACAAAGCTTCCAAACGACCCTGGGCAATTTCCGCCTGATACGGGGTGTAGGCGGTGTACCAACCCGGATTTTCCAACACGTTGCGCAAAATCACGTTCGGCACGCGGGTCGGGTAATAACCCAAACCGATATAGGACTTATTGATCACGTTTTTCGACGCAATGCCTTTCAATTTCGCCAACGCGTCCGCCTCGGTCAAAGCCTCGGGCAGGTCGAGTTCGGACGGCATACGGATGCTTTGCGGCACGGTATTGCCGACAAAATCATCCATGCTCTTCTCGCCGAGCGCTTCCAAAAGCGCAGCCTCGTCGCCAAAGCTCAAATGGCGCACGGCAAATTCGTTCGGGTTGAACAATTCAGATAGTTTCATTTCTACTCCTTCGGTGTTATCGATATCAACACTGTTTTTTCTTGCAGATGTTGTTTCAGACGGCCTCCGCCCACTTTGGGACGACATGCCAATATTTCCCTATAAACCGGACAGGTTTCCACATGCGCGCCAGGGCAGGTAGCCGGTACTCATCAGAAATTCGCCGACGATTTCGCCGCCGACAAATTTGAAATGTTTTTTAAACAGCTTCACCCATTCAGCCTTGTCGAGCGGATGGTTCGCATCGAGCCAGTTTTTGAATGAGCCGTATTCTTGCTGTATTTGTTTGATTTGTCGCGCGTTATAAATGGCTGCGTTGATTTTCAGGCGGTTGCGGACGATGCCTGCATCGGCAAGCAGCCGCTCAATATCGGTTTCGTCAAATGCGGCGACCGTATCGATGTCAAAACCTTTAAATGCCGTCTGAAATGCCTGCTGCTTCTTCAGCATCAGCGTCCAGCTCAATCCTGCCTGATTGATTTCCAACACCAGCCGCTCAAACAATTCATTGTCATCCTCAATCGGAAAACCGTATTGCGTGTCGTGATAATGTTTGTTGGGGTTGTCCGTATCGTCAGGAAGCGTGGCGACAAATTCGCAGTAATTCATGTTTACTGAGGAAAAATTGAAACAAAGGCCGTCTGAAAGCATTTTTCAGACGACCTAAGACCTGCAATATCAAACAGGCGCAAAACCTGTTTGGATGTTTGCAAAAATCAAGCTACTTCGCCTGCGTATTGTTCGGCAGTCAGCAGACCGTCGTAATCGGCAGGGTTGGCAGGTTTGATTTTGAAGAACCAGCCTGCGCCGTAAGGATCGCTGTTGGCAGTTTCCGGAGCGCTTGGCAAATCTTCGTTGACGGCAACGACTTTCGCCTGCAATCGGCGCGTACACGTCAGATGCGGCTTTTCACAGACTCAACCACACCGGCTTGCTCTTCGGCAGCCAGGTTTGCGCCGACTTCTGGCAGCTCGACAAACACGATGTCGCCCAACAGCTCTTGCGCGTGATGGGTAATGCCGACGGTGATGGTACCGTCTTCTTCAAGGCGCAGCCATTCGTGGCTGGCAACGTATTTCAGTTCTGCTGGGATGTTGCTCATGGTTTGATACTCCATTGATAGGGGGTTATTTTCAGACGGCATCTGCATGAATCAATATCCACAGATGCCTTGTTCAATGCTTTTCTACAAACGTCCGTATCGGACGACAATTAAAACCTGCTTTCAGACGACCCTTAACAAATAAAGGCCGTCTGAACCGATATTAATCAAACTGTTTTTGACCGTTGCGGACAAACGGCAGCTTCAGTACGCGTACGTCCACTTCTTTGCCGCGCATCAGCACTTTGGCGGTATCGCCGTCAAAAGTCTTTCGGTACGCGCGCGATGGCGATGGATTGTTTCAGGCTTGGGCGAGAATACGCCGCTGGTGGTTTCGCCTTTGCCTTTGTCGGTCAACACTTCCATATGCGCGCGCAGGATGCCGCCTTTGTCGAGCAGCAAACCGACCTGTTTGACGGCAACGCCTTTTTCTTTCAATGCCAGCAAGGCGGCTTTACCGACGAAATCGCGGCTTTCGTCTTTCAAATCAACCGTCCAACCCATGCCTGCTTCGAGCGGGCTGGTGTGTCGTCCATATCGTTGCCGTAGAGGTTCATACCGGCTTCCATGCGCAGGGTGTCGCGTGCGCCGAGGCCGCAAGGCTGTACGCCTGCTGCTTGCAGGGCTTTGAAGAATGCGACGGCTTCAGTGCCCGGCAGAATCACTTCGACGCCGTCTTCGCCGGTATAGCCTGTACGGGCGACAAACCAGTCGTTGCCCAAGTCTGCACCTTGGAACGGTTTGAGGCCGTGAATCACATCCGCCCATTCAGGTTTGACGGTCAGGAGTTTTTCGATGGCTTTCGGGCCTTGTACGGCGAGCATGCCGAGGTCGTAGCGCGGATTGAAGGCAACGCCGAACTCTTGTCCGACTTTGTGGAATTGCGCCGTATCTTTTTCGCGGGTCGCGCCGTTGGACACGATGCGGTATTGGGTTTCGGCTTCGTTGGTGCGGTAAACGATCAAGTCGTCAATCACGCCGCCGTTGTCGTTGAGCAGCGCGGAATAAAGGGCTTTGCCGACGAAAGCGAGTTTGGCAACGTCGTTGGCAATCAGTTTGCGGAAAAAGGCTTTGGCATTTGCGCCTGCTACGTCGGTAACGAGCATATGGGATACGTCAAACATACCGGCGTCGGTGCGCACGGCTTCGTGTTCGGCGATTTGTGAACCATAATGGATGGGCAGCTCCCAGCCGGCAAAATCTACCAGCTTCGCGCCTGCATCTTGATGGGCTTGATGAAATGGGGTGGTTTTCAGAGCAGTCATTCTCAAGTTTCTCCGGATTTTTTGTTCAGATGCCGCCCGCGCACCTATGCGCGGATGACCCTATCTGTCCTTGAACCTGAGATTTTCGGCCGTATCCGCATGATGGCAAACCAGTCTGCTCACTGCTTTGCGCGGTTGTCTGAATGGTGGTTCAGACGGCCTTCTCCCCTTCGGTGGACGTTATTCTAACGCCGCTCTCCAGATTGTTTGTTTCAATGTGCAGTCCCTGATACCTGAGCGATTTAAGGGTGTCTGCGCCTTCGGTGGTTACATTGTAGTTGGGTGTAACACTCTCCTGCACATTTCCCGATTATGTCTTGAATCGGCGGTTTGGGCAAGTAGCCGACGAATATTTATGATGCGAATATTCGTCTTTTTTATTGAGGCGGCAAAACCTGAGCCTTTATAAAATTGTTAGCTATGCGGCAAATGTTTTTGCAAAAGTCTCAGGCCGTCTGAAGCCCTTACCCGTTTTTCCTATATAATTCTGTTTTTTCGATTTATCTGCGTCCATCATGAACCGCCTCAAACGCATTAAAACCATCCTCTGCACGCTCTACCGCTACCGCCTTGCCGAGCTGATTGCCTCGCTGGTCCGTCCGGGTTGGGCGCGGACTTTCCTCAATATGCTGCCGCAGTCGTCCAAGTTCAAACACGAGATGCCTGCCGTGCGCCTGCGTTTGGCGTTGGAAAGCCTGGGGCCGATTTTCATCAAATTCGGACAGGTATTGTCCACGCGTCCCGATTTGATTCCGCATGATTACGCGGTCGAACTGGCAAGGCTGCAAGACAAAGTGCCGCCGTTTGACGCGCAGCTTTCGCGCTCGCAAATCGAAAAATCTTTGGGCCAATCCATCGACACTTTATACGCGGAATTTGAAACCGAGCCTGTCGCCAGCGCGTCCATCGCCCAGGTACACAAAGCCCGCCTGCATTCGGGCGAACAGGTCGCAGTGAAAGTCTTGCGCCCCAACCTTTTGCCCGTTATCGAACAGGATTTGTCGCTGATGCGCTTTGGTGCAGGCTGGGTGGAACGTTTGTTTTCAGACGGCAAGCGTTTGAAGCCGCGCGAAGTGGTGGCCGAATTTGACAAATACCTGCACGACGAATTGGACTTGATGCGCGAAGCCGCCAATGCCAGCCAGCTCGGTCGCAATTTCCAAAACAGCGATATGCTGATTGTGCCGAAGGTGTTTTACGACTACTGCACCAGCGACGTGCTAACCATCGAATGGATGGACGGCACGCCGGTATCCGATATCGCCAAACTCAAAGCCGACGGCATTGATTTGCACAAACTTGCCGATTACGGCGTGGAAATCTTCTTCACGCAAGTCTTCCGCGACGGCTTTTTCCATGCGGATATGCACCCCGGCAATATTTTGGTCGCCGCCGACAACCGCTACATCGCCCTCGATTTCGGCATCGTCGGCACGCTGACCGACTACGACAAGCGCTATCTCGCCATCAACTTCCTCGCCTTCTTCAACCGCGATTACCACCGCGTCGCCACCGCCCACATCGAATCGGGTTGGGTACCTGCCGACACGCGTGCGGAAGAATTGGAAGCGGCTGTCCGCGCCGTGTGCGAGCCTGTGTTCAACAAACCGATTTCGCAGATTTCCTTCGGCTTGGTGCTGATGCGCCTGTTTGAAGTCAGCCGCCGCTTCAATGTCGAAATCCAACCGCAGCTGGTATTGCTGCAAAAAACGCTGCTCAACATCGAAGGCTTGGGTCGCCAACTCGATCCTGATTTGGATTTGTGGAAAACCGCCAAACCGTTTTTGGTGCGCTGGATGAACGAACAGGTCGGCCCCAAAGCCCTTTGGCGCAACCTCAAAAACGAAGCCCCCGACTGGGCGCAAATCATCCCTTCCCTGCCGCGCAAAATCAGTGCGCTGATTGATGAAAACCGCCAGCAGGAAATGCGCGATGCCTATGTGCATCTGGTCAAAGTACAGCAACGCCAAAGCCTGTGGCTGGGTGTGATTGCGGTTGTTTTGCTGCTGATTTTGCTGTTTAAATAAACCGTAATACAGCTTTAAACGACATAATAAAGGCCGTCTGAAATCTGATTTTCAGACGGCCTTTTATATGCCGACCTATTCTTTTTTCTCGTGCGGAACATGTCCGCTTTCGGCTTCAATATGCCGTCTGAAGCGCAAACCTGCGGCATGGTAAAACGGATGCGGCGAGAATTGGCGCGAGACTTGCGAAGCAAAGATGCAAGTCAACAGCATCCAAAACAATAAATTCTGTCCGCCCGTCATTTCCATTACCACCACGGCGGCGGTCAACGGCGATTGGGTCGCGGCGGCAAGGAATGCGGCCATGCAGAGCAAAACCGCGACATTGGACGCGTCGCCCAGTTGCGCGAAAGAAGCCATGTGTTCGCCTATCATCGCACCGATGGTTAACGACGGCGTGAAGATACCGCCGGGAATACCTGCCCAATAGCTGAACACGGTCGCCGCCCATTTTGCGGCGGCCAAGCCGAACGGCGCTTCATACGCGCCTTTGAGTGCAGCGGCGGCTTCGTGATAGCCCGTGCCATAGGTTTTGCCTTGATAAAACGTACCGAGCAGCGCCAACAAGATACCCATTACAAAAGCGACCACCAACAAATGACGGCGGATGAAACTGCGCCAGCGTACCGGTGCGAATGCCGCCGCGCCGCGATACAAAAAGCTGCTGAACAATCCGCCAGCCACGCCGCAGATGATGCCCGACACCGCGGCCCACATCAGCATATTTGGCAGCTCATGCCCTTGAAACCCTGAAAAATACGGGTTGTTGCCCTGTATCGCCACTTGAATAAAACCGGCCGCCAACACGCCCATCAAAATTTGGCGCTCCCAACGCAAAAGCACGCCGCGCCCCAATTCTTCGATGGCAAAGACCACGCCGGCCAAAGGCGCGTTAAACGCCGCCGCCAAACCGCCGGCCGCACCTGCGGCAATCAAATCGTTTTCCTGCATGCCCCTAAACGCCAGCCCGTGCTTTTTACACCACGCGCCCCAAGCGTTCATGACCGCCGCACCCACTTGTACAGACGGCCCTTCCCTGCCGATCGACGCTCCCAAAATCATGCCCAAAAACGTCAGCGGAATCTTAAAAAAGGTTTCGCCCAGACGAATCAAACGGGTTTTCTGCGCGCCATAAGGCAAAGACAAAGAAGCGATGACCTGCGGAATACCGCTGCCAGAAGTGTACGGCGCAAATATGCGCGTAAACCATGCCAAAAGCGGCAAACCCAGCGGCAAAGCCACCCACGCAAACCACGGATATTTTCCCACCAACAAAGCGTTCCACTCCAAAGCCAAATCCGCCAAGTACGCAAACATCAAAGCCGTCAGGGCAACCAGTGCCGAGCCTGCCAGCAAAAACAGAAGGGCAATGCTCTTTTTCGACAGGCGTTTGGTTTGGCGGATTTTGTGGGCGAGGCGCGCCGCCCAAGTCTGTGGAAATTTCATAATAGGCACGCAGTCAATGTGTTCAGACGGCCTTGATACTTTTCTCAAAGGCCGTCTGAAAACAAGGATAAAGGTTTTTAAGAACGGTAATCCGCGTTAATCGACACATACTCGTGCGACAAATCGCAGGTATAGACGGCCGCCGTCGTATCGCCGCGTTGCAAATCGATGCGGACGGTGATTTCCGGACGGTTCATCACCGCTTGTCCTGCTTCTTCGGTATAGCTTTCCGCGCGTCCGCCGTTTTCGGCCACCAACACGTCATCCAGCCACATTTTTCAAAGCATCGACGTCCAAGTCTTCAATACCGGCATAGCCGACGGCCGCCAACAGACGGCCCAAGTTCGGGTCGGAGGCAAAGAAAGCAGGTTTTCACCAAAGGCGAATGGGCGACGGCATAAGCCACTTTGCGCGCCTCTTCGCGGGTTTTCGCGTTTTGCACTTCAATCGTGATGAACTTGGTCGCACCCTCGCCATCACGGACAATCGCCTGCGCCAGTTCCAAAGCCAGCGAACCGAGCAAGGCTTTGAGCTGCGCATAGCGCGGATCGGCGGTATTGTCGATTTCGCTCTGACCGCAACGGCCTGTCGCCATAATCACGAAAGCTGTCGTTGGTGCTGGTATCGCCGTCCACGGTAATCGTATTGAAACTCTCATCTGCGATTTCTTGCGTCATCAGCTGCAAAATCGGTTGGGACACTTTGGCATCGGTGGCAATAAACGACAACATGGTCGCCATGTTCGGATGAATCATGCCCGAGCCTTTGGCGATACCGGTGGCGCGGACTGTGTGTTTTTCGCCGACCAAGCCTGTGCGTGAAGCGGCTTTCGGTACAGTATCCGTCGTCATGATGGCACGCGCCGCGTCCGACCAGAATGCAGGGCGTACTTGCGGCAAAGCGGCCACGATTTTATCCACAGGCAGAGGCTCCAAAATCACGCCGGTCGAAAACGGCATAATCTGATTGGATTGGCAGCCGACCTGTTCCGCCGCCGCCGCGCACACTTTAATCGCGTCCAGACGGCCTTGTGCGCCGGTACCCGCATTGGCATTGCCCGTATTGATGACTAAGGCACACACGCCGTCTTGGTCAAACAGATGCGACTTGGCGATATGCACCGGCGCGGCGCAGAAACGGTTTTGCGTAAACACCGCGCCCACCGTATGTCCGCCGCCCAACACCATCAGCGTCAAATCGTCGCGGTCTTGTTGCTTGATGCCGGCACGACCTGTAAACAGACGGATGCCGTCGATTTCCAACAATTCGTCTGCACGTTTTTCAGTCAAATTTACAGCCATATCATTTTCTCCTGTTTTACACTATTTTCAGACGGCCTAAACGCTATACGCCCAATAAGGGAATCAAGATAGGCACCAATATCGCCGTCAACACGCCGTTGAGCGTCAAGCCCAAGCCAGCATATGCGGCCATACGGCGGCCGTATTCCAAAGACGCCGCAATACCCATCGCATGTGAGGCCGTACCCCAAAGACATTCCCACTGAAGAAGGCATATACAACGTCCCTTTCAACACTTTATATCCGGCCATCTGTCCAAAAAGTCCGGCAATAATCACCGTTGCCGCCGTAATCGCCGGAATACCGCCGATCGACGCCGTGATTTCAATCGCAATCGGGTTGGTCACGGATTTGGAAGCCAGCGACAAAATCACTTCGCGCGAAGCGCCCAGCCATTTGGCAAAATACACGCCCGTAACAATGCCTGTCACGCTGCCCGCCAACTGCGACAACACCACCGGAAACCACTGGCTGCGGATACGGTCCCAATTTCGATAAAGCGGCACGGCCAGCAACACGACTGCCGGTTTCAACCAAAAATCAATAAAGTGCGAAGCAGAATGGTACAGCTCGTAATCGATGGCAAATACCTTCAAATAACCCATCAACACCAGCGTACTGATCAATACCGGATTACACAGCACATTCCCCGTGCGCGCCCGAATCTGCACCGCCAAAGCATACACGGCCAAAGTCAGGAACAGCATGACCGAGGGCAGACGCAACAGCCCGTCTATATTCATCACATCCACCTCCTGACCCACTCATGCACTTTGCCGGTCACCAACAATACGCAGATCGTACTGCCGATTGTGGCCGTCAAAATCGAAAACCAGTCGTTTGCAATCACGTCCAAATAGCTGATGACGGCCACGCAAGGCGGCACCAAAAACAAAGTCAGGTTTGGCCATCAAAATGTCTGCCAGCTCTCCCACCCAAGACAATTTGACCCAGCCGGCCTGAAGCGCGGCAAACAGCAAAGCCATGCCGACAATACTGCCCGGCAGCTTCAACCCCAAAATCCAAACGGTTGCCTCGCCCAAAGCCAGGCAACCCAATACCACCAATAAAGCACGAATAATATTCATTAAGCCGGTTTCTCCTTATCCTTTTTCAGACGGCCTTAAAAAATTTATTAATCATTGAATCATATCGTGCCACAGGCCGTCTGAAAAGGGCAGAAACGCCTTCCTTCAAGTTTAATGAAAGATAAGTATGATTGCTCTAGCGGATTGGCTTAGGAATGTTGAAACCCCTACCCTGCTTTTTGTCTTTAACGGCCGCCGCAAACCGGGCATTCGGGATTGTGTCTCACCCCGTATTGCTGCCATTTTCCGCTCAATGCGTTATAGGTAGAAAGTTTGCCGTGCGACGGCGTACCGATACCGATCAGCACTTTAAGCGCTTCGGCGGCTTGAGTCGTTCCGATAACGCCAACCAATGGCGAAAAAACGCCGAACAATGCACAAGCGCCGTCGCTGGCTTGTTCGCCGTCAAACAGGCAGGCATAGCAAGGCGTATCGGGAAGATCGGGACGGTACACGGCGATTTGTCCGTCAAAGCCGACGGCCGCGGCGGAAACCAAAGGCGTGCGCGCGGCAACGGCGGCGCGGTTGACCGCCTGGCGCGTGGGATAATTGTCGGAACAATCGAGGATGATGTCGGCGGCGTTTGCCAATTCGACAAGCTTGGCCTCATCGAGAAATTCGGCAATGGCTGTAATGTGTGTTTGGCTGTTGATCTGTTTCAGACGGCCTTGCATGACCAAAGCCTTGTTTTTGACCGATGTCGGCTTCGGTAAACGTGATTTGGCGTTGAAGGTTGGTCTCGTCGATGGTATCGGCATCGGCAATCGTCAGGCGGCCGATACCGGCGGCGGCAAGATACGGCAAGGCCGCCGCACCCAGCCCGCCGCAACCGACAACGAGCACATGGGCGGCCAAGAGTTTTTCTTGGCCTTCGATACCGATTTCGTCAAGCAGGATATGGCGGCTGAACCGCAAGAGTTGTTGATCGTTCATCATAACAATAAGGCCGTCTGAAACCCAATGTTCAGACGGCCTGAGTGATTTAGAAATTAATATTTTCGTATGCGTTGTCAAACAGGAAAGGACGGCCTTCGCTGCTGGTTTCGGATTCGAGGCGGATGCCGCTGAGCATCATATTGCGGTCAACGTCTTTCATCATGTCGTAAACGCTCAAGAGCGCCAAATTGAGGCCAGTCAGGGCTTCGGTGGCAATGCTGCCGTTGCTGTTCGCTTGGACGGTCAGCGTGGCCTTCAGGCAGGCCAGCTCAACGTTAATATCGAAATCAACTGCACGCCGATGATGCGGCCGGGCAGGTGTAGCGGAATCAGGTTGGCGGTTTGTTTGATGCTCTGAATGGCGGCAACGCGGGCGATGGTCAGGATACTTGCCTTTTCGGTGGCATTCTCTATCAACACCCTTATCGCCTGCTGGCTCATGTTGATGGTACCGACGGCGACGGCGGTGTGTTGCTCAGGAAAATCGGGCTGGTTGGGAAATTCAATCATGTGTTTCTCGCCTCTGTTTTGATGGGCAATATTTTACGGCATTTTACAGACAGCGACCACGCGGCGGATACAGACGGCCGTTTTCCGGTTTGAAATGTATCGGATGTTACCATTGGCAGTTTATAAAAATCTGCTATACAATGGATTCACGATACACCCAAATTAACATTTAAATAAGAGAAAAATCATGCAACTGCATATCTTAAATAATCCAAAAGATGCCGCTCTGGCAGCGGATGCGGAATTTTTAAAACAGTCTCTTTTCAATCTGCTGCATGAGGAAGCGTCGCCTTTGGTGGTCGAAACCGTTAAGTTATTATCGACTTCAGACGACAGCGCTGCCTTGATTGAGAAGGTGTTGCCGCAATTGGACGAACAACAAACCCACGATTTAACCTTGGCCTGCGGCCTGTTCGCACAGATTTTGAACATCGCCGAAGACGTGCACCACGAACGCCGCCGCCAAATCCACGAAGAGGCCGGACACAACAGCGCCGAAGGCAGCCTGACGGAAACCGTGCGCAAGCTCAAAGCTGGAAAAATCAACGGAAAAGCGGTGCAACAACAACTGGACAACACTGTCGTTACTGCCGTTTTGACCGCGCACCCGACCGAAGTGCAACGCCAAACCGTCTTAAGCTTCAACCGCCGCATCCGCGCGCTGCTGCCGCAACGCGAACGCTGCACCAACCCCTGACGCGCTGGCTCAGTTGCGCCGCGAAATCGACACTGTCCTTTTGGGCCTGTGGCAGACCAGCGAAACGCGCCGCCACAAACTCAGCGTCAACGACGAAATCAACAACGGTGTATCCATCTTCCCAATGAGCTTCTTTGAAGCCCTGCCCAAACTCTACCGTACGATGGAACGCGATTTTCAGACGGCCTATCCCGGCGTCCGCGTTCCGAATATCCTCAAAATCGGCGGCTGGATAGGCGGCGACCGTGACGGCAATCCCGTTCGTTTCTGCCGAAACCTTGCGTTTTGCGTTCAGACGGCATGCCGACGCAGTGTTCCGCTTTCTATCGCGGCGAACTCGACAAACTCTACCGCGAATTGCCGCTCTCCATCCGCCGCGTCAAAGTCAACGACGACGTGATGGCACTGGCAGCCCTCTCGCCTGACGAAGAAATCGCCCGCACCGAAGAACCCTACCGCCGCGCCATCGCCTACATCATGGCACGCGCCATGGGCAAGGCACGCTCACTCGGTTTGGGCATGGGCTGCAAATTCGGCTTCCTCGAGCCTTATGCTACAGTCGAAGAATTCCTCACCGACCTGAAAAAACTGCAACGCTCGCTCCAGGAAAACGGCAGCCAACTGCTGGCAGAAGGCCGTCTGGCCAATATTATCCGCAGCGTGTCCGTATTCGGCTTCCACATGATGCCGCTCGACCTGCGCCAACACGCAGGCAAACACGCCGATGTGGTTGCCGAGCTTTTCCAACACGCAGGCTTGGAAGACTACAACAGCCTGAACGAAGAGCAAAAACAAGCCGCCCTGTTGCGCGAATTGAGCCATCAACGTCCGCTGTACAGCCCGTTCATCACATACAGCGACCATACCCGCCACGAATTGGCAATCTTCAACGAAGCGCGCAAAATCAAAGACGAATTTGGCGAAGATGCCGTTACACAAAGCATTATTTCCAACTGCGAACAACCCAGCGACCTGCTCGCCTTGGCATTGCTGTTGAAAGAAAGCGGCCTTCTAGTGGTAGGAAAACGGCAAACCGCACAGCCGCATCAATATCGTGCCTCTGTTTGAAACCATCGAAGCGCTCGAAAACGCCTGTCCGGTCATGGAAACCATGTTCCGCCTCGACTGGTATGATGCCCTGCTCGAAAGCCGCGGCAACATCCAAGAAATCATGCTCGGGCTACTCCGACTCCAACAAAGACGGCGGCTACGTTACCAGCTCATGGTGTCTGTATCAGGCAGAGTTGGGCTTGGTCGAACTCTTCAAAAAATACGATGTCCGCATGCGCCTGTTCCACGGCCGTGGCGGCAGCGTAGGTCGCGGCGGCGGCCCTTCTTACCAAGCCATCTTGGCGCAACCTGCAGGCAGCGTTGCCGGACAAATCCGCATTACCGAGCAAGGCGAAGTCATTACCGCCAAATACGCCGACCCGGGCAATGCCCAACGCAACTTGGAAACCTTGGTTGCCGCGACTTTAGAAGCCAGCATCCTGCCGGACAAAAAAGACCCTGATGCCAAACTGATGCAGGATTTGTCGGACGTATCGTTCAAATACTACCGCGAACTGATTACCCACCCCGACTTCATCGACTACTTCCTGCAAACCAGCCCGATTCAGGAAATCGCCACCCTCAACCTCGGCAGCCGTCCCGCCAGCCGCAAAACCTTGGCGCGGATTCAGGACTTGCGCGCGATTCCGTGGGTATTCTCATGGATGCAAAACCGCCTCATGCTGCCGGCTTGGTACGGTTTCGGCAGCGCAGTGGAAACCTTGTGCGAAGGCAATCCCGACACACTGGCCGCCCTGCGCGAACATGCCCAAAGCAACCCGTTCTTCCAAGCCATGCTCTCCAACATGGAACAGGTGATGGCGAAAACCGACATCACCTTGGCGGAAAACTATGCCGGCTTGAGCGAATCGCCCGATAAAGCAAAAGTCATCTTCGGCATGATCAAGGAAGAATACCAACGCAGCCGCAAAGCACTGCTCGACTTGCTGCAAACCGAAGAGCTCCTGCGCGACAACCGCAGCCTCGCCCGTTCGCTTGCCTTGAGGATTCCATACCTGAACGCCCTCAACGGCCTGCAAGTCGCCATGCTCAAACGCCTGCGCAAAGAGCCCGACAATCCGCACGCCCTGCTGATGGTTCACCTGACCATCAACGGCGTGGCGCAAGGTTTGCGTAATACCGGTTAAGGCAGCACGGAAAAAAGGCCGTCTGAAACAATTTTCAGACGGCCTTTAAACTAACTGCGAACCGCAGCAACGGCTTTATCCACGAAGCCCCATACTGTTTCTCAACCTGCTTGCCACTCTTACCCTATTCATTTAACTTACCCTATATTTCAAACCATTGCAGGCAACAGCAGACAATCCACTACAAAATCAAAGTGTTCACTTAAGTATGGCAAGCACTTCAGCATGATGGATGGTCGGTCTACTGACATACCGAGACCTTTGCAAAATTCCCCAAAATCCCCTAAATTCTCACCAAGACATTTAGGGGATTTCTCATGAGTACCTTCTTCCAGCAAACCGCCCAAGCCATGATTGCCAAACACATCGACCGTTTCCCACTATTGAAGTTGGATCAAGTGATTGATTGGCAACCGATCGAACAATACCTGAATCGTCAAAAAACCCGTTACCTTAGAGACCACCGTGGTCGTCCCGCCTATCCACTGTTATCCATGTTCAAAGCCGTCCTGCTCGGACAATGGCACAGCCTCTCTGATCCCGAACTCGAACACAGCCTCATCACCCGCATCGACTTCAACCTGTTTTGCCGTTTTGACGAGTTGAGCATTCCCGATTACAGCACCTTATGCCGCTACCGCAACTGGCTGGCGCAAGACAACGCCCTGTCCGAATTGCTGGAACTGATTAACCGCCAACTGACCGAAAAAGGCCTAAAAATAGAGAAAGCATCCGCCGCCGTCGTTGACGCCACCATTATCCAGACCGCCGGCAGCAAACAGCGCCAGGCCATAGAAGTTGATGAGGAAGGACAAGTCAGCAGCCAAACCACACCGAGCAAAGACAAAGATGCCCGTTGGATAAAGAAAAACGGCCTCTACAGACTCGGTTACAAACAGCATACCCGCACCGATGCGGAAGGCTATATCGAGAAACTGCACATTACCCCCGCCAATGCCCATGAGTGCAAACACCTGTCACCTTTATTGGAAGGTTTGCCCAAAGGTACGACCGTCTATGCCGACAAAGGCTATGACAGTGAGGAAAACCGGCAACATCTGGAAGAGCATCGGTTACTGGACGGCATTATGCGCAAAGCCCACCGCAAACATCCGCTGTCGGAAGCGCAAACCAAACGCAACCGATATTTGTCGAAAACCCGTTATGTGGTCGAACAAAGCTTCGGTACGTTACACCGTAAATTCCGCTATGCGCGGGCAGCCTATTTCGGGCTGATTAAAGTGAGTGCGCAAAGCCATCTGAAGGCGATGTGTTTGAACCTTTTGAAAGCCGCCAACAGGCTAAGTGCGCCTGTAGCTGCCTAAAAGGCAGTCGGATACCTGATTAATCAGGTATTCAAGGGGGATTAAGGGGGTATTTGAGTAGAATCAGTGGATATTTGAAATAAAAACAGCCGAAAATCTTTGTTTAGGTTTCGGCTGTTAGAGAAAAGGCTTTTTTGCAAAGGTCTCATACCTTACCGCGACATTGCCCCATATCGCCGCACAATAAGCTTTCAGACACTCCTGAGGCCGTCTGAAAACAAAAACATCTTACGCCAAGGCAACTATCATTATGTCCGAGATTGTATTTATCTTGTTATTCGGCATGCTTCAGCCCCACAAAACACCCGATTCATCCGACACGCCCGTCTCTTTTGGGCATTCGGCGGCAGGCTCGGCTTTAATTTATTTATGCATACGCATAGGGACAATCATCCTTCATGATTCGATTTCCGGAGCCATTAACAGCCTCCCCCTCATTCTGTTTCAAACAATCTGCATGTTCGGCTGTCTGGTTTTGTATTTTAAAATGTTGCGTACCGCATCCGACCCAAAATACCGTCAGATGATTTATTGGGTACTGGGCATTCTTTTAGGTTTGATCTTAAGCCTCCTGTCCGAAAAATTGTTTTATTTAACGGCTTTATTCATTTACTCATTCTTCGGAAGAACAATAAGCTGAATGCCTGCCCCTCTTTTTTCAGACGGCCTTTTATCATAAGAACACACCAGCATTGCGGCTGTTTTGAGTACCTCCACAATATGCTATAATCCGCCGTTAAACTTTTATCTTTTCAGGAAAAACCATGAGCTTGAAATGCGGCATCGTCGGTTTGCCCAACGTCGGCAAATCCACCCTCTTTAACGCGCTGACCCAATCGGGTATCGAAGCGGCAAACTATCCTTTCTGTACCATCGAACCCAACGTCGGCATCGTTGAAGTCCCCGATCCGCGTATGGCCGAATTGGCAAAAATCGTCAATCCGCAAAAATGCAGCCTGCCATCGTCGAATTCGTCGACATCGCCGGTTTGGTTGCAGGTGCGAGCAAAGGCGAAGGCTTGGGCAACCAGTTCCTTGCCAACATCCGCGAGACTGACGCGATTGTTAACGTCGTACGTTGCTTTGACGACGACAACATCGTTCACGTTGCAGGCAAAGTCGATCCGATTGCCGACATCGAAACCATCGGCACCGAGTTGGCACTGGCTGACTTGGCCAGCGTCGAAAAAGCCATCGTCCGCGAAGAAAAACGCGCACGCTCAGGCGATAAAGACGCGCAAAAACTGGTCGATCTGTGCAAAAAACTGCTGCCTCATCTGGACGAAGGCAAGCCTGTACGCTCCTTCGGTTTGGACGCGGAAGAACTCGCCATGCTCAAGCCGCTGTTCCTGCTGACTGCAAAACCTGCCATGTACGTCGGCAACGTTTCCGAAGACGGTTTTGAAAACAACCCGCACCTCGACCGCCTGAAAGAATTGGCTGCAAAAGAAAACGCGCCGGTTGTGGCCGTTTGCGCCGCGATGGAAAGCGAAATCGCCGAATTGGAAGACGATGAAAAAGCCGAATTCCTCGCTGAAATGGGCTTGGAAGAACCGGGCCTGAACCGCCTGATTCGTGCCGGCTACGACCTCTTGGGTCTGCAAACCTACTTCACTGCCGGCGTCAAAGAAGTCCGCGCCTGGACCATCCACAAAGGCGACACCGCTCCGCAAGCTGCCGGCGTGATTCACACCGACTTTGAACGCGGCTTCATCCGCGCCCAAGTTATCTCCTACGAAGATTTCATCGCTTTAGGCGGCGAAGCCAAAGCCAAAGAAGCCGGCAAAATGCGTGTGGAAGGCAAAGAATACGTCGTACAAGACGGCGATGTGATGCACTTCCTGTTTAACGTATAAACCCAGCGTACCGCTTTTTCAGACGGCCTTTTCTAAGACTTAAGGCCGTCTGAATTTATTTTCAGACGGCCTCATGTCTTGAAATATCAACAAAACATCATCTCCATAATAAATGCGGGCATAGCCCGTAATTTTTCTTTCTTAAAATCTCCCATTTCTTGCCGACACCTTACCTAAAAATAGCGCAAGATTACATCATCAATAACAATACCATTGATATGACAATAAACAATTAAACAATACCACATCGTATTGATTCATTATAAAAACAACATATTAAATATTATGTTGAAACTATCAACTGTATTCCTACTCTAATCTATTACTATTCAAACGCATATCATCAGCAATCATTCTAAGAAGGCAAACAAACTGCCCAGTACTGACAAACGATGGCTGACCTCCGAAATGCTGCCATTCTCGGCAGGAATCACTTTTCAGACGACGCCATTAAAATAAACTAATTAAAATCAAAAATATTATGAGCAAAGTTTTTATCTTACCGCCCAGATATTGATACATTGCGTGCCGTTGCTGTTCTATCCGTTGTCGTTTTCCATATTGAAAAACTGGCTGCCTGGCGGCTTTCTTGGTGTTGATATCTTTTTTTGTCATTTCCGGCTTTTCTGATCACGATGATTATCCATCGTGAAATGAGCAGCGGGGTTTTTTCTCGTTCAAAAAAATTTTTACATCCGCCGTATCAAGCGGATACTGCCCGCATTTTTTTACCGTATTGACGGTAACGCTGGTATGCGGCTTTTCCTTTTATTCACCAAAGATGATTTCTTCCTTTTATGGAGGACAGCCCTGTCCACCTTGGGGATTCATCTCCAATATCTTTTTTTGCAAAGGGTCAGGGCTATTTCGACCCCATACAAGAAGAAAAAAACCCTTTGCTTCACATTTTGGTCTTTATCGGTCGAAGAACAGTATTATTTCGTCTTCCCGATATTGCTGTTACTGGTTGTCCGCAAAAGCTGGCGCACTCAGTTTGCCTTCCTCATCACGCTATGCGTATTCAGCATCTTGGCTTCTTTTATGCCGACTGCACTGGATAAATATTACCTTCCCCATCTGCGCGCCTGCGAAATGCTGATCGGCTCGTTGACGGCAGTGTGGATGCAATACCGGCAACAACAAGGGATGGATACCGGCAATCAATATGCAGCGGCAGGCGCATTACTTTCCGTATGCGTACTGTTTGCCTGCCTGTTTACCTATACAGAAAAAACCGCCTATTTCCCGGGGCCTGCCGCCATGATTCCTTGTTTGGCCGCAGCCGCATTCATTTACTTCAATCAATTTGAACACCGGCTGAAAAAATTTTTCCAATGGAAGATTACTGTCGGTATAGGCTTGATTTCCTATTCACTGTATCTGTGGCATTGGCCTGTATTGGCTTTTATGAGATACATCGGTTCAAACAATCTGCCTTCCTATTCGACTGCGGTCGCGATTGTCTTAATGTTTGCACTCTCTCTGCTTTCTTATTATTTTGTCGAGAAGCCGTTTAAAAACTGGAAAGGCTCTTTTGCCCAATCTGTGACATGGATTTATGCCGTCCCCATGCTTGTTTTGGCCATTACGCCTTTTCTTGCCATGAAGCTCCCGTTTATGGAGCAATACGACCGTATGGGATTGGCGCGTTCCTACACTTCTTGTCACAACAATACCGATAAACAGTGTATTTGGGGCGATACCGACAAACAGCCGGAATTACTGATTCTAGGCGATTCGCATGCCGACCAATATAAAACGTTTTTTGATACCGTCGGCAAAAAAGAAAAATGGTCGGCAGCGATGGTTTCTGCGGACAGTTGTGCCTATGTAGAAGATTATGCCGCACCCGTATTCAAGCAAAACGCCTCATGCCGTGCCGTTTATGAGTACGCCAAAGAACATCTGCCCCAATACTCAAAAGTGCTTTTGGCCATGCGCTGGGGAAGCCAAATGCCTGAAAACAGCCACTCCCTTGCTTACGATGCCGATTTTTTCAAAAAATTCGACCTCATGTTGCAAAAACTTTCTTCGGAAAAACAAGCGGTTTACCTGATGATAGACAACCCTAATCTGTCATACAACGGCTTACGTGCCTATATTCTGTCTTACCGCATACCGGGATTTAGTCAAAATCTTGCCATTGATGAAACAGTTACCTCAAAAGGAAATGAACGCATCAAAGAATTGGCAGAAAAATATACCAATGTGCACATTATCGATGCCACTGCCTATATTCCGGAAAATTTCAAAATCAACGGATTGCCGGTTTATTCCGATAGAGACCACATCAACCCTTACGGCGGCATAGAACTGGCCAAGCGTTTTTCTGAAAAACACACGCTTCTTCAGTAAGCCATAGCCATTCATCCGATGAAATTTGTTACAATTAGCAGTTTGTAAAACTGCTAATTTTTTTGGAAGATAACAATGAGCGTCATCAAAGACCTACAATCGCGTGGCTTAATCGCGCAAACTACCGACATCGAAGCCTTAGACGCTTTGCTAAACGAACAAAAAATTTCCCTCTATTGCGGTTTTGACCCGACAGCCGACAGCCTGCACATCGGCCACTTGCTGCCTGTATTGGCATTGCGCCGTTTCCAACAAGCCGGCCATACGCCGATTGCTTTGGTGGGCGGTGCGACCGGCATGATTGGCGACCCGAGCTTTAAAGCCGCCGAACGCAGCTTGAATTCTGCCGAAACCGTTGCCGGCTGGGTGAAAGCATCCGCAACCAACTGACCCCTTTCTTAAGCTTTGACGGCGACAACGCGGCCATTATGGCCAACAACGCCGACTGGTTCGGCAGCATGAACTGCCTCGACTTCCTGCGCGACATCGGCAAGCATTTCTCCGTCAACGCCATGCTGAATAAAGAATCCGTCAAACAGCGTATTGAGCGCGACGATGTGGGCATTTCCTTTCACCGAGTTCGCCTACTCCCCTGCTGCAAGGCTACGACTTTGCCGAATTGAACAAACGTCATGGCGCAGTTTTGGAAATCGGCGGTTCCGACCAATGGGGCAACATCACTGCCGGTATCGACTTTGACCCGCCGTCTGCACCAAAAAAACAAGTATTCGGCCTGACCCTGCCTTTGGTAACCAAATCAGACGGCACCAAATTCGGTAAAACCGAAGGCGGCGCGGTATGGTTGAACGCGAAAAAAACTTCTCCGTATCAGTTCTACCAATTCTGGCTGAAAGTCGCCGATGCCGATGTGTATAAATTCCTGAAATACTTTACCTTCCTGTCTATCGAAGAAATCGATGCCATCGAAGCCAAAGACAAAGCCAGCGGCACCAAGCCAGAAGCGCAACGCATTCTCGCCGAAGAAATGACCCGCCTGATTCACGGCGAAGATGCCCTTGCCGCCGCCCAACGCATTTCTGAAAGCCTGTTTGCCGGAGACCAAAGCAGTCTGACCGAAAGCGACTTCGAGCAGCTGGCACTCGACGGCCTGCCGACTTTTGAAGTTTCCGAGAGCCTCAACGTGGTGGAGACTTTGGTAAAAACCGGTTTGGCGTCTTCCAACAAAGAAGCGCGCAGCTTTGTAAACAGCAAAGCGGTTTTGCTCAACGGCAAACCTGCTGAAGCCAACAATCCGAACCATGCCGCTGAAAAACCTGACGATGCCTACATGCTGACCGACGAACACAAACGTTTCGGCAAATACACCATCGTCCGCCGCGGCAAACGCAACCACGCTTTGTTGGTTTGGAAATAATCTTTAAACATTAAACGCATCGTTTAAAACAATCATGCCGTCTGAAATCAGCCACGCTTTTTTCAGACGGCATTTTCTATTGATGATATTCAGTTTTCCAAAAAGAAAGGACAGGTTGAGACCTTTGTAAAATTCCTTTTCCCCAACAGCCGAAACCCAAAAACAGGTTTTCGGCTGTTTTCTCCTCCAATCACTCCTGATTTTATCCAAATACTCCCTTAATCCCCCTTGAATACCTGATTAATCAGGTATCCGACTGCCTTTTAGGCAGCTACAGGCGCACTTAGCCTGTTGGCGGCTTTCAAAAGGTTCAAACACATCGCCTTCAGATGGCTTTGCGCACTCACTTTAATCAGCCCGAAATAGGCTGCCCGCGCATAGCGGAATTTACGGTGTAACGTACCGAAGCTTTGTTCGACCACATAACGGGTTTTCGACAAATATCGGTTGCGTTTGGTTTGCGCTTCCGACAGCGGATGTTTGCGGTGGGCTTTGCGCATAATGCCGTCCAGTAACCGATGCTCTTCCAGATGTTGCCGGTTTTCCTCACTGTCATAGCCTTTGTCGGCATAGACGGTCGTACCTTTGGGCAAACCTTCCAATAAAGGTGACAGGTGTTTGCACTCATGGGCATTGGCGGGGGTAATGTGCAGTTTCTCGATATAGCCTTCCGCATCGGTGCGGGTATGCTGTTTGTAACCGAGTCTGTAGAGGCCGTTTTTCTTTATCCAACGGGCATCTTTGTCTTTGCTCGGTGTGGTTTGGCTGCTGACTTGTCCTTCCTCATCAACTTCTATGGCCTGGCGCTGTTTGCTGCCGGCGGTCTGGATAATGGTGGCGTCAACGACGGCGGCGGATGCTTTCTCTACTTTTAGGCCTTTTTCGGTCAGTTGGAGGTTGATCAGTTCCAGCAATTCGGACAGGGCGTTGTCTTGCGCCAGCCAGTTGCGGTAGCGGCATAAGGTGCTGTAATTGGGGATGCTCAGTTCGTCAAAACGACAAAACAGGTTGAAGTCGATGCGGGTGATGAGGCTGTGTTCGAGTTCGGGATCGGAGAGGCTGTGCCATTGTCCGAGCAGGACGGCTTTGAACATGGACAACAGGGAATAGGCGGGACGACCACGGTGGTCTCTAAGGTAACGGGTTCTTTGACGATTCAGGTACTGTTCGATCGGTTGCCAATCAATCACCTGATCCAACTTCAACAGTGGGAAACGGTCGATGTGTTTGGCAATCATGGCTTGGGCGGTTTGCTGGAAGAAGGTACTCATGAGAAATCCCCTAAATGTCTTAGTAGGAATTTAGGGGATTTTGGGGATTTTGGGGAATTTTGCAAAGGTCTCAGGTTTTTGCACCTGCCCTTCTATTAAGCCAATTTCCTTAAGAAAATTTTATCCCGTGCTTACTGCAAACGCTCATTTTTCTTGACGGACGGCATTCACCACATCCGCGCCAAACAAAGCGTTGACATCAGTTTCATCAAACACATACTTGGTATGGCAGAAATCGCAATCGATTTGAATGCTGCCTTGTTCTGCCACCACGCCGCCGACTTCCTGACCACCAAGCATCAACAGCATATCGCTGACTTTGCCGCGTGAGCAGGTGCAGGCAAATTCAATGGTTTCCGGTTCAAAAAAACGCGGGGCGGGGTTTCATGGTAAAGGCGGTAAAGGGCGTGATGCGCGTCCAAACCGGTCAATTCTTGCGGAGTAAGCGTTTGCGCAAGCGTAGTCACATGCTCCCACGCGGCATCATCCAATTCTTCTTCCGGCAGACGTTGCAGCAATAATGCGCCTGCGGCTTGGTCGTCGGCAGCAAGCGTAATATAAGTATCGAGCTGCTCGGAACGTTTCATATAGTTGACCAACATTTGCGCAATGCTGTCGCCTTCCAGAGGAACAACGCCTTGCCACGGGTCGGCATCTTTAGGCTGATGGGTCAAAACGAACACGCTGTTTTCGCCCAACAGCGCAGTCAGGCTTTCGTCATCACGGATTTCAGCGGTTTCATCCCAACGCGCGGTAGCACGGACAGTATTTTCAGAAGTCGCTTCCACCACCAACATTTTCAGACGGCCCTGACCTTGAACCTGAACAATCAGCGTGCCTTCGTTTTTAAGGTTGGCAGACAATAAAGAACCGGCGGCCAACAATTCACCCAATGCGCGACGAATGGCGACAGGATAATGTTTTTGGTTGACGATGTGGTGCCAAACCTTTTCGAGGCGGATGTGCATGCCACGGATAGGCATATCGTCGAAGATAAAGCGTGTACGGATATCGCTGTGATTTTGTGTCATGTCAGTCTCTGAAAATAAATCAATGAATGCCGCTTATATGGTTGCAGCGGCGGATAAATCAAGCGAAACCGTGTTTGATGTTTTTCTAGTTTGTTTGGAAACAAGGGTTTAACGCAAAATAACAGCAGTTTTTTTGCCAAAAAGACGGTTTTTGAATACAATCAAGCAGATAACAAGAGAATGATACGGGATAACATCTCAGAAACCGGCAATGTGCCTGCAATCGGCAGGGAATGCCTTCTGAAACGGAAGTTTTTATAATGAATTTTTTACTCCGGCTCGCAGCAGTTTGGACTTCGGTCGCCATGCTCGCGAGCGTCAATTTTTCTTACGCCGATGATTTGGAAAACCTGATTACCACCCGTCAGCGTGTTTTAAACCAATTCAACGACAACGCCAACGTTTACGGCAATACGCGTCAGGCAACCCCTGTCCACCCCGTCAATACATACTCCGCCCCAAGCAACAATACGCGCGCACCTTCAGGCAATACAGACGAATTGATCGGCAGCGCCATGGGCTTGCTCGGCGTGGCCTACCGCTACGGCGGCACATCGGCTTCTACCGGCTTTGACTGCAGCGGCTTCATGCAACACATCTTTAAACGCGCCATGGGCGTAAACCTGCCGCGCACCTCTGCCGAACAGGCGCAAATGGGCGTTGCCGTGAGCCGTTCGGAATTGCAGCCGGGCGACATGGTCTTTTTCCGCACCATGGGGCGCGGCCGCATTTCCCACGTCGGTCTTTACATCGGCAACAACAATTTCATTCATGCGCCGAGAACGGGCAAACGTATCGAAATTACCAGCCTCGGCCACAAATATTGGAACGCGAAATACGCCTTCGGCCGCCGCGTGAAGAAAAACGATCCATCCCGCTTTCTTGAATTGAGGTGCATAATGGCGATGCCGCAAATGCCCAAATGGTATGACGACGACGGTCAGATTGTTTCCTGCACCGAAAAAGTCAAAGTCATGACCGAAAACTTGAACGAACTGTACCAAATAGCGCAGGACGCATTTGAAGACGCGCTGCTGATGGGTTGCTCCGAAAAACAGTTGCGCGAATACTTCCGCGACTTAATGGCCGGACTGGAAAACCCTTATCAAAAAAACGGTTAGTTATTCGATCCATACAAAAAAAGGCCGTCTGAAAGTTTTTCAGACGGCCTTTTTTATCGGGCAGATCCCCTACCCTATTGCTAACATTCCACCACGCGCACGGATACCGGGTACGGCTTTTTTCTGCAAGGTAATGGCCAGGCCTGCGAGTGAGGTTTCTTTGTAGGTTGCCTTCATATCGCGGCCGGTTTGCAGCATGGTTTGAATCACTTCATCAAGCGAGACTTTTTTGTCTGTGCCGTCTTCCAAAAGCGCGAGGGTGGCGAGCTTTGAGGGCTTTTTCGGCGGCGATGCCGTTGCGCTCGATACAGGGGATTTGCACCAAGCCGCCGACAGGGTCGCAGGTTAGCCCCAAATGGTGTTCCATCGCCATTTCGGCGGCGTTTTCCACTTGTTTGGGCGTGCCGCCGATGACTTCGGCGTATGCGCCCGCCGCCATGGAACAGGCGACGCCGACTTCGCCTTGGCAGCCAACGTCCGCGCCGGAAATCGATGCGTTGGTTTTGTACAAAATACCGATGGCGCCGGCAGTCAGCAGGAAGTCTTCGACACGCGATTGGTTGGCGTGCGGATTAAATTTGCGGAAATAGTGCAAGACGGCAGGAATAATGCCTGCCGCGCCGTTGGTCGGTGCGGTGACGACGCGGCCGCCGGCGGCGTTTTCTTCATTAACCGCCATGGCGTACACCATCGGCCAAAGCTGGGTATTGACGATTTCGCTCTCGCGCAGGACTTTGAGTTTGGCCGCCAACTGCGGCGCGCGGCGGCGGACGTTCAAGCCGCCCGGCAGCTGCCCTTCTGCACCCAAAGCCGCGTTTGATGCAGTTTTCCATCACATCGGCCACGGCAGCCACACGGCGGCGCACTTCCGCCTCATCGCAACCTGCCAACGCTGCTTCATTGGCCAACACGACTTCGGAAATATTCAACTGGTTCAGACGGCATTGTGCCAGCAACTCGTCGCAGTTTTTGTAAGGATATGGCACGTCCGAATTTTCCTGCGCTTCTTGTGCAAACCCTTCGTCTGTTACGATAAAACCGCCGCCGACCGAATAATAGATCTGCTCTTTCAGCTTCAGGCCGTCTGAATTGTAGGCGATAAAGTTCAAACCGTTCGGATGTTTGGGCAACACTTTGTCGCCGCGGATATCCAAATCTTTTTCAGATTAAAGGCCATTTCACGGCCGTTGAGTTTTAAAACGTGCTGCGTACGGATACGTTCCAAGCGTTGGGGGATGTCTGCAAGCGGGATATCGTGCGGCAGGCTGCCTTCCAAACCGAGTAATAATGCGTCGAATGTGCCGTGTCCGATACCGGTCAAAGCAAGCGAGCCGTACACTTCAATGACAATGCGTGCCACTTGTGTATCCAAGTTTTCGGCATGCAGCAAATCGGCAAAAGCGGCCGCAGCCTTCATCGGGCCAACGGTGTGCGAGCTGGACGGGCCGATGCCGATTTTAAAAATATCGAAAATACTGATCATAAGGTTTTCCTATCATTGTGTGTGCGGACTGGCTGTTTTTCAGACGGCCTTAAGGCCTAAAGAGGAATCTTTCGCGCAGCTTGCCAATGCAAGTACCAAATGTCCGACAACCATCAAAGGATCGCCTGCTTCCGGCGAAGTGTATTTCAGCGTCAGCGGTTTTTTACGCAAGGGTTCGTAATGGCTGACTTCACACTGTGAAGCCTCTAAACTTGCAGAACCGGCACGGTATTTGTACGCCAACAGCCGTAAATTGTTCAAGTCCATCTTCATGCCGTTATCCAGCAATTCGCGCAATTGGTTTTCCCAGGCAATATCGGTGCTTCCATCTTTAATGGCAATCAGGATGGACTTTTCAAGGATTTTTTTGATGTGCTGATTCAAGGAGCGGATTGGGAAATGCCCCAGCCACAACAAATCGGTCTCTGCGAATTGTGCGGAAAACTGCTCGATAAACCAGGAATGTAAACCTCGATAATCCGGCGAATGAAACAGGGTTGATTTAACCTTGTTACCATCTTTATCCAACATGTAATGGCAGCCGATAATCACGCTGCAAGATTCGGCAGCCCATCTGGGGATAATGACTTTGGGGGTAAAGAGCGTTTCGAGGCGTTGCTCGGTAAATTGAGTGGTGAAATCGGGGTTGTATTGCAACGATGTCGGCAAATAGCCGCGCCAAAGGTACATACCGATCCTGTTTTCACCGATGACATCCAAGAGTTGTTCCAGCATGGCACGGCTAGAACATGAAATAAATTCGTCCGCATCCAGCGGAAAAACGAAATCTATCGCTTCATCTTTTGCTACAAGCTGCTTCATAAGCAGGTTTACCAATTGGTCTTGATTGAACTTGAGCGCTTGATATTGATAGATAAATACCGGTAAACCTTCTTCTTTCAATTGAATCAGGATTTCCCTTGTGCCATCGCTGCTGCCATGATCGATGATGTGCATTTCATCCATCAGCTCGAGATTATGACGGACAAACGATTCGATAACGTCGTTTTCGTTGCGCACCATGCTGATGCTGATTAGTTTTTTTCCCATAAATTATGCAATGTATTGATATGTTTTCATATTTTTCAGACGGCCTCTATCCAACCGGCAATGCGTTTTTCAACTGCTTCGGCATTCAATCCCAAATCGGCTAAGAGTTTTTTCGGGTCGCCGTGTTCGGTAACTTTGTCTTCTACACCCAGCAGCAATACCGGTTTGCAGATGCCGTGTTTCGCCAACACTTCCAACACCGCGCTGCCTGCGCCGCCTTGTTCGGCGTTTTCTTCGGCGGTAACGATGTAATCGTGGCTTCGGGCAAGGCTGACGATCAGCTCTTCATCTATCGGTTTGACAAAACGCATATCGGCAACGGTGGCGTTCAGCTTGTCGGCGGCGGTCAATGATGGGGCAACCATGCTGCCAAAGGCGATAACGGCAATTTTCTCGCCTTCGCGACGGATAATGCCTTTGCCGATTTCAACGGTTTCCAGGCCGTCTGAAACGGTTGCACCCGTGCCTGTACCGCGCGGATAACGGACGGCGGACGGAGAGTCTGCCTGATAGCAGGTTGAGAGCAGCAGGCGGCATTCGTTTTCGTCGCTTGGTGCGGCAATAATCATGTTCGGCACGCAACGCAGAAAGCTCAAGTCGTATAAACCGGCATGGGTCGGGCCGTCTGCACCGACAATACCGGCACGGTCGATAGCGAACAAAACAGGCAGGTTTTGCAAGGCAACGTCGTGCACCAACTGGTCGTAAGCGCGTTGCAGGAAAGTGGAGTAAATCGCCACGACAGGCTTAATGCCTTCGCATGCCAAGCCGCCTGCAAAGGTAACGGCGTGTTGCTCGGCGATACCGACGTCGAAATAGCGGTCGGGGAATTGCTGTTCAAACTCAACCAAGCCGCTGCCCTCGCGCATGGCAGGCGTGATGGCAACCAAACGCTCGTCCGCCGCCGCTTGGTCGCACAGCCATTGGCCGAACACTTGCGTATAAGTCGGTTTGGCCGCGGCAGGTTTGACTTCCGGCACAGGCACTTCGCTCGGCAACTTGGCGACGGCGTGGTATTTGACAGGGTCGTTTTCGGCGAATTTGTAGCCGTTGCCTTTTTTGGTGATGACGTGCAGCAATTGAGGGCCTTTGCGGCCGCGCAAGTCTTTTAATACGTCAACCAGATTTTCAACGTTGTGGCCGTCCACTGGGCCGGTATAACGGAAACCGAAGTTTTCAAACAAAGACAGCGACTGTTTGGCGTGTTCCGCTTCGCCTGCCAAGGTTTTGATTTTGTTTTCAACTTTTTGGGCAAGCTCCATCGCACCGGGCAATTTATCCAATACTTTGCTCGATTGGGCTTTGATGGTGCTCAATAGGCCGTGCATATCGCGCACGACGTTGCTGGCGAGGTATTTCGGCAGCGCACCGACATTGGGGGAAATCGACATTTCGTTGTCGTTAAGGATGACCAGCAAATCGACATCCATATCGCCTGCGCAGTTCAAGGCTTCAAACGCCTGACCTGCCGTCATGGCTCCGTCGCCGATGATGGCGACGCTGCGGCGGTTGTTGCCCAACTGTTTGTCCGCAACGGCCATGCCCAAAGCCGCGCCGATGGATGTGGAAGAATGCCCCACGCCGAACGCGTCGTATTCCGACTCGCTGCGTTTTGGGAAACCGGCCAAACCGCCGTATTGGCGCATGGTGTGCATTTGATTTTTGCGGCCGGTCAGGATTTTGTGCGGATAGCTTTGATGGCCGACATCCCAGACCAAATGGTCTTCGGGCGTGTCGTACACATAATGCAGCGCCACCGTCAACTCGACCGCGCCCAAGTTACTGGCGAAATGGCCGCCCGTCTTACCGACGGAATCCAACAGAAATTCGCGCAATTCGGCGGCGACTTGCGGCAGCTGTTTTTTCTCCAGACGGCGCAAATCCTGAGGCGTATCGATAATATCGAGCAAAGGGCTTGGGTTCATGATTTTTGGCGGTGATTTTTTGTGTAACGGACGATTATATCAAGAGATTGCACAACTTGTTACAAATGCTTTCAGACGGCCCGAACCTTTATCCTTTATAATACTGCCAACTGAAAACACAAGGCCGTCTGAAATGACCCAAAACGCAAACAATCTCTGCTGGCTCGATATGGAAATGACCGGCCTCAACCCGGAACACGACCGCATTATCGAAGTCGCCATGATCATTACCGATTCCGATTTGAACGTACTGGCGCAATCGGACGTTTACGTCATCCATCAAAGCGACGAGTTGCTCGACGGCATGGACGAGTGGAACACCGCCACCCACGGCCGCACCGGCCTGACCCAACGCGTGCGCGAATCCAAACTGACCGAAGCCGAAGTCGAGCAAAACCTGTTGGACTTCATGTCCGCATGGATACCCGAGAAATCCACGCCCATGTGCGGCAACTCCATCCATCAAGACCGCCGCTTCATGGTCAAATACATGCCGCGTTTGGAAGCCTATTTCCACTACCGCAACCTAGACGTATCCACGCTGAAAGAATTGGCCAAACGCTGGAATCCGGCCGTTGCCAAAAGCGTGGTCAAACGCGGTTCGCACAAGGCATTGGACGACATCCTCGAAAGCATCGAAGAAATGCGCCATTATCGCGAGCATTTCCTCAAACTCCCTTCCGAACAATAATCCCAAGGCCGTCTGAAACAGGTTTTACACTGTTCAGACGGCCTCATCGGCTTCCCTTCATCTCATGAAAATCACCAAAATCTTTTACCTTCGATTCCTCGCACATGCTCGACGGGCATGACGGCAAGTGCCAAAACCTGCACGGCCACACCTACAAACTCGAAATCACCGTCTCCGCGCCCGTTATCCAAGGCGGCGCAAAAGACGGCATGGTGATGGACTTTACCGACCTGAAAGCCATCGTCAAACAACACATTACCGACCCGTTCGACCATGCCTTCATCTATCACGGCAACAACGAACGCGAAAGCCAAATCGCCGCGCTTTTGGAAGGCTGGAACATGAAAACCCTGCGCCTGCCCTGCCGCACCACCGCCGAAAACATGAGCGTAGAAATGTATGGCCGTCTGAAAAACGCCGGTGTCAAAGTGTGCAGCGTGAAACTATGGGAAACGCCGACTTCGTGTGCGGAATATGAAGGGGAATAAACCGGCATTTTGTATTTTTCAGACGGCCTGTTCCCCAAACACATCCATACGCTAAACATCAAAAGGAATCTTCATGAAAATCATCTCCACCCTCCTCGTCCTCTTCGTCGCTGTCGAACACTTCTACATCGCCTGGCTCGAAATGACGCAAATCCCAAGCGAAAAAGCGTCAGAACTGTTCAACATGCCTTACGAATTTATGGAACAAAAACGCGTACAAACCCTGTTTTCCAACCAAGGCCTGTACAACGGCTTCCTCGCCATCGGCTTGGTATGGGCGCGCTTTGCCGCACCCGACAACGCCGTTTACGGCGCGACCATCCTGTTCCTCGGCTTCGTCCTCATCGCCGCCGCATGGGGCGCGTTTTCATCCGGCAACAAAGGCATTTTGCTCAAACAAGGCTTGCCGGCATTTTTGGCCGCCGCAGCCGTCATTGCCGCTTAAGTACACACCAGCCATTCTTTCCTATTGAACTGACAGAAAGAATGGCTGCCTCACATCACTTCTTCAAACGCTTCACGACAACAATTCAAACCCACACACCCAATATTCATGACCATTCACATCACGCCGAACAATCCCCAATACCGCATTGTCGAAATCTTTGAAAGCCTGCAAGGCGAAGGCTGGAATACAGGCATGCCCGCCGTTTTCATCCGTTTGGGCAAATGCAATCTCGCGTGCAGCTGGTGCGATACCGACTACCTCAAATTCGGCATGATGAGCCTGTCCGATATTTTGGGCCGTCTGAAAACCTACACGGCGCGCAACATCATCATTACCGGTGGCGAACCCACCATCCAACCGCATTTGGATACCCTGCTCAATGCACTCAAAGCCGAAGGCTATTTTCTGTGTATCGAAACCAACGGCCTCAACCCCTGCGCCGCCGCAAATCGACTACGTTGCCACCAGCTCTAAAGCCTGCTACGCCGCCAAATATGAATCTAGTTGCATCGAGAAAGCCGACGAAGTGCGCATTGTTGCCGACGGCGATGTCATTGCGTTTTGCCAAGAGATGGAACGCAAAATCCGCGCCCGACATTACTACCTCTCGCCTTGCGAACAAGACGGTGTGATGAATATCTACGACACCATCCGCCAAATCGGCGTGTTAAACAGCCGACCCGACGCCCCCGTCCATTGGCAACTGAGCGTACAAACGCATAAATGGGCAGGAATAGAATAATTCGTTTGAAATCAATTAAAAACAAAACCTTTACAAAATATTGAATGTAAATACCATTCGATATTCGACCAAATGCACTACTGGCAATGCTCTCAGGCCGTCTGAAAACCCAATTTCAGACGGCCTTTTTTGTTACAAAACTCTTGACCGATTACATAAGATTACGTAAAGTGTGCAACAGTTTTCATAAATTGGTAAAACCAATTTACCTGATAACTGGTTGCATCTAAAAAGATAGCAATCCTTATTCGAAAAACATTTACTACTCAACACATCGCATCAAACCTCCATTGATTGACGGTTATGATGCTTGTTGCCCCGAGGATAATCCCATGGCTCTCTTTCTCAGTATTTTTCCCATCGTGCTGCTGATCTGGCTGATGGTTAAGAAAAACAGTATGCCGTCCTACGTCGCGCTGCCGATTACCGCCGCGCTGATTTATGCCATCAAACTGTTTTATTTCGGCGACAACGCCATGTTGCTCAACGCAACAGCCGCGTCCGGCCTCGTCTCTACCCTGACCCCGATTACCGTGATTTTCGGTGCCATTATGTTTAACCGCATGATGGAAACCACCGGCTGTATCGACGTCATCCGCAAATGGCTGGCTACCATCAGCCCGAATCCGATTGCCCAGTTGATGATCATCGGCTGGTCTTTCGCCTTTATGATTGAAGGCGCATCCGGTTTCGGCACGCCTGCCGCCATTGCCGCGCCAATCCTGATGAGCTTGGGCTTCAACCCGTTAAAAGTAGCCATCTTCACTTTGGTCATGAACTCCGTACCCGTGTCCTTCGGTGCAGTAGGTACCCCGACTTGGTTCGGTTTCGCACCGTTGAACTTGAGTGCTGAAAACATCTTGGCTATCGGCAGACAAACCGGCGTGATGCACTTCTTCGCAGGTTTCATCATCCCTGTTATCGGCTTGAGCTTCATCGTACCTTGGGCTGAAATCCGCAAAAACTTGGGCTTCATCGGCATCGCCGTATTCTCCTGTACCCTTCCTTATGTTGCATTGGCGATGGTCAATGAAGAATTCCCATCTCTGGTTGCCGGCGCAATCGGTCTGATGGTGTCCGTATTCGCGGCCAACCACGGCTGGGGCTTGAGCAAAGACCATCCGAAAGACCCGAATGCCGAAAAAGTACCTTTCGCCCAAGTTGCCAAAGCACTTGCCCCTCTGGGTATGCTTATCGGTATGCTGGTGGTTACCCGTATCAAACAGCTCGGCATCAAAGGCCTGCTGACCAGCAAAGAAGAATGGTTCAGCTTCCAACTGCCGTTTGATTTGTCCAAAATCACCGTCAGCGACTCTCTGACCATTACCTTCGGCAACATCTTCGGCCAAGGCGTAAACGCTTCCTACCAAACCCTCTACGTTCCGGCATGGATTCCGTTTGTCTTCACCGTTTGGATCTGCATCCTGCTGTACAAAACCAAATTCAAAGATGCGTGGTCTTTCTACGCTGCAACCTTCAACCAAACCAAAAAACCGCTGCTTGCCCTGATGGGTGCGCTGATTATGGTTCAACTGATGATGGTTGGCGGCGATGACTCCATGGTGAAAAATCATCGGTAAAGAATTTGCCAATATGGCTGGTGAACACTGGGTGTACTTCTCCCCATACCTGGGTGCAATCGGTGCATTCTTTCTCAGGCTCCAACACTGTATCCAACCTGACCTTTGGTCCCGATTCAACAACAAATCGCGCTTGATACCGGCCTGTCCGTTACCCTCATCCTCGCCCTGCAATCTGTCGGCGGCGCAATGGGCAACATGGTCTGCATCAACAACATCATCGCCGTGTGCAGCGTGTTGAACGTAAACAACGCCGAAGGCGCCATCATCAAGAAAACTGTGATCCCGATGAGCATCTACGGCATCATCGCCGTGACTGTGGCTGCAATTTTCTTCTTGTAAACAGCTTCATATCAAAGGCCGTCTGAATATTCAGACGGCCTTTTTTGTATTCTTTCGCTATATTTCTTAAAGAATCATTAATGTATATATTCCGCAACAACCCCGCATAACCACTTTGCAACACCAAATCACAAACAACTTTCTATTAATAAACAATCGGGTAACCATAAGTAAACACTGTTTTGCAATTTACCTAATTGCCACTACCGACAAAACGCCTAAAATACGCTTCATCTGCAAACGAAAACTCTTTCTCACTTTGCAAGATAACACACAACCCTCATATGGAGCTTAGATCATGAAATTACTTTCTGTTATCACTGCAGCCGCATTGGCTACTGTTTCCTTCTCCGCTGCCGCTGCACCTGCCGGCTTCGTTTCTTACAGTTGTGACGGTGGCAAATCACTGAACGTGATGTACGGCTTTGACCGTAGCGGCCGTGCCGTTACTGCCGACGTAAACGCCGGTGGCAAAAAAGCCTCTTTGGTTGTCGACAAAAAACGTTCTGACAGCACTGGCACTACTTTCACCAACCGTCGCGGCTATACAATGTCTGCCGGTTTCATCGACAAAAACACCCACACTACTTCTGAAGTAGTTGGCGTGAACGCCCCTAACGGCTCATTCCTGGTGAAAAACTGCGAACCACGTCCACGTTAATCCCAGTTTTCCTATTTAACCGAATCATCCCGGTTTGATAGAAAGGCCGTCTGAAAAACAATTTTCAGACGGCCTTTTGATTCGAGCCTATAAAAAAGAGCATGTACCGTACACGCTCTTTTTGTTTGTTCACACACCAATTAAATACGCATCGGCATTACGATGTATTTGAAATTCGGATTATTCGGCACGGTAAACAGCGTTGAACGGTTGGCATCGCCGAAGGCAAGCTGCATATCGTCGGAGTGGATATTACGCAACACATCCATCAAGTAGCCGATATTGAAACCGACTTCGAGTTCTCCGCCTTGGTAAGCGATTTCCAGCTCTTCACGCGCTTCTTCCTGCTCGTTGTTGCTACATACGACACTCAGCAAACCTGGCTGCAGGAACAGTCGCGCGCCGCGGAATTTTTCATTGGCAAGAATGGCAGCACGCTCAAGCGCACCCAACAGCTGGGTACGAGATACGAGGAAAATCTTGTCATTATCCAAAGGAATCACGCGGTTAAAGTCAGGGAACTTGCCATCGATGACTTTGCTGACAATGGTCGTACCATTGCATTGGAAGCGTACTTGATTGTCCAAAAGCTCAACGGTGATGGACTCGGACGGATTGTTCAGCAGCTTGAAGAGTTCCAATACCGTTTTGCGCGGCAGGATCACTTCCGTTTTCGGCAGTTCTGCTTCAATTTGGCTGGCAGCATAAGCAAGGCGGTGGCCGTCGGTTGCAACAAGGCGCAGTTGGTTTCCTTCAACCTGCATCAGCAAGCCGTTGAGGTAATAGCGGATATCTTGAACCGCCATGCTGTATTGCACTTGCGAAAGCATGGTTTTGAAGGTTTCTTGAGTCAGCGAGAAAGTCGCGCTGACGTCGCTGCCGACGTTCATCAACGGAAAGTCTTCAGCCGGCAGGGTTTGCAGGGCAAAACGGGATTTGCCCGCGCGCAGAGTCAAACGGTTGTCCGCCCAATCCAGTGACACCAGCGCACTGTCAGGCAGGGCGCGCAGGATGTCTTGGAATTTTTTAGCGTTGGTCGTAATGCGGAAATCGCCTGCCTGACTTTCCGGGCCGGCGGTATTGATTTGGATTTCCAAGTCGGTTGCCAAAAGTTTGGTTTGTCCGTCTTTGCTTTCCAGCAACACATTGGACAAAATCGGCAGAGTATGGCGACGTTCGACAATACCGGTAACGGCTTGCAACGGCTTGAGCAGACTGTCGCGATCGGCTTGTAAAATCAGCATGTTCCATTCCTTTGAATTTGAAATCGGTTGATTTGGGTATTTTAAAATATTTTTTGTATTCAGACGGCCTCATATTGACATCAGGCCGTCTGAATATTGCATTGTGTCAGTTCTGAATCAAAATCAGCAGTTTTTCGTAGTCTTGCGCCAATTCAGGGATCTTCTTCGCGCAGTTTCGCCACCGCTTTGACACCGTGCATCACAGTCGTATGGTCGCGGCCGCCAAAGGCATCACCGATAGAAGGCAGGCTGAGCGTGGTCAACTCTTTGGTCAGGCTCATGGCAACTTGGCGCGGACGGGCAATGTTACGCGTGCGTTTTTTGCCCAATATATCGCTGATTTTAATACGGTAGTATTTGGCTGTCGCATCGATGATGATGTCGGCGGTAATGACTTTGTGTTTTTCGGCAATAATATCCTGCAAAGCCGTACGCGCCAAATCCATATCGATGACAGGACGGTTCATAAAACGGCTGCTGGCGCTGACACGATTGAACGCGCCTTCCAGCTCACGCACATTGGAGCGGATCAGATTGGCGATAAACAGAGCAGCTTCGTCTTCGATACTGATACCGGCCGCTTCTGCCTTTTTCTGCAAAATCGCCACACGCATTTCCAATTCGGGCGGTTCGAGTTCCAAAGTCAAACCCCATGAGAAACGGGATTTGAGACGGTCGTCCATGCCCTCGATTTTGGCAGGCAATACATCGCACGTCAGGATCAGTTGTTTTTTCTCGTTGTGGAAATGGTTGTACAGATAGAAGAATTCTTCCATCGTACGGTCTTTGCCTTTGATGAACTGAATATCGTCGATAATCAGCAGGTCATATTGTTTGTATTGTTGCTTGAACACATCATAAGTGTTGTTGCGCACAGCCTTCATAAAGCTGCGGATATAGTCGTCCGAGTGCATATAGCGCACTTTGGCATCAGGACGGTTTTTCAGCAATTCGTTGCCGATGGCTTGCACCAAGTGGGTTTTACCCAAACCGGTACTGCCGTATAAGAAAAACGGGTTGTAGCCCTGCCCCGGATTTTCAGCAATCGCCTGGGCGGCTGCGGCGGCAAGGCGGTTGCCCTTACCTTCCACCAAAGTTTCAAATGTATAGTCACGCGACAAATTGGTCTGTTCGTAGCGCGCTTCTTCCGCATCGTGTTGCGCGTCGGTTTTGGCTTTGGCAACTGCTTTAGACTCAGCCGGAGCGGCAGTTTGCACTTGAGGCTCATGCGGCAGGTTTTTCATGCGTTGCGCTAAAATCTCGGCAGCCGTCATGGCAGCGGCAGGCTTGGAAACCGTTTCAGACGGCCTGTCTTCTTCCACTGTCGCAGCAGTTTGCAAAGGCATTTGAACAGGCTCTACATACTCTTCAACTTCAATGACTTCTTGCACTTGCACCGGCGCAACAGTCTGATCCGCCATTTCATAATGCGCACCTACGCCCGGCTTAAACGCGAAAGCAGCCTGCTGAGGCACCAATTCGGCACGCACGGCATCAATTTTAGCGGCAAACTGGCTTTTGAGCATATTGCAGGCAAATTGGTTTTTACCATACACCACCCATACGCCGTTTTCTTCGCCCACGGTCAAAGGCGCAATCCATTGCGCAAACTGCCCGGCAGGCAACATTTCGTGAAGGCGGCGAAGGCACAGCGGCCAAATTCAGCTAACGTCATGAGATTAAGCTCGGAAAATGGAAAATTTGGGAAATACAAGAAGGCAGAGCAGACAGGCAATCCGATAAAAATCAAATTTTTACGATACTCCCGCTACTTTCAGACGGCCTTGCGCACAGAGAAAAGCAAGGTTGGGCGATTATACCCATTCCGCTCTTTTTTATCCACAACCGCCGCAAAATTTTATCCACAAATTCTATCAATGCATAAAACCCGTTGTCACACTTTAGCCAACGAAAAGTTTTCATATTGATTGACAAAAGCGGCAAATTGGAGTGTAATTCACGGTTTAATTATCTACCAATTTTTAGGAAACATCATGAAACGCACTTATCAACCTTCCGTTACCAAACGCAAACGCACCCACGGCTTCTTGGTTCGCTCCAAAACCCGCGGTGGTCGCGCAGTATTGGCTGCCCGTCGCGCCAAAGGCCGCAAACGCCTGGCTGTATAATTTTGAATTACGGCTTCTCAAAGCAGTATCGCTTATTAAAAACGGATGATTTTTCATCCGTTTTTGCGTTGAAAAACCGACGCAGCCGCGATTTGCTGCAAGTCTCCCAGTCCGCAGACAACGCGCTCGGCCATCCGCGCCTTGGTTTGGTCGTCAGCAAAAAGACCGCCAAACGCGCCCATGACCGCAATTATATGAAGCGCGTTATCCGCGATTGGTTCAGGCTGAATCAACACCAGCTGCCGCCGCATGATTTTGTTGTGCGCGTGCGTCAGGCGTTTAATCAGGAAACTGCCCCAGAAGCCCGAAACCAACTTGCCCAGCTGATGAAAAAACGCCGATGAATACCCTGCTTTCCAAGCTCCTTCTTGCACTCATCCGCTTTTACCAATACTGCATCAGCCCCCTCATTCCGCCGCGCTGCCGCTATACCCCGACCTGTTCACAATACGCAGTCGAAGCCGTCAAAAAATACGGCGCATTCAAAGGCGGATGGCTGGCAATCAAACGCATCGCACGATGCCATCCTTTCGGCGGACACGGACATGACCCTGTTCCATAATGCTGCTGTCAACCATTTAAAGAACACGATTTCCTTTAATTTCCCGTCGGTTTCTATATAATGCCGTCTGAAGCAGTTTTCATCTCGATTACCTATCCGTCAATTCCAGGAATCTCTTATGGATTTTAAAAGACTAATGGCGTTTTTTGCCATTTCAGTGGCAATCTTTGCCGGCTGGGAACATTTTTTCCCCAGCCCCAAACCTAATCCGGCGCAACAAGCCGCGCAACAGCAAACGGCCGCCGCTCCGGCAAAAGCCGCTGCCGAAGCCGCGCTTGCTCCAGCTACCCCCATTACCGTTACCACAGACACGGTTAAAGCCGTCATCGATGAGAAAAGCGGCGACCTGCGTCAGCTGACCCTCTTGCAATACAAAGCAACCGGCGACGAACACAAACCTTTCGTTCTGTTTAACGACGGCAAGGAATACACCTACGTCGCCCAATCCGAGCTTTTGGACGCACAAGGCAACAATGTTCTGAAAGGCATCAGCTTTACCGCTCCACAAAAACAATACAGTTTGGAAGATGACAAAGTTGAAGTCCGCCTGAGCGCACCTGAAACCAACGGCCTGAAAATCGACAAAGTTTATACTTTTACCAAAGGCAGCTACTTGGTTAACGTCCGCTTTGACATTACCAACAGCAACGGCCAACCCGTCAACCTAAGTGCAGACTACCGCATCGTTCGCGACCACAGCGAACCTGAAGGCCAAGGCTACTTCACCCGCTCTTACGTCGGCCCGGTGGTTTACACCCCTGAAGGCGGCTTCCAAAAAGTCAGCTTCTCTAATTTGGACGACGATGCCAAATCCGGCAAATCCGAAGCCGAATACATCCGCAAAACCCCGACCGGCTGGCTCGGCATGATTGAACACCACTTCATGTCCACTTGGATTTTGCAGCCTAAAGACGGTCAAAGCGTATGCTCTGCAGGCGAATGCAACATCGACATCAAACGTCGCAGCGACAACCTGTACAGCGCAAGCGTCAGCGTGCCTTTAGCCGCCATCCAAGCCGGCGCAAAAGCTGAAACCGCCATCAACCTGTATGCCGGTCCGCAAACCACTTCCGTTATCGCCAATATCGCCGACAAACTGCAACTGGCCAAAGACTACGGCAAAGTACACTGGTTCGCCTCCCCGCTCTTCTGGCTCTTGAACCAACTGCACAACATCATCGGCAACTGTGGCTGGGCAATCATCGTTTTGACCATCATCGTCAAAGCCGTACTGTATCCATTGACCAACGCCTCTTACCGCTCTATGGCAAAAATGCGTGCCGCCGCACCTAAATTGCAAGCCATCAAAGAGAAATACGGCGATGACCGCATGGCACAACAACAAGCCATGATGCAGCTTTATAAAGACGAGAAAATCAATCCGCTGGGCGGCTGTCTGCCTATGCTGTTGCAAATCCCCGTCTTCATCGGTCTGTATTGGGCATTGTTCGCCTCCGTAGAATTGCGCCAAGCGCCATGGTTGGGTTGGATTACCGACTTGAGCCGTCCGGATCCTTTCTACATCCTGCCTTTGATTATGGCGGCAACCATGTTTGCACAAACTTATCTGAATCCGCCATCAACCGACCCTATGCAGGCGAAAATGATGAAAATCATGCCTTTGGTTTTCTCCATCATGTTCTTCTTCTTCCCTGCCGGTTTGGTTCTGTACTGGGTAGTCAACAACCTCTTGACCATCGCCCAACAATGGCACATCAACCGCAGCATCGAAAAACAACGCGCCCAAGGCGAAGTTGTTTCTTGATAAAGGTTTAGGCAATACAAAGGCCGTCTGTTGTTCAGACGGCCTTTTTTTATTTCCTCAAATACAGTTTGAAATTGAACCCAATCCAGTTTTAAGCGGCATGCAACACAAAAATCGTCGGGCGTTTTTTCAAATTCGGCATTTCTTTTCTTTTTCGCCACTGCGCAATCGTCTGGCTGATGATTTCCTGTGTCGGCAAGGTTAAGTCCGTAGCCACGCACAAACGCGTTTCAGGATGCAGGTTTTCCACCGCATCAGCCAACAACGCATCGTTGCGATACGGCGTTTCGATAAACAGCTGCGTTTCATTCTGCTGGCGCGAACGTTGCTCCAAAGCCTTCAAACTCTGAATCCGCTCATTTTTTTCAGACGGCAGATAACCCTTAAACGCAAAGTTTCTGCCCATTCGCACCCGAAGCCATCAGCGCCAGCAACAAGCTGGACGGGCCGACCAAAGGCCGTACTTCAAAACCGTGTTTATGCGCCAATGCCACCAAATTCGCACCCGGATCGGCAACAGCCGGACAACCCTGCCTCGCTGACAATGCCCATACTGCGCCCTTCTTGCAAAGGTTTCAGCAGTTCCGGCAAGTCTTCAAATCCGTGTGTTCATTCAGCGTTTGCAGATTCAGCTCGCGGATAGGCGTAGTCACACCCAAATGTTTCAAATGCGCACGCGCTGTTTTTTCCGCTTCCACAACAAAATCCGTCAACCCGACAATCGCCTGTTGTTCATGCGGCAACAGGCATGGCGTATCAGGCGCACCCAAAGGGGTAGGAATCAAATACAAAATCGGTTTCATTCTTGCAACTCCAAAAAATCTCAGGCCGTCTGAACATATTCAGACGGCCTCAAACTATAAAACTTCCACACCTTCGTTTTTCAAAAAATCAATCAGACGGAAAATCGGAAGGCCGATCAAAGCATTCGGGTCCGTACTTTCAATCCGCTCCAACAAAGCGGCGCCCAAACCCTCGCTCTTCGCCGCACCGGCACAATAAACCGCATCCGGCTCGCGTTCCAAATATCGGCTGATTTGTTCCTGCGTAAACTGCCGCATGGCAACCACCGTATGATCGACATGATGCTGAACCTTGCCCGTAGCAGTATTCAAAAGCACGATTGCACTGTAAAATTCAATCCGTTTTCCGCTTAAGTCCGCCAGCATCTGTTGTGCATTTGCGACGTTCATCGGCTTGCCCAACTGCCGTCCTTCGCACCATGCGACTTGGTCTGCACCGATAATCAGCGCGGCAGGGAAAGTTGCCGCCAATGAACGGGCTTTGCCTTCCGCCAAACGCAGCGCCGTCTCGCCTGCATGCTCGCCCGCAATAGGCGTTTCGTCAAAATCAGGCGATGCCGTCTGAAAATCGATACCCAAACGGCGAAGCTGTCCGCAGCGGAAAACCGAACTCGACCCTAAAACCAAAGGCAGTTTTACTTCCATATTTTTACTTAAAAACATTGACGTTAGACCGCCGAAATTATATCATACTCCGTTTATGTCATACCCTAATTTGATTGACCCAGAAGTTTTCGCCGCCGAAGGGCAGAATCTGCAAGGCAGCTTCCTGCTCGAAGAATTGGATGAACGAGTCAGTTCGCACGATTATCCGGCCGACAAACAGACACGCGTGTCGTTTACGCTGCAAGGCGGTCGCGACCGGCTGCAACGTCTGTTTCTCGATTTAAACGTCAAAGCCGACATGCCCCTGATTTGCCAGCGTTGCATTACGCCCATGCCGTTTCTGCTCGATGAAACCAGCCGTATCGTCCTGTTTGCCGATGAAGAGAGTTTGGACGAAGCCATGCTTGCCGATGAAGAATTGGAAGGCATGCTGCTCGAAAAAGAGCTTGACGTGCGGACTCTGGTTGAAGACCAAATCCTGATGTCGCTCCCTTTCTCCCCTCGACACGAAGACTGCGGCAACAATGGAACACTGGAAGAAGTCAATCGGGACAAACCAAACCCCTTTCGCTGTTTTAGCAGGTTTGAAAAGCAGTTAATTAGGACACAGTTTATTTATCTAGGAGCTTGAAATGGCCGTTCAACAAAACAAAAAATCCCCTTCTAAACGCGGTATGCACCGTTCACACGACGCTCTGACTGCGCCTTCTCTGTCTGTTGACAGCGCAACCGGCGAAGTGCATCGTCCACACCACATTTCTCCAAACGGTATGTACCGTGGCCGTAAAGTGGTAAAAGCTAAAGGCGAATAATCCGTTCGTCTGACTGAAAAAGCCAGAATATTGCCATGCAATGACTGGCTTTTTTGCATTGCACCCTGTATTTTCCTCTTCGGAAGCACACCATGAAACGTAAAATCTGGTACACCTACGACGACATCCACCGCGTAATCAAAGGATTGGCGGAAAAAATCCAAAACTCCGGCACCAAATACGATGCCATGATTGCCATTGGCGGAGGCGGTTTTATCCCTGCCCGCATGTTGCGCTGCTTCTTGGAAATTCCGATTTACGCCGTCACCACAGCCTACTACGACAGTGATAACGAAGGTCAAGTTACCGAGGAAGTGAAAAAAGTCCAATGGCTCGATCCCGTTCCAGATACCCTGAAAGGCAAAAACGTACTGGTCGTTGACGAAGTGGACGACAGCCGCGTTACCATGGAATTCTGCCTGAACGAATTGTTGAAAAGAAGATTTCGGCACCGTCGGCGTGGCAGTATTGCATGAAAAAATCAAAGCCAAAGTCGGCAAGATTCCTGAAGGTATCCCTTATTTCAGCGGCATTACCGTTGAAGACTGGTGGATCAACTATCCTTGGGATGCGCTGGACATCGACGAACACAACAAATTGGCCGCGCAAAACCAATAAATCTGGCACGACCGTCGCAACAAGCCTTTTCATCTGATTTTCAATTCAATCTCCTGAAAATCAGATGAGTGTGCTTGTCCGATTGTTTGAGGCCGTCTGAAACACACAAACCGGAGAACAACATGATTACACTGGCCGTAGATGCCATGGGCGGAGATGCAGGCCTTGCGATTACCGTCCCCGGTGCAGTGGATTTCCTGAAACAGCAATCCGACGTACATCTGATTATGGTCGGAGATGAAGCAGCAGTCCGCCAAGCATTAAGCTCGGCAGGCGCGCCCATGGACCGCATTACCGTCTGCCATGCAGCGCAAGTCGTCGAAATGGATGAAGCGCCACAATCCGCGCTGAAAAATAAAAAAGAATCATCCATGCGCATCGCCATCAACCAAGTCAAAGAAGGCAACGCACAAGCCGCCGTATCGGCAGGCAATACCGGCGCACTGATGGCGACCGCCCGATTCGTCCTCAAAACCATTCCCGGCATTGAGCGCCCTGCCATCGCCAAATTCCTGCCTTCCGACAGCGAACACGTTACCCTGGCTTTGGATTTGGGTGCAAATGTCGATTGCACACCCGAACAACTGGTTCAATTTGCCATCATCGGCAGCGAGCTGGTACACGCGCTGCACCCTGAAAAAGGCAGCCCGCGCGTCGCCCTTCTGAACGTCGGTACAGAAGACATCAAAGGGTACGGATGCCGTCAAACAAACCTTTAAACTGTTGAGCAGCAGCAAACTCAACTTTATCGGCAATATCGAAAGCAACAGCGTTTTGTATGGCGAAGCCGATGTCGTTGTCGCAGACGGATTTGTCGGCAACGTTATGCTCAAAACCATCGAAGGCGCGGTTAAATTCATGAGCGGCGCCATCCGCCGTGAATTCCAAAGCACCCTGTTCAACAAACTTGCCGCCATTGCCGCCCTGCCCGCGCTCAAAGGTTTGAAAGGCAAACTGGATCCGCGCAAATTTAACGGCGCAATCCTGCTTGGTTTACGCGGCATCGTGATTAAGAGCCACGGTGGAACCGACGAAGTCGGCTTCCGTTATGCTTTGGAAGAAGCCTACCACGAAGCCAAATCTGCCGGCCTCGCTCAAATCGAACAAGGCGTAGCCACCCAGTTGGCCGTTTTGGAAGCCGCCAAAGCAGCAGCCGAACTGGAAGAAACCGCTACTCCAGCAACGGAAGCTTAAGGCTGATATACACAGGCCGTCTGAAACTTCAAAATGTTCAGACGGCCTGTTTTTATCTTTGATTACCGGCTTCATTCTTAATATTGGGAATTTTCCCATTTTCGCTTACAATACCCGACTATCTGAATCAATTCTCTAAAAAGGCCGTTCTCATGCAATATGCCAAAATTTCCGGTACAGGCAGCTACCTTCCTGCCAACCGCGTCAGCAATGACGACCTTGCCAAAAAAGTGGACACTTCCGACGAGTGGATTACCACGCGTACAGGTATCAAATTTCGCCATATTGCAGACGACAGCGAAAAAACCAGCGACTTTGGCCGCCGAGTCAGCGCGCCGCGCCTTGGCAGATGCCGGTTTGCAGGCTGACGATATCGATCTGATTATCGTCGCCACAGCCACTCCCGATATGCAGTTCCCTTCTACGGCAACCATCGTGCAGCAAAAATTGGGCATTACCAACGGCTGCCCTGCCTTTGACGTACAAGCCGTGTGCGCCGGTTTTATGTATGCCCTGACCACTGCCAATGCCTACATCAAAAGCGGCATGGCGAAAAACGCTTTGGTTATCGGCGCGGAAACCTTCAGCCGCATCGTCGATTGGAACGACCGCACCACCTGCGTCCTCTTTGGTGACGGCGCAGGCGCGGTTGTCTTAAGCGCATCTGACGAACCGGGCATCATCCACAGCAAACTCAAAGCCGACGGCAACTACCTCAACCTTTTGAACGTCCCCGGACAAATCGCCAACGGCCAGATTTGCGGTTCGCCCTACATCAGCATGGACGGCCCCGGCGTATTCAAGTTTGCCGTCAAAATGCTGTGCAAAAATCGCAGATGACGTTATCGAAGAAGCCGGTTACACCGCCGATCAAATCGATTGGATTGTGCCGCACCAAGCCAACAAGCGCATTATCGACTCTACCGCCAAACACTTGGGCTGAGCATGGACAAAGTGATCTTGACCGTCCAAGACCACGGCAACACTTCCGCCGCCTCCATTCCGCTGGCACTGGATGTCGGCATTAAAAACGGCCAAATCAAACGCGGACAAAATCTCTTGCTCGAAGGCATCGGCGGCGGTTTTGCCTGGGGTGCGGTTTTGGTGAAATATTAATGTTTAGGCCGTCTGAACATCCCTTTCAGACGGCCTATTCTGCTCAAACCCATGAAATCCCTAACGTTTGCACTCTGCATCAGCAGTCTGTTTTTAAGCATAACGGCTGTAATATTGCCCAAACTGGCAATCGCCTATCTCGCACTGAGTGCATACGTTTTCCTGCTTTACTACCTAGACAAACAGCGCGCACGCAACCACGGCAGACGCATACCCGAAGCAAAATTACACCTGCTCAACCTGCTTGGCGGTTGGCCGGGCGGTTATTGCGGCAGCCTCGCATTCAGGCACAAAACCAGCAAACCCGGATTTGTCCGCACCTTCCGGCTGACCGCCGCAACCAATACTGTCGCCACCCTCCTTCTGCTGGCAGACACCCTCAAACATTCAAACCAATAAGGAATTACCATGTCTTTCGCATTCTTCTTTCCCCGGACAAGGCTCACAAAGCCTAGGCATGATGAACGGCTTTGCCGAGCAAGCCATCGTTAAAGCCACATTTGACGAAGCTTCCGCCGTATTGGGTCAAGACCTGTGGGCAATGATTAACGGCGAAGATGCCGAATTAATCGGACAAACCGTCAACACCCAGCCCATCATGCTGGCTGCCGGCATTGCCACCTACCGCGCCTACTTTGGAAGCCGGCGGTAAAATCCCCTTCAGTCGTTGCAGGTCACAGTCTCGGCGAATACACTGCCCTCGTCGCTGCCGGCGCATTGGATTTCGCAGATGCGGTCAAACTGGTTCGCCTGCGCGCCGAACTCATGCAATCTGCCGTACCGCAAGGCGTAGGCGCAATGGCCGCTATTTTGGGTTTGGAAGACGAACAAGTAAAAGCCATTTGTGCCGAAGCTGCACAAGGCGAAGTCGTTGAAGCCGTCAACTTCAACTCCCCAGGCCAAGTCGTGATTGCCGGCAATACTGCCGCAGTCGAACGCGCCATGGCTGCCGCCAAAGAAGCCGGAGCCAAACGCGCCCTGCCGCTGCCCGTTTCCGTTCCCTCACATTGCAGCCTCATGAAGCCTGCAGCGGAAAAACTTGCCGAAGCATTGAAAGACATCACCATCAAACAACCGCAAATCCGCGTCATTCATAACGCCGACGTTGCCTCTTACGATGATACCGACAAAATCAAAGATGCCTTGGTACGCCAACTGTACAGCCCAGTGCGCTGGACAGAAACCGTCAACGCGCTTGTTTCCGAAGGCATCACCGAATCCGCCGAATGCGGCCCCGGCAAAGTCCTCGCAGGCCTCGCCAAACGCATCAACAAAGAAGCCGCGTGCAGCGCATTGACCAATGCCGACCAAGTGGCTGCATTTATCGAAGCCCACTAAAACGTTTTCAGACGGCCTTATCCTGTCAGGCAAGGCCGTCTGAAAAATCAGCCCACTCCAATCCGAATACATCATGAAAAAAACCATTATTCTTGCCGTTCCCTACATGTACGGACTGGATCAATGTATCGAAAAAAATCTGCGTTTTCTTGGTTTTGATGTCATTAATCTGTGCTATGACGACCGAGATTCCTATTATCCGAACTTGGGCAGCAGACTCAAACCTCTACCACAAACACATCACCAAAGACGGCAACTATAAAAAATACCTCAAATACAGCCGCCACCTCGACGACATTCAGCAAAAATTGGCCTTGCTAAACGGCAAAAAAGCTGATTATGCGCTCTGCATCCGCGCCAATATCTACCCAAAAGAAATTATCGCCACCATCCGCGAACACAGCAATGTTTGCGTGAATTATCAATGGGATGGCGTAGGCCGCTTCCCAGATATTATTGAATATTTGGATTATTTTGACCAATGCTGGGTTTTCGACTCCGACGATATTCAAAAATATCCGCAATGCCATTTCAAAGCCACCACCAATTTTTACTTTGACTTTCCCGTGGCTGAATATGCACCCACCAACAAACTCTACTTTTTGGGCGGCTACGAACTTAGACGCGAAGAGCAAACCAAACGCTTTATCCAAGAAACCGAACGCCTCAACCTACCCTTGGATTTTCATATCTACTGCAAAGATGACAGGGCTGAAAAAGCCTTCGGACACAATGGTATCCGCTATCTCGACCGCAGCAGTATCCTCAGCTTTGAAGAAAACCTCAGCCAAGTGCAAAGTTGCGGTGCGGTCGTCGATTTTGCACAATTCGAACATTACGGCTTATCATTCCGTATCTTCGATGCGTTGCGTTTCGATAAAAAACTGATTACCACCAACAAACATATCTTGGAAACCGACCTATACCACCCAGACCGCGTGTTCGTATGGGACGGCGGTAATTTAGACGCATTGCCTGAATTTTTGGCACGTCCGTATCAGCAACCTGCCCCTGAAATCAAAGCCTATTATTCGTTTACACAATGGCTAAACCGCCTGCTCGGCATTGATTAACCCTATTGCCTATGGCAGATACCCTGCCTGACAAAATATTATATTGAATACATTATGAGTAAGAAAAAAGTCATTCTCGCCATGCCGGAACTCTTCAAAATCCACGAACTCATTATTGAGAACTTGGAGAAATGCGGATTTGAAGTACTGTCCCTGACTTATGAAGAAAAAGAGTTCAAATACAAAAATGTATTTCAACGGCTGAAAAAAATCTGGTATCGAAATATTCTTGGACAAAAAGACTTCAAAAAACGGACCATGTTCCGCGCCGTAGAAGAACGCCTCAATACCCTGTTAAGCGAACATCCCGAACAAGCGGATTATTGCTTCATGATTTGGCTGGGCGCCTATCCGAAAGACTTCATCGCCAAGCTCAGAGCACATTCAAAATTAATGGTGTACTACAACTGGGAAGCCCTGACCTTCTTAAAAGAAGACTTCGACAACATCGAATTTTTCGACAAATTTTACTTTTTTTCGATCCGTTTGACCAGGGCAAACATCCCCGAATACACCGAAAAACTCCTTTCCAACCACCAGCTTCTACTTTGACAGCTTCAGGCCGTCTGAAAACCCGCAAAACAAAATCTTGTTTATCGGCTCGTACGCTGCCGACCGCAACAATGACATCCGTGCATTTTGCGAAGCTGCGCGTTCAATCGGTTTAGAAATAGATTTCCGCTTGGCCAGTAAGAAAATCGAAGAAGAAAAAGCGGCTTTAGGCATTCCCGAAGTTGAGTTCTTCTCATTTGAAAACGCCCTTTCCTATCGTCAAAACTTAGAAGAAGCGGCGAAATCCTCCGTATTGGTAGATTTCCTCAACCGTAAGCACTACGGCCTCTCTTTGCGGATTTTCGAAGCGATCGGTTTGGACAAAAAACTGATTACGACCAATCCGACCATCGTACATTACGATTTTTATCACCCGAACAATATGTTCTACTGGAATGGAAGCAACCTTGACGAACTCAAAGCCTTCCTGGCCTTGCCGTATGTACCGCTTGCCCCCGGCCTGAAACACAAATACAGCTTCAGCAACTGGATCAGCTGCGCATTTGATATTGAACCGAATATCCCTATCGAGTTACCAGAAATCGATAGAGAAGTTGTGGAGAATTTAAATGTTTGACAAGGAAAAGCTGCTGACTTCTGTGATTCCTATCAGGACACACCAGCCAGCAGCAACCGTGCAACATATTGTCTATGCGGCCGATCAAAACTACATCCGCCACATCGGCACATCCATGCTCTCCGTTTTGGCAAACAACCGCTTTCCCATTCATTTTCATCTCTTGGTCAGCGGTTCGGAAAATTATGACTTCAATATTTTCAACCAACTAAAAAATATCAATCCAAATTACGCCGTAACGGTTTATCACCTGAATACAGATTATTTTTCTACCCTGCAGACAACCAGCTATTTCACCATCGCCATGTACTACCGGATGTGCATACCCGCCATACTTGGCGATATAAGCGATACTGCACTCTACTTGGACACAGACGTTCTCTGCTTAGGCGATATATCAGAACTGTTTACCGTCAACCTTGACCGCAAACTTCTCGCAGCCGTTCCAGAAACAACACTTTACCGTGCCTACATCAACAAATTGAATGTATTCGGTTTTAGAAGTACAGACCCTTACTTCAATTCAGGCGTGCTGCTGTTCAACAACAAATTTTGGAACGAATCATCCGCTTACACTGTCCTAAGCGAAAAAATACGGCAGGTCGAACTCAGCAAATTTATCTTGGCATGTCCGGATCAAGATCTGCTCAATCTAAGCTGCAAAGGCAAAGTAGAGTGGTTGCCGGAATCTTACAACTGGATACATTGGCATCATCAAGGAAATGAGCTGAACACCAACCCCAACAATATCCGGCTTATTCATTTTATCGGCTACACCAAGCCTTGGCACCATCTTGGCTTCCATCCTGTTTATGATTCTTTTTATAGAAAGTCTCCTTGGTATGATGGTTATCTCCATCAAAAGCCCAATATCGACTTACCCTTCCCAAATCCGCATAAGAGATACAAACAAGCTGCAAAACGCCTATTTAAACAAGGCGATAAAAAACAAGCCTTAACGTACTACAAAGAATACTTACTACAGAAATTCAGTCTATTGAAACAAAAATTATCCCTTGGAGGAACTTATTCATGAGTAAGAAACCCGTTATCCTACTCGGCATGCTTCGCGTCAATAAAATGGAAAGTTTGGTAATTGACTATCTTAAGAAATACGGTTTTGAGGTCGTAGATATAAGCTACAACCACATTGCACCTCCGTTCAAATATAAATCCCTAGGCATGAGGCTGGATACATTTGTCCGAAAAAATATCTTACGTGAAAAGGATGTTAAAAAGAAATTGATTGAAGAAATGGCTCGGTCGCACTTTGAAGCAATCCATAAGAAAATATCCGAGCTCATAGACAATTACGAATCTTTTGACTATGCCCTCATTCTGGGTGGTCAAGTGTACCCAAAAGATCTGCTGCTCAAAATTAAACAAAAAACCAAAAAATCCATGGTTGCCTACCAACCTGACGGTATGGACAGATTCCCTCAAGCTAAAGAAACCATAGAATTTTTTGACCGATTTTATGCCTTTGACCCTCAAGATATTAAAAAATATACAAGCCTCCTTTACCCAGCAAGCAATTTTTATTTTGAAAACTTAGCAGAAAACCCAGAAATTTCATCTGACTTCTACTTTATCGGCGCGCATCTGCCCATCCTAAAAAGAGATCAGGCCATCGCCACCTTTGCACGCCATGCGGCAGAGAAAAACTGGAATTTAGACTTCACCATCTTCCATATCGACCAAGGTAGCCTATCACTGCATCACGAGACCTATCCCGAAAACATCAAAGCCACCCTGCAGCCCATCAGCTTTGCCGAAAACATCTACCGAGAGCAACAAAGCAAGGTATTGCTGGATTTCAAAACTCCCATACACACAGGATTATCCTTCCGCACCATCGAAGCAGTCGGCTACCATAAAAAACTGATTACTACCAACATCCATGTTGCCAAATATGATTTTTACCATCCCAACAATATATATATTTGGGATGAAAAAACCTTTGACGGACTGGACGAATTTTTGGAAAGCCCTTATCACGAGCTTCCAGCCAAAATTTATCAAAAATACAGTTTCAGAAACTGGGTCAACTATGTTCTGAATATTCCGCCGCACATAGCAATCGGCTTGCCCGAAGCAGATTCATAGCATACACAAGTCTTTCAAACGGCCTACCTAACAACAAAAGTTAGATTAAAACACCTATTCGTGGTATAAGGCCGTCTGAAACCATTTTTCCAATCGCAATTAAGGAATAAAACATGAGTACACAAGATTTGAGTGGCAAAATCGCTTTGGTAACCGGCGCATCGCGCGGTATTGGTGCGGCGATTGCCGATACTTTGGCTGCGGCCGGTGCAAAAGTTATCGGCACAGCCACCAGCGAAAGCGGCGCAGCTGCAATTAGCGAGCGCTTGGCGCAATGGGGCGGCGAAGGCCGTGCATTGAATTCTGCCGAACCTGAAACCATCGAAAACCTGATTGCCGACATCGAGAAAGAATTCGGCAAACTGGATATTCTGGTCAACAACGCCGGTATTACCCGCGACAACCTCCTGATGCGCATGAAAGAGGAAGAATGGGACGACATCATGCAGGTTAACCTCAAATCCGTGTTCCGCGCCTCCAAAGCGGTATTGCGCGGCATGATGAAACAGCGTGCAGGCCGCATTATCAACATCACATCCGTTGTCGGCGTGATGGGCAATGCCGGTCAGACCAACTATGCTGCGGCAAAAGCAGGCTTGATCGGTTTTTCCAAATCCATGGCGCGTGAAGTCGGCAGCCGCGGTATTACCGTCAACTGCGTCGCCCCCGGCTTTATCGACACCGATATGACCCGCGCCCTGCCGGAAGAAACCCGCAAAACCTTTGAAGCGCAAACTTCTTTGGGTAAATTCGGTGAAGCGCAAGATATTGCCGATGCAGTCTTGTTCTTGGCTTCTGATCAGGCAAAATACATTACCGGTCAGACACTTCATGTCAACGGCGGCATGTTGATGCCTTAAACCGTTTGTTTATTTAAAGGCCGTCTGAATATTTCAGACGGCCCTTTTTGTCAATCAAAACACTATTTTACATTCTATCTTGATATAATCTTAATAATCCGTTAGATAACGCTCGAAACAGTAAATCCAAATAAGCATGATACGGGAAATCAAATCGCAGAAATGAAGTTCATTCTGTGCGTTTTTATTTGGGTTTGCTGTCGGTTTTCGACGTGTTTCAGACGGCCTCTATATAACAATATTTACTTTTAATGAAAGGCCGCCCACTCTATGCACGAATTTTCCCTTGCTCCCATTGTCATTGTTCTGTTGGTTGCCGTTATTACGGTTATCTGCTGCCGCAAATTCAACATTCCTTCCATGCTCGGTTATCTTTTGGTCGGTTTTATTGCCGGTCCGGGTATGTTCAGATTGATTCCGCAAAGCCACGCTACCGACTATTTGGGCGAAATCGGCATTGTGTTTCTGATGTTCAGCATTGGCCTCGAATTCTCCCTGCCAAACTCAAAGCCATGCGCCGCCTCGTATTCGGTTTGGGCGGTTTGCAAGTCATCGTTACCATGCTCTCGATTATGGGCATTTTGATGGCAATGGGCACGCCGTTCAACTGGGCATTTGCCACCGCCGGTGCACTGACCATGTCGTCCACCGCTATCGTCAGCCGCATTTTGTCGGAGAAAACCGAGCTGGGTCAGCCGCATGGTCAAATGGCCATGGGCGTTTTGCTGATGCAGGATATTGCCGTTGTACCGCTGATGATTCTGATTCCGGCGCTTGCAGGCGGCAGCGAAGGCAACTTGTGGGTAGAACTGGGCTTGGCCGGCTTTGAAAATGTTGCTGACCTTGGGCATTTTGTTTCGTTATCGGCAGCCGTGTGATGTCGCGCTGGTTCAGACTGGTTGCCAAACGCAAATCGTCCGAACTCTTCATGATCAACGTTTTGCTGGTTACTTTGGGCGTAGCCTATCTGACAGAGCTTGAAGGCCTGTCCATGGCATTGGGCGCATTTCGTCGCCGGTATGCTGCTTTCCGAAACCGAATACCGTATTCAGGTGGAAGACGACATCCGCCCATTCCGCGACATCCTGCTGGGCTTCTTCTTCATCACCGTCGGCATGAAGCTGGATATTCAGGCGCTGATCGGCAATTGGCAGCAAATCCTGATTTTGTTGGTCATCCTGTTGGTCTTGAAAGCACTGGTCGTTTTCGTCATCGCTTTGCGCATGAAAAACCCTGTGGGCGACAGCCTCAAGAGTGCGCTTTATTTGGCGCAAGGCGGTGAGTTCGGCTTCGTGATGCTGGCCATTTCCAGCAAAATCAATATGGTTTCGCCCGAATTGGAACAAGCAGCCACCGCAGCCGTCTTGCTCTCCATGATTGCCGCACCATTTATCTTGGGCAGCAGCGATGCCATCATCAGCCGCTTCGTTAAGTCCGACTGGGACATGAAAGCCTTGGACTTGCACTCCATGCTGGTGGAAACCATGAGCAAATCCGAACACGTCCTGATTATCGGTTTCGGACGCGGCGGTCAATCGGTTGCCCGTGTATTGGCGCAAGAAGGCATCCCCTACTTTGCCCTTGACTTGGACATCGCACGCGTACAAGTGGCACGTAACGCAGGTGAACCGGTTTCCTTTGGCGATGCCAAACGCCGTGAAGTCTTGGAAGCCGCCGGCTTGGGACGCGCCAAAATGGTGGTCATCACGCTGAACAATATGCATGAAACCCAACATGTTCTCGGCAACATCATGTCCATGCATCCGAGCATGCCGGTTTATGTTCGCGCTACCAATGACGATTACGTTAAAACCTTTACTGAAATGGGTGCGGAAGAAACTGTCTCCGATACCAAAGAAACCAGCCTGGTGCTGGCAAGCTATGCCATGTTGGGCCACGGCCTCTCCTACAACCATGTTTATCAAACCATAACCCATATCCGTCACAGCCGCTATGCATCGTTGCAAGACTTGTTTATCGGCAGCGACGATGACAGCTTCTCAGACGAAGACAGCAAAGCTATCTCCCGTCACGCCTTCCCCTTGCACGGCGAGGCACATGCCATCGGCAAAACCATCCGCGAATTGCCCTTGTCCACCCATCATCTGAAGCTATTGTTTATCCGCCGCAAGACCGGAAAAATCCAAGACCTTGATCCTGATTTTGTTTTGGAAAACGGCGATATTTTGATTGTCGCAGGCAAGCAGGAAGAAATTATTTCCTTTGAAAACTGGTGCTTACAGGGAGATATCTAATAATCGGCAAATAAATCTTGCGCGCATCAGGATTTTTTGGTTTAATAGCGTCTTCGCAATTTTGCGCACGGGTGATTAGCTCAGTTGGTAGAGCGTCTGCCTTACAAGCAGAATGTCGGCGGTTCGACTCCGTCATCACCCACCAAGTTTCCTTTTCATTGTCTTTGACAGTGGATGCGCGGTGGTAGCTCAGTTGGTTAGAGTACCGGCCTGTCACGCCGGGGGTCGCGGGTTCGAGCCCCGTCCGCCGCGCCATTATTTCAAAAATACTGATTTTTCAGTATCTCCCTTTTTCGGGTGATTAGCTCAGTTGGTAGAGCGTCTGCCTTACAAGCAGAATGTCGGCGGTTCGACTCCGTCATCACCCACCACTTTCCTTTTCATTGTCTTTGACAGTGGATGCGCGGTGGTAGCTCAGTTGGTTAGAGTACCGGCCTGTCACGCCGGGGGTCGCGGGTTCGAGCCCCGTCCGCCGCGCCATCAAGTTAAAAATAAAAAATACCGGTTTTTACCGGTATTTTTTTCGTCTGTATCCTATGCCTTTTCGTAAAGAGCCTGATTATTTAGACAAGAGAAGCCGGAAATAAAACTTAAAACATACGTCTTCAATACCGAAGATAAAACCATCCATCTCAAGCTGATTCGCACCAAACGCTTATTCATCCAATCCCTGAATTATCCTTCAAAATAGACATAAATACTTACCCCTCTTACACAAAGGCCGTCTGAACGTCAATACATTTTCAGACGGCCTTTTTTAGCTTATTAAGCCTGATACCTCATCACGCAGGAAGCTTTAGCATCAATCCAATGATCTCCGCCCGGTTGAACGATTTTAGATACCAGCTTATCCAAATCGCGTAAATAATCGGTTGACTTCGGGCTGTTGATAATGACGACAACCACTAACGGTTTTTCGCCCAACCAATACCCGGCCAGTGCGCGGACATCTTTGAGCGTACCGGTTTTGAGGCGCAGGTTTTCACCGGGCTGTTTCAAGCGTGTTTTAAGCGTGCCGTCTTTACCGGCAATCGGCAGCGTACTGATAAACTCGTTTTTAAACGGGCTGAAGTAGGCTTTTTCCAACATTTGCGCCATCATTCGCGCATTGAGCCTTTCTACGCGGGACAGGCCTGAGCCGTTTTCCAACACCAGCCCTTCCGTATTGATACCGGCAACCGCCAGCTCGCTTTTTACGATAGAGGCGGCCTTGGCCTGCGCCTGCTTGTAATCAGATATATGTCCGGCAAATTTAAGGAAAACCGAACGGGCAATCAGATTATTGGAATGCTTGTTCATATCGGTGAGGATATCGGTAAGCGGTTTGGATAGATGACTTGCCAACACATGCGCATCATGAGGCGCGACACCTGTCGTCAGGCCGTCTGAAACCGTACCGTCTTGTTGACGCCATTGGTTGACAAAACTTTTGCCGACAAATTCTTTCATGCTATACATATTCAGATACAGCTCTTTGCCCAAGCAGCTTTCCGGCAGCTTGCCCGATACGGTCAGCGTATTGTTTTTATAGGAAGTTTTCATGTGGTTTTTTAAAACGCTGCACTTCCCTTCTTTATTCTCAAGCGTCAATTTGTTTTGAATGTTCAGATTCGGCAGCGGCGGATTGGTACGGATGACCAAGCTTCCGTCTTCTTCTTTTTCAGCACTAGAGTTCAACGGTTTTATACGCCAACATATTAGGATCGGGCGGCGTCATAAAGCTTTCGGCAGAATCGGAAGCAAAATCATCCGGATTCTTCACATCGCCCCAGAGGCTGCGGTCGAGTATCAGATGTCCGTCAATATGGCGTATGCCCTTATCGCGCATCTGTTGCTGCATTTGCACCAGATCATGCTGGTCAAACACAGGATCGCCGCTCCCCACCCAATACACATTGCCTTTCAATGTATCGCCTTTGATTGTGCCGTTGGTTTTAAACTCGGTTTTCCAACGATAATCACCGCCCAACATACGAAACGCGGTAAACGCCGTTACCAGCTTCATGGTCGAAGCAGGATTGCGCAATTCATCGGCACGGTGCTCGGCAATCACTTTGCCGCTGTCCAATTCCTGCACATAAACGGAAATTTCATTTTCAGGAATACGCCCGAAATCCAAAGCCCATGACGGACAAACCGCCATCATCAGGCTGATTGATAAAATACTTTTTAACTTCATTGTGTTACAAAATCTTATAAATTCTAATGAGGTACTTAGGCCGTCTGAACGTTTCAGACGGCCTTTTATTTATTTCTGATGCGCTTTCAAACGTAAAGCAAACATGACGACCACAACACCGACACCCAAAGCGCAACCCATCGCCAAATGGATACCGTCCAGCATTGCCTGTTGCGGCATATCTGCGCTGGAAAGTTTCTCGCCGATATTGGTTGCACCGACAAAAAACGCCGCGCCGATGGCACCGGCAATCGGGTTGATGGTGGTCAGAATCGCCGCACCGTGCGGATTGAGCGTTTTCGGCAACGCGTTCAGACCATGGGTTTCGCCGGTTACACAAGCAGACACGGAAAGCGCCAACAGCGTAAACATCGCCGTCAACATCACTACTTGCGTATCAATCCGCAAAAACAGCCACAATACCGCCAGCGACACCACCAGCATCACTGTTGCAGGCAAGACGACAAAACGTCCGCCCTTTTTGTCCAACAATTTGCCGAACAAAGGCGCGGCAACCGCTTGGGCAATACTGGCAGGCATCAGAATCAGGCCGGTTGCCGTACCGGTCAGCATCAACACTTGCTGCGTGTACATCGGCACCATCAGTTCCAAGCCCAAGAACAGGAATACCGCACCGGCCAAAATCACAACACAATATCTGAACTGTTTGTATTCAAACGCACGAAGGTTTAACAACGGCGTAGCCAAACGGAACTGACGGTGCGCAAACCAACCCACCAGCACAACGGAAGCGGCAAAGAGCAGGATAAATTCCACCAGCGGCATATGGGCAAAATTACTGCTCGCATAAACCAGCCCGCCGAAGCCCGCAATCGACAGCACAGCCGACAACATATCGATTTTTCGGACGGCTGATGTTGCTCAAATTGACCGTCAAATATTTACCCACCAGCACCATCGCCGCCAACATAAACGGCGCAGTAAAACCGAACAGCACGCGCCAATGCGTATGGTCGATGATGATGCCCGACAGCGTCGGCCCCATTGCAGGCGCGGCGGTAAACATCATGGTAATCACACCCATCGCCGTTCCGCGCCTGTTGGGAGGGAAAATCGACAACACGCCGTTAAACAGAAGCGGGACAAAAAACGCGGCAGACACTGCCTGCACCATCCGACCGACCACCAATACGCCAAACGTCGGTGCAAACACGCAGATCAGCGATCCTGCTAAAAACGTTGCCTGCGTAAACAGCACCATTTTGCGCGTTTCAAACCATTGAATCACGCCTGCCGTAATCGGCGTAAATGCCCCCATGACCAGCAAAAAGCCCGTCGTCAGCCATTGGACCGTGGTCTTATCGACACCAAAATCTTTCATAATCGGCGTGAGCGCGACATTCAGCAGCGTGTCGTTGAGATAGCCGAAAAATGCGCCGATGAATAAGGTAGCGACAATGGTTTTAGCTGGAAAGTCGGGATTGTCGGCATAGTATTCGTGTGCCGTTGCGTCCTCTTGCGGATCAGAAGCGTGCATAATAATTTGAAATATCAGCGAAACCGTTATTTTAGCATAAACCATTTTGACAGGCCGTCTGAAACCTTGACCGCTTCCCCAGATAACACTAAAATTTAAAATTGTTTTCATTTTTATTATCAAACAGGAGAAAAACATGTCAAAGAAAGTCAGCATCTTGGTCGGCAGTCTGCGTAAAGGCTCGTTTGCACGAAAAATCGCACAAAACGTCATTTCCATGTTCCCCGAAGGCTACGAAGCGCAAATCGTCGAAATCGGCCATTTGCCTTTATACAACTTCGACTACGACGATCCTGCCGTTACCGACTTCCCTACTCCGTCCAGCTATACCGAGTTCCGCGAAACCATCAAAGCCTCTGCCGGCGTATTGTTCGTGACTTCCGAAAACAACCGTACCGTCCCTGCCTGTCTGAAACGCCATCGACATCGGTTCCAAACCCAATGCCGATGTTGCCTGGAAAAAAACACCTGCCGGCATCATCAGCCATTCTGTCGGTAAAATGGGCGGCTATAGCGCGCAAAAAAATCTGCGCCTTGCCCTTTCGTATTTCGATATGCCATTGACCGGTCAACCGGAAGTGTTCCTCGGCAACTCGCCTACCCTGTTTGACGACAACGGCCAGCTCATCGAATCCGCGCGCGGCTTTGTTCAAGGCTATATCGACCAATTGGTTGCCTTGATTGAGAAAAACCCTAAATAATCGGAATTGAAGCATACAGGCCGTCTGAAAAACGAATTTCAGACGGCCTCATCTTTTGCAAAAAATCAGTTTTTCAACCCTTCCTAAATTTTTACTAATTGAGTGCGGTTATAATCACTGTCCACCCATCCTCACGGAGAACTTCCATGCGCGTATTATTGGTTGAAGACGATGCCATGATTGCCCAAGCCGTCAGCGCCAACCTGAAAGACAGCGGCTACGCTGTCGATTGGGTCAGCCGCGGTTCGGAAGTTGCCGCAGCAGTGGCTGCGCAAGCATACGATTTGCTGCTCTTGGATTTGGGTTTACCCGGCAAAGACGGTTTGGACGTATTGGCGCAAATCCGCAACGGCGGCTGTACCGTTCCTGTCTTAATCGTGACCGCGCGCGACGATTTGCACAGCCGCCTCAACGGCCTAGACGGCGGCGCAGACGACTACATCGTCAAACCCTTCGACATGGCGGAACTGCAAGCCCGTATGCGCGCCGTATTGCGCCGACACGGCGGACAGGCGCAAACGCTGCTGAGCAACGGCATCATCACGCTCAACCCTTCCACCCATCAGGCGGAAGTGGTCGGGCAGGAACAAGCCATCATGCTCAGCAACAAAGAATTTGCCGTCCTCCAAGCCCCTGCTGCTGCGTCCGGGCATGATTCTGTCGCGCAGCGATTTGGAAGACAAAATTTACGGCTGGGGTGAAGAAGTCGAAAGCAACGCCGTTGACTTCCTGATTCACGCCTTACGCAAAAAAACTCGGCAAAGAAGCGATTCAAAACGTCCGCGGGGTCGGCTGGCTGGTCGCACAAAACAACCAGGCCGTCTGAAAAAAACCACAACAATATCAACACACAAACCATGCAACGCCTTATCCACACCATCAAACAATCCCTGCAAGTTAAGATCAGCATCGCCCTGATCTGCATGCTCCTACCCCTCTCCATTCTTGCAGGCATATTTTCATATTACGATACTTATCACGAGACCCAAGAGGTTCAAGACGACCTGTTGCGCCAAGTCGCGAACTATCTCGACCCGAGCGATGCCGATGACGAGAAACACTCGCTCGACAACGACAACAAGATTTCCGTTCAATTTCCCAATACGCCCAACCCCATTGTCAGCCTGCCTGAGAAGATTTCAGACGGCCTGCACACCATTCAGGCCGATGACGACGACGATTACTACCGCGTTTATACCCGTAATACCAAGCAAGGCCGCATCGCCGTCATGCAGGAAAGCGACTACCGCGAAGAGCTGGCCGAAATGGCCGCCGTGCAGAGCATCCTCCCCATGCTCCTCGCCCTGCCTCTGATTATCCTGCTTACCGTCTGGATTACCCATCGCGCCATGCGTTCCGTCAAAACCCTGTCCAACGATTTAGAACAGCGCCAAATCAACGACCTCTCACCGATGGACACGAAAGCCATTCCCAGCGAAATCCAAGGCTTTGTCGTCGCCATCAACAACCTGTTGCAACGTACCGACGAAAACGTCCGCCAACAGCAACGCTTTATCGCCGATGCCGCACACGAATTGCGCAGCCCATGACCGCCCTTTCCCTTCAGGCAGAGCGGCTCAACAATATGCAGCTGTCCGCCGAAGCGCGCGAGCAGTCCGCCCTGTTGCAACAAAGCATACAGCGCAACCGCCACCTGCTCGAGCAACTCCTCTCCCTCGCACGCGCCCAAGCACCCGAAACCCAACGCCCTAAAACCCTGATCAGCCTGCAAAACCAGTTCCGCCGCGTCTTGCAGGAACTCATGCCGCTGGCGCTGGCCAAAGGTCAAGACATCGGCGTCGCCGTTGAAAACGACTGCCAAATCCACGCCGACGATACCGAAATCTACACCCTCATCAAAACCTTTACCGACAATGCCATCCGCTATACCCCAAAAGGCGGCCGCATCGATTTGGGCTTTGACGAAACTGCCGAATACCTCAACATCTGGGTGGAAGACAACGGCCCCGGCATTCCCCCAAGCGAGCGCCAACGCGTTATCGACCCCTTCTACCGCATTCTCGGCACCGAACAACAAGGCACTGGCCTGGGGCTTTCCATCGCAAACACCATTGTCAAACGCCATCAAGGCCGTCTGAAACTGGCCGACAGCCGACGCTTTGACAGCGGCTTGCTGATTATTGCCGAGTTGGATAAAAAGACGCTTTAAATGATTTGACCCGCCCAAATTGGTTTATCTATCTTTAAGCCGATGAATCAAAACTCTAAAACCAAAGGCCGTCTGAAAAATGACTTTCAGACGGCCTTTTTATATTTTAAAGCAAACCTCATTCATTCTTCACAAATACGGCTGCAAGGTTTGGCGGAGGATTTCCATATCGGTAATTTCAGTGATATTGGCTTTGCCCAAGTATTCCAAGCCGACAAAACGCATGATGCCGCTGCTGACTTTTTTGTCGTGGCTCATGTGTTCAATCCATTTTTCAAATGAGAAAACAGGCGGCGCAGACGGGAGGGAGGCGGTTTCCATTAAAGCAGCAATGCGGTCGGTATCGGCTTGTTGGGTTTTGCCCAAAATTTGCGACAAACGGGAAGCGAGGACGCAACCGGCGGCAACGGCTTCGCCGTGCAGCCATACGCCGTAACCCATTTCGGCTTCGATGGCATGGCCGAAAGTGTGGCCGAGATTAAGCCATGCGCGGATGCCCTGCTCGGTTTCGTCTTGGGCAACAATATCGGCCTTCATTTTGCAGCAATGATAAACGGCTTCTGCCATTTTTTCTTGATGTTGCGCCATCAGGTCGGCCATATTTTCTTCCAACCAGGCAAAAAATTCAGCATCGCCCAATGCGCCGTATTTGATGACTTCGGCCATGCCTGCGGAAAGTTCGCGTTGCGGCAGCGTTTGCAGGGCGGTCAAATCGGCCAAAACGGCTTGCGGCTGGTAGAACGCGCCAATCATGTTTTTACCGAGCGGATGGTTGATGGCGGTTTTACCGCCGACCGAGAATCGACCTGGCTGAGCAATGTGGTCGGCACTTGGATAAAAGGTGCGCCACGCTGATAAGTCGCCGCGGCAAAGCCGACCATATCGCCTATCACGCCGCCTCCCAAAGCGATTAAAGTGGTTTTGCGTTCGGCACGGTTTTGCATCAGGCCATCGTAAATCAGGTTAAGCGTCTGCCAGTTTTTATATTCTTCACCGTCGGGAAGGATGATGCTGAAATGCGGCACGCCCAGTCTGTCTAAGGCCGTCTGAAGCTGTTTGAGATAAAGCGGCGCAACGGTTTCGTTGGTAATGATGGCTGCTTTTTTGCCTAAATAGGGCTGAAGCAGCGTATCGGCCTGCTCAATCAGTTTATGCCCGATAAAGATGGGGTATTGATGGGACGGGGTTTGGACAGTCAGTGTGCGCATGGTGTTCCTTTGCAAAGCGTGTTTATTCGCCTAAAGCCTGCATCAGGCGTTTGAGCGTTTTGTGACAGCTGTCGGATTCGATGACGAGATGGGCGGTTTGACGGTACAGCGTATCGCGTTGGTCATACAGCTCTTGCAGTTTGGCCAAAGGGTCGGCAACTTGCAACAGCGGCCGGTTGCTGTCGTAACGGGTACGCTCCAGCAAGGTTTCGGGGCTGGCATGCAGATAAACAACCATACCGTTTTGGCGCAAAATCTGTCTGTTTTCACTGCGTAATACGGAGCCGCCACCGGTCGATAAAACGATGTTATGCCGGGAAGCGAGCTTTTTCAGCATATTGGTTTCGCGGTTGCGGAAGCCTTCCTCCCCTTCCATCTCAAAAATGGTCGGAATGGATACGCCCGAAGAAGTGCAGATTTCGTAGTCGCTGTCGTAAAACGGGCATTCAAACATTTGGGCAAGCTGCTTGCCCAAAGTGGTTTTGCCCGCGCCCATCAGCCCGATTAAAATTAAATTACCGTTGATTTTTTCCATGAGGGTCATTTTATACGATATGGTGGTTTCGTGGAAAAGTTCGTCGTTTTTCAGATGGCCTTTTCATCTCAGGCCGTCTGAAAACCAAAACAGGCATACCTTTGCAGATATGCCTGTTTGTCATTTTAAAAATTAGTAACGCAGATTGTTACCCACATTATCCATGATGCGCGGCGTGATGAAGATCAACAGCTCACGGCGGTTTTCACGTTTGCCGCGTGATTTGAACAGATTGCCGACAACAGGAATATCGCCCAAAACAGGTACTTTGTTCACTGCATTGGTGCTTTCTTCTTCGTAAATACCGCCGACAATCAGCGTGCCGCCATCTTCAACCATGGCTTGGGTATTCAAGTGTTTGGTGTTGATACACTTGGTTGTCAGAGAATCCACGGTACAGTCGATCGGGGTATCGCGATTAATCTTCACAGTCATGATGATTTGACCGTCAGGCGTAATGTTCGGCGTTACGGTCAAGCCCAAAACGGCTTTCTTGAAGGTAATCGAAGTCGCACCGCTGGAAGAAGCCTCTTGGTAAGGAATTTCCGTACCGGATTCAATTTTGGCTTCTTTGCGGTCTTGTGTCAGCACGCGCGGATTGGAAATGGTTTTGCTCTTACCTTGTTCTTCAGACGCGCTGATTTCCAAGCCCAATGCGCCGGACGAGAACGCACGCACCAGCGCAATGCTGTTGACTGCGGCTGCGGTCGGCAGACTGACGTTCGGATCCAAAGTCCATGTGCGGTAGCCTACGTCGCCACGGTTAAATGAGGCATTGGTATTGTAGTTGGTTTGTGCATTGCTCCAGTTGCTGCCCCATGCGTTACGGCCACTTGCACCACCGGAACCAAATTTAACGCCCAAGTTGCGGAAGAAGGTATCTTCTGCTTCCACAATACGCGCTTCCACCATCACTTGACGGGTTGGAACATCCAATTCATCAATCAGTTTGCGGAAATTTCTCAATCACGCCGCGGTTGTCGGTTACGATCAGCGTATTGGTGGCCGGATCGATTAAGGCGCTGCCTCGATTGCTCAACAGAGTATTGCGGGTATTGGAATTATTGCTGTCGTATTCTTCCAGACGCAGAATTTTGCGGAATTCTTCCACGTTTTTGTATTTCAACTGGAAGGTTTGAGAATACAGCGGACCCAATTCGGCAATCTCTTTTTCAGCCTGCAAGAAGGCTTTGTCTTTTGCCAACAATTCATCGCGAGGTGCAATATTAATGATGTTGCCTTGACGGCGCATATCCAAATTACGCGCCTGCATAACCAAGTCTAAAGCCTGATCCCAAGGTACATCTTTCAGGGACAAGGTCATGGTGCCTTTGACGGTATCGCTGGCAACAATATTCACGCCTGATTCTTTTGCCAAAATCTGCAAGATGGTACGAACTTCTACATCTTGGAAATCCAAAGAAATTTTACGGCCTTTGAACGATTTGTTTGCATTTTGGTTCAAACCGCCGGATTCGGTATTGGCGGCTTTAGGCAATACTTCAAATACAAAACGGCCGGAAGAAGCTTTGGTATTGATGTCCCAATTCGCATTATTGTTGCGGATAATGAGCTGGGTAGAATTGCCGATACGTTTGAGCGTAACGTTTTGTACAGGCGTATTAAAGTCAGCCACATCCAAACTGCGTTGCGCTTGTGTCGGCAGCGTATGGTTTTTCAAGGTCACAACCACGCGGTCGCGCTGCTGTTTAATGTCCGGCTGTCCGCTGAAACCTGGGGCGGACAATTCAATAATGCCGGAATTGCGTGCGCCTTTGCGAAAATCGATATTGGCTGCTGAAACGGCTTGATAAGTCTGAGCAGCGCGCGCGGTAGACGGCGTAGCCGCACGTTCATTTGCAACAGCAGCATTGGTTTGATCAGTAGATTCGTTTACAAATACCCAAACTTCGTTGCCGCGAATTTCGGTATTGTATTAGCTGATTTTGTTCAAGCCCAAAACCACGCGTGCGCGGTCATTGTTTTGCGCCGCAGTAATTTGATTCAGCAATGGGTCGGCATATTCCAAAACAGGCTGAGGCAAACGGATATTGGTATTGGCAAAATCCAATGCGATACGCGCCGGAGTAGATGTTACAAAACCATGAGGTGTGGTGACGTCTTTGTCGAAACGGATTTTGATGAATTTTTTGGTTGTCAGGCAAAGTGGAAACGTTGATATCGGTAATATTGCCTGCAAAGGCCGTCTGAACAGCGAGGGCAACGCTGAAGCCGGCAAATAATTTTTGTCATGTGCTTGGTTTTCATAATCGAGTGAGACCCCTAAATTAATTTGAATTCGAACTATCTGAGCTATTGGAAGAATCTGCCTCTTTACTGCTCAATGGCAATTCGGCCTTCCGGTACACCCAGTTGCCGTAGCTGTCTTCAACTTGCTCGGTCAAGATAATTTTATCTTCGGTAATACTTTGGATTCTGCCGTAATTTTGACCGATGTAGTTTCCGGGATAAACGGTATAAACATGGTCGTTGACCTTGATAAATCCGGAAACCTTGCCGCCGCTTTGCAGCGTTCCGACGAAGGCCATGTTTTCCAAACTGAAGGCTTCCAATGTTTCTTTCGGACGGTTCACATCCGGCGCATTGCCGCCTTTAGGGGCAGTGTCTAAACGGCGTGAATCAAACGCATTCATACCTTTAAAGTTCGGAGGGCTATACGGCTTAGGCAATGTAACCGTCGGCTCTTCAAACGGAATAATCTTGGATTTTGCTTCCTGACGGGTTTGCGTCATCCATTGAGTCAAATCTTCATAGCTTTGCGTACAGGCTGCCAAGGGAAGAAGACTTAAGAGTAAGATGATTTTTTTCATGATTTCCCTATTCTTTTATTTTTGCTCATTCTCGGTAGGTTTGCCTTCTTCTTGTGCCTGTTGCGCAGCCAATTCGGCAGCAATCTCTTCGGCCGGACGTGCTTTGTAAGTCGTTGCAATCGCGCTCAATGTCAACTCGCCTTTATTGCCTTTGCCTTCTTTGTCCTCGCTTGCATTCACGAGTTTCAAAGAATCTAACGTAATAATGCGCGACAAATCGCCTACATCACGGGTAAATTGGCTGATCTGAGAGTATTTGCCTGTGATGGAAATCTGATAAGGCAGTTTTTGAATCGGACCATCGTTTTCAGGTTGGAGCGGCGCAACGCTGTCCAAACGCAGTCCGTTGGTTGAACCTGCCTGATGCAGCTCTTGAATCAGATTCGGAATTTCCGCGTCGGTCGGCAGTTGTTTCAACAAAACGTCAAATGCAGAACGGATAGAAGCCAATTCAGCCTTCAAATTATTCAAGCTTGCCGCCTGAATGCTTTTACGCGTAAAGGTTTCCTTCAGCTCTTCTTCTTTGGCTTCCTGCGTATTCAAGGTTTCAATCTGATCTTTAAATACGCCGACATAGCCCAAAGCCAACATACCGACAATCAATAAACCTGCCAGCAAAAGTTTTGAAGGCATATTGAGCAGGTACAGGTTTTGTACGTCCAATTGTTTCAGGTTTTTAGATGCCATTATTGAGCCTCCGGAGCAGGTTCTGCCACAGGTTCGGCCGTTTCACCGCTGCTTTGGGCAGTCGGTGCAGGAGCCGGCGTATTTCACTTGGTTGATTGAAGATTTCAAAGTAAATTCTTGGTAGTTATCTACTTTTTTTAATGCTCAACAATTCAGGTTGCAAGAAAATACCTGTACTTGGCAGGGAGCGCATCATAACGGCGATTTTATTGTCGCTGATGGCATGGCCGCTGATTTTTATAGCTGGTCGGGCTTTCTGCTTCCAACGCAGTCAAATAAGTATTATCGGGCGTAAGCGCATTCAAAGAATCAAGGATATAGGCCGCTTGATAGCGTTTTTTTCCTGCAACTCTTCCACTTTCAGCTTTTTGGCCAAGAAGGCTTCTTTTTCTTGCTGAAGTTTATCGATTTCGCCCAATTCTCTATCAAGTCTGTCAATTTCGGTTTGCAGGAAGTTGTTGCGGCCCTTCTTGATTGCTGATGGCGCTGTCAATACCGAGATAGGTAGCGGCTGCCAAGCCCAAACCCACTGCAAAAAGCGCCAAGCATCAATATTTTTGAATTGCTGCTGCTTGCGCTGTTTAATCTCTTCCCGATACGGAAGAAGGTTGATTCTGGTTAATTCGATCATGTTCTCAAAGTCCCCTTAATGCCAATCCGAACGCCAAAGTCAGTGACGGCGCATCAATTTGAAACTGCGGCAATTCTACTTTTGCACTGCGTTCCACATATGAAATCGGATGCAGGTATTCTGTTGCCGTATTGGTTTGCGAGAAAATGCTTTCTGCCAAACCTGCCTGTTGCGCGGTAAAGCCGGTCAGCAGGATGTGTTTGATATTGGCGAAAGCATCAGTGGCCTGCGTGGTATAGTAAAATTGCAAAACTCGCTGAACTTCTTGCGCAACCTGCACATTAAAACGGTCGGCAATCTGAGACTGGTAGTCGGAAGGCTTGTTTTGAGAAGCCATCATCTGCGCGGCTTTTTCTTCCGTTACCTGATAAGTACGCTGAATCAGCTGATTGAGTTGCTCTGTGCTGACCGGAGTTTCTTGTTTATAGAGAATGCGGCCGTTTTGCAGAATCAGGGCATACATTTGCGTCGCATGAATGCCAAACACGGCAACTTTTTCCTCTGCCATTTCGGGAGCATGCGTATTCATCCAATAGACAAAGGCATTGCGTTGCGCTAGCAAGTCCAAATCCAAAGCGGACAAAGGCAAGCCCGCATTCTCAAACATTTCAATGCGCGGCTCCACATCGTCTTTTTTGGCGGCAACAGCTAAAACATGCTGGCCTGAACCGACTTCTTCAGCTTGAAAGTCGTAGTTCATTTCTTCAATAGGCGCAAATTGGCCGACTTCCGCCTCGATAAACTCTTCCAAGTCCAAATCGGTATCACGCGGGTTGTAAATAATTTGCTCGACTGTCGCCAAATTTTGTGGCACTGCAGCAACAATATTTTTGCAAGAACTGCGTAATTGTGTGTAAGTATGTTGGATGTAAGTAGCAAGCTGATCGTAGTCTTGAATTTTGTTGCCTTTGACAATATTTTTAGGCAATTTGGTAATAACGTATTTTTCCAGCTGAATTTGGTTTAAACTACGGCCTGTCAGTTGTACCATCTTAATGGCATGTTGGCTGATATCGACGCCGATGGCAGAGCGGTTATTCAATCCGCTAGAAGCCTTGCCTGTTTTGGTATCTTTCGTGCTTTTAAATAAGCGCATGATTTGACTTCCCTGTATCATTTAGGAGTGAGTAACTGTTTCGTTATCCGTAAAGGACTTCTTATTCTTTACACAGTATTGACTGTGGCTGATAGAAATCGTTTCCCATTTTACTTTATTTATCGCCATTAATGGCAAAATTATTACTTAGTCATGATTAAAAAGATTATAACGACCTGCATGGGTCTCTTATTAGGACTGGCTCTTTTCGGTGTAGGTCTGATTGCAATTGCAATTTTGGTAACCTATCCAAAACTGCCGTCTTTGGACTCTTTACAACACTACAAACCAAAAATGCCGCTGACGATTTATTCTTCAGACGGCCAAGTCATTGGCGTTTACGGCGAACAACGGCGTGAATTTACCAAAATCGGCGACTTCCCGAAAATTTTGAAAGACGCCGTGATTGCCGCCGAAGACAAACGCTTCTACGACCACTGGGGCGTGGACGTTTGGGGCGTGGCGCGCGCTGCAATCGGCAATGTCATGGCCGGAGGCGTGCAATCCGGTGCCAGTACGATTACGCAACAGGTTGCCAAAAACTTCTACCTGAGCAGCGAGCGTTCGTTCACCCGTAAGTTCAACGAAGCCCTGTTGGCCTACAAAATCGAGCAGTCTTTAAGTAAAGACAAGATTTTGGAGCTGTACTTCAACCAAATCTATTTGGGTCAACGCGCTTATGGTTTTGCATCTGCCGCTCAAATTTATTTCAACAAAAATGTTAACGAATTAACATTGGCCGAAGCCGCCATGTTGGCCGGCTTACCTAAAGCACCTTCTGCCTACAATCCGATTGTGAACCCTGAGCGTGCCAAACTGCGTCAGACTTATATTCTGAACAACATGCTGGAAGAAGGCATGATTACACTGCAGCAACGCGATCAGGCTTTGAAAGAAGAGTTGCATTACGAGCGTTTTGTACAAAACATTGATCAAAGCGCCCTGTATGTTGCCGAGATGGTGCGTCAGGAGCTGTTTGAAAAATACGGTGAAGATGCCTACACACAAGGCTTCAAGGTATATACCACCGTCGATACCGCACACCAGCGCGTGGCTACCGAAGCCCTGCGTAAAGTTCTGCGCAATTTCGACCGCGGCAGCAGCTACCGCGGTGCGGAAAACTACATTGACCTGAGCAAAAGCGACAACGTAGAAGAAACCGTCAGCCAATATCTTTCTACACTTTACACCGTCGATAAAATGATTCCGGCGGTTGTTTTGGAAGCCTCACGCAAAGGTGTACAGATTCAGTTGCCGAGCGGCCGCAAAGTCACGCTGAACAGCCACGCTTTAGGCTTTGCCGCCCGTGCCGTCAATAACGAAAAAATGGGCGAAGACCGCATCCGCCGCGGCTCCGTCATTCGCGTTAAAGGCAGCGGCGATACTTTTACCGTCGTTCAAGAGCCTTTGCTGCAAGGTGCATTGGTGTCTTTAGATGCGAAAACCGGTGCAGTCCGTGCATTGGTCGGCGGCTACGACTACCACAGCAAAACCTTCAACCGCGCAACTCAAGCCATGCGCCAACCCGGCTCGACGTTTAAACCGTTCGTTTATTCCGCCGCTTTGGCAAAAGGCATGACTGCTTCCACCATGATTAACGATGCGCCGATTTCCCTGCCCGGTAAAGGTGCAAACGGTAAAGCATGGAACCCGAAAAACTCTGACGGCCGCTATGCCGGTTACATCACGCTGCGTCAGGCTTTGACCGCGTCGAAACATGGTGTCCATCCGCATCCTAATGTCTATCGGTATTGGCTACGCGCAACAATACATCCAACGCTTCGGCTTCAAGCCGTCTGAAATTCCTGCCAGCCTGTCTATGGCTTTGGGTACAGGCGAAACCACGCCGTTGCGTATTGCAGAAGGTTACAGCGTCTTTGCCAACGGCGGTTACAAAGTATCTGCCCACGTCATCGACAAAATCTATGACAGCCAAGGCCGTCTGAGAGCGCAAATGCAACCTTTAGTAGCCGGTGAAAACGCACCTCAAGCCATTGACCCGCGCAACGCCTACATCATGTACAAAATCATGCAGGACGTTGTCCGTGTCGGTACCGCACGCGGTGCAGCCGCACTCGGCCGCTCCGACATCGCCGGTAAAACCGGTACCACCAACGACAACAAAGACGCATGGTTTGTCGGCTTCAACCCTAGCGTTGTGACTGCCGTCTATATCGGCTTTGACAAACCGCGCAGCATGGGTCGTGCAGGTTACGGTGGTACAATCGCCGTACCGGTATGGGTAGAATACATGCGCTTCGCCCTGAAAGGCACCAGCGTCAAACCGATGAAAGCACCTGAAGGCGTGGTTACAAACGGCGGCGAAGTGTATATGCGCGAACGCATGACCACCAGTTCCGACCTAGCCTTGGACAACAGCGGCGTTGCACCGCGTCCTGCTCAACCTGCCCATCGTGCCGTTCCGAATGAAAACCGCCGCCGTACCGAGAGCGGCAATGCGCCAGCCCGTGAAGAATTAGACGAAACCCCAGTTCCTCCAAGCAATACCGGCAACAACAGACAACAACTGGACTCTCTGTTCTAATGTTCCAAATCAAGGCCGTCTGAAACGTTCAGACGGCCTTTTTTGAGAAAATTCAAAGCAAAACCATGATTGATTTACACTGCCATTCGACCGTTTCAGACGGCATGCTGTCCCCAACCGAAGTTGTCCGACTCGCCCGTCAAAACGGTTGCACCCTGCTCGCCCTGACCGACCACGACCATACCGGCGGACTGGCCGAAGCACGCGCCGAAGCCGATACCCTCGGCCTCCCCTTCGTCAACGGCGTGGAAATATCCGTCACTTGGCGCGGCCGCACCATCCACGTTGTCGGCTTTGGACTTTGACGAACACAACGAAACCCTGCAAAACCTGCTTGCTGAAGTCCGCAAAGGCCGTCTGAAACGATTGGAAGCCATCGCGGCCAAACTGGAGAAAAAAGGCATAACAGGCGCGTATGAAGGCGCGCTGGCATTGGCCGCCAACAAAGAAATGGCCAGCCGCACCCACATTGCCGAATTCCTCATCCGCGAAGGCCATGTCAAAAACAAACAGCAGGCATTTACCAGATATCTGGGCGACGGCAAATCCTGTTCCGTCAGACACGAATGGGCCACACTGGAAGACTGCGTAGCCGCGATTACAGGCGCGGGCGGCATGGCCATTATCGCCCACCCGATGCGCTATGAATTATCCGCCACCGCCAAACGAAACCTGTTTCAAGAATTTAAAAATCTCGGCGGCGCAGGGATTGAAGTACACAGCGGCAACTGCTGTAAAAACGACCGCCTCAACTATGCCCTGCTTGCCGACCGTTTCGACTTTCTCGCCAGCGCAGGCAGCGACTTCCACCGCCCCAACGACTTCAGCGGCGGCATACTCGGCGCCTGTCCCGACTTACCCGAACAATGCCGTCCTGTCTGGAAACACTTTAAGGCCGTCTGAATTTTTGACAGCAATTTTTCAGACGGCCCGCCAAGTATGAGACAGTTATAAACATATCACACTCTACATATTGAAACTGCCTGCCCGATACACCATAATAACCCTATAAATACCCCAAAAATAAAGGTTAACACCATGTGCCAACTGCTCGGCATGAATTGCAACACGCCCACAGACATCATGTTTTCTTTTGAAGGCTTCCGCCGTCGCGGCGGCATTACCGACCACCACGCCGACGGCTTCGGTATCGGATTTTTCGAAGGCAAAGGCGTGCGCTTGTTTCACGACGACAAACCCAGCGCCAACTCGCCTGTTGCCGACTTGGTGCGCGCCTACCAAATCAAATCTAAAAACGTTATCGCCCATATCCGCAAGGCCTCACAAGGCCAGACCTCATTGGCGAACACTCATCCCTTCATGCGCGAGATGTGGGGCGAATATTGGCTGTTTGCACACAACGGCCATTTGATTGATTTTTACCCCGAGCAGGGCGAGTACTACCATGCCGTCGGTTCAACCGATTCCGAACGCGCATTCTGCTTTATCCTCAACCGCCTGCGCAGCCGCTTTGCCACCAAGCCCGAACCTGAAGTTTTGTTTGATGCCATCGCCGGCCTGACCCATGAAATCCGCCGCTATGGTTTGTTTCAACTTTCGTGATGTCCAACGGCGACTGCCTGTTTGCCCACGCCAGCACCTTACTGCACTACATCGTGCGCAAAGCCCCGTTTGGCAAAGCGCGTCTGCTGGACGATGATGTCATGGTCGATTTTTCCACAGTGACCACGCCAAACGATAAAGGTCTCCGTCATCGCCACCCTGCCCCTGACGCGAGATGAAACCTGGTCGCAGTTGGCAGTCAATGAATTGGTGATGTTTCAAGACGGCGATATCGTCCGCAGCGACCGCCCCGAAAATCCGGTTTATATGAGTGCGGAAGAAGGTTTGGAAATCGCCCGCGCCGTCGGCGTATCGGTTTAACGGTTGATTGACTGAAAAACTCAAGGCCGTCTGAAAAGCTCAACTTCGCTCAAAGTTGCCCTTTCAGACGGCCTTTTTATACATAATCTATAGTCAAAGCCTTTACTATACGAAAATAACGCAATCCGCTACAATAATAGTTCACAAACAATAAATTCAATTGCTTAGCGACCTTGCCGAGCGTATGACAAGGAAACCCGATGAAGTGCCCGTTTTGCCAACACCCCAACACACAAGTAACCGACTCGCGATGGCTGGAAGACACCAACAGCATCCGTCGCCGTCGCAAATGCTTGGAATGCGGACAACGCTTCAGCACCTTTTGAAACCGTTGAAATGCGGATGCCGCAAGTCATCAAATCCAACGGCACACGGGTTCCCTTCAATGCGCACAAACTGCAGACCAGCCTTGAGCGCGCGCTGCACAAACGCCCTGTCACACAAGAACAAATCGATGAAACCGTTGCCCTTATCGAGCAACGCCTCTACCGTTTGGGCAAAAAGAAGTCGCTTCGCGCATCGTCGGCGAAATGGCGATGGAAGAGCTGGCCAAAATCGACCAAGTTGCCTATGTCCGCTTCGCGTCTGTCTATAAAAGCTTTAAAGACGTTTCCGAATTCACCCAAGTCATCGCCGAATGTAAAGCCAAATAAGGCCGTCTGAAACCATGTTTTCCGCACTTGATACCCAAATGATGCAAACCGCCCTCGAGCTGGCCAAGCTTGGGCGGTTTTCTACTTCCCCCAATCCCCGCGTCGGTTGCGTGATTGCACACGGCGCCCAAATCGTCGGACAAGGTTTCCACGTTAAAGCAGGCGAGCCGCACGCTGAAGTTCACGCATTAAGGCAGGCCGGAGCTACGGCAAAAGGTGCAACAGCCTATGTCACGCTGGAACCTTGCAGCCATTACGGCCGCACACCGCCATGCGCCGAAGCGCTGGTTCATTCCGGCGTAACGCGCGTGGTCGCCGCCATGACCGACCCTAACCCGTTGGTCGCAGGCAAAGGCTTGTCTATGCTGGAAGCCGCCGGAATCCGTACCGAAAGCGGTTTGTTGGAAGCTCAGGCGCGCGAGCTCAACCGCGGTTTTCCTGTCGCGTATCGAACGCGGCAGACCGTTTGTCCGCCTCAAATGCGCCGCCAGTTTGGACGGCAAAACCGCCCTTTCAGACGGCCGCAGCTTTTGGATTACCGGCGAAGCAGCGCGCGAAGACGTACAAATTCTCCGTGCCGAAAGTTGCGCCGTTTTGACCGGTATCGGTACCGTGCTTGCCGACAACCCGAAACTCAACGTCCGCAGCTTCCCCACCCTACGCCAACCTGCGCGTATCGTCTTGGACAGCCGACTGCAAATCCCTTTGGACTGCCACCTCGTTACCGATACCGAAAGCCCGACCGTTATCGTTACCCTTTCCTCAGACGAACAACGTTTGCAGGCTCTAAGCGCATTTGAACATATCCGCATCATCAGGCCGTCTGAACACATCAACGGCCGCATCAATCTTCTTTCACTCATGCCGCAACTGGCAGAGCTTGGCTTTGGCGAAGTTCTGGTAGAAGCCGGCTCAACACTTGCTTCAGCCTTCCTGAAAGATGACTTGGTGGATGAAATCGTCCTCTACCAAGCGCCAAAACTATTGGGCGCAGGCAAACCTCTTTTCTCCCTCCCTGAAAATCCGGCCGCCCTACTTTCAGACGGCCCTTGGCAAAGTCAATCAGTAGAAATCATCGGACAGGACATTAAATGGGTTCTCCGGAAAAAATCCGTCTAATTGCCTCAACTTAATAATCAAACCACTTTCAATAGGATATATCTATCATTTACATAGCAATAAATGTAATTTTTTCGTCAATATATTATAATGACTTTAGCGTATTCCAATTTAAAACTTTGACTTAAGTTAACTATCCTCAAGCCGATTGTCGACAAATTTTCCTTTTTTTCATCACGAAATAATGGATTATTAAGATAAGTTAAGCCACGAAAATTTATTAAAAGTTTTTATTCTAGAAGGGTTTTAAACGGCATAAACGGTAGTTTCATTTCATGAACCATGCATTTGACAAAACAATATACAAAGCTAAAACATATTGTTGCATGTAAATTCTAAAAAATAAGTATTCAAAAATACCGTTTTCATACCTTATAGGCCGTCTGAACGACCGTTAAACTTTTTTGATTGAGACGAATCAGATAAGTGCTTATGATTTTGTCTAATGTAATTATAAGTATGGTTTTAAGGCTTCACACGATACGGCAGCCGGCTATGGCTATGCGGTTGCAGCAAACAACTCAGGCATCGGGCAAACACTCCCGATTTACTCATTCATTACACGAAAGACATCATGAAAAACATTACGATACAAAAATTTGCCGATAAGACCGCAAAAATCGGCATCGTTGGCTTAGGCTACGTCGGTTTACCACTGATGTTGCGCTATGTGGATATCGGTTACCAAGTTTTGGGTTTCGACATTGACACCAACAAAGTCGACAAGCTCAACAAAGGCGAAAGCTACATCGAGCATATCCCTTCCGACAAAATTGCCGCTGCTTCCAACAGCCTGTTTGAAGCAACGACAGACTTCTCCCGCATCGGCGAAGTAGAAGCCGTCATTTTGTGCGTACCGACTCCACTGAACAAATACCGCGAGCCGGACATGAGCTTTGTGATCGACACTACCGATGCGGTAAAACCTTACCTGCGCGCCGGTCAAGTGCTGTCTTTGGAATCTACCACCTACCCCGGTACTACCGAAGAAGAATTGCTGCCGCGCATGGAAGAAGGCGGCTTGAAAGTCGGTCAAGACGTGTTCTTGGTTTACTCTCCTGAGCGTGAAGACCCGGGTAACCCTAACTTTGAAACCCGTACCATTCCCAAAAGTCATCGGCGGCCATACCCCTGCTTGTCTGGAAGTCGGCCTTGCGCTGTACCAACCTGCCATCGATAAAGTTGTTCCAGTAAGCTCCACCAAAGCTGCCGAGCTGACCAAACTTCTGGAAAACATCCACCGCGCCGTAAACATCGGCTTAGTGAACGAGATGAAAAATCGTTGCCGACAAAATGGGCATCGACATTCACGAAGTCATCAATGCCGCTGCAACCAAACCGTTCGGCTTCGTTGCTTATTACCCGGGTCCTGGCTTTGGGCGGCCACTGTATCCCTATCGACCCGTTCTACCTGACTTGGAAAGCACGCGAATACGGCGTAAACACTCGCTTCATCGAGCTGGCAGGCGAAGTAAACTCCCACATGCCCGACTACGTTATCGAAAAAAAGTCGGCCTGGCTTTGAATGACCACAACCGTTCTATCAAAGACAGCAAAATCTTGGTATTGGGTATCGCCTACAAGAAAAACGTGGACGATATGCGTGAAAGCCCGTCTGTGGAAGTTATGGACCGTCTGCACAAACTGGGCGCAGTGGTTTCCTACTCTGACCCGCACGTTCCAGAGTTTCCGCACATCCCCGGCCACCACTACTTCGACCTGAAGAGCGAAGCGCTGACCCCTGAAACTGTCGCCCAATACGATTGCGTGGTTCTGACCACTGATCACGACAAATTCGACTATAACATGATCACCGAACATGCCAAGCTGATTGTCGATACCCGCGGCAAATTCCCAGTGAAAAATCCTAAAGTCATCAAAGCATAATCTTGCTTCAGACGCGTCCGGCTGCCTCCGGCTTCCCCAACCGGGACGGCGGCCGGTTTCCCAAGGCCATTTGTTTTTCAGACGGCCTTGGCAAACCGGCAACGGTAACAACACATACCTTACGAAAAACGCTCAGCTCGAACTTCTGGCCGTCTGAAAACAAATAATATGAACGCGAAAAAAATCCTCGGCTACGCATTGGGCCCGGTAGGAAGCGCCGCCTTCGGCCTGCTTTCCCTGCCACTCATCTCATGGTACTTCCCTGCGGAAGACATCGGCCGTATCGTACTCTTGCAGACCATTGCCGGACTGAGCATTCTGCTCTTGGGCTTGGGGCTGGACCAATCCTATATTCGCGACTATTACGCCGTTAAAGACAAGGCTGCGCTGTTCAAATCCGTTTTTTTATCGCCATTGATTCTGACTGTGGCGGTTGTGGTTTTAGTGTTACTGATAAACGCATCATGGCCGTCTGAAATCATTTTTCGACATCCCCAGTGCAAATTTGGGGATTCTCTTTCTGATTTTCTTGGCCACCACGCTGATTACTCGTTTTTTAGCCCTGATTTTGCGGATGAAAGAGCAGGCATTGGCTTTTTCCGTCAGCCAGCTTGCGCCGAAATTCTTGATTTTGGTGTTGGTTTTTGCCGTGATTGCTTCCGGCTTGCCTGCCAATACCACTTCGCTGGTTTTTGCCTACACCGCCGCCCAAGTGCTAACCGTTGTACTGTTGATATATCAGCTGCGCCAAGACCTGCAAGCCGTTTCCCATGCGAAATGGTCGTCCGAGCTGCATCGGGACGGCCTGCGCTACGGCCTGCCGCTGGCATTCGGCAACTTGGCCTATTGGGGCCTGACTTCGATTGACCGCTTTCGTCCTCAAAAAGACATCTCGGGTTTGGACGAATTGGGCATTTACTCGATGGCGGTCAGCTTTGGCGCCGTCGCCCTGATTTTTCCAAAGCGTGTTTTTCCACTATTTGGGCGCCTTTGGTGTTCAAATGGGTAGAAGAAAAACCAATCTGGACAAAAATCGGCGACATCACGCTTTCCATGACCGTCCTCATCAGCGCAATGATTTGCCTCATCGGGATTTCCTCGCCGATGGCGACTTGGATACTGCCGGAAAAATACACGCAGGTTCAATTTATCCTGCTCTCGTGTATGCTTTTTCCCCTGTTTTACACGCTGACCGAAGTCAGCGGTATCGGTTTGAACGTCGTCCGCTCGACTTGGCTGATTACCGTCATCAACATCGTTGCCTTTATCGCCAATACCGCCCTGCTCTATCTGCTGGTACCGAAATTCGGTGCAAAAGGTGCGGCTATGGCCAGCGCAACGGCTTTTTGGCTGTTTTTTATCTTTAAAACCGAATTCTCTTCACGCCTGTGGCAACCTTTGCCGCGCCTGAAGATTTATACCAATTCAACGCTCTGCCTGATGATCTGCCTTGCCTACACTTGGCTGGGTACGCGCGACAACTACATTTGGTTTGCGCTGGCATGGGCAGTCGGACTGGGTTTCCTGTTCCTAAAATACAAACACGCACTATTTGCCGCGACCGAAAAAATCAAAGCCAAATTAAACCGTTCGGCAAAATAGCCAACCTGAGATTCACGTCTCTACGATAACAACAGAACGACCATGAAAATAAAACGTCTGAACTTATACACTTACATCCTATACATCATGCTCGCAGCCTATATGCTGGGGCCCGCGCTGTCCTTTAAGGTCGGCGTACCGCGTATCGACAACCCGTTGACCCTGATATTTGTACTGCTTGGTTTTGTCGTATTTTTTCTGGAAAGCAAGCATATTCCGCGCAAGATTTTTGCCATGCTCTGCGCCCTGACCGCCATGTGCATCTGGCCTGCCATCCACATGGGCATTACGTCGCTGACGCCGACGCAGTACATGGATATTTTGTTTTTTATGGCGGTTCCGGCTTTCTTCTACTTGTTTTACCAAGTATTGAAACGTGCCGAAGACCCTTTGAGGACAATTCAGAAGTTCCTCATCGTATTTACGCTGTTTATCGCCGTACCGCCGTTTGTAGAGCTGGCTACCGGTATTCAGTTTGTGAGTGCCAGCGATGAGTTGGCTATTGATGAAGGCTCGCTCAAAGGCTTGTTCTTTAACCCGAACAACCTTGCCGCCACCGCAGTCTGCCTTGCGCCCTGCCATTTTGTTTTTCTTCCAACTCCAAGGACGGAAACACAAAGAAAAACTGCTGGGCTGGGGCTTTGTTCCTGCTGTTGGGCATGGCCATTTTCGCCAGCGTATCGCGTACCGCCATCGGCTGTTACCTGTTGATTTTGCTGGTTTATACAGCTTATCGCAAAAACGGTTTTATTACGGTCGGCGTAGCTGGTTTGCTGGCGTTGGTGTTGTCGATGATTCCATCACGCGCGATTGCGGAATTTTTGCTGTCGCTCAACGGCAACCAGTTTTTGGAACGCTTTTCCAGCCGCGTGTACCTCTTCCTGTACGACTTGGGCAGCGACAACTCCGTGTCCTACCGTCAGGAGATTTACAACTACTTCTGGAACAATCCGCCCCTGCTGCTGACCGGCTACGGTCCTAAAAACTTCCGCGAATATTCGGCGGCCATTTGAGCGGCAGCTTGGGCTTTGAAAACCCGCACAGCTTCATCATCGAGTTGTATCTGGGTTTCGGCATGATTTCCTTGCTCGGCTTTATTGCTTTTGCAGCGTTTTATTTCCTTTACACCGCCTCAAACCGCGCAGTAACAGGCAAATCGCGCGTTTTGGCTTGGGTTGCCTTGGGCATTTTCCTGCTGGCCGGTTTTATTCCGTCCACCATTTTGCGTATGCCGTTTATCTGGCTGCCCTGCCTGCTGATTTTTATTTACAGCGTATTTGTTGCGCCCAAGCTGAAAGATATGGCCGCTTACGCATACAACGAAACACTATACGATACGAAGAAACCATCATGAAAATCATCCTGACTACCTCCATGTCCGGCCTCGGTGGCACTGAAAACGCCACTTTCCGCCTCGGCCGCCTGCTCAAACAACGCGGACACGATATCGTATTGGCCTCTTCAGACGGCCCTTTGATTCAGGAAGCGCAAGCATTGGGCATCCGTTGGCAGCCGATTGATTTTTACCAAGGCGGTCTTTTGGGTTACGTCAAAGGCATGTTTGCCTATATGAAACTGCTGAAAAAAGAGAAGCCCGATGTGATTCACTGCCAAATGGCGCGTATCGTTCCGGCCTGCGCCATTGCGGCCAAGTTTGCCTCGCCGAAAAACCAAAGTGTTCTACCACGCGCGCGGCCTTGATCCGGAAACTTATCCGAAAATTGCCAAGCTTTTCGACAAGCTGGGCGTGTACATCATCGGCAACTGCAAACACGAACGCGAAAAACTCATCCGTTACGGTTTCCCTGCCAACCGCATCACCTACACTTACAACGCCCTGCACAAAGCAGATTTCGTTCCTGAAAAAACGGTCAAAGACTATGTCCAACTGGGCACGCTTTCCCGTTTGGACACCGTCCGCGCCGTGCATCTGATGTTGGATATTTTGAAGAAAATGGTTGACCGCGGTATGCCTGTACGCCTCAACGTTGCAGGTATCGGCGAAGAAATGGACAACCTCAAAGCCCAAGCCAAACGTTTGGGCATTGAAGACAAAGTCACCTTCCTCGGCGGTGTCCGCGACTTGACCGGCTACTTCAAAGAAGTCGATATTTTGGTGAACACGCCGCATTGCGTAGGCGACCACGGCGCAGGTGTCGGCAACAATATTTTGGAAGCCGGCCTTTACGACACAGCCTGTCGTGACCTACAACATGGCGGGCATTTCCGAAATGGTCATCACCGGCCAAACCGGCTACTGCATTCCTTTCGGCGATGACGAAGCGTTTATCGAAGCCGTCGATACACTCATCAAGCATCCAGAGTTGCGCGGTCAAATGGGCAAAGCCCTGCACAAACATGTCGAAACCTTATGCTCCGACGACGAAATCTACCGCACCACCATGGCTGCGTACGAAATGTAAGGCCGTCTGAAACATGAACATTACCATCGTCGCCCCTTATTGCTCGCTGCCGTCCGAGCCGCATTTCAACCGCTTTTGGTATCTTGCCGAGCTGTTGTCGCAGTCGCATGACGTGTTGCTGATTACCAGCAACTTCAAGCACTACGACAAATCTTTCAGACGGCCCGAAGATGCTGAGGCCGCCTCACAAGGCCGTCTGAAAGTCATGCTGTTGGAAGAAAGCGGATACAGCAAAAATGTGTCTTTGGGACGCGTAACCAGCCATCACCGCTTCGTCAAACATTTTGAAAAATGGTTGGAAAACTGCCGTCCGGGCGAACAAGACGTCGTCTTTTCCGCCTATCCGCTGATTGCTACCAACCTGCTGTTGGGCAAACACAAAGCGCGTTTGGGTTACAAACTGATTGTCGATGTGCAGGACGTATGGCCGGAGTCTTTCTCCTCGGTCGTACCGTTTTTGAAAAAAGTACCGCACAACCTGCTGCCCTTTGCTTCACGCGCCAACCAAGCCTACCGCTACGCCGACGCGCTGGTTGCCGTATCGCAGACTTATCTCGACCGCGCCAAAGAAGCCAATCCGAACGTACCCGGCGAAGTCGTCTATATCGGTGCTGATTTTCCGAAACTTGATGCCGCGCCTGCCAAAGATTTTGGCGACGACAAAACCCACTTTTTCTACTTGGGCACGCTCAGTTACAGCTATGACGTGGAAACCGTGTGCAAAGGCGTTCGCAAGCTGTTGGACGCCGGCGAAAACGTCGAATTGCACATCATGGGCGGCGGCCCCGATTTGGACAGGCTCAAACAATACGCCTGCGACGGCATCAAGTTTTACGGCTACATTCCTTACGCCGAAATGATGTCGGTCGCCAAGGGCTGCGACATTTCCGTCAACGCCATCCACTCTTACGCCATGCAGTCGATTACCAACAAACTCTCCGACTATATGGCTTTGCAAAAACCGATTCTAAACAGCCAGGTCAACGACGAAGTTGCCGAAGTCCTTACCCTGCTGCCGCATGCGAACTACCGCTCCGGCGATGTGGACGGTTTCGTTCAAGCCGCCAAAGATATTTTGAAGCGCAAAAACGATCCTGTTCAGTCCGAAGAAATCGTCCGCCGCTTCAAACGCGACGTTGCCTATCAAAAATCGTCAACCTGATTGAAAGATTAGCTCATGAATAAATTTTTCAAACGCCTGTTTGACATTGTTGCCTCCGCTTCAGGGCTGATTATCCTGTCGCCTGTGTTTTTGATTTTGGTGTACCTCATCCGCAAAAACCTAGGCTCGCCCGTGTTCTTCATCCAAGAGCGGCCGGGCAAGGATGGCAAGCCGTTTAAAATGATTAAATTCCGCTCCATGCGCGATGCAATCGATAAAGACGGCAACCCGCTACCGGACAGCGAACGCCTGACCGATTTCGGCAAAAAATTACGTGCCACCAGTTTGGACGAACTTCCTGAATTATGGAATGTCTTAAAAGGCGAGATGAGTCTAGTTGGCCCTCGTCCGCTGCTGATGCACTACCTGCCGTTGTACAACGACTTCCAAAACCGCCGCCACGAAATGAAACCGGGCGTGACCGGTTGGGCTCAAGTCAATGGCCGCAACGCCATTTCATGGGACGAAAAGTTCGCCCACGATGTTTGGTACATCGACAACTTCAGCTTTTGGCTGGATATCAAAATTTTGTTCCTGACGGTTAAAAAAGTCTTCGTCAAAGAAGGCATCTCAGCCGAAGGAGAAGCCACCATGCCTTATTTCACGGGTAATAAAACTGATGAAAAAAAATAACATACTGATTCTGTCGGCAGGTCGCCGTGTCGAATTGGTGCAGGACTTCCAAACCGAAGCCGCACGTTTTTCAGACGGCATCGGCGTTTTTGCTACTGACCTCAATCCCCACATGTCTTCTGCCTGCCATGTTGCCGACCGCGCTTTCAGCGTACCGCGCATCGATGCAGCCGAATACATTGACAGCATTTTCGAGCTGGCCCAACAACACGACATCGGTCTGATTGTGCCAACCATCGATACCGAGCTGCTCAAACTGGCCGAAGCACGTGACCGTTTTGAAGCTGAAGGAATACATATTGTCATTTCCGATGCAAAAGCTGATTACCCTGTGCCGCGACAAACGCCTGACCGCAGGCCTGTTTGCACAATACGGCATCCGTTCGCCTGAAATTTACGAACAGGACCGCCTGGTTTTCCCATGTTTTGCCAAGCCTTATGACGGCAGCCGCGCCATCGGTGCGAAAAAAATCAACACACCGGCTGATTTGACTGTCGACATTACCGAAGACCCGAAAATGATGTTCGCCCAATACATCGATATCGAGAATACTTTCTCCGAGTTTACCGTCGATATGTATTACGACCGTCAAGGCCGTCTGAAATGCGCCATTCCTCGCGAACGTTTGGAAGTGCGCACCGGCGAAGTCAGCAAAGGCGCAACCCGACGCAATGCCCTGTATGAAGAGCTGGTTGAAAAAATGGCCGTATTGGAAGGCGCACGCGGCTGCATTACCGCGCAATTCTTCGTCAGCAAAACCGACAGCACGACCTACGGCGTGGAAATCAACCCGCGTTTCGGCGGCGGTTTCCCGCTGACTTACGCCGCAGGCGGCAACTATCCGGGCTGGCTGATTCAAGAATACATCGGCGGCCAAGACGTCCCTTTCTCCGACGACTGGGAAAACAATTTAATCATGCTTCGTTACGATGCTAAAGTTTTGGTAAGAGAACATGATTAAGCCGGAAGAATCCGTCATCGTCTTCGATCTTGACGATACGCTTTACTCTGAGTACGACTACAAATGCTCCGGAATACAGGCAGTTGTAGGGATAATTACGTCGCTTTACCCGCAATACGATGCCGACGTACTAAATGAAATTGCAGACAATAAAAAGTAAAGACTGGCTCGACAATTTGTGTCATCATTGCAAATTAAACGAACTAGAGAAACAATCACTTTTGTGGCAATATCGACTACACAGGCCTGTTATCCGACCCTATGTCGAACCGTCTTTTTTTACGGAAGCTGATGCGCCCTTTTGCCGCACGCGCCCTGATTACAGACGGCCGCAGTCTGACACAGCGTTTGAAAATACAGGCCTTGGGTTTGACCGATTTGTTTGACGACATTTTGATTTCGGAAGCCATGCAATCGGAAAAACCCGACGATAAGCGTTTTGTCTTCCTGCAAAACAAATATCCGGCTGCAAAACGTTTCATCTACATCGGCGACAACATCAAAAAAGATTTTGTCGCACCCAACAAACTGGGTTGGCTCTCCATAGGCATCATGCCTAAGCCGCACAATATTCATCAAGCCGAGCCCGAGCAATACGGTCGTGAATACCAGCCCACCCTTTGGATAAACACCCTGGAAGAATTGACTACACTGACAACTTCCGCCACCGAAAAAGCAAATGCATAAGGGACATTTCTCCATGAAAATCTTATTTATGGGTCGCAAACAGGTTTCCGCCAACCTGCTTCGTTTTTTGACCAAACAAGACCATATCGAAATCGTCGGTGTCTTGACCGACAGCCATCTGCAAGGCTCGCCGACCACGGCTGCTGCACAGGAATTGGGCTTGCCCCTGTACACCTTCGATACGGCTTTGGAAGCAATGCGAGAAGGCCGTCTGAAATACGATTTGGGCTTGTCCGTCCTTTACTGGCGCAAGCTGCGTGATGAATTCCTGAGCATTCCGACTTTAGGCACGATCAACTTCCACCCTGCACTGTTGCCCGAATACAAAGGTACTGGCGGCTACAACCTGGCCATCATGGACGAGCTGAACGAATGGGGCAATACTGCCCACTACGTCGATGCTTCCATCGATACCGGCGAAATTATCGAAGTGGACCGTTTCCCTATCGACGCTGAAACAGAAACCGCCCAATCGCTCGAACGCAAAACCATGCAGGCATTGGAAGATTTCGCACGACGCATCATCACCCGCGCCATCGAGTCGAAAACCAAATTGCCGACCACGCCAAACATCGGTGGCCGCTACGTCAGCCGCGATGAGATGGAAGCCATGAAGCAAATCTGCGACGGCGACAATATCGAGAAGAAATCCGCGCCTTCTGGTTCCCTCCTTACGACGGCGCATACGTCGAAATCAACGGTCAGAAATACACCCTGATCAACCGCCAACTGCTGGAAGAAATCGCCCCCAAAGGCTCAACCAGTCTTTTCGCAGGAAAAACAAATGCTTAATACATCACTCTCCCCATGGCCAAGCTTTACTCAAGAAGAAGCCGATGCCGTTTCCAAAGTCCTGCTGTCCAACAAAGTCAATTATTGGACGGGCACCGAATGCCGCGAATTTGAAAAAGAATTTGCAGCTTTTGTCGGCACTCAATACGCCGTCGCCCTTTCCAACGGTACGTTGGCTTTGGACGTAGCCCTCAAAGCAATGGGCATCGGCCAAGGCGATGATGTGATTGTCACTTCTCGCACCTTCTTGGCTTCCGCATCCTGCATCGTGACCGCCGGTGCAAATCCGGTTTTCGCCGATGTCGATTTAAACAGCCAAAACATCAGCGCCGAAACCATCAAAGCCGCTTTGACGCCAAACACCAAAGCCATCATCGTGGTTCACCTTGCCGGTATGCCTGCCGAAATGGACGACATCATGGCTTTGGCCAAAGAACATAACTTGTGGGTTATCGAAGACTGCGCCCAAGCGCACGGTGCGAAATACAAAGGCAAATCCGTCGGCTCCATCGGCCACGTCGGCGCTTGGTCGTTCTGCCAAGACAAAATCATGACCACCGGCGGCGAAGGCGGCATGGTAACCACCAACGACAAAGAGCTGTGGAGCAAAATGTGGTCGTACAAAGACCACGGCAAAAGCTACGATGCCGTGTACCACCGCGAACACGCACCCGGTTTCCGCTGGTTGCACGAAAGCTTCGGCACCAACTGGCGCATGATGGAAATGCAGGCTGTCATCGGCCGCATCCAGCTCAAACGCATGCCCGAATGGACGGCTCGCCGTCAAGCGCACGCCGCCAAACTGGCTGAAAGCTTGGGCAAATTTGCCAGCATCCGTTTGGTTGAAGTTGCCGACTACATCGAACACGCGCAATACAAGTTCTACGTTTTCGTCAAACCCGAACACCTGAAAGACGGCTGGACGCGCGACCGCATCGTCAGCGAACTGAACGCGCGCAAAGTCCCCTGCTATCAAGGCAGCTGCTCCGAAGTGTATTTGGAAAAAGCCTTCGACGACACGCCTTGGCGTCCGAAAGAGCGTTTGAAAAACGCTGTCGAGTTGGGCGACACCAGCCTGATGTTCTTGGTGCACCCAACCCTGACCGATGAAGAAATTGCGTTCTGCAAAGAAAACATCGAAGCCGTATTGACTGAAGCCACGGCATAATCATTTTCAGACGGCCTGCAACTTCAGGCCGTCTGAAAAAATAAAACAGCCTGCTTCAAACAATCCGTACCAAGCCACATTACAACACTCAGACACAAGAAATATAAAATGAACTTGGAAACCCTGCTGGCTCTGCCGCGCAATCTTAAAAAAACCTTCTTCGTCATCCACGATATCTTGATGATATTCGTGGCGTTTTGGTTTGCCCAAAGCCTCAAAGTGCAATATTCCGACGAATGGTTGAGTATCGCCAACTGGCTGGCTTTCGGCAGCACCGCTGTGCTGACCATCATCCTTTTCATCCGTATCGGCCTCTATCGCGCCGTCACGCGCTTCGTCAGCATCCGCGTCCTGACCGCCGCCGCATTCGGCAGCATCATTTCAGCGGTCTTGTTCTGCCTGACCACCCTTGATTTTTGAACAAAAACTACACCTTGCCCTGCCCATCGTCTATTTCTTGGTCTTGGTGGTCGGCGTCACCAGCTCACGCATGATCCTGCGTGCGATTCTGACCGATCATCACCGCAAACAGATGACCCCCGTCATCATCTACGGTGCAGGCCAATCCGGCCGCCAGTTGTTGGAAGCCATCAAACAGGTTAACGAATACTCGGCCATCGCCTTTTGTCGATGACAACCCGAAAATCCAACGTACCGTCATCTATGACCTTGCCGTCCACAACCCCAATGAAATCCCGATGCTGATCAGCCGCTACGGCGTCCGCAAAATCCTGCTGGCGATTCCAAGTTCTACGCCGGAAGAACGCAAAGACATCATCCGCCGCCTCGAAGCATACAAATGCGAAGTCCTGACCATTCCGGGCATGAAAGATTTGGTCGACGGGAAAATCAACGTCAGCTCATTGAAAAAAATCTCTGTGGTCGATTTGCTCGGCCGCGCCCCTGTGGCACCGCGCCCTGAATTGATGAGTGCCGACATCAGCGACAAAGTCGTGATGGTGACCGGCGCAGGCGGTTCTATCGGCTCCGAACTTTGCCGTCAGATTCTCAACTGCCGTCCGACCAAGCTGCTGTTGTTTGAATTGTCCGAATTTGCCCTGTACAGCATAGACAAAGAATTGCGCGAAACCCAAGCAGCGCAAGGCAGCCAAGTCGAAGTCGTACCGCTTTTGGGTTCGGTTCAAAACAAAGGACGCCTTAGCAGCATCATGAAGGCCTATCACGTCGACACCGTTTATCATGCCGCGGCCTACAAACACGTCCCTATGGTTGAGTTCAACACCATCGAAGGCATTCAAAACAACGTGTTCGGCACACTCTGCTGCGCACAGGCCGCCGTAGATGCGGGCGTTTCCACCTTTGTTTTGATTTCCACCGACAAAGCCGTCCGTCCGACCAACACCATGGGCGCCAGTAAACGTATGGCCGAACTCTGCCTGCAAGCCCTTGCCGCCGAGCCGGAACAAAAAACACGCTTCTGCATGGTGCGTTTCGGTAATGTATTGGGTTCGTCCGGCTCCGTTGTCCCTGTATTTGAAAAACAAATTGCCGAAGGCGGCCCGATTACCCTGACCCACCAAGACATTACCCGTTACTTCATGACCATTCCCGAAGCAGCGCAACTGGTTATCCAAGCCGGCGCAATGGGTAAAGGCGGCGACGTATTCGTCCTCGACATGGGCGAATCCGTCAAAATCATCGACCTTGCCCGTCAAATGATTGTCCTCAGCGGCCTCAAAGTAAAAGACGAGCAACACCCCCACGGCGACATCGAAATCAAGATTACCGGCCTGCGCCCGGGCGAGAAACTTTATGAAGAACTGCTCATCGGTGACGAGGTACAAAAAACCACTCATCCCCGTATTATGACCGCCAGTGAAGTAATGCTTCCATGGACGCAATTATCTGACATACTGTCGGAACTCCATACTGCCTGCCTAAAAAGCGACCAAGACAGCCTGCGCCAGCTTCTGCTGCGTGCACCGACAGGCTTTGTACCCAAAGACGGTATCTGCGACTTGGTTTGGCAACAAAACAATAAGGCCGTCTGAACATTTTCAGACGGCCCGGACACCATCCCGCAAGGACTACTACATGAAAAAAACGCTCTCCCTGCTTACTCTATTCGCACTGACTGCCTGTAACAGCACGACAGTCATTCCTGGTTCAACCATCAAAACCAGAACCAAAACCATTGTTTACACCGATACCGACACCGCAGCCGACACCAACCTCGACAGCCGCGTTGCCGTTTACCCCATCACGCCCAACCTGATTGAAAAAATGCGCAAGCCGCCTGTACTTTCCCAAAACAACCAAGGTTTGGAGCAAAGCAAAAGCGCTTACCGCTACCGCATCGGCAGCGGCGACGTCCTCAATATCATGGTTTGGGCGCACTCCGACCTCAACTCCCCTATCCAGCAAAGCAACCCGCAAACCAACCAAGTCAGCCGCGGTGCCTGGGTAGATGAGGGCGGTTACATCACTTACCCGCTGGCAGGCAAAATTCAAGCCAAAGGCAAAACTTTGGACGAATTGCAAAACACCCTGACCAACCTTCTGAAACGCTACATCAAAAACCCTCAAGTAGCCATCAACGTTACCGAATTCCGTTCGCAACGCATTTCAGTATCCGGTGCCATCAACCAAGCAGGTCAGCTGCCGATTACCAATATCCCGATGACCATTTTGGATGCCATCAACCAAGCAGGCGGCGTCACCCAAAGTGCCGACACCCAACACATCAAATGGACGCACAACGGCGTCGACCGCACCATCTCCCTGCAAGATATGCTGCAATACGGCGATATGTCGCAAAACCATCTCCTCAGCCATGGCGACATCGTTTACGTTCCTAACAGCAGCAACAACAAAATCTACATCATGGGCGAAGTCGGCAAACAAGCCACCCTGCCGATCGGCAATCACGGCCTCAACCTGACCCAAGCGCTCGGCGAAGTCGGGCGGCATGAACCAAAACTATGCTGATGCAACCGGCGTATTCGTGATCCGCCGCGCACCAGAAGATGCGGCCAAACCTATCCACATCTACCAGCTCAACCTGAAAGATGCGACTTCTTACGCACTGGGCAGCGAATTCAAACTGCGTTCAGAAGACACCGTTTACGTTACCGCCGCCCCGGTTACCCGTTGGAACCGCGTAATGTCACAAATTACCAACTCCATCAGCAACGTCAACACCCTCGACAATACGTTTAAATAAACAGTGGTTCCTGCTGTCAGACCCTTGTTTGACAGCAGGATACAAAATCACGCACAATCCACGCCAATTACATAAACGGCATACAAAAGCCGTACACACCGCACAAACGGAAAAGCAGTATCTTATCGTCTGACTCACGCTTTTTTTCAGACCATAAACCGAAAACAATATCATGTACCACAACATACTCATCGTCTGCCTAGGCAACATCTGCCGCTCCCCCACAGCAGAGCGGATCATGCAGAAAAAACTACCCGGCCATCAAATCAGCAGCGCCGGCATAAAAGCACTGGCAGGTAAGGATGCCGATTTCCAAGCCATTAAAACCGCACTCAAACACGGCGTTATCGTTGCAGGCCATACGGCACGCCAACTGACCGCCCCGATGTGCGAACAGGCCGATTTGATTCTCGTCATGGAGCCCAGTCAAATCGACATGGTGGCCGACATCCATCCGCCGGCACGCAGCAAAACCATGCTGTTTGCCCAATGGTTGCCTAAAAAAACCGTACCTGACCCATACAAACAAAGCAGCGAAATGTTTGAAGCTGTTTTTGAACAGCTCAATGCTGCCGCAGACACTTGGAAAACCAAACTAAACGGAAAAACTCAACCGGTATAAAACCGGCATGAACAAGAAAGCAAGCAATGAAAAAAACGACCTACACACCTTACAGCGCAGACAACGACGAAATCGACTTCGGCCAACAGCTGCGCGTAATTTGGACAAATAAATACAAAATCCTCGCCGCCCTGCTTGCAGGCGGCATTCTTGGCGCAGCCTTCAGCCTGGCGTCCACTCCGCAATACCGTGCCGATGCCATGCTGGAAATTGAAACGCGACAAAACCAAATCCTGACCGAAATCAACAGCATCTTCAACAACCAAACCACGCCGTCTGAAGCAGAAGTCGAGCTGGTTCAATCACGCTTGGTGCTGGGTAAAACCGTTGACGACCTTCAGCTTGACCAAGAAGTCAAAGCCAAATACACACCCGTTATCGGCAGCCTGATGCACAACATCAGCGGCGACCCCGATCCCAAACTGACCGTCGGCAGCTTTACCGTACAAGACGAATGGTTCAACAAAACCTTCACGCTGACCGCCAAGAGCAACAAAGCCTATACCCTTACCCTGCCTGACAAACGCGTCGTAGAAGGCAAGGTCGGCGTGCCTCTGAAAATCAACAATCAAACCACCCTCAAAAATCGATCAAATCCTGGCCAATCCGGGTCAAGAATTTGCGTTGACCAAGTTCTCCCGCATCAGCGCCATCGAAAACATCCAAAATAAACTGGCGGTCATCAGCAAAGGTAAAACCAGCCCCATCATCAACCTTGCCTTTACCGGCACCGACCCTAAACGTACCAGCGTCATCCTCAACAGCATTGCCGACAACTACGTTGCGCAAAACCGCGAACGCGACGTCCAAGTTGCATCCAGCGGTTTGGCCTTCATCAGCGAAGAATTGCCACGCTTGAAAGAAACCTTGCAAGACGCTGAAAACAAACTCAATGCCTACCGCCAACAATCAGGCTCCCTCGACATTCCGCTCGAGTCCAAAGGCGCATTGGAAAGCCTGACCGGCATCGAAACCCAAATTACACTGCTCAAAACCGAAGAAGCAGGCTTGGCCGAGCTGTACACGCCGGAACACCCTTCCTATAAAGCCGTATTGGACAAACTTGCCGTTCTCGAGCGTGCTAAAAACAAAATCAACCAACAAATTGCCGAGTTGCCGAATACCCAACAAGAAGTTATCCGCCTGACCCGCGACGTAGAAACCAACCAGGCTACCTACGTCCAACTGTTGAGCAAACAACAAGAACTCAACATCATGAAAGCCAGTGCGCAAGGTAATGTCCGCATCGTCGATTATGCCTATGTCCCTGAAAACCCCGTTGCTCCGCGCAAAGCCGTCATCACACTCCTGAGCGCACTTGCCGCAGGCTCATTGACCGCTTTGTGGCTGATAATTCGCAACCGCATGAAAAACGGCATTACTTCATCTGAAGAAATCGAAAACCTCAACTTAGAAGTCGTCGCTCTTGTTCCGCACTCCAAAACCCAGCAAAAACGCGACTTCTTCAAAAGCAAATTCAAGAAAACCGGCGGCCGTTCCAACTATCTGCTGGCCAGCGAAGACCGCACCGACACTGCCGTCGAAGCCATCCGCGCCCTGCGCACCAATATCTACTTCTCCATGCTGGACGCGCCTAACAACGTCCTCATGATTACCGGTGCCGCGCCTGAAGCAGGTAAATCCTTTATCTCCGCCAACCTCGCCACCGTAATGGCGCAGTCAGGCAAACGCGTTCTGCTTATCGATACCGATATGCGCAAAGGCTACCTCGACCGACTCTTCGGCCTTACCCCCAGAGTTCGGCTTGTCTGACATCCTCAACGGCAAAGCAGCTCCGGCCAAAGCCGTACAAGAAACCGGCATTGAAAACCTCCACCTCATCAGCAGCGGCAGCTATCCCAGCAATCCGTCCGAGCTTTTGATGGACAACCGTTTCAACGAGTTGCTCGCCCACGCCAGCCAACGCTACGACTACGTCATCTTGGACACGCCGCCCGTATTGGCCGTGACCGACGCCGTCATCATCGGCCAACATGCAGGCACCGTCCTGATGATCAGCCGTTATGCGCACACACGTGCACGAGAGCTTGAGGCCAGCGTCGAACGCCTCAAACAAAACCACATCAACATCAAAGGTGTCGTCCTCAACGGCATGAAGCGCGAAGCCAACAACAGCTACGACTACTACGCCTACGATGCCTACCATTCCGGTAACAATAAATCATAAACCGAAGCAGGCCGTCTGAACTTTCAGACGGCCTAAGGCTTTTTAAACGGCACAAAATATTTTTCACAAACGCCGCCCTTGCACCCCAAAGCCGTTTGTTTTAAAGTAAGCCCCGTTCCCATATGGAAGAGAAACATGAAAATTACCGTCATCGGCGCAGGTTCGTGGGGTACAGCTCTCGCGTTGCACTTTGCGCACCACAACAATGAAGTTGCCCTTTGGACACGCAATCCCGACCAAATCCGCACCCTGCAAGCAGATCGCGAAAACAAACGCGGCCTGCCCGGCTTCCCTTTCCCTGAGTCCCTGACCGTTCACGCCGATTTGGGCGAAGCGCTGAAAGACAGCCAACTCGCCCTGATCGTGACCTCCGTAGCCGGCCTCAGAAGCAGCGCCGAGCTGCTCAAACAGCATAATGCCGCCGATATTCCCGTTCTCGCCGCCTGCAAAGGTTTTGAACAAGATACCGGTCTTCTGACTTTCCAAGTACTGAAAGAAGTCTGCCTAATAATAAAAAAATCGGCGTTCTCTCAGGACCGAGCTTTGCCCAAGAACTTGCCGCACAACTGCCTTGCGCCGTCGTGCTTGCTTCCGAAAACAAAGACTGGGTGGAAGAAACCACTGCCCAACTGAACACCAACGTAATGCGCCTGTACGGCAGCACCGACGTCATCGGCGTCGCTGTAGGCGGTGCCGTTAAAAACGTCATGGCGATTGCCACCGGCCTTTCAGACGGCCTCGAATATGGCCTCAATGCACGCGCCGCCTTAGTAACACGTGGCCTTGCCGAAATCACCCGCCTCGCCATCGCCATGGGCGCGCAACCCAAAACCATGATGGGCTTGGCAGGCATCGGCGACCTTATTCTGACCTGTACCGGCGCACTTTCGCGCAACCGCCGCGTCGGCCTCGGCCTCGCAGAGGGCAAAGAGTTGCATCAAGTGCTTGTCGAAATCGGCCACGTTTCCGAAGGCGTCAGCACCATTGAAGAAGTCTTCAACACCGCCGCCAAATACCAAATCGATATGCCCATCACTCAAACCTGCTGCAACTCATCCGCAAAGAAATGACCCCGCAGCAAGTCGTTGAACGACTGATGGAACGAAGCGCGCGCTTCGAATAAACGGTCGCGCCGTCTGCCATTCAGACGGCCTGACGCACAATATGACGACCATAAGGCCGTCTGAAGGGAAACACATGAACCAATCACTAAACAATCTGGAAATCAACGTTTACCAACTTGTCCAAAAATTTGAAACGCTGGTTTCAGAAAACCGCCGCCTCAACGAAGAAATCGACAGACTCAAACTCGAGCAAGAGCAACAAAAACGCCAACACGACGCGGCCATTGACGAACTCAGCGAAGCCTTGCTGGTTCAAGTCGGCAAACTTAAAGAAGACCTGCAAAGCAAAATTGACAACCTGACTGCCGAAAAAGAAAACTACCGCAACGCGCTGGCCCAAAGTGCAGACCAAATCCGCAGCCTCATTGCCCGATTGCCCCAAGAAACACAACAATAAAAGGACGCCCCGTGAGTATCGAACAAGTCAATCTCGACATCATGAATGTCAACTTCACCATCAACACGCCGAGTGAAGAAAAAGCCACCCTCCTGCAAGCCGTTGAAATGCTCAACAAAAAAAGCGACGCAATTAAAGAAAGCGGCCGCATCGTCGGCACGGACAAAATCGTCGTCATGGCAGCCCTCAACGTCGTACACGACCTCTTGAAAACCACCCTCAACGACGATTTGGCAATCGGTGAATTTGAGCGTAAAATAACCGACATGAACAACGCGTGCCAAAAAGCACTGGCGCGCTTGGAACAAAACTGATTTTCCCCCTTTTCCCTGCGGTGTTCGCGAAGGCATACATTCCTTTGAACCAATACGTTCGCTTTAGGTTGCCGGGAGCTGTAGTGGGCGCGAGCGTCCGTTTATCGGACGCACCCGAAACTACCCGAGGTGACCGCCTTGTCAGCAAGGTTCAAGCGGATTCAGCCTAAACGGCACTCGTGGGGATTCCCTAAAAAAGCCATACCGACAGGTGTGGCTTTCCCCTTTCTAAGTAAAGACTTTCGTAAAGATTTCCGGCCGTCTGAAAAAACCGCATATTCATGCATCAAACACGCTCAATTAAGATTGACAAAAAGCCAATCTCCTCTTTAAAATCCATAACTTTCTATATATATCTGGATTCCAACCATGAAAACCTTCTCTGCAAACCCCATGAGGTGAAGCGCGAATGGTTCGTCATTGACGCAGAAGACAAAGTTCTGGGTCGTGTCGCAGCCGAAGTCGCACACCGTCTGCGCGGCAAACACAAACCCGAATACACCCCTCACGTTGATACCGGCGACTACATCATCGTCATCAACGCAGACAAACTGCGCGTGACCGGTGCTAAATTCGAAGACAAAAAATACTTCCGTCACTCTGGTTTCCCAGGCGGCATCTACGAGCGTACTTTCCGTGAAATGCAAGAGCAATTTCCAGGCCGCGCTTTGGAACAAGCCGTAAAAGGTATGTTGCCTAAAGGTCCTCTGGGCTACGCCATGATCAAAAAACTGAAAGTGTACGCCGGCGCCGAACACGGCCATGCTGCACAACAACCTAAAGTTTTGGAACTGAAATAATAAGGACACGACATGAACGGTAAATACTACTACGGCACAGGCCGCCGCAAAAGTTCAGTGGCTCGTGTATTCTTGACTAAAGGTACCGGCCAAATCATCGTAAACGGCCGTCCCGTTGACGAATTCTTCGCACGTGAAACCAGCCGCATGGTTGTACGTCAACCTCTGGTTCTGACTGAAAATGCCGAATCTTTCGACATCAAAGTTAACGTAACCGGTGGTGGCGAAACCGGTCAATCCGGCGCTATCCGTCACGGCATCACCCGCGCCCTGATCGACTTCGACGCAGCTCTGAAACCAGCTCTGTCTCAAGCAGGCTTCGTTACTCGCGATGCTCGTGAAGTTGAACGTAAAAAACCAGGTTTGCGCAAAGCACGTCGCGCAAAACAATTCTCCAAACGTTAATACGTTTTCAGAATCGAATCAAAAAGCCTTGCTCTGCAAGGCTTTTTTCATTTATAAAACAATAATCCAATATCCCCGCAATATATGATGAAAACCCTGCTCCACTATGCCAAATCATTGCTTCAGGCTGTGATTATCTTCATCTTCTTATCCCTGATTGTCGACTGGGTGCGCAAGCCTGACCAACCCTTGCAGTCGGCAGCACAAACACTGACTTTTAACTGATGGGCAAACCACTTCCCTTCAATCCTTCAGCCAAAAATCGGGTTGCCATCGTTTATTTTTTTGGGGCAGCTGGTGTCGTATTTGTTCATACACATCATCCACCATAGAAAAAGCTGCACCAAGACAATATCCCAACACTGGGCGTAGCCTTGCGCTCCGGAAGCGATGCGGACATTGCCCACCATATGCAACAAAACAATCTATCCTTTCCAAACTTCAATGATTCAGACGGCCTGATGGCTCAAAAATGGAATATAGCCGTCACGCCGACCATTATCATATTAAAAAGATGGCAAAATGATTCATCACACATCCGGCCTTTCCAGTTATATCGGCTTAAAAATCAGGGTTTACTTGGCAAATATCTTCAGCTAAATTCTTTGAAAATCCACTAAAAATTGAGAATCTAAAGAATAATTTCACCTGAATATATGCAACCAATTCGATTTCATAAATAAATAAACTATCTCTTTCCCAATAACATATGATTTTGTTGAGATTATAAAGAAAATAGACTAAGATATAACCATAAGAACAATTGGAAACATTATTATCAAAACAAACTGTTAGAGATCTTCATCTAATATTGTGGCAGTGATGCTTTTGTTCCCATGACCCGGCTGCCGTCGGCAGCCTTAAAACAGCAATATTCGCCTTTATCAATCTACCTCACGCTTCAACGGTTTGATTTTTGATAACACCGGAGACTTAGTAATGCCCAACCAATCTAAACATGCATCTATCAATATCGGTCTGATTCAGGCGCGGGAAGCATTGATGACCCAATTCCGCCCTATTCTGAACCAAGCCAATATTACCGACCAGCAATGGCGTATCATCCGGCTCTTAGCGGAAAACGGCACACTCGACTTTCAAGATTTGGCCAATCAGGCCTGCATCCTTCGTCCCAGTCTTACCGGCATTCTGACCCGCTTGGAAAAAGCAGGTTTGGCCGTCCGCCTGAAGCCTTCCAACGACCAACGCCGTGTTTACCTGAAACTGACGCCCGAAGGTGAGAAACTCTATGAATCCACCGGCGCATTGGTTGACGAACGCTACGATGCGATTGAAAAAGTTCTATCCAAAGAAAAAATGGCACAACTCAAAGAACTCTTGGCAGAGCTGGCAAAAATCGAACAGGCATTAAAATAAAGAAAGCCGGATGACAGACTCAACACACACACTCAAGAGACCATTTCGAGATGCCATGGCCTCCTGTGCCGCCGGCGTACACGTCATCACGACAGACGGCGAAGCGGGACGCTATGGCATTACCATGACTGCCGTAACTGCCGTTACCGACGAGCCGCCGACGGTCATGCTGTGCATCAACCGCCAATCCGCCATCATTCCCATCCTGCAAGGCAACCGTGATTTGTGCATCAACACGCTCAACGACAGCCAGCAGGATGTCGCCGAACACTTTGCCGGACTGACCGACCTCTCGCCCGAAGAACGCTTCGAATACCATATTTGGCATAGAGGGCAAACCGGACAGCTCGAAGTCGAAGGCGCGCTGGCGCATCTGCACGGCAGCATTGTCGATCAACGCGAAATCGGCACGCATTACGTCTTTTTCGTTCAGCTCAACGAAATCCGCAATACCGACACGCAAGCACCGGCATTGCTGTATTTCCGTAGGCAATTCAAATCTTTGGCATAAATAAAGGTCTCAGGCCGTCTGAAACATCGGTTTCATTTTCTCAGACGGCCTGAGACTTTTCTGTTTCACACATTATAGGCACACCCATGAAAGCAATGATACTGGCCGCCGGTCGCGGCGAACGCATGCGCCCCCTGACCGACCACACGCCCAAACCCTTACTCAAAGTAGCAGGCACACCGCTTATCGGCTGGCACTTGCGCCGCCTACAACAGGCCGGATTCACTGAAATCGTCATCAACCATGCCTGGCTTGGCCAGCAAATCGAAGATACCTTGAAAGACGGTTCAGACTACGGCGTGCGCATTGCCTATTCTCCCGAACGCGCCGGAGGTCTGGAAACCGCCGGCGGCATTGCCACCGCCCTGCCTCTTTTGGGCGACGAACCGTTTTTGGTCGTCAATGGCGACGTATTGACCGACATTGATTTCCAAGCTGCACGACTGACTGCCAAGCGTATGCAGGAACACAACCTTCTCGCCCATTTGTGGCTGGTGGACAATCCGCCCCATCATCCCGAAGGCGACTTCGGCCTGCTTTCAGACGGCCTGGTATCCGCCTCATCCACAGACGGCCAAGCCCTGACTTTCAGCGGCGTGGGCGTTTATCATCCTGTGCTTTTTAAAGATACCCCGGCGCACCAAGCTGCCAAACTTGCCCCGCTGTTGCGTCAGGCCATGAACCAAAGCCAAATCAGCGGCGAACATCACAACGGCCTTTGGTTGGACGTCGGCACAGTCGAACGCCTGCAAGAAGCCGACCGTATCGCCCAAAGCTGGTAAAACAAAAGGGGCGTATCCGATACGTCCCTTGCAATATCAAAGGCCGTCTGAAAATATTGGGCAACCCATTTTTCAGACGGCCTTAATCTATCATCAAGCTTTGGCCAATTTCTTTTCTTTCTTCATTCCCAACAAGCCATTGACGATCATCACGCACAATCCCGACCAAATCAGGCCATAGCCGATCAATGCGCCTTTTTGCACCGGCTCGCCCAGCCACACAATCGACACGATAAAGAGCAACACAGGTTCCAAATAGCTCAACATACCGAACACTGCAACCGGCAGCAACTGATTCGCTTTCAAATTCAAATGCATGGATATTGCGCTATTGAAGCCCAGCAACACAATAAAAAAGATTAATGCCGGTTTGGCCGCAATCATCGCCGGCGTATCCGTTGCCAGCAAAATATACGCTAACGCAAACGGCGTAATCATCATTAAATCAAAGGTCAGACCGATTAAAGAAGGTACGCCCAGTTTTCGGCGCAGCAGATAATAAAACGGATAAGTACCGAAACACCCATACAGTCGTCCACGAAAACGCACCCTGACCGTACCAATTCACATGCCACGCCTGCACAGGCCAACGCAACGGCAAGCGTCTGCAATCGGTTTAAACGCTCTTTAAACCAAATCCGTCCACCCAGCATCATCGCCAAAGGAAACAGGAAATAACCCATGGCGATGTTTACCCCCTTCCCCGTTGACCGGCCCCCAGACAAACAGCCACAACTGGCTGGCAAATATCGGCGTCGGCAATACAATCAACAGCCACCGCTTCCAATCACGGCCGATATTGTTCGCAAACCGCGCCGCAGCATGCCAACCGTTGACCATCGTCATCAGCACGCATAAAGCCGACAGCATCGCCACCATACGCCACGCAAAAATTTCCGTGCCGCTCATCGGTTGCATCCATACGCCGTACAAAAACAGCATGGCAAACAATGCATTGGACGTTATGGCCGCCAGCAAACCTTTGGATAAATTCGTCATTTCAGACGGCCTTTCATTGCATCGAAGCAGTCTAATACATCAGCCCTGTTTCACAATATCCGACAGCGGCCAGCGCGGCTTGACATTGAATGCGCCGACAGCCTGACGCTCGGCAAGACGCATCGCGCCGGCAAAGGCAATCATTGCGCCGTTGTCAGTGCAATATGCCATCGGCGGAAAATAGACGTTGATTTTTTCTTCCTGCGGTTTAGGTTTGCCTTTTGCAGACGGCACTTTGACAGTTAAGTGCGAAAATTCATCACGCAGTTTCCAGTTTGCACCCACACCGCCGGCAACCACCAAAGTTCTGAAGCCGGTATCCAACAACGCTTTTTTGGCTTTGGCCGCCAATACATCAACTACCGCATCTTGGAAAGCGCGGCAAATGTCGTTGCGTGTTTGTTCCGGAATTTCATCGCTGCCGGTTTCGGCACGGACTTTTTCGACAGCGGTCAAAACGGCGGTTTTTCAAACCGGAAAAGCTCATCTGCAAATCGTGAGAATGGAGCATGGGGCGTGGGAATGTGAAAGCATCAGGCGTGCCGAGTTTGGCCAGCTCGGATAATTTGGCACCGCCGGGATAAGGCAGACCTCAAAAGCTTGGCCGTTTTATCAAATGCCTCGCCTGCCGCATCGTCTACGCTCTCACCCAACAAAGTGTAATCGCCGATACCGCGTACAGCCATAAATTGCGTATGTCCGCCCGACACCAGCAAAGCGACAAATGGAAATTCAGGCTTGTCGTCTGCCAACAAAGGCGAGAGCAAATGGCCTTCAAGATGATGAACGGGGATAACGGGCTTGCCGATGGCAAATGCCAACGCATTGGCAAAAGCCTGAACCGGCCAGCAACGCGCCGCCCAAGCCCGGGACCTTGCGTAAAGGCAACCGCGTCAATGTCGGCATAGCCTACGCCTGCTTCCTTCAAGCAACCCTGCGTCAACGGCACGACACGGCGGATATGGTCGCGGCTGGCCAATTCGGGGACAACGCCGCCGTATTCGGCGTGCATCGCCATTTGTGTGTGCAAATGATGCGCCAACAGGCCGCGCTCGGTATCGTAGAGCGCAACGCCGGTTTCGTCGCAAGATGATTCAATTCCTAATACCAACATGGTTTGAGGCCGTCTGAAAAAATGATTAAAAACGATTCAGACGGCGTTTTCTCCGAAAACGGAAAAAGGCCGTCTGAAATAAAGTGCGGGATAGTTGCTTACAAAGTGCCGTAAGAATGCAGGCCGCTCAAGAACATATTCACGCCGATAAAAGGCCAAAGGCGGTAATGATCAGGCCGATGACCGCCCACCAAGCCAACACCCTGCCGCGCCAGCCTGCTACCAGCCGCAAATGCAACCAGACAGCGTAATTCAGCCAAACGATGAATGCCCAAGTTTCTTTCGGGTCCCAGCTCCAATAGCGGCCCCACGCTTCGGCCGCCCACAATGCGCCGAGAATGGTGGCAATCGTGAAAAACAGGAAACCGACGGCAATCGCTTTGTACATGACTTCTTCAATGACTTGAGATTGCGGCAGCCATGATTTTTTGCCCGCATCTTCTTTTCTGAGTGCCAGCAGTTCGGCAATACCCAGCATGGCGGCGATACAGAATGCGCCGTAGCCGATAAAGTTGGCCGGAACGTGGATTTTCATCCACCAAGACTGCAAAGCAGGAATCAGCGGCTGAATGGCATGCGCCTCGCGTGAAACGCTGTACCACAAGACAAATCCGACCACAATCGCCATAAAGCTGAAGACGAAGCCGCCCAGTTTTTGTACGGCAAAACGGCCTTCGTAATAGAGGTACATCAGCGCCGTAATGACCAAGAACAAGATAAATACTTCGTAAAGGTTGGAAACCGGAATATGGCCGGCATCGGGACGCAACAGATAGCTTTCATGCCAGCGCACCAACAAACCGACAAAGCCCGCCACCGCGGAAACCCACGCAAACACGGTACCCATGCCCAAAAGCGTATTGGTCTGCACATTTTTGCGCACCGCCGCTATCGCGCCGACGATATAGGCAAACAAGGCAAAGAACACAAACGCGCATTGCCACATAATCGCCGACTGGCTGCTTAACAGGTATTTGAGCAGGAAGCCGTCTGCGCGTTTGATGTCGCCGCCATACAAATCAACGGCCAAATACGCCAAGCACACGCCCAAAGGGATAAACCAGCGCATCGGTTTGAAAAACCAACCCAGAAAAAAACGGCAATACCGCCACTCACCCACAAAATCACCATTTCGTAGATGTCCATGTGCAGACCGGCCTGGGTTTGGGCAATAAACGCGCCGACTGCAATCAGCAGCGCAAATGCCCAGTCGAAAAGGTTGAGGTTTCGGATAAATGATTTGTGTGTCAGAAGCTCATGCTCGGGCAAGGCCTGATGTTTGTTATTCATGGTTCAAATCCTTGGCAAGCTGCTGCAATTGCCGTGTGTGTTGCGGAAATTCTTTCTGCAAGTCGCGTTCGTTGCGGCTGGAAGACATGGCAAAACGGATACGGCCGTCTGAAAACAGCAGCCAAGCACGTTTTTCACGGATATAGAACATAAACACCGTGCCCAACACCAGCAATACCGAACCCAAATACACCAAGAATGCGCCCGGCGAACGGGTCATCTGCAGGCCGGAAGAGCGCACTTCGGTAAAACTTTCCAGTTGCAGCAGCATCGGCGCGGGATATTCGGTCAAACCGGTGTAAGCATCCATTGCGTGCAGCAGGAAGCGGTTGCGTTTTTCATCTTGCGGCCAAGCCGGCAGATTGTATGTGCTGATCGTGTCTTCCAAAGCGGCATTCATCACACCATAGAGCATCTCATAGAAATAGCCCTGCATTTTTTCCTGCTGCTCTTTCGGAATGTTGGTGGTGACAAATTCGTCCAAAGCCAAATAGCCGCCTTTGGCAAAAATCGACAAGGTATTTTCCGCCGCCGCCATGAATTGCTCACGGATTTCGGCAGGCGCACCTTTAACGGCATTGGCAACGGTTTTACGGCGTGCCGCATCGTCTTTCAGATATTGACGCAAAGCCATAAAGGTGTCGATTTGGCCATTTTTATCCATCGGAATGCGCAACCAGCGGTATTGCTGCGCCAAGCCGCTGCGTGTGCCGGTAATGAAGAAATAGTCTTCATCTTGTTTTACCGGCAACATATAGTTTTTATATTCGACAGCCTGCCCTGCTTTGTCGCGGATGCGGTAAACGATAGACGGGCCGATGTTGGTGTATTTTTTGCCTTCTTGACGGACGGAGCGAACATCGTTGATGGCGGATTTCAAGTTCTGCTCTTTTTCAGACGGCTCGCTCATGTCTTCGACGTTCATCGAAGTAAACTGGTCGAATTCCAGTTTATAAGAAGTCTTGCCCAAATCCAGCGGAAACTCGCGCATGGAAGTCGCTTTGAGTTTGACCGGAGTACGGTCAGCATCGGCCAGATTCCACGCTTTAAACGTCAAGTCCGAGCCACCGTCGGCAAAACTTGCCTGATAAACCGTAATACCGTGCAGCGTCAAAGGATGGTTGACGCGGATGGTGTGTTCGCTGACTTTGCCGGTTGCCTTGTCCGTTACTTCCAAAGTCGCTGGCAAAATCACGCGGCATACCGGTATCGTAAAAGTCGATATGGAATTTCTTTAATTTGACCGAAAACGGCAGGTCTTGCACCAGCATGCCGTTATCCGCATTCAGAAACACCACGTCCGCGCTCTGCCCTTCCGCGATATTGACATTGCCCCTAAACGACAGGTTGGATTCACCCAACACGCTTTCTGGCTTAAGTCTTTAGCGTAAACCGCCGTATTGTCCGGCACGACTTGGCCGGTAAGCATACCGATTTTCAGCAGGATATTGCTGTCTATCAAACCGCCCAAACAAATCACAATCAGCGCGGCATGGGCAAAGATATAGCCCCATTTGTTCATTGCGCCTTTTTTCGCCGCCACCAAAACCGAGCCGTCTTCACGCGTAACGGTTTTGCAGCCGTAGCCTTGTACTTCCAAATATCGTTGTGCAACTTCGGGCGTCACCTGTCCGTCTAAAACGATGGAATGGCGCATTGCCACCAGTGATTTCTCCTTCGCGTTTTCACGGAACGAACGAATTTCGCGCAAAAACGGCGGAACATTGCGAATCAGGCACAATCCGGTGGAAATCACCAAAAACATCATGATGACAACGAACCACGCCGAGGCGTACACGTCGTACAGACCCAAAAAGCCGAAAATCTGCGACCAAAACGGGCCGAATTTCACCAAATAATCGACTTGTGGCTGGTTTTGCTGCAAGACCGTACCGATAATCGAAGCCACGCCCAACAGGCTGAGCAGGGCAACGGCAAAGCGCATGGAGCTGAAAAAGGCAAACCATGGTCTACGGATAAGTGGGACGGATGATGAAGATTTACTCATGTCTCAAATGTCGGCTTGGGGCAACCCGATCGATGGAACGGACTGCAATGACGTGTGATGCGAAAGGAAGAATACTGCATATTGTAGTAAAAATCTTGCTGTCGCTATTTGAAAAAAACAATCAGGCTTATCGGCCTATATTGGCTAAGGCCGTCTGAAGGGTTTTCAGACGGCCTGTATCAATAAGCTCGTTTCAAAACGAAATTAGTGCAAACCTTGGATGAAGTTGGCTACTGCGTTCAACTCTTCTTCGCTCAGGCGGTTGGCAATATCGGCCATGATGGCGTTTTTGCGTTGGCCGGATTGGTAAGCTTTCATTTGCTCGACAACGTAAGCTTTGTGTTGGCCGCCCAGACGAGGATAGGCTTGGATTTCAGTACCGCCGCCAGGGATACCTGCGCCGCTAGGACCGTGGCAAGACATACATGCCGGCAGTTTTTAGCGCTCAGGCCGCCACGATAGATTTTTGCGCCCAGCTCTGGGTTTTCTTTAGGATTGGCTTCGCCCGGTTTGCCTTGTTGTTTGGCGTAGTAGGCGGCAGCGTCGCGGATGTCTTGTTCGGACAAGTTCATCACCATCGGTTTCATCACGCCGGCAGCACCGTGGGTACGGGTACCGTCTTTGATGGCCATGGTTTGACCGTAGGTGTAGGCCGCGGCCTGACCTGCCAGTTTAGGATAAGTTGCGATACCGCTGTTACCATCGGCTGCGTGACACGCCGCACAGATAGTAGTCGCTACCTGTTTGCCTTTTTCAGCATCTGCTTTAGGGGCAGCGGAAACCGCGCCGGCAGCCAATACCAAGGCCAATAAAGTCAATCGTTTCATGGAGTGCTCCTGATTACAGCATTGCGTACCGCGTCAATGCCTTTTTTATACTCAAATACCGGGGAATTTTCCCGATTAAAACCGATAATTCTATAAACGTGCTATTCTATACCAAGTTTACATTAAATTACTACTCAAATTACCAAACTGCTGCAACATAAATGCCCGATACAAATTATGATGTTGCAGTTTTGTTTCCATGCAAGGAAATACTGATGAACCTTTTTCAAAACGCCAAATTCTTTACAACGGTCAACCATCTGAAAGACCTGCCCGACACGCCGGCCGAGATTGCCTTTGTCGGCCGAAGCAATGCCGGCAAATCCAGCGCCATCAATACTTTAACCAATCATGTGCGCCTTGCCTACGTTTCCAAAACACCGGGCCGCACCCAACACATCAATTTCTTTGAACTGGAAAACGGCAATTTCATGGTCGATTTGCCCGGCTACGGCTACGCGCAAGTACCGGAGGCCATCCGTGCGCACTGGGTCAAACTCTTGGGCGACTACCTGCAACAACGCCGCCAACTGATCGGCCTGATTTGATTATGGACTCGCGCCATCCGCTCAAGGCTTTAGACATTCAAATGCTGGACTTCTTCCACATCACCGGCCGTCCTGTGCATATCCTGCTGTCAAAAGCAGACAAGCTGTCTAAAAACGACCAGATTAAAACGTTGGCAGCGGTAAAAAAATCACTCAAACCCTACACCGAGCGTCAAAAAATCAGCGTTCAACTGTTCTCCAGCCTGAAAAAGCAAGGTATGGACGAAGTCAATCAAGTGGTCGGCTCATGGTTTGACGCGCATCTCGAAGAAATCGAGAATCTTGCAGGCGAAGCATCTCCTGAATGATTGTAAAACAAGGCAGAATAAGATGAGTTGACCAACCGCAAATCTTATTCCGTCATTTGTTTTTCTATAATGCCGTTTTCTATCTTACTTTCAAAGGGTATGTATACGCATACCCTTTTTATTGCGTTTTTTTATTTTCTTGTCGCAAACTAAAAACAACGACGTATCAGTGAAAACTCTTAAAAAGCATGGTTTTATTCATTTAACTAAACCTTTTTCAGACGGCCTTTGCCTCATCTTCGCTATCAGTCCAACCTGCTTCTTTCAACTTCCGCTGTTGCGCATCATAACGTGCTTTTTCCGCCCAAAACATTGTCTGGATACAGGCATCGCCGCATTCGCTGCCGCAACATTCCCACGACTCGGGGCGGACGGGTTCGTCTAAAAGCGGCTCGCCCAAGATGGCTTCGGCTTTATTCTTCAGGGTCGTATCCATCGGCAATTTCCAAGCGTGCGCCGTCAAATTCAATCACTTCGCCGCCGCGTATTTTGGCGGTTTTACGGGTTTCGGTTTCGCCGTTGCGCAACACCAGCCCTTCGGCGATAAACGCTTTTGCCTGTCCGCCGCTTTCGGCTAGGCCGGCCAGTTTCAATAGGTCGCATAAAGCGATGTATTCATTGTCTTCAAGATAGACTGTTGCTTCCATCATTTCAATCCTTTTCAATAATGGCGATATTTTAACATGGCCGTCTGAAAGAAAGCCCCCTTCTGTTTTATTTGCTTTATCCAAACCCATTACATTTGGTTTTCAGACGGCCTTTAGCTGCCAACCCTGCTACAATACGCCTTTTATTGTTCACGCCGATTTTGCCATGACCGAGCCGACCTACATCCCCCTGCGCCTGCATACCGAATTCTCGATTACCGACGGTATGGTGCGGATTAAAAAACTGATTGCCAAAGCGCAGGAATACGGTTTGCCTGCTTTGGGCATCAGCGATTTGATGAACGAATTCGGCTTGGTGAAATTCTATAAAGCCTGCCGCGGTGCAGGGATTAAGCCCATCGGCGCGGCGGACGTGTGGATAGGCAATCCGAATGCGCCCGACAAGCCGTTTCGCGCCATGCTGATTATCCGCAACGATGCGGGCTATCTGCGCTTGAGCGAGCTTTTGACGGAGGCCTATGTCGGCAAAGACCGCAATATCCATCATGCGGAACTCAATCCCGAATGGCTGGAAAACGGCGACAACAGCGGCTTGATTTGTTTAAGCGGCGCGCATTACGGCGAAGTGGGCGTGAATCTTTCGAACGGCAATGAAGACGCGGCGCGTGCGGCGGCGTTGAAATATGCGGCGTGGTTTCCCGATGCGTTTTATTTAGAGCTGCAACGCCTGCCCGAACGCCCTGAATGGGAAGCCTACGTTTCGGGCAGCGTGAAACTGGCGGAAGAATTGGGCTTACCGGTAGTGGCAACGCATCCAACCCAGTTTATGAGCAGCGATGATTTCAACGCGCACGAGGCGCGGGTGTGCATCGCTGGCGGCTGGGTACTGACGGACAAAAAACGTCCGCGCGATTTCACGCCGAGCCAGTTTTTCATTCCTCCGGAAACCATGGCCGAACGTTTCGCCGATTTGCCCGAAGCCTTGGAAAACACGGTAGAAATTGCCAAACGCTGCAATCTGCACATCACATTGGGCAAAAACTTCCTGCCGCTCTTCCCTACTCCGGACGGTCTGTCGCTGGATGATTATTTGGTGAAGCTCTCAAACGAGGGTTTGCGGGAACGCATGGTTCAGCTTTATCCCGACGAGGCGGAGCGGGCGGCGAAAAATGCCGGAATATCAGGAACGTTTGGATTTTGAGTTGAACATCATCATCCAGATGAAATTCCCCGGCTATTTCCTTATCGTACAAGACTTTATCAACTGGGCGAAAACGCACGGCTGTCCGGTCGGGCCGGGCCGTGGTTCGGGTGCAGGCTCGCTGGTGGCGTATTCATTGAAGATTACCGACCTTGATCCGCTCAAATACGCGCTGCTGTTTGAACGTTTCTTGAACCCCGAACGCGTCTCCATGCCCGACTTCGACGTGGACTTCTGTCAGGCAAACCGCGGCCGCGTGATTGAATATGTGCGCGAGAAATACGGTGCGGAAGCGGTCAGCCAGATTGTCACCTTCGGCACGATGTCGTCCAAAGCGGTGATCCGCGACGTGGGGCGCGTGCTGGAGCTGCCGTTTATGCTGTGCGACAAACTGTCCAAGCTGATTCCGTTGGAGGCCAATAAACCCCTGAGTTTGGAAAAAGCCATGGAGGCCGAGCCGCAGATTCAGGAATTAATCGAAGCTGAAGAAGCGGACGAACTGATTACGCTGGCGAAAAAGCTGGAAGATTTGACGCGCGGTTTGGGTATGCACGCAGGCGGCGTGTTGATTGCTCCGGGCAAGATTTCCGATTACAGCCCCGTGTATCAGGCGGACGAATCCGCCTCGCCCGTATCCATGTACGACAAGGGCGACGTGGAAGACGTGGGTTTGGTGAAGTTCGACTTTTTGGGTCTGCGCAACTTAACCATTATCGAAATGGCGCAGAACAACATCAAAAACACCACCGGCGATATCGTCGATGTCGGCAAGATTCCGCTTGACGACCAGGTTGCCTACCAAATCTTCCGCGATGCGAACACCACCGCCGTCTTCCAGTTCGAGTCGACCGGCATGAAAAAAATGCTGAAAACGGCGCACACGACCAAATTTGAAGAACTCATCGCCTTCGTGTCGCTCTACCGCCCCGGCCCGATGGATAACATTCCCGACTTCGTCGCGCGCATGAAGGGACAGGAATTCCAATACATCCACCCGCTGCTCGAAGGCATCCTCGCGCCGACCTACGGCATTATGGTGTATCAGGAACAAGTGATGCAGGCGGCGCAGATTATCGGCGGTTACTCGCTCGGCGGCGCAGACTTGCTGCGTCGCGCCATGGGTAAGAAAAAGCCCGAAGAAATGGTGAAACACCGCGAAATCTTCGCCGAAGGTGCGGCAAAACAAGGCATTTCGCGCGAAAAATCCGACGAAATCTTCAACTACATGGAAAAATTCGCCGGCTACGGTTTCAACAAATCCCACGCTGCCGCCTACGCCCTGATTTCCTACCAGACCGCATGGCTCAAAGCCCATTACCCCGCCGAATTTATGGCGGCAACCATGTCGTCTGAATTGGACAACACCGACCAGCTCAAGCATTTCTACGACGACTGCCGCGCCAACGGCATCGAGTTCCTGCCGCCCGACATCAACGAATCCGACTACCGCTTCACGCCGTATCCGAACATGAAAATCCGCTACGCACTCGGCGCGATTAAAGGCACGGGCGAAGCCGCCGTCGAATCCATCATCGCCGCGCGGCAAAGCGGCGGCAAATTTACCGGCCTCTTGGACTTCTGCGAGCGCGTCGGCAAAGAGCACATGAACCGCCGCACCCTCGAAGCCCTGATACGTGGCGGCGCGTTCGACAGCATCGAACCCAACCGCGCCATGCTCTTGGCAAACATCGACCTCGCCATGAACAACGCCGACCAAAGCCGCCAACGCCAATCAGGGCGGGCTTTTCGACATGATGGAAGACGCCATCGAACCGGTGCAGCTCGTCGACGCGCCCATGTGGAGCGAATCGGAAAAACTCGCCGAAGAAAAAACCGTCATCGGCTTTTATCTGTCCGGTCACCCGTTCGGCCCGTATGCCCAAGAAGTCCGTCAAATCGCCCCGACCAAGTTAGGCCGTCTGAAACCGCAAGACAGCGTGCGCCTTGCCGGATTCGTTACCGCCGTGCGCACCATGATGGGCAAACGCGGCAAAATCGCCTTCGTCAGCCTCGAAGATTTGAGCGGACTGGTGGAAATCATGGTCAGCGGCCACACGCTGGAAAACTGCGCCGATTACCTCAAGTCCGACCAAGTGCTGATTATCGAATCCAAAGTCAGCCGCGACGACTACGGCGGCGGCGACGGGTTGCGCATCATGGCAAATCAAGTCATGACCCTGCAAATGGCGCGCGAACGCTACGCCCGCAGCCTCAGCCTCGCCCTCGCACCCGGCCACGACATCACGCGCCTCGCCGCCATCCTCACCGCACACCGCATGCCCGACACGTCGCACATTCCGCTGCAACTGTCGTACAGCAACGGCAAAGCATCGGGCAAATTGAAAATTGCGCCCAAATGGATGGTAACGCCAAGCACCGCTTTGTTTGAAGAACTGGAAACATTGCTCGGCAGTAGGGCAGTTCGTGTGAATTGGTAAAACTAAAGGCCGTCTGAAACAACGACGGAAAGCTGCTGCTTAAACTGCATCGCCAATAAGATGCAAAGCTGTACCTTTGTTTTTCAGACGACGTTTTTGATAAACCATTCAAAGACGTCGTCTGAAAATACAAAACAACACCGCATTACAACTCAATCATCACTTACATATCATGAGCACATACCCCGAAGATCCCGACAGCTTCATCCTGTACGATGAAAGGCCCGATCCCTTCGACAACCGCAGAGTCAGCCGTACACGTTTTGCCGCAGTAAACCTGCCTATTTTGCTGGGCATAGGTGTAGTGTCCGCACTATTGCTGTGGATAAACCAATCATGCTTGGAACAATGCAGCCTCAGCCGACAGGTCGGAGGCGCCGTGTATGTCTTTGCCATCGCCCTTTACGGCCTACTGCACTATCAAAGCACTTGGCTGGAAAGCGGTGCAATGATGCCGAAAAAGGGCATTATCCGGCAATATGGATGTTCAGAATCAGCATCGTACTTGCCGCCATCAGCCTGATATTTCCGGTATTTACATGGCCTATGGTAGCGAGCGGACTGCTTCAATTCATCTACGGCATGATATTGCCGTCCAACCCTCTGCCCAATCTGATGGGTTACCCAAAAGCCAACTCAACAACCCTGCAAATCTGAAGGAAAGATAACCCACAACAAAGGGGAGCGACAATGCCGAAACAATGCCAAGCACCCAGTAAATACATTGATTCAGTACAGTTTTTGAGGAGGTAAGCCGCAGCAGTTTGAAATACAAGGAGAACCAGGTGGATGACAAGGCAATAATCAGTAAAAAGCTGACGAGGGAGAAGGAACCGGAGAAAGCGTATTCCAGCATTGTCCCTATCGCGGCATAAAGCATGCCTGCGCCTACCGCCCATTTCCAGATGGGATAAAGCCTATCGGGGAAATTCAGCGTTCCGGAGGCTTGGAGCCTGCCGAATACCAATACAAATATGATGTCAAACATAATAATGGTTGTTTTAGTGTACGGTACGACAATATATATGAAAAGGGGGTGAAAATACACCCCCTTTTTCTATAGAAGCCCCATATTAAAGGCTGTCTGAAAAACAGTTTTATTTAACGATTTCAACCGGGCCGTGGTCGTCGCAGTGATCGCCGTGTTGGTGGTGCAGACGGCCGTTGACGATGTAGTCAACGTGATCACCGTGCGGTACGGCTTCGTGGCCGCAACCTTCGCCGTGAACGTGGCCGTGGCAGGTGTCAACCGGATGGCAGCCGTCAGGGTTGGTTTCATTGACACTCAGGGCGTGTTCATCGTAGTGGCCGTTATGCTCATGGTGCAGGTGGCCGTCGTGCAGATAATCGACGTGGCCTTCGTGTTTGATGGCAGTGTGGCCGCAGTTTGCGCCGTGAACGTGGTCATGATGTTCGTGGGTTTTACAGGTCATTTTTTCTCTCCTAATGTTCAGTGAATAGCAATCTTTCGCGATTGATTTTTTTATCTTATCTTTTTTTGATGCAAACGTAAAAAATTTTACAGTTATTAATATATTGTTACGCTATATCATCTGTTGATATATAAGCCTATTTTATTTTTCAGACGGCCTTTCATCTATAATTCATTTATTTTCAGCGAGAACTTCAAACCCTTCCGGCAATGTAAAATATCGAATTTTTCAGCCGTAACAGGTAACATGGAAACAAAGGGATGAATCCTTCAAACAAACAGGTACTGTAATGGGAAAACAAGCCAAACTTTATATGGTTCGCAGCACACAAGGTGCGCTTTATGACGTATTTTTCGAGCGTGGTGTGGCGGCGTTGGCTTGGCCCATGCTGGCCGAAGCGGCGGCAAAAGGTTTTAGCCGTGAGGAGCTGACGGATATTTACCGTTCGACCGTGCCGGATGTGAAATTGAGAACGGCGCAATCGGGCGCGGCTCAAATGTGGCGGTTTGTCAACGAATTGGCTGATGGAGATGGCGTACTGACCTACTCGCCTGCCTTGCGCCGTTATCGGGTCGGCAGGATTACAGGCTGCGCGGTGCATTGTCCGCAATGGGACGATGAAAAATGTCGCTGGTGCGGCCGGTTGAGTGGCTGGGCGAAGTATGCCGTGACGATTTGAGCGTGGCGGCGCAACGGGCTTTGGGCAGCGTGGCAACTTTGTTTGCGGTATCGGAAGCGTGTGCGGCAGAAATTTTTGAACGCGTGGGTTTTCAGACGGCTTAAAAAGGGAAAGGAAACAGTATTATGTGGAACACCATACAGGAATGGCTAAACGCTTTGCCTGTCAGTGAAGAAATCATCAAATCGGCTTTGATGATTGTGGCCATCATTGCCGGGCGCAGCATTTTACTCTCGGCTCATTTTCGCAGCCATCCGGATTTAAGCATTGAAAACAAACGCCGTTCGCTGGTGGTCAGCCGCAACATCACCATGCTGCTGCTCTTGTTCGGGCTGGCGATGATTTGGGCGGCGCAGATTCAAACTTTGGCGTTATCGATGTTTGCGGTAGCCGCAGCGATTGTGGTGGCGACCAAAGAATTGATTATGTGTTTGTCCGGCAGCATCCTGCGCTCGGTGACTAAACAATATTCCATCGGCGACTACATCGAAATCAACGGCCTGCGCGGACGGGTGGTCGATATCAATATGCTGAACACGCTGATGATGCAAATCGGCCCCAATCCGTTGATTGGCCAGCTTTCCGGCAAAACGCTCTCGTTTCCCAACAGCCTGCTTTTGAGCCATACCGTGCGCCGCGACAATATTTTGGGCAATTATGTGATTCATACGGTGGAAATCCCCGTGCCGATTCATTTGGATTCGGACGAAATCATAGGCCGTCTGAAAGCCGTTCTTGAGCCGTTGTGCGCAGCCTATGTTTCCGTTATCCAACAATATTTGGAAAACGTTCAAGCGCAAAAACTCTTTATTACCCCCGCCGCCCAGCCGCGCGTGTCCCGCGTGCCGCATGATGACAAGGTGTACCACATCATCGTACGCTTCGCCTCCCCCGTTTCCAAACGGCTGGAAATACAACAGGCCGTCTTAGACGAATTTTTGCGCACGCAATACCGACTGATCAACCAAACAAAATAGTACGGTTTGTTTATTGATACAATCAAATCCCTTACAATAATGAAGTTCACAATCAACAATAAGGAAAACTCATGTTGCCCGAATCAGCCCTTGCCGAAATGTACCCTGTAATCATGACCCCCAGCCATGACGGCAAATATTTCCACAACTACACCCTCTCACTTCTGAACATCGTCCACACCAACGCCTCCCTCGGCCTGCCGCTTCAAGTGATGATGCAGCGCGGCGAAAGCCTGATTACGCGCGCACGCAACAACTGCGTGGCCAGATTTTTGGAAAACAAAGAATGGACGCATTTATTTTGGATTGACTCCGACATCGGCTTCTCTCCCGATTCATTCTACCGCCTGCTTTTGGCCGATAAAGACGTTGTAGCCGGCGTTTATCCGCTCAAACGCGAGAATTGGCCTGAAGCAGGCCTTCCGGTCGGCATGACCCAAGCCGATTTTGAGCGCATGTACACTTCTTACACCGTCAACACCAACGATAAAAACGAAAACGGTGAAATCGTCCTGAAAGTGGATGAAGAAGGCTTCATGAAAGTCCATGATGCGCCAACCGGCTTCATGGTTATCAAACGCAGCGTATTTGAAAAAATGATAGAGGCCTACCCCGAGTTGAACTACGTCTCCGACAGCGACTACAGCCCGGAAAACAAAGGCCTGCACTACCGCTTCTTCGACTGCATGGTCGATCCTGAAAGCAAACGCTACCTGTCCGAAGACTACACCTTCTGCCACCTCTGGCGTCAAATCGGCGGCGAAGTATACGTCGACGTACAATCCAACCTGACCCATCAAGGCGCAAAAGTGTATCGCGGCTCGTTTGCCGAATCCCTGCAAACCAATGTTGCCAATGCGGTTTATGCCCCAGAAGGCACCACCATGCGCCTCGAGCTGGCTGCGCCGTTGCACGCCAATCCGCGCGGCGCAGAATAAGATTGGTCGACAGGCAGGCGGGACACTTTAATTCTGCCTGTCTGCCACCATATAACGCCTATCGTTTTTCCTTTTCAGACGGCCACAAGGCCGTCTGAATCCATCTTATTCAGGAGAAACCATATGAGCGACAACGTCCTGCTCCACTTGGGCGAGGAACCCCGTTTCGACCAAATCAAAACCGAAGACATCAAGCCCGCCCCTGCAAACTGCCATCGCCGAAGCGCGCGAACAAATCGCCGCCATCAAAGCGCAAACGCACACCGACTGGGCAAACACCGTCGAAAAAAACTGACCGACATTACCGAACGCGTCGGCCGCATTTTGGAGCGTGGTTTCCCATCTCAACTCCGTGGTCGATACGCCCGAGCTGCGTGCCGTATACAACGAATTGATGCCCGAAATCACCATTTTCTTTCACCGAAATCGGTCAAGACATCGAGTTGTACAACCGCTTCAAAAATCATCAAAAAAACTCTGCCGAATTCGATACCCTCTCCCCTGCGCAGCAAACCAAGCTCAACCACGACTTGCGCGACTTCGTCCTCAGCGGTGCCGAATTACCGCCCGAACAGCAGGCAGAACTGGCGCAACTGCAAACCGAAGGCGCGCAACTGGGTGCCAAATTCACACAAAACGTCCAAGACGCGACCGACGCTTTCGGCATTTACTTTGACGATGCCGCGCCGCTTGCCGGCATCCCCGAAGACTCCATCGCCATGTTTGCCGCCGCCGCGCAAAGCGAAGGCAAAACAGGCTACAAAATCGGCCTGCAGATTCCGCACTACCTCGCCGTTATCCAATACGCCGACAACCGCGAACTGCGCGAACAAATCTACCGCGCCTACGTTACCCGTGCCAGCGAATTGTCTGACGAAGGCAAATTCGACAACACGGCCAACGTCGAACAAACGCTTGCAAACGCGTTGAAAACCGCCAAACTGCTCGGCTTTAAAAACTACGCCGAGCTGTCACTGGCAACCAAAATGGCGGATACACCCGAACAGGTTCTGAATTTCCTGCACGACCTTGCCCGCCGCGCCAAACCGTTTGCTGAAAAAGACTTTGCCGAAATCAAAGCCTTTGCACGCGAGAGCCTGAATATCGAAGATCCACAATCTTGGGATTTGAGCTACGCTGCCGAAAAACTGCGCCAAGCCAAATACGCCTTCAGCGAAGCCGAAGTGAAAAAATACTTCCCTATCAGCAAAGTATTGGCAGGTCTGTTTGCCCAAATCAAAAAACTCTACGGCATTGAGCTGGCTGAAAAAACCGTCCCCGTTTGGCACAAAGACGTGCGCTATTTCGAGCTGAAACAAGACGGCCAAACCATCGGCGGTGTCTACATGGACTTGTACGCACGCGAAGGCAAACGCGGCGGCGCATGGATGGACGGCTACAAAAGCCGCCGCCGTTTTGCCGACGGTACGCTGCAACTGCCGACCGCCTACCTTGTCTGCAACTTTACCCCGCCTGTTGGCGACAAAGAGGCACGTCTGAGCCACGACGAAATCATCACCCTCTTCCACGAAACCGGCCACGGCCTGCACCACTTGTTGACCCAGGTTGACGAAGTGGGCGTATCCGGCATCAACGGCGTCGAATGGGACGCGGTCGAGCTGCCCAGCCAATTCATGGAAAACTTCGTTTGGGAATACGACGTATTGGCGCAAATGTCCTCGCACGAAGAAACCGGCGCGGTATTACCGAAAGAGCTGTTCGACAAAATGCATGCGGCTAAAAACTTCCAACGCGGTATGTTCCTCGTCCGTCAAATGGAATTTGCCCTCTTCGACATGGAAATCTACCATCAGGAAGATGAAGGCCGTCTGAAAGAATGGCCGCAAATCTTGGACAAAGTGCGTCAAGAAGTCGCCGTAACCCAGCCGCCGGCATACAACCGCTTTGCCTTGAGCTTCAGCCACATCTTCGCCGGCGGCTACGCCGCAGGCTATTACAGCTACGCATGGGCGGAAGTTTTGAGTGCAGACGCTTACGCCGCTTTTGAAGAAAGCGACGACGTTGCCGAAACCGGCCGCCGCTTCTGGAAAGAAATACTGGCCGTAGGCGGTTCGCGCAGCGCAGCCGAATCCTTCAAAGCCTTCCGCGGCCGCGAACCAAGCCTGGATGCCCTGCTCCGCCACAGCGGTTTCAACAACGCAGCTTGATTTGAAAATCCGCGATTTTAATTGCTGATTCAACGCTAAAGGCCGTCTGAAATGTTTCAGACAGCCTTTTTATAATCAATTCAATGTTTTCAGCAAAACAAATATAAAACCATTCAGCTGATAAAACCACCCAGCGCGGAACGCCGCAATGATTGCCAAGCTCAATATTTTCCCCAATGCAGACAAACCGCCCATAAAAACAGGGCATGTTCCCATGCCCTATCATTTGAATTTCAGACGGCCTTTCGGTTGTCAAAACTGATTAGGAACAATAAGTACGCCCTGTCCCTAACAAGATTTTCGAGAAAACAGAAGTCCAGATTTCAAACTTCTATCTCCCCCTGACCAACGCTAAAATTTAGTTTTTGCCCTTTTTATCACCGGCAGCCAAGCGCATATTGATAAATTCCATCATCAAATCTTTTTTCGTCCAGAAAAAGGTTTTCATTTTTTCCAAAGAATAGATTTTCCGAATCATCGCCGGCAATCCTGCATGAACGATGGCCGCGACTTCGCCATTGGTTGTTTCGTTGTCCATGGCGGCTTTGAGGTTTAGATTGTGCGTATTCAGGTAGTTGCTAAGCTCTTTCCTGACGCTGTTGCTGATTTCGATTGTTTCATGTTTTCCGTCCATAATGTTTTTATAATTAAATAGCATAGAATTCTAACAAGTTTTTTGCATCGTGCATATCCCAACTTGCATATTGTTGCGAAATTTACAATTTGGTTTTTGGGTAAATTTGTGTCTGCAACGCATTGTTGCGGCGCACTAAATCGGATTGTTTTGACTATTTTGTTTTAGCTTAAGCAGTATTGCGGATAAAATAATGGTTTTAGGTTTTGAGGCCGTCTGAAATGTATTTGTGGTTTAAGCTGTTACACATATTTTTTGTGATTTCTTGGTTTGCCGGACTGTTTTATCTGCCGCGGATTTATGTGAATCTGGCGCAATTAGAGCCCGGCAGCGTGGAATATGTACGGCTGACGGATATGTCGCGGCGGCTGTACCGCTTTATGTCGCCTTTGGGCTGGGGAACGCTGATATTTGGCGCGGCCATCGGGTTTGTAAATAATTGGTGGGGCAACGGCTGGCTGGCGGTTAAATTATTGTGCGGCCTGCTGCTCTTGGCTTATCAGCTTTATTGCGGTCTGCTGCTGCGCCGTTTTCAAAACGGCAGCAATGTGTATTCGCACCGCTGGTATCGGGTATTCAACGAACTCCCCGTATTGATGATGGTGGCCGCGCTTTATATGGTGGTTTTCAAGCCGTTTTGATCTTCAGACGGCCTGTTTGGTAAATAAGGAAAGAATTCATGACGGTCGAAATCGAACGCCGCTTTTTGCTGGCGGATGACAGTTGGCGCGAAGCGGCAAGCGAGCCGCTGGTGTTGCAACAGGGCTATTTGAGCGTGGAAAAAGAGCGCACCATCCGTGTGCGGATTATCGGTTCGCAAGCATGGCTGACCCTGAAAGGCTATATTTCCGACATGACGCGCAGCGAGTTTGAATACGAAATCCCGCTGGCTCACGCGCAAGCGATGATGGCGGATATGTGCCCGTTTAAAATGGAAAAATACCGCTATCGGGTCGAATTTGAAGGCTTTGTGTATGAAATCGACGAATATTTCGGCGACAATGCGCCATTGATTGTGGCGGAAATCGAATTGCCGTCTGAAGATACCGAGTTTCCCCAAACCGTCTTGGCTGGGCAAGGAAATCACGGCAGACGGTAAATTCACCAATGCGTATCTGAGCAAACATCCGTATTCGTCTTGGTCGGAATAAGGGCGACAACTGCACTGCACATACAAAAAAGGCATGTATCGCACATGCCTTTTTTCTTTTCAGACGGCCTGATTTGCCTTATCGATATTTATATCGAGCTGCTTTCGACATACTGTTTCAAATATCGGGCAAGCCCGTGTGTTTTATCAGTTGAACTTTACGCCGGACGGCAGGCCACCATGTAGTTGACTTCGGTCGAGTCGCACAAGGAATAACGGCCGCTCAACAAATTGTAGGTCATGCCCTTGCTGCCGACGGTATCCAATCCGGCTTGGCGGCACATACGCGCAAGTTCTGCCGGCGTGATGAATTTTTTCCAGTCGTGCGTGCCTTTGGGGACGAATTTCAACAGATATTCCGCGCCGACAATCAGATGCAGATAAGATTTGGGATTGCGGTTGATGGTGGAGAAAAACACCATGCCGTCGGGTTTGACCAGTTTCGCGCAGGCTTGAACAATGGCGGACGGATCGGGAACGTGTTCCATCATTTCCATACACGTTACCACGTCGAAGCTGTGCGGCTGCTCGGCGGCGAGGTCTTCAACGCGGATGCAGCGGTAATCGATATTGGCAACGTGTTGAGCGGCCGCATGGGCTGCGGCGGTTTGCAGGGATTTTTCTGCCATATCGATGCCGGTCACGTGTTCTGCGCCGCGTTTGGCCATGCTTTCCGACAAAATACCGCCGCCGCAGCCTACATCCAGCACGCGTTTGCCTGCCAATCCGGCATAGCCGTCGATATAGTCGAGGCGTAAGGGGTTGATGTCATGCAGGGGCTTGAATTCGCCGTTTTTATCCCACCATTTGTCGGCGATTTGGCTGAACTTGGCGATTTCGCCGGCATCTACGTTGTCGTGTTGATTGCTCATGGTTTGCTCCTGCATAAAATAATTCGCCTGATTTTAGCCGATTGCGCTTCAAAATAAAATGTTTCAGACGGCCTTTGCCTGTTTATCGGCCCTATTTCAACTTTCATCCGCCTGCCCATAAAAAACGCACCTTATGGCAAGGTGCGTTTCAATCGGTGCGATTTAGAATTTAGCGCCGGATTCGTTGGCCATGTAGTCAACTGCGGCTTTCACTTCATCATCGCTCAAGCTGCCGTTGCCGCCTTTGGCAGGCATGGCATTGAAGCCTTCGAGGGCGTGTTTGTGCAGAGTGTCTTTGCCTTGTTTGATGCGAGGCGCCCAGTCTTCTTTTTTGCCTACGGCAGGAGCGCCGGGAATCAAGCCGCCGTGGCATGCTTTACAGTTCGCTTCAAAAACAGCTTTGCCATCCACTTTGACGGCTTCTGCAGGTTTGGCGTCAGCGGCAGGCGCTTCGGCTTTCTCTTCAGGCTTGGCAGCTTCTTCAGGTTTAGCGGCTTCCTCTGCTTTGTCGGCAGTAGCTTCGACTTTATCGGCAGCTTCTTGAGCGGCAGATGCAGTCGCCTCGGCAGCAGAAGCAACTTCGTTTTTAACTTCAGATGCAACGGCTTGAGCAGTCTCTTGAGTCTCCTGTTTAGCCTCTTGGGAACAAGCTGTCAAACCAGCCATCATCATTACGGCAATCAGTAATTTGTTCATGTTCTGTCTTTCCTTAGTTTAGTTTAAATCACTGTTTTATATAAACAGCTTAAAAATTCTAGCATAGAAACTAATACTTTCGACCTACACTATAATAAATATTGGCATAAATCAGATTTTGTCACAAAAACAGGAAAAACATATTGACACCACACCTCTACTCAGATAGAAATCCACGCCCATTTGTCATTTGGCGTGATAATTTTCATTTTATTGTTCAATCAGTTATACTCTTGAATCTTAATGTTTCTTTTTAAATTCAATTTTTTACAAACTTTCCAGATAATACCATAAGCATTAAACCGCCTCTTATCCTAAAAAGGCCGTCTGAACCCCAATCAGGTTTCAGACGGCCTTTTTGAATCATGTTAATAAATATTTGCCGCTTGTCTATGCGAAAGACGCCAGCAGGCTTACTTGTTTATGTGGTTATCCATATCCCGACTACAATTTAATCCATTGCCGCCATTAACCTTTCGCCAATGTTTCAGCTTCCGCCCACAATCCCCGCTTCTGCTCTGCCGTCAATTTCTTAATACCGATTTCCCGTTTCAGTGCTTCGCTTTTGGAGAGGCCGTCTGAAACGATGCGCATCTCGACAGGCTTGTTCAAACGCATGTATTTCGCGCCTTCTCCTGACAAGTGCGCTGCAAATCGCTCTTGCGGACGGTTGCTGATGCCGCAATAAAACGCGCCGTTTTCGCACAAAATCAGGTAAACGCTCCAATTTTCCGCGTTCATAAATCCCCTTCCTTGGCAAAACTCTCGGTAAAAATGCGCACGGCAGCCTCGGTTTTGGCAGACTGCACACGATAAGGCGTCACCAAATAAAGGCTGATCGGCGGCAATGTCCATTCCGGCAAAACCACTGTCAGACGGCCCTGTGCAATTTTCTCCCTCACTTCGCCGTCCACCTGCAAAGACAAACCAAAACCGCTTTCGGTCAGACCGCGGACGGCGGCAAGATGCGTGCAGGCAATGCTGTCGGCGACGTCGAGAAAATAGCTTTCTTCACCGTTTTGCAAGGTGGTGCGGACAGGTAAAAAATGCAGCCAGCGGTGCGCATGAAGCTGAGAGGGATGGGTAATGGGCGGATGCCGGTTGAGATAATCGGGCGCGGCGCAAATCATATACGGCCACGTCACGAGATGGCGCGCAACCAGGTTGGGATCGTCTAAAGCGCGGTCGCCGCCACGTATGGCGATGTCGGTCTGATTGTGTTGCAGGTCGTCCAAAGTATCGCTGAAATTGAGGACGGGGCGGATTTTTGGGAACTCGGTTTGCAATCTTGCAAACGCCGTCTGAAAAGCACGGGATTCGATGACGGTAGAAGTCAGGGAAATACGCAATTCGCCGACGGGTTCGGTTTTCAGATTGTCGATAACGGTACGCGTATCGGCAAGCGTGGCGGAAAGGCGGCGGCAGTATTCGCCCAAAGCGCGACCGGCATCGGTCGGCGAAAGGCTGCGCGTGCTGCGGTTTAACAGCTTGATGCCGTGCAGGGCTTCGAGGCGGTTGATGTGCTGGCTGACGGCAGACGGGGTCATGCCCAGCGCGGCAGCGGCGGCGTTCATGCTGCCGTGTTCGAGGACGGTAGCGAAAACAAGCAGGGGTTTGATGTCTTGCATTTGGAAATAATTGTTTAGTTCAACTTCACAATAATAACAGTAAATCAGGGATTATCAAGCGTTTCAGACGGCCTTACAATGCACTCATCTAATTAATCACATCCCAACAAGGAGTCAAACATGAAAATCGCAGTTATCGGTGCAACTGGTTATGTCGGCAACGCAGTCGTTCAAGAATTGGCAGACCGCGGTCATGAAGTGACCGCTTTCGCTCGCAACACAGACAAAGTTTTCCAAGCGCAAAATGTTGCCGCAGTCTCTGCAGATGTCAACGCAGCAGATTTTGCCGACAAACTGGTCGGTTTTGATGCCGTAGTCAGCGCCTTCAACCCGGGCTGGACCAATCCCAACATCGGCGCGGATTTCACGCGCGGCGCAAACAGCATCGTCGAAGCGGCAAAAGCAGCGCAGGTGCCTTATTTGTTGATCGTCGGCGGCGCGGGCAGCCTGTATGTGGCACCCGGTTTGCAAGTTATCGATACGCCCGACTTCCCGAAAGAAATTTTCGACGGCGCCAATGCCGCACGCCATCTCTTGGCAGAACTCCTGCCGCGCCGCGACGTGAACTGGTCTTTCGTTTCCCCTCCGGCACGACTGGGCGCGGACGGCGGTTTCAGCGAAGACAAAACTGGCAAATACCGCTTGGGCAAAGACAATTTGCTGATGGACGGTGAAATTCCGGCAGGCATCAGCGTGGCCGATTTGGCAGTCGCCATCGCCGACGATGTGGAAACAAAGCGCATTTGTTTGAACGCTTTACCGTTGCCGCTGTTTAATCGTCTTAATTTAAAGGCCGTCTGAAACCCAGAGTTTCAGACGGCCTTTTCATATTCGGATCGATAGAAATAAATATTTTATTACAATTTTGCTATAGCAAACATAACTAACTTTCGATATTTCAAGGCTTCCAACCTCGTCAGTCCCACCTGCGTGGAAATGACAGCAATAGGTAAGCTGCGTATCGAAAATAAAGTAATTTGGCTATATCAAACCAAAACCACCATTTCCACCCGCCTCAAACGACAGGCGGTTTTAATTCAATTTGATTTTCGAGCCCCACCAATTTCGTTATCTATAAAATCATTGAATTGTTGACGGAACTCCATTGGTCGGGCGATATAAGGAATCGGAGCATGACTGCCGCCCGTCCCCCTGATCACTATGGAGCCATAATTGAAAATCCTGCCCCAAAAACCTTGGATTACAGAAAGACTTTCAGCGCGATCGATATTTAATTCGATTGTTTGCCGACGGATAAAGCCAGCTTTGGCGATCAGTCTTTTATTGGTCAATGCAAGCTCCGTTGTCATGACATTCAGCACAGCCACAATAATAAACAATATGCCGATTATTCCAATAATTGGAGAATCTCTCTTATCAACAGTGCAAACAATGCACCAAATACCAATCGTCCGAATTGGGACAGCCACGATACTTGCGCTTTATAAACAATACGTTCATTCTGCCCTAAAGAGTTTTCAATATAACTTGCCATTTGACGTTCTCCACATTAGGTATTTTCCAAAAATACGGATTATAATCCGTGGATAAATAAGCGTCAAAATTGGATATTTTGAGATTTGTGAAGACAAATCTCATGAGTAAAATCAGTGTTTTGATAGGTATAAAAATCCGAGAAATCCGCAAACAGTCCAATATCAACCAAGAAAGCTTAGCCTTACTTGCCGATATAGACAGAAGCTATATGGGTAGAATAGAAAGGGGGGAGGTCAACATAACGGTTGATAAACTATATCAACTGTCTTCTGCTTTAAACTGTTCCGTACACGACTTACTACCGGATGATTTGGAAATTAAAAATACTTGAACCGTTCAAGTAGTACGCCCACATTGCCAATCTGCTAAAAAGGTCGTCTGAAACCCCAAAACCCAAAGTTTCAGACGGCCTTTTGCTATAATACGCACATTAAATTTATCTATACGCGAGTTCTCATGTCCGCAACCCAACCCACCATCGCCGCCATCGCCACCGCACCCGGGACGCGGCGGAGTCGGCGTGATCCGTCTTTCCGGCAAAAACCTGCTGCCTTTGGCGCAAACCCTCAGCGGCGGCAAAACGCCCAAAGCCGCGCACCGCGCTTTACACCGACTTTCTCGGCGGCGACGGGCAGCCGATAGACAACGGCATCCTGCTCTACTTCGCCGCGCCAGCCAGCTTTACCGGTGAAGATGTGATTGAGTTGCAGGGACACGGCGGCCCCGTCGTAATGGACATGCTGCTTTCGCGCTGCCTCGAACTGGGCGCGCGCATGGCGGAGCCGGGCGAATTTACCAAACGCGCCTTCCTCAACAACAAACTCGACCTAGCCCAAGCCGAAAGCGTCGCCGACCTCATCGACGCCTCCAGCAAGTCCGCCGCACGCATGGCGTTGCGTTCGCTCAAAGGTGCGTTTTCCCAACACATACACGAACTGGTGGACGACCTTATTACTTTGCGGATGTTGGTCGAAGCCACGCTGGACTTCCCCGAAGAAGACATCGACTTTCTCGAAGCCGCCGACGCGCGCGGCAAGCTCCAAGCCCTGCAAGGCCGTCTGAAAACCGTCCTCGCCAGCGCGGAACAAGGCGCAATTTTGCGCGAAGGCATGAACGTCGTCCTCGTCGGCGCACCCAACGTCGGCAAATCCAGCCTGCTCAACGCCTTGGCGGGCGACGACATCGCCATCGTAACCGACATCGCCGGCACCACCCGCGACACCGTGCGCGAACAAATCACCCTCGACGGCGTGCCCGTCCACATCATTGACACCGCAGGCCTGCGCGAAACCGACGACGTGGTCGAACAAATCGGCATCGAGCGCAGCCACAAAGCCGTCTCCGAAGCCGATGTCGCCTTGATTCTGATTGACCCGCGCGAAGGCGTGAACGCCAAAACCCAAGCCATTTTGAACAGCCTGCCCGAGGGTTTGAAAAAAATCGAAATCCACAACAAAGCCGACCTGACCGGCGAACCCTGTCGCCGTCCGTTCAGACGGCCTCACGCAAACCGGCGCGGAAAGCGTCATCAGCCTGTCCGCCAAAAACCGGCGCAGGCCTCGATTTGCTCAAACACGCCCTGTTGCAGGAAGTCGGCTGGCAGGGCGAAAGCGAAAGCCTGTTCCTCGCCCGCAGCCGCCACCTCAACGCCCTGCACGAAGCCGAAGCCGAGCTGGAAAACGCAGCCCTCTGCAACAACAACCAAATCGAGCTTTTCGCCGAACACCTGCGCCTCGCCCAAAACGCGTGCAGCGAAATCACCGGCGAATTTACCGCCGACGATTTGCTGGGCGTGATTTTCTCGCGCTTCTGTATCGGCAAATAAAACGGTTTGCCATCAAATACAAAGGCCGTCTGAATGTTCAGACGGCCTTTTTATCACCAAAACAAGCTTAATTTCACTTGCGTTTATTTATTGGCAGCTTCTGCCATATTTTTTGCGATTTTGGTTGCGCCAACTGTCAAACCAGACATGCCGATCAAAGAAGCTGCAGCCAATTTGATTAATGTTTTCATTTTAACTCTTTTCTGTGTATTTAAGGGTGTGTTGTGTATTTTTTTATTTATCGGCATCAGCCATATTGTGGGCGATATTGGTTGCACCGACGGTCAGGCCGGACATACCGATTAAAGAGGCGGCTGCCAGTTTGATTAAAGTTTTCATTGTTTGTCTCACTTTCTTGTCTGTCGGCCGAAAAACAGCCTAAGTTGCGTTTCCTGAAGTATTGTAATCAATTCGTTTATAATTGAATTATTTGTGTACTACCGTTTCAATATTATAGGCGACGCCGAGGGCGGAGGCTGGTATCCCCTGACATACCGATTAAAGAAGCGGCGGCAAGCGTTATTAAATATCCCATTTTAAGTAGTCCTTTTTCATAGATACAAAAATGTTATTTAACAACATACACATTTTTTTCGCCGGCATCCGCGCTGCCGACAGGACGAATCATACCGTGTTAATCGTTAATTAATACAACTTTTTCCGTAAAGATAAAATACTAAAAAAATATACATAATGATGATTTTAGTTAATTTATATTTTTGTTTTTGGAAAATGACATCGATGTCTTCTTCAATGACACCAATGTCTTGATTACATACGCACTACAAACGTGTCTTTCATTTCCCCCATAAAATCCCTCGCTTTTTTTGTTGCAAAATTGCACTCTAAATTAAAATATATTTTAAAAATTCAAATATGTTTATGAATTTATATTTTTTTACAACAAAAATATTCAATTAGTCAAAAACCAATACCTTTGATAGCTTCTTTTAAAGAAAAACACACGTTTCTAGCGCATATCCGACCATAAAATGCGTTGCAAATATATGATATAGTGAAACATTCCGCGTATTGACTATTTCCAGCATGAACACCACCCTAATCTTGACCGGCGCGGCCGCATTTTTTATCGGCGCGCTGTTTGCTTGGCTGATAACACGCTACCAAGCCCAAAGCCGACACTTTATTGTTTTGCAAGAATTGGCCGAAAGCCGCCGCCTGCATGAGTTTGCCGAACAGGTGCAGGCTCAAACTGCGGCGGACTTGGCGCAAAGCCGCCATACCGTGCAGGAATTGCAAGACGAATTGCAGGAGACGGGCAACCGCTTTGCCGCAGCCGAAAAACAGATTGCCTATCTGCAAGATTGCGAGGCCGAAGCCGAAGCTTTAAAACACGAATGTGCAAAATGGCAACAAAGCGCGCAAAACCTGCAAATCAACAATGAGCGATTAAACACGCAGCTGGTTCAAGAACAGGCCTTGAGTGCGGATAAAAATACGCTTTTGCAACAACAAGAAATGGAAAAAGGCCGTCTGAAACAAGACTACGACACGCTTTTAGAGCAAGACCATGCGCTGCAAGTCCAAAACGAACGCCTCTCCACACAACTGACCCAAGAAAAAGCCAATATCGACGACAAAAACAGCCTTTTACAGCAACAGGAAGCCGAAAAAGGCCGTCTGAAACAAGAATACGCCACCCTTTTGGAGCAAAACCACGCGCTTCAAGTCCAAAACGAGCGCCTCAACACCCAATCAGAAAAAGACCGTCAGGCTGCCGAAGAAAAACTGGCCCTGCTGGCAGATGCGCGTAAAAACCTGAGCGACCAGTTCCAAAACCTCGCCAACACAATTTTGGAAGAGAAAAGCCGCCGCTTTACCGAGCAAAACCACGACCATCTCCAGCAACTGCTCAATCCGCTCAACGAACGCATACACGGCTTCAGCGAGCTGGTTCAGCAGACTTATGAAAAAGAAGCCAAAGAACGCCTGACCATCGAAAACGAGCTCAAACGCCTGCAAACCCTCAACACCCAGCTCCACCACGATGCTAAAGCGCTGACCACCGCACTGACCGGCACGCAAAACAAGACCCAAGGCAACTGGGGCGAGATGATTTTGGAAAGCGTATTGGAAAACTCCGGCCTGCAAAAAGGCCGCGAATACATCGTCCAAGCTTCCAGCGTCCGCCACGAAGCAGACGGCACTCAACGCCGCCTCCAGCCCGACGTCCTCATCAATCTGCCCGACAACAAACAAATCGTCATCGACTCCAAAGTATCGCTGACCGCCTACGTCCGCTATACGCAAAGCACCGGTGCAGAAGCAGAACGCGAGCTTGCCAACCACGTCGCCAGTATCCGCGCCCACATCAAAAGCTTGGCCGCGAAGGATTACACCGACCTTGAGGGCGTCAAAACGTTGGACTTCGTCTTTATGTTCGTCCCTGTCGAACCGGCCTACCTCCTCGCCCTGCAACACGATCCAAACCTCTTCCAAGAGTGTTTCGACAAACGCATCATGCTGACCGGCCCCAGTACCCTGCTCGCCACCCTGCGCACCGTTGCCAACATCTGGCGCAATGAGCAGCAAAACCAAAACGCGCTGGCAATTGCCGAGGCAGGCAGCAAACTCTATGACAAATTTGTCGGCTTTGTCGAAAGCATGGACGGCATCAATAAAGCGCTCGGTCAGGCTCAATCCCAGTTTCAGACGGCCTATGGCCGCTTGGTTTCCGGCAGGGGCAACCTCATCAGCAGTACCGAAAAACTGCGCAAATTAGGCATCAAAGCCGGCAAACAGCTGCAACGCGATTTAGTAGAAAAAGCCATGTCGGAAAACGAAGACCACGCAGCCTTACCGACCGCACAAGACCAAGAAAATGACTGATAAAAGTTTAAGACATTGCAAATAAAGGGAATTTAACCAATGAGCAACATCACCATCGTCCTTGCCGCCGATACCGGCTATGCCGAGCAGGTTCATACCCTGATGAAGTCCATCTGTACCCACAACACAAATGTCGATTTCTACCTCATGCACAATACCTTCAGGCGGGAATGGATCGACTATACCAACCAAAAGCTCGCGGCCAGCGGCAACCGCCTGAATGACGTCAAAATCGAAGTCGACTTCAGCCAATATCGCCGCTTGTCCCATATTTCAGATGCTGCATTTTTCCGCCTGATGATGCAACATCTACCTGTCGACCGCGCCCTGTATCTTGACAGCGATATGGTGGTTACCCAATCCTTACACGATTTGTTCAACCTCGATATGCGCGGTTATCCCGTTGCGGCGGTACAAGATTCCTTTCTTGCCCGTACCGAATGGAATCACCCGACCGGCCTGCACACCACGCCCTATTTCAATTCCGGTATGCTGTTGGTCGACCTGGCGCAATGGCGGGAACACAATATCGCGGCGCAACTGCTGCAAAACCGCTGCCTGCCCATCGACGAAGCCGTTCCCTACGGCGACCAATGCTTTCTAAACACCGTATTTCAAAAAAACTGGCTGCAATTAGAAGAATCTTGGAACTTCCAAACCGGCACAGTCGAATACTTTCCAAAAACGAAACCTCAGCGAAGTATTCCCCAAACCCGACACCGTCCCGCCAGTTATCCACTACACCACACGTGCCAAACCGTGGTTGTGCGATTACGGCGAGATTCCTTTTATCGAAGTCTATTGGCAATACTATTGCGCCGACTGGCCGAAAGCGTAATTTCAGGCAGGAATTTTCGTTCCCTTCTATTATCTTTAAACAACCCATCATCAAAAACAAAAGGCCGTCTGAAATCGTTTCAGACGGCCTTTATGCCATAAAAAAACAGGCAGAACATTCTGCCTGTTTTGTGTTCACACCCGACCGTAAAGCAGGCTTTGCCACTCATCCTCGGTCAGCGTCATCGTTATCCGATTAGATACCGCGCAACAATTCGTTCACGCTGGTTTTCGCACGGGTTTGTGCGTCCACGCGTTTAACGATAACCGCGCAGTAGAGGCTGTGGCTGCCGTCTTTGGAAGGCATGCTGCCGGATACGACAACCGAACCAGCCGGTACGCGGCCTTGATAGATTTCACCGGTAGTACGGTCAAAGATTTAGTAGATTGACCGATGAACACGCCCATAGAAATCACGCTGCCTTCTTCGACAATCACGCCTTCAACAATTTCAGAACGCGCACCAATGAAGCAGTTGTCTTCAATAATGGTCGGGCTGGCTTGCAGAGGCTCGAGTACGCCGCCGATGCCGACGCCGCCGCTCAAGTGCACGTTTTTACCGATTTGCGCGCAAGAGCCGACAGTCGCCCAAGTATCGACCATCGCTCCTTCGTCGACATATGCGCCGATATTGACATAAGAAGGCATCAACACGACATTTTTCGCCACAAAGCTGCCGCGGCGGGCAACCGCACCCGGAACTGCGCGAAAACCTGCGCTGCGGAATTCGTCTTCAGACCAATCGGCAAACTTAGTCGGCACTTTGTCGAAGTATTTGTTCACACCGTCGTTGAGGATTTCATTGTCCTGAATGCGGAAAGACAGCAATACGGCTTTTTTCGCCCATTCGTTGACTTTCCATTCGCCCACACCCAAACGCTCGGCAACGCGCAGTTTGCCGGAGTCGAGTTGGCGGATGGTTTCCAAAACCGCTTCACGCACTTCTGGGGTAACGGTATTCGGATTGATTTCGGCACGGTTTTCAAAAGCCGTTTCAATGATGTTTTGCAAAGACATGTTGATTCCTTCAAGAGATCAGGGCCGTCTGAAACCTATTCAGGCCACCCTATTACAAATATTTAACTCGTTATTTTGCCATGTAAAAGCGATTTCGTCAGCTATTAACATGATTAGCGCCGAGCGTTACACGGCCGGATTTCGGCTAAGCCAAGATTTTCAGACGGCCTGTTCAAGTGAATTGAATCGCATTTATTTTTTAACTAATTTTCCAGCTACGATATGCAAGCTGTCCATTCTGCCGACACGCCGTGCCGATAAATCAATCTTCGCCGCCAATCTTTTGCAGAAGATTTTCAGCCACCACGCCGCATTCGATATTCCGCTTTAACGGTTTCGCGTTCAAATCCTTCAAGGCCGTCTGAAAGTCGGCAAAATCCATCAACTGCGAACCGAAACGGCGCATATGTTCGGTATCCTGCTGACAGTCTATCAGCGCAACGCCCAAATCCGCCAAAAACGGTACGGCGCGGGCAAACGCAATCTTGGACGCATCGGGACGCAAGGCAAACATCGACTCGCCATAAAACACGCAGCCGATTTGCACGCCGTAAAACCCGCCTGCCAACTGCATTTCGCCTTGTTCATCCGGCAGCCAGCATTCAAACGAATGCGCATGCCCCTGATGGTGCAGCTTCAAATAGGCCGTCTGAAACGCAGGTTCTATCCACGTTCCGTCCTGTTCCGGACGCGGCACATTGGCGCAATGGGCAATCACTTTTTCAAAACAACGGTTGACCGTTACCCGATACGGCTTGTGGCGCAAAGTTTTGGCTAGTGATCGACCGATATGCAGGCTTTCCGGCACAATCACGGCTCGCGGCGCAACCGCATACCAGAAAAACCAACCGTCGCGGCTAAACCACGGAAAAATCCCCTGCCCATACGCCGACAACAGCCGCCCCGTATCCAAATCGCCGCTGACGCCGACCAAGCCGTCGCATTCTGCCAAAGCATAAGACGGGTCGGGGAAACGATAATCCCGTGGCGCAAGAAAAGGAATCTTCATCGTAAAGCCCATAAAGTTTCAGACGGCCTCAAGCTGAAAATGCCCGAGGCCGTCTGAAAAATCAACATACAAACTGCTTAACGTTTGGTTTTGGTTTGGCATTCGCCGCATACGCCGTACATATACAGCGCGTGGTCGACGATGCGGTAGCCGTTTTCTTCGGCGATTTTGTCTTGCAGCGCTTCGATTTCCGGATTGTGGAATTCGGTTACTTCGCCGCATTTCACGCAGACGATGTGGTCGTGGTGATCGCCTTTGTCCAATTCGTAAACCGCTTTGCCGGTTTCAAAATGGTGGCGTTGCAAAATGCCGGCCTGTTCAAACTGGGTCAGCACACGGTAAATCGTCGCCACGCCGATTTCCACACCCTCTTCCAACAGGATACGGTACACATCTTCCGCACTCAAATGCTCCTCGGCATGAGTCTCGAACAAGTCCAAAATTTTCAAACGTGGACCCGTAACTTTCAAACCGCTGTCTTTCAATTGCGCAATGTTGCTGAATTTTTCCATAATATTCAATATCCCTGTAAGGTAATAACCGTTATAATACGCACTTTCCGCCCGTTTGCCCACTATTGGGCCGTTAAAGGGCGGCAATCTGCCGCCGGTCTTGCAATTGAAAATCGGCGAAAAGAAAAATTAAGAAGATGATTATCGTTTGCTTTTTAAAAATATTCAAGCGATGATAAACATCTTTCCCGAAATGACACAGAAAGGTAAGCCCGTGAATAAAGCCTTATGCCTTGCCATCGCCGCTATTTAGGTCTGGCCTCATGCAGTGCCGAGCGCGTATCCAACTTTCCATCCTACAAACTCAAAATCATTCAAGGTAACGAGCTCAATCCCCGCGCCGTGGTTTCCCTGCGCCAAGGCATGACCCGCGACCAAGTCCAACTGCTGCTCGGTACGCCGCTCCTGCGCGACGCCTTCCATGCCGACCGCTGGGATTACACTTTCAACACCAGCCGCAACGGCATCATCAAAGAACAAAGCAACCTGACCCTGTACTTTGAAAACGACGTCCTCGCACGCGCCGAAGGCGATGCCATTCAAAAATCCATCGAAGCGGTTCAGGCCGGACAAAACGTCGTTCCGACCACCGAAACCAACGCGAAATAAGGAAGCCCCATGAGCGCATTGAAAATCGCCATTGCCGGCGTCAACGGCCGCATGGGTCGCGTTTTGGTTGAAGCGGTCAACAACCATCCCGATGCCGTCCTCTCTGGCGCACTCGAGCATTCCGGTTCGGAAGTATTGGGTTTGGATGCAGGCTTCGCCTCCGGCCTCAAAACCGGCGTTACCATTTCAGACGACGTGGATGCCGTACTGGCTCAAAGCGATGTCCTCATCGACTTTACCCGTCCCGAGCCAACCCTGAAACACCTGCAAAAATGCGTGGAAAAAGGCGTCAACATCATCATCGGCACGACCGGTTTTGACGACGCAGGCAAAGCCGCCATCCAAGCCGCAGGCGAAAAAACAGGCGTTGTCTTCGCAGCCAACTTCAGCGTCGGCGTCAACCTGACCTTCCACATCCTCGACACCGTCGCCCGCGTGTTAAACGAAGGCTACGACATCGAAATCATCGAAGGCCACCACCGCCACAAAGTCGATGCCCCAAGCGGCACCGCGTTGCGCATGGGTGAAGTCATTGCCGACGCACTCGGCCGCGACCTCAAAGAATGCGCCGTTTACTGCCGCGAAGGCCACACCGGCCCGCGCGATCCGTCCACCATCGGTTTTGCCACCGTCCGCGCAGGCGACATCGTCGGCGACCACACCGCCCTCTTCGCCACCGACGGCGAGCGCGTGGAAATCACCCACAAAGCCAGCAGTCGCATGACTTTTGCCGCCGGTGCCGTACGCGCCGCAGTTTGGGCAAACGGCAAAAAAGGCCTGTACGATATGCAAGACGTACTGGGTTTGAAAAACCGATAAACCCGCATCATCAGGTTTCATACCTTACAAGGCCGTCTGAAAGCACAACGTCGATTTTCAGACGGCCTTATTAAAAAGAAAGCCCCACCATGTCCTATCAACAAATCACCATCAACGTCAACGATGCCGTCGCCGAACGCCTTGCCGACGCGCTGATGGAACACGGCGCATTGTCCGCCGCCATTGAAGATGCCTACGCCGGTACAGAAAACGAGCAGGCCATTTTCGGCGAGCCGGGCATGCCGACCGAGCAAATCTGGCAACAAAGCAAAGTCATCGCCCTTTTCGGCGAAAGCGACGACGCCGCTTCCATTATCGAAGCCGCCGCGCAGGAATGCGGTTTGAACGATTTGAAATACACCGGCGAAATCCTTGAAGATCAAGACTGGGTGCGCCTGACCCAAGCGCAATTCGACCCGATTCAAATTTCCGACCGCCTGTGGATTACCCCGTCTTGGCACGAAGCGCCCAACGGCGACGCCGTCAACCTGCAACTCGACCCGGGCCTTGCCTTCGGCACCGGCAGCCATCCGACCACACGCCTCTGCCTCAAATGGCTGGATACGCAGCTCAAAGGCGGCGAAAGCGTATTGGACTACGGCTGCGGCTCCGGCATTTTGGCCATTGCCGCCCTCAAACTCGGTGCAGGCTCCGCCATCGGCGTAGACATTGACGAACAAGCCATCCGCGCCAGCAAAGACAATGCCGCGCAAAACAACGTCGACGCGCAGTTCTACCTGCCGGACGGCCTGCCGCAAGGCCAATTTGATGTCGTTGTCGCCAACATTCTGGCAAACCCGCTGCGTATGCTCGGCGAAATGCTTGCCGCGCGTACCAACAAGGCGGCCGCATTGTTTTATCCGGCCTTTTGGACGAACAAGTCGAAGAACTCAGCGGCATTTACAGCCAATGGTTCGACATCGAGCCTGCCGAAATCGAAGAAGGCTGGGCGCGATTGAGCGGCGTCAAACGCTAAACCTGTTTTCCGATACAAAGGCCGTCTGAAATTTAATCTTTCAGACGGCCTTTTTGCACTTAAAACGCTGAATATTCCAGCAAAATCAGGTATAATTGCCTATTATTTTGACCTTTCGGAACACATCCGCCGCGCCCGTTTGACATTTCATTGCGCGCACGGAAAAATTCCTTGAAATTCAGCAAGAAAAGACCATGACTGACCAAAAACACGAAGAATACGGCGCCGACAGCATACAAGTGCTGGAAGGCTTGGAAGCGGTACGCAAACGCCCCGGTATGTATATCGGCGACACGCAGGACGGCAGCGGCCTGCACCACATGGTGTTCGAGGTGCTCGACAACGCCATTGACGAAGCGCTCGCCGGACATTGCGACAAAATCACCGTAACCATCCATGCCGACAATTCCGTCAGCGTGGCCGACAACGGCCGCGGTATGCCGACCGGCATCCACCCGAAAGAAGGCCGCTCCGCCGCCGAAGTCATCATGACCGTATTGCACGCAGGCGGCAAATTCGACAACAACAGCTACAAAATTTCCGGCGGCCTGCACGGCGTGGGCGTATCCGTCGTCAACGCACTGTCCGACTGGGTAACGCTGACCATCTACCGCGACGGCAAAGAACACTTCGTCCGCTTCGTACGCGGCGAAGCCGAAGAGCCGTTGAAGGTTGTCGGCGATTCCGACAAAAAAGGTACAACCGTACGCTTCCTCGCCAGCAGCGAAACCTTCGGCAATGTCGAATACAGCTTCGACACCCTTGCCAAACGTATCCGCGAACTTTCCTTCCTCAATAACGGCGTAGACATTGAACTGATCGACGAACGCGACGGCAGACACGAAAGCTTCGCCCTCTCCGGCGGCGTGGCCGGCTTCGTGCAATACATGAACCGCAAAAAAACGCCGTTGCACGAAAATCTTCTACGCGTTCGGCGAAAAAGACGGCATGAGCGTGGAATGCGCGATGCAATGGAACGACAGCTACCAAGAAAGCGTGCAATGTTTCACCAACAACATTCCGCAACGCGACGGCGGTACGCACTTGACCGCGCTGCGCCAAGTGATGACCCGCACCATCAACAACTATATCGAAGCCAACGAAGTAGCCAAAAAAGCCAAAGTGGAAACCGCCGGCGACGATATGCGTGAAGGCCTGACCTGCGTTTTGTCCGTCAAACTGCCCGACCCGAAATTCTCATCGCAAACCAAAGACAAACTGGTTTCCAGCGAAATCGGCCCCGTCGTCAACGAAGTCATCAACCAATCCTTGACCGACTTCCTTGAAGAAAACCCGACCGAAGCCAAAATCATCACCAGCAAAATCGTCGATGCCGCACGCGCGCGCGAAGCCGCCCGCAAAGCACGCGAAATTACCCGCCGCAAAGGCGTAATGGACGGTTTGGGCCTGCCAGGCAAACTTGCCGACTGCCAAGAAAAAGACCCTGCACTGTCCGAACTCTACCTCGTCGAGGGCGACTCCGCAGGTGGCTCCGCCATGCAAGGCCGCGACCGCAAATTCCAAGCGATTTTGCCGCTCAAAGGTAAAATTTTGAACGTCGAAAAAGCACGTTTTGAAAAAATGCTGGCCAGCCAAGAAGTCGCCACGCTGATTACCGCTTTGGGCGCAGGCATCGGAAAAGAAGAATTCAATGCCGAAAAACTGCGCTACCACCGCATCATCATCATGACCGATGCCGACGTGGACGGCGCGCACATCCGCACCCTGCTCCTGACCTTCTTCTACCGCCAAATGCCCGAGCTGGTCGAACGCGGCTACATCTACATCGCCCAACCGCCTTTGTACAAAGCCAAATACGGCAAACAAGAGCGCTATCTCAAAGACGAATTGGAAAAAGACCAATGGCTGCTCGGTTTGGCCTTGGAAAAAGCCAAAATCGTTTCAGACGGCCGCACCATCGAAGGCGAAGAGCTTGCCGATACCGCCAAACAATTCCTGTTGGCCAAAACCGTCATCGAGCAAGAAAGCCGCATCATTGACGAACTCGTCCTGCATGCCATGTTGCACGCATCGCCGGTCGACCTCAGCACGGCAGAAAGCGCAGACCGCGCCGTTGCCGAATTGAGCGGCCTCTTGGACGAAAAAGAAGTCGCACTCGAACGCATCGAAGGCCACGAAGGACACCAGTTCATCAAAATCACACGCAAGCTGCACGGCAATGTGATGGTGAGCTACCTCGAGCCTAAGTTCCTCAACAGCAAAGCCTATCAAACCCTTACCCAAACCGCCGCCGCACTCAAAGGCATGGTCGGCAAAGGGGCGAAGCTCTACAAAGGCGACAACGAATACGACATCGACAGCTTTGAAGCCGCTTTGGACATCTTGATGAGCGTTGCCCAAAAAGGCATGTCCATCCAACGATACAAAGGTTTGGGCGAGATGAATCCGGAACAACTTTGGGAAACCACGATGGATCCTACCGTCCGCCGCCTCCTGAAAGTCCGCATCGAAGACGCCATCGCCGCCGACGAAGTGTTCGTCACCCTGATGGGCGACGAAGTCGAACCGCGCCGCGCCTTCATCGAAAACAACGCCCTGCTGGCACAAAACATCGACGCCTAAGCATGGAAAGATAAAAGGCCGTCTGAAAAACGATTTTCAGACGGCCTTTTTGTTTTTTTATTTTATTCACAATATTCTTTTTATAATCCAAAGTCCAATAACTTTTTGTGTTTACTTTCAAGCAAATCATGAACAAATTGCGGTTCTATTTCTAATAATGATTTTACAGTATCATGGATTTCCCAATACCGTTTACTTGGATAGTCAATAATATGCTGTAGATACTCCTTAATGAGCGGCACATACTCTATAAACTGCATTTTCGTGACCAGCCAAAACAACTCACTAATAGAAAAATCTGCTGATGATGCTTTACGAATAATTCTAGCCACAGGAGGAAAGATTTTCTGACGTGCATCATCACCTTTTTGCTGACTCTGATCTGCTTTAGATGCCCAGTAACTGATAAAAGCAGACAAGATATGCCGATCTGTATCATCATAACCATGTAAACGATGATCAATCATTCCCTCTGTCTCCCCTTTCTCAAACATCAAAACCAAAGTATCAAAGCCTTCATCAATACCCCAATGAGTAAGCAGGCGTGCTGAATCAAATTGCAATACCTCATTTTCATTGGATAGCAATTCGATTAATCCATCTATTCTCTCTTGCGGCACATCCTCTAAGTCAAGCTCTTCTGGAATCGTCGTATAGTCCACATTTTCCGGTATGCTATACAGCAAAAAATCTATTTTTTTCTCATCCATTAATTTAACCCTTAGGCAACTTACTTCAGCCGCATATTTTAATAGAGCGTTTCAACTGATTTGGATGCTGGACAATCCCAAATAACCGGTTTGAAACGCTCCAATCCGCTTCCGATTTATTCCGCTTTTCCCAAAATCATCGCATCCCCATAGCTGAAAAAGCGGTATTCCTGTTCCACCGCATGACGGTAAACGCTGCGGATATGCTCCATGCCCGAAAACGCGCTGACGAGCATCAGCAAGGTTGATTTGGGCAGGTGGAAATTGGTAATCAATCGGTCGGCAACATTGAAGCGGTAGCCCGGCGTAATGAAAATATCGGTATCGCCGCGACCGGCTTTCAGACGGCCTGTTTCGCGTGCGGCGGATTCCAAGGCGCGCATGGAGGTTGTGCCCACTGCCCACACTTTATTGCCGCGCGCTTTGGCGGCTTCAACGGCGGCAACGGTCTCGGCCGGTACGTCAAACCACTCGTTGTGCATTTTGTGTTCTTCAATTTTATCGACGCGCACGGGTTGGAATGTGCCGGCACCGACGTGCAGGGTTACTTCTGCGGTTTCTACGCCTTTGGCTTTCAGATGGCCCAACAACTCATCAGTAAAGTGCAAACCTGCCGTCGGCGCTGCCACTGCGCCTTGATATTTGGCGTACACGGTCTGATAGCGGCTGTCGTCTTCATCATCGGCCGCGCGTTCGATATAAGGGGGCAAGGGCAGATGGCCGTTTTGCTCCAAAAGTTCGTAAACGGTTTGCTCGCCTTCAAATTTCAGGCAAAACAATTCTTCCGCACGCTCCATCATGACGGCGCGGATATCGCCTTCAAAAATCAATTCTGTACCCGGTTTCGGCGATTTGGACGAACGGATATGCGCCAATGCGGTATGCGCGTCCAATACCCGTTCAATCAGGGCTTCGATTTTGCCACCGCTGGCTTTTTGGCCGAACAGGCGTGCCTTCATCACTTTGGTATTGTTAAACACCAGCACATCGCCCGGTGCGACATAATCGGGTAAATCGCCGAAATATTGGTCTTCAATCGGCAATGTCGGCAAGGCAACCAAAAGCCTGCTGCTGCCGCGCACTTCCGGAGGATGCTGGGCAATCAGTTTTTCGGGCAATTCAAAATCAAAATCGGAAATATCCATTGTCGTGCATACTTTAAAAAAACAGGCGCCATTATACGCGCAAAGTTGGTTTTCAGACGGCATGTTTTGTCGAAAAACCAATAAATTAGAATAAACGCTCTTAGGGGAAAATCACCTTTTAACGAAAATCAGCGTTCCTTTCCTTTTTTCGCCGAAAAACGCCTTTTTTCTATCTTTTACTGGACATTTACCGACAAGTTCGGGAAAATAACCAGATTCATTTCTCAGGCTCCGCCCTGTTCCGACATTATTTAAACGCCGGATGGCAAACCTGCCTTCCGACGTCTCAGGAAATCATCTAAAACCACAGCGGCGCATACCCAATATGCACTTTATGCCGCGCTAAAAAGGAAAAGCAATGGATTTGCGTAAATTAAAAAAACTGATTGATTTGGTCGAAGAATCAGGCATTGCAGAAATTGAAGTTACCGAAGGCGAAGAAAAAGTCCGCATTACGCGTACCACTGCCGCCGCAGCTCCTATTTATGCTGCTCCGGCACCTGCCGCAGCCGCTCCGGTTGCCGCCCCTGCCGCTGCTCCGACGGCAGCCGCTCCAGCCGCCGCCCCTGCCGCTCGCGATTTGTCCAACGCACAAAAATCGCCTATGGTCGGTACGTTCTACCGCGCCCCCGGCCCGAACGCCGCTGCTTTTGTCGAAGTCGGCCAACAGGTTAAAGCCGGCGATACTTTGTGCATCATCGAAGCCATGAAGCTGATGAACGAAATCGAAGCCGAGAAATCCGGTGTCGTCAAAGAAATTCTGGTTGAAAACGGTACTCCGGTCGAATACGGCGAGCCGCTCTTCATCATTGAATAATCCGTTTTTTCAGACGGCCTTTAGCTTTAAGGCCGTCTGAAATTCCTTTTTCTGTTCATTAAGGACAAACCATGCGTCTGATTTTGGCTATTTTCTTGCCATGGCTGCAATTTTTCACCATCGGCCGTCCGTTTGCAGGCATCATCTGTCTGATTCTGCAATGTACGCTGGTCGGCTGGATACCGGCAGCCATGTGGTCGGTTTACGCCTTGAGCCAATACAAAACCGACCAAAAAATCCGCAACGCATTAGGCGGCCGCTGAGGCCGTCTGAACCATCCGGAAAGATTATCATGCTGAAAAAAGTATTGATCGCCAACCGGGGCGAAATCGCCCTGCGCGTCCTGCGTGCCTGCCGTGAAATGGGCATCGCCACCGTCGCCGTCCATTCCGAAGCCGACAAAGACAGCCTGCACGTCAAACTCGCCGACGAATCCGTGTGCATCGGCCCTGCCGCATCCGCACAAAGCTACCTCAACATTCCCGCCCTCATTGCAGCCGCCGAAGTAACCGAAGCCGACGGCATCCACCCCGGCTACGGCTTCCTCGCCGAAAACGCCAATTTTGCCGAACAAGTCGAACAATCCGGCTTTGTCTTCATCGGCCCTAAAGCCGACACCATCCGTCTGATGGGCGACAAAGTATCCGCCAAACACGCCATGATCGAAGCCGGCGTGCCTTGCGTTCCCGGCTCTGAAGGCGCATTGCCAGACGATGGCGAAGAAATCCTCAAAATCGCCGATAAAGTCGGTTATCCCGTCATTATCAAAGCCTCCGGCGGCGGCGGCGGTCGCGGTATGCGCGTCGTCGAGAAAAAAGAAGACCTCCTCCAGTCTGTCGAAATGACCAAAGCCGAAGCAGGCGCGGCTTTCGGCAACCCGATGGTTTACATGGAGCGCTACCTGCAGCGTCCGCGCCACGTCGAAATCCAAGTGATTGCCGACGAACACGGCAACGCCATCTACCTCGCCGAGCGCGACTGCTCCATGCAGCGCCGCCACCAAAAAGTTATCGAGGAAGCACCTGCTCCGTTCATCACTGAAGAAGAACGTGCCAAAATCGGCAAAGCCTGTGCAGACGCTTGCAAACGCATCGGCTATCGCGGCGCAGGTACGTTTGAATTCCTGTACGAAGACGGCGAATTCTTCTTTATCGAGATGAACACTCGCGTTCAGGTTGAGCATCCGGTTACCGAGCTCATCACCGGCGTGGACATCGTCCAAGAGCAATTACGCATCGCATCCGGCCTGCCTTTGCAATACAAACAGGAAGACATTCAAGTCGAAGGCCACGCGTTTGAGTGCCGTATCAACGCCGAAGACCCGTACAACTTCATTCCAAGCCCGGGCCTGATTGAAAGCTGCCACCTACCCGGCGGCTTCGGCATCCGCGTCGACAGCCATATCTACCAAGGCTACCGCATCCCTCCTTACTACGACAGCCTGATCGGCAAAATCTGCGTCATCGGTAAAGACCGCGACCAAGCCATGGCAAAAATGCGCGTAGCCCTTGCCGAACTGGCGATTACAGGCATCAAAACCAATACGCCGCTGCACCGCGATTTGTTCAGTGACCCTGGCTTCCAAAAAGGTGGCGTCAGCATCCACTACTTGGAACATTGGCTGGAAGAACGCAAAGCCAAACTGGATAAATAATCCTTTGGTTTTGACTAAAAATAAGGCCGTCTGAAACGCAAAATAAAGTTTCAGACGGCCTTTTTTAAGGCGAAGCAGGCTTCTTCAAATACCGCATGGACTTTGACGCGCTGGAGAGCCTGCCTGAATTGAAAGAGGGCAAAATCGGTGCGATTTGCTGTTCGCGCCCGACTAATCCGACCGGTAATGTGTTGACCGACGGCGAGATGGCGCGTTTGGACGCTTTGGCGCAAGAACACGGGATTCCGCTGATTATCGACAACGCTTACGGAATGCCGTTCCCGAATATTATTTACAGCGATGTGACGCTGAATTGGCACGAAAACATCATCCTCTGCTTCAGCCTTTCTAAAATCGGCCTGCCCGGCGTGCGTACTGGCATTATTGTCGCTGCGCCGGAAGTGGTCAAAGCCGTCAGCAGTTTGAATGCGATTGTGAATCTGTCGCCAACCCGTTTCGGCGCGGCGATTGCGGCTCCGCTGTTAAACGACGGCCGTCTGAAACAGCTGGCCGATGAAGTGATTCAGCCGTTTTACCGTCAGCAGGCGCAAACGGCGGTTTCCCTGATCAAGCGCGAATTGGGCGCGTATCCGTTGAAAATCCACAAGCCTGAAGGTGCGATTTTCTTGTGGCTTTGGTTTGAAAACCTGCCTGTTTCGTCGCAAACCTTGTACGAAATGCTCAAGGCCGAAGGTACGCTGATTATTCCGGGCGAGCATTTCTTTGTCGGCATCGATACGCAGGATTACCCGCACGCCCACGAGTGCATCCGCATGAGCATTGCGCAGGACGCGGAAACGCTGGAAAAAGGCATTGCCGCCATCGGCAGGGTGGTGCGCGGTTTGTACGATGCGGCGTAAACGGTAAAGTTGATAGCCATTCAGTCAAAAGGTCGTCTGAAAACAGTTTTAGATGACCTTTTATCTTTTATTTATTTTTTTTTGAAATAAAATTAATTTTCTTTTAAAATTAACTGTTACGATCGACTTTTGAAAGAAAATACAAATGACTAAGCCCGCTTCCAGACTCAGCATCCTCAGCCTCTCCCTCCTTACCGTTTCGGCGGCATTTGCCTCAGACGAACCCCAAGCCCGAGAAATCGACGAACTCGAAACCATCACCGTAACCGCCAGCGCGGACGCATCCAAGGGCGGTTTGATTCCTGCATTTAAAGGCGGACAGGTGGCGCGCGGCAGCCGCGTGGGTATTTTGGGCAATAAAAAAAACCTAGAATCGCCGTTCTCCAATACTGCTTACACCAATAGGCTGATTCAGGACAAACATGCGCGCAGCGTCGGCGACGTACTGCAAAACGACCCGACCGTCCGCGTTGCGCGCGGTTACGGCAATTTTCAGGAATCGTATTTCATACGCGGCTTTGCCGCCGAATCGGACGATACCATGTACAACGGCCTTTACGGCATCCTGCCGCGCCAATACATCGCCACCGAGCTTTTCGAACGCGTGGAAGTCCAGCGCGGCGCATCCGCCTTCTTAAACGGCATGGCGCCGGGCGGCAACAATATCGGCGGCACGGTATCCGTATTGCCCAAACGCGCGCCCAATGAAGGATTGAACCGGCTGACTGCCAATTACGGCGCGGGAAAACGCGGTGGTTTGGCGGCGGACGTGGCGCGCCGTTTCGGACAAAATCAGGAATTCGGCGTGCGCGTCAATGCGGCGCACCATAACGGCAAAACCGCAATAGACGACGAAAAGTCCAAACTCAGCCTGGTCAATGTCGGCCTAGACTGGCGCAATGAAAATGCCCGCCTGTCCGCCGATTTGGGCTGGCAGGACAACAAGCTCAAAGCCACGCGTACCAATGTTACCCTGTCGGGCCTGACCGCCGTGCCGGCCGCGCCTGATGCCTCGTCTAACTGGGCGCAGCCGTGGACGTATTCCAACGAGCGCGACTGGTTCGGCACAATGCGCGGCGAATACGATTTCAACGACAACCTGACTGCCTACGCCGCCTACGGCTTCCGCCGCAGCAAGGAAAACAATTCTCTGGCAAACCTGACTGTCGGCAATGTCAACGGCGACGGATCGATTTACCGCTTCGACAACGCGCGTAAGGATAAAATCGACACGGGCGAAATCGGTTTGCGCGGCAAATTCAATACGGGCGCGGTAGAGCACGAATGGACCGCCGCCGCCAACCGGTTCCAATCCTCGCGCAAAACGCTTACATCATGGATTGGGGCAACCAATATACGACCAACCTCTACAACCCGTCCCGCTATCCGCAACCCGCAGCCGCCGCCCCGCTGTATTCGGGCAACGACATGGGCAATCCTGCTGTTACCGGCAAAACACGCCTGACCAGCTTCGCCTTGGGTGACACCTTCAGCCTTTGGGACAAACGCCTGCAATTCATGCTCGGTGCGCGCTGGCAGCAGGTGCATAACAAGGCTTACGCCTATAATACGGGCGCACAAACCGAAAATTACAAAAAATCGCGCCTCAGTCCCGCCGCCGGCGCGGTATACCGTATCACGCCGAATTGGTCGGTGTACGGCAACTACATCGAAAGCCTGGGACAAGGCGCGACTGCAGGCTCGACTGCCTCCATCAACGGCCGGGTCTACGCCGTCAGCAATACCGGCGAATCGCTCAAACCCTATGTTTCCAAACAAAAAGAAATCGGCACGAAATTTGAAGCCAACGGCTTCGGCGCGGGATTGGCCCTGTTCACACCGACAAACCGCGTTCGCTTTACGTTGCCGAAAGCGACAACACCGCCCGCTTCACCTCCGAAGGCAAAGACCGCCACCGGGGCGCGGAAATCACCGTTTACGGGGAAGTCGCACAAGGTGTGAGGCTCTTGGGCGGCATTACCCTGCTCGATGCCAAGCAGAAATCTACCGGCTCATCTTCAACTGACGGCAAACGCACCATCGGCGCGGCTAAAACCCAAGCCAACATCGGCCTGGAATGGGAAGTGCCGAAAGTGCAGGGTTTGGCATTTGACGGACGCATGGTTTACACCGGTTCTTCCTACGCCGATGCGGCCAATACGCTTAAAGTCGGCGGCTGGACGCGCTTCGACATCGGCGCGCGCTACCATACTCAAATCGGCAGGCACGAAGCCACCTTCCGCGCCCGCCTCGATAATGTTGCCAACAAGAAATACTGGGCATCCGTCGGCGGATACCCTAACAGCGGCTACTTGAACGCCGGCGCACCGCGCAGCTTCACCCTGTCGGCTTCGGTCGATTTTTAAGGGACGGGCGGCAAACAGCCTCCAACGGTCCAAAGGTCGTCTGAAACGTTTTCAGACGACCTTGGAGCCTGGGGCGTCCGACTTTGCCCTACGCTTTCGGACAACCGCCGTAAAACTCCGCCTTTGCGGCATCAGCACCGACAACGGGCAATGGATTTTGCTGCGCCGCCGCTTTCTCTGAATAACGTCAAACCCACTAAAAGGTCGTCTGAAACGTGTTCCAAATCCAAAACGCCACCTTCGCCATACCCGGCCGCTCGCTGCTGCACGACATCAGCGTCAACTTTTCCCCTAACCGCGTGCCTGTATCTGGGTTCCCTCACCGGTATCGTGATGCTGTTTTTCAGCGAAGAGACGCGCGGCGTGATGCAGTGGGGCAGCGGCTCCCTGGTGCAGGACAGTTGGCGCGATACGTTGGGGCTTTTGTGGCGGATTGCCGTTGCCGCCATACTTACCGCCTTTTTAATCAAACCGTTAAACATCATGAGCCTGGGCGACACACAGGCGGAATCGGCAGGCATACCGGTGAAGAAAATCCGCCTGCTGTCTTTGGCGGTTGCTGCATTTTTGAGTGCGGGCGTGGTTGGCTTTGTCGGCATGATGGGCTTTGTCGGATTGGCGGCGGCGACGCTGGTGCGGCAAATGGGCGTACGCACGCTGTCCATGCGCCTGATTTGTTCCTTCATCGTCGGCGCACTGCTTTTGATGCTGACAGACAACGGCCTGATGCTGCTGAAACACTACCGCGGCACCGATCTGCCCGCCGGCGCTGTAACTGCCCTCATCGGCGCTCCGCTTTTGTTGTGGCTGACGGCGAAAGCACCTCCGCGTCCTTCGTTTCAGACGACCTCCGATATTTCAACCGCCGCGCCGCACGTCCCGCGCCTCTTGCCGTTTTCTGCTGCTTATCGCCGTCGCCGTATCGGTATTGGCGTTTACGGTCGGACGCTATGACGAAACCCTGCGCCTGACCATAGACCCGGAATATTTCGTATTCCGCTACCCGCGCGTGCTGCTCGCCGCCGCCACCGGCACCATGCTCGCGTTGACCGGCGTCATACTGCAAAGGCTGACGCAAAACCCGATGGCGGGACCTGAACTCTTGGGCATCAGCTCTGGAACGGCATTCGGCGCGATGTCGGTAGTGATGCTGTTCGGCATTACCTCGGGCAGCGGCTGGTTTTGGCTGACAGGTATTGTTTCCGCTCTCGTATCCTTGGGGCTGTTGATGCTGTTCAACCGCAAAAACGGATTTACTCCCGAAAAAATCCTGCTTACCGGCATGGCGCTGGCCGCACTCGCCGATGCCGCCATCCGCATTTGGATGGCAATCGGCGATTTTCCGCGTACAACTGCTTTTATTGTGGATGTCAGGTTCAACTTATCAGGCAACGCCCGAATCCGCCCTTACCGTCGGCCTCCTCGCCGCTGCCTCGCTCCTCCTCATCCTCACGCTGCAACGCTGGCTCGGACTGCTCAGCCTGAACGCAACAATCGCCCGCTCCGTCGGCATCAACATCCCCCTCGCACGGCTGGTGCTGATCGTCTCAAGCGCAGCGTTAACCGCCTTATCCACACTGCTTATCGGCCCCTTGAGCTTCGTCGGACTGCTTGCGCCGCATCTGGCCCGTATGCTCGGAGCACGCCTGCCCAAACAGCAACTTGCCGCCGCCGCACTCATCGGCGCATCGGTTATGATGACGGCCGACTGGCTGGGCAGGCAGGTGATGTTCCCTTACGAAGTCCCCGCCGGAATGATGGCCACGCTCATAGGCGGCGCATATTTCATGATGATGATGCGCAAGCTTTAATGCGAACGGAGATACAAAAAGGTCGTCTGAAAACAGTTTCAGACGGCCTTTTTGTTTAACATGTTTATTCGATAATAAAAATCTAACAAAAATAAAATCTCAATTAATAATAACAATATTAAATTGAAGTCATAGTTCCAATAGTCAAAACCTTTCTGTATAGTTCTTTTCATAGTTTAAGCAAAAGGAAAAACAAATGTCGATACAAGAAATTTATGAGAATCAAGAAACCGGCTACGAATATGCCTTCCGGCAAATCGTTTTATAAACCACTGACCATTTTGCAAAGGAAACCATCATGACTACCTCCAAATGCCCTGTTACCCACCTGACCATGAACAACGGCGCACCCGTTGCCGACAATCAAAACAGCCTGACCGCAGGCCCACGCGGTCCTCTGCTGGCGCAGGATTTGTGGCTGAATGAAAAACTCGCCGACTTCGTGCGCGAAGTCATCCCCGAACGCCGTATGCACGCCAAAGGTTCAGGTGCGTTCGGTACGTTCACCGTAACACACGACATCACAAAATACACCCGCGCCAAAATCTTCAGCGAAGTCGGCAAAAAAACCGAGATGTTCGCCCGTTTCACCACCGTGGCAGGCGAACGCGGCGCAGCCGATGCAGAACGCGACATCCGCGGCTTTGCGCTGAAGTTCTATACCGAAGAAGGCAACTGGGACATGGTCGGCAACAATACGCCCGTATTCTTCCTGCGCGATCCGCGCAAATTCCCCGACCTTAACAAGGCGGTCAAACGCGACCCGCGCACCAATATGCGCTCCGCCACAAACAACTGGGACTTCTGGACGCTGCTGCCCGAAGCCCTGCACCAAGTCACCATCGTCATGAGCGACCGCGGCATCCCCGCCAGCTACCGCCATATGCACGGCTTCGGTTCGCATACTTACAGCTTCTGGAACGAAGCAGGCGAACGATTCTGGGTGAAATTCCATTTCCACACCCAGCAAGGCATTAAAAACCTGACCAACGAAGAAGCCGCGAAAATCATCGGAGACGACCGCGAAAGCCATCAGCGCGACCTGTACGAAGCCATCGAGCGCGGCGAGTTTCCGAAATGGACGATGTACATCCAAGTCATGCCTGAAGCCGATGCGGAAAAAGTGCCTTATCATCCGTTTGACTTGACCAAAGTTTGGCCGAAAAAAGACTATCCGCTGATTGAAGTGGGCGAATTCGAGTTGAACCGCAATCCCGAAAACTTCTTCGCCGATGTGGAACAATCCGCCTTCGCACCGAGCAACCTGGTTCCCGGTATCGGCGCCAGCCCTGACAAAATGCTGCAAGCCCGTCTGTTCAATTACGCCGACGCGCAACGCTACCGCTTAGGCGTGAACTTCCGCCAAATTCCCGTCAACCGCCCACGTTGCCCTGTTCACAGCAACCAGCGCGACGGACAAGGCCGCGCCGACGGCAACTATGGCAGCCTGCCGCACTACGAACCCAACAGCTTCGGCCAATGGCAGCAACAGCCCGACTTCGCCGAACCGCCTTTGAAAATCAACGGCGATGCGGCGCACTGGGACTACCGCCAAGACGATGACGACTACTTTCAGCCAACCGCGCGCCTTGTTTAACCTGATGAACGACGCGCAGAAACAGGCTTTGTTCGACAACACCGCCGCAGCCATGGGTGATGCGCCTGACTTCATCAAATACCGCCATATCCGCAACTGCTACCGTTGCGACCCGGCATACGGCGAAGGCGTAGCCAAAGCCCTTGGACTGACTGTCGAAGATGCTCAAGCGGCACGAGCTAACGACCCGGCTTTAGGTCAACCTGGTTTACTGTAAGGAGGCATTATGTGGATAGAAATTGAAGAAATCTTGTCTCAAGCTGTCCGATACAGCCGTTCGAGCAAAAAGTAACGGTTTAGATCATTAAGCAGGCCGTCTGAAACGCAAAATAAAGTTTCAGACGGCCTTTTTTGATGATGGAGTTTATTTGATTTCTCCAGATTCAATGGAACTGGCAACCCTTATTTCTCTGCAAATCATGGCATTTCCCTCACCATCTCACGCTTCTACTGGCAAATAAAAAACCGCACGGCTGCTTGCCGTGCGGTTTTGCTTTTTATCTGAAGGTTTCAGACGGCCTTACATCATGCCGCCCATACCACCCATGCCGCCCATATCAGGCATAGCAGGTTTTTCTTCAGGGATTTCAGCGATCATGCAGTCTGTGGTCAGCATCAGGCCGGCGATAGATGCGGCGTGTTGCAGCGCAGAACGGGTTACTTTGGCGGGGTCGAGTACGCCCATTTCGATCATGTCGCCGTATTCGCCGGAGCCTGCGTTGTAACCGTAGTTGCCTTTGCCTTCCAACACTTTGTTTAACGACCACGCTAGGCTCGCCGCCTGCGTTGGCAACGATTTGACGCAGAGGAGACTCAACGGCGCGCAAGACGATTTGTACGCCTGCGTCTTGGTCGGCATTGCCGGTGTGCAGGTTTTCCAAAGCAGCACGGGCACGCAACAGGGCTACGCCGCCGCCGGCAACCACGCCTTCTTCAACGGCTGCGCGGGTAGCGTGCAGCGCGTCTTCCACGCGGTCTTTTTTCTCTTTCATTTCAACTTCAGTAGCAGCACCGACTTTGATCACTGCCACGCCGCCGGCCAATTTAGCCACGCGCTCTTGCAGTTTTTCTTTGTCGTATTCGCTGGTTGCGGTTTCGATTTGTTGGCGGATTTCGGCAACACGCGCTTCGATTTGGGCTGCGTCGCCGAAGCCGTCGATGATGGTGGTGTTTTCTTTACCGATTTCGATGCGTTTGGCTTGACCCAAGTCGTCCAAAGTCGCTTTTTCCAAAGACAGGCCGACTTCTTCGGAAATCACCACGCCGCCGGTTAGGATGGCGATGTCTTGTAACATGGCTTTGCGGCGGTCGCCGAAGCCAGGGGCTTTCACGGCAACGGTTTTCAGAATGCCGCGGATGTTATTCACCACCAAAGTCGCCAAGGCTTCGCCTTCTACGTCTTCAGCGATAATCAACAGCGGACGGCTGGCTTTGGCCACTTGTTCCAAAACAGGCAACAAGTCGCGGATGTTGCTGATTTTTTTGTCGAACAACAATACAAACGGATTGTCCAAAGCTGCGATTTGTTTTTCAGCGTCGTTGATGAAGTAAGGAGACAGGTAGCCGCGATCGAACTGCATACCTTCAACCACGTCCAGCTCGTTTTCCAAAGATTTGCCGTCTTCAACGGTAATCACGCCTTCTTTGCCGACTTTTTCCATCGCTTCGGCGATAATCGCACCGACTTGTTCGTCAGAGTTGGCGGAAATAGAGCCGACTTGGGCGATTTCTTTAGAAGTGTCGCAAGGTTTGGCAATGTTTTTCAGCTCGTCAACCAAAGCGGAAACGGCTTTGTCGATACCGCGTTTCAGATCGGTCGGGTTCATACCGGCGGTAACGTATTTCATGCCTTCGGCAACGATAGATTGTGCCAATACGGTTGCAGTAGTGGTACCGTCGCCGGCAACGTCGTTGGTTTTGGACGCCACTTCTTTCACCATTTGCGCGCCCATGTTTTCGAATTTGTCTTTCAATTCGATTTCTTTTGCAACAGACACACCGTCTTTAGTGATGTGCGGGCCGCCGAAAGCGCGGTCAAGTACCACGTTGCGGCCTTTAGGGCCCAAAGTTACGCGTACGGCGTTTGCCAATACATTGACGCCGTTTACCATTTTTTGGCGAACTTCATTGCCGAATTGTACGTCTTTTGCTGCCATTTAAATTCTCCAAATCAATATTAAAAATCTGTTTGAGGCCGTCTGAAAACTTCATATTTGATTCAGACGGCCTTTGGTTCTGAAACTTAATTCAACAATTATTCAACGATACCGAAGATGTCTTCTTCACGCATTACCAACAGCTCTTCGCCGTCGGCTTTTACAGTTTGGCCGCTGTATTTGCCGAAGATCACTTTGTCGCCGACTTTGACATCCAGCGGACGGCGCTCGCCGTCTTTACCGATTTTGCCCGCACCCACGGCGATTACTTCGCCCATGTCGGGTTTTTCAGCAGCCGCACCCGGCAAAACGATGCCGGAGGCGGTTTTTTCTTCAGCTTCTAAGCGTTTGACGACTACGCGGTCGTGTAAAGGGCGGATGGTCATGTCTTAATGCTCCGATAAATAAATAGATTGAAAACAATTGTCTGTCGGACATGACAGACACGGTTTGCTTGGAAATAGCGGCACGCTTATGGAAAGCCTGCCGTAATGGCGGGTAGATTTGGGTTGTTTGCGACAAATTCAAGGGAAAAAGTAAAAAAATTTCTATGCAGTCTTTCCAAATATTTTCATACGCAAAAATGCCCTGATCACATATTTTTCAGACGGCCTGATACACAAACTGCAAAATTCATTTAAAAACAACCTACTTCCTTTACAAATTCAACACAACTCTTTACAACTGTTTCTTTTATATGCATGATTATAAATGATGATTATTCTTAATTGCATATTTTAAAGATAATTCCTCTTTATTTGCTTTTATTTTTTTATTACTGTCATTTTATTAAGGACATTTCTCAATGAATACGCCTCTGTTTCGACTGAGCCTGCTGTCACTGACACTGGCAGCTGGTTTTGCACACGCAGAAAATGAAGCCAAAGACAATGTTGTGCTTGATACCGTTACCGTTAAAGGTGACCGCCAAGGTAGCAAAATCAAAACCAATATCGTCACTCTTCGTCAAAAAGACGAAAGCACGGCAACCGATTTGCGTGAATTATTAAAAGAAGAACCCGCCATCGACTTCGGCGGCGGCAACGGTTCATCTCAATTCCTGACGCTGCGCGGCATGGGTCAAAACTCGGTGGATATTAAGGTGGACAACGCCTCTTCCGACAGCCAAATGCTGTATCACCAAGGCCGTTTCATCATCGACCCTGCACTGGTTAAAATCGTCTCTGTACAAAAAGGCGCAGGTTCGGCATCTGCCGGTATCGGCGCAACCAACGGTGCGATTATTACCAAAACAGTCGATGCCCAAGACTTGCTCAAAGGTTTGGACAAAAACTGGGGCGTGCGCCTCAGCAGCGGCTATGCCAGCAATGACGGCGTAAACTACGGCGCAAGCGTATTCGGAAAAGCCGGCAACTTCGACGGCTTGTTCTCTTACAGCCGCAACGATGAAAAAGATTACGAACCCGGCAAAGGCTATACACACAGCAACGGCGGCAAAACCGTACCATTCAGCGCGCTGGACAAGCGTAGCTATCTTGCCAAAATCGGCGCAAACTTCGGCGACCACCGCTTAGTATTAAGCCACATGAATGATCAACACCGAGGCATCCGCACCGTCCGTGAAGAGTTTACCGCCACTGACAACCCGCGTCTGACCTTGGAACGCCAAGCCCCGACCTACCGCGAAACCAGCCTCTCCAACACCAACTTGGCATGGACGGCAAACAACTTGGGTTTTGTTGAAAAACTGGATGCCAACGCCTACCTGATGAAAAATGAACGCTATTCGGCCGATGACAGTAAAAACGGTTATGCAGGCAACCTGCCCGGCCCGAATACGACCGTTATCGAAACCAAAGGCGCGAATTTCAATCTGGACAGCCGCATTGGCGAAAAACATTGATCAAATACGGCGTCAACTACCGTCATCAAGAAATCAAACCGCCGGTATTCTTCAGCTCAGCCTTGAGCAATCCGAAGAAAAGCGATGCCGGTATTTACGCTGAAGCCATCCATGACATCGGCGACTTTACCCTTACAGGCGGCTTGCGCTACGACCATTTCGACATCAAAACCCATGACGGCAAATCCGTTTCCGACGGCACCGTCAACCCGAGCTTCGGCGTGATTTGGCAACCGCATGAATACTGGAGTTTCAGTGCCAGCCACAACTACGCATCCCGCAGCCCGCGTCTTTACGATGCACTGCGTCAACATGGACGCAGAAACGCCATCACGTCGATTGCAGACGGCACCAAAGCCGAACGCGCCCGCAATACCGAAATCGGCTTCAACTACAACAACGGCAGCTTTGCCGCCAACGGTAGCTACTTCTGGCAAAAAATTAAAGATGCCGTCGCAGGTCCGCAGCAACGCCATGATGCTGCTGGCAACCCGATTGCAGGCGTACGCGAAATCGTCAATGCAGGTTACATCAAAAACCAAGGCTACGAACTGGGTGCATCCTACCGTACAGGCGGCCTGATGGCGAAAGTCGGCGTCAGCCACAGCAAACCGCGCATCTACGACACTCACCCTGAAAACTTGTTAAGTGCCAACCCTGAATTTGCCGTACAAACCGGCCGTACTTGGACGACCTCCCTCTCCTACCGCTTCCAAAATCCAGATTTGGAAATCGGCTGGCGCGGACGCTACCTGCAAAAAGCCTCCGGCTCTGTGTTGGTACGCGACAAGGGTGAAGTCAAACGCAAAGGCTACGGCGTGAACGATGTATTCGCCAACTGGAAACCTCTGGGCAAAGACACACTCAATGTCAACTTTGCCGTCAACAACGTGTTTAACAAGTTCTACTATCCGCACAGCCAACGCGGTGAAACCTTACCCGGTATCGGCCGCGATGTCCGCTTGGGTGTGAACTACCGCTTCTAAGCAATCAGCTTGAAAAAGCCGTCTGAAAACAAAGTTTTCAGACGGCATCTAGCTTTATAATCCGATACAAGTTATCATTTCGATTTACTTTATTTCGACTACGGAGAAACCCTATGTTACGTTTGACTGCTTTAGCCGTATGCTGCACCCTCGCTTTGGGTGCGTGTTCACCGAAAGATTCTGCTTCCAATCAGGCGCAAACTGCTTCCGCTTCTGCCGCCCAAACCGAAGGTGCAAGCCTGACGGTGAAAACCGCGCGCGGCGATGCAAAAGTGCCGCAAAATCCGGAGCGTATCGCCGTTTACGATTTGGGTATGCTCGACACTTTAAACAAACTGGGCGTAAAAACCGGTTTGTCCGTCGATAAAAACCAGCTGCCTTATTTAGACGAATATTTCAAAACCACAAAACCTGCCGGCACGCTGTTTGAGCCTGACTACGAAGCCTTAAACGCTTACAAACCGCAGCTCATCATCATCGGCAGCCGTGCAGCCAAAGCGTTTGACAAGTTGAACGAGATTGCGCCGACCATCGAGATGACCGCCGAAACCGCCAATCTGAAAGAAAGCTCAAAAGAGCGCATCGACGCACTGGCGCAAATCTTCGGCAAACAGGCCGAAGCGGACAAACTGAAAGCGGAAATCGATGCTTCGTTTGAAGCGGCGAAAACCGCGGCTCAAGGCAAAGGCAAAGGTTTGGTGATTTTGGTCAACGGCGGCAAGATGTCGGCTTTCGGCCCTTCTTCCCGTTTGGGCGGTTGGCTGCATAAAGACATCGGCGTTCCCGCTGTCGATGAATCGATTAAAGAAGGCAGCCACGGCCAGCCTATCAGCTTTGAATACCTGAAAGAGAAAAACCCTGATTGGCTGTTCGTCCTTGACCGCGGCGCAGCCATCGGCGAAGAAGGTCAGGCTGCGAAAGATGTGTTGAACAATCCGCTGGTTGCCGAAACGACAGCCTGGAAAAAAGGACAGGTGGTTTACCTTGTTCCTGAAACTTATTTGGCAGCCGGCGGCGCACAAGAATTGCTGAACGCTTCCAAACAGGTCAGCGATGCGTTTAATGCAGCCAAGTAATTCGGCACGGGCATAGCCGCCCGCTTCTTTCAGACGGCCTGAAGGGTTTGATGATTCACAGGGTCAAGCTGCTTGATCTGAAAGTCATTGGATTTAGGCCGTCTGAAAATACATGGTGCAAATGGACAATTTTTGCCTGTTTGCATCTGTTTTTTATATGATGGGCAAACCTGCCTTTTTTTCGCCCAAATACCTTAACCCTTCTTTCAGACGGCCTTATTTTTTTCCGAACCATTTTATGTTTCACAAACCTTCATTTTTAAATGCGGTCAACGGTGTGGCGCTGCTGATATTGTTTGCCGTCAGCCTGTCGGTCGGCGTGGCCGACTTCAAATGGTCCGCCCTGTTTTCGCTATCCGACAGCCAGCAGGTCATGTTCATCAGCCGCCTGCCGCGCACGTTTGCGATTGTGCTGACGGGTGCGTCGATGGCGGTGGCCGGCATGATTATGCAGATTTTGATGCGCAACCGTTTTGTCGAACCGTCGATGGTGGGCGCAAGCCAAAGCGCGGCTTTGGGTTTGCTGTTGATGACCCTGCTGCTTCCGGCCGCGCCGCTGCTGGCAAAAATGTCGGTTGCCGCCGTTGCCGCGCTGATCGGGATGTTGGTCTTTATGTTGCTGATCCGCCGCCTGCCGCCGACCGCGCAACTGATGGTGCCTTTGGTCGGGATTATTTCGGCGGTGTGATTGAGGCGGTAGCCACCTTTATCGCGTATGAAAACGAAATGCTGCAAATGCTCGGCGTGTGGCAACAGGGCGATTTTTCCGGCGTGTTGCTCGGACGGTATGAGCTGTTGTGGGCAACGGGGATTTTGGCTTTGTTTGCCTATTTGATTGCCGACCAGCTGACGATTTTGGGTTTGGGCGAAACGGTGAGCGTGAACTTGGGGCTGAACCGGACGGCGATTCTGTGGTCGGGGCTGATTATTGTGGCGCTGATTACGTCTTTAGTGGTCGTGACGGTCGGCAATATTCCGTTTATCGGCTTGGTCGTGCCGAACATCATCAGCCGCCTGATGGGCGACAAGCTGCGCCAAAGCCTGCCTGCGGTGGCATTGCTGGGCGCGTCTTTGGTGTTGCTGTGCGATATTGTCGGACGCGTGATCGTGTTTCCGTTTGAAATTCCGGTCTCTACGGTTTTTGGTGTGATGGGGACGGCTTTGTTTTTGTGGCTTTTATTAAGGAAACCTGCTCATGCCGTCTGAAAAAAATATCGGTTTTATGGCAGGAAGCAGCCGTCCGTTGTGGGTCGCCTTTGCGCTGTTGCTGGTTTCCTGCGTCCTGTTTATGACGCTCAACGTCAAAGGCGATTGGGACTTTGTTTTGCACCTGCGTCTGACCAAACTTGCCGCGCTGCTGATGGTCGCCTATGCGGTCGGCGTGTCCACGCAACTCTTCCAAACGCTGACCAACAATCCGATTCTGACCCCTTCGATTTTGGGTTTCGATTCGCTGTATGTGTTTTTGCAGACCTTGCTGGTGTTTACGCTCGGCGGCGTGGGCTATGCTTCCCTGCCGTTGACGGGAAAATTTCGGCTTTGAACTGGTCGTCATGATGGGCGGCTCGCTGCTGCTGTTCTACACGCTCATCAAACAGGGCGGACGCGATTTGTCGCGCATGATTTTAATCGGCGTGATTTTCGGGATTTTGTTCCGCAGCCTGTCGTCGCTGCTTTCGCGCATGATCGATCCCCGAAGAATTTACCGCCGCGCAGGCGAATATGTTTGCCACCTTCAATACCGTCCACTCGGAATTGTTAGGCATCGGCGCAATCGTGTTGCTCATCAGCGCTGCCGTGATCTGGCGCGAACGCCACCGCCTCGATGTTTACCTGCTCGGCCGCAATCAAGCCATCAATTTGGGCATCAACTACACGCGCAATACCTTATGGCTGCTGTTATGGATCGCCGCACTGGTTGCGACTGCAACCGCCGTTGTCGGCCCGGTAAGCTTTTTCGGCCTGCTGGTTGCCGCGCTGGCCAACCATTTTTCCCCGTCGGTCAAACATTCCGTCCGCCTGCCCATGACTTTTTGTGTCGGCGGCATCCTATTGGTCGGCGGGCAAACCATCTTCGAACACTTCCTCGGCATGCAGGCCGTATTGAGCGTGGTCGTCGAATTTGCAGGCGGATTGGTATTTTTATATTTGGTGTTGAAAAAGAAATAAATTAAACGTGCCCAAACGCTCGCAAAAATAAATTCAGGCCGTCTGAAATCCATGTTTTAAAAATATTTAATCCTTGAAATGAAACTAAATTTCTGACATGTACTCATAGTAAACATTACTGGATTTACTAAAATTACAAAAAATGAGCACGACATTAAAATACCGTCCGGACTTGGACGGCATCCGGGCGTTGGCAGTCTTGGCTGTCATTATTTTCCACATTGATGCCGCTTGGCTGCCCGGCGGTTTTCTTGGTGTGGATATGTTTTTCGTTTTGTCCGGCTATCTGATCACCACCATCATCAGCCGCGAAATGCAAAACGGCAGTTTTTCGTTTTTAGAATTCTACAAACGCCGCGCGAAGCGCATTTTGCCCGTTTTTTCCTGCGTATTGCTGTGTACGAGCTTGGCCGCCGCAATCTTTTTCTTGTCGTTTGACCTGCGCCAATACGTCAAATCGGCAGTGTTTGCATTGCTGTTTTCGGCCAACCTGTTTTTTGCACGGCGCGGCGGCTATTTCGATGCCGATGCGGCGGAAAAACCTTTGCAGCACATTTGGTCTTTATCGTTGGAAGAGCAGTTTTACTTTGTTTTTCCGGTGTTGCTGATTGCCTTTTTCCGATTCAGCAAAGGGCGCAACATCCGCCAATTCATCCTTTTGCTGATTGTATTGAGCCTGTTGTCCGTCTTCTTGCCCACCTTCGGCATGGACCCTTATTTCCTGCCTTATGTGCGCGCATACGAGCTGCTGATCGGCGCGCTTTTTGCCTTTATTCCGCCCTCCCAAACCAACGACCGTTTCAGCACGCCTCTGGTCGGCTGGGCGATGATGGCGGTGATTGCCGCCATGCTGCTGCTTCCTTACGGCATGTTGCCCGGCGAAGGCAATATTGAACGGCTGCTGTGCTGTACGGCGGTTGGCGGCTTGATTTACTCGGGCAAAACCCTGCAAACGCAAAGCGGCTTCAATACCGCCAAACTGTTGAGCCTCAAGCCCGTTGTGTTTATCGGTTTGATTTCCTATTCGCTGTATCTGTGGCATTGGGTGGTCTTGGCCGTCATGCGCTATGTTTACATGGACAACGCTTTGCCGATGTCCGCGATTGTATTGGCAGTGGTGCTGATGTCCGGCTTGTCCGTTTTGTCCTATTACTTCGTCGAAACACCAGCGCGACGGATAAAGAATTTCACCACCAAGAAATTCATCGGGGTCATCGCCGCTTATTTTCGCCCTGCTGATTCCTGCCGCCGGCTACCTGCTGACTGCCAAACCAGCCGAATACGAGGCAAACCTATATACGGTTGACGAAAGTAAAATCTGCGCGGATACCTTGACCAAAACCGACTGCGCTGTCGGCGCGGAAAACCAAAGCAGCAAAGTCCTGCTGATGGGCGACTCCCATGCCGCCCACCTGACGCCCTTTATCGATATGGTGGGCAAACAGGAAGGCTTTGCCGCCGACGTTATCTCGTCCAACAGTTGCGGCGTTGCCTTCGGCTTCCTCCTGCCGCAAAGCGACCGCCGTGCCAACCGCTGCAACCCTTACAACCGCTTTATCGCACAAAAAGGTCGAAAACTATCCGGTGGTCTTTATCTCGCAACGTTGGTTCCTGCATACCGACAAGCCCGGTTTTACGGAACATTTCGGCAAAATGCTCGATACTTTGGTTCAACAGGGTAAACAGGTTTACGTCTTTGCCGACACGCCGATGAACGCGCAACTGCCCCTGCGCCATTACTACCTGAAACAGCGTCTCGGCATCGATATGCAATACGTTTCCGAGCATAAAAAAGCGGAAATCGCCCGCTCCGCCGAAGCCGACAAAACCATAGAAAACATCGTCAAACAGCGGCCTGCCGTGCATTGGGTCAACATCATGGGTCCGATTCCGGCAGACAAAACCATAGACGGCCTGCCGATATATTTTGACACCAACCACCTCAACACCCACGGCGCGACAAAACTGGCGGAAAAATTTATACAGGACAAACAAATACTCCTAAAATAACACCGCAGTTTCAGTCCGAAACCTTTGCCGCAATACTGACTGCAAATACCGCTCAAAGCGCAGCAAACAGTATGCTGCAAAGGTTTCAGGCCGTCTGAAACCTTCAGACGGCCTAAACAAACCCATAAAGGACAACCCTCATGACACAAGAACGCCTCCCTTCATTCTTCGATGACGCCCCGACCATTACCGTCCAAGACGCATTGGCCGACTTCCTCGGCGCGGCCGAAAACGGCATCCTCACTTACCACTACGCCGATGCCGTGCGCCTGTGCGGCCACTCCTGCCCGACCGTCGCCGGTGCCTACCTGATGGTGGTCAAAGGCCTGAAAGCCCTTTACGGCGCAGAGCTGCCGCAACGCGGCGACATCGAAGCCTTTATGCAGGGCGAGCGTGACGAAGGCACGACCGGCGTTACCGCTTCCGTCGTCCAACTCCTTACCGGCGCGGCACCCGAAACCGGCTTTGGCGGCGTAGGCCCTGCCGGACGCTTTGCCCGCCGCCATCTCTTGTCCTTTGGTGCAGGCGAAATCAACGGCACACTCGCGCTCCGCCGCCGCGATACCGGAAAAACCGTTGCCGTCAGCCTCAACGCCGCGCTCCAACCCTTTCGCGCCGCAAATGCGCGACATCATGCCCAAAGCCGTCAGCGGCAGCGCAAGTGCCGACGAACTCAAACAATTCGGCGAGCTTTGGCAAGAACGCGTCCGCGCCTTCCTGATCGATCAAGCCGACAATCCCGAATTTGTCACCGTCAGCGAAATCTAACCACACCATACAGGAATAAAATTCAGACGGCCTCACGCTGAAAGGCCGTCTGAAACCCTCAATTTTCCATTTTCGGACCCGCCTATGATTACCATCCGCAACGTCAGCCACACCATCGGCAGCAACCCCATCCTCAACGACGTCAGCCTCGACATTCCCCGAAGGCGGCATTACCGCGCTGATCGGCCCGAACGGCGCAGGCAAGTCCACCCTCCTCTCCTTTATGGCGCGCCTGCAGCCCTTGGTACACGGCGACATCAGCTACGCAGGCAAAGACATCAAAACCACCCCTACCGCCGAACTCGCCCGCACGCTCTCCATCCTCACCCAAGAAAACAGCATCATGAGCCGCATTACCGTGCGCGACCTGCTCATGTTCGGCCGCTATCCCTACCATCAAGGCAGGCCGTCTGAAACGGATAAAACCATCGTCGAAGAAGCGCTCGCCGAGTTCCACCTGCAAGACTTTTGCCGACCGCTACCTGACCGAGCTTTCCGGCGGCCAACGCCAACGCGCCATGATTGCCATGGTGTTCTGCCAGCGCACCGACTACGTTTTGCTGGACGAACCGCTGAACAACCTCGACATGTATCATGCCCGCTCCCTCATGCAAATCCTGCGCCGACTGACCGACGAACACAAACGCACCACCGTCGTCGTCCTGCACGACATCAACCAGGCAGCAGCCTACGCCGATTACGTCGTCGCCATGAAAAACGGCCAAGTCGCCATGCAGGGCAAGCCCAACGATATTTTCACCGCCGAAAACATCAAAACTTATTCGATATGGACGTCAACGTCCTCGATTACGAAGGTAAAAAACTGGTTATCCACCATATCTAAATCCGACAAAAAGGCCGTCTGAAACCCGATTACTCAGGTTTCAGACGGCCTTTGCCTATTCAAAAAATTTATTTTTTATCGTACAAACCGCGCACTACCCTGCCGATGGCGGCGATGCCTTTTTCCAGCGTTTCCGCGTCCTGCGCAATACTCATGCGGATGCACTCGCCCGCGTGCGGATAATCTTGCGTATCGATGCCGACAAAGAAATGCTCGCCCGGAATAATCAGCGTGCCTTCAGCCTTGAGCATTTCGTACAAGGTTTGCGACGAAACCGGCAGGTTTTCAAACCAAAGCCACAAGAAAATCGCACCTTCAGGCTTGTGGATTTTCAACGGATACGCACCCAATTCACGCTTGAGCAGGGAAACCGCCGTTTGCGCCTGCTGACGGTAAAACGGCTGAATCACTTCATCGGCCAGCTGTTTCAGACGGCCGTCGTTTAACAACGGAGCCGCAATCGCCGCACCGAAACGGGTTGGCGACAGGTTCACAATCGCATTCAAACTGCTGACGGCTTTGACCACTTCCGGCGCAGCGACAATAATGCCAGTACGCACGCCGGGCAGGCCGATTTTAGAAAGGCTGAAGCAGAGGATGATGTTTTCGTGCCAATTCAGCGTCACATCGCTGTAAATAATATTCGGGAACGGCATTCCGTAAGCGTTGTCGATAATCAGCGGAATCCCGTGTGCTTGCGCCAAAGCGTCCAAACGCGCCATCTCGCCGTCGGTCAACACATTGCCGGTCGGGTTGGTCGGGCGCGAACAGCAAATCGCGCCGATTTTGCCCGCTTTCAATTCAGGCAGGCTCTCCAGCGCGTCAAAGTCCACGCGGTATTTGAAAAATCCCGCTTCGCCTTCGTGTTCGACATTTTCGATTTTCGGTTTTACCGAAATAAAATGCTGCCCTTCGACATGCACGTCGGCATAACCGATATATTCAGGCGCAAGCGGCAACAAAATGGCTTTTTCAGCCGTTTGGCCGTCTGAAAGATTAAACTTGCCGCCGAACAGGTTGAACAAATAGAAAAACGCATTTTGCGAACCATTGGTCAGCGCGATATTGTCCGCCGTCAGATTCCAACCGTATTCGCGGTTAAGAAACTCAGTCAAAGCCGCAATCAGCGCCGCATCGCCCTGCGGATTGGAATAATTGCCGATATTCTCAACAGCGTGTTCCGCCGCCAGCTTGGAAAACACATCGGCGAACACCTCATTGACTTCAGCAATCTTCGCCGGATTGCCGCCGCCAAGCATATTGACGGGCTTGTCGCTTTTGAGCGCGTCGCCCAAATCGTCCATCAACTGCAAAATACCGCTGTGTTGTGTGAATTTTTCGCCGAATGCTGAAAACTGCATGGAAACTCCGTTGCTGGGTGTGTAAAAACAATAAACCGCTATTATAAGAACAAAGGCCGTCTGAAAACCAGTTATCCTGATTTTCAGACGGCCTATTTGACGGAATAGTGGCTTGATACAACCTTATTCGTCTACAGGTATTATTTCTTCCTGCCAAAAATCAGTGATATCACCGACAAGATCAAAAAACCGGCAAATAAAATTTTGGCTATGCCTGCCGCACTACCTGCAATACCACCGAAACCTAATACAGCTGCAATAATAGCGATTATAAAGAAAACGATCGAATAATGAAGCATGATTTTTTCCTTTCGGTTTAATATAAAAACGGTCGAGTGAGATCCAACCGTTTATGGTGAAATTCAACGGTCTTAGTTGTTCAACCAATCATCAATTTCTTTTTCAACTTCATCTTTAGTACGACCGTAACGCTCTTGGAGCTTACCAGCCAACTGATCGCGCTTACCTTCGATGATGTCCAAATCGTCGTTTGTCAACTCGCCCCATTTTTCTTTGGCTTTACCTTTAAGCTGCTCCCATTTTCCTTTGATAATATCTTCATTCATGGTTATACCATCCTATCTTATTGATTAATATTTAACTCACGTATAAAACCGCTTGCATTTAACCTTACTTGATAATTTATTAATTTTCAAGCAAAGACAATGCTGATTTTTTAATCAGCTAACTGATATCTTATTAATTTCATAAATAATCAATAGGTTATATAAAATTGTTAAATTTTGAAAATATTAAGATATTATCGATTACTGCCTTTTAAGTGTATTCTTTAAATCAATCGACCTCACTATAAAAAACAGGCCGTCTGAAAATCTTTCAGACGGCCTTTACTATCCAATCTTTCCTTTAACGGCCAAAATTGTCTCGACGTTCGCGCCAATCTTGGCGGATGGAGCCGCTTTTGCCAACCGGTGTGTCTTGTTCGACTTCCCAAATAAAATTCGTTCCGCCGCCAATCGGGTGCGAACCGCGCAAGCCGATGTGGCTGCCTTGGTCGGCAACGGCGGTTCGGCTGTATGTTTGGCCGCCGAAACGGGTTTGCGAGGTTTCGATGCCGCTTTTGATGCTGCCGTAGAGCTGTACGTCGGCATGTGCGGCAAGTGCGGCGGTGGAAAGTGCAGCAGTGAGGAGAAGTTTCAAGTTCATGGTTTATCCTTTTTTGGAGAGGAATTGTGTGACGATTGTATCGGCCTTGTGCGTAAACAAGTTACAATTCTTGCAAAATCTGACAGGAGTTTTGATGATGCGCTCTTTACGCGCCGCCGCTGTGCAAATGGTGTCGTCCACCGAACCCTGAAACCAATATTGCCACCATGAAGCGCCTTGTCCGCGAGGCTGCGGAACAAGGGGCGGATTGGGTGTTGCTGCCCGAATATTGGCCGCTGATGGGCAAAAACGATACGGACAAACTGGCATTTGCCGAGCCTTTGGACGATGGACGAGTTGGCGAAACCTGCCACACCCGTTTTCAGACGGCCTTAAGCGAAACGGCAAGGGAATGCGGCGTAGTGTTGTTTGGTGGCACGGTTCCGTTGCAAAGCCCAGACCTGGGCAAGGTGATGAACACGATGCTGGTGTATGACCGCGACGGCAACCGAATCGGGCTTTACCACAAAATGCACCTTTTCGGCTTTTCCGGTTTGGGCGAACGCTACGCCGAAGCCGATACGATACTGGCGGGAAGCGATGTGCCGAAGCTGAGCGTGGACGATGTTCCGCTGGCGGCCGGGGTCTGCTACGATTTGCGCTTTCCTGAGTTTTTCCGCGCCCAGCAGCCGTTTGATGTTTTATTGTTGCCGGCCGCGTTTACCTACACGACCGGCAAGGCGCATTGGGAATTGCTGCTTCGCGCCCGTGCAGTGGAAAACCAATGCTACGTCATCGCATCGGCACAAGGCGGACTGCATGAAAGCGGCCGCCGCACATTCGGCCACAGTATGATTATCGACCCTTGGGGCGATGTGTTGGCGACGTTGCCGGAAGGCGAAGGCGTGATTTGTGCCGATTTGGATACCGCGCGCCTGCAAAGCGTGCGCACGCGCCTGCCTGCCCTGAAACACCGATTACTTTAAACACGCACTATGTCCCGCTCACAACCCACACGCATTCTCGGCATCGACCCCAGGCAGCCGCGTGACCGGCTTCGGCGTGATCGATGTCCACGGCCGCGAACATCATTATGTTGCTTCCGGCTGTATCAAAACGCCGACCGGCGCGTCGCTTTCCGAACGCATCGCCGTGATTGTCCGCCATATCGACGAAATCATCCGCCACTATCAGCCCTCATCAGGCAGCCATCGAGCAAGTGTTCGTCAACGTCAATCCGGCCGCAACGTTAATGCTCGGTCAGGCGCGCGGTGCAGCGATTGCCGCTTTGGTCATGCACGATTTGCCCGTGTTTGAATACACCGCGCTTCAGGTCAAGCAGGCTGTGGTCGGCAAGGGCAAGGCCGCCAAAGAGCAGGTGCAGCATATGGTTGTCCAAATGCTTGCACTTTCAGGCACGCCGCAAGCCGATGCCGCCGACGGACTCGCCGTCGCCCTCACCCACGCCCTGCGCAATCACGGATTGGCTTCGCAACTCAACCCTGACGGCCTGCAGGTCAAACGCGGCCGTTTCCAATGGTAAGCCGACATTCAGGCCGTCTGAAATCGTGTTCCAGCCCGTTTTCAGACGGCCTTTCGGTTATAATAGCCCTTTGCCCACATACAGCGAGCCTTCATGAAAGCCGCCTTCCTTTTTCTCTACCTCATCCGCCTGCTGCCTTTTTGCGTGTTGCACAAGATTGCCGACGCGATCGGTATTCTCACCTATTACGCGGTCAAACCGCGCCGCAAAGTCGGCGAAGTCAACCTCAAAAATGCTTTCCCGAGCTAAACGACAGCCAGCGCACCGCCCTGCTCAAACGCCACTTCCAACACATGGCGAAACTGATGCTCGAATACGGCCTCTACTGGTACGCACCTGCGGACAAGCTGCGCTCGTTGGTACGCTATCAAGACAAACACCATCTTGACGAAGCCCTCGCCGCCGGCGAAAAAGTCATCATCCTCTATCCGCACTTTACCGCATTTGAAATGGCGGTTTACACACTCAATCAGGATGTGCCGCTGACCAGCATGTATTCGCACCAAAAAAACAAAGCCCTGGACGAACAAATCCTGAAAGGCCGCCACCGCTACAACAATGTTTTCCTGATCGGCCGCACAGAAGGCCTGCGCGCCATCATCAAACACCTGCGCAAAAGCGATGCGCCCTTTCTTTATCTGCCCGACCAAGACTTCGGCCGCAACGATTCCATTTTCGTCAATTTCTTCGGTATTCAGACGGCCACGATTACCGGCCTCAGCCGTATCGCTGGCATGACTAAAGCCAAAATCATTCCCGCCATCCCCACGCGCGAAGCCGACAATACCGTAACCCTGCGCTTCTATCCGGCTTGGGACAATTTCCCGACCGAAAATGTCGAAGCCGATACCCAGCGCATGAACGACTTTATCGAAGAGCGGGTACGCGAACATCCCGAACAATATTTCTGGCTGCACAAACGCTTCAAAACCCGTCCCGAAGGCGAAAACAGCTTTTATTGACTACATCGAATTACAATTTGAATATGCAAAAAGCGGCGAAATCCTTCTTTCACCGCTTTTTCATTTTAATTGAATCAAACCGAAACTCATGTTTGATTTTAAACAATCAAATAATATTCCGCTTTAAATGCTTTAAAAACAACTTTTTTCATCGTGATTGAAACTTTCAAACAACCCTATATTTTTTTCTCAAATGAAAAACATCAGGCCCAATACACTCTTTTTCATTTACATATTAAATTTAATTTCTTTTTAAAAAAACAATATATTACAAAAAAATAGCCCATCTAAAAAATACATTTCAATCATTCAAAATATGAAATAAAATTAAATTAAAAATTTAAAAAAACAAAAATAAATATCTAAATTTAAAACAATTATGAAATATAATTGCAAAAATATGACAATACCTGAAATTTATACCGAAACTAGCCTTCAGAAAAAAATACTTGGCAAACTGTAAAAATTCGCGTAAATTTCACTACATCAAATTACAAAACGTTCAGACGGCCTCGCTGGTTTTAGATACTTTTGTAAGCAGTTTTCTGATATTACAAGAAATTGCGGTATTTTTAGAGGATTTCGGTGCAATGCCCGAAATGAAAGTTTACCGATGCAGAGTTGAGCTGCATCTGTAAAGCCGCAGGTGAAAGCCTGTATTGTTTGTGAAGCGTAAATCTCTGATTTGAGGTATTGGGGCAATCCTGTGGGGGATTGCCTCTTTTTTTATCTGCGCCGTCATGCCACAATGGCATCATCCCTTATCCAACCCGATCACGCCATGACTCCGATACTCGCCTTCGACATCGAAACCATTCCCGACGTAAACGGCATCCGCCAGCTTTACGATTTACCTGCCGATTTGCCCGACAACGAAGTCGTCCTGTTTGCCCAACAGCAACGCCGCGCCAAAACCGGCAGCGACTTTATGCAACACCATCTGCACCAAGTCGTCGCCATCTCCTGCTGTATGCGCTGGGGGCAAGACAAAATCCGCGTCAGCACCATCGGCGATCCCGAAGACAGCGAAGAAGTCATGATTGCCAAGTTCTTCGAGGTCATCGAAAACTATACGCCGCAACTCGTCAGCTGGAACGGCGGCGGTTTCGACCTGCCCTGTCCTCCACTACCGCGCCCTGATACACGGCATCAGCGCCGCCCGCTATTGGGACATGGGTGACGGCGATTTTGGCGACAGCCGCGACTTTAAGTGGAACAACTACATCAGCCGCTACCACACCCGCCATTGCGACCTGATGGATTTGCTCGCCCTCTACCAACCGCGCGCCAGCGTGCCTTTGGACGATATGGCCAAACTCTGCGGCTTCCCCGGCAAACTGGGCATGGACGGCAGCAAGGTTTGGGACGCTTATCATGCAGGCCGTCTGAAAGACATCCGCGACTACTGCGAAACCGATGCCGCCAATACCTATCTCATGTATCAACGCTTTCGCATGATGAGCGGCGCGCTCGATGCCGACGAATACGAAGTCGAAATCAAACGCATCAAACATTATCTGGCCGCACAAGCCGAAGAAAAACAACACTGGGCGGAGTTCGTCGCTGCTTGGCGTTAAACCAGGCCGTCTGAACAGATAAACCCAAAGGGCGTGATCGACACGTCCTCTTTTAATTCCGACCAACCATGCCCGCTAAGCAGGCAAACGCCCCAGCGTGACCCTGTCCAATCCTGCTAAATCCTGTTCGGTTGCCACTTCGACAAAACCGTTCTCCAACATAATGTTCCGTACTGCTTCGCCTTGGTCATAGCCGTGTTCAAACAGTAGCCAGCCGTTAGCTTTCAGGTATTTTGGGGCTTCTTGAATAATGTGGCGGATATGGCTGAGGCCGTCTGAAAAGTCGGTCAACGCGTTTTGCGGTTCAAACCTCAAATCACCTTGCGATAAATGTTCATCGCCATCCTCGATATACGGCGGATTGGAAACAATCACATCGTATCTGCCTTCAGACGGCCTGTCGGTATCAAACCACGAACCCTGCGCAAACTCGACTTTTGCGCCCAATTCGGCCGCATTTTGACGGGCAGTATCCAAAGCATCGACGCTGATATCGGATGCGTGAACATCGGCATCAACGCGTTCAAGCGCGACGGTCACAGCAATGGCGCCGCTGCCCGTCCCCAAATCCCACACGCGGCCTTGCGGCGGCAAGCGTTTGAGTACGGCTTCCACCAAATGCTCGGTTTCAGGGCGTGGAATCAGCACATGGGGGTTGACGGCAAAGCGTCGTCCGTAAAACTCGCGCTCGCCCAACAGATAGGCCATCGGCTCGCCTTTCAGACGGCGTTGAGCCAAAGCCGCCAAGGTTTGCAGGGCAGATTCCGCCAAATCGTCCGTACCGCGTGTAACCAGCTGCGCACGCGTGTAACCCAGCGCATATTGCAACAACATCCGCGCTTCGTTTTTGGGCAGTGCCGATTGGCGCAACCATTCATCAAGCGTCATTTTTCATCCCATCTGCCAGCGTTGTGGCTTTTCTTTCCTTATTCTTTCCGGCAAACGTGCCGATGGTGGCAACCGCAAATGCGGCATACTACAAATAAAATCCTGCACCATAGCGCACGATATCCGATGTATTCCCTGCTTCATCGACGTGTACGGCTTTCACACTGAAAGCCACCAGCGCCAAGCCCCAAAGTGCCGCATGGACAGGCACGATCTTCTTCCGCAATGCCAGCAACACAATGGCCGCCAACCAAACATAATTGGCATAGGCCGCACAATACCTGATATCCAAAGAAGCAAATATCGACCCCAAAATCAAAACGGTCATACCCTTCATGCTTTCATGATTGCCCAAATAAAATGCAACATTGGACAAAGACGCTATCCACAGGGCAACCGGCACCAGCAACATCACTATGGGAAAACTTGATTTCCGATTTTGCTCCAGCATGGTTTCATCCTAATGTAAAAGGCCGTCTGAAAACCTTTCAGACGGCCTGCCGTTTAAATCTCGCTACCGCCGACGGTCAGTCCGGCATCAATCCTCAGTGTCGGTTGTCCGACGCCGACAGGAACGCTCTGCCCTTCTTTGCCGCAGACGCCGATGCCGCTGTCGAGTGCAGTGTCGTTGCCTATCATGGAAACGTGTTTCAGCACTTCGGGGCCGTTGCCGATGATGGTCGCGCCTTTGACAGGATATTGCAGTTTGCCGCCTTCCACCCACCACGCTTCGGATGCGCTGAACACGAACTTGCCGCTGGTAATGTCCACTTGTCCGCCGCCGAAGTTGACCGCGTAAATGCCCTTGTCGATGGACGCGATGATTTCTTCCGGCTCATATCCGCCGTTTTCCATAAAGGTATTGGTCATGCGCGGCATAGGCGCAGAAGCGTAACTTTCGCGGCGGCCGTTTCCGGTCGATTGCGTACCCATCAGGCGGGCGTTGGTTTCGTCCTGCATATAGCCGACTAAAATACCGTCTTCAATCAATACCGTGCGGCGGGTTTCGTTGCCTTCGTCGTCGATATTGAGCGAACCGCGTCTGTCGGCAATATCGCCTTGATCCACAACGGTAACACCTTTGGCCGCCACGCGCTCGCCGATTCGGCCAGAGAAAACGCTGGTTTCTTTGCGGTTGAAATCGCCTTCCAAACCATGTCCGACCGCTTCGTGCAGCAACACGCCCGGCCAGCCGTTGCCCAAAACAACGGTCATCTCGCCGGCAGGCGCAGGACGGGATTCGAGGTTGGTCAGGGCTTGTTTGACGGCGGAATCGACAAACCGATGCACCAAGTTTTCATCGAAATACGCCAAATCATAACGCCCGCCACCGCCTGCGCTGCCCTGCTCGCGACGCTCGCCCTGCTTGGCAATGACGGTTACGTTCATGCGCACCATCGGGCGGATATCGGCAGCGTGTTTACCGTCCAAACGGGCGATGTACACCATGTCGTATTCGCAGGTCAAACCTGCCATCACTTGCACGATACGCGGATCGGCGGCTTTGGCCAGCGTTTCAACTTTGTTCAACAAGGCGACTTTGGCAGCAGAATCAAGACTGGCAATAGGGTCAATCGCCATGTGAACAGGCTTGCCGTAAGCAGGTGTCGGCACTTTGACGCTGGCCTCGTTGCCGGCCTCACCAATTACGCGCACGGCTTTGGCAGAGCGGTTGATCGAATCGATACACAGGCTGTCGGCGTAGGCAAAGCGGTTTTATCACCCGAAACAGCACGCACGCCCACGCCCTGATCGATTTGAAAGCTGCCCGATTTAACGATGCCTTCTTCCAGATGCCAACTTTCATAGGCAGTGCGCTGACAATAGATGTCGGCATAATCGACATGGTTGGCGCCGATAATGCTCAGGCTTTGGGCGAGCAAATCGGGGGAAAGATGGTTGGCTTCGAGCAAATCTCGCTGTACGGCGGCGTAGGTTTGTTGCATAATTTTTCAGACGGCCCGACAAGCAGGCAAAGTTAATTTGGCCTTGATTATACGGTATTTTATATGGCTTTGGATATGTTGATTGCTTGGGTTTATGAGTGATTGAAACAAATCAAAAGGCCGTCTGAAAGATAGGGTTGAAATGTTTGCCTTACCCTATTTCAACGTCAACCGCGTAAAGAAGATAAGAAATCATCGTAGGATTGATGCAGCGCAGGCTGATAAAGATTCAAATAAATAGATTGGAATTGAAATGAAAAAGTTACTTGTTGTATTGCTAGGACTGGCAAGTCTTAATGTTTATGCCAACGGCTGCGGCGGTGAATACCAACCTGCAACCGGAACCTGTCGTATTATCGACAGCTCAGGCAGACAGATTTTATATAATGTTCCACAATCAAAAGTATCTAAGCCACAAAAAAAAAATAGAATATGTAGATGTGCACGTCCCATCTAAGTTTGGAGCTATCGCAATCAGTAAAAAGGCTGGCCATATTACAGGTTCTTTAAATCATAGGTCATTAGCAGAAGCAAAAAGTGAAGCAATTAAACGTTGTAAGAAAGGTAGTAATGGGGCTTCTTGTGAGATTCTTAAATGGGTTAGAAATGGCTGCGTTGCTGCGGCAGTAGGAAATTTAAAAGGAACTCCTATAATTATTGGCGGTGCCGCTGAGCAAGGATTTTCCGAACAAACAGCTATAACAAATTGTACCAATACAGGCGCACAAGAATGTAGAATCCTAATGCCAGAGGGTTGCTCTTTACCCTAATTCTTATACGCTATACTTTCCTCTATCCACATTCTGTTTTAACGAGTACAACACGATAAAACGCTTATCCGGTTTTATTTTAACCACAGCCCTGTTGCCGTTTTCTACCTCTGCCGGCAATGCTTCAGACATTGCCGGCAAGCTACTGACAGTCTGCCAAATATGCTTGCAAGGTCATTAACGGCCTTTTCAATCACGGCAAAGCCGATACCGAAATTTAATTTCCATACAAAACAAATCATTACGACAAAATCCATTATTTTTTCAATTTTGCTATTGATAATAGTTATTATTAGCGTATAATCAAAACCACTCGGAAGACGTCCTAATCCGAGCCATTAAACGACAGATTTTATCCCCCTCTTCCCCATTATCTCTTGATACTCGGAGTGCGCATATACGAAACATACCTGTTCCCCTTTATATCAGATACTCAAAACCGAAAAACATGAAACCCACTGCCGATACAGTGGGTTTCATGTTTTGTGGTGTTCGGTTTATCAGGCTTGGGACTACTGGTCAGTCCGTCTGAAACCGAATAGGCTTAATTATCGGCAGGTTTTCATGTTCAATTTGCCATAACGGCCGACAATGTTTCTGATGTCTTGAGCATCGCGCTCGTCGACCGCCATAAAGACCACGGTCATTCGCGCCACGCTCAAACCGGTATCGGGTGCACTTCTGTCTTCTTGTTCGACAATGCGCGCGCCGCCGAAACCTGCGCTGGACAAGCGTGAAATCAAAACTTGGGCGGAAGAACGGCTGCGTGTTACGTCAATGCTGATTTCGCCGTTGTGAATACTGCCGCTAAAGCCTCGGCTGCCCAAGGCATCAAGCTGGGCGGAAGTGTCGCCATCGGCAGGCAAGACCACGCGGAAGGTTTTGGAAGAAGCCTCGCCACCGGATGCGCCGTTGCGTTTTTCGATACTGCGGCTGGCTGCATGAGGCCATTTGCCCAACAGGCCTTTGATGCGGTGGTAATCGTCTTCATCCATCACCACGGTGGCGCTGCTGGTACACAAGCGTTCCACGCCGGCCGCGCCCATCTCTTCTTCAGCGGCACGACGTTCTTGCGCCTCTTTCTCGCGGCGCATTTTTTCTTTTTTCTCTTTCAACTGCTGCGCTTCTTGCTTTTTACGCAAGGCTTCCGCTTCTTCGGATTCAGGTTCGGCCATAATCAGGCCGTCTGATTCGACCACCACCCAATCGGGTTGCGATGCCTGCTGAGGCTCGGCTTTGGGTGCGTCCAAAGAAGACGGGCGCAATAATTCGTGCGTACCGCCTTCCAAAGCAGATTCGGGTTTGGCGGTTTTATGTTGTGTCCGATAGGCAACCATGCTGCCAAAAACAATGATGTTGAGTGCGACCAAGACCGCAAACAGCCATTTCATGATGCGTTTTCCTTTTTATTGTCCGTTGCGATGGGCAATCCAATGCAAGAGCCCGTGAATCACGAGATTATCGACGATTTTCACTTGATTGTCATGAACGAATGACTCCGGCAGCGCCTGCACGACTCTGGCCGCGCCGCCGCCCGTGATAATAATATCGACCGGTTTGCCCTCGCCCGTTTTGTCTTTCAGACGGCCATGCATCATCATCAACGCGCCGCAAACGGCATCCATCATGCCGCTGGCAATGGCGTTCGGCGTTGTGGTTGGGAACGGATATACCTTGCCGATGGGGCGGTGGAGGTTGGCGGTCTTGAGCGCCATCGCCTCTTTCATTAAGTGGAAACCGGGCATGATGGTGCCGCCGAGATAATGATTGTCTTCCGTCAGCGCGTCGGTGGTTACGGCGGTGCCGCAGCTGACGACTACGCAGGCGTTTTGCGTGAAGCGGCGGCTGCCCAACGCATTAAACCAGCGGTCGGAGCCATGTTCTTCAGGACGGCGGTAATGGTTGCGGATACCCAAAGCCTGCGGCATGGAAGACAGCCATTCGACCGGACGGGTTAATTGTTCTTCAACCATCGCTTTTTTGACCGAACCGCACACGGCGCAACCGACAATCTTCACATCTTCATCGGCAAATTGCAGCCATTCTTCACCCAGCTGGGTCAAATCACGATACGGCGCGCGGCCGACTTCGGAAAATGTGCCGTTCTCTACCCACGCCCATTTCAACTGACTGTTGCCGCCGTCCAGCAGCAAAAAGCGTTCCGGTTTCGTAGCGGTAGGTTGTGCCGGGCGGTTATCCGGGCGCAAACTGATCTCGCCGCTGACGATGGTTTTTTCGCCTTTGTCCGTCTGCAAACGCAACGCGCCTTGCGCATCCACGCCTTTGACCACGCCTTCGTGGACAACACGTCCTTCCTGAAGCAACAATACTGGTCTGCCGTGTCGCGGTTGGCGGCATCGTATTCGCCGACACATGACGCGAATCCGTTTTGCGCGTATTCGTTCAACAGCGCATCAAGTTGCGCCAATACCGCATTCAACAAGATTTTGACGCTTACGCCCTGCTTAGAGGCCGCCTGAAACAAGGCCTGCACGGAAGTGGCGTTTTCAACTTCTTTCGGCAATACAAAATTGATGCCGATGCCGATGACGGCGACGGTTTTATTCTCTACCCGCGCCGTTTCAATCAAAATACCGGCCAATTTATCGTTGGCTACGACCAAATCGTTCGGCCACTTGATCTTCACGTCCAAACCAATATCGGCAAGCGCACGGCGGCAGGCCAATGCCACCACCAACGCCAGCGAACCCAGCTCATACTGCGGCTTGTCAAATGCCCAGCCCAGGCTGAACATCAGACATTCGCCCTGTCGGTTGACCCAACTCCGCCCTTGCCGTCCGCGGCCTTTGGTTTGGAAATGCGCCACACACAAGGCCTTATGCGCCAAATCTGCCGACTGGCGCGCCAATGCCATGATTTCATCGTTGCTGGACGAACATTCGTGTTTCAACTGCGCACGAAAACCCTGTTTTCCGGCCATTTGTTGCAAAGATTCTTCGGCAAACACAGCCAAAGGGCGCACCAAGCGCCATTGCCCGTCATGCTGGCGCAGCAAACCGCGGATATGGCCCGGCATCTGCTGCCAGAATCCGTTTAATTGTTGCGGCTTCATCCCGACCACTCGCGCCAACTGAGAAACGTGTTGCGGCAGGCCGTCTGAAAGCGCGGCGAGCAAGGCCCAATGGCGGCTGTTCAAATCCGTCATTCGCCTCCTCCGGCTTCGCGGATTTTCGCCAAAGTTTTGGTGGTCGAAGTCTGGTGTAAAAACGGAATCGAAAATACTTTGCCGCCACGCGCAAACGTCTCGGCCGCACCGACAATCTTATCCACAGGCCAGTCGCCGCCTTTAATCAATACATCGGGTTTGACCATTTCAATCAGCGCGGCCGGCGTATCATCATCAAACCATGTGACCAAATCCACGCTGGCCAATGCCGCTGCCACTGCCGCGCGGTTTTCCAAAGGATTAATCGGGCGGTCGTCACCTTTGCCCTGACGGCGCACCGAAGCATCGGTATTCAACGCCAGCACCAAAGCCGCACCGGCCGATCGCGCCTGCGCCAGATAGGTTACATGACCCCTATGGAGAATATCGAAACAGCCGTTGGTAAACACCAGCGGACGGGGCAATGCCGCCAAACGCTCCGCCAGCTTTTCGGGCGGACAGATTTTGGATTCAAATTCTGGAGCTGGCCATTCGGACATGATGCGGTTCCTTTGGGAATGAAACAGAAAATAATCGGGGTATTATAAAGGATAACGGCGAAACACCATAAAAAGATACCGAACGGTACAATATTCGGGCTTGATTGCGTATTCATTGATATTTGATATCACGGCAAACGCCATTTTTGCCGATGCCATGATAAAACGGTTTGATAAATACTTTTTTGAAACCCAATTAAATCTGAAGTAAAATTCGGGTATAAACGGAAAAAAGCCTGCATACAATATGCAGGCTTTCATCTGGGGTGGCTGATGGGGCTCGAACCCACGACAACTGGAATCACAATCCAGGGCTCTACCAACTGAGCTACAGCCACCGTAAAAATTGGCACGCCCGACAGGAATCGAACCTGTAACCCCCGACTTAGAAGGTCGGTGCTCTATCCGGTTGAGCTACGGGCGCTCATGCCGATTCGTGCGAAGAATTTTGTGGTCGGGGCGGTGGGATTCGAACTCACGACCCTCTGCTCCCAAAGCAGATGCGCTAACCGGGCTGCGCTACGCCCCGACTGAAGACCTGAACTATACAGACCCTTTTCAACCCGGTCAACACTTACTTTGCTTTATTTTTTCATTTTTTAGTTATCCTATTATTTTTAATAATTATTTATTTTTATGTTTCGTAATTGGGGCCACTCTTTTGTGTCAGGCCGTCTGAAAAATGCGATAATTTAAACACAATATTTGTCCCTATTTATGAGGAAAAATCATGGCTGCACAGCTTATAAACGGAAAAAAAATCTCCCAGCAACGCATCGAGGCGGTCGCGCAGGCGGTAAAAGCGCGTCAGGAAAAAGGTTTGCACACGCCTTGCTTGGCGGTGGTATTGGTTGGCGACGACCCTGCCAGCGCGGTTTATGTACGCAATAAAAAACTGGCCTGCCAAAAAAGCGGCATAGAATCGCGCTCTTATGAGCTGCCGTCTGAAACCACGCAAGACGATTTGCTGAAACTGGTGGACGAATTAAACGGCGACCCTGCCGTCGACGGTATTTCTGGTGCAACTGCCGCTGCCGGCTCACATCGACAGCCAAGCGGTTTTGGAGCGTATCGAGCCGCATAAAGATGTGGACGGCTTCCACCCTTACAACGTCGGCCGCCTGGTCGTCAAAATGCCGCTGATGCGCCCTTGCACACCCAAAGGCGTGATGACTTTGTTGGAAGCCTACGGCATCGACCCGAAAGGCAAAAAAGCGGTCGTCGTCGGCGCGTCCAATATTGTCGGCCGCCCGCAGGCATTGGAATTGCTGCTGTCCCGCGCGACGGTAACCATTTGCCACAGCGCCACGCAAAACCTTGCCGATGAAGTTGCTGCCGCAGATATTTTGGTGGTCGGCGTAGGCATTCCGAATTTCGTTAAAGGCGAATGGGTCAAACCCGGCGCAGTCGTTATCGATGTGGGCATCAACCGCTTGGACGACGGCAGCCTGTGCGGCGACGTGGAGTTTGATGTTGCCAAAGAACGCGCATCCATGATTACGCCCGTTCCCGGCGGCGTCGGCCCGATGACGATTGCCACTTTGTTGGAAAACACGGTACACGCGGCCTCATTGCACGATTAATCGCTGTCATTAAGTTAGGCCGTCTGAACATGGTTTTTTCAGACGGCCTGACATGTTTTTTTGCTTTTTACCTTATTGGCTTCACATGTCCTTACTCTCTTCCCACACCGACAACCCGACTTTCCGCAACGCTTCCTATATCTTGATGGGCTTGGCCTTGCTGATTGTCTTGCACTACCATTTTCTGCCGCTGCTACTGTCGGTTATCCTGACCTATATCTTTATTACGCGCACCAACGGCGTGATCCTCAAACTCCGCCGCCGTGTTTTGCCGCGCAACACGCGGCTGCATAAATCGCTCAACGCGCACAATATCAACCTGATTTCCACCACGCTGACGCTGGCCATCGTGTTCAGCATCATCACGATGATGTCTTTGGGTATTTACCACCTGATACACGGCGGCCATGTCGGCTTTATGCTGGCGAAGCTGGCGGCGATTTTGGAAGACACCAAAAACAGCCAAGACCTGCCTGCGGCCATTCTCAATATGCTGCCCAACAATATGGCCGAAATCAAAGCCTCGGCAATCAAGCTGATTGAAGAATACCGCGCCGCGCTGACCCGTATCAGTAAAAACAGCATCACATCCTTCGTGTACATCCTCATCGGCATCATCATCGGCGCCATGCTCAGTTTCCACCGCCTGAAAATGCGCAAAAACCGCCACAAAATGCCGCTGTTTAAAGCCGAACTGATGCGGCGCATCGTCAATTTTGAAACCAGCTTTGAACGCGTGTTCCTCGCCCAAGTCAAAATCTCGCTGATCGACACCTTCCTGACCGGCCTGTATCTCTACCTGGTTTTGCCGCTATTCGGCGTTGACCTGCCGTTTAAAATGACCGTCCTGATCGTCGCCTTTATCGTCGGCCTGATTCCGGTGGCGGGCAACCTGATTTCCAACACCATCATCATTATTTTGAGCCTCGGCGCATCGCTTTACGTCGCCCTCGCCTCGTTGGTTTTCCTCGTCGTCATCCACAAGCTCGAATATTTCCTCAACGCCAAAATCATCGGCTCGGAAATCGAATCCAGCGCATGGGAATTGCTGGTGGCGATGGTCGTCTTTGAACGCATTTTCGGCATCGGCGGCATCATCGTCGCGCCGGTTTATTACGCCTACCTGAAAAACGAATTGAAACTGCGAAAATTGATTTAATCAGTTGCGTTTATACACATCAAAGGCCGTCTGAAAACAACAATCGGGTTTTCAGACGGCCTTTGCTTTACCTTTTCTTACACTTTACGGCATAATGGCAGCCACGCATTTCTAGAAGAAAGATAAACAATGTCAACCAAAACCCCTTCCCTATTCGGCGGCGCGATGATTATCGCCGGTACGGTTATCGGCGCAGGCATGCTTGCCAACCCGACCGCCACCTCCGGCGTATGGTTTACCGGCTCGCTAGCCGTGTTGCTGTACACCTGGTTTTCCATGCTCTCCAGCGGCCTGATGATTTTGGAAGTCAACACCCATTATCCGCACGGCGCCAGCTTCGACACCATGGTTAAAGACCTGCTCGGCCCGGTTTGGAACGTCATCAACGGCGTTGCCGTCGCTTTCGTTTTATACCTGCTCACTTATGCCTACATCTTCGTCGGCGGCGACCTGACCGCCAAAGGCATCGGCAGCGCGGTAGGCGGCGAAATTTCGCTCACTGTCGGCCAACTCGTCTTCTTCGGCATTCTCGCCTTTTGCGTTTGGGCATCCGCACGCTTGGTTGACCACTTCACCAGCATCCTCATCGGCGGCATGGTATTGACCTTTATTTGGGCAACCGGCGGCCTGATTGCCGATGCCAAAATGCCTGTCTTGTTCGACACCCAAGCCCCTGCCGGCACCAGATACTGGATTTATGTCGCGACCGCCCTACCCGTCTGCCTTGCGTCATTCGGCTTCCACGGCAACGTCTCCAGCCTGCTCAAATACTTTAAAGGCGATGCGCCCAAAGTAGCCAAATCCCTGTGGGCGGGTACGCTGATTGCCTTAGTGATTTACGTCCTCTGGCAAATCGCCATCCAAGGCAACCTGCCGCGCAGCGAGTTCGCACCGGTTATCGCCGCTGATGGCCAAGTATCTATCCTCATCGAAACACTATCAAAATTTGTTCCTACCGGTAACATGGCATTAATACTGTCTTTCTTTTCTTACATGGCAATTGCTACATCCTTTTTGGGCGTAACTCTCGGACTATTTGATTACATTGCTGATATATTCAAATGGAACGATAGCCCCTCAGGGCGTACCAAAACTGCAGCTGTTACTTTCCTTCCCCCCCTTGATTTCCTGCTTGCTTTTTCCTACTGGCTTTGTTACGGCCATTGGCTATGTTGGACTCGTTGCTACCGTATGGACCTGCTCTACCCCAATCTTATTACTGTTTCATTCCCGTCAGAAATTTGGTAAAAGCAAAACTTACACTGTTTATGGGGGTGCATGGCTAATTTACTGGGTAGCTCTCTTCGGTATCGTCAATATACTGGCATGGAGCTTAAACAAAATGGAACTTGTTCCCGTATTTAAAGGTTAAATTCCCTTAAGGCCGTCTGAAACACCCTCTTTCAGACGGCCTAATTCATTATTTTCCGCTACAATACCCCCTTTCCCCCAACAAACACCGTCCATGTACGACAATATCCGCTTCCATCTCGACGAAGACTATCCCGACCAGCTCCCACCCGAAAACGCCGCCACCCATATCGGCATGTACTGGCAGTGGGCGGCGCAGGCAGGCCTCATCAACCCCGTCTGGCAAATCGCCCCCGAAACCGCAGCCGACTTCGCCGCCATGACCTCGGGCAAAATCAGCGGACGGCACTTCCTGCTCAAACACATGGACGGTGCATTGACGGCGGACGACTTTACCGAACTCGGCCAACGGTTTACCGAGTTCTACTACACCGATGAAGAAGACGGCTACGGTGCATTATGGAAGACTACGTCCTCGCCCTCGACACGCCCTCGCTCGGTGGCTTCTACCACGTCAAAAACACCCCGGAAACCTTCGCCAAACTGACACCCGTTTTTCAGACGGCCTTTGAAAAATGGAAAAGCAGTTTGAAAGCAGAAAAATAAGAGCCCACACCATGAAACTCATCATCCTCGACCGCGACGGCGTCATCAATCAAGACCGCGACGACTTCGTCAAATCCGTTGACGAATGGATTCCCATCGAAGGCAGCATGGATGCTATCGCCTTTTTAACGCAGGCAGGCTACACCATCGCCGTGGCCACCAACCAATCCGGTATCGGCCGCAAATACTTTACCGTGCAAGACCTGACCGAAATGCACACAAAAATGCACCGTCTTGCCGTTCAAGCAGGCGGTACCATCGACGGCATTTGGTTTTGCCCGCACACCGCCGCCGACAACTGCGAATGCCGCAAACCCAAGCCGGGCATGATTATCGACATCATCGAACGCTTCAAGGCCAATGCCGCCGAAACCTGGCTGGTCGGCGACAGCCTGCGCGACCTGCAAGCCATTGATGCCGCAGGCGGCAAATCCGCGCTGGTCCTGACCGGTAAAGGCAAGAAAACGCTGGCCAAACACGAGCAAGACCTGCCCGAACATACCCAAGTCTTCGACAACCTACTCGCTTTCTCGCAATACATCATGCGTGAAAATACAAAAATCGAAGAAGCCGCGCAGCCATCCTATAAACGATAGGCCGTCTGAAAACTGCCGACAACGGTGTTCAGACGGCCTTCAAACGACAGACTTTTCCCCGATATGCTGATTATCCGTAACCTGATTTACTGGTTCATCCTTTCCTCTAGCATTATTTTGCTGTTCCCCTTTATGCTGCTTGCCCTGCCTTTCCAAGGCGGCGCACACAAAATGGCGCAAATTTGGGTGCGCATCCTCAACTGGTCGCTCAAGCACATCATCGGTTTGAACTACACCTTAAGCGGCGCGGAAAACATTCCAAACCACCCCTCCATCATCTGCGCCAAACACCAAAGCGGCTGGGAAACCCTCGCCCTGCAAGAGATTTTTCCGCCGCAAGTTTATGTTGCCAAACGCGAACTCTTCAAAATCCCTTTCTTCGGCTGGGGCTTGAAGCTGGTTAAAACCATCGGCATCGACCGCAGCAACAGCCGCGAAGCCAACAAACAACTTTTAGAACAAGGCCTTGCGCGTAAAAACGAAGGCTATTGGATTACCATTTTCCCCGAAGGCACACGCCTTCCGCCCGGTGAAAAAGGCCGCTACAAGCTCGGCGGTGCGCGCATGGCAAAAATGTTTGAGATGGACATCGTCCCCGTCGCGCTCAACAGCGGCGAATTTTGGCCGCGCAACTCCTTCCTCAAATACCCCGGCACAGTCAGCGTCATCATCGGCAAACCCATTGCCCACAACAACGGCAATGAAGCCAAACTCATGGCCCAATGCGAGCAATGGATTGAAAGCCAGCAGCCCCTGATTACCGGACAAGGCCCGTTCGCGCCCCAAACCAAATAAATCATTCCATCGGGTGGGCCGCTATGTCCACCCTTTCATGCCGTCCAATCTTTCCCACAACATCATGCCCCGCCTCCATACCCACACCCTTTCAGACGGCCTTACCATTCATATCCAGCTCAAACGCAGCGCCAAGAAACCTCATCTTGCGCCCCGTTTCCGCCGATACCGTCAGCATCAATATCCCTCCGTTTGTTACCCAGCACACCTTTACCCAATGGCTGAACGACAACGAAGCCCTCCTGCGCCGTACCCTAAACAAAACACCGGCTCGACAAACACCCACCGACTCGCTTCCCGAATGGATTTGGTATCAAGGCTTTCAGACTGCCTTGTCCGTCCACACGGCAAACCACATCCAAATCAGGCCGTCTGAAATCCTGTTGCCCGAAAAAGAAAACGCCGCCCAACTCACCCATTTGCGCCGTTTCCTACACGAGCGTGCGCACGAATATCTGCTGCCACGCCTCGAAGGCCATATCCGAACCACCCGCCTGACTCCGAGCGCCATTTCCCTTTCCAACGCCAAAACTTTCTGGGGTGTTTGCCGCCACACCACTGGCATCCGTCTCAACTGGCGGCTCATCGGCGCACCCGAATATGTCGCCGACTATGTCTGTCTGCACGAACTCGCCCACCTGCACCATCCCAACCACAGCCCTGCGTTTTGGGCTCTGACCCACTCGCTCACGCCGCATGTTGACCAAGCCGAACAATGGCTGAAGGCGCACGGCAGCGAATTGTTCCACCTCGGCTAAGTCTTATCCGGCAGCATTTTTTTGCAAGCAAACACCAGCCCAAAGCAAAGAACCAACGCCCTCCAAACAAATCATGTAGCCGCGCGTAAAATCAAGTTTATCCGCTTGCCGCCCCTCATACCTGCCGATAAGATGATGTCGTTCTCAAAACCCTTTTCAGAAAGGAAAACCGATGACCAAAGCAAAATCGTTACTGGCCACCGGCATTTTGGCTCTTTTCTCCGCCACGGCATTCGCCTCCCCGCTGCCTTCCGAAATCTACCGTCCGGATGGCGCGCACACCATCAAAGCCGATCATCAAGGCAACGGCGAATTTGAATACGAAGCCGAACTTTCCGGCCAACGCAATTCCATTCCTTCCTTGGCCAAAAAAGTGATCGCCCACGCGCGCAGCAAAGGTTTTCATGTGGTTGAGTCTGAAATCAAACACGACGATGCCGATCTGAAATTCAAACGCGGCAAACAAGAGCTGGACGTTTCCATCGAAGACAAAGGCCAAGGCCGTATCGAATACAAAGCCGATTTGGACTTGGACCAAAACTAAATCCGACTCGCAAACAAGTGCGGTCAATTTTCAAAGAGTTTTAAAACCTCTCAAAATTGACCGCACTTTTGTATTTTCAACGACTTATGTTAAGTAAGTTTTATAATTTCACATCCAACTTCGCGTAAGCACGTTCTACTTTTTCCAATGCTTTTTCTATGGAAATATCGCAAGCAAATAACACACCTAAACAGCGATGACCATTTACTTCGCCTTTGCCGAAAATGCAAATATTACTATTAAACCTAAACCCTGCATTGGTGTAATCGACCCGCGCGAATACGGCGTCAGCGTGATGGCGGCATTCGGCTACCGTGCGGACGAACCTAAGCGCACCAAACCGCGGCAGGTGGCGGGGGATATTGTTCGGTGGGTGGAATAATCGGTAGTGGTTTGGAGGCTTTCAGACGAGGTTTGGAGGCTGTTTGAAAAACCATAGGGTGGGCATTCTTGCCCACCTTTTTCATTTTAAGCGATAAAGAGTATGCTAAAATAATTAAAATTTACTTATTGAACAAAGAATAAAATGAAATTTACTCAAGCCGACATTGATTCCATCATAACCGCTCAAGAAAACGATAACCTGACTATTTTTATTGGGGCGGGATTTTCCAAATTCTCTGAAACGACAACAATCAAATTTCCCTCTTGGGGAGATTTGATGATTGCTTTAAAGAATGATTTAAATACCCAAGAAACAGATTTTCTCAAAATAGCACAGCTATACTATCTTGAATTTGGTGAGTACAAGCTATATCAAAAATTGAGAGAATTTGTACCTTTACATGCAGAACCATCAGATCTTCACCTTCAAGTATTTCAATTATTAAAACCCAAATATGTTATCACCACCAATTGGGACAACCTGCTGGAAAAAACAGTTTCCAATAATGGATTATTTTATGATGTTATTAAGACAGAAGCTGATTTAATAAAATCTAACCTGCCAAAAAAACTAATTAAAGTTCATGGTAGCTTTGATACCCATAATATTGTATTTAAAGAAGATGATTATTTAAATTACAGCATTAACAATCCCATCTTTGATAACTTTTTTTAAAGCATATATTATCTACTACTACAGTCTTGTTTTTAGGCTATTCATACAGTGATAGCAACTTGAAGCAAATCATTAAATGGATTGAAAAAAATTCAGAAGTTTCCCCACCGAGATTTTTGTTGCAAAAAGAAAATTATTCTTCACAAAGAAAATATCTTGAAAATCATGGCATAAAGGTGCTTGCCCCCGTATCTTCTTCTGGAAATTATGAGTACAAGCACTTATATGAACATTTCTTTTCCACTATAAAAAACACGAAAGATGGAATAACATTAGATAATAATGAAGTGTCAGATACGGATGTAATAAACTATTTTTATAAAAAATTAGTTGGATTGGCTGAATTAAATTGTTTATTACCGGAACAAATTACATATTTATTCTCAAATTGTACAGTTGAGTATCATCAAAATTGCTTTGAGCTACATTTCCATAGCAACCCTCTGACAAAAAAATATACAGTAAATTCTTTGATATAATTAAAATACCTGAAAAAAATTAGAACAATATTCAGACAAGCTAAATACTATTTTTTTAGTTGTTTCCTTTCTGCCAGAGTATTGTTTATAAAAAAATGCTAAGATAACAATTAATGTTTATGATTTAATTAAAGATAAAAAGCAATGAATCAGAAGATTCGGATTGCTTCTATGAATTTATATCATTTTCTAAATCTATGCCTAGAACTTTATTTTCTTTGCTCACATATAGCACTAACTCTATAAATAAAGACACGCGCAGAGAACCTGGGATATTAAATGAAAATATAGCATTGTTCAAGCATTTATCATTAGCTATAACAGTTAACTTAGCCAAGAAACAATATTTGTCTGCGATAATTTCCAAATTTAACAAATCAATAGCAACAAGGAAGTTAGTATTAGAAAATAACTTAAATTTAGATAGTCAAAATAGACTTATAAAAGAAGATGATTATGATATTGCAAGTGAACTAATTGGCAATAACTATCTACCAATGTACAGAGAATACATTCAACCATTAGTTGATTTATTAGGGTTTAAGTCTATATATAAATTTTATTATGATTCAATTGTTGACAATGAAGAACATCTAAATTTGGAAGAAAATAAAAAAAGAATGGCGGTTTTGGGTTTTACTGATAAAGAGCAACGCTCTAATGATAGATTAATTCAACTGCTAAATTTTTTTGTGCCTATAATGATGTTGCTTTTGGATGCTTATACAGAATTTCAAAAAGCTGATGCAATCGTATGTTTTTGGGGAAAAAAATTAAAAATTCATGAAGTTAGAGAAAAATTTGAATTAACAAAAAGTTGATCTATTTATTCTTATTAAATACTTTAAATTCAAAGACCTTTGGTCGGTTATCGTTAAACGTGTTTTTAGGTTTTTGTTAAAGATGAACCCCAAGAGGGAAATGGTGGTAAATTTTTTTATCATTTACTCAGGATGAAAAAAAGATTACCTGGTAGATGCTTTTGAAAAATTTATCAAATTTATTTATTACATATGGTCATTACTTTTTATTCAAATACGATTTCCAATTCATTTTTAAATTTAATTATGATTATAGGGTTGGTCAACTGGGAAAGTACGGAGTTAGATGAGTTTTTAAGCTCTATAAAATCTATCTTCTTAAAAAGAAGTATTCCTATTGATTATATTAGCTCAGTGAATTACTTTATCTTAATTCAGTATAAACTGTATAAGACAACCAACCCCAAAATTTTTAGAGTTGGTTGATGTTATATTGGAAGGCTTTTATATCATGTGAATTTAGAAAACCTTTTTACCAAAGAATAAACAATGATCTCTCATCTGTTTATCGATACGCCGATGTAACTTCTATGCTATATAAAAATAAAAAACTGGTAAAAAAAGCATTATTTTCTCTTGATAATGATTTTGAGAAAAATCTGGAGATGCAACGATATTTCTTGGAAAGAATTTTCCTACCAATTTATCAAATATCGAATGCTGAAATTAAAGAACTGTTCACACCATATTTTGATAAAGTACGAATTTCAAATTGGAATCAAATCAGTAAAGACCAGTTGTACGAAGAAATACTCCGTGAATTAGACTTTTTGCAGTATGGTTTTGAAGTGAAACAAGAATTTATAGATTTTATGACTCATTGGATAAAAAATGATTTAAACAAGGATGTTTTTTCTAGTTTAGCTTTATTAAAGGTAGGTGGAGCAGAAGAACTTCTTAATTTTATTGACTTTTTGATTACTTCCAGAAATATTTCTCAGTTGGAGGAATTGAGAGGGTTATTAAAAGAAAAAATACAGTCTATTATTGACAGTGCTGAGAACACCCAACAAACCACATAATTCATTAAAGGGTGTATGAAGATAAAGGTCGTCTGAAAACGAACGAAGTGAGTTTCGCTAAAAAAACCGAGACCTTTGCAAAATTCCCCAAAATCCCCTAAATTCCTACTAAGACATTTAGGGAATTTTTGGGGAATTTTGCAAAGGTCTCAATCTGCCCACTTATACCGATAACATCCCAAACATTGCCATGAAAAAAACGTCTGCTCCTCCTCGCCATCCTTCCCCTTTCCCTTCACGCCGCCGATGTGCCGCCTGATGTAAAACCCGAGCTTCAAGTCAACACAGCCGAACCTCAACAACCCGAAACGCACAACATTCCTGCCGAGCAGACAAACAGGCCGTCTGAAAAAATCATCAACGTCGATGCCGACACCCTACTTGCCAACACCGAATTACTGGCACGCGCCATGTATTCCGCCGTCGTCGCCCACAATATCCCCGGCATCAAAGCCGTTTTGCCCATTTACGAACAATGGCCAGAACACGATCGCGCCATGGCACGCTATGCCAAAGGTTTGCTTGCCCAATCCGAAGGACGCGCCGCCGAAGCCGTCGGCCATTACCGCCGCTTTATCGCCGAGCAGCCCGATGCCTCCGCCGTCCGCTGGCAGCTTGCGACCGCCTTGTTTGAAGACAAACAAAACGAAGCCGCAGCCGACCAGTTCGACAAACTGCAAACCGAATCCCTCCCGCCTGCCTTGCAAGAACGCCTCGAAACATACCGCAAGGCCCTGCGCGAACGCGACTCATGGCAATTCAACGCCGGCTTGAACATCACGCGCGAACAAAACATCAACCAAGCCCCCGGCCAACGCCGTCTGGGCAACCACCTAAGCGATGAACAATGCCGCGCCGTGCGCCTTGCCTATCCCGACGACGACTGCTTCCGAGGCTGGACATTCCCCGAACCCATCGATACCACCACCATCCATTACCAAATCGGTGCAGAAAAAAAATGGTCGCTGCCACGCGGCTTCTATGCCACGACAGGCGCAGACCATTACGGCAAAATCTATCCCAAACACACCAACTACAACGACCTCACCACACGCTTCTCGGCAGGCATCGGCTATGCCGACCAGCGCAGCGATATCGGCATTACCCCGTTCCACGAACGCCGCTTCTACGGCAACGACCCCTACACCTACACCAACGGCGCACGCCTCCACTACAACCATTGGTGGCAACCCAAGCTGCAAACCCTCAGCGCATTTGAAGCAGGCCGTCTGAAAAACGGCCGCCGCGAGCATTCCAACAATACCAGCCAACTGCTCAGCAACTCCATCGTGTACTACCGCAACGCGCGCCAATACTGGGTAGCCGGTATCGACCTCTACCGCGAACGCAACCGCGACGACAAAAGTGACAGCTTCAACCGCTACGCCCTGCGCACCACATGGGGACAAGAATGGCCCAAAGGTTTCTCCACCGTCCTACGCCTCAGCGCCGCCCAACGCCGTTACCAAGCCCCCAGCTTCTTCAGCAATGAACAAAACCGCCGCGACAAAGAAGCCTCCGCCTCCCTGAGCGTATGGCACCGTGCCCTCCATTTCAAAGGCATCACCCCACGCCTGACCATTGCTCACAATAAAACATGGAGCAACGACAAGTTCTACGAATACGGCAAAACCAAAATGTTTGTCGAATTGAGCAAAACGTTCTGACAAGTAGAACCAACCTGTGAATAAAGCAAAAATGCCTGTCCTGCATACTGATTTACAAGACAGATTCAAACTTTTACAGATACCGGATAAATAGGTTTTTTAAGGCATAATGTCTTATTAAATTCATATTTATCAAATAGATAAAATCCAAACCAATATTACTTTACAACTTAACGTACAACACTACATAACGCTACAAAAAAATCAGGCCGTCTGAAACCCGACTTGGCGTTTCAGACGGCTTTAGTATTGGTTATCATATCCGTTCACCTCTTCAGAAAGTATGATGATGAACGCCCTAAACAAAACCCTCTTATCCGTTTCTGTCGCACTGGGATTAAGCGCCTGCGCTTCCGTCAAAACCGCAGACACCTACGACCTAGACTTCTCCAAGCAAAAATACACCGAACAAAACATCGAAGTGAACGGTCAAGCCGTCAAATTCCGCGCTTACGAAGGCATGGTGTACGTCCGCAATCCTGTCGATACCCGTTACGAAATCATCAATATTTATGTACCCGAAGCCTATTACAACGGCGGCGAGATAGACGGTTTCAACGCCGAAACCGCACCGATTTCCTGCCCAACCAAATCGGCGGCTATATGCCTGCCGAACCGGGCAAACCTGCTTTGGAAGGTAAACGCGGCGAACCTGAAGACGGTCAAAAATCGCTGAATGCCGCACTGACCGCCCTTTCCAAAGGCTATGTCGTCGCCTCCCCGGGCGCACGCGGCCGGACAGAATCCACCGGTAAAGCACCCGCCGCCATTGTTGATTTGAAAGCCGCTGTCCGTTACCTGAAAGCCAACGACAAAGCCATGCCCGGCGATGCCGAAAAAATCATTTCCAACGGCACAAGCGCGGGTGGCGCAATGTCCGCCCTCTTAGGCGCAACAGCCGACCAAAAAGATTACGAAAAATATCTGAAAGCCTTAGGCGCGGCAGACGACAGCGACAAAGTTTTCGCCGTATCCGCCTACTGCCCGATTACCGATTTGGAGCATGCCGATATGGCTTACGAATGGCAGTTCAACGGTATCAACGACTACAAAAAAATGAACATTTCCATGCTCGACTACCGTGTCAAACGCGAGTTGGTTGCCGGCACGCTGACCGATGACGAGAAAAAACTGTCCGACCTCCTCAAACCCCTATACCCCGCCTATCTCAACAGCCTAAACCTGAAATCCCCCGAAGGCAAACCCCTGAAGTTGGATGCCCAAGGCAACGGCAGCTTTAAAAACCATATTGCCGGTTTACTTGCCAAATCCGCACAAGCCCAGCTTGATGCAGGCAAAGACCTGAGCGACCGCACATGGCTGACCATCCGCAACGGCAAAGTCGTCTCCGTCGATTTCGATGCCTACGCCAAAGCCGCCGGCCGCCAAAAAACACCGCCCGCCTTTGACGGTATAGATTTAAGCGCGGGCGAAAACCAACTCTTCGGCACCAATACCGTTGACAAACGCCACTTCACCGCGTTCTCCATGCAACACAACACTGCCACCAACGCCGAAATCGCAGATGAAGAAACCATCAAAATCATGAACCCGCTCAACTACATCGGCAAACCGGGCATAAACCTGCCGCAAAACTGGCGTATCCGCGTCGGCACCAACGACCGCGACACCTCACTGGCAGTCTCCGCCGTCTTAGCCGCCAAACTGCAAAACAATGGCCAAACCGTCGACTACGCCCTGCCTTGGGATGTCGGCCACGGCGGCGATTATGACTTAGACGAACTGTTTGCCTGGATGAAACAAGTCAGCAGCTCTGCCAAATAAGCGTTCGCAACATAGATTGAGATGAGATTTGGTATCCCGTTTTAATTGGAAAAAGGCCGTATTTGACACTATTGAAACACCTGTTTGTGCCAGAAAAGGGACACTGATACCTAATTATTAGGCATCTGGGATGCCTGAGGAGAATAAGAGGGGGATTTAAAGCTAAAACAGCCGAAACCCTATGTTTGAGTTTCAGCCATAGTGAAAATAGTAAAGAAAACTATTTTAAAAATGTCTAAGGCCGTCTGAAATCTAACTTAAATTTCCAGACAGCCTGTTATTGTAAAGACAATGTTTCTAGATACACATCGGCCAACAAGAACGACATCCTGTTAATACTATTGCTATAGCACCATATAATAAGCCAACCTTAAATATATTTTTTCTACGATATTTATGGTTCATTTTTGTCTCTTTCTTAAGCTTTAAAGCTAATAAATTTGGTAAGTTTCTATTCATTAAAATCTGATCAAATTCGTTTTTTCAATGTCGGCAATATTGCATCCCAAGCCGTTAAAGCCTCCTGTTCACTTAATGGGGAACCGGCAGAATTGTTATCACTGGTACCGAAAGTCATCTTAAATCTCACACTGCCATCATCTTTTTCCCAAATAAATAGATATCGTTTCCCCTGCAACTTAACAAGTTTCTCACTACCAGACATACCATTGATGTTTCGGCTTCCTTGGCGAATAGTGCTATATTGCGCCCATGACATAAGTCTGCCCATCACACTATTTTTCTTGACAAGATCACGCTTCAATAAAGGTTTGTCATCTTTATCCAAGAATCCACCTGTCGTCAGCTCGGCATAAACGTCTTTATAGTCTTTAATTTTGATGCCCGCACTGCCAAAAAAAGGCTCGGTTCCCTTATCAGCAATAAATCCCTCTGTTAAACAGATACCCTGTTGCTGCGGAATTTCACTTTCGTTACGATCTCTCAATTTATCGAAAAAATCATTCCGTATATGCCCAATAGCTTCGTCAACTTTACTTTTTTCCAGCTGCTTAAGGTTTGGGGGAGCTTTGCCATTAACAGGCATAATGCGCACAAAAGCTCTAATGGAATAGGCATCGTTCTTACTTAGCTTGAAACTAAAATCAACATTATAAAGCATTCCATTTACCTGAGTTAATAATGGGCTATCCCATGAAGCAGAAGCCTGTGTCACAGAAACTATTGCTTTGTTGGGAATAATAGTGCGGTACTCTATAAAACGATCACTTCCATTATATCCTTTTTCTTTAACCTCTAATGCGGATTCTACTTCCAGATTCCAATAATCTGGTCGCACTCTTATCTGCCAACCATTGTATTTAAGCCAACCAGTCCCACTTATACGGTTAGATGGTAAGTTAATTTGGTAACGCCCACTACAAAATGGCTGTGCCGTCCAATATGCGGATGTATTTTTAGAAAAATCCATAGCTATTTTTCCTTTTGTTGAATAACTTTGAGACGGTTGGCTACATGAAGATAATGTAACACTGATAAAAGCAATACCTATGAGCCTGAGAACTCTAGCCTTAGCCATTACTATCCCTTCCTTGCTGTAAATTCAAGGATACTAAATAAAGCGGAACTTCTGCTAGCACTTTTCTCCTCTCCATATGAGCCTTGATGGTCGTAACCATTTTCTATAAAGATTCGCCCATCCACTTTACCTTCTGGAGCACAACCTGAATCAGTAGGAACTGTTCCATCGCCGTTATCTTCAGCCTTACTCAACTGGAAAGATAATTGCCGTCCACTCAACAACTCTACTGTAATTTTACCGGTATACATATCCTCAGTTTTTAAAAGTTTAGCCTGCCTCAAATCTTCCTCTCTAACATCATGTAACGAACTATCGCACAGCCAACTGATACTGCCCCAAGCCTTATACTTTTCATCGTTGCCATATGCGATATTGGTTTTCCCATGCAAATAAAAGCCCATATGTTTTTTTTTGGAAGTTTGCAACCGATCCCATTATCCTTTTAAATCGCTCGGCATCACTCATTTCTTGTAATTCCGTAATTGGTGACACTATCCCCCCTGGATTGATACGTGGATCTGCCTCTTCCCATCTGCTCTTGTTATTATTCAGTTTAGCTTTCTGATACTGTAACTGACCATTATGATACAACTTTGGTAATAGACTATACCATGCATCTGAATTTTGTATTAAATCCTCCGTACTGAAACTGAACTTTATTGTTTTAGGGGTAGCCTTTTCAGCAACTCTTAACCATCGATTAGTATTATCCGATAACACTTTATAGTCTATCCATGGCATTAATTCTAATGCCCCAATTGAATTTAATAAGACTGGTGTAACACGTTCAGCTGAGTATCCAAAAATAGGAGAAGCGATAGTCGTCACTATATTTTCCCCACCAAATCCGGCTTTTAAGCGCTTATAAAATGCGGGAGCACCCGTAGCAGGCATAACATTATGATAAATACCAGATAGCGAGCTACCACCTTGCTCCTTTGCATAAGCCCGCCCAACCAACCCACCCATAGAGTGAGTAAGAACAATCACTTCATTACATTTAGAATCTGTTTGTTGACATTCTTTTAAGATCTTTTTAATACGGCTATTTAAATCACTGAAACCATACTTTTTATTTATTCCTTTTTCACTTTTCACTTCAAAATATTCAATACTATCATTAGAATAACCGTTTCCTGATTCTTGATTATCTCTTAACCAGTTGTAACCACAAGCATAAACACGGAATTCACAATCTGCCGCGCTCTGCAACCATCGTGCTAATTGTTCAGTATTTTCTAATGAGCCATTCTCATCACCTTTTGCACCTATAGACTGCTTACTTCCACTTTGAAACAAAGGTAATAATTTTTTCCATACCTTATTCTTCTCTATAACTTGTTTATACTCTTCTTCCGTATTACAAGCAGGAATATCATTTAGTGTATCCTCAAGAAAGACCAAAAAAGGAACATAACTACCTTGATAGACTGTCCCCCAGCCACGCATTCTCGCTTCTTGGGCAATTTTTTGAGCCTCTGTCAATGACTCTCCCTCTTGAAATGGCTCTTTCGCAGAATTTTTCTCCTGAGCAACATCTCCTTCATGATCGTTATCAGGACTGGACATAGCAATTTTTCGATCGGTATAAACCATTCTTTTAGGTAATGGCCTAATTTTATTTGATTCCCAATCAACAAATGCAACATCAGGATTGATTTCTCTTCTACGTTCTTCTTTAGTACGAAAAAGACCAAAAATTAAAGCTGATAGTATTTCTAAGGCTGATGAAGGTGGTTGCCATGAGTCATCTACCTCGGCATTCGCCAACTCTTTTTCATCAGACAACAAAATTGGAGTCTCTTGACCACTCCAAACATCACGGTATTTTAAATTACTGCCCATGATTCCTGGAACAAATAAGATAGGGACAACTCTATCTTTGATTCTGACTTCACAGCGCTGTGTATCCGAACTTTCTGTTAAATACGTATGAGTTATAGGTCTCCCTTGTTTGTCTAATTGTATTTTTAATTGCTTTGCAGGCTCATTACTCATTAGAATTTCTCTCCGGTAAAATTGTTAATGTAATCTTTTCCACTCTAGCATCATTACGCTGAATACCAGTACTACCATTCGCATCAGTTATTCCTTGAATTTTAGTACCATCTGAACGTGTCAGAATAAAACGGCGGTTAGCTATTGGTTTTCCTGAAGGCGTTTTAATCAGAATTTCTTGATCAAATTTTGATTTAGGCATTTCATTAAACATTTGACTTAAGCTTTGTGGTCCATTCACCACCAGCGGCGCCCTCACCCGCACCACCTTCGGACTTCCAATCTCGACCTCCCCGTTACTCAACTTGATATACGCCCCTTTGCAGGTAATCAGAATCTCTTCCTTCGCCGCTATGGTGATTTTTCCTGCGCTACTGGTTAAGGTTGCGTCTTTTAAGGCATTCAGCTGCAACTCGTCATTCTGTGCCTGCACTTCCACTTTACCCTGATTGGCCTGCATCTTGATGCCGCTGCTTTGCGCAAACAGGTTCAGACTCTCTGCCGCATGGGCGGTCAGGCTTTGGCCGGTGGTAATGTCGGTATGGTTGCCGCTGATCAAATGAATGTTTTCATTGGCGGTGTGCAGTTGGCTTTGTTGTGTCGCGGTGGCAATGCCGGCCGGGGCGGTTTGGATCAAACCGGCTTCTTTCAGGTCTTTGAGGGCGTCTTTCAGACGGCCCCTTTGGGTTTCTTCATCGGTGTTGTGGTTGTTGGCGGTTTGGGCGGCTTTGTTCAGGCTTTTGGCCAGGGAGAGTGCTTGTTCGAGTTGGGAGATGGCATCGTCCATATCCAGCACTTTGCCGTTGGCATCCTGGTTTTGTGCGCTGACGAGTATGCCCTTGCCTGCCCGTACGGCACCCCAACCGTCGGTTCTGAGTTCGAAGCCTTCGCCGTTCTCTCCGCGTTTCTCACGATTTGAATCGACGATATGGCCGAGGTTAAGTTGGGATTTCTGATAGTCGGTGGCGAGTTTGATGTGTTCCTGACCTTTCAGGTCTTCCATCCTCAGTTTGTTGTTCGCCCAAGTACGGATGACGTTGCGGGTATTCCAGTCGGCAGGGATATGGTCGGTATGGGCGCTGTCGTGCATCACTCCGGAGATATACGGACGGTCTGGATTACCCTGTACGAAAGAGAGCATTACTTCGGTGCCTTCGTGTAAGGGGAAGTGAATGCCGTATTCTGGACCGGCATACGGTTGGCCAATCGGACGGGACGGCTTTCCCCACCCGGACTCCATTCGTCCAAATCAAACGGGAGTTTGACGCGGTAGCGTCCCATGTCGTCGATATAGGCGTAGGTGCAGTTCTCCGCCGCGGTCACCCGTGCCGGCAAGGTACCGTCGATATGCGGACGCGGGGTGGTGCGTTTGGGACGGTAGGCGAGTTGGGCGGGGATGGCGGTAAAGGTATGGCTGTAGGCGCTATCGCGGCTGCCGCTGTGTTCCATGGAAAGTACCAACCAGCCGTCGGGTGCTTCGGGGAAGGAGACATCGGTTTGGAACACTTTCATCGGTGTCATGGAGACGACGTTGCCGCTGCCGGCTGCGACGGTTTGGCGGCAGAGGTTGGCTTCGTTCAGCAGGGTCGTCTGAACTTGGGCTTCGTCGGTTGTTTTGGGATGAAGGCCCCAGTGCTGCTGTTTGCCCAATAAAACGGTATTGTCGGCAGATTCTTCGGACTGTTTGTTGTCGGTTTCGGCAAAAAGGTCGGTATCGGCACTGCGGTAGTTATAGTCGGCCGTGCGTATGCCTTCGATGATGGGGTTGTGGCGGATGCTTAAGTTAAAGAGTGCTTCGGTACCGACACTCTCCAATCCGGCATGGGGGCGGTAGGAAACGGGTAAGCCTTGACTGCGCCAATAGTGTTCGGGACTGTCGCCGAAGACGACTACGTCGCCATGTTGTTCATGCTGTTCGAAGGCATACCAGATGCCTTCTTCTTCACACAGACGGTTGATAAAGTCGAAGTCGCTTTCGAGATACTGGGTCACATACTCGCGTACGCTGTAGCTGCGGCTTTTTTGGAAACGGTAGTCGACACCGGAGAAGCCGTGGTGTTTGAAGACGGCAGCAACGATGTCGGGGACGGTTTGGTGTTGGAACAGCCGGGAAGTTTGGAAATGTTTTAAAGCCGCGAAACGCGGCTCTAAAACAAAGCGGTAAACGGTTTCATCCTTGGAAACCGACAGCTTCTCGCATGAGGTGATGATGCCCTGCCATTGCTTCGCCGGCGGGTCGTCTGAAGCAGACCCGAATGCCCCAGCTACTTCCGACAGTAAGCCTTCCTGCGGACGAATCTCAAACGCTGCGCGCTGGTTGAGGTAGGAAGACAGAGACAAAGAGGAATCGGTTGAGGTGGCGGTGATTTCGACACGGTAAGCGGTATTGACCGCTTCGGATGCGCTGAAAGAGCGGACTGAAAGTGAGGGGGAGAAACGGGCGAAGGTGAGGTGATAGGATTGGCAGGCAGTCATGACGAAACAATTTTAGAATGACAATGAATTTTATATATTAACTTGGATTATGCCGATGGTAAAGCAAATGGGATGAATGGAAGAAAGGCCGTCTGAAAGGTACCCAACCCCGTCAGCTCCCCTTCAGACGACCTTTAATCCGCATTACTCAAACAAGACGTCTATACCTTCTTCCCCAACTTCCAAGCTCGCTCGCTCCGGCATATGGCCCGCCGTCTGTTGCCATTGTAAAAAGCTTGGGCTATCGCCGGCATCACCTGACGGTTCAGCAGATGGTCGATGTTGCGCGCACCGCTGTCGCCGGTCGTACAGGAGTCGGCCAGCAGCGCCGCAAAATCCTCACTGTAGCTGAGGCGTGTTTGATGGGCTTCATACAGCCGGTCTGCAATTTTATCCAACTTCAATCTGACGATTTGGGCCAATGCTTCTTTTTCCAACGGACGGTAAGGAACGACCTGCATACGCGCCAACAATGCGGCCTGGAAGTGGTCCGTCAGTATCGGACGGATGGCTTCCGCCAGTTCTTCCAAGCTGTATTCGGGTGCTTCTTCGGCTTCGGCAGATCCGTCTGAAACCTTGGTGTGCTCAGGAGAGGTTTCCGGCATTTGTGCAGAAAGTTCTACTTCGGTATCGGCGATCTGTTCTTGTCCGTTTGCTTCTTGGTTTTCTTCTGCTGCGGCTTCTTCTGCCTCTTCCGGCTCTTGCGGTTTCAGCAACTGGGTCAGTTCGTTTGCGCCCAAGTTAGAAGTCATCAGGATAACGGTGTTTGAAGTCGATTTCCCGGCCTTCGCCGTCACGCATCATGCCTTTGTCGAAGACTTGGTAGAAGAGGTTGAGGATGTCTTTATGGGCTTTTTCGACTTCGTCCAGCAATACCACGCTGTATGGTTTTTGACGTACGGCTTCGGTCAATACACCGCCTTCGCCGTAGCCGACATAGCCCGGAGGCGAGCCTTTAAGTTGGGAAACGGTGTGTGCTTCGCGGTATTCGGACAGGTTGATGGTAATCAGTGATTTTTCGCCACCGAAGAGTGCGTCTGCCAATGCTAGGGCGGTTTCTGTTTTGCCGACACCGGATGGGCCGCTCAACAGGAATACGCCCAACGGGGAGTCGTTGGTTTTCAGGCCGGCTTTCGCGGCCCTTAAACTTTGCGCAATCGCATGGATGGCTTCGCTTTGTCCGACTACGCGTTGCTCAAGCAGGCTTTCGAGCTGCAGCAGGTTGGCCAGTTCGTCTTTGAGTACGCTGCCTGCGGGCACGCCTGTCCAGTCGGCGATAATGTCGGCAATCACGGTTTCATCGACGCTGGTAAAAATCAGCGGTTTGCCTGCGACGACGGCATCCAGCTGTTGCTGTTTCTCGGTCAGGCTTTTTTGTGCGGCTTCCCGCTCTTCGGAAGTCAATTCTGTATTTTTGGCGGCTTCCATTAAGGATTGGATTTCGTCCGCCAATTGTTTTTCTTCCTGATAGCGGCGGTTCATTTCTTCGCGTTGTTCGTTCAGCTGGGCAATTTCCTGCTCGACTTGTCGGATGTTTTCTTCTTGCGACGCGTTCAGACGGCCCAGTTGTTTGTCGGCATCCAATGCTTCCAATTCCCGTTGCAACGAGGAGGCCTGTGCCTCCATCAAGCCGAAGATATGGGGAACGGTATCCAAGCTCATGCGGACGCGGGCGGCGGCTGTATCCAACAAGTCTACGGCTTTGTCGGGCAGCTGGCGGCCGGTAATGTATTTTCTGGAGAGTTGCACGGCTGCAATGACTGCGGAATCCTGAATATGGACTTTATGATAAGCGGCATAACGCTGTTTCAAGCCGCGCAGCATGGTAAAGGCGGATTCATCATCGGGCTCTTCTACTTTGACCATTTGGAAACGGCGCTCCAATGCGGCATCTTTTTCAAAATATTGTTTGTATTCGCTCCAGGTTGTGGCGGCAATGGTGCGCAATTCGCCTCGTGCCAAGGCCGGTTTTAAGAGGTTGGCGGCATCTGCGCCACCGGCGCTGTTGCCGGCACCGATTAAGGTATGTGCTTCGTCAATAAACAATAAGATGGGTTCTTCGGAATTTTGAACGGCTTCAATCACGTTACGCAGGCGTTGTTCGAATTCGCCTTTGACGCCCGCACCTGCCTGCAGCAGGCCTAAATCCAAGACCAATACCTGTGTGTTTTCTAATATTTTAGGCACTTCGCCCGAGGCGATTTTCAAGGCCAGGCCTTCTACCAGTGCGGTTTTGCCGACACCCGGCTCGCCGACCAAAATCGGATTGTTTTTACGGCGGCGCGATAAAATATCCATCATTTGGCGGATTTCTGTTTCGCGGCCAAATACGGGGTCGATGCCGCCTTGGGCTGCTTTTTCAGTCAGGTTGACGGTAAAGCGCGCCAATGCATCATTTTGTCCAGTTGCTTTAACCGGTTGTGATTTGGATTCGGCCTGAGTGCCGTCCTGGCCTTCTTCGGCAGAAGTTTGGGCAAACGTATTGTTGGTGCCTTCGATTGAGACTTCATCCAACCATGTTTTCAGACGGCCTATTTGGGTTTCCGTCAGACTCAACAGCGGCCATGCATCCTGCGTCATCAGACGGTAAGGGGATTTCAACAATGCCTGATACAGATAAACGGAACGGATTTCCGATGCGCCTTCGTCACTTGCCAGCAGCCATGCGTCTGACAATAGGCTGACCAGTGATTTGGACAGTGAAGGATTACCGCGGACATTACGCGGCAGTTTGTCCATCGTGTCCAGCAAAGGGTTCCAGATGTTTTCCGAATCAATTTCATAACGTCTCAATAAGGCGCCGACATCGCCATCCCCTAATTCCAATAGCTTGATAAACAAATGGTCAACCGTAATTTCGGCATGACCCCGTGTTTGACATAAACCGGCGGCGGCTTCCATTGCCTGTTGGCAATGCGTATTCAGACGACGTAATAATAAGGCTTGATCATGTGCAGACATTTGATATCCCTGATGTAAAAATGTGTTATAAAAAAGTGCTACCTTTATCAGGCAGCACTTTATGTGGATGATTAAGCGCGGCTTTCGTTCCAGCTGTCGGAATGAATGATGTTGCCGTCTTTATAAGTCCAAGTGATTTTTTCGTAGCGCAATTCAACGCGTTCCAAGTGGTTGTAACGCTCGCGTGCAGGGTCTTTGATGTTGTGCATTACAGGACCTACTGCGACAACTTTAACATTGTCCAGTTTGGTATTGAAGTACTCTTTCTCTTGACCGGATGCATCAATTTGATACCACTTGATTTCGACTTCTTTTAAAGTTTGGCCGGTGGTCACGGCTTTGTACAAGTATGGAGAAGACGCATCGTATTCTTTGTACAATACGATAGGTTCATGAACGCGGGTGCCTGTCAGTTTGCCGGTATTGGCATCTGTAGGAATGCGGACATTGTGTTGGAACTCAACGATCTCAACACTGTCTTCACGGCCGTTAACGTCAACGGAACCTTTAATAGCGGAACCGCCATCGTCTTTCAGCCACATATAAGCAGGAATTGCCATATTTACTCCTTAGTTTTATTAAAAACGCTTTAAGTTTTAAGGCTTAAAGCAACTTGTGCTGCATTGAATTACTGTGTTGCCGAGGGAATAAGGATAATCTCAACCCTGCGGTTCTTGGCCTTACCGTCTTCTGTCTGATTGTCTGCAATCGGTTTGGTATCGCCAAAACCTTTGACTTCAAACCTGCCCTCCGGAACATTGGAGGAAATCACCAACCAGTCTTTGACGGATTGGGCCCGTTTTTCTGACAACTGCTGATTAGAAACAGGATTGCCAACATTATCGGTATGGCCTTCAACTAAAATGCGGGTATCAGGATGTGATTCAATTGCCTTCAATACGCCAATCAATGCTTTATTGGCATTATTTTTTAATTCAAACTGGCCGGTTTCAAAGAGTGCCAAACTGTCCAGGGTAAGAACTACCGGCTCCGGCTTTTTGACAGGCTCGGGTGCTTTAGGAACTTCGGCAGGGATTAAGGCTTTTAATTTGGGGATATAAGCCTGTGCACGATACAGTCCTAAACCCAAATATGCAGGAACGCCGTGATCACGGTATCCTTCAAGCAATTTCAAGTCCTGCTTCAATAGCCCTATTTTTTTATCCTGTTCGGCTTTATCCGTTTCCATACGGAAGTCCGCTATATGCGTGCCGATTTGTTCCAACAAACGGCTGTTGTTGACAGTTGAAAACGACGCAGCCAGAAAAAAACCGGCAACACCAATGAATAATACCTTAAAAATCATATCTGAAATATGATTTCTATGATAAACGGCATATTTATCCAGATATTCGGATAGGATGTATCTTACCGAATCATGTTGAACGCTTTTTGCCGACGGAATAAGACCATCTGTATTTTTCACCAGATAAGTGGCCCATTCAGATGTATTTTGAAAATTTCCGCAATCGGCAAGGCTTAAACTGCATATGTCCACATACTCCCATCCGCTATCTGTATTTTTTAAGAATTTTTCTTCTAAAAAATTCAGCGCCTCCATCAGATAAACATATTGATGGCTATACTGAGCATTGCTGTCATGCAGGAATTTAAGGGACAGGGCGTTTTTCAGATTCTTTAAGAATTCGTTTATCTGCAGACGGTTGTGTTCTTTCTTATTGATGATAGAAAAAACAGAATGGCTGTTTTTTCTATCAAACAAAAAAGACACCGGCGTTTGAATCAACCAGTGCACCGGGATAGTCAAACCCGTGCTCTTTTGCAGAAAAAGTATATTACGCAACCATGTGCGCAAAGTGGTCGCAATATCAGTATTTTCCGCCGGGGAAAGCCACAGCTCCAGGCTCACAGAAACATACTTATGGGCTGTATTTTCAAGTAAATTGGAAACGACCGGATGCAGATTTTCCGAACCCGACATATTGATATAAACGGTTTCATTTACCCTCTCCACCAACTTTCTCGGCACAGAAGAGTCATGCAGACGAATGGTATAGCAGCCCAAATCTCCGTTAGAATCCAATTCTTCTGAGATTTTTCTTCCAAAAAAATCCGTATTGATTTGTTCGCGTTTTTTTCTTTAGATAAAAACGCCAATAATAAAAAGGCCGCCACAACGGACAATGCCCAAGCACAGCCTTTGATTATCCAACCTGTCTGCCAATATACTGCGAATACATACAGCAAAACGAGCTCAAAAACAGCCAGGGTCGCCAGAACCGAAATTTTCCGATAAGTCATTATATAAACACTTGAAATTACAATGCTTGTATTTGCTCAACCAAACCATCCAGATAATATCTAAATGCAAAGTATGCAACCGTTGCCACAACAATGCTTCCTACAAGCAGCCAGGCAGGACGGAGGCTGAATGCTTTTTTCAGCGGCGTTCCCTTTTGATCTATATAAAACAACTTACCGTCTTCCGATACGGCATTGCTTGGAAAGGCAGGTGTGATTTTTTTCAACTGTTCCTGTGCGGTGTGCAATGCATCTTCATCCAGAACATATCTGCCCCTGAAGCCCAAATTAATCACACTCAGATAGGTTTCCGCCACCAAGGGGCTGGCATCCTTGTGGTTTTTACACAAAGATTCGATTCGGTCACACAGGATATCCCCTGCATTATATGATTGGAAAAAACAAACCTGCATAGGGTTTCTTTCCCATACTTCCCTGTCGTTACCTTTCAGCGTGCGCAGTGCGACCTCATCCAAAAGGGCGCATTGGGCATAGGAAACTTCTTCAATATCCGCCTCTTTCCATCCAAGCTCGGCTAATTTGGTCTTTAAATCCTGAATCAGATTTTTGCAATGAGCATACCATGATTCGGAATGGTCAGGTGTAAAGCCGGCAGATAATGCGGATACCGCCAAAGCAGTATCTCTCAAAACGGTTCTAATTAAGGGTTGGTTATTCATATTAAATACTCACTACTGCAAATAGGCTTAAATGTAAATCAGAAATAGAGGCCGGAACATAAATGCTGCATACTTGGGACTGCATCATTCTGTCAAACGCGACATGCCGTTTATCCAACCTAAAATACACATTGTCCATTCTAAAAGGCAGACCCGGCGGAGTCTGATGGAGGTAATGTAAAGGTACGCCGACCACTGCCGTATTAATTACCCGCTCCACATCATCGGGCGCACCGATTTTGCTGACCAAAGGCAACTGTTTTTGCAATTCCAAGAAGTCGACGGAGTCGGAATGGGCGGAAAGATAAAACTCTGCATCAGCATTGATTCGGTCATCAAATATCTGGGCGCGCCAATGCGTCGATTTCAGATGCTCCAGTGACAATTCGATCACAGGGGAAGGAATAACCTCATCCAGCAAATCACGGATCTTTGTTCCAAACGGTTGAATGTTCCAAACAAATCAAAGTGATCATATGAGTCTATTTCTTTAACGGACTCGTTGGCTCTAAAGGTATACAGCATACCCAGCAGGCGTACCAAAAGTTTATAAAACTCTTCCGGATGTTTCTGCGGGTAGTCATTCAGGTGCTTCAATTCCGGATAAATGGTATTTAAGCCATGCAGAAACCAAAACAACATCGAGTCGGAAACTGAAAAATCAACGACACTTTCGCTCCGAGAGCGGCGGCGGGTGGACAAATTCTCTATACGGGATAATACCATCAAAGTAATGCGGTTAAGACAAGAGAATAAAGTTTCCGACCCTGTTATGGATAACAATGGCGGGATATAGTTTTTAGCCCAAACAAAAGCGCCCGTCTCATCTTTCTCTATTGCACCGATAGGACAGGTAATATAGTCGTCATTTTGTTCAAAATCGAAACGAATAGTGAGATTCAATCCCTCCACCGCAAACTCTGTTTCTTCGGTAGAGAAAATATCCTCCACCTTCTCAAAGCTCTTAACAAAGCGCTTGGGCGTATCTTTGGTTTCATCCTCATCCACCAAGTTTGAAACATGTGCCTGATAGACGGGCAGTGCCAACAATACAACATTTCGTTGCTGTAAAGGCAGACCTTCAATATTGCGCACATTGACGTGGCGTCCGCCGGCCTGCAAATCAATTAAGGTCCCATCCGGCAAGCATGCCTGAAGTGTATCTAATTTGATTTTTCCAACTTCTAATGCCTGACGGTCAAATTCACATTGAAAACAGCCCCATCTAAAATCCCCCATCATTCTCATTAACAGGGCATGCATATGATTATTGAATTTGTCTTGTTGTTGAAAATGTTGAGGCGATAGGAGTACCCCCTCTTCCCATAACGGCTTGTGAAATTTCACTGAAAAACCTTTTTCCGGTAAATTTGAATACGATAGACAAGCTATCTGTCTAACATTTATACTAACCAATCAGGATATTTCCTGACCCCATACCTTGCATTTTATTTGAAAAAATGACATAAGTGTCATTTAATCTATCAAAAAAGGATAAATTTCATCGTGAGCAAAAGTTTTCAAAACGAAGTTCCGCCTTCCCGTATCAATATTAAATTGGACTTGCATACCGGCGGCGCACAAAAAAAGGTTGAGTTACCGCTTAAGCTTTTGGTAACCGGCGATTACAGCAACGGCCAAGATAAACGCGACCTTGCCGAAAAAGAAAAAGTCAATATTAACAAAAATAACTTTGATTCAGTATTATCCGATTTCAATCCTAAAGCCAATCTGACCGTCAAAAACACACTCTCTCCTGCCGGCGGCGAAATGAATGTGAATTTGGATTTCAAATCCATGCGCGACTTCCATCCGGAGCAAATTGCCCAGAATGTGCCGGAATTACGTGCCTTGCTGGCTATGCGCAACCTGCTTCGCGATTTGAAATCCAACTTATTGGGACGACTCTGCTTTCCGTCGAGAATTGGAAACCATTCTGCGTGACGAAAACCTGTCTGCCGAACTGCGCGACCGTCTTGAAAAAATCGCACCTATCAATAATAAGTAACATCAAAGGCCGTCTGAAATACCCGTAAGGATTCAAATATGCAAAAAAGCCAAAAGGCCCAAGCCCAAACTACAGTTATCGAACAAGAAAGCACAAACAGTGTTTATGAAGATCTGTGTAAAAAAATCAATCTGAATGCCGTTGACTCCGTCATCGATATCGAGCAATTCCAAAGTGCCGAGAAAATGTCGGAAGCCTCTGCCGACGAGCGTATCGCCGCAGCCGTCAGCGTCTTCATGAAAATGATCCAAGACTCTTCCCAAAAAGTGGAACGCCTGGACAAAAGCCTGCTCGATTACCACATTGCCCGTATCGACGAACAACTCAGCCGTCAACTGGATGAAATCCTCCATAACGAAGAATTTCAAAAAATCGAATCCGCATGGCGCGGTTTGAAATTCTTAGTCGACCGAACCGACTTCCGTCACAATGTCAAAATTGAAATTCTTGATGTTTCCAAAGAGGATTTGATTCAAGACTTTGAAGATGCGCCTGAAATCGTGCAAAGCGGACTGTACCGCCACACTTACAGCAACGAATACGACACCCCGGGCGGCGAACCTATCGGCGCCGTGATTTCAAACTACGAATTTGACCGCAGCCCTCAAGATATGGCTTTGCTGCGCAATATCTCGCGTGTTTCTGCTTCTGCGCATATGCCATTTATCGGCTCGGTCGGTGCATCTTTCTTCGGCAAAGAAAGCATGGAAGAAGTGGCCGCCATCCAAGATTTGGCCAACTATATGGACCGTGCCGAATACATCAAATGGAAAAGCTTCCGCGAAACAGACGATGCACGCTATATCGGCTTAACCCTTCCCCGCTTCCTCGCCCGTCTGCCGTACGGCAGTGACACCGTACCTGTCCGCAGCTTTAATTACGAAGAACAGGTAAAAGGTACGGAGCATAACCGCTATTTGTGGGCAAATGCATCATTCGCCTTTGCCGCCAATATGGTGCGCAGCTTCATCAATAACGGTTGGTGCGTCCAAATTCGCGGCCCGCAGGCCGGCGGCTTGATTGAAGATTTGCCTATTCACATGTACGACCTGGGCACCGGCAATCAAATGAAAATCCCGACAGAAGTCCTGATTCCGGAAACCCGCGAATTCGAATTTGCCAATTTGGGCTTTATTCCGCTGTCTTTCTATAAAAACCGCGATTACGCCTGCTTCTTCTCCGCCAACTCTACTCAGAAACCCGCATTGTATGAGACCAAGGAAGCAACCGCAAACAGCCGCATCAATGCCCGTTTGCCTTACGTATTCCTGCTCTCCCGCCTGGCACACTACCTCAAACTGATCCAGCGTGAAAACATCGGCACCACCAAAGACCGCCGCATGCTTGAGTTGGAACTGAATAATTGGATCAATACCCTGGTAACGGAAATGACCGACCCGAGTGATGAGCTGCAGGCAACACATCCGTTAAGAGAGGCAAAAGTATTGGTGGAAGATATCGAGGACAACCCGGGTTTCTTCAAAGTCCGCCTGTTTGCCCGCCCACACTTCCAAATCGAAGGCTTGGATGTCAACTTGTCATTGGTATCTCAAATGCCTAAAGAAAAGAAATAAGCAATTAGGCAAACTTGAAAAATCCTCTTTCCAAAAAGGAAAGAGGATTTTTTTAATCACTCCCAACACTAGGCAAACTACTAATCAGAGCACATCCGCATGCAGTCTTGCAACCATCAACAGCAACTGCTTTACCTTCAAACATCATATACTGACTGCCTTCAATAATCGGATTGTCACCATGACCAGTTATAGGGCAACTAACTAAATCGCCAACTAGTGCCGCAGGTTTTCCTTCAATAGTCATTTGGGAAGATGCTTGAATGACCATACCACCATGCGTAGTAGAATCACCCAATCTAATAATACCCTTCATTTTTACATTCCTTTGCCGTCAAAATTCCTATAAACCAGATTGTAGATCTCAGACATTACCATAAGCCTGAATCAAACGCCCCATATAAAAACCATTATCCGTATTCCAACCAAATAACTGATTTTTCTGCTCAGTATTTTCAACAGCCAAACCTAACATGAGCAATTGATTTTCCGAAGCAAGAGGTCCCATAAAAAGTCCAGGATTATGTCTTAAAACACTATTTCTGTCGTAATGCCAGTCTCCTCCTGCTGCCTTAATACCATCCATATATTGCTGGATTTCCTCATGTGAGGAAGCAAACCATACTGCATCAACTGCTTCACCATGTAATCCATAATCCACATATTTTTTCAATAACTGTGGTTGTTTTCCATCATCCAGCGTAATAGGTCGTTGTACCCATGCACGAATTGGTAGATTATTCTGTTTAGCCAAATGCTGAGAGGAAAAAACTATCCAGGTTACTGTTTCAGTAAATTCTAAATCATCTATATCTGGATTTAGCCAAGCCGATAAGACAGCATGGATACCTTCAGGTTCGGATTTCTCAAACCAATTATTGATAAATTCACTCATATCCTGCAAAGGCATTATGACTAGATCCAAGTTTTCTATACCAATAGTTTCCGACATATTGATTAGCTTATTTTGCCAGGCTTCATAAATATCGTTGTCAGGAGTATGGATATGTACGGTCAACTTTTTTGAAAACTCAGCCAAAGATCTAATTCTTTCTTCTAGTTGCCACACCGTTGTTTCATGACACAATGGTCGTTCAAAGTTATTTTCTTCATCAATAAAAGCAATACAATCAAATCTCTCATTACCTTTAGTTTCAGCAATTACATCATTCAGTGCAATTTCAGACGGCAGAGCTACATAAGCGTCTATTACAGCTACCCTCTTACCAGCCCACTCTGTCCACTTCCTACGAATATTGTCTTTTTCTTTCTGCCATGCCTCCATAGCGGCATAACGATGGACTGAAGAAATATAGCGGTAAGAAAGTGCTGCAAACCATATAACAGGAAATACCAACGAATAAATTGCATACTTTTTCAGCAATAAAATCCATAGCAATGAACAGCAACATGCAAATGCCAAAGTAGCGGCCCACATCCATGGTTTTCCCCACTTATTTTTGACTTCTGGAACTAATGTTGCGGGAACTTCAGGAATATTCCATTGCATTTTAAATAGCCTTATACTCAAAAAATCAATTATATATAAAAATAACCATATTGGTTAAATATTAGCACATAGATTCTTAATATTATCTATGTAACTATCTACCCGTTTATTAACTAATTAAACGTTTAATATAGAACTATACAAGCTCTTCGAAAAAAATTTTTCACATCCTATATACAAGTCCATTTAACCATAGGCTTAACTATATGCGATATATCAAACTTATTCTAAGCTTCAAAAAAACTTCTAAGTAAAAAAAGCTTAACCAGCTATTTAATAAAAATACGGTATTTTATAAACTGAAAATGTTATCCTCAACCTAAAATACTTATCTGCTAAGACGGATTCTCCTAAATTTATTCCGATCCAAACAATAAGTTCTCTTTAATATTCCTAATTCTATCGCGTAACACAGCTGCCTCTTCAAACTGCAAATCCCTAGCTGCCTGCTGCATGGCTTTCTAGTTTGGCGATTTCTTTAATCGCGTCTTCTTCGTTGTGAATTTCGCCGACTTTAACTTTGTTTTTGCCTTTCAGACGACCTTTGCCGCTGTCTTCTTCGTGGTACACGCCGTCGATAATGTCTTTGACCTGTTTTTTAATCTGCTGCGGCACGATGCCGTGTTCTTCGTTAAATTTAATCTGTTTTTCGCGGCGGCGTTCGGTTTCGTCGATGGCGGCTTTCATGGAGTCGGTGATTTTGTCGGCGTACAGGATGGCGACGCCGTTCACGTTGCGCGCGGCGCGGCCTATGGTTTGAATCAGGCTGCGGTGGGAGCGCAGGAAGCCTTCTTTGTCGGCGTCGAGGATGGCGACGAGGGAGACTTCGGGGATGTCGAGGCCTTCGCGCAAGAGGTTGATGCCGACGAGTACGTCAAACAGGCCAAGCCGTAAATCTCTAATAATTTCAACGCGCTCGACGGTGTCGATGTCGCTGTGCAGATAGCGCACTTTGATGCCGAGTTCGCTGTAATAGTCGGTGAGTTGCTCCGCCATGCGTTTAGTGAGGGTGGTAACGAGTACGCGTTCGCCTTTTTGGATGCGGTCGTTGATTTCGCTCATTAAGTCATCGACTTGGGTGGCGACGGGGCGGATGATGATTTGGGGGTCGACCAGCCCTGTGGGGCGGACGACTTGTTCGACCACTTGTCCGGCGTGTTCTTCTTCGTATTTGGCGGGGGTGGCAGAAACGAAGATGGTTTGCGGCATGACTTTTTCAAATTCGTGGAATTTGAGCGGGCGGTTGTCGCGGGCGGAAGGCAGGCGGAAGCCGTAGTCCACGAGGTTTTGTTTGCGCGAGGCGTCGCCTTTGTACATGCCACCGATTTGGGTAACGGTAACGTGGCTTTCGTCGATGAACATGATGGCATTATCGGGCAGGTAGTCCATCAGTGTGGGTGGCGGTTCACCTTCTTTTTTGCCGGAGAAGTGGCGGGAATAGTTTTCGATGCCTTTGCAGAAGCCCATTTCGTAGAGCATTTCAAGGTCAAAGCGGGTGCGCTGTTCGATGCGTTGTTGTTCGACGGGGCGTTGTTCGCGGGCGAAAAATTCGATGCGTTCGCGCAGTTCTTCTTTGATGGACTCGCAGGCGCGCAATACGGTGTCGCGTGGGGTAACGTAGTGGCTGGACGGGAAGACTGTGTAGCGGCCGACGCGTTGAATAAGGCTGCCTGAAAGCGGGTCGAACATATCGAGGCGGTCGATTTCGTCGTCAAACAGGCTGATACGCAAAGCGTTTTCGGAGCTTTCGGCGGGGTACACGTCAATCACGTCGCCGCGCACGCGGAAGCTGCCGCGTTTGAAGTCCAAATCGCCACGTTCGTATTGCATGGAAACGAGCGTGGCGATGATGTCACGCTGCTCGATGGTGTCGCCTTCTTTGACAGACAACACCATTTGCTGATACTCGGTCGGGTCGCCGATACCGTAAATGGCGGACACGGTGGCGACGATAATCACGTCGTCGCGCGTCATCAGGTTTTTGGTGGCAGAAAGGCGCATCTGCTCGATGTGTTCGTTGATCGCGCTGTCTTTTTCGATGAACAAATCGCGGCTGGGCACATAGGCTTCGGGTTGGTAATAGTCATAGTAGGAGACGAAATATTCCACCGCGTTTTCGGGGAAAAACTCGCGCATTTCGGCGTAGAGCTGGGCGGCAAGGGTTTTGTTGTGCGCCATAATGATGGCGGAGCGGCCGCTTTGTGCAATGACGTTTGCCATGGTGTAAGTTTTGCCCGAACCGGTTACGCCGAGCAGGGTTTGATAAGCAAGGCCGTCTGAAAGCCCTTCGAGCAGGCCGGTAATGGCAGTGGGCTGGTCGCCGGCGGGCGGGAAGGGTTGGTGGAGTTTGAAGGGGGAATTGGGGTATTGGATGACTTCCATAAGACGGCCTGTTTTATGTTCAGGTAAAGAAAAGATTATAACAAAGGGCCGTCTGAAAATTGATAGTGTGCCAATCTGACAAGACTAAATATTTCATCTCCTTCCTTAGCTAACTAAGGTTGTTTGTGTTAAAACTACTCTCCCCCTAAAGGACGTGTCCCACGCACGCCCTTTTCTTTTGCCCTTTTTTCTTTTATCCCTTCAGACGACCACCCTATGCGCCAAATGGTTTACACTCCGCATCATTACCCCTAAATATCTCCTCGCCGTCCGTACAGCTGCCCTTCCCCTTCATCTTCCTGCACACCACAGCCGTCAGCGACTCGTTCAAACGCAACACCCTCGGTTCCGCCTCCCTGTCCAACGCCACCGCCTTCAGGGTAAACTTCCCCTCCAAGATACCCTTAGCCTGGCCACTCATCCTGATACAGAAACCGCCCGCCTCCTTCACCGGCAGCTCGGGCCACTTCGTCGACGTCAGCTTAAAGCTGCCCTTTTTCGTATAGAACTGCTCCATAAATCGCGCATTCTCCAACAAAGCAGCATGCGCCGCACGCAGGTTGGCCGAGCGGACCGATTCCCGATAGGCCGTAAATGCCGCCGTCGCCACTATCGAAACCAACAGCATCACCACCAGCAACTGTACCAAGGAGTAGCCCCTCTGTACAGTTGCCCTATTCCGTTTTCCGTCAAATGTCTTTAAGTACATATCTTTAATTCCCTTTATCTTTTATATCCCCTATCCGACAGGAGGGGCCTTATCTGTTTATCCCTTCACCCAATAGAAACCCCGCGTTGTCCAAGCTCTCATTGTCGCCCCCATACAAAGCCGCCCGTCAGCCCGAACCGGCAAACGGTTCGGCCTCGGGGCGGCGTATACGGCAGTTAACCGTCAGGCTTATTTTTTCACGGCAGGTTGTGCGGCCTTAGGCGCGGCAGAAGAAACCGTCGCCTCCGCCTTCAACTTGTTCAGCACCGCATCACCGATGCCCTTCACGTTTTTCAGCTCCTCCACCGATTTGAACGCACCGTTCTTCTGACGGTATTCCACAATCGATTTCGCCTTAGCCGGACCAATACCCGGCAAGGCCTCCAGTTCGGCAGGAGACGCGGTATTAATGTTCACGGCAGCCAAAGAGAACGCTGCACAGACGGCGGCAAATGCACCAAATAAATTTCTTCATCAGATTTTTTCCCATAACATATTTGATTGAATCAGTCATAAAGTCTACCGAATGGTTTTATTCCACTCTGTAAACACTGTTACATATACGGATAGGGCAACAGTCTATACCCACATAAATGCTTACGACATATTAACGCAAATATCGTTTGATTTCAAATATTCCAAACAATTAACCGTAACTTTCGGTACTTTTGTTCAAGAATAACAACAGGGTAATCATACAATACCTGTTACCTATCGCCAAACCGACAGAAACGACAGACATGTAAAAAGCCCCCAACATCAGTCGGGGGCTTCGGAATGGGTGTTTGGCGGTGACCTACTTTCACATGGAAGAACCACACTATCATCGGCGCTGAGTCGTTTCACGGTCCTGTTCGGGATGGGAAGGCGTGGGACCAACTCGCTATGGCCGCCAAACTTAAACTGTTACAAATCGGTAAAGCCTTAATCAATTATTTGGTGATGACTGAATCAGTCAGTAAGCTTTTATCTTTTGAAGTTCTTCAAATGATAGAGTCAAGCCTCACGAGCAATTAGTATGGGTTAGCTTCACACGTTACCGCGCTTCCACACCCCACCTATCAACGTCCTGGTCTCGAACGACTCTTTAGTGTGGTTAAACCACAAGGGAAGTCTCATCTTCAGGCGAGTTTCGCGCTTAGATGCTTTCAGCGCTTATCTCTTCCGAACTTAGCTACCCGGCTATGCAACTGGCGTTACAACCGGTACACCAGAGGTTCGTCCACTCCGGTCCTCTCGTACTAGGAGCAGCCCCCGTCAAACTTCCAACGCCCACTGCAGATAGGGACCAAACTGTCTCACGACGTTTTAAACCCAGCTCACGTACCACTTTAAATGGCGAACAGCCATACCCTTGGGACCGACTACAGCCCCAGGATGTGATGAGCCGACATCGAGGTGCCAAACTCCGCCGTCGATATGAACTCTTGGGCGGAATCAGCCTGTTATCCCCGGAGTACCTTTTATCCGTTGAGCGATGGCCCTTCCATACAGAACCACCGGATCACTATGTCCTGCTTTCGCACCTGCTCGACTTGTCGGTCTCGCAGTTAAGCTACCTTTTGCCATTGCACTATCAGTCCGATTTCCGACCGGACCTAGGTAACCTTCGAACTCCTCCGTTACTCTTTGGGAGGAGACCGCCCCAGTCAAACTGCCTACCATGCACGGTCCCCGACCCGGATTACGGGTCTGGGTTAGAACCTCAAAGACACCAGGGTGGTATTTCAAGGACGGCTCCACAGAGACTGGCGTCTCTGCTTCAAAGCCTCCCACCTATCCTACACAAGTGACTTCAAAGTCCAATGCAAAGCTACAGTAAAGGTTCACGGGGTCTTTCCGTCTAGCAGCGGGTAGATTGCATCTTCACAACCACTTCAACTTCGCTGAGTCTCAGGAGGAGACAGTGTGGCCATCGTTACGCCATTCGTGCGGGTCGGAACTTACCCGACAAGGAATTTCGCTACCTTAGGACCGTTATAGTTACGGCCGCCGTTTACTGGGGCTTCGATCCGATGCTTGCACATCTTCAATTAACCTTCCAGCACCGGGCAGGCGTCACACCCTATACGTCCACTTTCGTGTTAGCAGAGTGCTGTGTTTAATAAACAGTCGCAGCCACCTATTCTCTGCGACCCTCCAGGGCTTACGGAGCAAGTCCTTAACCTTAGAGGGCATACCTTCTCCCGAAGTTACGGTATCAATTTGCCGAGTTCCTTCTCCTGAGTTCTCTCAAGCGCCTTAGAATTCTCATCCTGCCCACCTGTGTCGGTTTGCGGTACGGTTCAATTCAAACTGAAGCTTAGTGGCTTTTCCTGGAAGCGTGGTATCGGTTACTTCATGTCCGTAGACACTCGTCATCACTTCTCGGTGTTAAGAAGACCCGGATTTGCCTAAGTCTTCCACCTACCGGCTTAAACAAGCTATTCCAACAGCTTGCTAACCTAACCTTCTCCGTCCCCACATCGCATTTGAATCAAGTACAGGAATATTAACCTGTTTCCCATCGACTACGCATTTCTGCCTCGCCTTAGGGGCCGACTCACCCTACGCCGATGAACGTTGCGTAGGAAACCTTGGGCTTTCGGCGAGCGGGCTTTTCACCCGCTTTATCGCTACTCATGTCAACATTCGCACTTCTGATACCTCCAGCACACTTTACAATGCACCTTCATCGGCCTACAGAACGCTCCCCTACCATGCCAGTAAACTGGCATCCGCAGCTTCGGTTATAGATTTGAGCCCCGTTACATCTTCCGCGCAGGACGACTCGACCAGTGAGCTATTACGCTTTCTTTAAATGATGGCTGCTTCTAAGCCAACATCCTGGCTGTCTGGGCCTTCCCACTTCGTTTACCACTTAATCTATCATTTGGGACCTTAGCTGGCGGTCTGGGTTGTTTCCCTCTTGACAACGGACGTTAGCACCCGCTGTCTGTCTCCCGAGGAACCACTTGATGGTATTCTTAGTTTGCCATGGGTTGGTAAGTTGCACAACCCCCTAGCCATAACAGTGCTTTTACCCCCATCAGTGTCTTGCTCGAGGCACTACCTAAATAGTTTTTCGGGGAGAACCAGCTATCTCCGAGTTTGTTTAGCCTTTTCACCCCTATCCACAGCTCATCCCCGCATTTTTGCAACATGCGTGGGTTCGGTCCTCCAGTACCTGTTACGGCACCTTCAACCTGGCCATGGATAGATCACTCGGTTTCGGGTCTACACCCAGCAACTGTTCGCCCTATTAAGACTCGGTTTCCCTACGCCTCCCCTATTCGGTTAAGCTCGCTACTGAATGTAAGTCGTTGACCCATTATACAAAAGGTACGCAGTCACACCACAAGGATGCTCCCACTGTTTGTATGCATCAGGTTTCAGGTTCTATTTCACTCCCCTCCCGGGGTTCTTTTCGCCTTTCCCTCACGGTACTGGTTCACTATCGGTCGATGATGAGTATTTAGCCTTGGAGGATGGTCCCCCCATATTCAGACAGGATTTCACGTGTCCCGCCCTACTTTTCGTACGCTTAGTACCACTATTGAAATTTCGAATACGGGACTATCACCCACTATGGTCAAGCTTCCCAGCTTGTTCTTCTATCTCGACAGTTATTACGTACAGGCTCCTCCGCGTTCGCTCGCCACTACTTGCGGAATCTCGGTTGATTTCTTTTTCCTCCGGGTACTTAGATGGTTCAGTTCTCCGGGTTCGCTTCGCTTATCCTATGTATTCGGATAAGGATACCTCCTAAGAGGCGGGTTTCCCCATTCGGACACCGTGGGATCATAGCTTTATTGCCAGCTCCCCCACGCTTTTCGCAGGCTTACACGTCCTTCGTCGCCTATCATCGCCAAGGCATCCACCTGATGCACTTATTCACTTGACTCTATCATTTCAAGAACCTCTTTGACTTCGTTTGCCTACCCGTTGACTAGGGAAGCAAACTTGAAATTCCTACTTTGATAAAGCTTACTGCTTTGTTGTGTCTTAATCCTGCCTTTTGTGTTTCAGGATTAAGTCGATACAATCATCACCCAAATACTGTGTTTGTTTTCTTTTCTCTTGCGAGAGATTTTTTATCCTTTGCAAAGAACAAAAAATCAAAACAAACTCATTGTCTTTGTTTGTTGATTTCGGCTTTCCAATTTGTTAAAGATCGATGCGTCGATATTTTCACTTCGCAAATCAAAAATAAGCTGCTAAGTATAGCAGGCTTCCTTTGATTTGTAAAGTTCTTGGTGGAGGCAAACGGGATCGAACTGATGACCCCCTGCTTGCAAAGCAGGTGCTCTACCAACTGAGCTATGCCCCCGTTCTTGGTGGGTCTGGGAGGACTTGAACCTCCGACCCCACGCTTATCAAGCGTGTGCTCTAACCAGCTGAGCTACAAACCCGGATTCTCTTCTTAAGCGAATCTTGTCTTCACTCAAGCTTTTCTCTTCCGCATCTTTTACAGTTTACCGATAAGTGTGAATGCATCAGACCTCTTCTTTCTCTAGAAAGGAGGTGATCCAGCCGCAGGTTCCCCTACGGCTACCTTGTTACGACTTCACCCCAGTCATGAAGCATACCGTGGTAAGCGGGCTCCTTGCGGTTACCCCTACCTACTTCTGGTATCCCCCACTCCCATGGTGTGACGGGCGGTGTGTACAAGACCCGGGAACGTATTCACCGCAGTATGCTGACCTGCGATTACTAGCGATTCCGACTTCATGCACTCGAGTTGCAGAGTGCAATCCGGACTACGATCGGTTTTTGTGAGATTGGCTCCACCTCGCGGCTTGGCTATCCCTCTGTACCGACCATTGTATGACGTGTGAAGCCCTGGTCATAAGGGCCATGAGGACTTGACGTCATCCCCACCTTCCTCCGGCTTGTCACCGGCAGTCTCATTAGAGTGCCCAACTAAATGATGGCAACTAATGACAAGGGTTGCGCTCGTTGCGGGACTTAACCCAACATCTCACGACACGAGCTGACGACAGCCATGCAGCACCTGTGTTACGGCTCCCGAAGGCACTCCTCCGTCTCTGGAGGATTCCGTACATGTCAAGACCAGGTAAGGTTCTTCGCGTTGCATCGAATTAATCCACATCATCCACCGCTTGTGCGGGTCCCCGTCAATTCCTTTGAGTTTTAATCTTGCGACCGTACTCCCCAGGCGGTCAATTTCACGCGTTAGCTACGCTACTAAGCAATCAAGTTGCCCAACAGCTAATTGACATCGTTTAGGGCGTGGACTACCAGGGTATCTAATCCTGTTTGCTACCCACGCTTTCGAGCATGAACGTCAGTGTTATCCCAGGAGGCTGCCTTCGCCATCGGTATTCCTCCACATCTCTACGCATTTCACTGCTACACGTGGAATTCTACCTCCCTCTGACACACTCTAGTCACCCAGTTCAGAACGCAGTTCCCAGGTTGAGCCCGGGGATTTCACATCCTGCTTAAGTAACCGTCTGCGCTCGCTTTACGCCCAGTAATTCCGATTAACGCTCGCACCCTACGTATTACCGCGGCTGCTGGCACGTAGTTAGCCGGTGCTTATTCTTCAGGTACCGTCATCAAACAGAGGTATTAACCCTGTCCTTTTCTTCCCTGACAAAAGTCCTTTACAACCCGAAGGCCTTCTTCAGACACGCGGCATGGCTGGATCAGGCTTGCGCCCATTGTCCAAAATTCCCCACTGCTGCCTCCCGTAGGAGTCTGGGCCGTGTCTCAGTCCCAGTGTGGCGGATCATCCTCTCAGACCCGCTACTGATCGTCGCCTTGGTAGGCCTTTTACCCCACCAACTAGCTAATCAGATATCGGCCGCTCGAATAACGCAAGGCCCGAAGGTCCCCTGCTTTCCTCCTCAGAGAATATGCGGTATTAGCTAATCTTTCGATTAGTTATCCCCCATTACTCGGTACGTTCCGATATATTACTCACCCGTTCGCCACTCGCCACCCAAGAAGCAAGCTTCTCTGTGCTGCCGTTCGACTTGCATGTGTAAAGCATGCCGCCAGCGTTCAATCTGAGCCAGGATCAAACTCTTATGTTCAATCTCTAACTTATAACTTCTGGTCTGCTTCAAAGAAACCGACAGGACAATGTCTAAAACATCATCTTGTCTGTCTTTCAAACAGTGTGAGGCCTAATGCACTCACACTTATCGGTAATCTGTTTTTTAAAGAGCGAATCGAATTATACAGTACATTTAGCAAATGTCAACTAAAATTATCGAAAATTTCAACCAACTGTGTTATACTGTCTGCTTCGTTTTCTTCACCGCGTCAGCAGCGAAGAATCGAACTATACGCCTCCAAACAAAACCAGTCAACACCTTTCTCGAAATTATTTCCAGAAATTTAACCACCTCCCTGTTTTAACAGGGTTTTTATTTTATAAAAAACTCCAATAACCTTCCTACACTCTCCATACATACAAATAATACAAACTAAAGGCCGTCTGAAAGAGCATTTCAGACGGCTTTTTTATGCTTTCTATTTATCCAATGCGTTGAAGGATAATTTCTAGGACGAATTTGCTGCCTACATAGGCAAAAATCAGACTGACAAATCCGACAATGGTCCAAACGGCGGCTTTTTTGCCGCGCCATGCGGTCATGCTGTGCTTCAACAATAATGCGCCATAAATCAGCCACGACATAATACTGAAGATGGTTTTATGCGTGAAGGTCATCGGCTTACCGAAAATGGTTTCTGCAAAAACGTACCGCTGATAACGGAATAGGTCAATAAAACGAATCCTGCCCACATGCTCTTGGAACATGAGTTTTTTCCAAACTCAATAGTGGCGGTAAGAAGCTGACCAATGCGGAAAAAAACGGCGTTTGTGCAGATTGCGGTCGAGCAAAAGGATCAGGATGGCAAATAAGGTAACGATGCCAAACAGTCCGTATGCGAGCAATGATGATGCGATGTGCGACAGCGGCAATAAGTCTACGATTTGGCGACCTGAAAAATCCCCCGGGAAAAGGAAACCCAACAATAAGGTCAATGCGGCACAGGGATACAATAAGAGTTGCACCCCGCGCAGACAATAGAAGAAACTGCCCAGGCAATACATCATCAGCATCAGCCAAACTATCAGACTGAGCGAATAACCAAAACCGGTAATCAATACCCTATCCTGCAATACTGGGAACATCAATGCTGCGCCATGTACCAATAATGCGCCACTCAAAATCAGCAGCTCGGTTTTCAGCGGGTAAGACTTATTATTGTGCTTTTTATGTTGCAACCAGGAAAATGTGCCCAATCCGGCATACACCAGCATAAGGCAGATTAAGACAATCGGCATAAATAACTTTCTCAATAGACATATGAACACTTGACGGACAGCCGTTAGGGTTTCAGACGGCCTGGCTGTCGTGTTTGTGTTCTTGAAGCATAACTTCGGACTATCGTGTAAAATAATCCGAATTTTATTTTAACAAAGAATGCCCTGTATTGGGCAGCTATTCTCATTATCAAGGATAAGTATGTTAGACAACCTGACCAACCGCTTCAGCAAGGTACTTAAAAATATTCGCGGCCAATCAACGCTGACCGAAGACAATATTAAAGAAGCCTTGCGCGAGGTTCGTCTTGCCCTGCTGGAAGCCGACGTTGCATTGCCCGTCGTTAAAGAATTCGTCAACACAGTCAAAGAACAGGCCCTTGGCCAAGAAGTCGTCGGTAGCCTGACGCCTGACCAAGCCTTTATCGGCGTGGTCAACCAAGCCTTAGTCGAACTGATGGGCAAGGAAAACAAAACGCTGGATTTATCGGTTTCACCGCCTGCCATCGTTTTGATGGCCGGTTTGCAGGGTGCTGGTAAGACAACAACCGTCGGCAAACTCGCCCGCCTGCTGAAAAACGATCAGAAGAAAAAAGTCTTGGTGGTATCTGCCGACGTTTACCGCCCTGCCGCGATTGAACAGCTGCGCCTGTTAGCCGAACAGGTCGGCGTGGACTTTTTCCCATCCGATACCAACCAAAAACCGGTTGAGATTGCGACTGCCGCCGTCGATTACGCCAAAAAACATTTTTACGATGTCTTGATGGTCGATACCGCCGGCCGTTTGGCAATCGATGAAGAGATGATGAACGAAATCAAAGCGCTTCATGCGGCGGTCAACCCGGTTGAAACTTTGTTCGTTATTGATGCCATGCTGGGTCAGGATGCGGTAAATACCGCTCAGGCATTTAATGAAGCCCTGCCGCTGACCGGTGTCGTATTGACTAAGATGGACGGCGACTCGCGCGGCGGTGCGGCATTGTCCGTACGCCATGTGACCGGCAAACCGATTAAATTTATCGGCGTCGGCGAAAAAATCAACGGCCTCGAACCTTTCCACCCCGACCGTCTTGCCAGCCGTATCCTCGGCATGGGCGACGTATTGACCCTGATTGAAGACGTTCAAAAAGGTATTGATGAAGAAGCTGCCGCCAAAATGGCGAAAAAGCTGCAAAAAGGCAAAGGCTTCGACCTCAACGACTTTAAAGAACAAATCCAACAGATGCGCAATATGGGCGGCTTGGAAAACCTGATGTCGAAAATGCCGGGCGAACTAGGCCAAATATCGAAACAAATCCCCGAAGGCACGGCTGAAAAAGCGATGGGCAAAGTAGAAGCCATCATCAACTCGATGACCCCTAAAGAACGCGCCAACCCTGCCCTGCTCAAAGCCAGCCGCAAACGCCGTATTGCAATGGGCGCGGGTACGACCGTGCAGGAAGTGAATAAATTGCTCAAACAGTTTGAACAAATGCAACAAATGATGAAGATGTTCAGTGGCAACGGTTTGGGCAAACTGATGCGTTTGGCCAAAGGCATGAAGGGAATGAAAGGCATGTTCCCAGGTTTGTAAGCTAATTTGACAGAAAACGCCGTCTGAAAAGTTTCAGACGGCGTTTTTATTTTTACTCTAGCAAGAATTACTATTCACATATAACTATGAAATCTATTCCTTTTAAGGATTTTTCATAGCGTACCGATGCCTCTTCCAACATTTCCCATTGGCCACCACTACCATGGTAGGTTTCGGCACCAAGCCTGAAAAACGGCATTGCAGTGCGTACATTGAAAATAATGTACCACGAAATCGTTCCAACCATATATGTCACGATTACCCTGAGAATCAGTATGGGTAATGTAACCGCTATTGGCAATGGTTTTAGCAAAAATCAAGGCTGGGACCATAAACTTTGGCGTAGGCTGGGGTAATGTCGATGAGCGTGCCGTCTGCTAAACGATCAGAGGCTCGCAGTAACATTTGCGATAATTTTTTCGGAACCCTGATACGAACGGTAGGTCGCAGGTCAGAACAGTAATCGCACATTGTTTGGATCTTTCAGCATAGTAAAGGAAAACGAAGTGGAAGGAGCGCGAAATCCTTGCTTATTCAATCCTCAACTTATTGCGGCTTTTTCTGCTCTTCGCGTACTTTGTCCACTAACTGGTCAATCGTGGTCATGCCGGACTGCCAGTCTTTAAATTCGACTTGGTATTTGCCGCCGACGATAACGGTTGGTGTACCGCTGATTTGGAATTTATTGGTCAACTCTTCCATTTGAGCCGCACGCGCTCGGCTTTCAGGAGCTTCAAATGCAGCCAATACTTTTTTGCCGTCAAATGCAGTTTGCTCGGACAACCATTTTTTCAGGGTATCGGTATCGGCCAGATTGATTTTTTGATTAACCATCGCATCGAAAAATATGGCTGTTGGCTTTTATCTGATTCACCGGCCATTTCCACTGCGGCGGCCAAACGTGCCAAAGGTTTCATTTCGTCACCCCAAATCACATGCTCGCGACGCAGGTAGGTATCGTCTTTGAACGTTTTGGTATGTTCGCTCAAAACCGGCTCCAAATGGGCGCAATGCGGGCAGAAATAGCCGAAAAATTCCAATACTTCGACTTTACCGGCCTGTTGTTGCGGAATAGGCGTAGACAATACAGTGTAGTTCACGCCTTCGGTCAATGGGGCTGGCGCTGCCGGAGCGGATGCGCTGCTTTGGGCGCTGTCTGCCGGAACGCTGGTTTCAGCCTGTTTGCCACAAGCGGCCAATGCCAACAGAGTCAATGAAGTCAAAGCTAAGGTTTTCAGTTTCATAGGTATCTCTTTACATTCAAATCAATGTGCGGATTTTATGGCATTTTGTTGAAGGCGTGTTCAATTTGAGTGAAAAAATGTGTTTAGTTTTATTTCAGCCTTTATAAAGGCCGTCTGAAATATGGCTTAGATAATTAGCCTTATTTTCAGACGGCCTTTGCCTGATTTCATCAGAAACGGTAATTTACCCGAGCAGTATAGCCGCGCGGATTGCCCGGCATAGAGTCCGAACGCCAGTATTTTTGATTGAGCAGATTGGCTGCGGCAAAGGTAACGTTAACATTTTTATGGTTCCAGCCGAGCATGGCATCAACTCGGGCAAAGCCTGGAAGCGTGGTCACTTCTTTATTTCTTGAGTCGTAGCCGTAGCGTTTGCCTGTACCGGTTACGCCGATTTCGCCGTAGAGGTTTTCGGTTGGTGTGTAACGGAAAAACAGGTTGCCGGTAACGTTGCTGGTGTTATTCAAATGGATGCCCACTCGGTCGGGATTTTCTTTGTCTTCAACGACTTTTGCCTGCATCACGCCCAACGAACCGCGCAGATAGAGTTTTTTGGGAATGATTTGCCCGATGGCGGACAATTCCACGCCGCGCGAACGGTGTTTGCCGCCGACTGCCCAAGTGTAGGGATCATTTTGCGCGTCGGGGCGGTAGCGGATATTGAAGCGTTCTATTTGGTAGGCAGACAACGTAGTGCTGAGGCGGTCGTCCAGCCAACTGCTTTTAACGCCGGTTTCGTATTGGCGGGTGTACTCGGGGTCAGCGTTGAACACGGCGGAAGACGACGTGTCGATGCTCAAATAGCCGCTGCGTCCGCCATAAGGCGCGAAGCCTTTGTTATACGAGGCGTAGAGCGTGTGGGCGGGCGTTACGTTCCACACTGCGCCGATGTTGGGGCTGAACGAGTGGCCGCTGTATTGGCGGCTGCTGCCGGTGAGTTTGTTTTCGGAATTGAAGGTGTACTTGTCGTAACGGCCGCCGAGGACGAATTTCAAATCGGGCGTGGCGGAGAAGATGTTTTGCACGAAGATGCCGTAGGAGTCGGCTTTGTGGCGGTTTTGGGTAAGGACGGGCTGCAATCTGCCCGAAGCCGGCCAGCTTGCTCGGTCGTATGGATCTATGGAGGCGGTAAAGGCGCGGCTGAAACCCAATGTCGGGTTGCGGTGTTCGCGGCTGTAATCCAGGCCTACGGTCAGATGGTTTTCAAAACGGCCGATATTGTAGTTGCCATTGAGCGTAAAGTTGGATGACAGGGTTTTGTTGTCGGTCTGCTGCCAAGCGTAGTTGCGTTTGATTCGGCTGCCGTTTTCGCTGCCTGCATAGAAATGGTCGAAATCCTGCGCCGCCGTGCGGTGGGCGAGCTGCCATTGGGCGCGCCATTTGTCGTTGAAGGCGTATTCAAGGTCGGAACGCCAAACTTGCAGCTTGTCTTTGACAAAATCGTTCGGGTGGGCGAAACCCATGCGGTAAGGCAGTCCGAAGCGGTCGTACACGGACTTGGTCGGACTGCGGTCGGGCGCGCGCTCCACATTGTCGTAGGTGTATTGCCCCGTCCATTTCAAGCCGTTGTCGAGTTTGACGGTAATGCTGGGCGAAACCATGACGTTTTTGCTGTCTATGCCGCTGCGGAACGAATTGGCGCGCCCGACTTCGCCGGTGAGGCGGATGGCGACGTTTTTGTTCAGCACTTCGTTGATGTCCATATTCAGGCTGCGGTTTGCCCACGAGCCGTAAACCGCACCGATGTTGCGGCTTTGTTTGAAGTTGGCATATTTGCTGACCATATTGATGACGCCGCCGCCGTTGGTGCGGCCGTAAAGGACGGAAGACGGGCCTTTCAGGATTTCGACGCGCTCGATGTTAGCGGTGCTGCGGCGCACCTGGCCGCTTTCGCGCACGCCGTCGCGGTAAATATCGGATGCGTCGGCTTGAAAACCGCGCAGGAAAATGCTTTCGCCGCGCATATCGTAGGCAGCATCGATGCCGGCGTTACCTTCGAGGATGGAACTCAAATCGTTCGTGCCGTAATTTTTGTTTTTCTGGATGTTGAGCGTATCGACGGTTTGCGGCGTTTCTTTGATGAGCTGTCCGTTGCGGGTAACGGCGGCTTCGTCGTAGTTGATATAGCCTTTGAGTACGCTGGTGTCGGACTGCCCAACCACGGAAACGGTCGGCAGCGTGGCGGTGTAATGTTCGCCATTATCCTGCGTATCGGCGGCAGCAACAGGGAAGGAAGCGATAATCAGCGTGGGTAATAAAGCCAAATGAAATGGTATTTGCATTTTTATACTCAATTTAACAAAACAACCGAATTATATTGCTTATAAAAGAAATGAGAATAGTTTCTTTTAATTATATTTAACATGATATTTGAAAACAAAGGCCGTATGAAACACATATCGGTTTCAGACGGCCTTCGTTTATTAATATTAATAGATACTGCTACACTACTTACTTAACAGCATTTCCTGCATCAGCTTCATGCCCCATTGCCAACCGCCGAGCGCGCCGTTTAACCGGACGGAATGCGGCGATTGAAGCAGGCGCGCCTGCCAGCGGTCGGCCTGTTCTTGCGCCCAATCGCGTGGCGTACCGTTTGTTTCGGCGATGACCAGCGCCGTACGACAAGGGCAGCGGACGCGTTGGAACGTATGGATTTCGTCTTCGGGAAAAGCCTCGGGACGCGGCGAGACCAAAATAATATTGGTCAGGCGTTTTTGCGTCAGGATGTCGGCTTGGTACAGCCATGCCAAAAATGCAGACACACCAACACCATGAGCCACGACGGCAATATTTTTGCTGACAATATGCTCAAAGGCCGTCTGAATGGCGTATTGCCATTCGGAAATGGTTTGCCGACTATCGGCTTCGGCAGTTTGAACAATCGGATAGCTGACCGCCCAACGGTCTATCCACATTTCCGCTTCATCCGCATCACGTATCAGAAACAAAGCCATTTCTTCGAGTTCGAAGCTCTGCATTTCAGACGGCCTATTTGAGTAAGTCGTTGAGTGTAAATGCGATCAGCAAGGCGGCTGGCACGCTGAGAATGGCACAAGTCGCCAGACAAAGTACGATGTTGGCAATCAGCCGCCAGCCCCTCCAAGCAAAGCATTTGGCCGCAATCAGCAGGCAAGGCAATGAAAACAGCAGCCACACCAACGCCCAAGTCGGATTAGCCTTGGTCGGCGCAACCCAGCCGGACATCCGCGCCAGCATGAATATTGCCCACACCAGCATGGGCAGCACAAATGCCGCCACAACCCAACCGCACCTATGCCGGTTTTACTGTTTATATTCCAGTCGTACTTACCAAAAAACTTATTCGGCAACATAGTCATACTCCACAACTAAAGGGGCGTGATCCGAGAATTTTTCATCTTTATAAACATGTGCGGAAACGGCTTTGGCGGCCAACTCCGGCGTAACCATCTGATAATCGATACGCCACCCGACATCTTTCGCATACGCTTGTCCGCGGTTGCTCCACCAGGTATAGCCCGGCACATCGGGATAAAGTGTGCGCCACATATCCGTCCAACCGAGCTTGTGGATGACTTTGCCTATCCATTCGCGTTCTTCAGGCAAGAAGCCCGAATTTTTCTGATTGCCCTTCCAGTTTTTCAAGTCGATGTTTTGGTGGGCAATATTCCAGTCGCCGCAGACAACGATGTCGCGTCCTTCGTTTTTCATGGCTTCGAGCATGGGATAGAACGCGTCCAAAAAGCGGTATTTCACTTGTTGGCGCTCTTCCGCGCTGCTGCCGCTGGGCAGATAAAGCGAAATTACCGACAATTTGCCGAAATCACAACGGACAAAACGGCCTTCCCTGTCAAATTCTTCAATGCCCATGCCGATTTGCACATTGTCAGGTTTGCGTTTGCTGTACACCGCCACGCCGCTGTAACCGCGCTTTTCGGCGCAATGCCAGTAGCCGTGCATACCGTGCGGATTTTTCATATCGTCTGACAGGTCGGCCTCTTGAGCTTTTTAGTTCCTGCACGCAGACGATGTCGGCACCGGAGGCAGCGATGTATTCATAAAAACCTTTTTTATAGGCGGAGCGGATGCCGTTGACGTTGGCAGAGATAATTTTCAACATAAGATTTGAGTAATTTTTAAAAACGGATAATAGGATTGAGGTTTTCAGACGGCCTGCAAGTCATAAACAAATACTTTGGAATTGCGGCCGTTGGCATTGTATTCTTGCCGGCGTTCGGCAGGCAGGTCATCGGCTGAGGCCGTCTGAAAGCCCCGTTCGACAAACCATTCGCCCGTATGCGTGGATAAGGCGAAAAGCGTTTTGATATTTAAGGCACGCGCTTTTTGAAACAGATGTTCCAACAGCAATTCGCCGTAGCCGCCATCGCGCGCTTCGGGCGACACCACCAGACAGGCCAATTCGCCGCAGTCCGGTTCGGAAAAGGTTTTCAACGCCACGCAGCCGTAAATGTTTTGATCGTGTTCCAATACGGAAAAACTGGAAATATGGTTTTCCAAATACTCTCGGCTGCGGTGTAACAAGATGCCTTGTTCCGCCAACGGACGGATTAAGGCGATGATGTGCGGAATGTCGTCGCTGCGTGCCTGACGGATGGAAACAAACGGCTCACGCGCAATAGATGTACCGCTGCCCTCGCGGGTAAACAGCTCGCGCAGCAGGCTGCCGTCTTCACGGCCGTTGAGAATCTGCACCCGCGATACGCCGTTTTCCAACGCGCCTACCGCCGCATGCAATAAATCGGCCGGCGCATCCGGATTGTCGTGTATCAGCTCCTGCACTTCGCCGACAGACAAAGTATTGGCCAACGAGCCGTCGGCACGACGAATACCGGCTTCTTCGGTTAAGAAAACCAGTTTCTCCGCCTGCAAAGCCATGGCCACTTCCTGAGCGGTTTCGCACATACTCAGATTGAAGGTTTTGCCGCTGTACGAATGTCCCAAAGGACTGATAAGCACCACCGCGCCGCCATCCAAACGCAAACGGATTTCTTCCGCGTCGATTTTGCGGACGGTACCGGTATAGCCCATGTCCACACCGTCGATAACGCCCAACGGACGGGCGGTAATAAAGTTGCCGCACGCGATAACCGGCGGCTTGCTCCGTTGCTGCGCAGATACGCTGCTGAACAAGGCGGCTTCCACATCGCTGCGGATAATCCCCGCCACCTGCTTCACTTCCATCAGGGTCGCTTCATCGGTAATCCGACGGCTGCCGCTGTATTTTGGAACAAAATTCCGACCCGAAGCCAATTTGTCGAGCAAATGCCGCGAACCGTGTACCAAGACCAAACGCAAGCCCAAGCTGGCCAACAGATTCAAATCTGCGGCCAAACGAATCAGGGTTTCGCCTTCCAACAGGCTGTCGGTCACTCCGACCACCATGGTTTTGCCGCGCAAATATTGGATATAGGGCGCGGCCTTACGAAAGCTGGCGACAAAATGGGCGATGGCACTCATAGCAGGGCAAGATAAAAGAGTTGCATAATCAAAACCGTCAGCGCAATCAGCGATGCCAAAGTCCAGTTGAAACCGTCCTTGCGCGTTTTGACCGCCACCTGCTCTTCCGCCTTAGGCTCTTCTTTGAGCGCACTATTGAGCAAATCGGAAATTTCTTTGCGCGAGAGTTTGGAATGCTTGAGGATTTGCGCACCGATGTTATGCACGAGGCGCACATCCGTTACCGCCACAGGCAGATGGGCCGGATCGGCCGGCAGGTTGCCCGACAGATAATCCTTGGCCTTAAACATCCCCGAACAACGCGTGCAGACCACGAAACCCTGCGCCACGTTCAACTGGGCATCTTTCACCCAATGCGGTGTTTTACAATGAGGACAAGAACAAGCAGGCATGAGTATTTTCCGTAAGTGTATTGAATCAAAAATATATTTTAGCCAATGTTTCAGGCCGTCTGAAAACTGTTTCAGACGACCTGAGCATGATGTTATGGTTTAAACCGCGCCGTAACGTTCGCGATAAGCTTTAACCGGCTCAAAGAAGCCGCCAAATTCGGCATTGTTTTGCAAGAGCGTGAACAAGTCGTTCAAGTTGGCAATCGAAACCACCGGCAGGCCGTATTGTTTTTCCACTTCCTGTACCGCCGACAATTCTCCCGTGCCTTTTTCCATGCGGTCGAGCGCAATGGCCACTGCGGCAGGCGTTGCGCCTTCGGCCTCAATCAGTTTGACCGACTCGCGCACGGATGTGCCGGCGGAAATCACATCATCGATAATCAGCACGCGGCCTTTCAAAGGCGCGCCCACCAACACACCGCCTTCGCCGTGGTCTTTGGCTTCTTTGCGGTTGTAGGCAAACGGTACATTTACGCCTTTTTCCGCCAACATCATCGCTGTTGCCGCCGCCAAAATAATGCCTTTATAGGCTGGGCCGAACAGCATATCGAACTTCACGCCGCTGGCAATAATAGCCTCGGCGTAAAACTTCGCCAGTTGCAAAGTCGATGCGCCGTCATTGAACAAACCGGCATTGAAAAAATAAGGCGACTGACGGCCGGCCTTGGTTGTAAATTCGCCGAATTTCAACACGTTTTGTGCCAAAGCGAATTTGAGGAAGTCTTGACGGAAATCGGACATTTGGGTTCTCCCGAAAGATGTTGATTTATCAAAGAAACGATTATAAAGGATTCATGCGGAAAAATCAGGCCGTCTGAAAACAGGTTCAACCCCGCTTTAAACCGACTTGCCCTATTCCCTTTCAAACCGACAAGGCGGCATTACCGTCTTATCCCAGCAATCAAAACGGATTATTCCCGATGATACGGATGGTTGTGCAAAATCGAAACGGCGCGATAAAGCTGCTCGGTCAATAAAACGCGCACCATGCCGTGCGGCAAAGTCAGGCTGGAAAGGCGCATCATCATGTTTGCCTGCTGTTTCAATCGGTTGGTCATGCCGTCTGCGCCGCCGATAATAAAGCAGACGTGTTCGCCGTTTTGCTGCCAGCCTTTCAAATGTTGCGCCAATTCGACCGAAGTCGGCGCTTTGCCACGCTCGTCCAATACCACCAAAAACGCGCCCTGCGGTATGGCTTCCAACAGGCGTTTTTCTTCAGCCGCCATGCCCTGAGCCGCATTCACACCCGCGCCGCGTTTCTCTGGCTTGATTTCTTTCAGCGCATAATTGACATCGCGCCCGAAGCGTTTGGCGTACTCGCCGACGGCTTCATCCACCCAACGCGGCATTTTCGTGCCGACAGCCAAGACGGTGATATTCATGGAGTATCCTTTTGTTATCGAATTGTCGGTTGGATATTATGGTCAAGCAAACCCTTAACCTGTCCCAGCCATGGGAACTGCCCACGCAACCGACTGAAAATAAAAGGCCGTCTGAAAGCCGAATGTATCCCGTTCAGCTGTTTCAGACGGCCTTTCAATGATTAGCAGTGAACCAGCGTACCTTCGTTTTCACCGGTTACTACACGTTTGAGCGAGCCTTCTTTAGCAATGCCGAATACTACAATATTGAGCTTGCGTTCGCGGCAGAGGGCGAAAGCGGTGGCATCCATCACTTTGAGGTTTTTCAACAAGGCTTCGTCAAAAGTAATGGTTTCGTAGCGTGTTGCAGATGGATCTTTTTTCGGGTCTGCGGTGTACACGCCGTCAACGTTGGTGGCTTTGAGCATCACGTCGCAGTTCATTTCCGCGCCGCGCAATGCGGCGGCAGTGTCGGTCGTGAAGAACGGGTTACCGGTACCGGCGGCGAAAATCACGACTTTGCCTTCTTCCAAATATTGAATGGCTTTAGGACGGGCGTAAGTTTCAGCGATTTGCTGCATAGACAGTGCGGATTGTACGCGCGCTTTGATGCCCAAAGTTTCAAATGCGTCTTTGAGTGCCAACGCGTTCATCACGGTTGCCATCATGCCCATGTAGTCGGCAGTGGCGCGGTCCATGCTACCCGCTTGTGCAGATACGCCGCGGAAAATATTACCACCACCGACAACGATACCGACTTGCACGCCCATTTTAACGACTTCGGCAATTTCGCCGACAGTTTGAACGATGGTATCGTGATTGATGCCGAACGGATCAGAACCCATCAGGGATTCGCCGGAGAGTTTCAGTAATACGCGTTTGTATTTGATTTGCTGTGTCATGGGATACCTTGCTTTCTTGAATGTCGTCGGTCGGAGTTGGGCCGTCTGAATTTTCAAACGGTCGGATTACAATGATATGGTGTGTCGTTCTATTATTGTTTTGTTTTCAGACAGCCTTTATATTCGGTCGTCTTAAAATAGGTACCGTAAACGGTTTTCTCAAAAAAAAGCACCCTGATTCGTTTGGAATCTAGGTGCTTTCTTTTTCATAAGTGCCTTACACTTTAGCAGCGGCAGCAACTTCGGCTGCGTAGTCAACAACGGCTTTCTCGATACCGTCGCCTACTTTGTAGCGTACGAAGCTAACTACTTCAGTGCCGTTTTCTTTAGCGAATTGGGCAACAGTTTGGTCAGGATTCATCACGAATGCTTGGCCGTTCAGAGTGATTTCAGCCAAGAATTTGCGGATACGGCCTTCAACCATTTTAGCGGCGATGTCGGCAGGTTTGCCGGAAGCGATAGCTTGTTCGGTGTAGATGTGGCGTTCTTTTTCAACAGTTTCAGCATCTACTTCGGCTTCGCTTACGCATTGTGGTTTAGCGGCAACGATGTGCATACCGATTTTACGTGCTACGTCTTCAGAGCCTTTGAACTCAACCAATACGCCTTCGGTAGCCAAAGCACCGTGGATGTAGGCAACCAGTTGGTTGGCGGTGTCGATGACTTGGAAGCGGCGGACAGACATGTTCTCGCCCAATTTGGCGATGATGGCTTTGCGTTCTGCTTCAACCAGTTCGCTCAGTTCTTCAACGGTAGCCGGTTTTTTCTCGGCAGCGGTTTTCGCAACGAAGTTGGCAAATTCTACGAAGCCTGCGTCTTTGGCAACGAAGTCGGTTTCGCAGTTTACTTCAACCAATGCGCCGACATTGCCGTTGATCGCGTAAGCCAATACGCCTTCGGCAGCGGTACGGCCAGCCAGTTTGCCGGCTTTCGCACCAGATTTAATACGCAGGATTTCTTCGGCTTTGTCGAAGTTGCCTTCAGCTTCAACCAAGGCTTTTTTACATTCCATCATGCCCAGGCCGGTAGCGGCGCGCAGGTCGGCAACCATTTTTGCAGTAATTTCTGCCATTTTGAATCTCCTAGATTTTTGGGAACACGGCCATTGCCGTGTTTGGAAATAGTGGCCGTCTGAAACGGATTTCAGAACGGGATTTGAGAAAAGGGGCATAACGCCCCTCTTCTGTGTACCGAATTACTCGGCAGCAGCTTCTGGGCAGCGGCTACAGTTTCTTGCAGCGCTTGGTTTTTTTGCCTTCCAAAAACTGCGTCAGCGATGCCGCGGCAGTACAGGCGGATAGCTTTAGCGGAGTCATCGTTACCAGGGATAACGTATTTCACGCCGTCAGGGCTGTTGTTGGTATCGACTACAGCGATAACAGGGATGCCCAATTTTTCAGCTTCAACCAGAGTACCTTTTTGGTAGCCGGTATCGATAACGAAAATCGCGTCAGGCAGGCCTTTCATGTTTTTTTGATACCGCCCAAAGAACGTTCCAGTTTTTCAACATCGCGTTGCATTTCCAGAATTTCTTTTTTGTTGAAACCGCCTTCAGCAGCGTTTTCCAGGGCAGCAGTTTTTTCTTCCAGGCGTTTGATGGATTGCTTAACGGTTTTGTAGTTAGTCAGCATACCACCCAACCAGCGGTAATCAACGAAAGGCATACCGGCACGGGTAGCTTCTTCGCGGATGATGTCGCGGGCTTGGCGTTTGGTACCTACGAACAATACTGTACCTTTGTTGGCAACCAGACGACGTACGGCTTCTTGCGCCTCTTGGAACATCGGCAGGGTTTTTTCCAAGTTTACGATATGGATTTTGTTGCGCGCACCGAAAATGTATTGAGCCATTTTCGGGTTCCAGAAACGGGTTTGGTGACCGAAGTGAACACCGGCTTCAAACCATCTGACGCATAGTAATTTGAGACATGTTATTTCCTTTGAAAGGGTTAAAGAGCACACATTCAATCGCATAGAACTTGATAGGCGGCGCCTATTGTCAAGCACCCTTCGGCGAAAGTGGGCATAAGTTTTAAAAAAAATAAAAGAATGTTTCCGAAATGGAAAACTTATGGATTATAGCGGATAAGAGGCCGTCTGAAAAGGGATTTTATACCTTTCCGTCCTGTTTTTCATCCGCCTGTACCGCCTTTTGGCGGGCCGCTTCAAACTCCGCCTGCTCCTGCCGTTTCATCAGGCGGTTGCGGCGGCGGATGGTCACGACGAAGACCGTGAACACGGTGGGCAACACTGCCCAAAAAACCAAATAAATCAACGCGCGCGCAATACTCGGCTGCGCGGCGGAAAACATCACGGCAACAAAAAGATAGCCGATGACGATAATGTGCCACATCGTGTGCGTCCTGTTTGAATGTTAACAAAATCGTTATAATCGCAACATTCTACCGCAATTCCGAAAGGCCGTCTGAAAATGAGGAATCCCGAAAAATCGGCACTACGCAAACAGTTCCGCCGCGCACGCGCCCAAATGAGCGCCGACGAGCGAAACGCCGCCACCGAAACCATCAACCGCCTGCTCAAGCCCTACATCAAAAAAGGACGGAAAATCGGTGTGTATTGGCCGATAGGCAAGGAATTGCGTTTGGACGGCTTTGTCCGTGCCGCACAAAAACGCGGCGCCAAACTCTACCTGCCCTATATCGAACCGAACACGCGGCGGATGTGGTTCACCCCCTATCCTGCCGACAGCACCAAACAAGAACGCAAACGTGGCCGCGCCAAATTGAGCGTCCCCCAATTTACCGGCAAAAAAATCCGCGTCCACCAACTCAGCCTACTGATTGTCCCTATCGTCGGCATCGATAAACGCGGCTACCGCCTCGGACAGGCTGGCGGCTATTACGACGCCACCCTCTCCGCCATGAAATACCGCCTACAAACCCAAACCCTGGGCGTAGGCTTCGGCTGCCAACTGACCGACACCTTGCCGACCGAACCCCACGACATCCCCCTAAACGGCTTTGTCTCCGAGCTTGGCGTATTGAAATTCAGAAGACTTCGATAGAATAATTATCGATTTATAAAAATGATTAAAGGCCGTCTGAAACCTGATTTTTGGGTTTCAGACGGCCTTTAATTTTATTGTGGCGCTTGTTCAAAACTGAGGACTTGAAAAGTGTTCTTCAAAACAGATAAAACCCCATCTATTCCATCATAATAATGACCGAAAGATGGATTTCCAAAGAAACATTCATTTATTTCTTTTTCCCAATAGACCTTATCATGAGCGTTTAGTGATGCTAAATGAGAGTCTTCAATTTTACTATGTAGAATTAACATCACCGCAATAACATCCACATGTTTGCAATTGCCATAATTAATTGGTATATCTGGCCAAGATTTAATATTAAACAATTGAGCAAATTCTCTGGCATCAGTTCGATTTTTATTAATATTGTCCATTAAATTCGGATAAAAGCAGAAGACAAATACACCAACCACACGTAACAATCTGTAAGCCATAGCACACTCAGCACTAAGTCCATGACTCAAAGAGTGATATATCTCCAAAAATCGAACTAATCGTTCCGTTTCTCTAAGCGATAAATTATTCCGCTCTATCATATCACTGATAAGATTCAGAATTGCTTCCTGTCCAATTAAACCTCGCAATTCACCAGCCATACTGCTGTTTCGTATCAATTGCTTGAAATATTCAATAGCAACCAAAGCCCGCTCTTCCTCAAATTGAGCTACAACCTTCTCTGGCAAGGCAAAGCTATATTTTAAAAACTTATCCAAGTATTTCTGCGCATCCACCTCTGCGCCATACCGATGATTAATCGCCGCTCGCAGTTGCTTGGTATTCGTTACCAACACAACTTTGACATTTTCAATATCAAAGACGTGTTTGATAACTTCCAGCATATCAACCGCGTAGTCGGGACGGCAACGGTCGAGTTCGTCGATAAACAGGATAATCGGTTTGGGTTTATCCTCTGCCAAGTCTTTCAGGCAGGTTTTGAGCGTTTCCAGATTTTTTTCTGCTTCGATTTGCTCTTTCAATAGAGCTTCGACGGTTGCATCAATAGTTGCATCGATGGAATGACTAGCAAGTGTGGTGGCAACACCAGCTACAGTTGCTGCCGCATTTTTTGCTTCTTGCCCATCATTTGTAATTTGGCTTATTCCTTCCTCTAATAAATCTTCCCATTTTTTTGCTTTTAGGACATGACCAACCACTGCCTTGGCAACGGTTTTCATCAAGAATCCTGCGGCTTTCACGATTCTCCTAATGCGATCTTTATGTTTTTCAATAAGCTTTTTGTCAGAACCTTCAGGCGGTGTACATGCTTTGATGATTTCGGCAAGCAATGCTAGCAGAGGCTCTCCGCTGTGGTCTGAACGGAAGGCATCGATATAGACGGGCTGGTAATCGGGATGTTGCTGCTGCATGAGCCGAATTAGCTTTTGGCAAAATTCGGTTTTACCCGTTCCCCAGCCACCATCGATAACCATAGGAGAAAGGTCGATGGGCGATGTCAGCAACTTGATGATGTTTTCGGCTATCGGCTTACGGTTAAATTCGTCGTGTGTAGCAAAAGTTTTTTCTAAAGCTTGAGTTTCCATATTATCCCTTTGTCTGTCATAGGTTTTGTGTAACGTATTTTACTCTGTCATCAGTTTTTATGTTTTTGTTCTTTTAAATAATCGGAGATTATCAAAAAGGCCGTCTGAAAGTTTCAGACGGCCTTTATTCGGATTAAACCTTACTTGGCATCTTTAAATCCGCGTTTCAAATGCACCATCAGCAATGCGACGGCGGCAGGCGTGACGCCGGAAATACGGCTGGCTTGGCCGACGGTTTCGGGTTTGTGTTGATTGAGCTTTTGCTGCACTTCTGCCGACAAACCTTTGACTTTGCTGTAATCGATATCCTCGGGCAGCTTTAAGGTTTCGATGTCGCGGCGGCTGTCGATTTCTTCGTTTTGGCGGTCGATATAGCCTTGGTATTTGACTTGGATTTCGACTTGTTCGACCACGCTGTCGGCAAGCGCGGTTTCAGGTTGTGCGTCGGGCAGGGTCATCAGCGCGGCGTAGTCGAGGTTCGGGCGGCGCAGGAGGTCGTGCAGGTTGGCTTCGCGACTGAGTTTTTGGCCGAATACGCGCAGCTGCTCTTCTTCGGCGAGTTTTTTTGTGGCGTGTACCACGTTGTTTTTCAAACGTTGGATTTCGCGTTCGATGGCTTCGCGTTTTTTTCGTTAAACATGCGCCATTGCTCTTCACCCACCAAGCCAATTTTGTAGCCGTCTTCGGTCAGGCGCATATCGGCGTTGTCTTCCCTAAGTTGCAGGCGGTATTCGGCGCGGCTGGTGAACATTCGGTAAGGCTCGTTCACGCCTTTGGTGATGAGGTCGTCCACCAATACACCGAGATAGGCTTGTTCGCGGCGCAGCAGGAGTGGGTCTTGTTCGCGGATGTATTGCACGGCGTTTGCGCCTGCGAGCAGGCCTTGTGCGGCGGCTTCTTCGTAGCCGGTCGTGCCGTTGATTTGTCCGGCGAAAAAGAGGCCTTGGATGGTTTTGGTTTCGAGGCTAGCTTTGAGGTTGCGCGGGTCGAAGTAGTCGTATTCGATGGCGTAGCCTGGGCGCAGGATATGGGCGTTTTCGAGGCCTTTCATGCTGCGCACGAGGGCGATTTGGATGTCGAACGGCAGGCTGGTGGAGATACCGTTTGGATAGTATTCGTGCGTGGTTAGGCCTTCGGGTTCGAGGAAAATCTGGTGGCTGTCTTTGTCGGCGAAGCGGTTGATTTTGTCTTCGATAGACGGACAATAACGCGGGCCGACGCCTTCGATTTTGCCGGTGAACATCGGGCTGCGGTCGAAGCCTGAGCGGATGATGTTGTGGGTTTGCGTGTTGGTATGCGTAATCCAGCAAGACACTTGGCGTGGGTGCATATCGGCGCTGCCGCGTACGGACATTACGGGAACGGGTGTGTCGCCGGGCTGTTCGGTCAGTTGGGAGAAGTCAATCGTGCGTCCGTCAATACGCGGCGGCGTGCCGGTTTTCAGACGGCCTTGAGGCAGGTTCAATTCGCGCAAACGGCCGCCCAAGGATTTGGCAGCGGGGGTCGCCCGCGCGGCCACCTTCGTAGTTTTCCAAACCGATGTGGATTTTGCCGGACAAAAATGTGCCTGCGGTTAACACGACGGCGCGTGCTTTAAACTCCACGCCCATCGCGGTAACCACGCCGCTGATGCGTTCGCCGTCGAGCGTGACGTCTTCGACGGCTTGTTGGAAAAGGTCGAGGTTTTCTTGGTTTTCCAACATCTCGCGGATGGCGGCTTTATATAGGATACGGTCGGCCTGCGCGCGCGTGGCTCGCACTGCCGCGCCTTTGCTGGCATTCAATCGGCGGAACTGGATACCGGATTTATCGGTGGCCAACGCCATCGCGCCGCCCAATGCGTCGAGTTCGCGCACGAGGTGGCCTTTGCCGATACCGCCGATGGAGGGGTTGCACGACATTTGGCCGAGGGTTTCGATGTTATGTGAGAGCAGCAGGGTTTGCGCACCCATGCGTGCGGCGGCAAGCGCGGCTTCGGTACCGGCATGGCCGCCACCGACGACAATCACGTCGTAGGTTTTGGGGTAAATCATGTAAGTCATTTTTATGTGTTCTGTAAAGGTTTCAGACGGCCTTTTATTGATCAGGCCGTCTGAAAAGTGGAATCAAATCTTAAAAAACCAAGCTTAAAAGGTATAGCCTGTTTCCAATTCGTCATCGCCGACCAATTCGACCAGCAACGCATACAGCGGCACCAAATCGTTGTAACGGCGCGATACGCGGCGCAAGTAGTTCAAGAAGCGCGGAATTTCAGGGCGATATTTGTCTTTACCGTCGCGGTAGTACAGACGGGCAAAAATGCCGGCCACTTTCAAATGGCGTTGTACGCCCATCCATTCAAACCAGCGATAGAACTCGTCAAACTCGACAGGCACAGGCAGCTCGGCAGCGCGTGCTTTTTCCCAGTAACGGATGACCAAGTCCAATACAAATTCTTCTTCCCATTCGATAAACGCATCACGCAGCAGCGACACCAAATCATAGGAAATCGGGCCGTAAAGTGCGTCTTGGAAGTCCAATACGCCCGGACGGCCTTTTGCCAGCATCAGGTTGCGGACGATAAAGTCGCGGTGGACATACACTTTAGGCTGCGCCAACAGGGGCGGCAACAGCGTATCGACGGTTTGCTGCCACAACTGGCGTTGCTTGAAGGTCAGCTCGCGGCCCAATTCTTTGGCCACAAACCATTCGGGGAACAAGTTAATCTCGCGCAGCATGACTTCGCGGTCGTATTCCGGCAGTTTGCCGGGTTGGCTGGCTTTTTGCAGCTCGATTAGTTCGTCAATGGCTTCGAGCAGCAGGGCTTTGTGGGCGGTTTCGCTGTTTTCCTGATTCATGGCGGTCAGGAATGTGGTATTGCCCAAATCGTTCAACACCATAAAGCCCAACGCTTCATCCACATGAAGTACTTGCGGCACATTGACCATGTTAAACAGTTTTTGCACTTTCAAATAAGGCGCAACACTCATCTTCTCAGGAGGCGCGTCCATACAGATAACGGTTTGGCCGTTTGAAAACGTCGCACGAAAATAGCGGCGGAAGTCGGCATCGGCTGCCGCAAAGCTCAATTCGAACGGCTGGTTCGGGTAAACAGACTCCAGCCAGTTTTGTAATTCGGTTTGTCGTTGCATAGCGGTATCGCAGAATTTCAGGTTACAATAACCGCTATTCTAACTGGCAAACCGATTTAAGGGGCGATTTTGGCTCGTTTATTTTCACTCAAACCCTTGGTACTCGCCTTAATTATGGGCTTTGGCGCAACAGCCGTGCGCGCGGAAGATGCTTCTGTTCCGCAGGCGGAAGACTATACCCCTGCACACACCGCTGCATCCAAACCGGCACAAACCAGCCAAAGCGAAGCCGATCCGCTTTCTTTGGGCAGCACTTGCCTGTTTTGCGACCACGAAGATGCCAAGCCGGCCGAAACCGCCGAAATCAAACGCAGCGGTGAGCCCATCTCTACCCTGCCGATTACACCCGCGTCAACGCCGATAAAATAGAAGGTCAGACCCAAGTCGGCGTCCGTGCCGAAGGCGATGTCATTGTCGAGCGCAATGCCGATATTCTCAACGCCGATTGGGCGCAATACGACCAAACCACCGATACCGTTACCGCCGGCGACCGCTTTACCCTGTATCAAAACGGTTCGACCGTATCCGGCGACCAATTGGTTTACAACCTCAAAGACCAAACTGGTTCCAGCACTGCCGTGCGCCTCAATACTGAACAAGGCGGCCGCCGCCTTCAAAGTGTCAGCGAAAAAAAGCCGAACTCAAAGGCAAAGGCCTCTACAAACTCATCAACACCAAATTCAACACCTGTTCGCCCGGCGATGCCAGCTGGTATATCCAAGCGCAAAGCATCGAAGCCGATGAATCGACAGGCATCGGCGTGGCCAAACACGCTTCACTGGTATTCGGCGGCGTACCCGTCCTCTACACGCCTTGGGCGGACTTCCCCATCAACGGCAACCGCAAAAGCGGCCTGCTCGTTCCGACCATTGCCACCGGTTCAGACGGCCTTGAGCTGAGCCTGCCCTACTACTTCAACCTTGCGCCGAATTTGGATGCCACCTTCCGCCCGGGCATTATCAGTAAACGCGGTGTACAACTGGGCGGCCAAGTGCGTTATCTGCAACCGAATTACAGCGGCGAAGTCGATGGCGACTGGATGCCGAACGACCAAAAAAGCGTCCACAACAACCGCTACCAGTTCAAATGGAAACACCAGCAGCAGCTGAACAGCAAAATCAGCGGCGGCATCAACTACAACCAAGTTTCCGACGACGATTACTACCGCGACTTCTACGGCCGCGAAGACATCGCGCGCAACGTCAACCTCGACCGTCAAGCATGGCTCAATTACAGCGACAAACTGTTGGGCGGCAGCTTCGACGGTTCGTTGCGCGTACAAAAATATCAAACGCTTGCCAACCAAGACGGTTATAAAGACGAGCCTTATGCCATCATGCCCCGTCTGACCGGCCGTTGGCAAAGCCATCTCGGTAAAGCGCAACTCAACGTATTCGGCCAATTCACCCGTTTTGACCACGATACTAAGCAAGACGGCAGCCGCGTGGTGCTCTACCCGAGCGTCAAATGGGACTTCCACAACCAATGGGGCTACATCCGGCCTAAAGTCGGTGTACACGCCACTTATTACAGCCTCAACAGCTTCAACGGTCAAAGCGGCCGCAATGTCAGCCGCGTTCTGCCGATTATCAACGTCGACAGCGGCCTGACTTTCGAGCGCAGGGCCCGTCTCTTCGGCGGAGAATACCTGCAACGCTTGAACCGCGCCTGTTTTACAACTACATTCCGACCAAGTCCCAAAACGACCTGCCCAATTTCGACAGCTCCGAAAACAGCTTTACCTACTCGCAGCTGTTCCGCGAAAACCTGTATTCGGGCAACGACCGCATCAATTCGGCCAACAGCCTGACGCTGGCCACACAAAGCCGCATCCTCAACCCCAACACCGGTGCGGAACTCTTCCGTGCAGGTATCGGCCAGAAGTTCTACTTCAAAAACGACAACGTCCTGCCTGACGGCAGCGTCAGCCGTTATCCGCGCAGCCAGTCCGACTGGGTAGCCTTTGCACACGGCAACATTACCCCGAGCATCCGCATCGACTTGGACATCCACTACAACCAAAACCAAAGCCGTGCCGAAAGCTACGCCGCAGGGATTGCCTACAACCCCGAACCCGGCAAAGTCTTAAGCGCGCGCTACAAATACGGACGCAACGAGCGCATCTATCTGCAAGCCAACGGCGACTATTTCTACGACAAACTCAGCCAAGTCGACCTTGCCGCCCAATGGCCGTTGAGCAAAAACCTGTACGCCGTCGCCCGTTATAACTACGAAATCGAAGCCAAAAAACCGCTGGAAATGCTCATCAGTGCAGAATACAAAAGCAACTGCGGCTGCTGGAGCGCAAGCTTGGTCGGCCAACGCTATGTTACCGGCGAAAACAGCCACAAAAACGCCGTATTCTTCAACCTCCAACTCAAAGACTTGAGCAATATCGGCAACAACCCATTCGAAAAACTCCGCTTAGCCATCCCCGGTTACAGCAAAACCAATGAGGTAGTCAAACAATGAACTTCAAACCCCTGATTCTCGTCGCCGCACTCACTCTCGCAGTAGGCGCACATGCCGCCCCTAAAGCCAAAGCGACCAAAGCGCGCGCAGCCAAAGCCCCTGCTGTCAGCGCCACCACCATGCCAGCCGTACAAAGCGGCGTACATCTTTCAGACGGCATTGCCGCGGTTGTCGACAACGAAGTCATTACCCACCGCCAAGTAGAACAAGCCGTAGCGCAAGCGCGTCAAACCATGCCGAAAGGCACACAAATGGACGCCAACGAGCTGCGCCAACAGGTTTTGGCCCAAATGATCAACCAATCCCTGATCCTCCAAGCAGGCAAACGCCGCAACATCCAAGCAACCGATAGCGAAATCGAAGCCGTTATCGCGCACAACCCCAACATCAAAAATCCGTCTGCCGCTGTCCGTCAAGACATCGCCGACAGCATTATTGTTGAAAAAGTGCGCCAACAGGCCATCATGCAAAACAGCCGCGTCAGCGACTCCGAAGTGGCACGTTACATCGAGCAGGCCAAACAACAAGGCGTGACCCTGCCTGAAGCAGACCCTGTGCGCCAATACCATGCCCAACACATCCTTATTAAAGCCGACAACGACAATGCCGCTGTCGGTGCAGAAAGCACCATCCGCAAAATCTACTCACAGGCCCGCAGCGGCGCAGATTTCGGCGGTTTGGCACGCCAATACTCGCAAGACAGCAGTGCCGGCAATGGCGGCGATTTGGGCTGGTTTGCCGACGGTATGATGGTTGCCCCATTTGAAGAAGCCGTCCACAAACTCAAACCCGGCCAAATCAGCGCCCCTGTCCGCACCCAATTCGGCTGGCACATCATCAAGCTGAACGACGTCCGCGAAGCAGGTACACCAGAAGAGCGCCAACAAAATGCCGTCCGCCAATACCTGTCCCAACAAAAAGCACAACAGGCGACCACCAACCTCCTGCGCGAACTGCACAGCAGCTCATACGTTGACGTACGCTAATCGCGCGTATTGTTAAAAAGGCAGGAATCCGTACAATAAGGCCGTCTGAAATCCATTGTTCAGACGGCCTTCTCTCCTTTTACTTAAGCAACCCATTGATTAAAGCACCCCATCATGCCCATCCGTCCCAACTGGCAAACCGCCACCCTACTGCAAGCCGAAGAAACCTCCATTACCTCCGCCCACACCGGCCGCACCTACCGCATTCAAGCCGCGACACTCGGCGAGCGTCCGGCAGGCGGCTATCCCGTGCTGTATATTCTTGACGGAGATGCCTTTTTCCCCGCCATCCTCAATATGGCGCAATCCCTGCTCATCAACCCCATCACCAAAAGCCATGCCGCCTGTCTGATTGTCGGCATCGGCTACACCGGCGGCACCATCCGCGACTTAAGCCAACGCGCCCTCGACTACACGCCGCCGCTGCCCGACAACGCGCCCGAATCCGAACGCAAACAATACGGCCAAGCCGACCGCTTCAGCCGCTTTATCGATGACGAACTCTCCGCCCTGCTCGACGGCAAATACCGCATCGATACCCAAAACCAAGCCGTCTTCGGCCATTCTTTCGGCGCCTTGTACGGCCTCTATTCCCTGTTCACCCGCCCCGAACGCTTCCGCCATTATTTGCTGGTGTCGCCGTCTATCTGGTGGCAAGACCGCCGTGTACTCGATTGGCTGCCCGGCACATTGCCGCAAGGAATCGGCATCCGCCTCGGTGCAGGCGAACATGAAGGCAGAAACAACCGCCCCGACCAAACCAGCCGCGGCATGGTTGCACAAGCCAAAATCCTTGCCGGCACTTTGCACCATCTCGGCGCAGATGTCCGCTTTACCCTCTACCCCAACGCCAATCACGGCAACGCCCCGTTTTACGCCCTGACCGACTGCATCGAATATTTGCGCAACGCATGGCAGCGTTGAAACAGGTTTGCCAAACATTGAGGCCGTCTGAAACGCAAACTTAGAAGCGTATTGAACCTATTGGATCGATCTAAAATCCAATTATAAAAAGGCCGAGACCTTTGCAATAACATAGGTTGAGACCTTTGCAAAGGTCTCGGGGCATGAAAAAGGGAGAGGCTACCTGAAAAATAGATTTTCAGGTAGCCTCAAACCGGTTTGGCATGCATCCGAAACGGAAAATTTGAGCGGTTACATACCTTGGGTTGGTGGCAGTGTTATTTCAACTTGGCTGCCAATTCGTCGAATTTTTGTTTGATGTCGGCCTTGAAGGCTTCCACTTTCTCTTTGCGTTCGGCTTTGCGCTGTTTTTTCCAAGCTTCGTGTGCCTGACGTGCCACTTCTTCCTGCGCTTCTATTGCTGCCAATACGTCCTGTTGGGCAACGACTGCATCTTGCCGGAGAATAACGGTTTTGAAACGGTGGAAGAAAGCATCCAATACAGCCTCGTCGGATTCTTGCGCCAAAATAATGATTGCAGTACTGCCGTTATCCAGTTTTTTGGCTGTATTTTCCAGCAACGCCCCCTCTTCCAATGTTTGGGCAGTACCTGCATCACTGCCGATGAGTGCGCCAGTAGCTCCACCCAACAGAACACCGATAGGACCGCCGAGAATGCCGATCAGTGAACCAATGAGGCTGCCCGTCCATGCGCCTTCGAACGTATTGGCGGTAAAGTCGGTGCTTTCTGCTGGGATAATCAGGTCATTTTCCTTTTTAACCAAAACGGCTTGTGCCACCAAAGCATCTGTTGTCTGCGAGTAAGCTTTCAATTCAGAAAAAGGCTTTGATAAGCTTCGCTGGAGATGTTGAATAAGGCAACGATGATGTTTTTGTTTCATAAGTCCACTCCTGTAGATTGAAAGATTTAAGAACATACTCGTTGTATGCAGTGTCATTATAAATTGCAAGGGGGGGGGAAGCAATGCGGCAAACAAAACTTTGCCTATATAAAGCCTGTAGAACCGGCAAACGGATAACGAACAATACCCAGCCTTGCCTGTAGGAAATCGTCGCATCGTTCACACCACAGGTTGAGAGAAATAAGCCTGCAAGACCTCAAGCGTCGTCTGAAATCCGTTTCCACTCCAACGCTAAATCGTACAAGGCTTTTTTGCTTTCGCCGGTAATCTTGGCGGCAAGCTCGGCGGCCTGTTTGGTCGGCAACTCGGCCGCAAGGATTTTCATCGTGTTTTGCGCCGCCTCGGGCAAATCGCTGTGTTTCTCTTTCACCGCAGGGTGCAACACCAGCACCATCTCGCCACGCGTTTGGTTGCTGTCGTTTTTAAGGGCGGCTTGGATTTCGGCAACCGTGCCGCTGAGGAAGGTTTCAAACGTTTTGGTGATTTCGCGCGCCAAAGTCAAACGGCGTTCGGGGAACTGCGCGGCCATATCCGCAAGGCTTGCCTCGATGCGGTGCGGCGTTTCAAACATCACAATCGGAAAATCGGATTCCGCCCATTTAGCCAGCAGCTTTTGGCGTTCGCCGGCCTTAGGCGGCAGGAAACCGTTGAAGTAAAAATTGGATTCCGTCACACCGGCCACGCTCAACGCCCCCATGACCGCGCTTGCGCCGACCACGGGCACCACTTTAAATCCGGCTTCGCGCACGCGGGCGGCAAGTTTTGCACCGGGATCGCAAACCGCAGGCGTGCCTGCATCCGAAACTTGGGCGACGCTCAGGCCGTCTGAAAGATGGGCGATGATTTTATCGGCCATTTGCTGCTCGTTGTGTTCACGCACGCTCACGAGTTTGCCCTGAATGCCGTACGCACTCAAAAGCTGGGCGGTAACACGGGTGTCCTCGGCGCAGATAATGTCGGCCTTTTGCAGCACGGCCAGCGCGCGCAGCGTTATGTCGGCTAAATTGCCGATGGGTGTGGCGACAACGTATAATGTCTGTTTTTCGATGCTGTCGATGGCTTTTTGCAGGTGTTTTGTGTACATAGATTCAAGGCCGTCTGAAACGGCGTCTCTTTAAAAACAATAATTATATAACGGGTAAACTTTTCATGCGCTTAAACCACAAACAGGGGGCGGCGGCCGAAGATGCGGCACTGGCATTCCTGCTGGATAAAGGCTACTCGCTGCTGGCGCGGAATTGGCATTGAGCCTACGGCGAAATCGATTTAATCGTCAAAAACGGCGGTACGATTGTGTTTGTTGAAGTAAAATACCGCAAAAACCGAGGTTTCGGTGGTGCCGCATACAGCATCTCGCCGTCCAAATTATTGAAATTGCAACGAAGTGTAGAGTATTATCTGCAAAAGCACGGGTTAAACCATGCGCCCTGCCGCCTGGACGCGGTACTGATCGAGGGCGACGGTCCGCCCGAATGGATTCAAAATATTACAGGTTAACCTCATGACAACATTACAAGAACGCGTTTCCGCACATTTGCCGAGAGCATCCGTGCCAAGCAGGAAGCTGAAAAAGTACTGGTCGAGCCGACCGTACAGGCCGCCGAGCTGATGCTGCAATGCCTGATGAACGACGGCAAAATCCTGGCCTGTGGCAACGGCGGTTCAGCTGCCGACGCGCAGCACTTCGCCGCTGAAATGACCGGCCGTTTTGAAAAAGAACGCATGGAATTGGCCGCTGTCGCGCTGACGACGGACACTTCCGCCCTGACCGCCATCGGCAACGACTACGGTTTCGACCATGTATTCAGCAAACAAGTGCGCGCGCTCGGACGTGCAGGCGACGTATTGGTCGGCATCTCCACCTCCGGCAATTCCGCCAACGTCATCGAAGCCATCAAAGCGGCACACGAACGCGACATGCACGTCATCGCCATGACCGGCCGCGACGGCGGAAAAATCGCCGCCATGCTCAAAGATACCGACGTTCTGCTCAACGTCCCTTATCCGCGTACTGCCCGCATTCAGGAAAACCATATTTTGCTGATTCACGCCATGTGCGACTGCATCGACTCCGTCCTGCTTGAAGGCATGTAACCCTTTCTTTTCAGACGGCCCATTCCTTAAAGGCCGTCTGAACACCCAACCGTCCATACCCAAGGAAAAGGATATGAAGAATATCAAACGCTACGCCCTCCCCGTTCTGACTGCGACCCTCTTGAGCTTGAGTCTGAGCGGCTGCGTCGGCGCACTGATCGGCGGTGCAGCCGTCGGCACCAAATCCGCCGTCGACCGCCGCACCACCGGTGCGCAAACCGACGACAACGTTATGGCCCTGCGCGTCGAAACCACCGCACGCTCCTATCTGCGCCAAAACAACCAAGTCCAAGGCTACAAGCCCAAACTGAACGTTGTCGGCTACAACCGCCACCTGCTCCTGCTCGGCCAAGTGGCTACTGAAGGCGAAAAACAATTTGTTGAACGCATCGCCCGCTCCGAACAAGCCGCAGAAGGCGTGTACAACTACATTACCGTTGCCTCACAAGCGCGTTCGTTCGGTGATGTGACCAACGATACTTGGGGTACATCCAAAGTCCGCGCCACCCTGTTGGGCCTCAGCCCGGCCACCCAAGCACGCGTCAAAATCGTGACTTACGGCAACGTGACCTATGTGATGGGCATCCTCACGCCTGACGAACAAGCCCGCGTGACCCAAAAAGTCAGCACGACCGTAGGCGTACAAAAAGTCGTCACCCTCTATCAAAACTACGTTGCCAACTGATTCACAGGCAACCCGGGGCCGTCTGAATATTCAGACGGCCATTCCTCCAACGATTACCCGCCCCATCATGTCCAAGAATAATAAAACCCCTTTCCAACTTAAGCCCAAACACCTAATCCGCGCTTTATTCCTTGTCAGCTTTATCGCCGTCGCAGCCCTTGTTGCCGGTGTATTCAGCACCCTAAACTCCGGTAAAACCGACGTACCCGAAAAAGCCCCGCCGAACAAACCGACACACGCATTGAAGTTTGGCGCCCCAACGGCACTGTCGAACCTGAAACCGTTCAGCCTACCAAAGACGGCGACGCAAAAACCGCCTCCGGCAACCCGATTGTTCCCCAAACCGAAAAAAGCGACAACGCCGAAGAAGGTGCAAAAAACGACCGTCCTGCCGCACACCGCAGCAAACGCACAGAAAACAAACGCGCTGAAGCCGACAAATCAGAAAACACACAATCCGACAACAGCAGCCCTGCCGCTCAAAACATACCTCAAGCAGACAGCCAGCCGGTAGCAAACAAAGCCGCAGACAGCAAACCTGCCGCACAAGCGGTAGAAAACAAACCGGCAAAAGCCAAAGTCCCCGAGTCCAAACCGACTCCGAAAGCCGAGCCTGAGGCCAAACCACAAACCAAACCGCGCAACAAAGACAATCTCGACAACCTGTTTTAAACAGACGGCACACCCGTCCCGTTCAGACGGCCTCCATGCCGTCTGAAACAAGAAGGAAACCTCATGGACAAAGTCATCATCAAAACCCCCGAAGAAATCGAAAAAATGCGCGAACTCGGCCGCTTGGTCGCTGAAGCCCTCGATTACATCGGCCAATTCGTCAAACCCGGCGTAACCACCAACGAAATCGACAAACTCGTTTACGACTACCACGTCAACGTTCAAGGCGGTTATCCGGCCCCCCTCAACTACGGCAACCCGCCCTACCCAAAATCCTGCTGCACCTCCGTCAACCACGTTATCTGCCACGGTATTCCCGACGACAAGCCGCTGAAAGAAGGCGATATCGTCAACATCGACCTGACCATTAAAAAAGATGGCTTCCACGGCGACTCCAGCCGTATGTTTACCGTCGGCAAAGTCTCCCCGATTGCCCAACGCCTGATCGACGTGACCCACGCCTCCATGATGGCAGGTATCGAAGCGGTCAAACCCGGCGCTACCCTCGGCGATGTCGGCTATGCCTGCCAACAGGTTGCCGAAAATGCCGGCTACTCCGTAGTACAGGAATTCTGCGGACACGGCATCGGCCGCGGTTTCCACGAAGCGCCGCAAGTGGTCCACTACGGCCGCAAAGGTGAGGGCCTCGTCCTCAAACCGGGCATGATTTTCACCATCGAGCCGATGATCAACCAAGGCAAACGCCATCTGCGTATCCTGAACGACGGTTGGACAGTGGTCACCAAAGACCGCTCCCTCTCCGCCCAATGGGAACACGAAGTTTTGGTTACCGAAACCGGCTACGAAATCCTCACCGTCAGCCCTGCCAGCGGTAAGCCTTAACCTTGAAAAAACCTTCAGGCCGTCTGAAAACATAGATTCAGACGGCCTAAAATTTATTCGCATTCTCAATCCAGAAAACCGAATAAAAACTCGAAATTAAGTTTTTACCCATATTGAATTGTTTAATTATGTAAAAATTTGCTTATGCCATATCTAAGATAAACGCATAATTTAATGATTTATATAACAAAAATTTTTACTGAAATAATGAATTAAGAAATATTTACACAAATTATGGCAGACAGCAGAAAACTTCTTTCGAATATACTGTCTAATTATCTAGATCAGCCATTTGCAATACGCCCACATATCACCCCAAAAAACAATAGGGAAAAGGATGCCGGCATTCTTGCAGACCTTTTTTATGCCTAATGGCATACACTAAATACCACAATAAGGAAGATTCATGAAATCGTTCGAAAAAATTGAAAATATCCGCGATATCCGTAAAAAACTCGGCCTGAACCAAATGGACTTCTGGAGTCGCATTGGTGTGACTCAATCCGGTGGTTCCCGTTACGAATCCGGCCGCAATATGCCTAAACCTGTACGCGAATTGCTGCGTTTGGTACACATCGAGCGCGTAGATTTGGCTAAAGTCAACCGTGACGACTTGGCCGTTGCGTCCTTGCTGAAACCGCGACCCTGAGTTGTACGCTTCTCTGAAAAAAGAAGCCAAAGCCGACAACAAAGGCAAATAATCAAGCCATTCAAAAGGCCGTCTGAAACTTGTTTTCAGACGGCCTTTTTACTTTCTACACTCTAAGGACATGTCGCATACATGTCCTTTTCCATTTACGGCTGATACTGTTTGAAATAGTCCAACACGGTTTGCGGCAGCCATTGCAGATTCAGACGGCCCCGATCGCGGCTGACAAAGCCGACATGACCGCCATATGCCGGTTGCAGCAGCGTAACGGCCGAGGACACGTCCCGCCCGGTCGGCAGGACTTCCGGCGGCAGGAAGGGGTCGTTGACGGCATTGAGCAGCAGCAACGGCGTATCCACGCCTTTCAGAAACGGCTTGCAGGAATTGCGGCGGTAGTAATCGTGGCGGTCGGCAAAACCGTGAAGCGGCGCGGTAAAGCGGTCGTCAAAATCGCCAAGCGTTTTGCAGTTTTGCCGGCTCAAGGCCGTCTGAAACTGAGGAATCGCTCGGGCTTTCGGCAGCAGCGAATTCAAAAAATAACGCGTGTAAATCAGTCGCGTCATGCCCTGATCAAAACGCGTACCGGCCGCCACGGCATCAACCGGCGCGGAAACGACGGCAGAAGCGCGCGGAACGGCATTGCTGCCCTGCTCACCCAAATATTTGGCCAAGGCATTGCCCCCCAAAGAAACGCCGACGGCGTAAATGGTTGAATAGCGTCGGGCAAGCGTGTTGAGCATAAAGGCGATTTCAGTCGTATCGCCGAGGTGGTAGAACACGGGCGCGGTGTTTGCGATGCCGCCGCAACTGCGGAAATGGGCAACCACGCCGTTCCAACCGCGCTGCTGTACGGCTTTCATCAGCTCGACCGCGTAATGGCTCTCGCTGCTGCCTTCCAGTCCGTGGAACAAAACCACCAACGGCGCATCGGGGTCGGCGCTGTCGACAAAATCGTAGGCAACTTGGGTTTTGCCGGTACTGTCGGGCAAAAGCTCGCGGCGGTAGTCGGGCGCCTTGCCTTGCAGCAGCTTGGCAAACAGGGTGTCGGCGTGGCCGTTTCTGAGCCAATAAGGCGTGTTGGGTGAACGTGTATTCATAATTCGTTTCTTCTATTTTTCAGATGGCCTGAAGATAAGCATATACACCAGCAAGGCAGTCAGCGTGCCGTTTGTCCAGCCTGCCCAAACGTCGGTGGGATAATGCACGCCCAAATAAACGCGTGAAAACCCGGTCAACAGGGCAAAGGTAATACCGGCCACCCAAGCGGCGCGGCGGTAGCGCGTGCGGCGGCAAAGCAATATCAGCATGACGGCAATGGCGGCGGAAAACGTACTGTGGCCGCTGGGGAAGGAAAAATTGCTCTCTTCAATCAGGCGCGGCCAAAGCAGCGGGCGTTCGCGGGCAAACCATACCTTCACAATCAGCATGTTCACAGTCGGCACCAATGCCGCCAACACGCAAAACAGTGCTTCACGCTTCTTATCGGCAAAATACAGGGCGGCGGCAACCGCGCCGATCAGCGGCACGGCAATCGCGGTTTTGCCCAGATAGTGCAACACGGTGGCAATCGGGTCAAACCATGTGCCCGTGTGGGCATGGACGGCGTGCATCAGCGGCGGTTCAAAAGCGAAGCCGCCATATTGCGCTAGCCCAATACCGATAACGAGGGTCGGCGGTAAAAACAGCAAAGAAGCGAAAGCCAGTGAGCGTTTGGCTTGGACCGGAGACAAGTGCATTATTCCACCGTTTCTTTCAAAGTCGCGCCAATCGCCTGCAAACCCTGCAACGCATCTGCCCACGCCGCATCCAGCAAACGGCAGGCCTCGCCTTCCGCCTTGATGCCGAACTCGATATGCGGCGGAATATAACGACCGTCTGAATCGGTACGGCCCACGGTGGGCAGGCTGTACGAACGGACACCGGCGTAGGCACGCTCAAGATGTTCCATAATCGGCGTAATGCGCGATTCGGGTTGGTCGAACACATACACGCTGCGGCTGCCGCGTTCGGTTTGGTTGAAGCGGTCGGCGTAATAAGTTTCCAATACCCATTCGGCCATCGGGTGCGCCATCACGGGGAAACCGGGGAAGAAATAATGCTCGCGGATGGAAAATCCGGCGATGTTGTTAAACGGATTGGGCACCAATTCCGCGCCTTCGGGAAAATCCGCCATTTTCAGGCGTTGGGCGTGTTCCGGCGAATCAAGCGGCTCGCCACGTTTCAGGGTTACGCCTTCGATAAACTTGGCGGCTTCGGGATGGCGGACGACAGGCAAATCCAAAGCAGCCGCGGCGGCTTGGCGGGTGTGGTCGTCAGGCGTAGAGCCGATACCGCCGGTAACAAAAGTCGGCAGGCCGTCTGAAACTGCGGCGCAGTTGTTTGACCAGCAATTCGGGTTCATCGGGCAGATATTGCACCTGATTGAGCTTCAGCCCGCGCGATTCCAATAAGGATTTGAAAAAGGCGAAATGCTTGTCTTGGCGGCTGCCGTGCAGGATTTCGTCACCGATGATAATGAGGTTAAAAGCGTTCATGATGAGGTTTCTTTAATGCGGCCTTCGAACATTCAGACGGCCTATTGCTGACAATGTATTCCATTTATAAGATAATGGTTTCAACTTTTCAAGTCTGGAGAAATTCCCATGAGCCAAAACCATACCATTTTACAAAATCTCCCCGTCGGTCAAAAAGTCGGCATCGCCTTCTCCGGCGGTCTTGATACCTCTGCCGCGCTGTTGTGGATGAAACTCAAAGGCGCGCTGCCTTATGCCTACACCGCCAACCTCGGCCAACCCGACGAAGACGACTACAACGCCATTCCTAAAAAAGCGATGGAGTACGGCGCAGAAAACGCCCGCTTGATTGATTGCCGCGCACAACTGGCACACGAAGGCATTGCCGCCATCCAATGCGGCGCGTTCCACGTTTCCACCGGCGGCATCGCCTATTTCAACACCACGCCTTTAGGCCGCGCCGTGACCGGCACCATGCTCGTTTCCGCCATGAAAGAAGACGATGTTAACATCTGGGGCGACGGCAGTACCTACAAAGGCAACGACATCGAGCGTTTCTACCGCTACGGCCTGTTGACCAATCCCGCGCTGAAAATCTACAAACCTTGGCTCGACCAACAATTTATCGACGAACTCGGCGGCCGTCACGAAATGAGCGAATTTCTGATTGCCAACGGCTTTAACTACAAAATGTCGGTGGAGAAAGCCTACTCTACCGACTCCAATATGCTGGGTGCCACCCACGAAGCCAAAGACTTGGAATTCCTCAACAGCGGCATCAAAATCGTTAAGCCCATCATGGGCGTTGCCTTCTGGGACGAAAACGTTGAAGTCAAACCCGAAGAAGTCAGCGTACGCTTTGAAGAAGGCGTGCCGGTTGCATTAAACGGCAAAGAATACGCCGACCCCGTCGAACTCTTCCTCGAAGCCAACCGCATCGGCGGCCGCCACGGCTTGGGCATGAGCGACCAAATCGAAAACCGCATCATCGAAGCCAAATCGCGTGGCATCTACGAAGCCCCGGGCATGGCGTTGTTCCACATCGCCTACGAGCGTTTGGTGACCGGTATCCACAACGAAGACACCATCGAACAATACCGCATCAACGGCCTGCGCCTCGGCCGCCTGCTCTACCAAGGCCGCTGGTTCGACAGCCAAGCCCTCATGTTGCGCGAAACCGCCCAACGCTGGGTCGCCAAAGCCATCACCGGCGAAGTCACCCTCGAACTGCGCCGCGGCAACGACTACTCGATTCTGAACACCGAATCGCCCAATCTGACCTACCAACCGGAACGCCTGAGCATGGAAAAAGTCGAAGACGCAGCGTTTACACCGCTCGACCGCATCGGCCAACTGACCATGCGCAACCTCGACATCACCGACACCCGCGCCAAACTGGGTATTTACTCGCAAAGCGGTTTGTTGTCCTTGGGCGAAGGCTCCGTATTACCGCAGTTGAATAATAAGGAGTAGAATCAGGGGGCTTTAAAGCCCCCTTATTTTTTAAAGGAATAAAATGAAAGAATATAAAGCCGTCATTTATCAAGAGAACCTGCTTTCCAGTTTGGTTTTCGGCAGCGCCAAAATCAATCCGGTCAAATTCAGCGATTTCCTCAACAGCCACGCTTCGCAAGGCTAGAAGGTCGTTACCATGGAAAAAGACCAGCGCCGCATGCTGTTGTTTTTCGTGCGTGAAGCCTACGTCGTCATTTTGGAAAAAGAACGTGTTTAAACTCGGCGTCTATGCCTGTCTCGGATTGTTCGGAAGATTGGAGCCATGACAATCAACGATTTTTGGAACATCATTGATCAAGCACGTCCTGAATCTCGCAATATTGGAGAATTCAACCAAAACTTGAATCGGTTATTGGAATCTTTACCAGATGAGGATTTATTATATTTTGATTATTTCTTTAAGATGTACGAATGCACAATTATTGCCAGTCCCAATAGATTAATTTGGTCTGCGCTATCTTTGGTGTACGGTGGTAAGCATAAATACAATACTTATGGCTTCGCAGCTTGGCTGATTTTGCAAGGTAAAAGCCACTATCTTGCTGTTTTACACGATGCCGATCGGCTGGCTGATACTGAAGCTACTCAAAACTATTGCAGTGGTAACTTGAAGGGGCATGAGCATGAGTTTCCTGAACAACGTTACTTGGCAGGCAGAATATACAGCAAGAGAAACCGTATCGGTATTCGCGCATTCGAAAAAACTACCAAAGAATTCGCCCCAAAAGCCAACACAGAGTGGCAAAAAATCGAACAGCAAGAATTAAACTCTCCCACCTTTCAGTCCAATAGAAATTGGACACTGGAAGATCTTGCCGTGATACTACCCAATACCTATCAAAAATATATATGTGTATGAATGTACAATTAAATACATATCCGAAAAGAAAATGAAAGACGACGGATTTATCAACTGATACTACTTCGGGAAGCACCATGTATGCTTTATCCGAAACCTTAACGCAACATCCTTGTTTAATAGACAAGGCCGTCTGAAATGTAAGTTTCAGACGGCCTTATTACCCTTCCCAAATTTATCAAATATCATGAAATTCTTTTCTCACTTTTATCTTGAAAATCATATGTATTTCAACGACTACTTGAAATACGTCCTGATTTTCGCCGCCCTCGTCATCCTCCTGCTCGCCGTATCGCAATACCTGCGCCACCGCATGGACACCAAATACCGCGACCTGAGCATTATTGCGCTGCTGTTGCTCATCCTCATCTGCGGCACGCAATATCTTTCGTACAGCGAACGTCAAAACTTCGCTGCCGACACTTCGCGCATGGTTGGCTTTCTCGATGCCTTAATCAAAAACCAAAAGGTTGAAAAACAAGACATCATCGTCAACAGCACACGCCTATCCAACGGCATGATTATCGGCATCAAAAGCCAATATTACGAAGTCCATTTCAATCAAGACTTCTCCGCCTACACACTGACGCCCATCAATCTGGTCAACAACAATATCGAACTCATCGATAAAGAATAACAGGATACACACATGGAAGCATACTCTCTGCTCGCCCTCAAACTGCTGATGGGTATTTTAGGTTTGGTTTTGCAAATCAACCTCTTAGGCAAAGGCAACCTCGCGCCGACCTCCGCCATGGACCAAGTGCAAAACTATGTACTCGGCGGCATCATCGGCGGCGTGATTTACAGCGACAGCGTCGGCCTGTTGCAATTTTTCCTCGTGCTGATTTTGTGGACGCTGTTGGTCTTGAGCCTGAAATTCATCAAAAACCACAACCGCTGGGTCAAATCCATCATTGACGGCAAATCCGTCTGGGTTATCGTCAACGGCAAAATCCAAACCGATGAATGCATGAAAAACGGCATCAGCGCACACGACCTAATGTTCAAACTCCGCGCCGCCGGCATCTACGAAATCTCTGCCGTCAAACGCGCCGTCATGGAGCAAAACGGCCAGCTCGCCGTCATTAAGTACGGCGACGAAAGCCTGCGCTATCCACTGATTACAGACGGCCAAGTCGACCCCGACATCCTCGAAATCATTAAGCGTGACGAAGAATGGCTGCAACAGGAACTCGACCGCCTCCACCTTGAAGCCTCGCAAGTCTATATCGGCGAATACATAGACGGAAAATTGGTGGCACACCGTTATCCTTCTTGATTTGAAATAAGCAGGCCGTCTGAAACCCTGATTTCAGACGGCCTTTTTGCATTCAGCTCAAACACTGATTTTTTAATCACGATATTCAAACGATACACCCAAAAATTGAGCCAGCGCAGAAACGTGGGAATGTCGGGGGTCTTTGACGGCGGTCAGCAGCAGGATATTGCCGTGTTGCCGCTCCAAATCCAGCAGCTGCTTGATGGCGGCTTGTGCAGTTTCATTGTGCAGCTCTTCATGATAACGGCTGACAAAACCGTCGAAATTTTGAGCCGGATTTTCGTGATACCAGCGGCGCAGGTTTGCACTGGGCGTAATGTCTTTCAACCAAAGTGCAGTGGCGAAGACCTCTTTGCGGACGCCGCGCGGATAGAGGCGGTCGATAAAGACGGCGGTCTGTTCGGGATTCGGCTGATAAGCGTAAATGCGTTGTACGGTAAACATTATGTCTGCCTTCAAATCGATTCAGGCCGTCTGAAAATTCAGACGGCCTGATGTTTTTAGGGTTTAAAACAGTTTTTTGACTTCGGCTTCGATATCGTCGGCTCGCATAAAGGTTTCGCCGATCAGGAAAGTATGCACGCCGTGGCTGCGCATGAAATCGACATCTTCTTTGTTGCGGATGCCGCTTTCGGTTACAACGGTTTTGCCGTTCAATTCAGGCAAGAGGTCGAGGGTTTGTTGCAGGGTTACTTCAAACGTACGCAGGTTGCGGTTGTTGACGCCCCACAACGGCGTGGTCATGTTGCGGCATTTTTCCAGCTCGGACGCATCGTGCAACTCCAACAATACAGTCATGCCCAATTCGTGGGCGACGGCTTCAAAACGCTCAAGCTGCTCGGCTTCCAATGCGGCGGCAATCAGAAGAACCGCATCCGCACCCCACGTGCGCGCCTGATAGATTTGGTATTCGTCGATGATGAAATCTTTACGCAAGACCGGCAGCGCCACGGCCGCACGCGCCTGTTTCAAATACTCGGGCGAGCCTTGGAAATAAGGTTCGTCCGTCAACACGGACAAACAGGCCGCGCCGGCTTTTTCATAGGCAACGGCAATTTCGGCAGGATGAAAATCAGGACGGATCAGGCCTTTGCTCGGGCTGGCTTTTTTGACTTCGGCAATAATAGCTGGCAGATTCTGCGCGTGTTTTTCACGGATCGAGCCGATAAAGCTGCGAACCGGCGTGGCTGCCTGCGCTTGGGCTTTGATGTCTTCCAAGGAAACGGCGGCTTTTTGTGCGGCCACTTCTTCTGCTTTGGTGGCAAGGATTTTGTTGAGAATATCGGTCATGGCGTTTTTCTATTGGGGCTGATTTTCGGGTTTGAATCGTGCAACATGCTGCTGCAGATTAGATTTCAGACGGCCTGAATGCCGCTATTTTAATGGTTTGAAAAAAGGCGGGCAAGAATGCCCGCCTTTGCGTCTGCTTCAATTTAGTGATGAATGCCCAAAACGGTCGCGTTGCGGCTGATGATTTCGTCCGCCAAAGACGGATTGTCGTTCAGCTTGATACCGTAGCCGGGCACCAATTCTTTCAGACGGCCTGACCATGATTCGGCATGATCTGGGAAGCATTGGTTGATCAGCTTAATCATCAAAGGTACGGCGGTTGATGCACCTGGGGACGCGCCCAGCAATGCGGCCAGCGAGCCGTCGGCATGAGCAACGATTTCGGTACCAAATTGGAGTACGCCGCCTTTTTTCGGGTCTTTTTTGATGATTTGCACACGCTGACCGGCGGTAATCAGTTCCCAGTCGTCAGGATTGGCTTCCGGATAATACTCTAAGAGCGAAGTGAAGCGTTCTTCTTTGGTTTTACGCAATTCGCCCAAGAGGTATTTGGTCAGCGGCATATTAGCCCAACCGGCGCGGAGCATAGGATAGAGGTTGTCCATTTGGATGGACATCGGCAAATCCATGAGCGAGCCTTGTTTGAGGAAGTTGGGGCGGAAGCCTGCATACGGGCCGAACATCAAATGGCGTTGGCCGTCCACGTTGCGGGTATCCAAATGCGGAACGGACATAGGGGGCGCGCCGACGGAGGCTTGGCCGTACACTTTGGCGTTGTGTTGCGCGGCCGTTTCGGGATTGCTGTTGCGGAAGAAGAGGCCGGAAACCGGAAAGCCGCCGTAGCCTTTGCCTTCGGGGATACCGGATTTTTGCAGCAGGGTCAGTGCGCCGCCGCCTGCGCCGAGGAAGACGAAACGGGTGCGGAGTGTCAACGGGTCGTCATCCTCTTTGGTGCTGCTGGTTTTCAGCACCCATGCTCCGTCCGATTCGCGGTTGAGGTCATCGACATGACGGTTGAATTTGATTTTTACGCCTTTGTCGCTCAAGTATTTGACCATCTGGCGGGTCAGGCTGCCGAAATCGACGTCTGTGCCTTCGGCGGAGTAGTTGGCGGCGATGGATTGGTTTTCATCACGGCCGTTGACAACCAGCGGCGCCCATTCGGCAATTTTGGCGCGGTCGGTAGAAAACTCCATTTTTTCAAAGAGTTTTTGGTTTTTGAACACGTCGAAACGTTTTTGCAGATAACTGCAATGGTCGGCGTTCATCACCAGCGACATATGGGGAACGGAATTGATGAAAGTGCGGTCGGTCAGTTTGCCTTCTTCGACCAAGCTCGCCCAAAACTGGCGGCTGATATGGAATTGTTCGGCAATATTGAGGGCGCGGGTCGGATCGATCGTACCGTCGGCAGTCAGGGGAGCATAGTTCAATTCGCACAGGGCAGAGTGTCCCGTACCGGCGTTGTTCCATGCATTTGATGATTCCAACGCTACATCTTCCAAACGTTCGATCAGGGTGATTTCCCAAGATGGTTCGAGCTCCTTGAGCAATACGCCCAAAGTGGCGCTCATAATGCCGCCGCCTACTAATACGACATCGGTTGCTTCAGCCATGGTTTTACTCCTACTAAAGTCAGGCATGGTTTGCCTTGTGGTTATCTATCATTATAAACAACTGATTTCATAGGAATTGTTTTGTTTTTGTAGTGTGTGAAACTTTTTTGCCTGCTGAGTTTCCGAGCGTAAAGGGCGGGAGGCAGTTTCGGTTTGGGTTCCAGATTTCAGGTCTTTATAATATGTTATTGAGAATTTAGTAGATTTTACGGAGAAATGCAAAGATTTTCTGTTCGGTTCATATAAAAATAAGAGATTAGGCCGTCTGAAAACGTTTTTTTAACCTTTATCCGCCAACATTTACCAAGAAAAAGAATTTTTCATTTCTTTTTTAATTGACCGTTTTTGTCAGCAATTTCAGCGCTAACAAACGTGAATCAACCGCCAATCTGCTATCATTTCAACTTATCCCACAACAAGGCAAACTGCCATGTATCTGACACAAGAAAAACCCTACCGCCCCCTATTGGTCGCACTGATGTTCCTCACCCTGCCGCTGGCGATGATATTGCACAATATCGTGCAAATCGCCTTTTCAGACGGCCAAGGCCTGCTGATAACGGTCAAAGACGGCGCGTGGGCATGGCAAAGCGGCTGGCAGGATTCCGTCGCATGGTTCGTCTGCGGCATGTTTGCCTTCCTCAACCTGCCGATTGCCGGCGGACTGACCAAGCTGGCGTATAAAAAAATGATGCGCCGGCATTCGCGTTACGCCCTATTCCTTGCCGGTGTCGCAGCGTGTGCCTCGGCGGCAGCAGGCTTGATTTTTGAAGCCATCTTAGGCAATGCCGCATTGGCCGGTATGCGCGGACAAGGCGTGTTCTATTACACCCTCTCCGTATGGATCATCGCCATGCTGACCCTGCCCAAACAGCTCACGCGCGCGCCGGAGCAGCCCATCGTCTTTCACAAAATGAAACGTTGATTCAACAGGCGCAAACATTTTCAGACGGCATGCTTTCCGTTACCATTACATCCAACGCGTTTTAACCAATAAGGAATAACAAATGAATCAGGCGCAACAGCTCCGCGACGGCATACAGGCACTGGGTTTGGACATCGACGACGCCAAACAGGCCAAACTGCTAGACTATGCCGCCCTGCTGCAAAAGTGGAACAAAACCTACAACCTGACCGCCCTGCGCGATCCCGCCCAAACCGTCAGCCACCACCTGCTCGACAGCCTGACCCTCTTGCCCTATCTCGAACACGCGCAAACCATGCTCGACGTCGGCTCCGGCGGCGGACAGCCCGGCATACCCACCGCCATCTGCCGCCCCGACCTCGACATCACCCTCCTCGATGCCAACACCAAAAAAACCGCCTTTCTGCAACAAGCCGTCATCGAACTGGGCCTTAAAAACGTCCGCGTCATCAGCGGCCGCGTAGAAGCCGCCGCCGACTGCCGCGCCGACGTCATCACCAGCCGCGCCTTTGCCGAACTCGCCGACTTCGTCAACTGGACCGAGCACCTCCTCAAAGACGGCGGCTACTGGGCGGCCATGAAAGGCGTATATCCGCAAGAAGAAATCGACAAACTGCCCGAAAGCGTCGCCGTCGAAAAAGTCGAAGCATTGCACGTTCCCCAACTCAATGCCGAACGCCATATCGTCATCATCCGCAAAAAGGCCGTCTGAAAACAACCCAAGCATACCGAATAACGGTACAATCCAGCCATCCACACTTAACACGACAGCAAAGCACATGAGCGCACAAATCCTCGCCGTCGCCAACCAAAAAGGCGGAGTCGGCAAAACCACCACCACCGTCAACCTAGCCGCCTCTCTGGCCTCCAAAGGCCGCCGCGTCCTCGTCGTCGACCTCGACCCCCAAGGCAACGCCACCACAGGCAGCGGCATCAACAAAGCCACCATCGAAAACGGCGTTTACCAAGTCGTCCTCGGCGAAACCGACATCCCCAACGCCGTCGTCCGCAGCAAAGAAGGCGGCTACGACGTATTGGGCGCCAACCGCACACTGGCCGGCGCAGAAGTCGAACTCGTCCAAGAAATCGCACGCGAAATCCGCCTCAAAAACGCCCTGCAGCTCGTTGCCGACGACTACGACTACGTCCTAATCGACTGCCCCCCGTCCCTGACCCTGCTCACCCTCAACGGCCTGGTCGCCGCCAACGGCGTCATCGTCCCCATGCTTTGCGAATACTACGCCCTCGAAGGCATTTCCGACTTAGTGGCCACCGTCCGCAAAATCCGCCAAGCCATCAACCCCGACCTCGACGTAACCGGCATCGTCCGCACCATGTACGACAGCCGCAGCCGCCTCGTCGTCGAAGTCAGCGAACAGCTCAAACAACACTTCGGCAACCTGCTCTTCGATACCGTCATCCCCCGCAACATCCGCCTAGCCGAAGCCCCCAGCCACGGCCTCCCCGCCCTCGCCTACGACGCCCACGCCAAAGGCACCCAGGCTTATCTCGACTTGGCTGACGAACTGATTGCACGGTTGGAAAAATAAACAGAGATATGAATATAAAAAAGGCCGTCTGAAAGTATTTCCCAACTTTCAGACGGCCTTTGGTTTAGTTGGAAAGAACATTTTAAAAAAGACCGCGTGCGTGCGTACCGCACACACCCTACGCATAAATTTCAAACTCTTTATGATTCGTAGGTAGGAGCGCACGTAGTTAGACACGAAATACAACTTGCTGAAGAGGTCACGCTGGCTTAGGCTTACTTACCACAGCAACGTTTGTATTTTTTGCCACTACCACATGGACATGGTTCATTTCTACCTATTTTCCTAGTTACTGCTCTCCCATCTATAAATAATTTTTGTTTTAGATTCCCACCAAAAAATCTTTGATATTTTTGTTGCATTTCATCATCAAATGCCCACTCGAAATCTAATATGTCAATATATTTAACAACACCTTTGGTGGAAATAATTAAAGCGAACCATAAATTTGATTTTGCATGATATTTTCTTAAATTAGCATGTTCATAAATTTGCTCTTTAACTTCTTCAGTTATAAACGGAGAATTATAAACATATACAGTTATCCCGTAATTATTGCTTAAAAAAACATAGTAAAAATCAGAAAAAAATCCGATTGGCATTTAATTTTAATTTATTAATTCTATCTAGAACAATTGAGTTATATTGTTCAATAAACTGTTCCGATAATTGAAGCAGTTCTAGACCAAATTTAAATTTTTCTTTTGTATCTAATTGAGAGCAGTATTCAAATAATTTCCACCAGTAGGCATCTTTAAATTTATACCAGCATGATAATGATGAAACCTCATCATTACTTTTTATTGGTAATAACGTTTCTTCTCTTTTCTAATAAAAAAATAAATCTAAATCAGCAGCGAGCCCATTATCTAGATAAAACATGTCAGCATCTTCTGAACAAAGTAAATTTCTACTTAGGTGTACTGCTAACAAATCTATTTGAGTATTTGCAAGAAAAATTTCTCGTACATTTGATAATGCAGAAATGAAATGTATAAATTCCAATGGAGTGTTCAATGTTTTTATACATTAAATCTAATAAGAAAAACATCAAACACTAAGGCAGAAGCAATTTTTTCATGCTGATTTTCTTTTAATAACCATCTGATTTGCATTGTTAGTGCAGGGAAATGCTCTGATAGTACGCAAATTGGAATACAAAAGTCTGTCTCAGGTAAATTAACAATTTCCCCCTCAATTTTAGCAATATAATCATTACCTAATAAAATTTCAGAACATTCAAAAAGCCTGATTATAAGCGTGTTGAATAGCTTTTGAAAAATCATTGTCTATCTGTTGAATATTTCCTTTTCTGGCTTTTATAGTTAATTTTTTCGACTTTGCTTGAAAAACTAAAGAATAACCATGAATATTCACTAGAATATCAATCTCACCTATTCTATCTTTTTTTGAATGATTTAAACCAGATTTTGAATATAAATCAACATTTAACCAAACATTTTTCTTTACTAAAACACATCGCAGAATATAGTATAAATCATATATTCTGTAAATTCGCCTCGGTTCTTCGAGGCCAAATTTTTTTATACTCTCCATCACCGGAAAGTCAAAAAAAGGGGTCTCATAAAATGCTTGTGAAAGTGTGTATAAGTCTAATAATAGAAATTCATCTTCGGAAAGTTTAATAAATGGAAATGCTACTAATGGATTAAAGTCATCAAAACTTTTGGAATTTATCTAAATCTTCTAGATTATCTAATTTAAAAACTAAATGCAGATATAAAAAGATATAATTTCATCAATTAAAAAAATCTGTTGGTAGATAATTTTTCTTTCTTATAAATTTCAAATAAATCAATAAAAATCTTTTTAGTATAAATAAATGATTGGATGGACACGGCTTGTTTGGAAATTATAGCATTATGAATCTTCTTGTGATTAATATGAAAAAAATAGCTTCAATGAAAAAAAGTGGGCATATTCAACAGAAAACCCCTTATTTTTCAATAAACCATTTATTATCATTTATATATTTCAAATATCCTAAATCTTGATATTGGAAATCATATGCTCCATCTCCTGAATAAAAAAACAGCTTCCCTAATATTATTTTTCATTTAAAAACCAGTCACTTTCTTGCTGTTTTTAGTTGCAAACTTCCAGTTCCTTTTTAGACTTAAAAATTTTTTTCCTTTATGTTGATAAAAGACTTTTTTTCGAAAAGTTTCATGAAAATCTTCTAGTAAATCATAGGCTCTAGTACTATATTCATCTGATATCTCTTGCTGTGGTATTTGATCATAGAAAAAAGTTGGGTTATTTTTAACGACTAAGGCCAATAGTGTATTTAATTCATTACGATTTAATTTTTCTCGATTAGCTTGAAATTCTGAAATTTGTGAAGTTGTAAAATTTCCTTTTTTTGTTGGCTCTAAAATAATTATCGTTAAACCACATTTTTACTAGTACATGAATAAACCCTTTGCTTCCGCATAAATTAGATAATTCTTCAAAAATTTGTTGTTCATTTATCATAATTTCTTACTCCGTGATGGATTTGCATTTAAATCAAGCTTTTTTAAAACTTTCAGGTAGTCCTTATTCATTTCAACCCCTCCCACTCTTTCACCAACCTCTTCACCGACACCGGATACGGTGTCTTCAATTCCTGCGCGAACAGCGATACCCTCAGTTCTTCAATCATCCACTTAAACCCTGCAAGGCCGTCTGAAATGGGGAAGCCTTGTTTGATCAGGCTGTCAGTTTTTTCCTGCCACATTTGTTCCAGCTCTTGAATATCGGCTTCGCGGGCTGCGTCACGTGATGGGTTGCTGCTGTATTTTTCGAGGCGCAGGGTCATGGCTTTGAGGTAGATGGGGAGGCGCGGCCATTGTGCCCATGGGGTATGGCTGGCGAAGCCGGGGGCAAGCAGGGTTTGCAGGCGTAGTCTTAGAAGGTGGGTCAATGGGTGTTTGCCGAGTTTGCCGTTCAGTTCGGCGTAGGCGGCGGCGGTTTCCTGCAGGTAGCGACTGAGGGCTTCTTTGACAGCGGGCAGGCGGCTGCGGGCGCGTTTGATTTGTTCTTTGAAGGCTTTTTCGTTGCGCGGCAGCTCATCTTCGCCGATAAAGGCGCGGTCGCAGACGGCTTGGGTGAGGTCGTCGCGCAGGGTGTCGGCGTTGATGTGTTTGAGCAGCATGGCGGCTTGGGTAAAGCCTTGGATGCCTTGTTCAAATCTTTCACCTGCTCTTTTAATTGCAGCTTCATCAATTCGATGACACCTTGACGGTGTGCCTGTTCGGCGGCTTCGATGGTGTCAAACAGGCGCAGGGCGATGCGGCCGTCTTTTTCTTTTTGCAGGCCGAGATAGCCGGTGAGCTGTTGTTTGCCGCGTGCGAATTTGATGGATTCGGGCAGGGTGCCGATGTCCCATGTGGTCACGTTGTCGCGCTCAAATTCTTGGGTGTTGTCGCGGAAGGTAACGGCGGCGGCTTGGCCGAGCTGTTGTTGCAATTCGTGCAGTTTGCGGCCGCCGGCAAGCTCTTGTCCACCGTCGTCGATAATGCGCAGATTCAGATAGCAGTGTTCGGGCAATTCTTGCGCCGCCCATGCGTCTTGGTCGATTTGCTCGAGAATCCGCATATCGCCGGCGCTTTTGGCGATAAAGTGCGCCAACTGGGGAATGATGGCCGCTTGGCGGTCGGGATTGCTTTCGAGAAATTTGGTGATGAAATCGGGTACGGGCACGCAAATGCGGCGGATTTGCTTCGGCAGTGCTTTAATCAGCAGCTGGATTTTTTCGCGCAACATACCGGGCACGAGCCATTCGAGCGACGGCGCGTGCAGGCGGTTGAGGACGGTCAGCGGCACGGTCATGGTCACGCCGTCGAGCGGATGGTGCGGCTCGAAGCGGTAGGAAAGTTTAAATTTGCCGTCTGCGGTTTGCCAGAATTTGGGGAACTGCTCTTCGGTAATGTGCGCGGCGGCGTGTTGCATCAAATCGTCACGGCTGAGGAACAGCAGACGCGGATTGTCGCGTTCGGCGGTTTTGAGCCAGGCTTCAAAGGTGCGGATATCGGCAAGGGGCAAAGGTTTCAGACGGCCTTTTTGAGATGCAGGCTGCTTTTTGGGTTTGGGGTCGTCTGAAACATTTTGTCGGTTGTGTACACTCGGTTCATGCTCGCGGTTGTCCGCATCTTTGGAATCTGAGTGCGTAGCTTGCGCCACACGCCCTGCGTTGCGCTGGTTTGCGTGTCCGTTTTGTCCGACTGTCTTGTCTGACTGGGTTTGTCCGCCCTCTTCACTTCCCCAAACGCCGCCTTTCGCGTCTTTCCACACCAGCTCGGGCAGGCGTTCGTTATAAAACGCAAACAGCGCTTCGTCATCGACCAGCACGTCTTGCTTGCGCGATTTGTGTTCGAGTTCGGTAATTTCCTTAATCAGCTTTTTGTTGTGGACAAAAAATTCCGCTTTCAAATCGCATTCCTGCGCCACCAGCGCGCTGCGGATAAAGATTTCGCGCGCTTCTTCGGGGGCGATTCTGCCGTAGGACACGGGGCGGCGCGGCAATACGGTCAGGCCGTAAAGCGTAACGCGTTCGCTGGCGACGACTTCGCCGCGTTTTTGTTCCCAGTGCGGCTCGAAATAATGGTAGCGGACAAGGTGCGGTGCTTCCTGCTCTATCCATTCGGGCTGGATAACAGCGACGTCGCGCGCGTAAAGGCGCGTGGTTTCAACCAATTCTGCCGCCATCACCCATTTGGGTTTGGCTTTGAACAGGGCGGAGGCGGGGAAAAGGTGGAAACGACTGCCGCGCGCGCCGGTATAGTCGTTGCCGTCGGGCGATTTCATGCCAACGTTGGCGATAAGGCCGGTCAGCAGGGCGCGGTGGATTTGTTCGTAGCCGGCTTCTTTTGCGGCGCGGATTTGGGCGCGGTGTTGTTTCTTATCCAGTTGTTTTTGCTTGAGTTTGGCTGCCAAATCTTGGTCGCCCTGGCTTTCAGACGGCCTTAATTGTTCTTGGGAAGGAGGTTGTCTAAACGCGGCTTCTTTGGTGGTCAAACCCATTTCAATCGCGGTTTGGGCAAGCTGGTGATGCAGCTCGCGCCACTCGCGCATACGCAGGTGCGACAGGAAATATTGGCGGCACCATTGCACCAGCTGCTTGTTGGACAAACCTTTGTCGCGCTCGCGCTGGAAGCTGTCCCAAATGTTCAGGTAGGCAAGAAAGTCGGATTGCTTGTCGGTAAAACGCTCGTGCGCCTTGGCCGCGGCATCACGCGCTTCCAGCGGCCGCTCGCGCGGGTCTTGAATCGACAGCGCGGACGCAATCACCAATATTTCCGCCATGCAGTCGTGTTTCTTCGCCGCCAGCAAAATGCGCGCGATTTTCGGGTCAATGGGCAGGCGCGCCATTTGTTCGCCGAGCTTGGTCAGGCGGTAGCGCGTGTTGGCACCGATATGGCCCGAACTGTTTTGCAGGCCGTCTAAAACATTGGCTGGGTTGGATCGGGCATCCATTCCTGATCCGCGTACTTGGTTTTTCATATTTTGCATAGTCTTGTCGGTCGGGCATCTTCCCCGACATCATCTTAATTTGTCTTTATTGGTTTTCACGCCGCTTATTGCGGATAAACATATTCCGCCTTGCCGTCGCGAATGTTTAAGCTGCCTGCATCCCCCGTAATCAGGTTGCCCGTTACCGAGCCTTCGCTACAACCTGAAACCGGCATATCGTAGCCCAGCGTGTGAATCAGAAACGTTGAAAGCTGCTGATGGAAGGCAATCTCGCAAGGTGCAAAAGCCTGGTTGGCAGCCTGTTGCACGGCCTTATCCGGGCTGTACAACACCAGCGGCACAAGATAGCTGTCGGGCTGCACCGTGCCTTGATTGTAGGTATCTTGGCGCACATACTGGCCATGATCGGAGGTATAGGCAAACAGCCAGTTGCCGTCAGGCTGCTTTTGCAGCTGCTCGAATACGGTTTGAATCATTCGGTCGGTTTTGTGGATGGTGTTGTCGTACTTATCCACAATATTGGCTTCGCCGAATATTTTATCTTGAGGCTGCAACAATGCGCCGTATGGGACGTGCGAACCGCGTTGGTGCAACACAATAAAATGCTTACCCTGCTGCAAATTGATTTTGTCGAACAGCGGTAGCAGCTTCTCATCAGGCATATTGTCGCCATTGCCGTAGCCCAACTGCGTCGGCTGAATCAAATGGTCTATCCATTTCTTACCGATTAAGTTCAAAATCGCCATCTCGTTTTCCGCCTGCGCGCTGTAAAAATACGTTTCATAACCCTGCTCTTTGGCGAGGCGGAACATATTGGTATCGCCGCTGCTGATTTGCTCATAGCCGTTGGCATGCGGTATCGCATTGAAAAAGCTGGGCAGGGACACAGCCGTCATCAAAGCGGCGGAATAGCTTTGTTTCACAATCGGCTTAAATTCGGCTTGCGACAGCTGGGTCAAAAATGGCGAAGTTTCGCGTCCGTAACCAAACAGTTTCAAATGCGTCGCGCTTTCACTTTCGCCCATAATCAGGACGATATTTTGAACACTGCCCTGCCCGATTTTGCTTGGCGCAGGCTGTTTGAACACAGGGATCTTGCTTAAATCAAACAACTGATACGGCAACACGCGCCCGACAAAATAGCCGAAGCTGAAATAATTGGCTTTGATGCGGCTGTATGTCGGCTTGGGCGAAATACCGTGTTCCTGCGTCGTACTGAATGAACGTCCAAAAATCAGCAACATCGCCGCAATAAACAAAATATCGGCGGCAAAATGCGTCTTACGGCGGAACTTGGCAAGGCTGCAAAACAGCACGACTTCCAACACGCCCCACAACACAGGCAGCCACAACTTATCCAACATCGACGCGCCCGCGCTGCCGACTTCGGTAACCTCTTTCAGCATCAGCCAATAATTAATGCCCGTCATCCAACTTTGATAAACCGCGTAATGCACATTGTTGGCAATAATGCTGAGCGCAAAAAACACCGCAATCAACAAACGCGTCGCCTTATAACGCGCAAACAGATACAGCGCAGCAATCACAAATGTCAGCGCAAACGTTTCCGCCATTTTTGCCGCCGGCAGAGTTTCAATCCCGAATACAAAGCGATAGGCAATTTCGCTGGCAGTCAGTAAAGACGAATACAGAACAAGCGTGAGGAAAGATTTTTTCATCATTAATATTTCACAATAAAAATTTACCGATTGAGTTTTAAAACCCAATATTCCCTTTTCAATAGTTATAGTTTCTCAATGATTTAGGCCGTCTGAAAATGAAACATGGCCTGCCATTTGATTAAGAAAGATTTTATTTTCAGACGGCCTCCACCGCCCCCAATTCCAGCAACACTTGAAAACCGTCATTGATATACCGCGAATCGGGCATTTCTAAAAATGGGAATGCTGCCACATCGCCCAAGTTCAGCGATGCCATGCGCAGGATGACGGCGGCGAGGTTGCTGCGGACGATTTCGGGGTCGGTGAATTCGGTGCGGCTGTTGAAATCTTCTTCTGAAAACAGTCGGATACACACGCCTGCGGAGACGCGTCCGCAGCGGCCGGAGCGTTGGCGGGCGGCGGCTTGGGAGATTTTTTCGACATGAAGCTGCTCCACCTTCGCCCGTGCGGAATAGCGTTTGACGCGTGCGAGGCCGGTGTCGATGACGTATTTGATGCCCGGCACGGTGAGCGAGGTTTCGGCGACGTTGGTCGCCAACACGATGCGGCGTTTCGCACCCGAAGGGTGGAAGATTTTGTGCTGTTCGGCGTGCGACAGGCGTGCGAACAGGGGCAGAATTTCGTCGTTGCGGCGCAGTGTGGATTTGCGCAGGGCTTCGGCGGCTTCGCGGATTTCGCGTTCGCCCGGCAGGAACACCAAAATATCGCCTTCGCCGTGTCGCGCCAATTCGTCCGCCGCATCGACAATTGCATCCGTCAGCTCGACTTCTGCGTCGTCTTCGTCTTTGCTGGTCAGCGGGCGGTAGAGGATTTCGACGGGATAGGTGCGCCCGCTCACTTCCAGCACGGGCGCGCCGTTGAAATGTTGGGAGAAGCGTTCTGCGTCTATGGTTGCCGAGGTGATGATGACTTTCAAATCGGGGCGACGCGGCAGTAGCTGTTTCAGGTAGCCCAAGAGGAAGTCGATGTTCAGGCTGCGTTCGTGTGCTTCGTCGATAATAATCGTGTCGTAGGCGGCGAGATAACGGTCGGTCTGGGTTTCTGCCAACAGGATGCCGTCTGTCATCAGTTTGACGCAGGCATCGCGCGAGGTGTGGTCGGTAAAGCGCACTTTATAGCCGACCGCGCTGCCGATTTCGGATTTCAACTCTTCAGCAATCCGCTCTGCTACGGAACGCGCGGCCAAACGGCGCGGCTGGGTATGCCCGATCAATCCTGCCGCCCCGCGTCCGAGTTCCAAACAAATCTTGGGCAGCTGCGTGGTTTTGCCCGAACCGGTTTCGCCGCAAATAATCGTTACCTGATTCTCGGCAATGGCTTTTTTGATTTCGTCGAGTTTTTCGTGAACGGGCAGCGTGTTGTCGAATTCTGGCTTGGGCAGTTTGGACAGGCGTTGCAGATAGAGATCGTGCGATTTTTTGTATTTTTCCTCAACCTTGGCCAAGCCGCCGTATTTATTGGGGTTTTTAAAGGCAGATCGCAGAAAATGGCGGTCTTTGGAGAGGGTTTGGGCGAAATCGGGTTGCGGCATGATGGTGCAATAAATTGAATAATGTGAAAAGAATGGAATTATAGCAAAAGGCCGTCTGGAACTTGCTTACTTTCAAGTTTCAGACGGCCTTTGTATGGATAAACCGTTTTAGTCGGCGGCGTGCCAAGGTTTTTGCATACCGGCGTGGAAACTCGGTTTTTCTCCGCCCCACAAGGTGTCGATGTCGTAGAAGTCGCGCACGGCAGGGAGCATGACGTGGACAACGAGGTCGCCTGCGTCGACGAGCGTCCATTCGCCGCTGTCGCCTTCGGTGCTGAGGATTTCGAAACCGGCTTCTTTCAAATCGACGGCAACGTTGTTCGCCAGTGCTTTGACTTGGCGTGTGCTGTCGCCGCTGGCAATAATCATGCGGGCGAACAGGGAGGTTTTGTCTTGGGTTTCCAAAACAGAGATGTCTTTGGCTTTAATGTCTTCGAGGGCGTTTACGGCCACTTCGACCATTTTTTGCAGGTCTTGCAATTCTTGTTCGTTCATTATTTTCCTAGTTGAAATGTTTTCAGACGGCATTATAGCTTATCTGCCTGAATAAACGCTATTTTTCATAGAGTTTGTGTTGGCGGATGTATTGTGCAACGGGTTGTGGCAGGCCGTCTGAATGGTGCGTTTTGGCGAGATCGGCACGGATTTGGGTGGAACTGGTGTTGTGCAGCGGCGCGTTGAGGATGCGGACGCTGCCGTTTTGCAGGGCTTCGCCGAGCCATGCGTGCAATTCGCGCGGGGTTTTGTTGAGGTTGTCGCCCTGTCGCATGGCGATGGCGATATGGGTCTGGCGCACGAGGGTTTGCCATTTTTTCCATGTGTGCAGTTGCATCAGGCTGTCGCTGCCCATCAGCCACCACAATTGCGCGCCGGGAAACTGCTGGCGGAAGATTTGGACGGTGTCAAACGTATAAGTCGCGCCGTCGCGGACGATGTCGCAGTCGCTGGCGGCAAATTTTGGCTCGTCGGCGATGGCGAGTTCGACCATATTGAGGCGCTCTTGTGCCGGCGTGCGCGTGCTGTCTTTGTGGTACGGGTCGCCTGCCGGCAGGAAGACGACAAGGTCCAAACCGATTTCGTCGGCGAAGGCGTGGGCGATGTGGAGGTGGCCGTTGTGGATAGGGTCAAACGTGCCGCCGAATAATCCGATGTTTTTCATTTCGTAGTGTCTGCGTTAGATGTTTTGGCCGTCTGAAGCAGGCAAGCTGCCGTCAACAATCAGGTTGAGCTTGCCTGTGGTCGGGTGGATGACCAGGCCGTGGATGGCGATGTTGTCGGGCATCAGCGGATGTTTGCGAATCAGCTCGACGGTATGGCGCACGCTGTCTTCGACATCGTCAAAACCGGTCAGCCAGCCGTCCAAATCGATACCGGCATTGCGCAGGGTTTCGATGCGGTCGTCGGGGATATTGCTGTCGTGTACGCGTTGGAGGAACTCTTCAGCGTGTAGTCCGCGCATACCGCAGTCGTGGTGGGCAATGACCATGATTTCTTTGACTTTGAGTTCAAATACGGCCACCAACAAACTGCGCATCACCGAACCCCAAGGGTGGGTCACCAGCGCGCCGGCGTTTGATGAGCTTGGCGTCACCGTTTTTCAAGCCCAACGCATTGGGTAGCAGCTCGATAATGCGTGCGTCCATGCAGGAGAGGATGGCCAGCTCGCGGCCAGGGTATTTGTTGGTAAAGTATTTTTCGTATTCGCCCGTTTCGACGAAATGTTGGTTATAGGCGAGGATTTCGCTCAATTCGCTCATGATGTGCTCGTTTCGGATGGTTTACTCTATTATAGCGGTTTTCGGGTAGTGCGGTTGTTTTGCAAATTAGCCGTAAACGGCTAAAATCGACGTATCTTTAGTTCTTTTGGAGGATGCGCCATGTCTCAGTCTTTCCGTTTTGAACAAGTCTTCACATCCGATATCCACGACGCATTGTGGGATTGGGCGCAAACCAGCTATGGCGCATCCGACGATTGGTGCATTCTGTATCTCAACAGCCTGCCTTTAGGCCGTCTGAACCCGTTATGGCGCGAACGCCTCGGGCAAGATTGGACAGGCAGGCAGTCAACCCTTTCAGACGGCCTGAATTTGGAAACAGACAGCTGGCCAGAAATGGGCGACAGTTTGCAAACGCTGGCGCAACAATGGCGCGAGTGTGGTTGGCTCAAAGGTTGGCGCGGTGAAAAGTTCGACATCTGCGACCAGTCGGGCAAGCCTTTATGCGCACTCGAACGCGCCGCCTTCCGTCCGTTCGGCCTGATGAGTCAGGCAGTGCATTTGAACGGATTGGTCGAAACAGAAGACGGTTTGCGCTTTTGGATAGGCCGCCGCAGTCCGCACAAAGCCGTCGATCCGAACAAACTCGACAACCTGACCGGAGGCGGCATCAGCAGCGGCGAGAGGCCGTCTGAAGCTGTCTGTCGCGAAGGCGAAGAAGAAGCTGGCATTCCCGCTTCGTTAACCCCCCATATCCGACCGACTGCCCAAATATATAGTTTGCGCCCCGTTAACCGTGGTGTCCACAACGAAATCCTGTATATTTTCGACATCGTCCTGCCCGAAGACTTCCAACCCGCCAACCAAGACGGCGAAGTCGCCGGTTTTGAACTGATGGACATCCCCACCCTGCTCGATGCCATGTTGTGCGGACACATGATGCACGATGCCCAGCTGGTCACGATCGAAGCCTGCCGTCGATACGGCCTGATCGACCCCAAACATCCGCTGTCCGCATGGCTCGACAGCATCCGTTGCCGACCCCATTTTTAAAGGCCGTCTGAAACCATGTTACAACTCAAAAACATCAACAAACGCTTCGGCAGCAAAACCGTTGCCCAAGACATCAACCTAAACGTCGAAGCAGGCGAAATCCTCGCCGTGCTCGGCCGCTCCGGCTGCGGCAAATCCACCCTGCTCAAACCATCGTCGGCCTGGTGCGTCCCGACAGCGGCGAAGTCTGGCTCAACGGCGACAACATCACCGACATGCCGTCTGAAAAACGCAATATCTCGCTGATGTTTCAAGACTACGCCCTTTTGCCGCATTTAACCGCCCTCGACAACGTCGGCTTCGGCCTCAAAATGCGCCGTCTGCCCAAAACCGAAATCGAAGAACAATCCATGCAGGCCTTGCGCGACATCGGTTTGGAACACGAAGCGCAACGCAAACCCGAAAGCCTCTCCGGCGGCGAACAGCAACGCCTCGCCCTCGCACGCGCCCTCATCACGCGTCCGTCGCTGTTGCTCTTGGATGAAGCTTTCTCCAGCCTCGACACCCACCTGCGTCACCACCTGCGCACCCTGACTGCCGAACGCATCCGCAGTCAAAACATCCCCGCCATCCTCGTGACCCACTCCGCAGAGGAAGCCTGCACCATGGCCGATACCATCGCCATCATGCACGAAGGCCGCATCCTCCAACACGGCACGCCGGAAACCCTTATCCGCCGCCCCGTCAACGCCCAAGCCGCCCTGCTACTCGGTTTGGCCAACACCGGCGACACACGCTACATCCCCCAACACGCCATCCGATTCGACCCGAACGGCACGGCCGTCCGCATCAGCGAAGCCGTCCCTCTCGCCGAAGGCATACGCCTCACCCTTGCCCATCCGCAATACGGCGATTTGATTTGGTATCCCCATGCAGACCACGATACGGACAAACCGCAAACCGGACAGGAAATCCGTATCAGCGTGGATGAAAATCAGATCGTTTGGTTTGATTGAATGTGATGGATTAAGAAAAAGGCCGTCTGAAAAGCAACAAACACCGTCATTCCCGCGCAGGCGGGAATGACGGCGGATGGGTTTGGGGCGGGGGAAAGGTTTCAGGCTGCCTTGGGAAGGGCAGCCTGAAAATGGGGAGGCCGTCTGAAAGTGGGGGGACGGTCTTTGAGATGAGTTGTAAATCCAATACAAGTATCTATGGAAGTTGGATTTAGATTAATTTACCAGTAACTGTAATTCTCTTAAGTTCTCTTAGGTATCTTGAGTCTCGTTTTGCATTGTCTTTGTCTATCACATAGTAATAAGGTAGAAAATCTCGCAAATCTTTGGGAAGTTCTTTGTCATCATCTACATGGTGATTAAGGAACAGTACGTACTCAAAAGATTCTAGATTTTCAGGAATTAGCGAATCAAAATACAATACCCCCCCAACATGATTATTTCTCTTTCTTTCCTTGAATGTCGCCCAAAAACCATAATCTTCCCATTTTGTCTTTTCTACATTCCAAATACTACCTCCGTATAGACTAGCTGCAATTATGTTTTCTTGTAGAAATAAGCCAGCTGAAAAATTAGAAGGGCGAAATGTAGTTGCAATCATAAATGGCAAATTTAATTTACCATATCTTGTTGCTTTCTTTTCCAAGCTATCTAAAAGTTTATTATGAAAATTTGTTATGTCAATTATAGATTCTAAACGTAAGCTATCCTCAAAAACAATTTCCAAACAAATTAAACTTCTATCAAAGGATTTTATGAATTGTGCACCAATATTCTGTTTATTTTTTTATTCCACCATTTAGGAATTTCATTATGTAATTCTGTTATATTCTCATGAGACAATTCCCTACCTTCTACATTTCTAATGTGAATTATGGTTTTATTTTCTCCATTTAGGGTATGTTTGAATTTTTTAATGTATTCCTTAATTCTAATAATTTGTGAATTATCTAATTCACCAACAGTTACCAATTCCAAATAAAATGAATCTCCATCTGGCGTTCTGACCAAAAAGTCAGGTCTTTTTATTTGAATGGGGTAATTGTGGGTGAGGTTCAAGAGTATATCCACCTATTTTTCCTAAATATGTAGGAAACAATTAGTTCAAAGCAAGTAGAATAAAATTTCTCATCGTCATTCTTATTTTTCAAAATATCATCAATTATTCTTTTCTGTGATATTTCATCGTATAAACTAAGTGATGTGTTTAGAAGTTCTCTAACTTTACTATGATAGGACAGTGAAGAATCATTAAAAAAATCATATATTGATTGATTTTGGTCGCGCTCAGATTTAGTGCAGGTTCTGTCTTTATTTTCAAAAAGTGTCATTTTAAAACTCGATTATTAATTTTTAGACCGCCTTTACAGGCGGTCTTTTTATTAAAAATTAAAGATTCATCAGTCTTTCAACTTCGCCAACTGAGTTTGCACTTTCGCCATTTTGTCTTCCAATTCCGCCAAATCGGCTTTGTCTTTTTCCACCAGATGCGCGGGGGCTTTTTCGGTGTAGCCGGGTTTGGAGAGTTTGGCGTTGAGTTTGTCCAAGGCTTTTTGCAGCTTCTCGGCTTCTTTGCTCAAGCGGGCGGTTTCGGCGGCTTTGTCGATTTCGACTTTCAGCATCAGGCGTGCGCCGTTGCAGACGGCGACGGGGGCATCTTCCGCTTCAGGCAGGCTGTCCACCAGCTTGGCTTCGGTCAGTCGGGTCAGCGACGGCAGGTATTTGAGCAGGCTTTCGAGTTCTGCGCTGCCTTCGACGAAGAGCGGTGCTTTGACGTTTGGCGCGATACCCATTTCGCCGCGCAGTTTGCGCACTTCTTCCACCAAGTCTTTCAATGCGGCCATTTTGTCGAAGGCCGTCTGAACGATTTTTCTTTATCGGCTTGCGGATAGGCGGCCAACATGATGCTGTCGGCGGTTTTGGCATTCGCCAGAGGCGCAACGACCTGCCACAGCTCTTCGGTAATGAAAGGCATGATTGGGTGCAGCAGGCGCAGGATGGTTTCGAGTACGCGCACGAGGGTGCGGCGTGTGGTGCGCTGGGTTGTCGGGCAGCCGGTTTGGATTTGCACTTTTGCCAGCTCGATGTACCAGTCGCAATATTCGTTCCACACAAATTCGTACAGCGTTTGCGCGGCAAGGTCGAAGCGATAGGTTTCAAAGGCTTCGGCAACGGCGGCTTCGGCTTGTTGCAGTTTGCCGATAATCCATTGGTCGGCGAAGGTAAACGCCAACGGCTGCATTTCGTCTTGACCGCAGTCTTTGTCTTCGGTGTTCATCAACACGAAATTGGTGGCGTTCCACAATTTATTGCAGAAGTTGCGGTAGCCTTCGGCACGTTTGAAGTCGAAGTTCACGCTGCGTCCGAGGCTGGCGTAGCTCGCCATGGTGAAGCGCAATGCGTCCGCGCCCATGCTCGGAATGCCTTCGGGGAAGAGTTTTTTCGTGGCTTCTTCCACTTTCGGCGCGGTTTCGGGTTTGCGCAGGCCGGTCGTGCGTTTCACCAGCAGTTTGTCCAAGTCGATGCCGTCAATCAAATCGACGGGGTCGATGACGTTGCCTTCGGATTTGGACATTTTTTTGCCTTCGTGGTCGCGCACGATGCCGTGGATGTACACGTCTTTAAACGGTACTTTGCCGGTGAAGTGGGTGGTCATCATAATCATGCGCGCCACCCAGAAGAAGATTATTTCGTAGCCGGTTACTAAGACATTGGACGGCAGGAAGGCTTTGAGTTCGTCGGTTTCAGACGGCCAGCCTAGCGTGGAGAACGGTACGAGTGCGGAGGAGAACCATGTGTCCAATACGTCTTCTTCGCGGGTCAATCCTGTTTTGCCGGCTTGTTTTTCGGCTTCCGCCTGATTGCGGGCGACGTAAACATTGCCTGCTTCATCGTACCACGCGGGGATTTGATGCCCCCACCACAGTTGGCGCGAGATACACCAGTCTTGGATGTTGTTCATCCATTGGTTGTAGGTGTTGACCCAGTTTTCGGGGATAAAGCGCACCGCGCCGCTGTCGACGGCTTTTTTGGCTTTGTCGGCAAGGCTCAAGCCTTTGAATTCGCTGTCAGGCTCGCCGCCGTTTGGCGTAGCGGACATGGCGACAAACCATTGGCTGGTCAGCATCGGCTCAATCACCGAACCTGTACGGTCACCTTTCGGCGTCATCAGCGTGTGCGGTTTGATTTCAACCAAGAAGCCTTGTTCCTGCAAATCGGCAACCATTTGTTTGCGCGCGGCAAAGCGGTCTAAGCCTGCGTATTTCAGGCAGGGCAAAACCTTGTTGCGCTTCGCCTTTGAAGTTGAACACTTCGGCGTTTGCCAACACTTTGGCTTCCAAATCGAACACATTAATCAGGCGCGTGTCGTGGCGTTTGCCTACTTCGTAGTCGTTGAAGTCGTGCGCAGGCGTGATTTTCACGCAGCCGGTGCCGAAGTCTTTTTCAACGTATTCGTCAGCAATCACGGGGATGGTGCGGCCGGTCAGCGGCAGGATTAATTCTTTGCCGATTAAGTGGGTGTAACGTTCGTCTTCAGGATTGACGGCTACGGCCACGTCGCCCAGCAGCGTTTCGGGACGGGTAGTCGCCACGATCACGGCTTCGGCAGGATTGTCCGCCAGCGGATAGCGGATGTGCCACATAGAGCCTTGTTCTTCCACGCTTTCCACTTCCAAATCAGACACTGCGGTACCCAATACCGGATCCCAGTTCACCAAGCGTTTGCCGCGGTAAATCAAGCCTTGCTCAAACAGGCGCACGAACACTTCGGTCACGGTTTCGGCGCGCACGTCGTCCATCGTGAAATACTCGCGCGTCCAGTCGGCAGAGCAGCCCACGCGGCGCATTTGTTGGGTAATCGTACCGCCGGAAACTTCTTTCCATTCCCACACTTTTTCCAAGAATTTTTCGCGGCCCAAGTCATGACGGGACACGTTTTGCGCGGCAAGCTGACGTTCAACTACGATTTGCGTGGCGATGCCCGCGTGGTCGGTGCCAGGAATCCAGGCGGTATTGCAGCCTTTCATGCGGTAGTAGCGGGTCAGGCCGTCCATGATGGTTTGGTTGAAGGCATGGCCCATGTGCAGCGTGCCGGTTACATTGGGCGGCGGCAGTTGGATGGAGAAAGACGGTTTCGTCAAATCCATATCAGGCTGGAAATAACCCTGCTCTTCCCAGTTTTGATAATGTTTGGATTCGATTTCGGCTGGATTGTATTTGTCTAACATAATGGAACTTTGTGAAATTAAGGTTATTTTTTTGATGTGCGGATTATAACGCAAAAAGGCCGTCTGAATCATTTCAGACGGCCTTTGGCATACGGGTTTTAAAAATGGAACAATACCAGGCTAACGGCGATTACCGCCATACCCGTTGTCAGGCCGTAAACGGTTTCGTGGCCGTCTGAATAACGTTTGGCAGCCGGCAGCAGCTCGTCCAACGCCAAAAAAACACCATCACGCCGGCTATCACGCCGAATACCGAACCAAACACGGCAGGCGACAAAAAAACGGCTGCAAAATCAAATAGCCCAAAGCCGCAGCCAAAGGCTCGGCCAGGCCGGATAACAGACACGCCCATACCGTTTTCTTACGGCTGCGGGTGGCAAAAATAAACCGGCGCGGCGATGGAAATGCCCTCCGGAATATTATGGATGGCAATCGCCAAGGCCAAAGGCATCCCGACCGCCGGATTTTCCAAGGTGGCAAAAAACGTCGCCAAGCCTTCGGGAAAATTGTGCGCAGTAATCGCAAACGCCGCCATCATGCCGACTCGCGCGATGTGGCGGCGTTTGCTTTCTTGAAACGACGGATCTTGCGCGTCTAAAGTTTCATGCGGGTTCGGCACCAGGCGGTCAATCAGCGCAATGCCGCCCATCCCGGCCAAAAATGCCATGGTCGCCGCTGCAAACGCGTGGTCTTTATCATAAATTTCAGCGAACGCCTCACTGGATTTACTGAAAATCTCCGTCAGGGAAACATACACCATCGCACCGCCGGCAAATGCCAAACCAAACGATAACACACGCGGATTGGGCGTTTTGGAAAACATCACCAAGCCGCTGCCTAATACGGTAAACAAACCGGCAGCCAACGTGATGGAGAAGGCAACGGCCAAATTGGACATCGAAAAATCGGGCATGAGAAAACCTGCGCTAAAAGCTGGGACAGGTTCAGACTAACACTTTTTAATGAATATGATAATAGTTATTATTTATTTTATTGATTGGATACACGGATTTTGAAACAAAAGGCCGTCTGAAAAATGGTTTTCAGACGGCCCTTAAGTTTGAAATGTCACTAAACCTTATCGCTTTCCAGCTTAAGCCTGATAGCGCGACAGTCTCAAATCGTCGCTTCGGATTTCGGTGTCTTTACCGCTCACGATATCGGCGGTTAGTTTTGCCGAACCCAGCGACATGGTCCAGCCCAAAGTACCGTGGCCGGTATTTAGGAATAAGTTTTCAAAGCGGGTGCGCCCGATTAACGGCGTGCTGTCGGGCGTCATCGGTCTGAGTCCGCTCCAGAACAATGCTTGGTTCAAATCGCCACCCTCGGGGAACAAGTCGTTGACGACCAAAGCCAAGGTTTCGCGGCGTTTTTCGGGCAGTTTGATTTCGTAGCCCGACAATTCCGCCATGCCGCCGACGCGGATTCTGTTGTCAAAGCGCGTGATGGCGACTTTGTAGCTTTCATCGAGAACGGTGGACACCGGCGCGCCGTCTGAATTTGTGACCGGCAGGGTCAAGGAATAGCCTTTGACAGGATAAATCGGCAGATTGAGATCCAACTGCGCCAAAACCGTCCTGCTGAAGCAGCCGAGCGCGCAGACAACGGCATCTGCTTCAAAACCGCCCTGTTTCGGTTTCAACGGCTTTGATGCGCAGTCCGTTGTGGTCGATGCGGCTGATGGTTTGGTTGAAATGAAACTGTACGCCCTTTTCCTGACACAATTTGTATAGGGTTTTCAGTGAAGAGGTGGCAGTCGCCCTGTCGCATCTGCAGGCAGGTACAGGCCGCCGGCAATTTTGGCGGTAACGCGTGCCAGCGCAGGCTCAAACTCTGCACATTCTTCGGGTTTCAGACGGCGGTACGGCACACCGTATCGTTTCAAAAACGGCAATGTCTTGTTCTGCCGCTTCGACTTCTTTAGTTTGGCGGAAAATCTGCAACGTCCCTTTTTTTACGTCCTTCAAAAATTCATGCCGGTTTGCGCTTCAAAACGGCGGAACATTTTCTCGGCTGTATTCGGAAATCCTGACCATGCGCTCTTTATTGATTTGATAGCGCGCTGCCGTGCAGTTTTTGCAGCATTTGCCACAGCCATTCGATTTGATACAGGCTGCCGTCAGGGCGAAACAGTAAAGGCGGATGGCTTTTAAACAGCCATTTCAGCGCTTTGATCGGGATACCGGGTGCAGCCCAAGGCGTGGTATAGCCGTAAGAGAGCTGGCCTGCGTTGGCAAAACTGGTTTCCATCGCCACGCCCTCGGCGCGGTCGATGACCGTTACTTCATGTCCCTGCCTCTGCCAGATACCACGCGGAAGATACGCCGGCCACACCAGCACCTAAAACAAGCACTTTCATTTTTCTCCTCCTCTGACTTTTTTCAAAACAAACTTAATATACATTGGGCCGTCTGAATGTTCAGGTTCAGACGGCCTTGGATATTAATGCGGCAATTCGCCGTTTTTGATTTTTTGTTTGAAGTCGCGCGTTTCATTGACGATGACTTTCGCCATCAACAAAAGCGCAATCAGATTAGGCAATGCCATCAAGCCGTTGAATGTGTCCGAAGCCAGCCACACCAAATCAAGGCTCAACACGGTACCCAGCATGACCGAAGAAACATAACCGACGCGGTACAGGGCGGCAAACTTCTCGCCGAAGACGTAAACCGCGCATTTCTCGCCGTAATAACACCAGCCGAGAATGGTTGAGTAAGCAAAGAAAATCAGGCCGATGGTGACAATCCAGCCGCCGATGCCGGGCAGCATTTTTTGGAAAGTGACGGTTGTCAGCGCCGCGCCGCTCAATTCGGGTTTCACAAACTCGCCGCCTGCGCCGAGCAGACCCATGACCAACACGATACCGGTAATCGAGCAGACAACGATGGTGTCCAAAAAAGTACCGGTCATGGAAACCAAAGCCTGACGGACGGGGTGGTCGGTTTTCGCGGCTGCGGCGGCAATCGGCGCAGAACCCATACCTGCCTCGTTGGAGAATACGCCGCGCGCCACGCCGTAGCGGATGACCGTACCGATGGCGCCGCCTGCCACAGCTTGCGCGCTAAATGCATCGGAGAAAATCAGTTTGACGGCAGGCATCAGCACATCGGAATTAATCACGATAATGGCAATACCGCCTACTACATAAAACACAGCCATGGCAGGTACGATAAAGGACGCGGCTTTGGCGATGCCCTTAATGCCGCCCAAAAGTACAATGGCTGTTAATACGGTCAATATCAAGCCGGTGTAGGCAGGTTCGACGCCGAAGCTGGTTTGCACTGCCTGCGCAACCGAGTTGGACTGCACCGAGCTGCCGATACCGAAGGAAGCGAATGTGCCGAACAGCGCAAACGCGACGGCCATCCATTTCCAGTTTTTGCCCAAGCCTTTTTCGATGTAATACATCGGGCCGCCGGACATTTCGCCTTTGGAATTGGTGACGCGGTATTTCACCGCCAACACGCCCTCGCCGTATTTGGTGGCCATGCCGAAAATGGCGGTCATCCACATCCAAAATACCGCGCCCGGGCCGCCGGTTACCACCGCAGTCGCCACACCGGCGATGTTACCCGTGCCGATGGTGGCGGAAAGCGCGGTCATCAACGCCGCAAAATGGGAAATATCGCCTTCGTGGTCTTCGCAGTCTTCATGCTTCTTTGACGGCACAAACGCCTGCTTCAGCGCATAACCCAACATGGTGAACTGCAAGCCTTTCAGCAAAACGGTCAGCAAAATGCCCGTACCGACCAGCAGCATCAACATAATAGGTCCCCAGACCCAGCCGCTGATGGTTTCGAAAAAGGCTTTGAGATTGTCTAAAAAAATTGCATGGCTTTCTCCTTTGTCTGTTTTATTTTTTATGCACTACTTTTTGTAGTGTCATGTAATTTCAGCACAGAATATTCAATAAGACAATATCTTTCTTTTTAAAAAGATTTTTGAGGTTTTACCCTAAAAAGATATCTATTTAGACCGACCAGATTGTTTACAATCCGCTAAAAATAAAGGCTGCGGCCGAGATAAAATGCCAAATGAAAGTTAATCAACCATCAATTAAGACTGCAACAATTAAAATGACACAATCGACAAATGGCACATTATTGAAAAATACAAATGCGCAAATCTTGTTTAAAAAAAGCCTCAGGCCGTCTGAAAGATGGTTTTCAGACGGCCTGAGGCTTGCTATTTATATTGATAAAGTCAGGTTGATGAATGTTGCCCAAGCAACTGCGTCAACACTCGGGCAAAGCGTTCCGTTGCGCCTTCGCTGGTGTGCAAATACAGGGCAGGTTCGATGAGTTCTAATTCATTGAGCAGGAAGGTGTCGCCGACCAATGTACCGTCCACTCGAGCGTAAACCGGCATTTGCGGCAAAGCGGCCAGTACGTCTTGCGCGGCACGGACGGCAAACTCGGGCGGCTCGATACCGAACACTGACACGCCATAGGCCGAGTTGGCGCGCCATTCGCCTTGTGGCGGCTGACGGCGCACGGCATGGCTGAATACGCCGTTGAAACACCAGCGAGGTTTCGCCTGCTGTTTCGATTTCGCGGATATAAGGTTGAACAATCACGCCTTGCGGATAATCCGCCATGTTCACGTCCAATGTTTCTGCATAAACTTTAACCACGCCTTTGCCGCTCTGCCCGAATGCCGGCTTGATGACTGCTTCCGTCCATCCTTGTTGGTTCAGGATGTCGGCCAATTCGGCTTTTTGCGGCGGTACGAACACGCTGGGAATTACTTGCGCGCCGCGCACCGCCAAATCACACAAATAAGTCTTTTCCATATTCCAAGCCATCAGCTCGGGCGGATTGATAAAACGCTGCCCCGCCTGCTCGGCTTTCTCCAGCCATTGGCGGAAGGCTTCGGGTTCGGCGGCATAATCCCATGCGCACAAAGGCAGTAAAAACGGCGCGGATGGATGGTTTTGCCACGCATCAAATACGGTTTTCACGCCCATGGTTTCCAAGCATGCCGCCAATGTTTTCAGGTTGTCCGATGGTTCGGGATAGGTTTGGCAGGTAATGAGTGCCAAAACGGTTTTCTCGGTCATGGTTGCCGCCTCATTGCTAAAACCAAAATTATATAGCAAAATCAAACCAAAAGATTTTTCAGACGGCCTGATACATGAGGCTGATTCTGATAAAATGGTCTCCCCTTTTTTCGTCGGAACATGCTCATGAAATCTGCTCACGTCCTTGTCTGGTTCCGCCGCAACCTCCGCCTGCACGACAATGCCGCGCTTAATGCCGCCGTTGCAAGCGGTTTGCCCATCGCCTGCGTCTGGGTCAGCCAAAGGCCGTCTGAAAACCACAATCCGCGTCAAAGTCTGTTCCATTATCAAGCCGCACAAGAGCTGCATACCCGTCTGGCGGCGCACCATATTCCTTTATATGTCATCGCTTCCGACGAAGACCTCCTCCCCTTGACTACTGCGCTCAATGCCCATACCGTCATCACAGACGAAGCCTACACCGAAGCCGAAATCCGCCAAGACAACCACCTCTGGCACAATCTCGACCAAGCAGGCATTGCCCTGCAACACGCCAACGACCGCGGCATTTTGGCCAAATCCCCCCTCATGGATGCCAACGGCCTACCCTACACCGATTTTGCCGCATACAAACAAGCATGGTTGCAGGCTTATTCAGGACAAAGGCCGTCTGAAACTGAATTGCCTGTTCAAACCGGACAAAACGTTCAACTGTTTCCAGCCCATACCGGCGCGGTATTGCCTGCCTATCAGCAGGGCGGCGAAACCGCAGCCTTAACGCAATGGCACGCGTTCAAACAGAATTTGGTTCACTACCCGATTACTCAAAATTTTCCGGCACGAAAAAACACCAGCCTCCTCAATGCCTACCTGTCCGCAGGCTGCATTTCACCGCGACTGCTGGCCGCCGAAGGCTTGGCAAACCGACATTTCGAGTGGCTGGACAAACTTATTTTCCGCGACTACTGCTACCAGCTCGCCTACCACCGCCGCCTGCCCGAAACAACCGATGCCGCTCCGGTACGCGAATACTGGCGACACGGTCAAACCGGCGTGCCCATCATCGACGCCTCCATCCGCGGCCTCGAAGCCACCGGTCACTTACACCCCGTTCTCCAGCAGCTGTGCGCACACTATTTCTGCCATGCCCTCAACTTCGACCCCAACCAAGGCATCGCGTGGACAGCCTCCGTCCAAACCGGCACCGACCCCGCGCTCAACCAAGCCAACTGGCACCTTGCCGCCCAAGACACGGCCACTGTCCGCTATGCCCACCGTTCGCACCAAATCGACCCCGACGGCAGCTACATCCGCAGTTACATCCCCGAATTGGCGCACCTGCCCTCCACCCTCATCCACACGCCGTGGGCCGCCGCCGACGACATCGACACACACGGCTATCCCTTTCCCAAGGCCGTCTGAAACCTACGTTCACACCAAAAAACCACACTAAATACAGCTGAAAAACGTTCAAACAAAATATTTTGGTTTCAGACGGCCAAACAGATTGAATAGCCAAGATTTACACGGTAAACTTACGTCATTAAAAAATTTTATTATTTCATTACAATGAAACCCGCATTCGACATAAAAACGTCACGTTTGGACGTCTTATCCATCCATCTGCACACCGCAGATCTAACCGAATTGGAAGAATTCCTGCGCCAACTGGCAGGCCAATCCCAAGACGAATTCGTTCCCTTCATTTTAGACGTACAAGATTTCGACCATCCCGAATCCATCGATTTGGGCGGCATGATTTCCCTGTTTGCCCGTTACGGCATGCAAATTTTAGGGCTGCACCATACCAGCGACACATGGGCGGCAGCGGCGGCGCGTTACCACTTGGTATTCAAACAAGGCAACTCCACCCAGGCAGCCGACACACAAGCAGCACCCACTCCTCGCCAAGCACCGCAGCCGCAAGACGTACAAGCCACCGTTATCAACAATCCGACCGTATTGGTCAGCACGCCCGTGCGTACCGGCCAGCAGGTTTACGCTGAAAACGGCGACCTCATCGTTACTGGCATCGTCAGCCAAGGTGCGGAACTTATCGCCGACGGCAACATCCATATTTACGCCCCCATGCGCGGCAGAGCGTTGGCCGGCGCAAAAGGCAATACCAACGCGCGCATCTTTATTCATTCCATGCAGGCCGAATTAGTCTCCGTTGCCGGTATCTACCGCAACTTCGAGCAAGACCTGCCCGAGCATCTGCACAAAAAACCCGTACAAGTATCATTGCAAGACAACCGACTGGTTATCAGCGCAATCGACGCCGAATAAACATCAGTACTTAAAAAGGAAATATCGTGTCCAAAATCATCGTAGTAACTTCAGGTAAAGGCGGCGTAGGCAAGACCACTACCAGCGCCAGCATCGCAACCGGCCTGGCCCTGCGCGGCCACAAAACCGCCGTGATCGACTTCGACGTCGGTTTGCGCAACCTCGACCTGATTATGGGTTGCGAACGCCGCGTCGTGTATGACCTCATCAACGTCATCCAAGGCGAAGCCACACTCAACCAAGCCCTGATTAAAGACAAAAACTGCGAAAACCTCTACATCCTGCCTGCATCGCAAACCCGCGATAAAGACGCACTGACCCGCGAAGGCGTGGACAACGTGATGAAAGAGCTGGCCAGCGAAAAAATGGGCTTCGAATTCATTATCTGCGATTCCCCTGCCGGTATCGAACAAGGTGCACTGATGGCACTCTACTTTGCCGACGAAGCCATCATTACCACCAATCCGGAAGTATCCAGCGTCCGCGACTCCGACCGCATCTTGGGCATTTTGCAAAGCAAATCCCGCAAAGCAGAACAAGGCAGCACTGTTAAAGAGCACCTGCTGATTACCCGCTACTCCCCTGAGCGCGTGGCTAAAGGCGAAATGCTGTCGGTACAAGACATCTGCGACATCTTGCGTATTCCGTTGATCGGTGTGATTCCTGAATCACAAAACGTTCTGCAAGCTTCCAACGCCGGCGAACCTGTCATCCACCAAGACAATGCCGCAGCAGCAGAAGCCTACAAAGACGTTATTGCCCGCCTCTTGGGTGAAAACCGCGAAATGCGTTTCCTCGAAGCTGAGAAGAAAAGCTTCTTAAAACGACTGTTCGGAGGTTAATACATGTCACTGCTCGATATGCTGTTCGGCAGAAAGCCGAAAACCGCCACAGTCGCGCGCGACCGCCTGCAAATCATCATCGCGCAAGAACGCGCACAAGAAGGCCAAGCTCCGGACTATCTGCCGACCCTGCGTAAAGAGTTGTTGGAAGTCCTGTCCAAATACGTCAACGTATCATTGGACGACATCCGCATCTCCCAAGAGAAACAAGACGGCTTGGACGTTCTTGAGCTGAACATCACCCTGCCGGAACAAAAAAAGGCTTAACACATGACCTTGACCGAATTGCGTTACATCGTAGCCGTCGCACAAGAACGTCACTTCGGACGTGCCGCACGACGCTGCTTTGTCAGCCAGCCCACCCTCTCCATCGCCATCAAAGCTGGAGGAAGAGCTGTCGGTATCCCTGTTCGACCGTAGCAGCAACGACATCATCACAACCGAAGCAGGCGAGCGCATTGTCGCCCAAGCCCGCCGGGTTCTGGAAGAAGCAGAACTCATCAAGCACCTTGCCAATGAAGAGCAAAACGAATTGGAAGGCGCATTCAAACTCGGCCTGATTTTCACCGTTGCCCCCTACCTTCTGCCCAAGCTCATTACCGCGTTGCGTGAAACCGCGCCGAAAATGCCGCTGATGCTGGAAGAGAACTATACCCACATCCTGACCGAGTCGCTCAAACGTGGCGATGTCGATGCAATCGTCGTTGCCGAACCGTTCCAAGAGCCGGGCATCGTGACCGAGCCTCTGTATGACGAACCTTTCTTCGTCATTGTTCCCAAAGGACATCACTTTGAAGAACTCGATGCCGTTACGCCTCAGCTTTTGGGTGAAGAACAAGTGTTGCTGCTGTCCGAAGGCAACTGTATGCGCGACCAAGTGTTGGCAAGCTGTTCCGAATTGGCTTCCAAGCAAAAAATCCAGGGCTTGACCAATACCCTGCAAGGCAGCTCCATCAACACCATCCGCCACATGGTTGCCAGCGGCCTGGCCATCAGCGTCATGCCGGCTACCGCATTGACCGAAAACGACCACATGCTTTTCAGCATTATCCCGTTTGAAGGCACTGCACCGCACCGCCGTGTCGTTTTGGCCTATCGCCGCAACTTTGTCCGACCGAAAGCACTGACTGCTTTGCGCACGGCTATTTTGCAATCGCAACTGACCGGTGTAACGTTCGTCAACGAATAAACCGCAAAACAAAAGGCCATCTGAATATTCAGACGGCCTTTTTTATTTTTAACCGAATAAAGGATTAGTAGCGGGTATGAACCTGGCTGCCGATAACGCCACCCAAAGCCGCGCCACCCAAGGTAGAGCCGGTATCGCCACCAATCAAGTTACCTGCCACGCCACCCAATACCGCACCAGCAGCAGTGTTGCGCTGGGTTTGAGTCATATTGGCACACGCACCCAAAGAAGCGGCCAGCATGATCAAGGTCACAGTTTTTGCAAAAGTTTTCTTCATGGTTTGATTCTCCATCAGGGGTTAAGCTTTATATGGAGCAGTATGGCACAACCTTTCATTAATATATTTTCTGATAAGTAAAGACAGATTAAACTAAGATAACGCTCTTGATGAACGGTTAACTTCAAAAATAAACGGCAATTCCAATAGAATATTTATAAAATTTAATATATTTGGCATAAAATTGCGCATACATCAACCGCATTCGGTAGTGATACAATGACGGCTTGTCTGAATTACCGGAAACACCCGTCATGAGTACCTACGCACTGGCACACATCATCCACGTTTATTGCGCGATTGCCTTTGTCGGCGGCGTATTTTTCGAAATGCTGGTTCTCTCCGTTTTGCACACCGGCCGCGTTTCGCGCGAATCGCGCCGCGAAGTCGAACGTGCCATGTCCCATCGTGCCGTCCGCGTGATGCCGATTGTCGTCATCACCCTTTTCATCAGCGGCATCGTTATGGTGTACAACCGTTATCTGCCAACACTGCACCATCCTCTCGACAGCGCCTTCAGCATTATGTTGAGCGTCAAAATCCTGTTGGCAGTAAGCGTTTTGGTGCATTTTGCCATCGCCGTTGTCAAAATGGCCCGACACACCCTCACCGTCGGCTGGTCAAAATACATACACGCCGTTGTATTCAGCCATATGCTGTTTATCGTCTTTTTGCCAAGGCAATGTTCTACCTGTCTTGGTAAACCTTACCCATACCCCACACAAGGATTTTTTATGACCCAATACCCGTCCGTCGGCTCGCCGATGTTTTACGGCATCTTCTTTATTGCCGTCTTAATCATGATCGCCATCGATATGGTATCGCTGAAAAAAAACGGTGCCCACAAAGTCAGCATCAAAGAAGCCCTCGCTTGGAGCGGCATTTGGGTGGCCGTATCCTGCGCATTTGCAGGCTGGCTCTATTTTGAACTGGCGGGCAACCCGACTTACGGGGTCGTTGTCGCCAAAGAAAAAGTCCTCGAATTCTTCACCGGCTATGTACTCGAAAAATCCCTTGCCGTCGATAACATCTTCGTTTTCCTGATGATTTTCGGCTACTTCAAAGTCGAACCCAAATTCCAACACCGCGTCTTGCTCTATGGCGTATTCGGCGCCATCGTCCTGCGCGCCATCATGATCTTCATCGGCGCCGCCTTGGTACAACAATTTGAATGGATTTTGTACCTCTTCGGCGCATTCCTCTTATATACCGGCATTCACATGATGAAGCCCGAAGCCGAAGCTGAAGAAGACCTTTCCCAAAACAAGATCCTGACCCTGCTCAAAAAAGTCATCCCAACCAGCCAACAGTTTGACGATGAAAAATTCTTTACCATCGAGAACGGCAAACGCATCGCTACGCCGCTTTTACTGGTATTAATTATGATTGAATTGAGCGACGTCATCTTTGCTGTGGACAGCATCCCCGCTATTTTTGCCGTAACGACCGACCCTTTCATCGTCCTCACTTCCAACATTTTTGCCATCTTGGGTCTGCGTGCCATGTACTTCTTACTGGCAGACTTTGCCGAACGCTTTATTTTCCTCAAATACGGCTTGGCTTTCGTGTTGAGCTTTATCGGTATCAAGATGCTGATTATGCACTGGGTGCATATCCCGATTTCCATTTCCCTGTCCGTCGTCTTCGGCGCACTGGGCGCGTCCATCCTGACTTCTTTGGTGTACACACGTCAGCAAGAGAAAAAATAATCTGCCAATATAAAAAGGCCGTCTGAACATTTCAGACGGCCTTTTCAAATATCAAACACCAGCTTATTTAGCAGCGTCTTTCAATTTGTCGGCAGCTTCTTGAGTAGCATCGGCTGCTTTACCCATAGCATCTTTAGCTGCGTCTTTGGCAGCATCTTTAGCATCAGAAACCGCTTCTTTAGCTTCTTCAACCGCTTTACCGGCAGCATCTTTAGCGTCAGAAACTGCTTTATCTGCAGTCGCTTTAGCATCTGCAGCAGCGTCTTTAGCATCAGAAACAGCTTGCTCAGCCGCACCTTTGACTTCAGAAGCAGCAGCATCAACAGAAGAAGCTGCATTTTCAGCAGCAGCGTTTACATCGGAAGCAACAGCAGAAGCCGCCTCTTGGGTTTCTTTTTTCGCTTCTTGTGTACACGCAGCCAAGCCGGCTACCATCATTGCAGCAATCAATAATTTTTTCATGTTGTATATCCTTTGGTCTAAAAAATATCTGTCAAAACTGACAGACCAAAAAATCATAACATAATAAACGCTCAAAAAAGGAAGAATTAACGCCAAATAACAGCCGATTTACGTTTTTTGAAAAAAATTTTAAAAAAACAGTTGACGAAAAGAAACAAGCTACCTATAATGCACAGCTTATCGGGTCGTTAGCTCAGTCGGTAGAGCAGCGGACTTTTAATCCGTTGGTCGAGCGTTCGAATCGCTCACGACCCACCAAATATGAAAACCTGCTTTAAAAAAAGCAGGTTTTTTTATATTCTCCATCAAGCCTTTCTTCACTCGATACCTACTTTATTATCAACATCAAGAATATTCGAGCTTTGTCACAATGCTGTTATAGATGTAACTCAAAGCATCACAAACCTCTTAAATCAATCAAGCCCAACTCCCCACACATCATCTTTTTCTAAAAGCTTCCAAGCACCTACCATCAACCCACGCTAAATCCTCTTGTATGCCAGACAATTTAGGCATAGACTAAAACTACATCCAACTACAACAACAGGAGAAGGTTTGATGAAACAACTGTCTATGTATATCAACGGCCGCTTTGAAACCGACTTTAACGGTACATGGCGTGATGTATTGAATCCGGCAACCGAAGAAGTCATCGCGCGTGAGCCTAAAGGCGGAAAAGCCGATGTTGATCGTGCCGTTGCAGCTGCCAGAGATGCACAAACTGCATGGGAGCGTTTGCCTGCCGTTGAGCGCGGCGCATACCTGCGCAAAATTGCCCAAGGCATCCGCGAACGAGCCGACGAGCTGACGGATACCATTGTTGCCGAAGGCGGTAAACCAAAGATTTGGCACGCATAGAAGTCATGTTCACTGCCGATTATCTCGATTATCAAGCCGAATGGGCGCGCCGTTATGAAGGCGAAATCATCCAAAGCGACCGTCCGCGCGAAAACATTTTATTGTTCAAACGTCCTTTGGGCGTGATCGCCGGTATTTTGCCGTGGAACTTCCCATTCTTCCTGATCGCCCGCAAAATGGGCCCGGCTTTGGTAACAGGCAATACCATCGTCGTCAAACCAAGCAGCGTTACCCCGATTAACTGCCACATTTTTGCTGAAATCGTTCATGCTTCAGGCTTACCGGCCGGCGTATTCAACGTCGTCAACGGCCCTGGCGCAGAAATCGGCAATGCCTTGGCATCACATCCGCAAGTCGATATGGTCAGCCTGACCGGTTCTGTCGATGCCGGCCGTCAAGTGATGGAAGCTGCCGCCACCAACATCACCAAAGTCTCACTGGAACTGGGCGGCAAAGCCCCTGCCATCGTTCTGAAAGATGCCGACTTGGATCTGGCCGTCAAATCCATCTTGGCTTCACGCGTGGGCAATACCGGCCAAATCTGTAACTGCGCCGAACGCGTGTATGTCCATAGCAGCCTGAAAGACGCGTTTATCGAAAAATGACCGCCGCCATGAAAGGCGTACGCTACGGCAACCCGGCCGAAGCCGAACCCGGCGCACTGGAAATGGGCCCGTTGATTGAAGAGCGTGCCGTAAAATCCGTTGCCGAGAAAGTCGAACGCGCAGTTAGACAAGGCGCAACCTTGGTCTGCGGCGGCAAACGTGCCGACGGCAAAGGCTACTTCTTCGAACCTACCCTGCTGACCGATACCGACAACAGCATGGACATCATGAAGGAAGAAACCTTCGGCCCCGTCCTGCCGGTTGCCACTTTCGACACGCTCGACCAAGTCATCGCTTTGGCAAACGACAGCGAATTCGGCCTGACCAGTTCCGTCTATACCACCAATCTGAATGAAGCGTTTTATGTAACCCGCCGCTTGCGTTTCGGCGAAACCTACATCAACCGCGAAAACTTCGAAGCCATGCAGGGCTTCCATGCCGGTTGGAAAAATCAGGTATCGGCGGCGCCGACGGCAAACACGGTTTGGAAGAATATCTGCAAACCCAAGTCGTTTATTTGGAAACCGATATCTAACCGCCGATACGGCCCTTCATGAAACAAAAGGCCGTCTGAAGTTGATTTTTCAGGTTAAACTGCACCCAAAAAGTTGCTACTCCAACTAACAAGGTGCAGTTTTTTATAACTAATTCTTATTAAATAGGAAAGTAACTATGTTGCACAAAATCGGGATAATAAGCGCATTGATCTTGGGTTTTGCCATGCCGGCTGCTGCCGAATGTTTGATTCAAAAAGACAGTATCGGAGGAATTAAATTAGGGCAGAACTTAAAGCAGGTAAAACAGAAATTCCCGAAGGCAAAAATGGAAAGAGAAAGCGATGCCGAAGGTGTGGCGTTTGTTGCCATTACGCTATCTAAAGACGTTATGGTTTTGGCTTTTCAAAATGGAGACAACGATCCTGATTCTCCTATAAAACTCCATAAAAAAATTAATTTTTTGGAAACCGATTCTTCTACCTGTCACACGACTTCAGGTGTACACCCGGGTATGAAGATTAAAGACGCAGAAGCCAAGCTGGGCAAAGTCAAAGGAATCCAACTATCAGAAATCGAAGCGCGTGAATACGCAACATTTGTCCGCCAACCAAAACATTTCGGATTTAGAGTAGAACAGGGGACAGGGATTTATTCGGGTAAAGGTGAAACACCGAATCAAACTTGGCGTTACCGTCAAACGGGACGTATTGAGGCAATTTCCGTATCTCAATCCAGAGGTTTTGATAATTGAAGAGTAAGGTATTAGACAGAATGAACTGCACCCCAAAAGTTGCCCCCCAACTAACAAGGTGCAGTTTTTTATGACCCAATATACATTACACTTCAAATACCAAACCGTATTCCACTACCTGTCCGCGTACACAGACCAATACCACATTTCATGCCCCCATCTGCGACGTTAAATAACCACCTGTCAGGAGGGCGGCATCGGCGCACTCAAACCCTTCAGTCCAAAATCATGACCGACCACCGCAAAAATCCCTTCATCGCCGACAAGCCGATCACAAAAATACAGTTTTGGGGGCAGTTCAGGTTTCAGACGGCCTTTCTACCTTTATAGAAAAAAACACCGACATCGCGTAAAATAGAGCCAATTTTTCACTTTATTCAGGCCGTCTGAAAACTCTAGCAGCCTGACTCATTTTTCCGGAAAACACCATGAGCGAACAAAACAATCCGCAAATCGAGCCGCAGTTGGACGAAAACCAAATCATCGCCCTGCGCCGCGAGAAACTGCACAACATCCGCAAAGAACGCAACGCCTACCCTAATGACTTCAAACGCGACAGCTTTGCCGCCGACCTGCACACCCAATACGGTGAAATCAGCAAAGAAGAACTCGACCCGCAAGGCATTCCCGTCAAAGTGGCCGGCCGCATGATGCTCAAACGTCAAATGGGCAAAGCCAGCTTTGCCACCATTCAAGACGTTACCGGTCAAATCCAGCTTTATTTGAACAACAAAGGCGTGAACCAAGAAGTTTTGGACGACTTCAACCACTGGGACTTGGGCGACATCGTCGGCGCGGAAGGTACTTTGTTCAAAACCAACCACGGCGAATTGACCGTGCGCGTGTCCAACATCCGCCTGCTGTCCAAATCCCTGCGTCCTCTGCCGGACAAACACAAAGGTTTGAGCGATCAGGAAACCAAATACCGTCAACGCTACGTCGATTTGATTGCCAACGAAGAATCACGCAATACCTTCATCAAACGCAGCCAAATCATCCAATCCGTGCGCAATTTCATGGTTAACGAGCATTATTTGGAAGTTGAAACCCCAATGATGCACCCGATTCCGGGCGGTGCAACAGCAAAACCATTCGTTACCCACCACAATGCCTTGGATATCCCGCTCTACCTGCGCATTGCGCCCGAGCTGTATCTGAAACGCTTGGTTGTCGGCGGTTTGGAACGCGTGTTTGAAATCAACCGCAGCTTCCGTAACGAAGGCATGTCCGTGCGCCATAACCCTGAATTCACCATGATCGAATTCTACGAAGCCTTCTCCGACTACGAACGCATGATGCAAATGGCGGAAGACATCATCCGCAACGCTTCCCGTGCAGTAAACGGCACGGCAAAAATCAGCTACAACGGCAAAGAAGTCGATTTGGAAAGCCCGTTTGAACGCCTGACCATTCTCGGTGCCATCAAAAAATACAATCCGCACTACACCGATGAGCAGTTAAACGATGAAGAATGGCTGAAAAAAGAAATCGTCAAACACGGCGAAAGCCTGCCGCCGTCCCCCGGCATCGGCAGCCTGCAACTTGCCCTGTTTGAAGGTTGCGCCGAGGGCAAACTGTGGAACCCGACTTTCATCATCGACTACCCTGTCGAAGTGTCGCCATTGGCACGCGCATCCGACAGCAAACCGGGTTTGACTGAACGCTTCGAGCTTTTCGTGGTCGGTCGCGAATTGGCAAACGGCTATTCCGAGTTGAACGACCCCGAAGACCAAGCCGAACGCTTCAAATCGCAAGTGGCGCAAAAAGACGCGGGCGACGACGAAGCCATGCACTACGATGCCGACTACATCCGCGCCATGGAATTCGGCCTGCCGCCGACCGGCGGCTGCGGCATCGGCATCGACCGCTTGGTCATGTTGCTGACCGATTCGCAAACCATCCGCGACGTGATTCTGTTCCCGCAAATGCGTCCCGAATAATGCATTGAAATAAAATCAAGGCCGTCTGAAAACAAGATTCTGTTTTCAGACGGCCTTTTTGTTCAAATATGTAAAACGGAAGAGTTTAAATCGATAAATCCTTTACACCATAATAATAAAATTACATGATAATCAAAAAGATAATATAAAAAAGAATATGTAAACGTTTTTCAGTTTGTTGACAGTCTGCTAAAATACATCCAGTTACAGACAGCCTCCACACACAGGCCGTCTGAAAATGCAGAAACTCTGAAAGGTTTGTATGGATCAATTTTTCGAACAGCTTCACGGCTGGATAAACGCCATCAACGACCCAATGTGGTCGGGGTTGGTATATATGCTTTTAGGCGCAGGCCTCTTTTTCACCGTTACCACCGGTTTTGTACAATTCCGCCTCTTCGGCCGCAGTATCAAAGAAATGTTGGGCGGCCGCAAACAAGGTGATGATCCGCACGGAATCACACCGTTCCAAGCATTCGTTACCGGCTTGGCCAGCCGCGTAGGCGTGGGCAACATTGCCGGCGTGGCGATTGCCATCAAACTCGGCGGACCGGGCGCGGTGTTCTGGATGTGGGTAACCGCCTTAATCGGCATGAGTTCGGCGTTTGTCGAATCTTCACTGGCCCAACTCTTTAAAGTCCGGGACTACGACAACCACCACTTCCGCGGCGGCCCCGCCTACTACATCACTCAAGGCCTGGGACAAAAATGGCTGGGCGTTTTGTTCGCCCTGAGCCTGATTTTCTGTTTCGGCTTTGTATTTGAAGCCGTACAGACCAATACCATCGCCGATACCACCAAAGCGGCATGGGGCTGGGATCAACACTATGTCGGCGTCGCCCTGGTCATTCTGACTGCCCCGATTATCTTCGGCGGTATCCGCCGCGTATCCAAAGCCGCGGAAATCATCGTTCCGCTGATGGCAGTTTTATATCTCGTCATAGCACTCTTCATCATTGCTACCAATATTTCCCTGATTCCTGACGTGTTCGGTCAGATTTTCTCCAACGCGTTCAACTTCGATTCGGCTGCAGGCGGTTTCCTCGGCGGTCTGATTTCGACCACCATGATGCAGGGTATCAAACGCGGTCTGTATTCCAATGAGGCGGGTATGGGTTCCGCGCCGAACGCCGCAGCCGCAGCCGAAGTGAAACACCCCGTCTCCCAAGGCATGATTCAAATGCTGGGCGTTTTCGTCGATACCATCATCGTCTGCTCATGCACCGCCTTTATCGTCTTGACCTATCAACAGCCTTACGGCGACCTGAGCGGTGCGGCGCTGACCCAAGCGGCAATCGTCAGCCAGGTAGGCGAATGGGGCGCGGGCTTTCTTGCCGTCATCCTATTTATGTTTGCCTTTTCAACCGTTATCGGCAACTATGCCTATGCCGAGTCCAACGTCCAATTCATCAAGAGCCATTGGCTGGTTACCGCCGTTTTCCGTATGCTGGTTTTGGCATGGGTCTACTTCGGCGCAGTTGCCAACGTACCCTTGGTATGGGATATGGCAGACATGGCAATGGGCATCATGGCATGGATTAACCTCGTCGCCATCCTGCTCCTGTCCCCACTTGCCTTCCTGCTGTTGAAAGACTACACAGCCAAGCTGAAAATGGGCAAAGCCCCAGAGTTCAAACTCTCTGAACACCCAGGCTTGAAACGCAAAATCAAATCCGATATCTGGTAACACCAAAGGCCGTCTGAAATTTCAGACGGCCTTTTTAATCCCTGCCATTTAGACAAAACGATGCCCCTTAAAGCAGAAGCCTTAAGGGGCAGAGCGTTGCGGCACATCTTTTCAGACGGCCTTATTGTAGCAACGTTTCTCATTTCGCAGTGCAACAATATGGACAGATTCTAATTCCAAATCGGCACCCAGTCAAGCATTTCATTTGCATGGAAATACTTACCTAGGATATATTTATACTTACCAAACATCACATTACGGAGAAACTGATGGCTGCATTCAAACCCAATCCAATCAACTACATCCTCGGCCTCGATATCGGCATCGCATCCGTCGGCTGGGCAATGGTAGAAATTGACGAAGAAGAAAACCCCATCCGCCTGATTGATTTGGGCGTGCGCGTATTTGAGCGTGCAGAAGTACCGAAAACAGGTGACTCTCTCGCAGCGGCAAGACGCTTGGCACGCAGTGTTCGCCGCCTGACCCGCCGTCGCGCCCATCGCCTGCTTCGGGCCCGCCGCCTATTGAAACGCGAAGGCGTATTACAGGCTGCCGATTTTGATGAAAACGGCTTGATTAAATCCTTACCGAATACACCATGGCAACTTCGCGCCGCCGCATTAGACCGCAAACTGACGCCTTTGGAGTGGTCGGCAGTCTTGTTGCATTTAATCAAACACCGCGGCTATTTGTCGCAACGGAAAAACGAGGGCGAAACTGCCGATAAGGAGCTTGGCGCTTTGCTTAAAGGCGTAGCCGACAATGCCCATGCCTTACAGACAGGCGATTTCCGTACACCGGCCGAATTGGCTTTAAATAAATTTGAGAAAGAAAGCGGCCATATCCGCAACCAGCGCGGCGATTATTCGCATACGTTCAGCCGCAAAGATTTGCAGGCAGAGCTAGTTTTGCTGTTTGAAAAACAAAAAGAATTTGGCAATCCGCATATTTCAGACGGCCTTAAAGAAGGTATTGAAACCCTGCTGATGGCGCAACGCCCTGCCCTGTCTGGCGATGCTGTTCAAAAAATGTTGGGGTATTGCACCTTTGAGCCGACAGAGCCGAAAGCCGCTAAAAACACCTATACTGCCGAACGTTTCATCTGGCTGACCAAGCTGAACAACCTGCGTATTTTAGAGCAAGGCAGCGAGCGGTCATTGACCGATACCGAACGCGCCACGCTTATGGACGAGCCATACAGAAAATCCAAACTGACTTACGCACAAGCCCGTAAGCTACTGGGTTTAGAAGATACCGCCTTTTTCAAAGGCTTGCGCTATGGTAAGGACAATGCCGAAGCCTCAACATTGATGGAAATGAAGACCTACCATGCCATCAGCCGTGCACTGGAAAAAGAAGGATTGAAAGACAAAAAATCCCCATTAAACCTTTCTCCCGAATTACAAGACGAAATCGGTACGGCATTCTCCCTGTTCAAAACCGATGAAGACATTACAGGCCGTCTGAAAGACCGTGTACAGCCCGAAATCTTAGAAGCGCTGTTAAAACACATCAGCTTCGACAAGTTCGTCCAAATTTCCTTGAAAGCATTGCGCCGAATTGTGCCTCTAATGGAGCAAGGCAAACGTTACGATGAAGCCTGCGCCGAAATCTACGGAGACCATTACGGCAAGAAAGGAATACGGAAGAAAGAGATTTATCTGCCGCCCGATCCCCTGCCGACGAAATCCGCAACCCCGTCGTCTTGCGCGCCTTATCTCAAGCCAGAAAAGTCATTAACGCCGTTGTGCGCCGTTACGGCTCCCCTGCACGTATCCATATTGAAACGGCAAGGGAAGTAGGAAAATCGTTTAAAGACCGCAAAGAAATCGAAAAAAACGCCAAGAAGAAAAACCGTAAAGACCGGGAAAAAAAGCCGCCGCCAAATTCCGAGAGTATTTCCCCAATTTTGTCGGCGAACCCAAATCCAAAGATATTCTGAAACTGCGCCTGTACGAGCAACAACACGGTAAATGCCTGTATTCGGGCAAAGAAATCAACTTAGGCCGTCTGAACGAAAAAGGCTATGTCGAAATCGACCATGCCCTGCCGTTCTCGCGCACATGGGACGACAGTTTCAACAATAAAGTACTGGTATTGGGCAGCGAAAACCAGAACAAAGGCAACCAAACTCCTTACGAATACTTCAACGGCAAAGACAACAGCCGCGAATGGCAGGAATTTAAAGCGCGTGTCGAAACCAGCCGTTTCCCACGCAGTAAAAAACAACGGATTCTGCTGCAAAAATTCGATGAAGATGGCTTTAAAGAACGCAATCTGAACGATACGCGCTACGTCAACCGTTTCCTGTGTCAATTTGTTGCCGACCATATGCGGCTGACAGGTAAAGGGAAAAGACGTGTCTTTGCCTCAAACGGGCAAATTACCAATCTGTTGCGCAGCTTTTGGGGATTGCGTAAAGTGCGTGCGGAAAACGACCGCCATCACGCCTTGGACGCAGTCGTCGTTGCCTGCTCGACCGTTGCCATGCAGCAGAAAATTACCCGTTTTGTACGCTATAAAGAGATGAACGCGTTTGACGGCAAAACCATAGATAAAGAAACAGGAGAAGTGCTGCATCAAAAAACACACTTCCCGCAACCTTGGGAATTTTTCGCACAAGAAGTCATGATACGCGTCTTCGGCAAACCGGACGGAAAACCCGAATTTGAAGAAGCAGATACCCCCGAAAAACTGCGTACCCTGCTCACAGAAAAATTATCATCTTGTCCCGAAGCCGTACACGAATACGTTACGCCACTATTTGTTTCGCGTGCGCCTAATCGGAAGATGAGCGGGCAAGGCCATATGGAGACCGTCAAATCCGCCAAACGCCTGGACGAAGGCATCAGCGTGTTGCGCGTACCGCTGACACAATTAAAACTGAAAGACTTGGAAAAAATGGTCAATCGGGAGCGCGAACCTAAGCTATACGAAGCGCTGAAAGCACGGCTGGAGACGCATAAAGACGATCCTGCCAAAGCCTTTGCCGAGCCGTTTTACAAATACGATAAAGCAGGCAACCGCACCCAACAAGTAAAAGCCGTACGCGTAGAGCAAGTACAGAAAACCGGCGTATGGGTGCGCAACCATAACGGTATTGCCGACAACGCAACCATGGTGCGCGTAGATGTGTTTGAGAAAGGCGGCAAGTATTATCTGGTCCCGATTTACAGTTGGCAGGTAGCGAAAGGGATTTTGCCGGATAGGGCTATTATCGCTTTTAAAGATGAAGAAGATTGGCAACTTATTGATGATAGTTTTAACTTTAAATTCTCATTACACCCTAATGATTTAATTGAAGTAATAACAAAAAAAGCTAGGATATTTGGTTACTTTGCCAGCTGCCATCGAGGCACAGGTAATATTAATATACGCATTCATGATCTTGATCATAAAATTGGCAAAAATGGAATACTGGAAGGTATTGGTGTCAAAACCGCTCTTTCATTCCAAAAATACCAAATCGACGAACTCGGCAAAGAAATCAGACCATGCCGTCTGAAAAAACGCCCGCCTGTCCGTTAAATTAATCTATCCCTGTTTCAGACGGCCTGAAGCAGGGATTTTTTATATCAAAATAAGGGGAAAACATGACTTGGCGCAGCCTGCTTATTCAAAACGGCGGCAAACTATCCTTGCAACGCCGGCAACTGCTGATTCAACAAAACGGCGAGTCCCACACCGTACCATTAGAAGACATCGCCGTTATTATCATCGAAAACCGCGAAACCCTGATTACTGCCCCGCTCCTATCAGCCTTAGCCGAATATGGCTCAACCCTGCTGACATGTGACGAGCAGTTCCTGTCCTGCGGACAATGGCTGCCTTATGCCCAATATCACCGCCAACTTAAAATCCTCAAGCTGCAACTGAATATAAGCGAACCCTTAAAAAAGCAACTCTGGCAACATATCGTCCGCCAAAAAATCCTGAATCAAGCATTTGTCGCAGACGAAACAGGCAATGATCTTGCAGCCAAACGGCTGCGCACTTTGGCAGTCGAAGTCCGTTCAGGCGATACAGGAAACCGTGAAGCCCAAGCTGCCGCCCTCTACTTCCAAGCCCTCTTTGGAGAAAAGTTTTCCCGTAATGACAAAAACGCCGTCAATGCCGCATTGAATTACACCTACGCCGTGCTCCGTGCAGCAGTTGCACGCGCCCTGACCTTATATGGCTGGTTGCCTGCATTAGGCTTGTTTCATAGAAGCGAACTAAATCCATTCAACCTCGCCGATGACTTTATCGAACCCTTACGCCCATTGGCTGACCTGGTCGTTATACATTTGTATGAACAAGGCCGTCTGAAAACTGATCTGACACCCAATATAAAACAAAACCTTATCAAGACCCTTCACTGTCAAATCTGCATCGAACAGCAACATTTCAGCACCTTGGCTGCCATAGACCAAATGATTTCCTCATTTCAAGCCAGCGTAACCAATAAAAACGCCAAACAGCTGAAACTGCCTGAAATCTTGCCATTGAAAGAATACCAATATGAGTGAGGCCAAATTTATGAGGATTATTGTCTTCTTCGACCTACCGGTTACCACTGCAGCAAAACGCAAAGCCGCTAATCAATTCCGCCAGTTTCTATTAAAAGATGGATACCAAATGCTCCAACTTTCCGTATACAGCCGTATTGTCAAAGGTCGTGATTCGTTGCAAAAACACCACAATAGGCTATGTGCAAACCTACCGCAAGAAGGTTCAATCCGCTGTTTGGAAGTGACAGAAAAGCAATATGCCACCATGAAACTGCTGTTGGGAGAGCTGAAAACCCAAGAAAAAAGGGTAAATTCCGACCAACTATTATTATTTTAAGTCCTATTTTTTAGACCAAATAAAATGGGAAACCCTTATAGAATAAGGGTTTCCCGTTGAGGTATTGTAGCACTGCGAAATGAGAAAGGGAGCTACAACATTATGTACATGAGGCTATTTTTAACTATGATTGTAGCACTGCGAAATGAGAAAGGGAGCTACAACCCGACTTTTGCAGTATCGGCAAATGAATGAATTGTAGCACTGCGAAATGAGAAAGGGAGCTACAACTGGCAATCGTGCGTAACGATTCGCCGTTGAATTGTAGCACTGCGAAATGAGAAAGGGAGCTACAACATTACAAAAGTTGCTTGTGTGCTAGACGAGATTGTAGCACTGCGAAATGAGAAAGGGGCTATCCAAATAAAAAAGCACCACCTAAACAGGTAGTGCTTTCATATTATCTGGCAGCCAAAGTAGGCTTTCGACCGCTCACAAAATTGTAGCACTGCGAAATGAGAAAGGGAGCTACAACATGACCAGCCAGCGTTGTTTATGGCTCAAGATTGTAGCACTGCGAAATGAGAAAGGGAGCTACAACATAAAAACAAGTAGCATAGACTGTCCCAAAATTGTAGCACTGCGAAATGAGAAAGGGAGCTACAACTAAAAATAAAAACATAGCGTAGTTTTTCAAATTGTAGCACTGCGAAATGAGAAAGGGAGCTACAACATGATGTGGCTTGCCAAGCAGTACGGCAATATTGTAGCACTGCGAAATGAGAAAGGGAGCCACAACGATTAAAGCGTTCCGTTTGGTTACCGGCTTATTGTAGCACTGCGAAATGAGAAAGGGTCTATCCAAATAAAAAAGCACCACCTAAACAGGTAGTGCTTTTTATATTAATTTGCTTATTCAGCAGAATCAGCTGCTTTATCAACCAATTCAACCAATGCCAAAGGAGCATTGTCGCCTTTACGGAAACCGTATTTCAGTACACGAACATAGCCGCCGTTACGAGCAGCAAAGCGTGGACCCAATTCGTCAAACAATTTAACTACAACATCACGATCGCGAGTGCGGTCAAAAGCCAAACGACGGTTTGCCAAAGAAGGTTTTTTACCCAAGGTAATCAAGGGCTCAACTACGCGGCGCAATTCTTTTGCTTTAGGCAAAGTTGTCACGATGGTTTCGTGAGTCAACAAGGAATTCGCCATATTGCGCAGCATCGCAGCACGGTGGCTGCTAGTACGGTTTAATTTGCGGTTGCCATTACGATGACGCATGTCATTATCCTTTAATCTTCAAACTTACGGCTTTCTAAGCCTACAGGCGGCCAAGCTTCTAATTTGGAACCTAATGTCAAACCTTTAGAGGCCAACACTTCTTTGATCTCATTCAAAGATTTACGACCCAAATTAGGGGTCTTGAGAAGCTCGGTTTCAGTACGTTGAATCAAATCGCCAATATAGTAAATATCTTCAGCTTTCAGACAATTAGCTGAACGTACGGTTAATTCCAAATCATCTACAGGACGCAGCAAGATAGGATCGATAGGAGGCGCTTTTTCTTCAACCTCTTCAACCGGAGTACCTTGCAGATCTGCAAAAATAGACATTTGGTCAATTAAGATACGTGCGGCACTACGTACAGCTTCTTCTGGATCAATAGAACCATTGGTTTCAATATCCAAAACCAATTTATCCAAATCCGTGCGTTGCTCTACGCGTGCAGGTTCAACTTCAAAGCTAACACGACTGATGGGCGAAAAGCTCGCATCCAACTGAATCGCACCAATCTGTTTGTTCTCATCACGCAATACGCGACGGCCTGAAACAGATTGATAACCACGACCTTGCTCTACTTTAATTTCCATGTCGATTTGGCCATTGTCAGCCAAGTGGCAAATAACATGTTCAGGATTGATGATTTCCACATCGTGTGGCAAATCAATATCACCAGCTACAACAGCACCGGCACCTGTTTTTTTCAAAGTCAACTGAACTTGATTACGACCGTGAAGCTTGAATACGATACCTTTAATGTTCAAGAGAACGTCGACAACATCCTCTTGAACACCATCAATAGTAGAGTATTCGTGCAATACGCCGGAAATAACTACTTCAGTTGGGGCAAAGCCATTCATGGATGACAGTAAGATACGACGCAAAGCATTACCTAAAGTATGACCAAAACCACGTTCAAATGGCTGCATAGACACCTTGGCCCGAGTGGAAGACAAAGTATCTACATCGATTTGACGAGGTTTCAAAAAAATTCGGTTGTGCTATTTTGCATTTAACTGTCCCTCATTGAGCTAGCATTATTTAGAGTAGAACTCTACCACCAGCTGTTCATTAATATCGCCAGACAATTCTGAGCGATCCGGCATATTTTGAATATGCCTTCCAATTTATCGGCATCAACGGATACCCAGCTTGGCAAGCCAATTTGAGTAGCCAGGCTCAATGCTTCTTGGATACGTACTTGTTTCTTAGCTTTTTCACGAACAGCTACAACATCACCTGCTTTAACTTGGAAAGAAGGGATATTAACAACTTGACCGTTTACGACGATAGCTTTGTGAGAAACCAATTGACGTGCTTCGGCGCGAGTAGAGCCAAAACCCATACGGTAAACGACATTGTCCAAACGAGACTCCAGCAATTGCAGCAGCAATTCACCGGTAGAGCCTTTACGACGATCTGCTTCCGCGAAGTAACGACGGAATTGACGCTCTAATACGCCATAAATACGACGGATTTTTTGTTTTTCACGCAATTGCAAACCGTAGTCTGACAAACGTGGTTTTTTTGCACCGTGTTGACCAGGTGCAGAATCCATTTTACATTTGGAATCCAAAGAGCGACGTGCACTCTTCAAAAACAGATCCGTACCTTCGCGACGTGCTAATTTACATTTAGGGCCAATATAACGTGCCATGTTTTAAATCACTCCAATATTAAATACGACGTTTTTTAGGCGGACGGCAACCGTTATGAGGCAACGGGGTAACGTCAGTAATGCTGGTAATCTTGAAACCAAGAGCGTTTAAAGCACGTACAGAAGATTCGCGACCAGGGCCAGGGCCTTTAATGCGAACTTCTAAATTTTTAACGCCATACTCTTGGGCAACTTTACCAGCTGCTTCTGCTGCAACTTGTGCTGCAAATGGTGTACTTTTACGAGAACCTTTAAAACCAGCGCCGCCAGAGGTAGCCCAAGACAATGCATTGCCTTGACGGTCAGTGATTGTAATGATGGTATTGTTGAAAGATGCATGAACGTGCACAATACCTTCGCTTACGGTTTTACGTACTTTTTTACGTACACGCGAAGCTGTGTTTGCTTTAGCCATTAATCAAATTCCTTAAAATTTATTTCTTACCGGCAATCGCTTTGCGCGGACCTTTACGGGTACGAGCATTTGTGCGAGTGCGTTGACCACGACAAGGCAAGCCACGACGATGACGGAAGCCGCGATAGCAACCCATATCCATCAGTCGTTTAATGCTCATCGTTACTTCACGACGCAAATCGCCTTCAACTTCATATTTAGCAACTTGCTCACGCAAAGCGTCTAATTGAGCCTCGTCCAAATCTTTTGCTTTAGTACTAGGAGCAATATTTGCTGCCTCACAAATCAATTTAGCACGAGTCGCACCAATACCATAAATAGCCTGAAGGCCAATTACGATATGGGCATTATTAGGGATATTTACCCCTGCAATACGAGCCATATTTTTTCCTTTTTTTAGGGCAAAGTATGTCACTATACCACAAAAATCAATAGTTAAGAAAACTAGCTTCTTAACCTTGACGTTGTTTGTGACGTGGGTCAGTACAAATTACGCGAACTACACGATTACGACGAATAATCTTGCAATTGCGACAAATTTTTCTTTACAGAAGGTTGTACACGCATTTTATTTCCTTTTTATCGTTTATCTTGCTCGGAAAAACAATCCGAGCACGGGTTAAATCATAAGGAGTTAATTCAACTGTTACCTTATCACCTGGAGAAATACGGATATAGTGCATCCGCATTTTGCCAGATATATGACCAAGTACTACATGATCATTTTCCAGTTTTACTTTAAATGTTGCATTGGGCAAAGTCTCAAGAATTTCGCCCTGCATCTGTATGGTATCTTCTTTAGCCATAAGCCTACTTACGTGACAAAGATTTCATATCTGGACGACTCATCAAGTCTTCATACTGACTACTCATTCGATATGAATTGATTTGTGTCCTAAAATCCATTGTAACGACAACCAAAATAAGCAAAGATGTTCCACCTAAATAAAAAGGAACCTTCAATGCTGTCGTTAAAAATTCAGGTATCAGACAGATTATAGTGATATACAAAGCACCAAATAATGTCAGTCTCAGTACAACTTTTTCCAAATATCTAGAGGTTTGCTCACCTGGGCGAATACCCGGCACAAATGCACCACTCTTCTTCAAATTTTCAGCCATCTCTTTAGGGCTAAACACTAAAGCAGTATAGAAATAGCAGAAGAAGATGATAGTTGTGGCAAATAATACAATATACAAAGGCTGTCCGTGTTGCAGCATTGCAGCGACCTTATGAAGAACAGAATTCGTGCTATTTGAACCAAACCAACCTAACAGTGTAGATGGAAATAAAATGATACTGGAAGCAAAAATAGGAGGAATAACACCTGCCATATTTAGCTTGAATGGCATATGAATGCTTTGTCCCGGCATCATTCCAGAGCCAAACTGTCTTTTAGCATAATGCACAGGAACTTTACGCTGAGCACTCTCAAAATAAACTACAGCATAGATCAACAGCAAAATACCAATCACAATTGATACTGCCATCAACATACTCATGGAACCTTGTTCAGTCAAAGTTAACAACCGAACAATACCGGATGGGATACCCGATACAATGCCTGCTGTAATGATTAAAGAAATACCATTACCAATACCACGCTCGGTAATTTGCTCCCCTAACCACATCAGAAACATAGTACCTGTAACCAAACAGACTACTGTAGAAATATGAAACTCAAGCGAACTCGTTACAACAACACCTTGTTGATAAACAAATGTTGCAACACCAAAGCTTTGCAATACAGCCAATAATACCGTCCCATACCTAGTATACTTTCGTAATTATTTTCCTACCAGCCTCACCTTCCTTCTTCAAAGCTTTTAAAGAAGGAACAATCTCAGAAGCAAGCTGAACAATAATCGATGCCGAAATATAAGGCATGATACCAATTGCAAATATACTAAAGCGCTCCAACGAACCACCCGAGAACATATTTAACATTCCGAATATGCCGTTTGCAGCGCCTTCGTATAACTTAGCTAATGCAACAGCATCTACGCCCGGTACCGGTATATGAGCACCAATACGGAAAACGACTAAAGCACCTAAAAGGAACACCAGACGTTTTTTCAGATCACCAAATTTGGATAATCCTGATAAAGATTGTTGATTAGCCACTGTAGTGCAAGCCTTATTCTTCTACTTTACCACCGGCAGCTTCAATAGCAGCTTTCGAGCACCTTTAGTAGCTTTTTACACCTTTCAAGGTAACTGCTTTTTGAGATTTCACCAGAAGCAATAACTTTTACATTAGAAGCAGTTGCAGGAATCAGACCAGCTTGTTTAAGAACTAAGACATCAATCTCGTTCACAGCAATCAGATTTAATTCACTCAAACGAACTTCAGCATTAGCGGCAGCAGTCAAAGATTTGAAACCACGTTTCGGCAGACGGCGTTGCAAAGGCATTTGACCACCTTCAAAACCTACCTTGTGGAAGCCACCAGAACGGCTTTTTTGACCTTTATGACCACGACCACCTGTCTTACCCAAGCCGCTACCAATACCACGGCCTACACGACGACTAGCGCGAGTAGCACCCTCAGCAGGTTGAATAGTATTCAAAAACATATTAAGACTCCACTTTCAACAAGTAGCTGATTTTATTGATCATGCCACGGTTTTCAGGGGTATCCAAAACCTCTACAGTATGTTCACGGCGGCGCAAACCTAAACCACGAGCACATGCACGATGAGATTCAATTGTACCGATCAGGCTCTTAACCAATGTAACTTTAATCTTTTTTTGCTCAGTCATGGTTAGCTCCCAAAATATCTTCTACCGTCAAGCCACGTTTAGCAGCAATATCAGCAGGGGTATACAGTTTAGACAAACCGTCTAATGTAGCGCGTACAATATTGTAAGGATTAGTAGAACCATGCACTTTAGCTGAAATGTTATGGATACCCATAGCATCAAATACTAAACGCATTGGACCACCAGCTTTCACACCACTACCTTCTTTAGCAGGTTGCATAAATACTTTAGTAGCACCATGACGACCAATAACCTCATGATGAATAGTACCATTTCAAAGGTACTTTAATCATAGAGCGTCGAGCTTGATCCATTGCTTTTTGAACAGCAACTGGTACTTCTTTTGATTTACCTTTGCCCATACCGATGCGACCATCACCATCACCAACAACAGTCAGTGCAGAGAAAGCCATGATACGGCCACCTTTAACTACTTTAGTCACGCGATTTACTGCGACCATCTTTTCAATCAGGCCGTCACCGCGTTCTTCAATTTCATGTTTTGCCATCTGAAAGTCTCCAAATATTAGAAGCTTAAACCATTTTCACGTGCAGCTTCAGCTAAAGCTTTCACACGACCGTGATATTGGAAACCTGAACGGTCAAAAGCAACTTTTTCAACACCTACTGCTTTAGCTTTTTCAGCAATACGCTTACCAACTACAGCTGCTGCTGCAACGTTGCTACCTGATTTCAGGCTACTACGTACTTCAGCTTCCAATGTAGAGGCTTGAGCCAATACTTTATCACCTTCAGCACTAATTACTTGAGCATAAATATGATTATTGCTGCGGAACACACATAATCTTACCATTTTCAAGTCCGCAATACGCGCACGGGTTTTGCGTGCACGACGGAGTCGGGTTGTATGTTTATCCATTAGTGAACCTCAATTATTTTTTCTTGGCTTCTTTCATCACTACTACTTCACCTACATAACGAACACCTTTACCTTTATAAGGCTCAGGAGAACGGAATGCACGGATTTCAGCAGCGACTTGGCCAACCACTTGTTTATCTGCACCAGTCAAAACGATTTCTGTTTGGCTAGGAGTTTGAACAGAAACACCTTCAGGCATTTCGTATACGATTGGATGAGAGAAACCCAGAGACAAGTTCAAAACTTTGCCTTGAGCTTGGGCACGATAACCCACACCAATCAATTGAAGTTTTTCTCAAAACCTTCAGAAACACCCTTAACCATGTTATTAACCAATGCACGAGCAGTACCAGACATAGCATTAGCCTGTTTACTGTCATTTTTTGCAGCAAAAGTCAATTTACCATCGTTCAGTTCAATAGCAACATCGGAATGCAAAGGAAAAGACAATTCACCGTTTTTACCTTTGATAACCAATGCATCTGTTCCGAATTTTACTTCTACACCAGCAGGAACAGTCACTGGGTTTTTTGCGACGCGTGACATTTACTTTTCTCCACTAGGCTACGATGCACAACAACTCACCACCTACACCCTCAGAACGGGCTTTGCGATCAGTCATTACACCTTTAGAAGTACTAACAATAGCGACACCCAGGCCATTCATTACACTAGGAATCTCACTTGATGCTTTGTAAATACGCAAACCTGGACGTGAAACACGTTTAATTTGCTCAATCACAGGACGACCTGCATAGTATTTCAATTGAATTTCCAATACCGGTTTTGCATCAGCAGAAACCGCAAAATCCTCGATATAACCTTCTTCTTTCAGAACTTTTGCAATTGCACATTTCAGTTTAGAGGAAGGCATGGCAACTACTGCTTTATTAGCACGTTGCGCATTGCGAATACGAGTCAACATATCGGAAATAGGATCATGCATACTCATTATTTATACTCCTATTACCAGCTAGCTTTAACAACACCAGGGATCTCGCCACGCATAGCGATTTCACGGATTTTAATACGGCCCAAACCAAATTTACGGAAAGTGCCACGAGGACGACCTGTTAAAGCACAACGACGACGTTGACGTACAGGTGCTGCATTACGAGGAATGGATTGAAATTTCAAACGTGCTTCAAAACGTTCTTCTTCAGTCGCATTAGCATCATTAATAACAGCGAAAATTGCCTCACGTTTAGCTGCAAACTTTTTCGCCAATGCTTGACGTTTCAGCTCACGATTAATAAGTGCTTTCTTAGCCATGATTATCCTTTAAACGGAAACTTGAACAGTGACAACAAAGCTTTCGCTTCTTCATCAGTTTTTGCAGTAGTTGTAATAGTAATATTCAAACCACGCAAAGCATCGATTTTATCGTATTCAATTTCCGGGAAAATAATTTGCTCACGAACGCCCATATTGTAATTGCCACGACCATCAAATGATTTACCGCTTACACCACGGAAGTCACGTACGCGAGGCAACGCAATAGTAATCAAACGATCCAAGAATTCAAACATTTGATCACGACGCAATGTTACTTTGCAACCAACTGGATAGTTATCACGGATTTTAAAACCTGCGATAGATTTACGAGCAACAGTAACAACTGGTTTTTGACCAGCAATTTTCTCTAAATCAGAAACAGCATGCTCCATAACTTTTTTATCAGCAACAGCTTCACCCACACCCATATTCAAGGTGATTTTTTCAATACGTGGAACTTCCATTACTGATTTGTAACCAAATTGTTTAACCAATTCAGGAACAACTGTATCTTTATAAAACTCTCTCAAACGAGCCATGTTATCTCCTTATGCTCCAATGATAGAGCCATTTGATTTGAAGAAACGAACGCGTTTAACTTTGCCTTCATTTTCAATCAGCTTAATACCAACACGGTCTGCTTTATTAGTTTCCGGATTCAGGATTGCAATATTAGAAATATCCAAAGGCATTTCTTTAGTAATAATACCACCCTCAATACCACGCATTGGATTAGGTTTTTGATGGCGTTTTCACAACATTAACACCCTCAACAACAACTTTATCACCCAACACTCGAACTACTTGACCTTGCTTACCTTTATCTTTACCGGTAATCACTACAACCTGATCGCCTTTAATGATCTTATTCATCGCGCTATTCCTTATAATACTTCAGGCGCCAATGAAACGATTTTCATAAATCGCTCAGTACGCAATTCACGGGTTACCGGACCAAAAATACGGGTACCCAGAGGTTCAAGTTTATTATTCAACAACACAGCAGCATTGTTATCGAATTTAATTAACGCACCATCAGGACGACGCACACCCTTAGCAGTACGAACAACTACCGCATTGTATACATCACCTTTTTTGACACGACCACGTGGGGCTGCATCTTTAACTGCAACTTTAATAATGTCGCCAACAGAAGCGTAGCGACGCTTAGATCCGCCCAATACTTTGATGCACATTACGCGACGCGCACCAGAGTTATCAGCCACATCTAAGATGGTCTGCATTTGAATCATATTAGTACCTTTAAATTAACCAACTTAATTTACCACTTTCATATAACTCGCACCTTACTTTAAGCTGCTTATTAAATGAAACCATCACGGTTCTAGTAAACCAGTCTTGGATCCCGAAGGGAGAGAAACTTCCATAAGAAGCTGGAAGATAAGAAACGAAGTTTACACGCAAATTAACTTTGCTGCAAGACTTCGTTTCTTATTAAGCTACATTACTGTGTTTTAAATCAAACAGTACGTGCTTTCTCAACCAATTCTTTTACAACCCAAGACTTGGTTTGACAAAGGACGAGATTCCTCGATTACCACTACATCACCAATGCCATATTGATTGTTTTCATCATGAGCATGGATTTTAGTTGATAAACGAATAATTTTACCGTACAGAGGGTGTTTAACTTTACGTTCAACCAATACTGTAACAGTTTTGTCCATTTTGTCGCTTACCACTTTGCCTTGCAAAGTACGAACATTTTTAGCTTCGCTCATTACTTAGCACCTTTTTCAGTTAAAATGGTTTTAATACGAGCAATATCGCGACGTACACGTTTCAACTCGCTAGATTTACCCAACTGACCGGTTGCATTTTGCATGCGTAAGCCAAACTGAGCTTTCAACAAGTCCAACAAATCAGAGTTTAATTGCTCAATAGATTTGTCTTTCAATTCATTTGCTTTCATTATTGACCCACCTGTCTTACTACAAAGGTTGTAGGAATAGGCAATTTGGCAGCGGCCAATTCAAATGCTTCACGAGCCAAAGACTCAGGAACACCGTCCATTTCGTACAATACTTTGCCTGGTTTAACTTCAGCAATGTAATATTCCACATTACCTTTACCGCCACCCATACGAACTTGGATAGGTTTCTCAGTAATTGGTTTATCAGGGAATACACGAATCCAAATACGACCGCCACGTTTAATATGACGAGTCATAGTACGACGAGCAGCTTCGATTTGGCGGGCAGTCAAACGACCACGGCCTACGGCTTTCAAACCGAACTCACCGAAACTTACTTTGTTACCGCGAGTAGCAATACCGGTGTTACGGCCTTTGTTGCTTGCGATATTTCAGTCTAGTTGGCTGCAGCATTACGTCCACCTGCCTTTCTTTGTTTCTTCTCATGCTCAGGTTTAGAAGATTTAATATTACCTTCTGTATAAACCCAAACTTTCAGACCCAGTACACCATAAGTAGTGTGTGCTTCGCTAGTTGCATAATCTACGTTCGCACGCAAAGTATGCAAAGGTACACGACCTTCACGGTACCATTCGCTACGAGCGATATCAGCACCATTCAGACGGCCTGAAGTCATGATCTTGATGCCTTTAGCACCAGAACGCATTGCATTTTGCATTGCACGTTTCATAGCACGACGGAATTGAACACGTTTTTCAAGCTGCTGGGCAATACCATCAGCAATGATTTGCGCATCCAATTCAGGACGACGAATCTCTTCAATATTTACATGAACAGGCACACCCATCAGAGCTTGCAAGTCACGTTTCAAGATTTCGATATCCTCGCCTTTTTTACCAATAACTACACCTGGACGAGCAGAGTGAATGGTAATACGTGCAGATTTAGCAGGACGCTCGATCACTACGCGACCAACTGAAGCATTGGCCAGTTTTTTACGCAAGTAGTTACGAACATCAATATCTTGTTTCAAAACAGTAGAAAAGTCGGTGCTTTTAGCAAACCATTTTGAAGCCCAGTCTTTAGTTACCGCCAGGCGAAAGCCTGTAGGGTTAATCTTTGTCCCATAGCTTTTCCTTAGTTGCCCACTGTCACGTTAATATGACAAGTTTGTTTCTCGATGCGGTTACCGCGACCTTTGGCACGAGCTTGGAAACGTTTCAAGCTTGGGCCTTTGTCAACAAAGATAGTTACCACTTTCAGTTCGTCAATGTCGGCACCATTGTTGTGCTCGGCATTGGCGATTGCTGATTCCAACACTTTTTTAATCAGCTCAGCACCTTTTTTAGGACTGAATGCCAAGATATTCAAAGCTTGGGCAACGTCTTTACCACGAATCAAATCAGCTACCAAACGAGCTTTTTGAGCTGAAATACGGGCGTTTTTATGTTGTGCACTTACTCTCATGATTCACCTTATTTCTTTTTAGCCTTTTTATCAGCCAAGTGGCCTTTAAAGGTACGGGTCAATGAGAACTCACCTAATTTATGACCAACCATATTGTCGCTGATGAATACAGGCACGTGAGTGCGACCGTTGTGAACAGCGATAGTCAGACCGATGAAATCAGGCAAAATGGTAGAACGACGTGACCAAGTTTTAATTGGGCGTTTGTCGTTGCTTGCACGAGCAGCATCTACTTTTTTCAGCAAATGCAGGTCTACATATGGGCCTTTTTTTAATGAACGAGCCATACTAATTAACCTTTATTTGAGTAACGACGACGAACAATCATGTTATCCGTGCGTTTGTTATTACGAGTGCGGTAGCCCTTAGCAGGAGTACCCCATGGGCTAACCGGTTCGCGAGCCTCACCAGTACGGCCTTCACCACCACCATGTGGGTGATCAACAGGGTTCATTACAACACCACGAACAGTCGGACGAATACCACGCCAGCGGTTAGCACCAGCTTTACCGATTTTTTTCAAGCTTTGTTCTTCGTTACCAACTTCACCGATAGTTGCACGGCAATTTACGCTAATTTTGCGCACTTCACCAGAACGCAAACGAACTTGTGCGTAAGCACCTTCTTTTGCAAGCAATACCGCAGAAGCACCAGCAGAACGTGCAATTTGCGCACCTTTACCTGGTTTCATTTCGATACAGTGAATAGTTGTACCAACAGGAATATTGCGGATCGGCAGAGTGTTACCTACTTTGATAGCAGCTTCAGCACCGGAAACCAATACTGCACCGGCTTGAATACCACGAGGAGCAATGATGTAGCGACGCTCACCATCTGCATAGCACAACAGTGCGATAAATGCAGTACGGTTAGGGTCATATTCGATACGCTCTACTTTTGCAGGGATACCGTCTTTGTTACGTTTAAAATCTACAACGCGGTAATGATGTTTATGGCCACCACCTTTATGACGGGTAGTGATATGACCATTGTTGTTACGACCGGCAGTAGAATTTTTCTTTTCCAGCAGAGGTGCATAAGGTGCACCTTTGTGCAAACCTTCTGTTACCACGCGAACCATGCCGCGACGGCCTGCAGAGGTCGGCTTCATTTTAACGATTGCCATTTTGTTTATTCCTTATCTGCAGCTGCAGCAGCGGCTTCCAAATCCAACTCTTGACCGGCAGCCAGGCTTACATAAGCCTTTTTAACATCGCTGCGACGACCTAAAGTGCGACCAAAACGTTTAACTTTACCTTTAATGGTAACAGTAGTAACGTCTGCAACTTGAACGCCGAACAGCAGCTCAACAGCCGCTTTAATTTCAGGTTTGGTTGCATTTGCCAAAACTTTAAACGTCATTTGGTTACGTTTTTCAGCCAATACGTTGCTTTTTTCAGAAACGATAGGTGCCAAGATTACTTGAGTCAAACGTTGTTGATTCATACCCATTGCTCCTCTAATTGTGCAACTGCATCTTTAGTGATAACGACTTTTTTGTAACGCAGCAAGCTGTAAGGATCAACTTGTTGAGCTTCCAAAACCAATACGTTAGGCAAGTTGCGTGAAGCCAAGTAAACATTCTCATCGAGCTGTTTAGTTACAAACAGAACTTGCTCCAAACCCAAATTTTTCACTTGTTCAGCAAAAACTTTGGTTTTAGGAGTTTCAGCAGTCAATGCTTCGATTGCAAACAAACGTTCATCACGAGCCAATTGGGACAAAATAGTCGCCATACCGGCACGGTACATTTTACGGTTCACTTTTTGAGTGAAGTTTTCATCAGGTTTGTTTGGGAATGCACGACCACCTTTACGCCACAGCGGAGAAGAAGTCATACCGGAACGAGCACGACCGGTACCTTTTTGGCGCCATGGTTTTTTAGTAGAGTGGTTTACTTCGGCACGAGTTTTTTGAGCACGATTACCAGAACGGGCATTTGCCAAGTAAGCAGTAACCAGTTGGTGAACCAGAGCTTCATTGTATTCGCGAGCAAACAAAGCATCAGAAACAGCCAAGCTGCCAGATACTTGTCCTTTAGCGTCAATTACTTTCAATTCCATTACGCACCTACTTTCACGCTAGGACGAACCACGACGTCGCTGTTAACCGAACCCGGAACAGCACCTTTAACCAACAAGAGTTGGCGTTCAGCATCAACACGTACAACTTCCAATTTGAACAGTTGCTTTAGTGTTACCGTATTGACCTGCCATGCGTTTACCAGGGAACACGCGACCAGGGTCTTGTGCCATACCGATAGAACCAGGAACACGGTGAGAACGGGAGTTACCGTGGGAAGTACGTTGAGCACCGAAGTTATGACGTTTGATCGTACCAGAGAAACCTTTACCTTTAGAGGTGCCGGTTACATCTACCAATTGACCAACTTCAAACATAGAAACGGTAATTTCATCACCGGCTTTCAATTTAGCCAGTTTTTCTTCAGTCAAAGCAAATTCAACTAAACCGCGACCAGCTTCAACACCTGCTTTAGCAAAGTGGCCGGCTTCAGTTTTGTTGACACGATTAGCTTTTTTCTGACCAAAGGTAACTTGTACAGCAGTGTAGCCGTCAGTATCTTTGGATTTCACTTGTGTAACGCGGTTGGCAGACATATCCAAAACAGTTACCGGAACAGAAACACCCTGTTCGTCGAACACGCGAGTCATACCAACTTTGCGTCCAACCAGACCTAAAGTCATGATTATTTTCCTTTTAAGTAAAGGGGCGGGCTACGATTGGCCTGCCTTTCAGACAAAGTTAAACTTGATACGGATGTACCAAGTCCGCCATTATAATTGACAAATCAAAGAAATATCAACAAAAATTTCAATTTAACTTCTTAAACCCATCATTTTTTTCGGATGAAGTGTTGCCAAATATCTGAAAATTTTCAGACGGCCTAAGAATTCTATAAAAAACCGAACAGCCAAGCTGTTCGGTTTTTCAGTTCTTATTGAACTTTAATTTCTACATCCACACCTGCTGGAAGATCCAGTTTCATCAGTGCATCAGTAGTTTATCAGTCCAGTCCACGATGTCCATCAGACGCAAGTGGGTACGGATTTCCAATTGTTCACGAGAAGTTTTGTTCACGTGAGGGGAACGCAAGATATTGAAACGTTCGATTTTAGTTGGCAAAGGAATCGGACCTTTAACAACAGCGCCAGTACGTTTGGCGGTTTCAACGATTTCTTGCGCAGAACGGTCAATCAGACTGTAATCATAAGCTTTCAGGCGGATACGGATTTTTTGGTTTGCCATTTATCAATATCCTTCAATTAAGCGATTACAGAAGAAACCACACCCGCACCTACGGTACGACCACCTTCGCGAATCGCAAAGCGCAGACCTTCTTCCATAGCGATTGGCGCAATCAGTTCTACAGTAATGGTTACGTTCTCACCTGGCATTACCATTTCTACGCCTTCTTCCAAAGTAACTGCACCAGTTACGTCAGTAGTACGGAAGTAGAATTGCGGACGGTAGTTAGCAAAGAATGGAGTGTGACGACCACCCTCTTCTTTGCTCAGTACGTATACTTCTGCTTTGAATTTGGTGTGAGGAGTGATAGTACCTGGTTTAGCCAATACTTGACCACGCTCAACATCTTCACGTTTGGTACCACGCAGCAATACGCCTACGTTGTCACCCGCTTGACCTTCGTCCAGCAGTTTGCGGAACATTTCAACGCCGGTACAAGTGGTTTTTTGGGTTTCTTTCAGACCTACGATTTCGATCTCGTCACCAACGTGGATGATACCGCGCTCTACACGACCGGTTACTACTGTACCACGGCCAGAGATAGAGAATACGTCTTCGATAGGCAACAAGAAAGGTTTGTCCACAGCACGCTCAGGTGTTGGGATGTAGCTGTCCAGAGCAGCAGCCAATTCGAAGATTTTTTCTTCGTAACCAGCGTCACCTTCCAAAGCTTTCAGTGCGGAACCTTGTACGATTGGGCAGTCGTCGCCTGGGAAGTCGTAGCTTGACAACAGGTCACGGATTTCCATTTCAACCAGTTCCAACAGCTCGGCATCGTCAACCATGTCGCATTTGTTCATGAATACGATGATGTAAGGTACACCTACTTGGCGAGCCAACAGGATGTGTTCGCGAGTTTGAGGCATAGGACCGTCAGCTGCGGAACATACCAAGATCGCGCCGTCCATTTGGGCAGCACCGGTAATCATGTTTTTAACGTAGTCGGCGTGGCCCGGGACAGTCTACGTGTGCGTAGTGACGGGTTTCAGTTTCGTATTCTACGTGTGAGGTATTAATGGTAATACCACGAGCTTTTTCTTCAGGAGCGTTGTCGATTTGGTCGTAAGCTTTTGCAGCGCCACCGAATTTTTTAGCCAAAATAGTAGTCAAAGCAGCAGTCAGAGTGGTTTTACCATGGTCAACGTGACCGATGGTGCCAACGTTTACGTGCGGTTTGCTACGTTCAAATTTTTCCTTAGCCATGAGCTAATTCCTTTACATATAAAGATCGATTAAAGAACAATGGCCGTCTGAAAATTTATTTTCAGTTTCAGACGGCCTTTTCTGATTAGCCTTTGCGGGCTTCAGTTACAGCAGCAGCTACGTGAGCAGGAGCTTCAGCGTATTTTTTGAACTCCATGGAGTAAGTAGCGCGGCCTTGGGTTGCAGAACGCAGGTCGGTTGAGTAACCGAACATTTCTGCCAGAGGCACTTCGGCGCGAACTTTCTTACCACCGATACCGTCATCATCCATACCCAATACAACGCCACGACGACGGTTCAAGTCGCCCATTACGTCACCCATGTATTCTTCAGGTGTTTCCACCTCAACTGCCATGATTGGTTCCAACAGAGCTGGATTGGCTTTACGCATACCTTCTTTAAAGGCTTGAGAAGCTGCCAATTCGAAGGCCAGTTGTGAAGAGTCGACATCATGCGAAGAACCGAAGATCAAACGTACACGAACGTCAACAACTGGGTAACCGGCAACGATACCGTTAGGCAGAGTATCACGGATACCTTTATCAACAGACGGAATGAATTCGCGAGGAATCACACCACCTTTAATTTCATCGATAAATTCGTAACCTGCACCACCCGGCTCCATAGGTTCCATTTTGATCACAACGTGACCGTATTGACCTTTACCACCGGATTGTTTAGCGTGTTTGTATTCAGCTTCAACTTCTTTGCGGATAGTTTCACGGTATGCAACTTGAGGCGCACCAATGTTAGCTTCCACACCGAATTCGCGTTTCATACGGTCAACAATAATTTCCAAGTGCAATTCACCCATACCGGAAATAATGGTTTGACCGGACTCTTCGTCTGTACGAACACGGAAAGAAGGGTCTTCTTTAGCCAGACGGTTCAGGGCAATACCCATTTTCTCTTGGTCGGCTTTGGTTTTTGGCTCAACAGCAATGTGGATTACCGGCTCAGGGAATTCCATGCGTTCCAAGATGATTGGTGCGCTTTCAGCACACAGGGTTTCACCAGTGGTAACGTCTTTAAGACCGATCGCAGCTGCAATATCACCAGCGCGTACTTCTTCAATTTCAGTACGGTCTGCAGCAGTCATTTGCACCAAACGACCGATACGTTCACGAGTACCTTTTACAGAGTTCAATACGGTATCACCGGATTTCACGACACCAGAGTAAACGCGAATGAAAGTCAGCTGACCAACGTATTTGTCGTTCAACATTTTGAACGCCAATGCAGAGAATTTCTCTTCATCGCTGGCTTGACGGCTGTCTGCTTCTTCAGTGTTAGGGTTAACACCTTGAACAGGAGGAATGTCGGTAGGAGCAGGCAACAATTCTACTACTGCGTCCAACATACGTTGAACACCTTTGTTTTTAAATGCAGAACCGCACAACATTGGTTGGATTTCACCTGCCAAAGTACGTTGACGCAATGCGCCTACGATTTCTTCTTCGGTCAGCTCTTCACCACCCAAGTATTTATCCATCAATTCTTCGCTGGCTTCTGCTGCGGCTTCAATCATGTTTTGACGCCATTCTTCAGCAGTTTCAACCAACTCAGCAGGAATATCGCCATAGGTAAAGGTTGTACCTTTATCAGCTTCATTCCAGATGATAGATTTCATTTTCAGCAGGTCAACAACACCACTGAAGCTATCTTCTGCACCAACTGGGATTACGATAGGTACAGGGTTTGCGCGCAAACGGGTTTTCATTTGCTCGACAACGCGGAAGAAGTTGGCACCTTGACGGTCCATTTTGTTTACAAATGCCAAGCGAGGAACTTGGTATTTGTTAGCTTGACGCCATACGGTTTCGGATTGAGGTTGAACACCACCTACTGCACAGTAAACCATTACTGCACCGTCCAATACACGCATAGAACGCTCTACCTCTACGGTAAAGTCAACGTGTCCCGGGGTATCAATGATGTTGAAACGGTGTTCAGGGAACTGTTTCGCCATACCGGACCAATAAGAAGTCACAGCAGCAGAAGTAATGGTAATACCACGCTCTTGCTCTTGTTCCATGTAGTCGGTAGTTGCTGCGCCGTCATGCACCTCACCCAACTTATGAGTCAAACCTGTATAGAACAGAATACGTTCTGTTGTGGTTGTTTTACCCGCGTCAATATGGGCAGAAATACCAATATTGCGATACAGGCTGATAGGGGTCTTACGAGCCATTTTGTTAGCCTTTCGATATTAGAAACGGAAGTGAGAGAATGCTTTGTTAGCTTCAGCCATACGGTGTACTTCTTCACGTTTTTTCAACGCACCGCCACGACCTTCAGCCGCATCAATCAATTCGCCTGCCAAACGCAGGTCCATAGATTTCTCACCACGTTTACGGGCCGCATCGCGAACCCAGCGCATTGCCAAAGCCAGACGACGTGAAGGACGAACTTCAACAGGAACTTGGTAGTTTGCACCACCTACACGGCGGCTTTTCACTTCCACGATAGGTTTGGCATTTGCAATGGCTTCGTTAAATACTTCGATTGCTACTTTGCCGGTTTTTTTCTCAATTTGTTCCAGTGCACCGTAAACGATACGTTCTGCAACAGATTTTTTACCGTCAATCATCAATACGTTCATGAATTTAGTCAGCTCAACGCTGCCGAATTTAGGATCTGGCAGTACGTCGCGCTTAGGGACTTCTCTACGTCTTGGCATTTTAATTTCCTTTAATCTATTCAGTTGGGTCAATTCCCATGAATACCCAATTGAGTATTCACTTACTCGGCCGTTGTTCAGCTTAGGCGGCCGACGTGCCTATTTGAGTCCCGATAATTATTTAGGACGCTTAGCACCGTATTTAGAACGGGCTTGTTTACGGTCTTTAACACCTGCAGTATCCAAAGAACCGCGTACAGTGTGGTAACGTACACCTGGCAAGTCTTTTACACGACCGCCGCGAATCAATACGACGCTGTGTTCTTGCAGGTTGTGGCCTTCACCGCCGATGTATGAAATGACTTCAAAACCGTTGGTCAGGCGAACTTTACATACTTTACGCAATGCAGAGTTAGGTTTTTTAGGGGTAGTTGTGTATACACGGGTGCACACGCCACGTTTTTGCGGGCAAGCTTCCAGTGCAGGCACTTTGTTTACGTACACAGGCTTTTGACGGCCTTTGCGTACCAATTGGTTAATAGTTGGCATATTTTCTCGTCCTGTTGAGTTAAATACTTGCCGACACCATGTCGACAAGATTGGAATTATATTTTTATTGCAAGGGTTTAGTCAAGCAAATGACTGATAAAGTTTGGTGTTTTCCAATTTATGTCTAAATTTTTGAAACAAAGGCCGTCTGAAACATTCAGACGGCCTTTGTCATTTTAAATAAGTCCGCAATTTGGTTCTCTACTTATTTTCTCCATTGCTTTCCTTATTTATTCAGACGGCCTTAAACTCTACCCTCTTTTAAGTCTTCTAAAAAATAAAACCGCAAGACTGGCTTGCGGTTTTATTTTCATAATAATCCCGAGGGATTATTCGTCTGAAGCTTCGGTTTCAGAAGTTTCTTGATCAGCTTGCTGCCATTGTTGGTGGCGGCTGCGGTGGTAGGTCAAACCTGTACCGGCAGGAATCAAACGACCGACAATCACGTTCTCTTTCAAACCGCGCAGCTCGTCTTGTTTGCCCATAATAGCGGCCTCTGTCAAGACGCGGGTTGTTTCTTGGAACGATGCCGCAGAAATGAAGCTGTCTGTAGACAAGGAAGCTTTGGTAATACCCAGCAACACGTTTTCGTAACGTGCCGGCTCTTTGTCTTCAGCCATGGCTTTCATTGGCAAGCATCACATCGCCACGCTCAACTTGCTCACCAGTAATGAACTCTGTATCACCTGAATCAACGATGTTCACTCGACGCAGCATTTGGCGGATGATGACTTCGATGTGTTTATCGGAAATCTTCACACCTTGCAGGCGGTAAACCTCTTGCACCTCTTGAACAATGTAGCGGGCCAATGCTTCGATACCTTGCAGACGCAGAATGTCGTGTGGATCTACAGCACCGTCTACGATGGTTTCACCGCGGTTTACCACTTGACCGTCGTGTACCAGAATTTGTTTCTCTTTAGAAATCAGGGTTTCGTATGCTACACCGTCTACGTCGGTAATAATCAGACGCTGTTTACCTTTGGTTTCTTTACCGAAGGAAACTGTACCGGTAATTTCTGCCAACATACCTGCATCTTTCGGCACGCGTGCTTCAAACAATTCGGCTACGCGTGGCAGACCACCGGTAATATCGCGGGTTTTAGAAGACGCTTGCGGAATACGCGCCAATACATCACCCTTACCGACTTCCTGACCTTCACGGATGGTAATCACCGCACCGACCGGGAATGCCATAGAAACTGGGGTAGTCGTACCTGGGATGCAGATTTCCAGACCATTTTCATCCAACAGTTTGACAGTTGGACGCAACAGTTTAGAAGCACTAGAGGAACGACGTTTACCGTCAATCACTACCAGAGTAGACAAACCGGTTACATCGTCAGTTTGTTTCGCAACAGTAACACCCTCTTCCACGTTCTCGAATTTCACCGTACCTGCGTGTTCGGTGATCATCGGACGGGTATGCGGATCCCAAGTTGCCAAAGGTTTGACCGGCTTTAATGGCTTCGCCATCTTGTACCAGCAGGATTGCACCGTAAGGTACTTTGTGACGTTCACGTTCGCGACCGATATCGTCGTGAATCACTACTTCACAAGAACGGCCGATGACAACCAACTCGCCTTTGTTGTTGGCAACGTAACGCATTTGGCTGCTGAAACGTGCTGTACCGTTGGATTTGGCTTCTACTTGGCTGGCTGCTGCCGCACGAGATGCCGCACCACCAATGTGGAACGTACGCATGGTCAGCTGAGTACCTGGCTCACCAATGGATTGTGCAGCAATCACACCAACTGCCTCACCGGCGTTAACCAGTTTACCGCGTGCCAAGTCGCGACCATAACAGTGTGCACACAGGCCATGACGGGTTTTACAAGTAATCGGCGTACGGACTTTGACTTCATCGACACCGGATTGGTCGATCATATCTACCAGTTTCTCGGTCAACAACGTACCGGCTTCAACCAAAGTCTCGCCAGTCGAAGGATCGACAACATCAGAAGCAGTAACGCGGCCCAAAATACGATCGCGCAAGGCTTCAATCACATCACCGCCTTGTACCACTGCCTTCATCACAAGCCGTCTGAAGTACCGCAATCGTCTTCAACAACTACCAAGTCTTGGGTTACGTCTACCAAACGACGGGTCAGGTAACCGGAGTTTGCAGTTTTCAACGCGGTATCCGCCAAACCCTTACGCGCGCCATGGGTCGCAATAAAGTATTGCAATACGGTCAGGCCTTCGCGGAAGTTGGAGGTAATAGGCGTTTCAATAATGGAGCCGTCAGGCTTCGCCATCAAACCACGCATACCGGACAACTGTTTAATCTGAGCTGCAGAACCACGGGCACCAGAGTCAGCCATCATGTAAATAGAGTTAAAGGACTCTTGATCAACTTCGTTGCCGTCACGGTCGATGACTTTTTGTTTGGACAGGTTGTCCATCATCGCTTTAGCGATCTTATCGCCGGCACGACCCCAAATATCGACCACTTTGTTGTAACGCTCGCCATTGGTTACCAAACCTTGACGGTATTGATCTTCGATTTCTTTAACTTCGGCATTAGCCTCAGCCAGCAAGGCTGCTTTTTCTTTCGGAATTTCCATATCGTCAACCGCAATGGAAATACCGCCTTTAGCCGCAAAACCGAAACCGGTATACATCAGGTGGTCAGCGAAAATAACTGTTTCACGCAGGCCGCAAAGACGGAATGATGCGTTAATCAGTTTAGAAATTTCTTTTTTCTTCAGCGCTTTGTTGATGTACTCGAATGGCAGGCCTTTAGGCAGGATTTCGCTCAACAATGCACGGCCGACAGTCGTTTCGTAACGGTTAACGACAGGCTCAAACTCACCTGCTTCGTTTTTCACCCATTCACGCAGACGTACGGTAATTTTCGTACCCAGCTCAACCTGTTTGGTATGGTATGCACGATGCACTTCTTTCACATCGGCAAACAGGCTGCCTTCGCCTTTGGCATTGATACGGTCGCGGGTCATGTAGTACAGACCCAATACGATATCTTGAGAAGGTACGATGATTGGTTCGCCGTTGGCTGGAGACAATACGTTGTTTGAAGCCAGCATCAGCGTGCGTGCTTCCATTTGTGCTTCCAAGCTCAATGGAACGTGTACAGCCATTTGGTCACCGTCAAAGTCGGCGTTAAATGCGGCACACACCAATGGGTGCAACTGAATCGCTTTACCTTCGATCAAGATAGGTTCGAACGCTTGAATACCCAAACGGTGCAGGGTTGGCGCACGGTTCAACATAATCGGATGTTCGCGGATTACCTCTTCCAAGATATCCCATACTTCAGGTACTTCTTGTTCTACCAATTTTTTCGCAGCTTTAACGGTAGAAGCCAAACCTTGTTTTTCCAATTTGTGGAAAATGAATGGTTTGAACAGTTCCAAAGCCATTTTTTTCGGCAGACCACATTGGTGCAGACGCAGGTATGGGCCTACGGTAATCACGGAACGACCGGAGTAGTCCACACGTTTACCCAGCAGGTTTTGACGGAAGCGACCGCCTTTACCTTTAATCATGTCAGCCAATGATTTCAGCGGACGTTTGTTGGCGCCGGTCATGGCTTTACCGCGACGACCGTTATCCAACAGGGAGTCAACTGCTTCTTGCAACATACGTTTTTCGTTACGAACGATGATATCAGGCGCATGCAGTTCCAACAGACGTTTCAAACGGTTGTTACGGTTGATAACACGGCGGTACAAATCGTTCAAATCGGAAGTGGCAAAACGACCGCCATCCAATGGAACCAACGGACGCAAATCAGGCGGCAATACCGGCAGCACGTCCATAATCATCCATTCCAGTTTCATACCGGAACGGTGGAAGGCTTCCAATACTTTCAAACGTTTGGCGATTTTTTTGATTTTGGTGTCAGAACCGGTAGATTCCAGCTCTTGACGCAGGATTTCGATTTCGCCGGTAATATCCAAGGTACGCAGCAATTCGCGGATACCTTCTGCACCCATTTTGGCATCGAAGTCATCGCCGTATTCGTCCAGTTTGTTGTAGTAATCGTCTTCAGTCAGCAATTGACGACGTTGCAACGGAGTCATGCCGGGATCGGTTACCACAAATGCTTCAAAGTACAATACGCGTTCGATATCGCGCAAAGTCATGTCCAGTACCATACCCAAGCGGGAAGGCAGGGATTTCAAGAACCAAATGTGGGCAACTGGTGCAGCCAATTCAATGTGGCCCATGCGTTCGCGGCGTACTTTGGACAGGGTCACTTCTACGCCACATTTCACAGGTTACGCCTTTAAATTTCAAGCGTTTGTATTTACCGCACAAACATTCATAGTCTTTGACCGGGCCAAAGATTTTGGCGCAGAACAAACCGTCGCGCTCAGGTTTGAACGTACGGTAGTTGATGGTTTCAGGTTTTTTAACTTCGCCATAAGACCATGAGCGGATGGTTTCGGGAGAGGCAATACCGATTTTGATGGCATCAAACTCTTCTTCCATGCCGGCAGTTTGCAACGGATTAAATAAGTTCAACAAATTCATTTTTGCTCCTTGAAGGAAGTGTTTTTACCGCATGGCGGATTTTCGATATTGGGAAACGGTACTTTCGATTTCAGACGGCCTAAATGCCGATTGCTTCATTCTTATTCTGAAACCGCTTTTTCAGACGACCTTGAAAGGCCGTCTGAAAACTTCTGTTTAGTAGCGTTCCAAATCGATATCCAAGCCCAGTGAGCGAATCTCTTTAACCAATACATTGAAGGATTCAGGCATACCGGCATCGATTTTGTGTTCGCCTTTGACGATGTTCTCGTACATTTTGGTACGGCCGTTCACGTCGTCAGACTTCACAGTCAGCATCTCTTGCAGCGTGTATGCTGCGCCGTATGCTTCCAATGCCCAAACCTCCATCTCACCGAAACGTTGGCCACCGAACTGAGCTTTACCGCCCAGAGGCTGCTGGGTAACCAGACTGTATGGACCGGTAGAACGGGCGTGCATTTTTTCGTCAACCAAGTGGTGCAGTTTCAGATAGTGCATCACACCGACTGTAACCTTGCGGTCAAATGCTTCGCCTGAACGGCCGTCATACAGCGTAATTTGAGTTTTACTGTCGTTGAAGCCCAGTTTCTCAACCTCAGGATCTTCGCTTGGGTAAGCCAAGTTCAACATTTCGCGGATTTCAGACTCTTTCGCACCGTCGAATACAGGAGAGGCGAAAGATGCACCTTTGCGCAGGTTGGAAGCCAATTCGATGATTTCTTCATCTGTCAGGCTGTCCAAATCTTCTTTCTTACCGCTACCGTTGTAGAGCTTGTTCAAGAATTCACGCAGCTCACTGGCTTTGCGTTGTTCTTTCAGCATACGGTCGATGCGTTCACCGATACCTTTTGCCGCCCAACCCAAGTGAACTTCCAAATCTGACCGATGTTCATACGGGAAGGTACGCCCAATGGGTTCAGTACGATGTCTACCGGACGGCCGTCAGCCATGTAAGGCATGTCTTCCACTGGCAGAATGCGTGATACCACACCTTTGTTACCGTGGCGACCCGCCATTTTGTCACCGGCTTGCAGACGGCGTTTGATGGCGATAAATACTTTCACCATTTTTTGTACGCCCGGTTGCAGCTCGTCGCCTTGGGTCAGTTTTTTCTTCTTGATCTCATACAACTCATCCGCTTCTTCGCGTTTTTGTTGCAGACTCAATTTAATCAGTTCCAGCTGTTTGGCCAAATCTTCATCAGCCAGACGGATGTCAAACCAATCATGTTTGCTGGACAGGCTTGCCAAATATTCGGTAGTAATTTCGCTGCCTTTAGCCAGCTTCATCGGACCACCATTGGCTTTTTGACCCACAATCATACGTTCGATACGGTCGAATGCGTCATTATCGAAAATACGCAATTGATCGCCCAAATCTTGACGGTAACGTTTCAATTCAGAATCAATAATGGATTGAGCACGTTTGTCGCGTTGGATACCTTCACGAGTAAAGACTTGAACATCGATAACGGTACCGCTCATGCCGGTAGGCATACGCAATGAAGTATCTTTTACGTCAGATGCTTTTTCACCGAAGATGGCACGCAGCAGTTTTTCTTCAGGAGTCAGTTGGGTTTCGCCTTTAGGTGTTACTTTACCTACCAAGACGTCACCGGCTTCTACTTCTGCACCGATATATACGATACCGGATTCATCCAAACGGTTTTGCATACGTTCAGACAAGTTCGGAATATCGCGGGTAATGTCTTCCGCACCCAATTTAGTGTCACGTGCAACAACGTTCAGTTCTTCAATGTGAATCGAAGTATAACGATCGTCCGCAGCCACTTTTTCTGAAATCAGAATCGAGTCTTCATAGTTGTAACCGTTCCATGGCATGAAGGCGATGGTCATGTTTTGACCCAAAGCCAATTCACCCAAGTCGGTAGATGCACCGTCGGCTACCAAGTCACCACGTTGCAACACATCGCCTGCTTTTACGGCTGGACGTTGGTTAATGTTGGTAGATTGGTTGGAACGGGTGAATTTAACCAAGTTGTAATATCGACACCCACTTCACCGGCAGTCGCTTCATCATCATGAACACGAACTACGACGCGGTTGGCATCTACATACTCAACTACACCACCACGGCGGGCAACGATTGCAGTTGCAGAGTCAACGGCAACAGAGCGTTCGATACCGGTACCAACCATTGGTTTCTCAGGGCGCAGGCAAGGTACGGCCTGACGTTGCATGTTGGCACCCATCAATGCACGGTTCGCGTCATCATGTTCCAAGAATGGAATCAGAGATGCTGCAACGGATACCACTTGACCGGTTGCCACGTCCATATATTGGACGCGGTCAGGCGTTGCCATAATGGTTTCGCCTTTTTCACGACAAGTAACCAAGTCGCCAATCAAATTACCGTCTTTGTCCAAATCGGCATTCGCCTGTGCAATCACATAACGGCCTTCTTCGATAGCAGACAAGTAATCGATTTCTTCAGTTACTTTACCATCAACAACACGGCGGTAAGGGGTTTCCAAGAAGCCATAATCATTGGTACGCGCATAAACGGACAATGAGTTGATCAAACCAATGTTTGGACCCTCAGGTGTTTCAATAGGACATACACGGCCATAATGGGTCGGATGTACGTCTCGCACTTCAAAGCCTGCACGTTCGCGAGTCAAACCGCCCGGGCCCAATGCAGATACACGGCGTTTATGGGTTACTTCAGACAATGGGTTGGTCTGATCCATAAATTGGCTCAATTGGCTAGAGCCGAAGAATTCTTTAATCGCGGCAGAAACAGGTTTTCGCATTGATCAAGTCATGCGGCATCAAGTTCTCAGATTCTGCTTGGTTCAAACGCTCTTTAACTGCACGTTCTACACGAGCCAAACCGCTGCGGAATTGGTTTTCAGTCAACTCACCCACAGAACGAACACGACGATTACCCAAGTGGTCGATATCGTCTACTTCGCCATGACCGTTACGCAGTTCAACCAATGTAGCAATCGAAGCAACAATGTCTTCAACGCTCAGAACGTAACCGCCTTTTTCAGCTGCGCCAGCCAAAGTTTCGTTCAGCAAACGGCCATACCAAGAGTTTTGTTGTGCTTCAGACAATTTTTGCTCGTATGTGCGCGTATTAAATTTCATACGGCCTACGCGAGACAAATCATAGCTGTCTTCACTGAAGAACAAGCGGTTGAAGAGCTGCTCAACAGCTTCTTCGGTAGGCGGTTCGCCAGGACGCATCATGCGGTAAATCGCTACGCGTGCAGCCTGCTGATCAGCAGTTTCGTCTGTACGCAGAGTGCTGGAGATGTAACCGCCTTGATCCAACTCATTGATATAAAGGGTCGTAATTTCTTTTACGCCATGGATATCAAGTTTAGCCAACAGTTCTTCTGTAATTTCATCGTTAGCAGACGCCAATACTTCGCCGGTTTCCGGATCAATCAGGTCAGCAGCCAATGCTTTGCCTATCAGGCTTTCTGGCTCTACATCCAAACGAGTCAAGCCTGCATTGGTAATATCACGGATATTTTTCGCAGTAATGCGTTTACCTTTGGCGACCAGTACATTGCCTTCTTTATCCAAGATATCAACTTTGGCAGTTTCACCTTTCAGACGGCCTGCAATCAGATCAGTTTGAACACCGTTTGAAGACAAATAGAAAGTTTCTTTGTCGTAGAAAATATCCAAGATTTGCTCATTGTTGTAGCCCAAAGCTTTCAACAAAATCGTAACCGGCATTTTACGGCGACGGTCGATACGGAAATACAGCAAATCTTTTGGATCAAATTCGAAATCCAACCATGAACCACGGTAAGGAATAATACGAGCAGAGAACAACAACTTACCGGAAGAATGTGTTTTACCACGGTCATGCTCAAAGAACACGCCAGGAGAACGGTGTAGCTGGGAAACAATCACACGCTCAGTACCATTGATGACAAAAGAGCCACTTGGCGTCATCAATGGGATTTCGCCCATATACACTTCGTTTTCACGAACTTCTTTTACAGTCGGCTTAGATGCTTCTTTATCTAAAATCACCAAACGGATACGGGCACGCAATGGAGCCGCATAAGTAATGCCGCGCAATTGACATTCAGGAATATCGAACAAAGGCTCGCCCAATGTGTAATGTACAAACTCCAAGCGCGCATAACCATTATGGCTCACAATCGGGAAAATAGAATTAAATGCCGCTTGCAGACCATCATCAGTGCGTTGGTCAAAAGCATTTTCCAGCTGCAAAAATTTCGCATAAGAATCAATTTGGGTTGCCAGCAGGAAAGGAACATCTAAGACATTCTCTCGCTTTGCAAAACTCTTACGGATACGTTTTTTCTCGGTAAACGAATAGCTCATATACACTCCGAAAAGCAATTTTAAATAATAGGCCGTCTGAAACAACGGCATGCATCAACCTGATATTTACATTTATTTGCAATGATTTTATAAAGACTATGCAAATAAATGTAAACAATGCCTGATGCTTATTTTAAGAAGCAAAATAAGGCTGGCAGAAAACTGCCAGCCTTCATGGGAAGCATCAAATTATTTGATTTCGACTTTAGCGCCAGCTTCTTCCAGTTGTTTTTGGATGTCTTCAGCTTCAGCTTTAGAAACACCTTCTTTCAGAGTTTTAGGTGCACCGTCAACGATGTCTTTAGCTTCTTTCAGACCCAGACCAGTGATAGCGCGGACAACTTTGATCACGCCAACTTTTTGATCACCGGCAGAAGCCAATACTACGTCGAATTCAGTTTTTTCTTCAGCAGCAGCTGCACCAGCACCTGCAGGACCTGCAACTGCAACTGCAGCAGCAGAAACGCCAAATTTTTCTTCAAAAGCTTTAACCAGGTCGTTCAATTCCATTACGGTCAAAGAACCAACGGCTTCCAAAATGTCTTCTTTAGTAATAGCCATGCTATTTATACTCCAAATATTGTATTAAAAAATAATTGATTAAATGAAACAAAATCGATTAAGCGGCTTCTTCGCCAGCTTTTTTCTCTGCCAAAGCAGCCAAACCACGTGCAAAGCCTGATACAGGAGCTTGCATAACGAACAACAGTTTGGACAACAGCTCTTCGCGACTTGGAATAGAAGCCAACTCAGCAACCTGAGCAGGATTCATCACTTCGCCATTGTAAGAACCAGCTTTAACGATAATTTTGTCATCTTTTTTCGCGAATTGGTGCAGCACTTTAGCAGCAGCAACAGCATCTTCAGAAGCAGCGTAAACCAATGGACCAACCATTTGATCGGCCAAACCTGCAAATGAAGTACCCTCTACTGCGCGACGAGCCAGAGTATTTTTCAGAACGCGCAAGTAAACGCCTTCTTTACGTGCATTCGCACGAAGCTCAGTCATGCTGGAAACACTGATACCGCGATATTCAGCGACTACGAGAGTTTGAGCGTTAGCAATTGCTGCGCTAATTTCCTCTACGGCCACTTTCTTGGTTTCAATATTGAGACTCAAGGTCTACCTCCCACTGTTTATAAACAGGATACCGAAATGATATCCCACCAGCGCGGTAACCTAAAAAGACATCTTACAAGCAATCTTGCAATGTGTTTCAGGACTACCGTCTGCGTAGGGCAGTTACGATTAAATCTTACGATCCCTACGGTCTTGGACATCTACTTAATTTTAAGTAGCCCAAATTCAGGCAATCCAGAAAACTGGATCACCTGAAAATTTCTTAGTTGTTCACGCTTGCAGTATCAACGCGAACACCCAAACCCATAGTGCTGGATACAGCAACTTTTTTTCAGGTACTGACCTTTAGCAGCAGCAGGTTTGGCTTTTAACGATAGCATCCAGCAACGCATTGAAGTTTTTCTTTCAAGTCAGCTTCAGCGAAAGAAGCACGACCGATAGTTGCGTGAACGATACCGGCTTTATCTGTACGGTATTGTACTTGACCTGCTTTTGCATTTTTAACTGCTTCAGCAACGTTAGGAGTAACAGTACCTACTTTAGGGTTTGGCATCAGGCCACGAGGACCTAAGATGGTACCCAATTGACCAACGATACGCATTGCATCAGGAGAAGCAATAACAACGTCAAAGTTCAGGTTACCAGCTTTGATTTCAGCAGCCAGATCTTCAAAACCGACAATATCTGCACCAGCTTCTTTAGCAGCATCTGCATTTGCACCTTGAGTAAATACAGCTACGCGAGTTGTTTTACCGGTACCTTTAGGCAGAACGACTGAACCACGGATAACTTGGTCAGATTTACGAGGATCAACACCCAGATTGAAAGATACGTCAACAGACTCGTCGAATTTAGCAGTAGCAGCTTTTTTAACCAAAGCAATTGCTTCATCGATTGCGTACAGTTTGTTAGCTTCAACAGAAGAGCGCAGAGCTTTCAAGCGTTTAGATACTTTAGCCATTATACAACACCCTCCACATCCAAGCCCATTGAGCGAGCAGAGCCGGCGATAGTACGAACAGCAGCATCCAAGTCAGCAGCAGTCAAATCAGGCTCTTTAGTTTTAGCAATTTCTTCCAACTGAGCGCGGGTCAATTTACCCACTTTGTTAGTCAGAGGATTAGAACTACCTTTTTGCAGACCAGCAGCTTTTTTCAACAAGATAGAAGCTGGTGGGGTTTTCATCACAAAATGTGAATGATTTATCTGCAAATGCAGTGATCACGACTGGAATTGGCAAACCAGGTTCCATACCTTGGGTTGCAGCATTAAATGCTTTACAGAATTCCATGATGTTCAAACCACGTTGACCCAAAGCAGGACCAACTGGGGGAGATGGATTGGCTTTACCTGCAGGAATTTGCAGTTTGATGTAGCCGATAATTTTCTTTGCCACTTAAAGGACTCCTAAAAACGGGTATAACGCGGAACCATTCCGCTTCCCAAACAGAATTTGCGATTATATCCGCTTAAAAAAAATTTTTCAAGCGAATTAAACCACTTAAATCTTTTCAACCTGACCGAACTCTAATTCAACCGGTGTTTCACGACCAAAAATCTGAACTGAAACACGCAGTCTATTACGCTCGTAGTTAACTTCATCAACAATTCCCATTGAAATCAGCAAATGGACCTTCATTCACACGAACCTGCTGACCAACCTCAAATTCAACTTTTGGTTTTGGCTTCTCAACACCTGTTTTGGCTTGTTGCAAAATAGCATCTGCATCTTTTTGAGAAATTGGGATTGGACGATTTCCGCTACCACCTACAAAACCATTTACTCGAGGGGTGCTCTTAACCAAGTGCCATGAATCATCGGTCATTTCCATTTCAACCAACACATAGCCTGGATAGAATTTACGCTCACTGATGGTTTTTCGGCCATTCTTGATATCTACCACTTCCTCTACAGGAACGAGAATCTGACCGAAATATTCTTCCATGTTTCACGAGCAATACGCTCTTTCAATGTTTTTTGAACATTTTTCTCGAAACCGGAATAGGCCTGTACCACATACCAACGCTTTGACATCTTTACCCTTTCCTATTTAATAAAACATCAAAAAACAACCATGAAATAATTGTATCTGCCACATAAATGAAGGCTGCTAAAACTGCAACGAAGATAATCACGAATACAGTCATTTTGACCGCTTCATCACGACTCGGCCAAACTACCTTCTTAAACTCAGTCCAAGAGCTCTTAAAATATGCAAACAGACCTTCTTTCTTTTCAGGAGCCGGCTTATTACTTACCACAACTTCCTTTTTCTGATGGTCTTCTTTGCGTCCAGACGGATGTTCTGTCATCTTTACTCACTTATCAATACCCCACCCGCCTTCATTTTAGACAGTGGCATTGATCCATTAATTAATTTCAAATAATCTTAAAACTTAAGTACAAAAAAATTAACCGGCACAAGGCCGGTTAATTTTTTATTTGGCAGGCCAAGAGGGTCTCGAACCCCCAACCCTCGGTTTTGGAGACCGATACTCTACCAATTGAGCTATTGGCCTCTAAACTTAAGCGATTACAGAAGAAACCACACCCGCACCTACGGTACGACCACCTTCGCGAATCGCAAAGCGCAGACCTTCTTCCATAGCGATAGGCGCAATCAGTTCTACAGTAATGGTTACGTTCTCACCTGGCATTACCATTTCTACGCCCTTCTTCCAAAGTAACTGCACCAGTTACGTCAGTAGTACGGAAGTAGAATTGTGGACGGTAGTTAGCGAAAGAATGGAGTGTGACGACCACCCTCTTCTTTGCTCAGTACGTATACTTCTGCTTTGAATTTGGTGTGAGGAGTGATAGTACCTGGTTTAGCCAATACTTGACCACGCTCTACGTCTTCACGTTTGGTACCACGCAGCAATACGCCTACGTTGTCACCAGCTTGACCTTCGTCCAGCAGTTTGCGGAACATTTCAACGCCGGTACAAGTGGTTTTTTGGGTTTCTTTCAGACCTACGATTTCGATCTCGTCACCAACGTGGATGATACCGCGCTCTACACGACCGGTTACTACTGTACCACGGCCAGAGATAGAGAATACGTCTTCGATAGGCAACAAGAAAGGTTTGTCCACAGCACGCTCAGGTGTTGGGATGTAGCTGTCCAGGGCAGCAGCCAATTCGAAGATTTTTTCTTCGTAACCAGCGTCACCTTCCAAAGCTTTCAGTGCGGAACCTTGTACGATTGGGCAGTCGTCGCCTGGGAAGTCGTAGCTTGACAACAGGTCACGGATTTCCATTTCAACCAGTTCCAACAGCTCGGCATCGTCAACCATGTCGCATTTGTTCATGAATACGATGATGTAAGGTACACCTACTTGGCGAGCCAACAGGATGTGTTCGCGAGTTTGAGGCATAGGACCGTCAGCTGCGGAACATACCAAGATCGCGCCGTCCATTTGGGCAGCACCGGTAATCATGTTTTTAACGTAGTCGGCGTGGCCCGGGCAGTCTACGTGCGCGTAGTGACGGGTTTCAGTTTCGTATTCTACGTGTGAGGTATTAATGGTAATACCACGAGCTTTTTCTTCAGGAGCGTTGTCGATTTGGTCGTAAGCTTTTGCAGCGCCACCGAATTTTTTAGCCAAAATAGTAGTCAAAGCAGCAGTCAGAGTGGTTTTACCATGGTCAACGTGACCGATGGTGCCAACGTTTACGTGCGGTTTGCTACGTTCAAATTTTTCCTTAGCCATGGCAATATCCTATAATCTATAGCTTTTTGAAAGAAAGGGTAATAATGAGATGGTGCCCATGGGCAGATTTGAACTGCCGACCTCTCCCTTACCAAGGGAGTGCTCTACCCCTGAGCTACATGGGCGAAATTGTTTGGAGCGGGTGAAGGGAATCGAACCCTCACCGTAAGCTTGGAAGGCTTCTGCTCTACCATTGAGCTACACCCGCATACTCACTTTTTTGCTCCAAGTAAGAATTTTTGGTGGAGGGAGAAGGATTCGAACCTTCGAAGCTCACGCAACAGATTTACAGTCTGCCCCCTTTGACCGCTCGGGAATCCCTCCAAAAGAGAACGCTAGTTTATTGGCAACTCAGATTTCCGTCAAGATTTTTTTTCATTTATTTCTTTAAAAATATCCCAAGCTTTTGCTTTTAAACACTATTTATTTAAACTGAATGATTTTTTCGTACTTAGCCATCAGTTCTTCATGCGTTTCAGGATGCTCTTCATCGATCAAGATACAGTCGACAGGGCATACCTGTTGGCACTGAGGCTCATCGTAATGGCCTACACATTGTGTACACAAATTTGGATTGATTTCGTAAATTTCTTCACCTTGCGAAATGGCATCATTAGGGCATTCCGGTTCGCACACATCGCAGTTAATGCACTCATCTGTAATAAAGAGCGACATTTCTATTTCCTTTTTCTTAAATTATCAAAACCGATTGGGCGCGGATTATAGCACAAATGACGTCGGAACAATCCGTTTGAAAGAATGTTTTACACCTTGGGAATGATTCTCAAATTCCATACTATTCAGCAACTTGCGAATAGAGCAACAATTCAAACCTACTCATTCCCGCCTTTCCTTCCCGATAATTTTCCAGCCAATCCGGTTTTTCAGGCAGCTTCCCTGCTTCAATATAGACCATTGCCCCATTTTTCAAGTGGCTTTGCAATCGGATAAACAGATTTTGCCAATCTTCCCATGCAAACGGCGGATCAAGGAACACAACATCAAATTTTTCAGACGGCCTTGCCAGATAAGCCATGCCGTCTGAACACACGATTTCCACCTGTTTCAAACCTAATTCACGGATATTTTTCTGAAGCGTTTGAACAGTTTGGCGGTGGTTATCGACCATTACCACTTTTGCCGCATTACGAGAAGCAGCCTCCATTCCCAAAGCACCACTGCCGCTGAATAAATCCAATACTGTTTTGCCGGTTAAATCCTGGACCAGCCAATTAAACAGTTTTTCACGCACGCTGTCAGGCGTCGGACGCAGACCATCTGCAGATAAAAATGTTAACTTTCGTCCCCTGCATTGCCCGCCAATAATGCGTACTTGATTGGTGTGTTTGGAATGTTTGTTGTTTGCCATGATTTTTAAAAAGATGCCGAGTTTTCAGACGGCCTCAATTATATAGTGAAACTGCCATCAAGCCGTATTTCACTCTATTCTTTTAGATACAAAAAGGCCGTCTGAAAATCATTTTTCAGACGGCCTTTACTATTCATTAATCAATTATCAGACGGCCTTTACTATTCATTAATCAATTATTCCTTCGGTGTAGGCGGTTCAATTTGCTCTTTCCAGCCGCATTCTTTTTGCGGGCAGACTTTTTCCACGCCCCAGCGTTTGGTGGTTTTGATGGTCAAAACCGGCCATGCGCATTTTGGACAGGTTTCTGCAACGGGTGGGTTCCATGTGGCGTAGTTGCAGTCGGGATAGGTGCTGCAACTGTAAAACAGTTTGCCGTAGCGGGATTTGCGCTCGACGAGGTTGCCTTTTTTGCATTGCGGGCATTGGACGCCGGTATCTTTCGGTTTTTCCAGCGGCTCGACGTGTTTGCATTTCGGATAGTTGGCGCAGCCGATGAATTTGCTGCCGGTTCGGCTGTATTTGTACACTAGGCGACCGCCACATTTAGGGCATTCGCGTCCGTTGAGTTCGGCTTGCTCGGCTTCCGCTTTGGCGATGCGCTCGGCAGCTTCTTCGGCAGTTTCGTTGACGTTGCGCGTGTAGCTGCACTCGGGATAACCGGCACACGCAACAAAACGACCCATTTTGCCGAATTTTATTTGCAGTTTGTGTTCGCCGCATTTCGGACAGGTTTCGTCAAGTTCCTGCGTGGTAAATTTGGCGCGTTCGATGCCTTCTTTTTCTTCCACTTGTTTGATGAACGGTTTCCAGAATTTGTCCATCACAGGAATCCATTGGCGTTTGCCGTTGGCAATTTCGTCAAGCTGGTCTTCAAGTTTGGCTGTGAAGTGGTAATCGACATATTGGGCGAAGTGTTCGGTCAAGAATTTATTGACGATGTCGCCTGTGTCGGTGGGCATGAAGCGTTTTTGCTCAAGGGTAACGTATTCGCGGTCTTTGAGCGTGGAGATGATACTGGCGTAGGTGGAAGGGCGGCCAATGCCGTATTCTTCGAGGGCTTTAACCAGTGTGGCTTCGTTGTAGCGCGGCGGCGGAGTGGTGAAGTGTTGTTCGCCGTAGAGTTTGTCCACAGGCAATTTATCGCCTTCGCTCATTTCGGGCAGTTTTTTGCTGTCTTCGCTCTCTTCGTCGTCGCTGCTTTCTTCATAAACGCTCAAGAAGCCTGCGAAAGTCTGCACTTGTCCGGTTACGCGGAATACGCCTTTGCCGACGGTAATATCGACGGTGGTTTGGTCGAATTTGGCGGGCGTCATCTGACAGGCGACGGTACGTTGCCAAATCATTTGATAGAGTTTGAACTGGTCTGCGCTCAGGAAGGGTTTGACGCTTTCGGGCGTGCGGTACACGGAAGTCGGGCGGATCGCTTCGTGGGCTTCTTGGGCGTTTTTGGATTTGGTTTTGTACTGTTTGGCCGAACTTGGCAGATATTCTTTGCCGATTTTGTTTTCGATGTAATGGCGGATTTCGGTTAACGCTTCATCAGCCAAATTCACGCTGTCGGTACGCATATAGGTAATCAGACCGATGGCGCCCTGCCCTACGTCTATACCTTCATAAAGCTGTTGGGCGGTACGCATGGTGCGGTCGGTGGTGAAGCCGAGTTTGCGCACGGCATCCTGCTGCATGGTAGATGTGGTGAACGGCGCGGCTGGGATTGCGGCTGCGCTTTTTCTTTTCAATGGCGGTAACGACGGCCTCTTTGCCTTCGAGTTCTTTCAATACGTCGGCTTGCGCGGCTTCGTTCGGCAGGTCGAATTGTTCGAGTTTCGCGCCGTTGTATTGGGCGAGTTTGGCGGTGAAACTTGCTGCGTCCTTTGTGGCTGTCGAGATGTACCGTCCAATATTCCTGCGCTTCAAACGCGCGGATTTCGTTTTCGCGTTCGCAAATCAGACGCAGTGCGGGGCTTTGCACACGGCCTGCACTCAAACCGCGGCGGATTTTTTTCCACAACAATGGCGAGAGGTTGAAACCGACCAGATAGTCCAAAGCGCGGCGGGCTTGTTGCGCATCGACCAAGTCCATTTCGATTTCGCGCGGATGGGCAACCGCATCGAGCACGGCGTTTGGTGATTTCGTGGAACACGACACGCTGCGGCTTGATATTTTTCAAGCCGCGTTTGGATTTGAGGATTTCCAAAAGATGCCAAGAAATGGCTTCGCCTTCCCTATCCGGGTCGGTTGCGAGGTAGATGTTTTCAGCTTCTTTGGCACCGGCGACGATGGCATCGACGTGTTTGCTGTTGCGGCTGATCAATTGGTATTTCATGGCAAAGCCATTATCGGGATCGACTGCTCCGCTTTTGGGTACCAAATCGCGGACGTGGCCGTAAGACGCCAAGATTTCAAAATCACCGCCCAGATATTTTTTCAGGGTTTTGGCTTTGGACGGGGATTCGACGATTAATAGGTTTTTCGCCATTGTTGTTCTCTTTTGGATGTATTGGGTTTATGTTTCAGACGGCCTTTATTATTGAAGCCGTCTGAAAAAAGGTTTAGTGCATCACGTTTTGTCCGGTCAACGCACTCATCAAGTCGTCGCCTATCAGGACGGGCAACTCGCTCTTGTGCATCCACAACACCAGCAATACCAACACTTTGGCGGTATCGAGGGTAATTTCGTCCGATGGAATGTGCATCAGGGCGTGAATGACGATTTCGCGTTGCTCATAAGTAATTGCGTGTTCGGCAACCAAATACTGCATCAAGCCCATGACTTCCTGCGGCAGGTTTTCAGCTTCTTCACGGCAGAATACGCGCAGGGAGTCGCTGTTAAACGGCTCGGCATAGAATTCGGACGTATTGAACAAGACTTCCATCATCATCAATGTATTGCCGATTTCCGTAGCATCAAAACCCGCATCTTCCAAGAGGCGACCCAAATCCTCCGGAGGCGGACAATTGTCGAAATCTTGGAAGTGTTCGATTAAATAGGCAATGACTTCGGTCATGCTGGTTCCTTAAATATAGATAATTTATGCTTTGACACGCTGATAACGGCCGCCCGGCAAGGCGGCGACGATACCGTCAAGTTCGTATTCCAAAAGCTGTGCGTACACGTCTGCCGCTGCCGTATTGGTTTGTTGCGCCAAATATCGGGGTGTATCGGGTCGTAACCCATTGCTTCCAATAAGGATCTTGTTGATGGGGCGGCAGGTAGGTTTTCAGACGGCCTTTGCGGTTCATCCGCTATTGTTTTGGGTTGCAGCCGTTCGGTTTGATCGTTTTTCGGTTTAACCGTCTTATTTATAGAATATGATGGAACATGCGTATTTTGCAATAGCTGCGGACACTCATGGAGAATATCGTCCAGACATTCAACCAGTTTTGCCCCGTCTTTAATCAGCTTGTGACAGCCTTTGCTATGCGGATTGTCTATCGAACCGGGCACCGCCATCACTTCGCGCCCCATCTCCGCCGCCAACTTGGCGGTAATCAATGAGCCGGATTCCAATGCCGCTTCAACCACCAATGTCAGCTGCGATAATGCGGCAATCAGACGGTTGCGACGCGGAAAATTGCCTGCAAACGGACGCGTGTCCAAAGGGAACTCGCTGACAATCAATCCTTTTTCAGCAATTTCATAAGCAAGGTTTTTATTGGACGGCGGATAAATGCGGTCTATACCGGTTCCCCAGACGGCAATGGTACCGCCATCTGCCTGCAATGCGCCCTGATGGGCGGCGGTATCGATACCCGAAGCCATACCCGATACGACGGGAATGCCTTTTTCACTCAACGCCCTGCCAAAATCTTTGGCGATCCGCATTGCCTGCGGTGTGGCATGGCGGCTGCCGACAATCGCGGCAGAAGGTGTGTGCAGCAGCTCTGCATTACCGCGTAAAAACAAGACCGGCGGCGCGGTAATGCCTTGTGTCAGCATTTCGGGGAAATCATCATCTTGCAGCAGCAACAGACGGCAACCGTCCTGTATTTCCCATTGTAAAGCGGCTTCAGCTGACTGCTGCGCCAAAGCCCGTTTGTCCGCATTGCGCCACGACTCGGCTGCCTGTTTATGGCGCACCAACGCAGCAATTTTGTCTGCCGGCGCATTCAAGGCTGCTTGTGCGCTACCGAATTGCTGCAACAGCACCAAAAAACTTTCTGCGCCGATATAGGGCGTAAATGCCAGTTGCAACCAAGCAAAACGCTCGTTTTCCGTCATCAATCTGTTCCCTTTTCGTAATGGTTGTTCAGACGGCCTGAAGTAAATAAAGGCCGTCTGAATATTTTATTGATATAAAACTTCTTTCGAGCTTAAAAGGCAAAATAACCATGCCGAGCCATATCATTATTTTTATAAAGTATTGCTTGTCTAAAGCAAACCGTCAAATGACGATGCCGTCTGAAAAACCTGATGGCTTTCAGACGGCCTCTTTTGATGTTTAAACCGATATTGCGCTTATTCTTCGGATTTGTCGGCGCTGCGGCGCGATACGCTGATACCGAGTTGTTTGAGTTTACGGTAAAGGTGTGTACGCTCCAAACCGACCTTTTGCGCCACGCGGCTCATATTTTGGCCTTCTTGGGCGATGTGGTACTCAAAGTAGCGGCGCTCGACTTCTTCCCTCAATTCGCGCAAAGGCATATTGAAATTGAAGCCGCCGATGATTTCTGTCGCCGCCGCGTTTTCCTTCTGACCCAAAGCCACGGCAACGGCCTGCTCGTTCACTTCTTTGCCGTCAGATTCCAACATGATGTTTTTCACCGTTTCGGCAAGCTGGTCGTAATTGCCCGGCCAATCGTATTGGCGCAAAACCACCAACGCGCTGTCGCTGAATTTTACCGGCTGGATTTTTTGACTTTCGGCCAAATCGGTCATGATGCGGTTGATTAAAAAGACGATGTCGTCCGGCTGGCTGCGCAAAGAAGGAACATCGATGCGCTCTTTCAACAGCTCCGCCAGTCGGCCGGTAACGATGTCATCGGCGCCCTCGCCGCGTTTAAAACCGCATGAAGCAATCACACGGACATTGTAGCGGTCGGCTTTTTCCAGCAAGAAAGCAATGCCGTTTTGGATGTTTTTGCTGTAACGGGCAATATCGCCGACATACAAAATGCCGCCTGATGCCTTTTGCAACAGCTCCATCGGCGTATCGACAATGTGTTCGACACGGTCGGTTGCCACCCAAGGCGTACCGCTTTTGTGCAGATAACGGGCGACAATCTCAAACGGCGAGCCTGCCTCACCGGCCAACAACAACGGGCGGTTGTGTTTGGCAGCCGCTTCAATGCTGCCGTTCATTTCTTGAATGACGGGACTGTTGCCCAGTTTGTCCAAAGTCATACCGGAGGCCGTCTGAACTTCGCCATGTTTCAAGGCGCGCTCTACTGCGGACAAGAGTTTTTGCAGGGCAATCGGTTTTTTTCCAGAAAATCGAGCGCGCCGATTTTTGGTGGCTTCAACTGCGGTGTCAATGCTGGCATGGCCGCTCATCATAACCACAGGCATATTGAGTTGGCCGTTTTTCGCCCACTCTTTCAACAAAGTGATGCCGTCGCAATCGGGCATCCAAATGTCCAGCAACACCATGGCCGGACGCGTTTGATAACGCAATTGGCGCGCTTCTTCGGCATTTTCGGCCAAAGTGACGGTATAGCCTTCGTCTTGAAGGATTTCGGAGAGCAGGTCGCGGATGCCTACTTCATCATCTACAATCAAAATATCACTGCTTCGCATAAGTTTCTGCCATTTCCGGTAAAGCTATTTTGACGCACGCGCCGCCGCTGTTCTGATTGCTCAGGCTGATACGGCCGCCATGCTCCTCGATAATTTTTTTCACAACGGGCAAACCCAGCCCCGTTCCTGTCGGTTTGTCGGTAACGTACGGCTCAAAAGCATTGTGCAGCATTTCTTTGCTGAAACTTTTACCGTTGTTGCAAACGGTCAGGAAAACCTGTCCTCCTTCGCGCCCTGTTTCGATGTTTACTTGCGGCGCTTCGTCCGACTCTGCCGCTTCTGCGGCATTCTTAAATAGGTTATGCAACACTTGGCGCATCGCCGTCGTATCGGCAACAATCGGCAGTGCGTCGGCGCTGAGCCGTGCATTAAACTTGCACGCGCCGGCCTCATATAATACCAATACTTCCGACACCAAACCGTTTAAATCTTGTTTTTCTAAATTCAGCGACGGCGCACGCGCATAGTTGCGGAACGCTTCGACCATTTCTTTCAGCGCGGCCACCTGTTTGACGATGGTATCGGTTGAACGGCTGAGGATTTGGGCGTCTTGTTCATCAAGTTTATCATGCAATTTCCATGCCAATCTCTCGGCGGAAAGCTGGATAGGCGTGAGCGGATTGCGGATTTCGTGCGCCAATCGTTTCGCCACTTCGCCCCATGCGGCCTCTTTTTGCGCCCGCATCAAGACGGTAATGTCATCAATCACCATCACCACGCCGTTATCGTTGTCTTCCGGCAGGATGGTGGCCTTGCCCAACAAGATTCGGGCATCATCGGGCGCGGCATATTCGACTTGGACGGGTTTGTCGCTGTCGGCGGTTTCATTAATGGCGGCAAACACATCGGCCAACAGGGTTTGCTGCGGCGATTTGCCGTGCCATTGATGCCAGTTGCTGCCCCACAAAGACACCAGCGAAACACCCAAAATCTGTTCGGCGGCCTTGTTAAAGGTTTTCAGACGGCCATCGGCATCCAAAGTAATCACGCCTGTGGTCAAACTTTCCAACACGCATTCCAAATAATGGCGTGCTGCTTCTTCGCGCAAACGGTTGCGTTCGTCCGCCTCTTTGGCAATCGCCAATTGCTCGGTCATGTGGTTGAACAATTGGGTCAACCGGCCGAACTCATCATTGCGAAACACCGGCCGGGTCTGGCTGAAGTCACCCTGAGCCACCGCCCGCGCACCCTCTGCCAACGACAATACCGGTGCCACAAAACGGCGGGCAAAATACAAAGCCATCACCAACGCCAAAAAGATGGCCAACAATGTCGCGACCAACAGCGTGGACAGGAAAAAGGTTTGCAGGCCTTTTTTGGTATAACTTAGCTCGGCGTATTTGGCGCGGGCCGCTTCAATCAGCGTCGCATCTTGGGCAACATCTTTCGGAATCGGCTGCCGGAAAAACAACGCATAATCCTGATTTTTATGCGTACCGATCAGCATCCAGCCTTGAGCATACAGCACGCCGCCGATGTTTTCCAAGCTGCGCACCGAGCCGGTCTGCTCCAACTGCTCCCATCCTTCTTTGGTGAGTTCGGGTTGATTTAGTTTCAGGAGATTGATGCTTTTCTCAGCTTTATGGGTAGTCGCGTTATAAAGCGCCAGCTGGGCAAAGTCGGCAGTAAGCGCCGATTTTGCCAGCGTCTGCCCTAAATTGCCGTCCAGTGAAGCGGCGCTGATTAAGTCGATCTGCACCGGTGTGGCGTTGCTGACGGCGTTGTCCACCGCCAAGTTCAGCGCGGATTTGCTCAAGTTTAAGCTGCGCTCCAGAGCCTCATGGGTATCGTTGCCAAACCAAGAATTAATCGTACCGTTAATAAACTGGGCGGAAATGCCGAACAAAAACACACCCGGCAATACAGCAACCAAGGTAAACATCCCCGACAACCGACGCGCAATCTGCGAACCGAATACACTTTTGCTGTTGTCGCGCATCAAAAGCACGACATAGCGCACCAACACTGCTGCCAACACCAGTAACAGCAAGCCGCACAAAGCAACAATCCACCAAAAATAATCGGACAACACGTTGCTGCTGCCCGTTGCAACAGTCAGACCGTACAACAAAACAACGGCGAATACGGCGGCAATCAGAAGAAAGCGGCGCATGGTTTACTCCTGCACGACCGACAAGGACTTCCAACCGGAATCCAAATGCCAGTTTTTAGACGTCAGGGCATTGATTTGGAACGGTTTGGGCAGCTTGGCGGTTGTCAGCAGCAGGCGGATTTCAGCCTTCGTGTCTTTGGCGGCCACATCACTCAGCGCACCCTTGGACAAAACCTTCCAATTCGCGACCGCGCCCACTGCGCGCAAAGCTGTCTCAAGCGTGTCGTACTCGGTAGAAAACGTACCGACGGTAACGCGATAGCGGTTGGTCAGCGGATGGAAGGACAATTTATATTGAATCGTGCTGTCGTTGTTGAGCAGCTGGTCGAACTTGAATTTATAAGACGACATAGACGGCGCTGACAGCTGCCAACTCAAATTGAAATGCAGGGGAACGCCCTGTTTGAGTGCTTCTTTAAGCTGGTCGGGCAGGTCGGTGCGGAAACGGCTGCTGACGGAAAGCTGTCCGGCATGGGTCAGCTTTGCCTCGGCACGGGTCGCACTGATGCCCTCGCCCGCCGCATTCAGCGACACGGCGAGCAAGAGCGGTACAATCAGCGTTTTACTGCTTTAATAAGCGCGTAATAAAAGCCATCTTGATGTTTGTTCGGTAAAAGCACATGCGACTCGATCAACTCGGCATCGGCATGGCGGTTAAGGAATTTTTGCAACTGACCGTCGTTTTCTTCGACAAAGACCGAGCAGGTAGCCAGCAACATCCTGCCGTTTTTCGTCAGGGTCTGCCACAGCGCGTCTAATAATACTTCCTGTTGGCGTGCGGTTTTGACGGCATCGGTCGGTCGGCGCAGCCATTTGACGTCGGGATTGCGGCGTGCCACGCCCGAAGCGGTACACGGCACATCGGCCAAGACAGCGTCAAAGGCCTTGCCATCATACCACGCTGCCAAGTCCTGCGCATCGGCACAAGTCAAAGAGGCCGTTTGAAAGCCTAAACGGTCAAGATTGCTCTTCACCCTGTTCAGACGGCCCTCGTCTATATCCAAAGCGGTAACATGACAATCTGCCAGTTCCAAGATATGGCCTGTCTTGCCGCCCGGCGCCGCGCAGGCATCGAGAATGCGTTCGCCGTCTTTCGGGTTCAACAAATAGGCAGCACGTTGCGCACCAAAATCCTGCACCGATACCAGGCCGTCTGAAAAACCGGGCAGGCGGCTTTACCGGCACGGCTTCTTCCAACATCACGGCGTATTCGTCCAAACGCCCTGGCCGGAATACCTTCCGCAGCCAGTTTTTCCAAATAGCTTTCGGCATTGCCGTGTCGGCGGTTGACGCGCAAAGTCATCGGCGGATGCGATTGCAGCGCGGTGGTGATGTTGTGCCAATGTTTCGGATAATGGTTTTCTCAAGTAAGCCACCCACCACAGCGGCAAATTGTGTTTCGCCACATCGTCTTTTTTGCAGGAAGCCGCGAGCTTGTCGCGTTCACGCAAAAAGCGGCGCAAAATCGCATTGGCAAACGAGCGGAACTGGCCGCGGCCGATTTTGGCAATGCTTTCCACCGCCTCATTGACCACGGCATGAGGCGCATTGCGCGTGTAATGCAGTTGGTACATCGCCGCCAAAAGCAGGCTTTCGAGCTGCGGATTGTCAATCGGCTTCTTCAGCATTTGACCAAGCATATGCTTTCAAACTGCCCAAATAACGTTGGCAACCGTAGGCAATATCCTGCAACGCGCCGTTTTCCTGCGCCGTCAGCTGCGGATGCGCCGCGCGGATTTCCGCCAAGACATCCTGAAGATTGCGCCCTTCGGCAACCGCGGCAACGCTGTCGGCGGCCAGTTTTTGGGCGAGGGACATACTCATATTTACTTTCTGATTCATATTTGATTTCAAGTGTTCGGAGGATTTCAGACGGCCTGTTCGGCAGCTAACAATGCCCGATAATATTCGGCATCTATTTTGGAAAAACAGCAAAAGATGATTTTTTCCACTGCCGGACATTGCGGCAGGGTTTGTTTCAAACTCTCCAAAGCGATACGCGCGGCGGCTTCGGCCGGGAAGCGGTATACACCGGTGCTGATGCACGGAAAGGCGATGCTGTGAAGCTCGTGTTTCTGGGCAAGCAGCAAGGAATTGGCATAGGATTGTGCCAATTTGGCCTCTTCATTTTGCTGTCCGCCAAACCATACCGGCCCGACCGTATGAATGACAAAACGTGCAGGCAAACGATAGCCTTTGGTTATTTTGGCTTCGCCTGTGCGGCAACCGCCCAAAGTACGGCACTCGTCCAGCAGTTCTTTGCCTGCGGCGCGGTGTATTGCACCGTCTACGCCGCCACCGCCCAACAGCGATGAATTGGCGGCATTGACAATCGCATCGACTGCCAATCGGGTAATATCGCCCTCGACCACTTCAAAAACAGCCATTGTCTTTCTTTCCTCTACATTGATTTCCAGCCTGTTACAAAACCGTTCCGACTTCAATCGTCCGGCCTGCCGCAAATGCCTGTATGCTCATGCGTTTGCTGCCGGAAGGCTGCAATTCGGTGATGTTCAGCGCATTTTCACCGCACGCCACCAGCAGGCCGTCTGAAGTGCAAGACAATACTTCGCCTGCCTGACCCTGTTTGGCCACGACTTCGGCACGCCAGATTTTCATCGGTTTGCCTTGATACTCGACCCACGCGGCAGGAACAGGGTTGAAAGCACGGATTTTGCGCTCAATCACAGTAGCGCTTTCATTCCAATCAATACGCGCTTCTTCTTTGCTTAATTTCTGGGCGTAGGTAACGCCTTCTTCAGGCTGCTTAACCGCGTTCAGACGGCCTTCCAGCCTGCAGACGCTGTAAGTCGGCAACAATCGCTTCCGCACCCAAACCCATCAGCGCGTCATGCACTTCGTTGGCGGTATCCGTAGGTTGGATGGCGTAGCGGTGTTCGCTGACCACATCGCCGGTGTCCAAGCCGATGTCCATCTGCATGATGCACACGCCGGTTTCGGCATCGCCGGCTTCAATCGCACGTTGAATCGGTGCCGCGCCGCGCCAACGGGGCAACAGCGAAGCGTGGATATTGAGGCAGCCGTGTTTGGGCGTATCCAACACATCCTGCGGCAAAATCAAACCATACGCGGCCACCACCATCACATCCGCGCCTGTATCTTTGAGCATTTGCAGGGCTTCGGCGTTATTGCGCAACTTTTCCGGCTGCGCCACGGTCAAACCCAATTCCAAGGCAGCCTGTTTTGACCGGCGATGCGGTCAACTGCATGCCGCGGCCTTTGGGGCGGTCGGGCTGGGTCAACACCAGCGGAATTTCAAAACCTGCGGCGGCGATGGCTTTCAAAGGCGGCGGCGGCAAAATCAGGGCGTACCGGCAAAGATGACTTTCATGTTGTGTCCTTGTGGAAATGGTTTGAATGGGCGCGTTGGGCAAACTGTTTCAGTTGAAAAGGCCGTCTGAAAGATTGAAAACCGAAGTCTGCCTTCTGTTTTGTCTTTTTCAGACGGCCTTTAAGCGATGCGTAGGTCAGATGGTGTGTTTCTGACGTTTTTTTCAGTTTGGTTTTTGATGCGGCCTTGTTTCAGCTGCGACAGGTGTTCGACAAACACGATGCCCATCAGGTGGTCCAATTCGTGCTGCACGCAGATTGCCAGCAGGCCGTCTGCTTCCAGCGTGAATTTCTCGCCCTTTTTCGTTCAAGGCTTCAACTTTGACGCGCTCGGCACGGGTTACGGTATCGTAAATGCCCGGCACGGACAGACAGCCTTCTTCATAAGTCGTCTCGCCGTCTTTTTTTCGACAATGACAGGGATTGATGAACACGCGCGGCTCGCTGCGGTCTTCGGTCAAATCCATCACGACGATGCGCTCGTGTACGTCGACCTGAGTGGCCGCCAAGCCGATACCGCGTGCTTCGTACATGGTTTCAAACATATCGGCAACCAATGTCTGGATGCGCTCGTCGAATTTTTTCAACAGGTTTGGCGACCGTGTGCAAACGCTCGTCAGGGTATTGGAGGATGTTCAGTAAAGCCATAATATTCTCGTTTTTATAAAGCTGATGTGTGATTTTCATACAGATTCGGTTTCCGCCGCCACAATCTCCTGTCATGACAGCAACATTCAATGCTAAAATAACGCCGAAAAAAATGTTAAGATAGCGCGACGGAGGCCGTTCGTTATCGTATTGATGAATGGGCGGCAGTTTCGCAAACTCCAGCCTTCTCTGTTTATCATCTGAAGACAAACCGAATCGATTTCAAGGGGAACGGTTATGCAACAACGTATTATAACCCTGCTTTGCATGGCAGGCATGGCTATTTCTGCCCACACTCAGGCAGCTTCTTTTAAAAATCCGCCCCAATGCGCCGCAACGCTACGTCGTTAAAAAAACGGCGATACCTTGTGGGGTATTTCCGGCAAATATCTGTACAGCCCATGGCAATGGAACCGCCTTTGGGGCGCCAACCGCAACACCGTCCGCAATCCGCACCTGATCTATCCGGGTCAGGTGTTGGTTTTACGCTACGTCAACGGCCAGCCGCGACTGGGTTTTGAACACGCTCAAACCCGTTCAGACGGCATTCCCGTAATCAAACTGCATCCGCGCGTACGCGAAACTTCCGGCTACGGCATTCCGACCGTCAACGTCAATCTCTACCGCATGTTCATGAAACATCCGCAGATTATCGCTCCGGAAGAAACCGCCAACGCGCCGCGCCTGATTGCAGGTCCCGACAACCGCGTCCTCTACACCCAAGGCAACCGCGTGTACGCATACGGCCTGACCGAACCCGGCCGCTATCTGACCTACCGCGTCAATAAAAACATTACCGACCCGGAAACCGGCAAATTCCTCGGCCAAGAAGTCGTGTTTAGCGGCATCGCCAACACGTTGCCTTACACCGACTCAGCCTTGGAAAACCGTACCCGCGCTTCTGACGAAAAACTCAAAAGCAACGAGTATTACACCCAAGTCAACAAAGCCATGAAGCTGCGTACCCAATCCGCGCAACCTTTGGTTATCGAAGAAGCCGTTTCCGAAATCCGCAAAGACGACTATCTGCTGAAACTGCCCGAAGGCCTCGACAGCTTCAATGTTATGCCTCACGCCCCTGCCCGTCCGATTCAGGCCAAAGTCGTTTCCATCTTCGACGGCGTGGGCGAAGCAGGCCAGTTCCAAACCATTACTTTGGATAAAGGCGAACTCGACGGCTTGGACAAAGGCACTGTGGTCAGCCTCTACAAACGCGGCCGCCAAGTCCGTGTCAATCTGTCCAACAACCTGATTCGCAAACCGAAAGACAAAGATACGGTTGAATTGGTTTCCATTCCGGCTGAAGAAATCGGTTTGGCAATGGTGTACCGCACATCCGACCATCTGGCATCCGCCATTATTTTGGAAAGCCTGAACAGCGTTTCCATCGGCGATACCGCCTCCGAACCCGGCCGCGATCTGGACAATATGGCCGATGAAAAAACCATGGACAAACCGGCTGAAGAAGAACAAGAAAGAGAAATCGAACTGGAAGTCCGCAGCTGATTGAGCTTTCTTAGCAGCCATCCGGCAAATAAGGCCGTCTGAAAATCTGTTTTTTTCAGACGGCCTTTTGATTGCTGCCCATCAGAATAAATAAAATCTGTAACACGTTGTTTAAAGCGCAAACAACATCTTATTTCTCAAGCCGATAATCGGCTATTCCCCTTTTCTATCGTTTTTTTCCGCTCTGCCATTTCCAATCAGAAATATGTAAAAGCCCAACACGCCATTTATTGCCTGGGGATTGTTCCATCTGTTCCTGCCAACAAAAAGGCCGTCTGAAGATTTCAGACGGCCTTTTTATCCACAACTTAAATCCGATTATTTGAATTTGTAAGTGTATTGCAAGCCCAAGATGTCCGCCTTGTTTTTGAAGCGGGCGGAAGATGTACCACGGCTGTCTACATCGTTGCCGCTGGCTTTGCCAGTGCGATAAACCGTGTCATTGATGTGGATATGGCTGTACGCCGCATCGATAACATGGTTTTTACCCAGTTGATATTTGGCACCGACGGAGAACCAGATACGGTTGCCGTCAGGCAGGCTGTTCATGCGGTCTTCGGCGCTTTTAACCGGTGATTTGTCGAAAGCGATACCGGCACGCAGTTGCAGTGGTTCGGTAACTTGGTAAGAGCCGCCGAATGCGACTTTATAAGTGTTGCGCCAGTTAGGCGTGATGACGGTACGGTCAGATTGGCCGTTGACAACTTTTTTGGTATTTTCAAACACCAGCTCGGCTTTATTGAAGCGGCTGTGGCGCGTCCAAGTCACATCACCGAACAGGTTGGTTTTGTCGGTGGCGCGGTACATACCGTGAACAGACAAAGACTCAGGCGTGACGATTTTTACGCTGGCTTTTTCGTTCGGCACATAACCGCGTGCAGCCATTGCACCCAAATCCCAAGCACGTTTTGCATATGCGCCGTCCGCTTCCCAATCGGCAGTGCCTTTCAACGTATGCGATACTTTGGAACGATAGTTCACACCCACGCGTGCGCGGTCGTTGATGTCCCACATCCACGCCAGTTGGTAGCCGAAGCCCCAATCGTGGCCTTTTACATCGGCATGACCGTCAGCTTTGCCGGTCGCATCGACAGCAACGGGACGACTTGCTTGACGGGAAGCCAAGCCGCTGGCCAATTGGCTGATGGCGCCGGAAGCATCCCAGTCGGAGTATTTACGCAATTCGGCTTTGGAATATTGGGCAATCAAACCGGCACCGACGGCGTGCTGCTCATTCAGTTTCCACGCGACTACCGGCTCGATGGCGATGGTGGTCAAACCCAGTTTGTTGATGTTGTGGCGCAATACGGAATCTTTTTCGTATTCGGTTGCAGAGCCGAAAAGGAACGTACACGCCCAAACCCAAAGTCACATCGTCGCTGGCTTTGTACGCGCCATAAACGTGCGGAGCAACGGTGGTTTCGGTAATTTTGCCGCTGGTCGAGCCGCTGACATCGGCACCCGTGCGGAAGTGTTTCGCAGATTCCGCCTCATAATGAATGCTTGGGAATACGATATTGGCGTTGACGGAAATTTGGCTGCTGTCGATTTTGCTCAAACCGGCCGGATTGTAGAAAATGGTTGAGGCATCGGCGGCTTCGGCGGCGGCGGCGTTGGCCGTGCCTTGTGCGTTAACGGATTGTGTACCGAAGTGATAGCCGGAAGCTTGGACGACGGTAGATAAAAGTGCTGTGCTTAAAATAAATGCTGTTTTTTTCAAATTGAAATGAATCATTTTGGTTTACCGTAAAAGTGGCGGACAAAGAAAAAGGCCGTCTGAAACGTCCTTTATTGATTTAGTATAGGCACTCAATTCTATACTACATCGTTATTCTTGCCTATTATTTTCGGTTTTTTACATAAAAAATACCCAAAATACAAAAAAAGCAGGCTACGGACAGCCTGCTTTTTCCACTTAGTAAAACATTGATTCGATTATTTGACTTGCAACACTTCCAATGTGTTGGTCGAACCGGATTCGCGCATTTTCGAACCGCTTGTAATGATGTATTGGTCGCCGGAACACAGAATTTGGTGTTCGACCAACACAGCTTCCACTTCGTTCAGCGCAGTATCGTGATCGGTACTGGTCGCCAAAATCATCGGACGCACGCCACGATACATTGCCATGCGGCGTTGGGCGGAAATGCTCGGAGTCAGGGCGAAAATCGGCAAGGTGATGTTGTGGCGGCTGATTTCGAAGGCGGTTGAGCCGCTTTCGGTCAGGGCGACAATCGCTTTGGCGTGAACCGCACGCGCTACGCCGACTGCGCCGCCGGCAATCGCCAAGTTGGTGCTGACGGCTTCGGGATACTCGACTTGTTCGGCAACGCCGTTGAGCGAGTCCTGCTCTTTTTCGGCTGCCGCGCAGATAATCGCCATTTGGCTGACGGTTTCAAACGGGTACGCGCCGACGGCGGTTTCGGCGGAACACATCACCGCATCGGTGCCGTCCAACACCGCATTGGCCACGTCGCTCACTTCGGCGCGGGTTGGTACGGGGTTGGTAATCATGGATTCCATCATTTGAGTCGCGGTAATGCTGAAACGGCGCAACTCGCGGGCGCGTCGGATCATGCGTTTTTGCAGGGCAGGAACGGCGGCATGGCCGACTTCCACTGCCAAGTCGCCGCGGGCAACCATAATACCGTCGCTGGCGAGGATGATTTCGTCCAGATTTTCAATGGCTTCTACGCGCTCGATTTTGGAAACCAAACCGGGGCGTACGGCTGTACTGCCTTTCATTTCTTCTTCGACTTTGGCGCGTGCGATGTGCAAATCTTCGGCAGATTTCACAAAGCTGATGGCCAAGTAGTCGCAACCGATGGCAATCGCCGTTTTCAGGTCGCGGAAGTCTTTTTCGGTCAACGCGCCGGCAGACAGGCCGCCACCGCGTTTGTTGATGCCTTTATTACTTTTTCAGCACATGGCTGTTTTCAACTCTTGTAATAATCTTACTTCCTTCAACCGCCTCAACGGTCAAAGTCAACAGGCCGTCATCCAGCCACAAAACATCGCCGGCAACGACGTCATTCGGCAAATCGCGGTAGTCCAAACCCTACCGCTTCGCGTGTGCCTTCGCCTTCAAGCGCGGCATCCAAAATCAAGGTTTCATCTTTATTCAACTCGATGCTGCCGCCAGCAATTTTGCCGACACGGATTTTTCGGGCCTTGCAAGTCAGCCAGAATCGCCACTTCCTGACCTGCGCGTTTCGCAGCTTCGCGCACGATGCGGGCATTTTCTTCATGGAACTCCGGAGTACCGTGACTGAAATTGAAACGGACGACATTAAGACCGCCGACACGGATCATGTCTTCCAACAATTGCACATTGTTGCTGCCCGGACCCAATGTGGCGACAATTTTGGTATTGTGACTGATACGGGTTAAATCACGTTGCAATTCGCTCATGTAAACGTCCTTTCCTGTTGATTCCACGTTTGATAATGAGGGAGATTGTACGCTTAATACAATAATGTTGGCGTAAAATTACATTATTTTCTGACTTAAACTAAATTTATTTTTGCATTAACCTACTTTTCTATCGGATACAATACACTCTCACGTCGTCATTTTTGATTTTCAGACGGCCTCCCTCATACTAATAGAATACTCAACTGATCCATGAAACGTTTTTTGACTCCGCTACCCATCGGCATCGTTTTGGCCGACCTGATCTACGGTTTCGTACTTAATGTCATGCAAGGCTTAAATTTGCAACAAACCGCCGCCAACCAGTCCGGTACAATTTCCGTTACGCCCGACATTGCCTTCAACAGCCTGCAAATCGTCGCCAACGGCGGCATGGTTTGCATCATCGGCTTCGGTTTGATTGTTTTGTTCCAACTCAACCGCGCCGTATTGCGCCAACAGATCCTGCCCATCGGCATTTTCCGAACCCTCGGCCTGTTGGCTGTTTTGGCATTCAGCATTTCGTCTTTGTGGGAATGGTTGCATGCCGCTTTGTCGCTGCTTTCCGGGTCACAACGTTTTAAACTTCAGCAACCCGCGTTATCTGGTTACCGCAGCCTGCATGCCCATCATCGCTTTCTTGTGCATCTTGCGCCTGTACAATTGGTATCGCCTACATCGGACTGTTGCCACTGACGACACCTCCACGCCCCTCTAATCAAGCTGCAAAAAGGCCGTCTGAAACAGGAAAACCTATTTCAGACGGCCTTGTCATTGTATATCTCAACGTTGATGGCTGGTTTCTACACCGGCCTTAATCTCACCATACATTTGCGAGCTGCCTTGTCCGCTGACTGATGCGCAGGCCGCCAAGCTCAGTGTCAAAACAGCCGCAGTCAAAATCTTCAACATCGATTTCTCTCTTTCTACACAAAAATTATTTCGGGTCGCAACGGAAATGGTAAGCGCAAATTTCAAATCCGTTTTTAAAGTAGAGACGATGGGCATCTGCTCGGTCATGGTTCACATGGACATTCAGATGGATTTTGGTTGCCCCGGTTTCCGCACCGAATTTTGCGTACTTCTTCCAACAAGCGAGAAGCATAACCTTTTTGGCGACATTGAGGCATGGTTACGAGATCATCAATATGGATATGGTAACCGCTGGCCAAGTTATGTGCAGCATGGAAACCGCATACGGCTACGGCATTTTGTTTACCTTCTTCAAAAATACCCAACAGGCGGTAGCCGGTTTTGCGCTGATGCTCGTTGATTTGTTCGACAAAACGGTGAATATCGGTCAAAGAAGAACGCAAAATGCTCAATGCCGCAAAAGCGGTTGCAGTTTCTTCCGGCGGAATTTCACGCAATACGCCGACCACAGGCGCGGCAGCTTGAGGCTCAGGCTGCGCATTGGCCGCTTCCGCACGTTCGGCGGCATGTTTTTCTTCAATCGCCTGCGCCAACAAAACGCGCTCGACCGGCACTTCGCCCTGCTGTTTGCTTTCTTGCTCTTTGAGCAAGGCTTTGCAATCAATCACGCGCAAATCGTTATCCGCCGCAAAATCCATCAAGAAACGGAACATTTGCGGATTGTCTTCTTCCAGCTTTTTATCGACTGCCACACAACGGACATTGTCCACCAAAATCGGGCGCACCCAATTAGAATAGGAAAGGCGGTTATCTTTAGTAAAGGAAGACAAAATACCGCACAGGCGCTCCGCCCAGTCGCTTGGTCGGAAAATCTTGCCTTTGCTGGTCGTACCATGGATCACAACTTCATAAGGATTACACACTAACATAAGCAGCTTCCTGAGAGTAAATGGCTGAAGGAATATTTCGCCAGTGCCAACATCAGAAAAAGTTCCGATACATAGCAACAGATTATTGAAAAAATATCAGTAAGGTTTTGAAATACGACAATGATGAGACGGCTTGCCGATCCTGACATCCGTTTCGAATTCTTTGATTATTATACCCGATACGCCTCTTTTTCTTCAAAAATCATTTGAAAAATAACAACAGGCCGTCTGAAAACAAGTATTTCGGTTTCAGACGGCCTGCATATTTTGAATATCAATACAACAATTTCTTGCGAGGCTTTTGCTCGCCACTGGATTTAATTTCTGACAAATTGAAATTCAGTATGCTCAAATCCAAAATGCTTTCAGAAGTGCATTGATCGCCAAAGGCATTTTCATAAGTGGCCTTCAGTTTCAACACGCCGCCAAATGTCTGGTCCGGCAATTCGGCAGCCAGCGCCAACATGCTTGCAAACACGCCGCCATACAATTCGCCCGATGCCAGCATATCCACACCGCCGGAAAACATCTCCAAGCGCATAACTGCATCGGCAACCAGCTTGCTCGGCAAGTGATCCGGCAAAGCCTCTACCTCAAAACGCACATTCTTCGCCAAGCCCTTACCGCTATTGCGGACAACCAAAACCAATAAATCCGTTTGCCCATCAGAACGCTGCAACGTCGCATGCAAAACAGGATGAATGCTCTCTTTTTGAATCAGCTGCTCACGGTGTAACATCTTGCTTTTTGCTTTGGATCGTGCAGAGACAACAGCCCAAATCAACCAAACCAATGCAACGGCAGAAATGGCTGTGACCAAAAGGGGAAGGTTGGTCAAATAGGCTTGCTGATTAAACCAAACTTGTGCTGCCAAAAATCCGGCAAAGAAAATCAAGACGTATAAAATTGGGGCAAACCGGCTTTGTATGGATGAGTGCATAAGTTTTCCTACATTTCGTATCGTGTTATAAAAAATAATGCCTTTTGAGCAAATGATGTCATTAACTCAGAAGGCATTATTTTAACGTAATTTTAACGCAATTTGCTTAATATCTTGCTTTTTATGAAACTGATGTATCAAGCAGACAACTCAAACCGCACAGCCGTGTTTTCAGACGGCCTGAGATTTTTATCAGGCTTCGGCAACCGAATCACGCGAGAAGGTTTTTTCGCAATAATGGCATTTCAAACGCGTCTGACCATTATGTGAACGGACATAAAAACGGCTGATGACCGGCTCGCCATGACTGGCACAATTGGTATTCGGGCAGCGGAACACTTCCGAAATTTCGTCCGGCAATGACAAATGCTGTTTGTCGATCACTTTAAACTGATCGATTTTGTTTACCACTGCTTCAGGGGCAAATAAAGCCAAACGGTTGGCCGCGTTGGCATCCAACCATACGCCGCTGACTTTGATAATGTCTTTGCTTCCCTGCGTTTTACTGGGCAAATTAAAACCGACCGTAACCGCGCTGCCATAATGCAGCAGCTTAAACTGCCTTAAAATGGCCAAGCCTTTACCGGCAGGAATATGGTCAATTACCGTACCTTGTTCAATCGCTTCAACGCTGAGTTTTGAGTTTTCCATCTTTTCGCTCCTTAAACTTCTTCGTTCAATACCAAAGACAAAATCGCCATCCGTGCATACACGCCATTGGTTGCCTGTTCAAAATAATAGGCATGAGGTGTTTTATCCACATTCGGATGAATTTCATCTACCCTCGGTAAAGGATGCAAGACGCGCAAATTAGGTTTGGCGTTTGCCAACATCTGCGCATCAAGATTGAATTTACCCTGAATTTTGGCAAATTCCTGCTCATCAAAACGTTCGCGCTGAACTCGGGTCATGTACAAAATATCCGCCCATTCGACCGCTTCTTCCAAACTGGATAAAACTTGGTAAGGGCAACCGGCCTCCTCCAGCTCTTCGGTAATATAGTCCGGCATCGCCAAGCTGGGAGGGGATACAAATGCGAAACTCACAACCCCAACGCTTCAGTGCCTGACACAATGAGTGTACCGTACGGCCATATTTTAAATCACCGGCCATCGCAATCTTCAAATTGCTCAAGCTACCTTGTGTTTCATAAATCGTTACCAAATCCAAAAGTGTCTGGCTCGGATGTTGGTTGGTACCATCACCGGCATTAATCACAGGTACGCTCGAAAACTCAGCCGCCACACGGGCCGCACCGTCTTTCGGGTGTCGCTGAATAATCGCATCCGTATAGCTGGAAATAATCCTCGCAGTATCTGCAAGCGTTTCACCCTTTTTCGCACTGGTATTCGCACCATCGGAAAAACCGATAACTTTCCCACCCAAACGCTGTACCGCCGTTTCAAAAGACAAACGCGTACGGGTAGACGGTTCAAAAAAGCACGAACCAATCAATTTGCCCTCAAGCAAATCTTCACGAGGCTGCTTTTTCAACTTCAAGGCCGTCTGAAGCAGCAATTCGAGCTGCTCCGTCGTCAAATCTGAAATTGAAATAATATGTTGCCGATAAAGCGGATTAGGCATGACCATTCCTTCCCATAAAAAAGCCCGCAACAGGCGGGCGTTTCAAGCAGACCGATTCCATCGTTACCCGACATCATCCCCGTCGGACAATCACAACCATGTTTCTACCACACCCATGAAATCTTTCGCATTATCGCATATTTAACAGACGGCTGCTTCTTTCAAGTTTTCAGACGGCCTGATACCTTTGCAAAATAACTCTATGCACCTAACAGCTGTATCAAAGAGTAGCCCCTCTGTACAGTTACCCTATTCCGTTTTCCGTCAAATGTCTTTAGGTACATATCTTTAATTCCCTTTATCTTTTATATCCCCTATTCAACAAGAGGCTATCCGTTTATCCCTTCACTCGATGTAAAGCCCCCCGCTTTGTCCAAGCTCTCATTGTCGCCCCCATACAAAGCCGCCCGTCAGCCCGAACCGGCAAAGCGGTTCGGCCTCGGGGCGGCGTATACGGCAGTTAACCGTCAGGCTTATTTTTTCACGGCAGGCTGTGCGGCCTTAGGCGCGGCAGAAGAAACCGTCGCCTCCGCCTTCAACTTGTTCAGCACCGCATCACCGATGCCCTTCACGTTTTTCAGCTCCTCCACCGATTTGAACGCACCGTTCTTCTGACGGTATTCCACAATCGATTTCGCCTTAGCCGGACCAATACCCGGCAAGGCCTCCAGTTCGGCAGGAGACGCGGTATTGATGTTCACGGCAGCCAAAGAGAACGCTGCACAGACGGCAGCAAACGCACCAAATAAAAATTTCTTCATCAGATTTTTTCCCATAACATATTTGATTGAATCAGTCATAAAGTCTACCGAATGGTTTTTATTCCCACTCTGTAAACACTGTCACATACGCAGATAGGGCAACAGCCTATACCCGCATAAATGCTTACGACATATTAACGCAAATATCGTTTGATTTCAAATATTCTAAACAGTTAACCGTAACTTTCGGTACTTTTTGTTCAAGAATAACAACAGGGTAATCATACAATACCTGTTACCTATCGCCAAACCGACAGAAACGACAGACATGTAAAAAGCCCCCGACATCAGTCGGGGGCTTTCGGAATGGGTGTTTGGCGGTGACCTACTTTCACATGGAAGAACCACACTATCATCGGCGCTGAGTCGTTTCACGGTCCTGTTCGGGATGGGAAGGCGTGGGACCAACTCGCTATGGCCGCCAAACTTAAACTGTTACAAATCGGTAAAGCCTTAATCAATTATTTGGTGATGACTGAATCAGTCAGTAAGCTTTTATCTTTTGAAGTTCTTCAAATGATAGAGTCAAGCCTCACGAGCAATTAGTATGGGTTAGCTTCACGCGTTACCGCGCTTCCACACCCCACCTATCAACGTCCTGGTCTCGAACGACTCTTTTAGTGTGGTTAAACCACAAGGGAAGTCTCATCTTCAGGCGAGTTTCGCGCTTAGATGCTTTCAGCGCTTATCTCTTCCGAACTTAGCTACCCGGCTATGCAACTGGCGTTACAACCGGTACACCAGAGGTTCGTCCACTCCGGTCCTCTCGTACTAGGAGCAGCCCCCGTCAAACTTCCAACGCCCACTGCAGATAGGGACCAAACTGTCTCACGACGTTTTAAACCCAGCTCACGTACCACTTTAAATGGCGAACAGCCATACCCTTGGGACCGACTACAGCCCCAGGATGTGATGAGCCGACATCGAGGTGCCAAACTCCGCCGTCGATATGAACTCTTGGGCGGAATCAGCCTGTTATCCCCGGAGTACCTTTTTATCCGTTGAGCGATGGCCCTTCCATACAGAACCACCGGATCACTATGTCCTGCTTTCGCACCTGCTCGACTTGTCGGTCTCGCAGTTAAGCTACCTTTTGCCATTGCACTATCAGTCCGATTTCCGACCGGACCTAGGTAACCTTCGAACTCCTCCGTTACTCTTTTGGGAGGAGACCGCCCCAGTCAAACTGCCTACCATGCACGGTCCCCGACCCGGATTACGGGTCTGGGTTAGAACCTCAAAGACACCAGGGTGGTATTTCAAGGACGGCTCCACAGAGACTGGCGTCTCTGCTTCAAAAGCCTCCCACCTATCCTACACAAGTGACTTCAAAGTCCAATGCAAAGCTACAGTAAAGGTTCACGGGGTCTTTCCGTCTAGCAGCGGGTAGATTGCATCTTCACAACCACTTCAACTTCGCTGAGTCTCAGGAGGAGACAGTGTGGCCATCGTTACGCCATTCGTGCGGGTCGGAACTTACCCGACAAGGAATTTCGCTACCTTAGGACCGTTATAGTTACGGCCGCCGTTTACTGGGGCTTCGATCCGATGCTTGCACATCTTCAATTAACCTTCCAGCACCGGGCAGGCGTCACACCCTATACGTCCACTTTCGTGTTAGCAGAGTGCTGTGTTTTTTTAATAAACAGTCGCAGCCACCTATTCTCTGCGACCCTCCAGGGCTTACGGAGCAAGTCCTTAACCTTAGAGGGCATACCTTCTCCCGAAGTTACGGTATCAATTTGCCGAGTTCCTTCTCCTGAGTTCTCTCAAGCGCCTTAGAATTCTCATCCTGCCCACCTGTGTCGGTTTGCGGTACGGTTCAATTCAAACTGAAGCTTAGTGGCTTTTCCTGGAAGCGTGGTATCGGTTACTTCATGTCCGTAGACACTCGTCATCACTTCTCGGTGTTAAGAAGACCCGGATTTGCCTAAGTCTTCCACCTACCGGCTTAAACAAGCTATTCCAACAGCTTGCTAACCTAACCTTCTCCGTCCCCACATCGCATTTGAATCAAGTACAGGAATATTAACCTGTTTCCCATCGACTACGCATTTCTGCCTCGCCTTAGGGGCCGACTCACCCTACGCCGATGAACGTTGCGTAGGAAACCTTGGGCTTTCGGCGAGCGGGCTTTTCACCCGCTTTATCGCTACTCATGTCAACATTCGCACTTCTGATACCTCCAGCACACTTTACAATGCACCTTCATCGGCCTACAGAACGCTCCCCTACCATGCCAGTAAACTGGCATCCGCAGCTTCGGTTATAGATTTGAGCCCCGTTACATCTTCCGCGCAGGACGACTCGACCAGTGAGCTATTACGCTTTCTTTAAATGATGGCTGCTTCTAAGCCAACATCCTGGCTGTCTGGGCCTTCCCACTTCGTTTACCACTTAATCTATCATTTGGGACCTTAGCTGGCGGTCTGGGTTGTTTCCCTCTTGACAACGGACGTTAGCACCCGCTGTCTGTCTCCCGAGGAACCACTTGATGGTATTCTTAGTTTGCCATGGGTTGGTAAGTTGCAATAACCCCCTAGCCATAACAGTGCTTTACCCCCATCAGTGTCTTGCTCGAGGCACTACCTAAATAGTTTTCGGGGAGAACCAGCTATCTCCGAGTTTGTTTAGCCTTTCACCCCTATCCACAGCTCATCCCCGCATTTTGCAACATGCGTGGGTTCGGTCCTCCAGTACCTGTTACGGCACCTTCAACCTGGCCATGGATAGATCACTCGGTTTCGGGTCTACACCCAGCAACTGTTCGCCCTATTAAGACTCGGTTTCCCTACGCCTCCCCTATTCGGTTAAGCTCGCTACTGAATGTAAGTCGTTGACCCATTATACAAAAGGTACGCAGTCACACCACAAGGATGCTCCCACTGTTTGTATGCATCAGGTTTCAGGTTCTATTTCACTCCCCTCCCGGGGTTCTTTTCGCCTTTCCCTCACGGTACTGGTTCACTATCGGTCGATGATGAGTATTTAGCCTTGGAGGATGGTCCCCCCATATTCAGACAGGATTTCACGTGTCCCGCCCTACTTTTCGTACGCTTAGTACCACTATTGAGATTTCGAATACGGGACTATCACCCACTATGGTCAAGCTTCCCAGCTTGTTCTTCTATCTCGACAGTTATCACGTACAGGCTCCTCCGCGTTCGCTCGCCACTACTTGCGGAATCTCGGTTGATTTCTTTTCCTCCGGGTACTTAGATGGTTCAGTTCTCCGGGTTCGCTTCGCTTATCCTATGTATTCAGATAAGGATACCTCCCTAAGAGGTGGGTTTCCCCATTCGGACACCGCGGGATCATAGCTTTATTGCCAGCTCCCCCGCGCTTTTCGCAGGCTTACACGTCCTTCGTCGCCTATCATCGCCAAGGCATCCACCTGATGCACTTATTCACTTGACTCTATCATTTCAAGAACCTCTTTGACTTCGTTTGCCTACCCGTTGACTAGGGAAGCAAACTTGAAATTCCTACTTTGATAAAGCTTACTGCTTTGTTGTGTCTTAATCCTGCCTTTTGTGTTTCAGGATTAAGTCGATACAATCATCACCCAAATACTGTGTTTGTTTTCTTTTCTCTTGCGAGAGATTTTTTATCCTTTGCAAAGAACAAAAAATCAAAACAAACTCATTGTCTTTGTTTGTTGATTTCGGCTTTCCAATTTGTTAAAGATCGATGCGTCGATATTTCACTTCGCAAATCAAAATAAGCTGCTAAGTATAGCAGGCTTCCTTTGATTTGTAAAGTTCTTGGTGGAGGCAAACGGGATCGAACCGATGACCCCCTGCTTGCAAAGCAGGTGCTCTACCAACTGAGCTATGCCCCCGTTCTTGGTGGGTCTGGGAGGACTTGAACCTCCGACCCCACGCTTATCAAGCGTGTGCTCTAACCAGCTGAGCTACAAACCCGGATTCTCTTCTTAAGCGAATCTTGTCTTCACTCAAGCTTTTCTCTTCCGCATCTTTACAGTTTACCGATAAGTGTGAATGCATCAGACCTCTTCTTTCTCTAGAAAGGAGGTGATCCAGCCGCAGGTTCCCCTACGGCTACCTTGTTACGACTTCACCCCAGTCATGAAGCATACCGTGGTAAGCGGGCTCCTTGCGGTTACCCTACCTACTTCTGGTATCCCCCACTCCCATGGTGTGACGGGCGGTGTGTACAAGACCCGGGAACGTATTCACCGCAGTATGCTGACCTGCGATTACTAGCGATTCCGACTTCATGCACTCGAGTTGCAGAGTGCAATCCGGACTACGATCGGTTTTGTGAGATTGGCTCCACCTCGCGGCTTGGCTACCCTCTGTACCGACCATTGTATGACGTGTGAAGCCCTGGTCATAAGGGCCATGAGGACTTGACGTCATCCCCACCTTCCTCCGGCTTGTCACCGGCAGTCTCATTAGAGTGCCCAACTAAATGATGGCAACTAATGACAAGGGTTGCGCTCGTTGCGGGACTTAACCCAACATCTCACGACACGAGCTGACGACAGCCATGCAGCACCTGTGTTACGGCTCCCGAAGGCACTCCTCCGTCTCTGGAGGATTCCGTACATGTCAAGACCAGGTAAGGTTCTTCGCGTTGCATCGAATTAATCCACATCATCCACCGCTTGTGCGGGTCCCCGTCAATTCCTTTGAGTTTTTAATCTTGCGACCGTACTCCCCAGGCGGTCAATTTCACGCGTTAGCTACGCTACTAAGCAATCAAGTTGCCCAACAGCTAATTGACATCGTTTAGGGCGTGGACTACCAGGGTATCTAATCCTGTTTGCTACCCACGCTTTCGAGCATGAACGTCAGTGTTATCCCAGGAGGCTGCCTTCGCCATCGGTATTCCTCCACATCTCTACGCATTTCACTGCTACACGTGGAATTCTACCTCCCTCTGACACACTCTAGTCACCCAGTTCAGAACGCAGTTCCCAGGTTGAGCCCGGGGATTTCACATCCTGCTTAAGTAACCGTCTGCGCTCGCTTTACGCCCAGTAATTCCGATTAACGCTCGCACCCTACGTATTACCGCGGCTGCTGGCACGTAGTTAGCCGGTGCTTATTCTTCAGGTACCGTCATCAGACAGGGGTATTAACCCTGTCCTTTTCTTCCCTGACAAAAGTCCTTTACAACCCGAAGGCCTTCTTCAGACACGCGGCATGGCTGGATCAGGCTTGCGCCCATTGTCCAAAATTCCCCACTGCTGCCTCCCGTAGGAGTCTGGGCCGTGTCTCAGTCCCAGTGTGGCGGATCATCCTCTCAGACCCGCTACTGATCGTCGCCTTGGTAGGCCTTTACCCCACCAACTAGCTAATCAGATATCGGCCGCTCGAATAACGCAAGGCCCGAAGGTCCCCTGCTTTCCTCCTCAGAGAATATGCGGTATTAGCTAATCTTTCGATTAGTTATCCCCCATTACTCGGTACGTTCCGATATATTACTCACCCGTTCGCCACTCGCCACCCAAGAAGCAAGCTTCTCTGTGCTGCCGTTCGACTTGCATGTGTAAAGCATGCCGCCAGCGTTCAATCTGAGCCAGGATCAAACTCTTATGTTCAATCTCTAACTTATAACTTCTGGTCTGCTTCAAAGAAACCGACAGGACAATGTCTAAAACATCATCTTGTCTGTCTTTCAAACAGTGTGAGGCCTAATGCACTCACACTTATCGGTAATCTGTTTTTTAAAGAGCGAATCGAATTATACAGTACATTTAGCAAATGTCAACTAAAATTATCGAAAATTTCAACTAACTGTGTTATACTGTCTGCTTCGTTTTCTTCACCGCGTCAGCAGCGAAGAACCGAACTATACGCCTCACAACAAAACCAGTCAACACCTTTCTCGAAATTATTTTCAGAAATTTAACCACCGCCCTGTTTTAACAGGGTTTTTATTTTATAAAAAACTCCAACAACCTTTCTACACTATCCATACATACAAAAAAATACAAACTAAAGGCCGTCTGAAATGCTCTTTCAGACGGCCTTTTGAGGTTTCTATCTTTATATTTTTAGTCGGCGAACTGTTTTTTCATTCGTTCGCGTCGCTCTTGCGCTTCTACGGACAATGTCGCGGTCGGACGTGCCAGCAGGCGTTTGAGGCCGATGGGTTCGCCGGTATCGGCACAGAAACCGTAATCACCTTCGTCAATGCTGCGGATGGTCGCTTGCACTTTATTGAGAAGTTTACGCTCACGATCGCGGGTGCGCAGTTCTAAAGCGTATTCTTCTTCTTGAGTAGCTCGGTCGGCAGGATCGGGAGCGGATTCGTGCTCTTGAAGATGGCCGGTAGTGGTGTTTGCATTTTCAATCAGTTCTTCTTGCATTTTAACCAGTAGTTCGCGGAAGAAGGCCAATTGGTCGCTGTTCATGTAGTCCTCTTCAGGACCATCCCAGTTTAAAATATCTTGTTCTGTCAGCTTTGCCATGGTGTCTGCTTTCGGTTTGTTGTTAATGATTTGGATGCTACGGGTTTGCTTTTATTGGGTTTTCTTAAATTTCCGTTTTGGAAATTGGGCGAATCATATCATGTTTTACCTATTCATTTGTTCTTTATATTTCGATTTGCACTTTTTTGCACTACCTTACACCTAAATGTATTAAAGCGCTTTTTAGGACGTTGTATTTTTGGTCGTTAATACCTGCTGCGCTTTCAGACGGCCTATTGAAGCAACCATAAGTTGGTTTGCTGGATAAGTTGGGGAAACCATCGGGCCAGCCACAACCATAATAAGAATGCCAACAAACTGCCTGAAAAATCGTATCGCCCTACGCGCAAGAAGGAAAACGGTTTGAGCAATGGCTGCAGGATTCGTTCGATAGCATAAGTCAACGGCGAATAGCGACCTTGTATGCTGGACACCATTCTAATAATCAGTCCGATAAGTAATGTATAGGCCGCGGCTTTCAGCATATGGAGTACGGCAAACCAGAAGTTTGCCAAAATCAGCTTATTGCTGATGGACAGCGCCGGTGAGATGAAAATAATGGCGGTACAGGCAAGGTAGTACACCAGAAAACCTGAAGGCAGGCAGTACCAATCGGTTTTCTCGCCGGATGGAAATGCTTTTTGCCAAGGTTTGGTCAGCCAGCCTGTTGCCTGTATGCTGAATTTGAGCAGGGGATGTTCTGCTGCCAATCCTGCGTATCGGAGCAAAAAGCGTGTGATACACAGGATGGCAATAGCGTCTGCCAATAATAAGAGCAAGTCGCCGCGCATGTTCAGACGGCCTTATATTGTTGCGCCATTTCTTGCGAACGTTTGACGCAGGCTTCTACGCCCTGTTCGATGGCTTCGGCAACGTGATGGGCTTTGAAAGTTTCGATGGCTTCGTGCGTCGTGCCGCCTTTGGAAGTCACGTTTTGCTGTAATTGCGCGAATGCTTCGCCGGTTTGTTCGGCCAAAGCCACTGCGCCTTTAAATGTGGCGAGGCTCAGTTCGCGTGCGTCTTGTTCGTTGAAGCCTTGTGCCAAAGCCGCATTTTGGAGCGCGCCCAACAGATAGAAAACATAGGCGGGGCCGCTGCCGCTGATGCCGGTAATATTGTGGAGTTGCTCTTCCTCGTTCAGCCAAACGGTTGTGCCGACAGAGCGCATGATGCCGTCGGCGGCTGTACGGTCGGCTTCTGAAACGCCTGCATCGGCAAACATACCGGATACGCCCAAACCGATTTTAGCCGGTGTATTGGGCATGATGCGCACGATACGGCGTGTACCGCCCAGATAATGGCTGAGGGTATCGATGGACAAACCTGCCGCTACGGATAACACCAGCGCGCCATTCAAACGGATGTTTTGACAGGCTACCTGCATGTCTTGCGGTTTGACGGCGAGAATGAGGACGTCGTCCGCACTCAATTCGGGCAGGTTTTCAGAAGTGGCTACGTCCAATTCTTGCACCAGTTGCGCTCGTCTTTCGGCGCCGCGTTCGACAATGTGGACACGATAGCCGTCTTGTTTGACCAAACCGCCTGCAATGGCAGTCGCCATATTGCCGCCGCCGAGAAAATAGATATTCATATATATGTCACTCCTTTGTGATATCGATCAGGCCGTCTGAAACTGCTGTCTACCCTGTTCAGACGGCCTATTACTTTTATTGAGGATAATGCCGCTTGCCGAAAATCGCGCTGCCGATACGGACATGGGTTGCGCCACATTCTACCGCGATTGGCATATCTCCGGACATACCCATAGACAAAACATCTGCTTCAACGCCTGCCGCGTTCAGCTCAGCCAACAGCCGTTGCATGGTATGAAACTGGCTGCGCAACTCATCGTCGCTGCTGTCGGCCTTGGCCACACACATCAATCCGCACACTTTAATATTCGGCAACTTGGCCACTTCAAGGGCCAGCGCAACCGCTTCATCGGGCGTCACGCCGTGTTTCGCCTCTTCCGCGGCAATGTTCACTTCAATACACACCTGCAACGGCGGCATTTCAGACGGCCTTTGTTCGCTCAAGCGCCGCGCCGTTTTCAGACGGCCTATCGTATGCACCCAATGTGCGCGCTCGGCCACAAATTTGGTTTTATTAGACTGCACATCGCCGATAACGTGCCAAACAATATCCGGCAAATCAGCCAACGTTTCCGTTTTTTCAAACCATTCCTGAATATAGTTCTCGCCGAAATCGCGCTGACCGGCCGCATACACTTCGCGGATATCGTCTGCCGGAAACGTCTTACTGACCGCTACCAGTTTTACCGCATCCGCAGGCCGTCCTGCAGCCTCAGCCGCCTGTTCAACCGCCCGGCATACGTCCTGATAGTTTTGTTGCAATACCGACATGGTTTTCTCCTTTAACCCGTTCATCACTCGGCATTTTGAAAATTTTACTTGGTCGAACGGATTTATCTATTTAAAATAAAGCGATTTTATTATTCTAAACCAAAACAAGGCCACATTATGCAGATTACCGACTTACTCGCGTTCGGCGTGAAAAACAAAGCCTCCGACCTCCATTTGAGTTCGGGCATTTCCCCTATGATACGCGTACACGGCGACATCCGCCGCATCAACCTGCCCGAGATGAGCTCGGAAGAAGTCGGCACTATGATTACCTCGGTCATGAACGACCACCAGCGTAAGCTCTATCAACAGGATTTTGAAGTCGATTTCTCATTTGAGCTGCCTAATGTTGCCCGTTTCCGCGTCAACGCCTTTATGACCGAACGCGGCCCGGCCGCCGTATTCCGTACCATTCCGAGCACCGTCCTGACGCTGGAAGAATTGCGTGCGCCGCGCATTTTCCAAAAAATTGCCGAAAATCCGCGCGGTTTGGTCTTGGTAACCGGCCCGACCGGTTCGGGTAAATCCACCACGCTGGCGGCGATGGTCAACTACATCAACGAAACCCAACCGGCCCACATTCTGACCATCGAAGACCCGATTGAGTTCGTCCACCAAAGCAAAAAGGCGCTCATCAACCAGCGCGAGCTGCATCAACACACCCACAGCTTCACCAACGCCCTGCGCTCCGCCCTGCGCGAAGACCCAGACGTGATTTTGATCGGTGAGATGCGCGATCCTGAAACCATCTCCCTCGCCCTGACCGCCGCTGAGACCGGCCACTTGGTTTTCGGCACGCTGCACACAACCGGCGCCGCCAAAACCATCGACCGTATTGTTGACGTATTCCCTGCAGGCGAAAAAGAAATCGTGCGCTCTATGTTGTCCGAATCCTTGCGTGCCATCATTTCCCAAACCCTGCTGAAAACCCGCGACGGCAATGGCCGCGTCGCCGCACACGAAATCCTGATTTCCACACCGGCCGTGCGCAACCTCATCCGCGAGAATAAAATCGCCCAAATCAACGCCGCCCTCCAAACCGGTCAGGCCCACGGTATGCAAACCCTCGATCAAGCCCTGCAAACCCTTGTCCGCCAAGGCACCATCAGCCCTGAGCTGGCACGCAGCAAGGCGCAAAACATCGAAAACCTCTCTGTTTTCTAAACCATCTTCAGGCCGTCTGAACCCCATCATCCCGTTTTCAGACGGCCTTTCAGCCTGACCGAATACCCGTTTTAAAGAGAATCATCATGAGCGACCTCGCCCCTCTGCACGACCTGTTAAGCGAAATGGTGCAAGCCTACTCACAAAAAAACCAAGCACCGCACATCCCCACTCCGGCCGAAATCGGCACGCATCTTCATCCCCTGCTCGACCGTATGTGTGAAGAGGCCGAAAAACGCAACGCATCCGACATCTTCATCAGCGCAGGCTTTCCCCCTGCCATCAAAGTCGGCGGCACCCTCACGCCCATGCCCCACAAAGCTTTGACCGGCGCGGACACCGCTGCCATCGCCGAATCCACCATGAACCCCGACCAGCTCGAAGCCTTTCAACCGCGACTGGGAAATCAACTATTCCGTCCAATCGCGCAGCAACACGCGCTACCGCGTCAACGCCTACCACGAGCAAGGCCGCGTCGGCATGGTATTGCGCCGCGTCAGCCAAGACATTCCCGAAATGAAGACACTCGGCTTACCCGAAAAGCTCCAAGAACTTGCTCTTGCACCGCGCGGTCTGCTGATCCTCGCCGGCCCGACCGGTTCGGGTAAATCCACCACCATGGCCTCCATGCTCAACTACCGCAACCAAAAGCTGCCCGGCCATATCGTTACCATCGAAGACCCCATCGAGTTTATCTACAAACCTTGCCGCAGCATCTTCACCCAGCGAGAAATCGGCATCGATACCGACAACTGGAAAATCGCCGTTCAAAGCGCCATGCGTCAAGCACCCGACGTCGTCTGTATCGGCGAAGTCCGCAGCGAAGAAAGCATGGAATACGCCCTACAACTGGCTCAAACCGGCCATCTGTGCGTGTTTACCATCCATGCCAGCACAGCCTCCCAAACCATCGAGCGCATCATCAACTTCTATCCGGAAGACCGCCGCCAACAGGTTTTAATGGATTTAGCGTTAAACCTCGTCGGCATCATCGGCCAACGCCTCACCACCAAGAAACCGCCAACGTACGGCCGTTACCGACCTCCTGCTCAACACTCCGGCCATGCAGGACTTGATTTTCAAAGGCGAATTGCTGGAAATCCGCGACCTGATGGCACGCTCCGGCAGCAACGGCATGCAGACATTCGACCAAAACCTCTTCAACCTCTACGCACAAGGCCAAATCGAACTCAGCGAAGCCCTGCGCCAAGCGGTTTCCGCCAACGATTTGCGCCTGCGCATCCAAATGCACGACGAGGGCAACAATACCGAGCGTCTCTACGACCGCATCAGCGACCTCAACCTGATGACCTAATGGTGCAAGCCAAAAAAGGCCGTCTGAACGGGTGTGGAAACGAAATCAAGTATTTCCCCGTATCCGTTCAGACGGCCTTATCTCATTTAAAGCATTCTGAAACCGACTGAAAATCCTGTTAAAATCCAATCATTCACCTCATAACGAATAATAAACAACAACATCATGAAAACTCCGCCGCTCAAACCTCTGATCATTGCCTCCCTGCCCGTCTTCGCCAGCGTGTTCATCGCCGCCACTCTCGTTTGGCACTTCGACACGCCCAAGCTCGTCATGCCCTTCGTACTCGGCATTATTGCCGGCGGTTTGGTCGATTTGGACAACCGCCTCACAGGCCGTCTGAAAAACATCGTCATCACCGTTGCCCTGTTTACCCTCTCCTCATTGCTTGCCCAAAGCACCATCGGCACAGGCGTTCCCTTTATCTTGGCCATGACCCTGATGACTTTCGGCTTCACCATCCTCGGCACCGTCGGCCTCAAATACCGTACCTTCGCTTTCGGTGCGCTTGCCGTCGCCACCTACACCACGCTGACCTACACCCCCGAGACCTACTGGCTGACCAATCCCGTCATGATTCTGTTGGGCACTGTCCTATACAGCGTCAACACCCTGATCTTCCAAATCATCCTGCCCCACCGCCCCGTCCAAGAAACTGTCGCCAACGCCTACGACGCACTCAGCAACTACTTCGATGCCAAAGCCGACTTTTTCGATCCCGACGAAGCCGCATGGTTGGGCAACCGCCAAATCGACTTGGCCATGAGCAATACCGGCGTGATTACTGCCTTCAACCAATGTCGCGGCGCACTTTTCTACCGATTGCGCGGCCAACACCGCCATCCGCGTACTGCCAAAATGCTGCGCTACTATCTCTGCGCGCAAGACATGCACGAACGCATCAGCTCCGCCCACGTTGATTACAGCGAAATGACCGAGCAGCTCAAAAATACCGACCTCATCTTCCGCATCCGCCGCCTGCTCGAAATACAAGGCCAGGCGTGCCGCAACGTTGCCGCCTCCCTGCGCAACAACAAACCCTACGCATACAGCAAACGCCTCGGCCGCGCTATGGAAGGCTGCCGCCAATCCCTCAGCCATTTTGCCGAGACCCATGCCGACAATGCCAACCTCCACAATATCCGCCGCCTGCTCGACAACCTCAGCAGCGTCGATTACCAACTGCGGCAACTGCAAAACGATGCGTCCCTTGCCGAAAACGACAACGCTGACACCCGCATCGCCGCCCTTGAAAACACCAATTTCCGCAATATCGGCGAAACCGTCCTCAGCCAACTCAATTTCGACTCCAGCGTCTTCCGCCATGCCACCCGCCTCTCTATCGTCGTAGCCGCAGCCTGCATCATTGTCGAATCCTTCATCTCAATCTCGGCTACTGGATTCTGCTGACCGCCCTTTTCGTCTGCCAACCCAACTACACCGCCACCAAAAGCCGGGTGTACCAACGCATCGCCGGTACGATTCTCGGCGTGATTGTCGGTTCGCTCGTCCCCTACTTCACCCCGTCTGTTGAAACCAAGCTCTGGATTGTCATTGCCAGCACCACCCTATTTTTCATGACCCGAAGCTACAAATACAGCTTCTCCACCTTCTTCATCACCATCCAAGCCCTGACCAGCCTCTCGCTTGCCGGTTTGGACGTGTACCACGCCATGCCCATCCGCATCATCGACACCATTGTCGGTTCCGTTATCGCATGGGCCGCCGCCACCTACCTCTGGCCCGATTGGCGTTACCTCACCCTCAGCCATACCGCCGCCCAAACCATCACTGCCAACGGCCGCTATCTCGACGCCATCCTCGACCAGCTGCAAAACGGCAGCCGCGACGATTTCGACTACCGCCTCACCCGCCGCCAAGCCCACGAAAGCATCGCCGCCCTCAGCAGCACCCTGTCCGACATGAGCAGCAACCCGAAAAAATATCAAGACCGCCTGCAAGACGGTTTTACCCTGCTCAAAACCAGCTATGCACTGACCGGCCACATTTCCGCGCTCGGCGCATACCGCGACCAAGTCCGAATCGACGGCAACGACGGCTTTGCGCCCTATGCCAAGCTGACCCACCACATCGCCGAGTTGCTGACCCAAATGCCCCAAACCGACCCCGAGGCTTTTGAAACGGCCATGACCCAAATCCGTCAGGAATTTGCCGAGCTTGAACAAAACACACAAGCGCAGCAAGACCACGTCCTCAAACACCAGCTCGACCTGATCATCCGCCAGCTTACCCCGTGCTATCAGGCATTGCACCGACAAGCCGACGTGGAGGCCATCTGAAAAGAGCCGGATGCTTTCCAGCCTGTTTAGCAACAAGTCTGCCCATCATCGGCATTGAATCCAGCTAAACACTTCCTCAAATAAAAACCAAAACAAAAGGCCGTCTGAAACCTGATTTCCAGATTTCAGACGGCCTTTATTTTTAACAATCGATTTTAAAACCGATTATGCGCCGCGTTTTTTTCCAAAGCGGCAACGGCAGGCAACTCTTTGCCTTCCAAGAACTCAAGGAACGCGCCGCCGCCGGTAGAGATGTAGCTGATTTGATCGGTTACGCCGAATTTGGCAATCGCCGCCAAAGTGTCGCCGCCGCCGGCAATCGAGAACGCATCGCTTTGGGCAATCGCTTCAGCCAATACTTTGGTACCGCCGGCAAATTGGTCAAACTCAAACACGCCAACCGGGCCGTTCCATACAACCGTACCGGCAGCTTTGAGCAACTCGGCAAGTGCGGCGGCAGATTTCGGGCCAATGTCCAAAATCATATCGTCTTCGGCAACGTCGGCAATGTCTTTGACAACCGCTTCGGCATCGGCGGCAAAGGCTTTGGCAACGACGACATCGGTTGGCAGCGGTACGGAGCCGCCTTTGGCCGCCATTTTCGCCATGATTTTTTTAGATTCTTCCACCAAATCGTGTTCGGCCAAAGATTTGCCGATGGCTTTGCCCTCCGCCAACAGGAAGGTGTTGGCGATGCCGCCGCCGACAATGAGTTGGTCGACTTTGTCGGCCAAAGATTCGAGGATGGTCAGTTTGGTAGACACTTTGCTGCCGGCAACGATGGCAACCATCGGATGAGCCGGTTGTTTCAGGGCTTTGCCCAAAGCGTCGAGTTCGCCCGCCATCAACACGCCGGCACAGGCAACCGGTGCGGCTTGGGCAACGGCTTCAGTCGAAGCTTGGGCGCGGTGGGCGGTACCGAATGCGTCGTTGACGAACACGTCGCACAAAGAAGCGTAGGCTTTGCCCAGCTCCAAGTCATTTTTCTTCTCGCCTTTGTTGATGCGCACGTTTTGCAACATCACAACATCACCGGCGTTCAAGGTCGGTTTGTTTTCACGCCAGTCGTTCAATACTTTCACGTCTTTGCCCAACAGTTTGCCCAAATGCGTGGCAACAGGCGCCACATCGTCTTCAGGATGGAATTCGCCTTCGGTCGGACGGCCGAGGTGGGTCATCACGATCACAGATGCGCCGTTGTCCAAGCAGTATTTAATGGATGCGAGCGAAGCGCGGATACGGGTGTCGTCGCTGATGTTGCCGTCTTTGAACGGTACGTTCATATCGGCGCGGATCAGAACGGTTTTGCCTTGAACATTTTGTTCGGTCAGTTTCAAAAATGCCATGATGATTCCTTTGTGATGGTTGGAAACGGGAATGTTTGGGATTATCCGCGAATGAGGCGCGACGGTAAAGATTGGCAACGGCCGCGCTTGATGTGAATCAGCAGATAAGGTTCAGGCCGTCTGAAACATTCGGCCAATCTTTCAGATTTTCCGCTATACTTTGGCGATTGATTTTCATTTTACGGATTAAACCATGTTACGCCGAATTGCTTTAATGTTTGCCTTCGCGCTGCCTGCCGCCTCATGGGCGCAGACGCTTTCTGAAACCCTGCCCAACGGTCTGAAAATCATCGTCAAAGAAGACCACCGCGCGCCCGTGGCCGTTTCGCAGATTTGGTACAAAATCGGCAGCGTGGATGAAAAACCGGGCAAAAGCGGCCTGAGCCACGCTTTGGAACACATGATGTTTAAAGGCACGAAAGACGTTCCCTCCGGCGAGTTCAACCGCCGCGTGTCCGAGCTGGGCGGACAAAACAATGCCTACACCAGCCGCAATGAAACGGTGTATTACGAAAACGTCGCCGCCGCCAACCTGCCCGAGATTCTGAAGCTCGAGGCAGACCGCATGCACAACCTCAACTTCAGCGACAAAGAATTCCTCAACGAGATGAACGTCATCCGTGAAGAACGCCGCCAGCGTACGGAAGACACGGCCGACGGCAAAATGTGGGAACAAGCCTATCTTGCCGCCTTTACCCAACCGTCCATGCGCGCCTCCGTCATCGGCTACATGAAAGATTTGCACACCCTAAAAGCCGACGACCTGCGCGCGTGGTACAAACAATATTACGCGCCCAACAATGCCGTATTGGTTATTGTCGGCGATGTCGATGCCAAACAAACGCTTCAGACGGCCGCCAAACTCTTTGGCGATATTCCCGCCAAAGCCCAGCCGCCGCGCAACAAGCTCCATACCGAACCCTATTTGCGCAAGCCTGTTACAGTCAAAGCCACTTCTCCGGTCACACACCAGCCGCTGATTGCCATCAACTTCCGTGTGCCGAAACTCCAAAAATTCGACGACACGATGCCTTTTGCCCTCGACGTCCTCTCCGATATTTTGGCAGGCAACGCGTCCAGCCGTTTTGATAAAAACCTCGTGCGCGGCAAGCAAACCGCATTGAACGCAGGAACGCATTACGACATCATCAGCCGTGAAATGCCGCTGTTCAGCGTAATGGCCATGCCTGCCGAAGGCGTAAAAACCGATACTCTGATTGCCCAGCTGCGCCAAGAAATCAAAGACATTGCCGACCACGGCGTTTCCGAAGAAGAATTGCAGCGCGTCAAAACCCAAGCAGCGGTCAGCGAAATCTACGCCAAAGACTCCATGTCTTCCCAAGCCTCCATGATGGGCCGCCTCGAAGCGCGCGGTTTCCAATATACCGACGAACAAGAAATCCACCGCCGCCTGCAGGCAGTCAGCGCGCAAGAAGTACAGGCCGCCGCCCGGATGTTGACCGACGAGCGCATGAGCACCGTCATCATCGAGCCGCAAAAACCTGCTGCTGCGCCAAGCAAAAAAGCTGCCAAACGCCGATAAACATCAGGCCGTCTGAAAGCCCATACCCTTTCAGACGGCCTTAACAGAAAAGCCACAACATGAAACCCACCCTGCTCGCCCTTGCCCTCCTCCTGCCCTTAAGCATCCAAGCCGCCACCGACATCCAACGCTGGCGCAACCGCGACGGCACCCAAATCCTCCTTGTCGAACGCCACGAAAACCCCATCATCGACCTTGAAGTCAGCTTCAGGGCGCAGGCAGCGTCGCCAATCCGGACGGCAAAAGCCAAGTTGCCGAATTTACCGCCTCCCTTCTGACCGACGGCACCCAAGAGCTGGACGAAGAAGCCTTCAATGCCCAAGCTGACAACATCGGTGCGCACATCAGCAGCGACAGCAATGCCGAAAGCGCATCCGCAGGCTTCCGCAGCCTCAGCAAAGCCGACATCCGCGACAAAGCCGCCAACTTGCTCAACCACTCGCTGACCCGTCCGCGCTTTGATGAAGCCGTTTTCCGCCGCCGTCAAATCCAATCCATTACCGGCTTGCAACAACAGGAAACCACCCCCGACTACACCGCCACGCGTGAACTGACCAAGCTCATCTACCCGAACCACCCCTACGGCAGCGGCGCAAACGTAACCGTTGACAGCCTCAAAAACGTTAGTCTGGACGACATCCGCGCCTTCCACCGCACCCACTACGGCAAAGACAACGCCATCGTCGCCATCGTCGGCGACCTCAACCGCAAACAGGCAGAGCAACTGGTCGAGCGCGTCCTCAAAGACCTGCCGGCCAAAGCCACCGCAACCCACGCCATCCCGCCCGTTCCGAAACAAGCCGCCCAACGCCGCGACATCCCCTTTGCCGGCACACAGGCACAAATCCTGCTCGGCACTTCCCTCTTCAAACGCCATGACCCCGACTATTACGCCCTTGTTGCCGGCAACTACATCCTCGGCGGCGGCGGTTTCGACAGCCGCCTCATGAAAGTTTTGCGCGACCAACACGGCTACACCTACGGCGTATACAGCAGCCTCGCCCCGGCAACAGAAGAAGGCACGTTTACCGTTTCCTACTCCACCCAAAAGAAAAATACCAAAGCCTCACTGGCCGACACCCAAGCCGTCATCGAGCAGTTTATCGCCGAAGGCCCGACCGAAGCCGAGCTGAAACAGGCCAAAGCCAACATCGTCGGCGGCTTCCCCCTGCGCTACGACTCTAACGACAAACTGCTCAACTACCTGAGCCTGATCGGCCTCTACGACCTGCCCAACGACTACTTGGAAGTCTATCCCAAAGCCATCAACAGCCTGACCGTCGAACAAGTCCGCGACGCATGGCAACGCCGCGTTAAATTCAAAGACCTCAACACCGTCGTTGTCGGTGCAGAATAAAACGCTTAAAACAACAGGCCGTCTGAAAGATTTTTCAGACGGCCTGTTTTCATTCTGTCGATTTGCTGATCTTGTCATCAGAGACCACTCTAATCAATAAAATATCGGTCACAATCAGCTGTTGTTGTACATTTATAATGACAGCAAAGACATCATAATAAATAGCATCTTTATTACTGAAACCGACAAATAAAAAGGCCGTCTGAAACCTCAAAATAGGTTTCAGACGGCCTTTTGTAACCGGTTTATTGCTTATTCAACCGTTACCGATTTCGCCAGATTGCGCGGTTTGTCCACGTCTGTACCGCGTGCAAGGGCGGCGTGGTAAGACAGGAGTTGCACGGGGATGGTGTGCACAATCGGCGAGAGTACGCCGACGTGGCGTGGGGCGCGGATAACGTGCACGCCTTCGGTAGCGTTGAAGTTGCTGTCGAGGTCGGCGAAGACAAACAGTTCGCCGCCGCGTGCGCCGACTTCCTGCATATTAGCTTTTACTTTGTCCAACAGGCTGTCGTTCGGGGCAATCACGACAACAGGCATGTTCTCATCCACCAAGGCCAACGGGCCGTGTTTCAACTCACCCGCAGGATACGCTTCGGCGTGGATATAGGTAATCTCTTTCAGCTTCAATGCGCCTTCAAGGGCGATTGGGAAGTGGATACCGCGGCCGAGGAAGAGTGCGCTGGTTTTCTTGGCAAATTTTTGCGCCCAAGCGGCGATTTGCGGCTCAAGGTTGAGAACGTGCTGAATACTGCCCGGCAGTTGGCGCAGTTCTTCAACGTATTCACGCGCTTGTTCGTCGGAAACCAGACCGCGTTGTTTGCCCAAGGTAACGGCCAGGCCGAACAGGACGACCAGTTGGGTCGTGAATGCTTGGTAGAGGCAACGCCGATTTCTGCACCGGCGCGTGTATACAGCACCAACTCGCTTTCACGCGGCAAGGCGGATTCCATCACGTTACAAATAGACAGGCTGTGTTTGTGTCCCAAGGATTGCGCGTATTTCAGGGCTTCCATGGTATCCAAAGTTTCGCCGGATTGGGAAATGGTGATGACCAATTGTTTCGGATCGGCAATCACGTCGCGGTAGCGGTATTCGCTGGCAATTTCGACGTCGGTTGGCACTTTGGCAATGGATTCGAGCCAGTATTTGGCGGTCAGCGCGGCATAGTAGGACGTACCGCAGGCAAGGATTTTGATGCTGTGGATATCGTCGAACACGTCGCGGGCGTTGGCACCGAAATTTTCAGGTTCAAAACCGCCGTCCAAGAAGACTTCGGCAGTATCGGCGATGGCGCGGGGTTGTTCGTGGATTTCTTTTTGCATGAAGTGGCTGTATGGGCCCAACTCCAAAGAAGCCAAAGATAATTCGGACACTTTAATCGCGCGTTCGGTTTGCGCACCGGTTTTGTCGAGCAGTTTTTCGATGCCGTTTGCGTTCAGCAGGGCTATGTCGCCGTCTTCCAAGTAAGCGATGCGGCGGGTAAAGGCGATCACAGCGGATACGTCGGAAGCGATAAAGGTTTCTTGGTCGCCCAAGGCCACCAACAGCGGGCAGCCCATGCGCGCAACAACCATTTGTTCAGGGTTGTCTTGTGCGATAACGGCAATGGCGTACGCACCGTGGAAACGGGCAGTCGCAGCTTGTACGGCTTCAAACAGTTTGCCGCCGTTTTGTGTGTATTCGTGGTTGACGCTGTGGGCGATGACTTCGGTATCGGTTTGCGATTCGAAGGTGTAACCCAAAGCTTGCAGACGTTCGCGTTCGGCTTCAAAGTTTTCGATGATGCCGTTGTGGACAACCGCGATCATGCCGCCGGAAATATGGGGGTGGGCGTTAGGCTCGGTTACACCGCCGTGGGTGGCCCAACGGGTATGACCGATGCCGATATGGCCGAACACGCCTTTTTCGCGTGCCGCATCTTCCATCAGCTGCACACGGCCGACACGGCGGACGCGTTTGATTTTGCCGTCTGTATTCACGGCGATACCCGACGAATCGTAGCCTCGGTATTCAAGGCGTTTGAGACCGTCGGTCAGAAAATCGACTACATTGTGATTGGCGCGAATAGCACCTACGATACCGCACATATAAGTTCCTTAGTATCAAAAGTTTGAGAAAATGACTGCTGCTCCGGCTCCCGAAAGCGGCAGTCGGAAAACGCCGTTTTATATTCATTGAAACGGCAAATCTAGGTTTCAGACGGCCTGTTGTTTCTCAAGGCCGTCTGAAAACAAATAAAAGATCAACCTTACTTCTTATCGCCTTTTTCCGGACGCACCCAGCCTTCGATGACGGTTTGGCGCGAACGGGCGAGAACGAGTTTGCCGTCTTCGCAGTTGCGGGTAATCGCGCTGCCCGCGCCTGTCGTTACTTTGTTGCCGAGGGTGACGGGGGCAACCAGTACGCAGTTTGAACCGATGCGTACTTCGTCGCCGATGACGGTTTTGTGTTTGTTCACGCCGTCGTAGTTGGCAATAATCGTGCCAGCGCCGAAGTTGGTTTTGCTTCCGATCTCGGCATCACCGATGTAGGTGAGGTGGTTGGCTTTGGTGCCGTTGCCGATGGTGGCGTTTTTGACTTCGACGAAGTTGCCGATGTGTACGTCGTCGGCCAGTTTGGCTTGCGGACGCAAGCGGGCGTATGGGCCGATTTGGTTGTTTTCGCCGACTTCACAACCTTCCAAATGGGAGAATGGGGCGATTTTGGTGTTGGCACCGATTTTGGCGTTTTTGATCACGCAGTTGGCACCGATTTCGACGTTGTCGCCGAGTTCGACTTCGCCTTCGATCACGACGTTGACGTCAATCACGACATCTTGTCCGTGTTTCAGACGGCCTCGTAAATCGAAACGTGCCGGATCGCGCAGGGTTACGCCTGCTTTGAGCAATTCTTGCGCCTGTTCGGTTTGGAAAAATACGCTCGAGTTCGGCCAGTTGGGTTTGTTGTTCACGCCTGCGGCCAGATGCGAGGCGCGGACTTGGATGGGATGAACTTTGATGCCGTCGGCAACGGCTTTGGCGATGAGGTCGGTCAGATAGTATTCGCCTTGAGCATTGTTGCTGGAAAGGCTGTTCAACCAAGCTTCGAGTTTGGCGTTGGGCAGAACCAAAATGCCGGTATTGATTTCTTTCACGGCTTTTTTTGGGCGGCATCGGCGTCTTTTTCTTCGACGATGGCGGTTACGCTGCCGTTGCTGTCGCGGATGATGCGGCCCAAACCTGTCGGGTCGTTGGGCACGTCGGTCAACAGGCCGACTTCGTCGCCTGCGGCTTCGAGCAGGGTTTCGAGGGTGGCTGCGTCAATCAGGGGAACGTCGCCGTACAGCACCAGCGTGCGGCCTTCGGCAGACAGGTGCGGCAGGGCGGTTTTGACGGCGTGGCCGGTACCGAGCTGTTCGGTTTGTTCAACCCAAACGACATCGCGTTTGACGGTGTCCAAGACTTGCTCTTTGCCGTGGCCGATGACGACACAGATGTTTTGGGGATTCAGGGAGGCGGCGGTGTCGATAACGCGCTCAACCATGGGCAGGCCGCCGATGCGGTGCAGCACTTTGGGCATTTTGGAGTACATGCGCGTGCCTTTGCCGGCGGCGAGGATGACGATATTTAAAGCTGTCTGAGCCATGATACGGTTTCCGTTGTCGTTGTTTGAGGCCGTCTGAAAAGTGTGGCAACAAGTGTTGGTTGTTTTTCACTCCGTTTCAGACGGCCTTGGGGATATTGTTATTCGGTTGCTGGCTGTTGGTTGGCAAATTGTGGTTTTTGCCAATGTTGGCCGCGTTCGCCGTGTTCAACGTGATCCGCTTGATTGGATTGGACGGCGCGGCGCTCTGGGCGGAACTGGTTGTAATTCATGTTTTTAGAATAAGTACCGTCCTGATAAACGATGGGTGTGCCGGTAGCATATTTTTGGCGTACGGCGGTACGGCCGGATTCGTTGGTGTAGGTTTCCCAAGAGCAACCGGCCAAAACGGCGGCGGCGGTCAGAATTAAAGCGAGTTTACGCATGATGTTGTCCTTGTTTTTAAATGTCGGCAATACCGTGTATTGTACTTGTTTTTTCAAAACTTCACGGCAGTTTTGTGCAAAATTCAAGCAAATCCTGCATATCTTTCGCTATGCCGTCGGCAAATGGCAACGGATGGGCTTTTTCGCCGTACCAAACGGTCTTCATACCCAAGGCTTTGGCTTGGTGCAGATTGTCGGCGCTGTCGTCCACCATAATGCACTGTTCGGGTTTGACGCCCAACAGGCGGCAAACGTTGAGATAGGCTTGCTGATTGGGTTTGTAGAGCAGACCGAAGTCGTCCGTGCCGAACAAGCCGTCAAAATGCGCTTCCAAGCCCAATGCCTCAACCAATGCGCGGACATAAAACGAAGGCCCGTTGGAAAATACGGCTTTTCGCCCTTTCAGACGGCCTAAAACGTCATCAGTTCCATCCATACCCTCCACCTTTGCCAAAATTTGCTTAAGCGGGTGACTTTCACGCAAAAATTCATCGATATCGACTTCAGGATGGTGGATTTGCAAACCGGCAAGCGTCGCGCCGTATCGGTGCCAATAATCTTGGCGCAGATGGGAGGCGGCTTCTTCGGAAAGTTTCAGACGGCCTGTCATGTATTCGGTCATGGCGCGGTTGATGATGTAGAAAATGCCTGCTTCGGCATTGTGCAAAGTATTGTCGAGGTCAAACAGCCAAACGGGAGAATGATTCATATCGTGCCTTGATATGCAGATTTTGTTATGATATTTCGTATTTTACCCGTACAAAGGAAAGAGAATGAAACTGAAATTGTCCGCCTTGGCCCTGTTGCTGGCTTCGGCAAACCTGTACGCCCAAACCGAAGTGCGTTTGGCCGTGCACAAATCCTTCAGCCTACCCCAATCCGTCATCGCGCAATTTGAAAAAGCCAACGATGCCAAAGTGTCCGTCATCAAGGCAGGCAGCGGCAACGAAATGCTCAACAAGCTGATTTTGAGCAAGGCCAACCCGATTGCCGATGCGGTTTACGGTTTGGACAACGCCAACATCGGCAAAGCCAAAGCCGCCGGCATCCTCGCCGCCAACCAACCCTAAATCTGCGCCCGTAACCGCTTCCCTGCCCGATGCACTGGCCGTCGATTACGCCTATGTCGCCATCAACTACGACAAAAAATGGTTTGAACAGAAAAAACTGCCCCTGCCGCAAACCCTGCAAGACCTGACCAAACCGGAATATAAAAACCTTCTGGTAACCCCGTCTCCCGCCACATCTTCGCCCGGCCTCTCCTTCCTCTTGGCCAACATCGGCGGCATGGGTGAAGAAGGCGCGTTCAAATGGTGGGCGCAAATGCGCCAAAACGGCGTGAAAGTCGCCAAAGGCTGGAGCGAAGCCTACTACACCGACTTTACCCAAAACGGCGGCGCCTATCCCCTTGTGGTCAGCTATGCCACCAGCCCGGCGGCCGAAGTCCACTACTCCAAAGGCAAATACAGCACCCCGCCCACCGGCAACCTCTTCCTCAAAGGCGGCACATTCCGCCAAGTTGAAGGCGCGGCCGTTTTGAAAGGCGCAAAACAGCCCGAGCTGGCGGCCAAACTGGTGAGCTGGCTGCAAAGCGGCGAAGTGCAACAAGCCCTGCCTGCCGAAATGTGGGTCTATCCGGCTGCCAAAAACACGCCGCTGCCCAAAGTATTTGAGTTTGCCCAAACCCCGAAACACAGCGATTCCCCCAACCGCGCCGACATCAACACCAAACAAAAACAATGGGTGAGCCGTTGGAGCAAAACTGTTTTACGTTAAACCGAAAAACTTAAAAACACATCAAGGCCGTCTGAAAAAACAAATCATTAGTTTTTCAGACGGCCTTGTTTTACAATGACCTTTTAAACAACTTCACACGCATACACAATTATGAATTTCGATCTTCAATCCCTCTCCCCCTTCTCCGGTTGGGAACAACTCGCCCAAACCGGCATGTCTTTCGGCACGAACCTGCTGGCCGCCTTAGCCATCTTCTTTATCGGCCGCTGGGTCACCACGCGCGTGGTGACACTGATGAAAACCGCACTGACGCGCGCCAAAGTCGATAAAACGCTGGTCAGCTTCCTCGGCAACGTCGCCAACATCGGCCTGCTGATCCTCATCATCATCGCCGCACTGGGTAAACTCGGTATTCCGACCACTTCCGTGACCGCCTTGATCGGTGGCGCAGGCTTGGCCGTGGCTTTGTCTTTGAAAGACCAACTGTCCAACTTCGCCGCCGGCGTGCTGATTATCCTGTTCCGCCCGTTTAAAGTCGGCGACTTTATCCGCGTCAACGGTTTTGAAGGTATCGTCCGAGAAATCAAAATGGTGCAGACCTCTTTGAGCACGCCGGACAACGAAGAAGTCGTCCTACCCAACAGCGTGGTCATGACCAACAGCATCACCAACCGCTCCTCCCTGCCCCTGTGCCGCGCCCAAGTCGTTGTCGGCGTCGATTACGCCTGCGACTTGAAAGCCGCCAAAGCCGCCGTATTGAGAGCGGCAACCGAGCATCCATTGTGTGTTCAAACCGAAGAACGACCTGCCGTCGTATACATTACCAACCTTGGCGACAGCGCCATCGAAATCACCCTTTGGGCGTGGACGCAAGAAGAAAATCTCGGCCCATTCCGATTCGCCCTGAACGAGCAGATCGTCGAAAATCTGCGCGAAGCCAACATCAACATCCCATTCCCACAATGTGATGTCCACCTCATTCAGCCAAAAGACTGATTTCAGCTTTTTATAGGGTTATCCACAATGAAGAATGGAACGATTTAAAGCACTTGATAGATAACTTTATGAAATAAATAAAGATTAATAAAGGCCATCTGAATATTTCAGACGGCCTTTAAAATTGTTCACAGCCTTATCAACAGGTTTTCCATAGATTAAACCAGATTTTGCGGATTGCCGGCCACGAAGCGGTTAATGTTGTCCAAAAGGATGTCAAACAGACGGTTGGCGGCCTCTTGGCTTGCCCATGCAATGTGTGGCGTGACGATGAGGTTGGGCAGTCGGGCTTTCAGCAGAGGGTTGCCGTCGCGCGGCGGCTCTTGTGTCAACACGTCGAAAACCTGCACCGCCGATTTGGCCGTATTTCAACGCCGCAACCAAAGCGGCTTCATCAACCAAGCCGCCGCGTCCGCAGTTGATGAGGATGGCGCCGGGTTTCATTTGCTGCAATTCGGCTTCGCCTATCATATTGGCCGTTTGTGGCGTGAGCGGGCAATTAAGCGATACGACATCTGCGGAGCGGATGGCTTCGTCAAAGGAAACATAACCGTCGCGGACGCTTTGGGCATTTTTATGTTCGGCGAACACGACATTCATTTTGAAAGCCTGAGCATAAGTTGCCAGCGTTTTTCCCGATATTGCCGCGACCGAAAATCGCCAGCGTTTTACCGTTCAAATCGCGCATCGGTGCGCCGAGGTGGCAGAAAAACGGTGAGTTTTCCCACAAGCCTGCCGCAACGTCACGCTGATAGGCAGGCAGGTTGCGCATCAGGGTAATCATCATCATAAACGCGTGTTCCGCCACGGATTCATTGCCGTAAGCGCGGATATTGCACACTGCCGTACCGTTTTGTTTGGCAGCCTCAACGTCCACATTGTTGACGCCTGTCGCGGTAACGGCAACCAGCTTGAGTTGTGGATTTTTCGGCAAATGCTTGGGCGGAAATCACGACTTTGTTGGTAATCACAATGTCCGCGCCGCGGATACGCTCTAGCGTTTCGTGCGCTTCGGTTGTGCCGTAGCTGCTCAATGTATGTGGAAAATCAAAGTCAAACGGGCGGTTGACGAGGGTATCGCGGTCAAGGACGACAATTTGGAGCAGATTCATAAAATTCCTATCAAAAATAAAATATCGATTTATAAAATCTAAATAAGGATAAAGGATTTAAAATATACGCGTTAGTTGATAATAATTATTATGTAGCGATTAAAACACCAATGTATCAGGAAAACAGAATGATTAAAACCATTACATTTGCTATTTGCATTTCAGCGTCGCATTTAGTGTCGCCTATATTCTGACCGGTAGTATCGGCGTTTCCAGCGCGGTGGCCTTGGTCGAACCCATCGCCAATACCGTCGTCTTTTATTTTCACGAAAAAGCGTGGAACCGCTACGAGAAAAACAAATCCGAAAAACAAAAATTGTGGGTGCCTCTGCATCAGTGCGGCTAAAGTTTCAGACGGCCTTTTGCTTGATTAAAACCGATTATGCCTTTGCAGTTCGTCCATCGCCATTAAAATGCCAAACCCTAAAATAGAGTAAGACTTTACGAAGGCTTCATGAAGGTAAAAATGCTAAAATACGCTATTCTTGCAAACCCATTCAGACGGCCTCAATGCTCACCGATTTAGAAAAAAACGCCATCCGCGACCATTACCAAAACATCGGCAAAAACCTGCCCGGTTTCCGTCCGCGCGCTTCGCAGCGGGGAATGATTGCGGCGATTGCCAACGCTTTTTCGCGGACGTTGACGCGTGAAGAAGGCGAAGAAGCACCCAAACGCGAGGGCGAGAGCATTGCCGTGATCGAAGGGCCGACCGGTGTGGGTAAATCATTGGCCTACCTTTTGGCCGGCGGCATCATGGCGCAAACGCGCGGCAAACGGCTGATTGTGAGTAGCGCAACGGTGGCTTTGCAGGAGCAGTTGGTTGACCGCGATTTGCCGTTTCTGGTCGAAAAAAGCGGTTTGGAGCTGACCTTTGCGCTTGCCAAAGGGCGCGGCCGTTATCTTTGCCCGTACAAACTCTATCAACTGACGCAAAACAACGCTCAGCAAAACCTACTTGGTTTTGAAGCGCCGGAAGTGTTGTGGGACAGCAAACCCAAGCCGGAAGAATTGAACCTGCTGCGCGACATTGCCGATGAATTTTCCGCCCGCCGCTTTAATGGCGACCGCGACGCTTGGCCAGAAAAAATCGATGACGCGATTTGGCTCAAAGTTACCAACGATCGCCACGGTTGCCTGAAAGCCGCCTGTCCCAACCGTCCGGAATGTCCGTTTTACCTGGCGCGTGATGTCTTGGAAACCGTCGATGTCGTCGTTGCCAACCACGATCTTCTGCTTGCCGACATCAGCATGGGGGGCGGCGTGATTCTGCCTGCGCCCGAAAACAGTTTCTATTGCATAGACGAAGCGCACCACCTGCCCAAAAAAGCCCTCAGCCGTTTTGCCGCCGAACATTCATGGAATATTGCCGTTTGGACGCTGGAAAAACTGCCGCAGCTGACCGGCAAAATTGCCGCGCTTACCGATAAAGCCGAACTTGCCAACCTTGCCGACGAAGCTGCAACATCCTTGCTCGACAGCCTGCATGAATGGCAGTTTCATTTGGCGGAAGAGCCGTCTTTAAGTCTGGGGTCGTCTGAAAACGACAGGCGGAAACACAACGAACCGACTTGGCTGTGGGAAGACGGCAAAATCCCCGAAGGCCTGGAAACGACGGTTTCCAATACGGCCATTGCCGCGCGCAGCCTGCTCAAACATGTTGTCGGCTTGAACGATGCGCTTTCCGCCGCGCGCCGCGAAAAAGAGCAGGACGGCGCGCTCCTCGACCGCCTGACCAGCGAGTTCGGCCTTTTTATCGCCCGTATCGAACAAATCAGCGCGGTTTGGGATTTGCTCTCCACTGTTCCCATTGAAGGCGAAGAGCCGTTGGCGAAATGGATAACCCGCCGTGCCGACGACAAAAACGACTATATTTTCAACGCCAGCCCCATCAGCAGCGCATCCCACCTTGCCAACAGCCTGTGGCGGCGCGCGGCAGGTGCAGTGTTGACTTCGGCCACCCTGCAATCGCTCGGCAGCTTCAACCTAATTTTGCGCCAAACCGGCCTATTATGGTTGCCCGAAACTACCACGCTCGCTTTGGAAAGCCCGTTTAATTTCGATACGCAAGGCGAGCTGTATATTCCGCCCGTACACGCCAGCCCCAAAGACCCTGATGCGCACACGGCCGCCATTGTCGAATGGTTGCCGAAGCTGGTTTCGCCGGTTGAAGCCATCGGCACGCTGGTGTTGTTTTCCTCGCGCAAACAAATGCAGGATGTCGCCTTACGACTGCCTGACGAATACTTGCCGCTTCTGCTTGTACAAGGCGAGTTGCCCAAGGCCGTTCTTTTACAAAGACACCATCAAGCCATTGCCGAAGGTAAAGCCAGCATTATTTTCGGCCTCGACAGTTTTGCCGAAGGCCTCGACCTGCCCGGCACGGCCTGCGTGCAAGTCATTATTGCCAAGCTGCCGTTTGCCATGCCGGACAATCCCATCGAGAAAACCCAAAACCGTTGGATTGAACAACGCGGCGGCAATCCTTTTATCGAAATTACGGTGCCTGAAGCCAGCATCAAACTAATCCAAGCCGTCGGCCGCCTTATCCGTACCGAACAGGATTACGGCCGCGTGACCATCCTCGACAACCGCGTCAAAACGCAACGCTACGGCCAGCAATTATTGGCCTGTTTGCCGCCGTTTAAACGGATAGGGTAGTTGTGGATGATTCAAAATAAAAGGCCGTCTGAAACCAAATGTTCAGACGGCCTTTTATTCTTTTCAAACTATAAATCCAATTTCATGACGGATACGGTTTCCCCGTTGTGCGAAGTCCGCGTGATTTCTTTCCAGCCGAACTTTTCATACACGGCTTGCACATCCGGCGTATAGAGAAACAGATGCGGCAAACCCAGTTCGTGTGCTTTATCCAGGCAAAACGAAACCAGCTGCCTGCCTACGCCCAAACCGCGAAATTGCGGCAAAACGAACACATCGCCCAGCCAATATTCGTATTCGGGAAAACACGCCATATCAAACCGCTTCAATGCCGCCGAACCCATCAGCCGCCCTTCTTTATTCACAGCCGCAAATGCCAGCGGCAAGTTATCCCCATCGAGGCACTGCGCGTAAAATGCACGGATTTTTTCTAGAGACGACCACGGCGCAAAATCGTGCCATTCCTCAAACAGCGCGAGGGCTAAAGGCTCGACAAATTTAGGCTTCAGACGGCATATGTTCATATCGGGTCCTCTTGTTGTACCGCGTAGGGATAGTTTTACAGTATAGGCCGTCTGAAAGGTTAACACATCTTAAAAAATCAGCGTAAAACACGATAAACCCGCCGCCAGCCCCATTCAAATCACTTATAATTCTGCCCATACCGCACACAAACAAAAGAAGAACATCATGGCTAAGAAATTTCCCATTTTCCCGAAAAATCCCGAGCGTATCTGCTGGGGTTGCGACAAATACTGCAAAGAAGACGATTTGCAATGCGGCAACGGTTGCGAGCGCATCCAACATCCTATCGAGTTGGACGGCCGCGACTGGTATAAAAAAGGCGACTGGAGCAATTTGTTGAGCGAAGAGCAGCAAATCGAACTTGGACTGAAGGAAGCGCCCAAGCCGGCCAAACCGCATATCAAACTGCCTTTGAAGAACAAAACGGCTTAAACGGAATGCCGTAAACAAACAAAATAAAAAGGCCGTCTGAAACCTGAAAAACAGGGTTTCAGACGGCCTTTACGTTGTCGGATTATGCCTTCACATAATGCACAAACGCGTATTCGATACCTTTGGCGGAAACATGGTTTTCCCGAGAGGCTTCTTGCCATGTTTCTGTGGAAAACTCAGGAAAAAACGCATCGCCGTCCACATCCAAACCGACTTCGGTCAAACGCAAATCTGTGGCAATCGGCAGGGCTTGCGCATAAATTTGCGCGCCACCCATGATGATGACTTCTTCAACCCCTTGACACAAAGCCAGCGCATCTTCCAAAGAAGCTGTCGTTTGCGCGCCTTCGGCCTGATAATCTTGGCGGGTGATGACGATATTTTGACGGCCGGGCAGCGGTTTGCGCGGCAGCGATTCCCATGTTTTGCGACCCATAATGACGGGTTTGCCGGTGGTGTAGGATTTGAAAAAGGCAAAATCCTCAGGCAAATGCCAAGGCATGGTGTTGTTGATGCCGATACAGCGGCGGGCGGCGTAGGCGGCAATAAGGGTGATTTTTGGCATGATGAAATCCGTTTGTAAAATAAAATGATTATGGCGGAAGGGATGCTAGATTAACGGAATATCCGTTGTTTTTAAAAAAATGTTTCAATATTTATAAAATCAATATTCAAAATACTTAATTTTGACAAAAATCATTTATTGTTCATTTTTTTAGGTATATGATAAATATCATACCAAATAAAAAGGAAAGGAAAAAATGATGAGAACTTTTCATGTTTCTGCTTTGACTGCTTCCCTGTCTTTGATGTTGGCTGCCTGCGGCGGCGCAACAAGCGGCTTGTCGAATGCCGTGACCGAGCCGCTCAATCCGCATCCGAAAGGCGTGTTGTCCGTTGAATTGAACGAATCCGTCCCTGAAAACGGTACGTTGGAGCTGACGGCCAACGGTAAAACGCAAACCCTGCAAAAAGGCGGCAAACTCGATACCGGCTTTTTGAAAACCGATAAAGTATCTTCTTACGACTACGCCCAAAAAATCAAGGTAAACGGCCAAGTCATCACTTTGGAAACGGGCGATTTCCAAGTGTATAAACAAAATTATTCTACTGTTGCCGCGCGTTACGCCAAACAAAAAGCCGATGACGCAGGTAAGCTGCAAAACCTCGATACATACACATTCACCGTCGGCGAAGTCCAAGGCGATGAAACCGCTTATCGCAATTTGCCCAAACAAGGCAGCTATCAGTATTCAGGTATCGCGTTTAACGGCGACGACCGCAGCGGCCGTCTGAAATACACCGTCGATTTCGATAAAAAACAAGGTTACGGCAAAATCAGCAGCATGGCTTCCCACAATAATGTCGACCTGCTTGCCGCAGGTATTGTCAATAACAATGGCAAAGCCGCCTTCAGCGGTAAAACCAGTTTGAACGGTATTGAAAACGGCCGTTACGATTTGAAACTCTTCGGCCCGCAGGCTGAAGAAATTGCCGGTAAGGCGCAAATCAAAGTTGGTGACTCTACCAAAGAAATCGGTTTGGCCGGTAAGAAAGAATAGGTAACAAGGCCGTCTGAAAGGTTCAGACGGCCTTTTCGTAACAAAAAAAGCAACGGCTCAAACCGTTGCTTTTTTCATGCCAACCTAAATTACAGGCTGCCCAAGATAATGCGCAATACGCGGCGCAACGGCTCGGCAGCACCCCACAAGAGTTGGTCGCCAACGGTGAACGCGCTGATGTATTCGCCGCCCATCTCCAGTTTACGGATACGGCCGACAGGAACAGACAGCGTACCGGTAACTTTGGCAGGAGTCAGCTCGTGGATGCTGGCTTCTTTTTCATTAGGGATGACTTTCACCCAATTGTTTGCACCTGCCAAGATGGCTTCGATTTCAGAAACAGGCAGGTCTTTTTTCAGCCTCAGGGTGAGGGCTTGGCTGTGGCAGCGCATAGAGCCGATGCGTACGCACAAGCCGTCGATTACGGTCGGATTGTCGCTGCGGCCGAGAATTTTGTTGGTTTCTACGCCGCCCTTCCATTCTTCTTTGGACTGGCCGTTGCCCAAGTCCACGTCAATCCACGGAATCAGGCTGCCGGCGAGCGGTACGCCGAAGTTGGCTTTCGGATAGTCTTCGCTGCGCAGGAAATCGGACACTTTGCGGTCGATGTCGAGAATCGCGCTGGAAGGATCGGCAAGCTCATCCGCCACTTTGGCGTGAATCGCGCCCATGCCGCTGATGAGTTCGCGCATGTTTTTCGCACCCGCGCCGGAAGCGGCTTGGTAGGTCATGCTGGTTGCCCATTCGACCAAATCGTTTTGGAACAGGCCGCCCAAAGCCATCAGCATCAGGGAAACGGTACAGTTGCCGCCGATGTAGTTTTTTACGCCGTTTTTTTGAGGCCGTTGTCGATGACGTTGCGGTTGACAGGGTCGAGGACGATAATCGCATCATCTTTCATGCGCAGGGAAGAAGCCGCATCAACCCAGTAGCCGTTCCAGCCGCTGTCGCGCAGGGGTTGGAAGACGGATTTGGTGTAATCGCCACCCTGACAGTAACGATGATGTCCATTTTTGCCAATTCGGCAACATCGTTGGCATCCAACAATGTTTTGGCTGCCTGACCGAAATCAGGGGCAGCGCCGCCGACGTTGGAAGTGGTAAAGAAAAACGCTTCGGGAATGTGGGCGAAGTCGTTTTCTTCTTTCATACGCTGCATCAAAACAGAACCGACCATACCGCGCCAGCCGACGAAACCTACTTTCATGTGCTACTCCTTGAGAAGAAAATCCTGATAAGTTTTATAGTGCATTAACAAAAACCGGAACGGCATGGTTTGTCGCCTCGTTCAGATTTTTGTTAACCCACTATAACAAAGGGGAAAACAAACGTTTTAACGCCGTCTGCGGAAAATGTAAAGGTTTTTATCGAAATTTTTTAGAATGATGGAAAAATAGGTTAAGATGGCAATGAAATTGCATCTCATTAAATAGCACAGAGGAAGATGAAATGAGCGAAATCAATTTGTCGGATTTGCCTAAAACGGAAATAGTAGATGTCCATATTGCTTCGCCGGGGGCGAGGGTTGCGGCATATTTGTTGAATAATCTGTTTATTTTTTTGATATGGTTGCCATTCATCGTGATGGTAGTTTTCACTTTAGATGAAAGCAAAAAATTAGTTTCGGAATCTTCTCTTTTTAATACCCCTGAATATTTTGCCATAACATTTTTTATTTCTTTGGCTGTTTATTTGGTTTTTGGTATTGTCCAACTGTATTACATGAGCCGGGACGGTCAGTCTTTAGGTAAAAAAATTATGGGCATTCGCGTGTTAAAAAGTGACGGGAGCAATCCGGGTTTCGGTGGTACGGTTTTGATACGCGAAGTGGCTTGGGCATTTATTGTCGGTATTATAATCATTGCGGTAATGTTGGTAGTAAATGAAACAGGTGGAGATTTGGTTTCTCTGCTTATGGCTTTCATCAACTTCATCATGCTCTTCTCCGTCAAACGCGACCGCCGCACGCTCTACGATATGATGGCCGATACGGTTGTCGTCCAATTACCGCCGCGCCGATAAATGGCTTTTTTGTGTTAAAATCAGCACTTTCCAACATAGGCCGTCTGAAAAATAGTTTTCAGACGGCCTTTCGACACGCTATTGATTCCATGAAAAAACATCTGTACCGCATCACGCTCGTCAGCATTGCCGCAGCCATTCTTGCCGCCTGTCCGAGCAAAAGTATTAAAAATCTTCCCGAGACCGACACCAGCGTTATAAAGGGCCCTGACCGCCCTGCCGGTACGCCTGACCCCATCGGTACGACTGTGAGCGGAGGAGGAGCAAACTACACCGTTGTTTCCTACAACGAACTGCCACACTGGAACACCCAACACTTCGCCCAAAGCCTGCAATCTTTCCGCTTAGGCTGTGAAAAACTCAAAAACCGCCAAGGCTGGCAGACGTTTGTATCCAAGCCATGCAAACGCCGGCGCACCATTTCCAAGCCAAGCACTTCTTTGAACGCTATTTCACCGCATGGCGCGTTGACAATGGCGGTAATCCTGCCGGCACCATTACCGGCTATTACGAACCGGTCCTGCACGGCGACGACAAATCCACAAGCCAATCCCGTTTCCCTATTTACGGCATTCCGAACGATTTTGTTTCCGTTCCGCTGGCTGCAAACTTGAGAGGCAGCAAAGCCACCGTCCGCATCCGCCAAACCGGCCTAAACAGCGGCGTCATCGACAACAGCGGCACATACACGGCCGACTTGTCCAGATTCCCGATTACAGCACGCAGCACTGCGCTGAAAGGCCGTTTTGAAGGCAGCCGTTTTGTTCCTTACTACACCCGCAGCCAAATTAACGGCGGCGCGCTTAACGGCAAAGCGCCGATTTTGGGTTATGCAGATGATCCGGTCGAACTTTTCTTTATGCACATTCAAGGTTCAGGCCGTCTGAAAACACCGTCCGGCAAATACATCCGCGTTGGATTTGCCGATAAAAACGAGCATCCGTATGTTTCCATCGGCCGCTATATGGCGGACAAAGGCTATCTGCCGCTGGGTCAGACCAGCATGCAGGGCATCAAGGCCTATATGAAGCAAAACCCCGGCCGCCTTGCCGAAGTTTTGGGACAAAACCCAAGCTACGTCTTCTTCCGCGAGCTGACCGGCAGCAGTGATTCCGGCCCGGTGGGTGCATTGGGTACGCCGTTGATGGGCGAATACGCCGGTGCCATCGACCGCCACTACATCACGCTTGGCGCACCATTATTTGTCGCCACTGCCCACCCGACCACCCAAAAAGCCCTCAACCGCCTGATTATGGCGCAAGATACCGGCAGCGCGATTAAAGGCGCGGTCCGTGTGGATTATTTCTGGGGCTATGGCGACGAGGCAGGCGAAGTGGCCGGCAAAATGAAAACCACCGGCTATGTATGGCAGCTCCTACCCAACGGCATAAAACCGGAATACCGTCCATAAACAGCGGTTTAAAAAAAGGCCGAGACCTTTGCAATAACATAGGTTACTAAAATTTTATGCTCAATCTCATTTTCAAAATGCAAAACCTTTCTGATTTTTTTCCTACTTTTTTTGCTCAATATTAGGAGGGTTTTAGTCAATTGAAAATTTTTTTGGCGCATTTTTTTATGCGTCAAATTTCGTTAACAGACTATTTTTGCAAGGTCTCAGGCCGTCTGAAACCAAGATTCAGGTTTCAGACGGCCTGAGACCTTTGCCCTTTTTCTTTACCCAATTTCAATTCATTCTCAATCAAAGCTAAAATAAAAAGCCCTCCTATCACTAGGAGGGCTTTTATGCTTAATTTATAAATTAAATAAATTCAACACTAACATCAGTCTCAACCAAGAGTTGAGCACCATTTGCTGTTGTTGATGTGTAAACGTTGTAAGTGTGTCCGTTTACATTGGTTGTGGTTGGAGTCTGATTCCAGTTACTACCAACATCTTTGATTGTAACAGTATCACCAGCCTCACCGCTAACCATTAATTGGTGTTTAGCATCAGAAGTATAAGATTTCAAACCTGGGTTCATATCTAATACATCTTTAGCTTCCAACACTAATTTAGTTGCGACACCGTTTGTTAAATCAATGTGGTCGATATTAGCAATACGAGACATACCTACAGCAGTCTTCATAAAGCCCGTACCTACATTGTCGATTTTAGTTAAATCAACTTCGGTTACATCACTGTCAAAGGCTAGCGTATTATGGCCATTACCGCCATCAATGCGAGCAAGGCGACCTTTACCTTCATTGATTAGTGAACCATCAGCATTAGCGGTTTGAAATCCTTTGCTTAAATAGTTCAAGTTATCAGCATTTAATACGATGCGGTCATTACCTGAACCAGCATAGATGATATCCGCGCCGCCTTCGCCATAAATGATGTCATCACCATTACTTCCAGCAATAAAGTTACTGTGTACATTACCTCTTACCACGCCAGAACCTCGAACTGTTGGCTCAGCACTAAGCTTGAACCACCGTAGAACAATTTACCAGAAGTGTTATAAGAGTTTACGTAAATATCAGCCAAACCATCACCGTTTACATCAACCATACCTACAGAAGATGAACCATCCGCTTGATTGTTAGGCACAATAATACCTTTTTTGCCTAAAGTTGATGGATCCACTGTTTTAGAATCAGTTTTACCGTAAACGATATACGAATCAGTTTTGTACTTAGCATACTGCCATGCTGCAGATACACCTGTACCTGTATTACCGTAAGTAGTGATCAACACATCGGCTAAGCCATCACCATTCACATCACCTACCCCTACAGCATTACTATAGTCTGCAGTTTGGAGTGAACCTTGAATTGTGCTGATAGCAAAGCCACCATTTGCCCCAGAAACAAATCCAAAGCCTTTGATGTTTGAGAATGAAACTGAGTCTTTGTTTTTACCACCGAATAATACGTAAGAATTACCGTATTTTCCGTCAACAACAACTACATCAGCATAACCATCACCATTCACATCACCAGCTGCATTTGCAGAAGTTACACCATGGTTAAAACTGATTTTATTTGAATCGCTTAGTCCAGTCGCACTACCGAAGTAAATACCATTAGTAGTCACAACATCATTATAGCCATCACCATTGAAGTCCCCCACGCCGGCAGCGTATTGTTGAGCACCCCAAGAGATACCATTACCTGCACTGTTATAACCAAATGACAAGTTTCCACTCTTAGTATAGCTACCATTGGTGCTACCGTAGTAAACATTAGATGAAGTTGCCCCCATCATGATCATATCTACGATACCATCGCCATTCACATCACCTGCAGCGGCTGCAATACCGTTACCAATATTGGTTTTAGAAGTCAAACCATTTGGACCACCAGTATAGAGTCGAGCCATGCCACCTGTCTCTGCGGCAGTCCCAAACAATACATCATTGTAGCCGTCACCATTCACGTCACCCACACCAGCTTGGTGCCATACAGCACTACCGATATAATTGTTGCCAGCCAACGTCAAGTTTGTTCCGCCTAGGATCGCATCAGCTTTACCTGCATTCCAAGATCCCATACCAATATCGTCATAGCCATCACCATTGATATCACCAACGGTCGTTGCACTCCAATATTCTTTTTGCGCTCCTACTGAAGTTGGAGGTGTTGTTACCCCTTCCACATCGATCACGATAGAAGATTGTGCATCGTCTTTTGATGTAATTTCAGTGCTAGATGCATAAATCTTGTGCTCACGGTTAGTTAACCAAGTCGGCTCATAACTCCAGTTACCTGAAGAATCCGCGGTTGTTGATCCTAATTTCACAAACGCACCATCTAAGTTGATCTCATAGAAATGGACTGTGCTAGATGGAAGCGTTGTTGTACCTTTAATAGTTGGCGTATTGTCATCAGTTTTTGTATTGCTCACAAACGTACCTGTTGTACTGCCGTAATCATCAGTATAGTTAACTATAGTTACTTTAGCTTCAGTCACTGCTGGAACATTTACTTCATTTACATTATCTACGCGAGTTTGTAACGAAGTAGGCGTATTTCCTTCCACATCTTTTGCTGTTGCAGGAAGTGCTTTCACTGCTGCATCTGCTACTGATTTGGTTTCAGCTACTTTAGCATTTAACTTAGTTAAGTTATCTGCTTCTTTTTGGCTGATAATGCCGTCTGCATTTGCATCCGCCAACGCTTTCTCGGCGGCTTTCTCTGCCGCTTCCGCTGCTTTCACTTTATCCAATGCATCTTTGATCGCCGCTTCATCGCTGTCTTTGATGCCGTTGTTGTTCGCATCTGTCACGGTTGGTAGGGCAACTGGATTTACATCGTCTGTACGGGTTTGCAATGATGCTTTGGTGTTGCCTTCCGCATCTTTCGCACCTTCCGGCAATGCTTTCACCGCCGCATCTGCTGCCGCTTTCGTGCTATTTACCGTGTCATTTAATGCCGCAATCGCATCCGCTTCTGCTTGGCTGATAATGCCGTCTGCATTTGCATCCGCCAACGCTTTCTCGGCGGCTTTCTCTGCCGCTTCCGCTGCTTTCACTTTATCCAATGCATCTTTGATCGCCGCTTCATCGCTGTCTTTGATGCCGTTGTTGTTCGCATCTGTCACGGTTGGTAGGGCAACTGGATTTACATCGTCTGTACGGGTTTTGCAATGATGCTTTGGTGTTGCCTTCCGCATCTTTCGCACCTTCCGGCAATGCTTTCACCGCCGCATCTGCTGCCGCTTTCGTGCTATTTACCGTGTCATTTAATGCCGCAATCGCATCCGCTTCTGCTTGGCTGATAATGCCGTCTGCATTTGCATCCGCCAACGCTTTCTCGGCGGCTTTCTCTGCCGCTTCCGCTGCTTTCACTTTATCCAATGCATCTTTGATCGCCGCTTCATCGCTGTCTTTGATGCCGTTGTTGTTCGCATCTGTCACGGTTGGTAGGGCAACTGGATTTACATCGTCTGTACGGGTTTTGCAATGATGCTTTGGTGTTGCCTTCCGCATCTTTCGCACCTTCCGGCAATGCTTTCACCGCCGCATCTGCTGCCGCTTTCGTGCTATTTACCGTGTCATTTAATGCCGCAATCGCATCCGCTTCTGCTTGGCTGATAATGCCGTCTGCATTTGCATCCGCCAACGCTTTCTCGGCGGCTTTCTCTGCCGCTTCCGCTGCTTTCACTTTATCCAATGCATCTTTGATCGCCGCTTCATCGCTGTCTTTGATGCCGTTGTTGTTCGCATCTGTCACGGTTGGTAGGGGCAACTGGATTTACATCGTCTGTACGGGTTTGCAATGATGCTTTGGTGTTGCCTTCCGCATCTTTCGCACCTTCCGGCAATGCTTTCACCGCCGCATCTGCTGCCGCTTTCGTGCTATTTACCGTGTCATTTAATGCCGCAATCGCATCCGCTTCTGCTTGGCTGATAATGCCGTCTGCATTTGCATCCGCCAACGCTTTCTCGGCGGCTTTTCTCTGCCGCTTCCGCTGCTTTCACTTTATCCAATGCATCTTTGATCGCCGCTTCATCGCTGTCTTTGATGCCGTTGTTGTTCGCATCTGTCACGGTTGGTAGGGCAACTGGATTTACATCGTCTGTACGGGTTTTGCAATGATGCTTTGGTGTTGCCTTCCGCATCTTTCGCACCTTCCGGCAATGCTTTCACCGCCGCATCTGCTGCCGCTTTCGTGCTATTTACCGTGTCATTTAATGCCGCAATCGCATCCGCTTCTGCTTGGCTGATAATGCCGTCTGCATTTGCATCCGCCAACGCTTTCTCGGCGGCTTTCTCTGCCGCTTCCGCTGCTTTCACTTTATCCAATGCATCTTTGATCGCCGCTTCATCGCTGTCTTTGATGCCGTTGTTGTTCGCATCTGTCACGGTTGGTAGGGCAACTGGATTTACATCGTCTGTACGGGTTTGCAATGATGCTTTGGTGTTGCCTTCCGCATCTTTCGCACCTTCCGGCAATGCTTTCACCGCCGCATCTGCTGCCGCTTTCGTGCTATTTACCGTGTCATTTAATGCCGCAATCGCATCCGCTTCTGCTTGGCTGATAATGCCGTCTGCATTTGCATCCGCCAACGCTTTCTCGGCGGCTTTCTCTGCCGCTTCCGCTGCTTTCACTTTATCCAATGCATCTTTGATCGCCGCTTCATCGCTGTCTTTGATGCCGTTGTTGTTCGCATCTGTCACGGTTGGTAGGGCAACTGGATTTACATCGTCTGTACGGGTTTGCAATGATGCTTTGGTGTTGCCTTCCGCATCTTTCGCACCTTCCGGCAATGCTTTCACCGCCGCATCTGCTGCCGCTTTCGTGCTATTTACCGTGTCATTTAATGCCGCAATCGCATCCGCTTCTGCTTGGCTGATAATGCCGTCTGCATTTGCATCCGCCAACGCTTTCTCGGCGGCTTTCTCTGCCGCTTCCGCTGCTTTCACTTTATCCAATGCATCTTTGATCGCCGCTTCATCGCTGTCTTTGATGCCGTTGTTGTTCGCATCTGTCACGGTTGGTAGGGCAACTGGATTTACATCGTCTGTACGGGTTTTGCAATGATGCTTTGGTGTTGCCTTCCGCATCTTTCGCACCTTCCGGCAATGCTTTCACCGCCGCATCTGCTGCCGCTTTCGTGCTATTTACCGTGTCATTTAATGCCGCAATCGCATCCGCTTCTGCTTGGCTGATAATGCCGTCTGCATTTGCATCCGCCAACGCTTTCTCGGCGGCTTTTCTGCCGCTTCCGCTGCTTTCACTTTATCCAATGCATCTTTGATCGCCGCTTCATCGCTGTCTTTGATGCCGTTGTTGTTCGCATCTGTCACGGTTGGTAGGGCAACTGGATTTACATCGTCTGTACGGGTTTGCAATGATGCTTTGGTGTTGCCTTCCGCATCTTTCGCACCTTCCGGCAATGCTTTCACCGCCGCATCTGCTGCCGCTTTCGTGCTATTTACCGTGTCATTTAATGCCGCAATCGCATCCGCTTCTGCTTGGCTGATAATGCCGTCTGCATTTGCATCCGCCAACGCTTTCTCGGCGGCTTTCTCTGCCGCTTCCGCTGCTTTCACTTTATCCAATGCATCTTTGATCGCCGCTTCATCGCTGTCTTTGATGCCGTTGTTGTTCGCATCTGTCACGGTTGGTAGGGCAACTGGATTTACATCGTCTGTACGGGTTTGCAATGATGCTTTGGTGTTGCCTTCCGCATCTTTCGCACCTTCCGGCAATGCTTTCACCGCCGCATCTGCTGCCGCTTTCGTGCTATTTACCGTGTCATTTAATGCCGCAATCGCATCCGCTTCTGCTTGGCTGATAATGCCGTCTGCATTTGCATCCGCCAACGCTTTCTCGGCGGCTTTCTCTGCCGCTTCCGCTGCTTTCACTTTATCCAATGCATCTTTGATCGCCGCTTCATCGCTGTCTTTGATGCCGTTGTTGTTCGCATCTGTCACGGTTGGTAGGGCAACTGGATTTACATCGTCTGTACGGGTTTGCAATGATGCTTTGGTGTTGCCTTCCGCATCTTTCGCACCTTCCGGCAATGCTTTCACCGCCGCATCTGCTGCCGCTTTCGTGCTATTTACCGTGTCATTTAATGCCGCAATCGCATCCGCTTCTGCTTGGCTGATAATGCCGTCTGCATTTGCATCCGCCAACGCTTTCTCGGCGGCTTTCTCTGCCGCTTCCGCTGCTTTCACTTTATCCAATGCATCATTCAATGCTGAGTTACCAACTGGTGCAGATGAGCTACCACTGCTACCACTTACAGCAGCAATAATGCCACCTACTGCTACCACTCCAGCTGCAACCCACAGCCAATTTGGATTAAATGCCCAAAATGGTGTAGCTACGCTGTTACCACCTAATGCCTGTGGAGCAAATACTTCTTCTGCCAATAAGGTAACTGCATCACTTTCAACACCGCTTTGCGGTACATAGGCGTAGTATCGGCCGTTTTCCGCCTTACCCAAAAGTAATTCGGTATTGTTGTTTTCGTAATAGCCTTCCAGTACTAAATCGGATTCTTGATTAATGTCGGTGCCTTCAAATGCAATGTGAAGGTCGTTACCGATGCGTTTGGTATCGATAGTTTCTGGGGCATATTGGGTATTGTCGTCAACCAATTCGTAGTTCACATTCGGTTGTGCTTTGATAATGACTTTTATTCGTTGCGTTCAGTTTGACGGTCTCAACGGTTTCGTTGCCACTATTGATTTTTACGCTGATATTCTTTGACATGGATTTTCCCTTTTAAATTTGTTTAGTTGGCCGCACAGGCTGTTTCGTTAATGCGTGAAATTGTGTGGGCTTGATGCTTAAGTTTCTTTAATGCTTCTTGTGCTGTTGCTGCATCAACCTCTTTGATTTGAGGCACTGAAACGTTTGTTGCATCAATTTGATAATAGTGCACTGATTGTTCTGTTAGGCTTACGTTGAGTCTTGTTGCAGGCTTGGCTGCTACGTAATGCGCTTCGAAAGTTGTAGGTTTGGCGCAAATTTCTGTTTTTGCAAAACCGCCTACTTGGAGAGACGATAGGTATTCACCATTGACTTTGATATTGACTGCCGTTGGGTTTACGCCCGCATCGGCACGATAGAAGACCAAACCGGTTTGATTTACTTGCGGTTTAATTTGAGATGAGTGGTTGTCAAAGTTTGACCATCTGTTGTTACTTAATGTACAGGCAGACAGCATAGATACTGCCAAAAACTGCCGCAGCCGTCATTTTTGGAAAGTTGCATCGTTTATATTCCTCGCAATATTACAATATAAATTAAAAGTGTTTTACTATAACCATAAAAACTATACAGATAACCCTACCTTTATGCAAGTATATTATTTGAATGTATTTGAATAATCTTCCCCTATCTGTCAATCCGAGCCCTTTGCAAAACTCCTTTCCCCCGGCAGCCGAAACCTAACAAAGATTGAGACCTTAACAATCACTATTAAAATGTGCGCCGATGTTCTGTCTCCGCCTGTATGAGGCTTGGGCGACGGCGAGGCTGCATTCGAGCAGGTTGCGGTTTTCATATTCGGACGCGGTGTGCGGTTCGGCTTGGTTTTGCTTCCAAAGCCGCAGTTGGGCGATGGCGCGGCGCAGGCCGGTATCGTTGCGGAGGATGCCGAGATGGTGTTGGTTGAACGCTTGCAGGACGGGACGGCTGAATGTGTTTTGGAGGTCGTCTGAAAAGATGCCTGCTTCGGCGGAGGGGTTTTCAGACGACCTTTTGGACGGTGCGGTTTGGAATGCTTGTCCGTCCGCGATGGTTTGGGCGGCAAGCCTGGCGGTAACGACGCATTCGAGCAGGGAGTTGCTGGCGAGGCGGTTGGCTCCGTGCAAGCCGGTGCAAGCGGTTTCGCCTAAGGCGTAGAGCTGCGGCAGGGAGGTTCTGCCTCTGGGGTCGGTTTGGATGCCGCCGCAGGTGTAGTGTTGCACGGGGTGGACGGGGATGGCTTGGCGCGTGATGTCCAAGCCGCATTGGGACAGGCAGTGCCGATGGATGGACGGGAAATGCTGACGGACGAACGCTGCGGGTTGGCGGCTGATGTCGAGTGAGACGAAGTCTTGCGTTTGTTTGGCGATTTCGGCAGCGATGGCGCGGGCAACGATGTCGCGCGGCGCGAGTTCGGCGCGGCGGTCGTAATGCGGCATAAACCGTTCGCCCGCTTGATTGGTCAGGATGCCGCCTTCGCCGCGCACGGCTTCGGAAATCAGGAAGGTACGGCCGTTTTCAGACGGCCTTGCCAAGCCTGTGGGGTGAAATTGGATAAATTCGAGGTTTTCGACTGCGCAACCTGCGCGTATCGCCATGGCGATGGCGTCCCCCGTGCATTCGGGCGGCGTGGTGGTGGCGGCGTAAATTTGCCCGAGGCCGCCGCCTGCAAGTACGGTATGGCGGGCACGGATGCGGTAGGTTTCTTGCGTTCGGCGGTCGAGGACGGTCAGTCCGCACGCTGCGCCTGATTCGGTTTGAATGTCCAACGCCATCTGCCGCTCGCAAACGCGGATGTTCGGGCGGCGGCGTATTTGGGCAATCAGGCTCTGCATAACTGCTTCGCCCGTATAGTCGGCGACGTGGGCGATTCGGCGGCAGGTATGTCCGCCTTCGCGCGTCAGGTGCAGGCCGTTATTATTTTGGTCGAATGCCACGCCCTGCGCCAGCAGCCATTCGATTGCCGGTTTGCCCTGCGACAGGATGGTGCGGACGGCGGCTTCGTTGCACAAACCCGCACCCGCTTCCAAGGTATCGGCAACGTGTTTTTCGATGTCGTCCTCTTCCGACCACGCCGCCGCAATCCCGCCTTGCGCATGACGGCTGGCGGTGTCGTCCAGCCGGTTTTTGCACAAAATGACGATGCGGAACGATTCAGGCAGCGACAGGGCGAGCGTCAGTGCCGCCAGCCCGTTTCCGGCAATCAATACGTCGCAATCCGTTTGCATGGTGTTGTCCTTGTTTGAGAGGTCGTCTGAAACGGCAATATGGACGGCAAATCAGGCGGGGCCCATGCCGTTGAACACATCTTTTTTCTTCAGCCCTGCCGCGAAGTCGAGCATACGCTGCAAAGGCAGTTTGGCGGCTTCGCCCAGCTTTCTGTCCAACAGGATTTCGTTGCGTCCGCTTGTCAGGGCGTATTTGATGCCGCCCAGCGAATTCATCGCCATCCACGGGCAGAACGCGCAGCTTTTGCAGCTTCCGCCGTTGCCCGCCGTCGGGGCGGCGATAAATTCTTTGTCGGGCGCCTGCTTTTGCATTTCGTGCAGGATGCCCAAATCGGTCGCCACAATGAATTTTTTTTCGGGGCACGATACGGCAGCTTTCAGCAGTTTGCTGGTCGAGCCGACCACGTCGCCCAGTTCGATGACGCTTTGCGGCGATTCGGGATGAACCAGCACCACCGCGTCGGGATGCTCCGCCTTCAATGCCGCCAGCTCCTGCCCTTTGAATTCGTTATGGACGATGCACGAACCCTGCCACAACAGCATATCCGCACCCGTTTCGCGGCGGATGTAGTCGCCGAGGTGGCGGTCAGGCCCCCAAATCAGCTTCTCGCCGCGCGATTTCAAATACGACACGATTTCCAACGCCACCGAAGACGTTACCACCCAGTCGGCACGCGCTTTCACGGCGGCGGAAGTGTTGGCGTACACCACCACCGTGCGGTCGGGGTGTTGGTCGCAAAACGCCGAAAACGCTTCTTCCGGACAGCCCAAATCCAAAGAACATTCCGCCTCCAAATCAGGCATCAGCACCGTTTTTTCAGGGCAGAGGATTTTCGCGCTCTCGCCCATGAATCGCACACCCGCCACCACCAATGTACCGGCTTCGTGTTCCGCGCCGAAGCGTGCCATTTCCAGCGAATCTCCCACGCATCCGCCTGTTTCCAAAGCTAAATCCTGAATCAGCGGATCAACATAATAATGCGCCACCAAGACCGCGTTTTTCTCCTTCAGCAAAGCCTTGATTTCGTCTTTCAGACGACCTGCCGTCTCGCGGTCGGGCGTATCGGCAACCTTCGCCCACGCCTGACGGATTTGGCAGGCAGAAGTCGGCGTTTGGATGAGGGGCATATCGTAATCGAACGAGCGGCGGGCGGCGGTTTGCATGAGACTTCCTTATGGCTGGTTTTTCAGACGGCATAAAGATTTGCCGTTTATATTTTGAAATATTTTTATATTATGCTCAATTTGAGTATAATAAGCAAGATCGTCTGAAAACCGCTTTGGTTTACAATAAGGTTTTCTATTGAATGAAAGCCACGCATGGATGCCTATCCTGAAACAGCGGTCAATCCGCAAAGTATCGTCGAGCTTGTTCCTGTACTGATCGCCATTACAAATGGCAGCTTGAGGGTTTTGACAGTTGCCCAAGGAGAGCTATTACCCAATGGCTTGCTTGCACCGCTTCGCCACTCTCTGCAAGCAGGAGTCAGGATGTGGGTTGCCAAACAGACATCGCAGCCTATGGGTTATGTAGAACAGCTTTACACGTTTGTAGATACGAGCCGCCAAAATGAACAAGGCCTGCCTGTCTTATACGTCAGCTATTTGGGACTGGTGCGCGAAGCGGCCGACAGCATCCTTCATCCCGATGCAAAATGGCAGGACTGCTACTGCTATTTCCATGGGAAGATTTGCGCACCGACGGCGGGCAGCGCGCCGCCATCGTCAGCCGCCTGCGCATTTGGGCAAACTCGGCGGATACGGAGGAAGTGCGCCAAAAGCGGCTCAAGCGCATTCATTTGTGCTGGGGGGTAGAACCTGAAAATTGGTCGGAAGAATACGTTTTGCAACGCTATGAAATGCTGTATGAAAGCGGCCTGATAGCGGAAGCCGCCGAGCCGCAGGCAAACTTCAATTTCACGATCACAGGGCAGCCTATGCGCCACGACCACCGCCGCGTACTGGCGACTGCCTTATCCCGCCTACGCGCCAAAATCAAATACCGCCCCGTGATTTTTGAACTGATGCCGCCCGAATTTACACTGCTGCAACTGCAAAACAGCGTCGAAGCCATCAGCGGCCGATTGTTGCATAAGCAAAACTTCCGCCGCCAGATTCAGCAACAGAACCTTATCGAGCCGTCGGATACCAGCGTATCGGGCAGCAAAGGCCGTCCCGCGCAGCTTTACCGCTTCCGAGATGACGTTCTGCCCGATCAGCTGATTTCTGATATCGGGCTGCCGCTGGGTAGCCGCTAACTGATTTTCAGACGGCCTCAAATGAAGTTTTACCCTCACCGCAACACCAATATTTTTCAACAAAGGAACCTTCATGTCGTCTGAAAATAATCTTCTTCCTCTCCCCGATACCCTGTTGCGCCCCATGGTCGAACAAGCCCTGAGCGAAGATTTGGGCAGACGCGGCGACATTACGTCCGTCGCCGTCATCGCGCCTGACAAAACCGCCAAACTCTTCCTAGTCAGCCGCGAAGACGGCGTCATCGCCGGCATGGACTTGGCACGCCTCGCCTTTCAGACGATGGATCCGTCCGTCCGCTTCCAAGCCGAAATCCAAGACGGACAAGCCGTCCGCGCAGGTCAGACGCTGGCCGTCGTCGAAGGCAACGCCCGCGCGCTTCTTGCCGCCGAACGCACCGCGCTCAACTACCTTACGCACTTAAGCGGCATCGCCACCGCCACCGCGCGTGCCGTCACCGAAGTCGCCGAATACGGTACAGACATCGTGTGCAGCCGCAAAACCATTCCACTGCTGCGCGTCCTGCAAAAATACTCCGTCAGAGCAGGCGGAGGCGTGAACCACCGCATGGGCTTGGACGACGCCATCCTCATCAAAGACAACCATCTTGCCTATTGTGACAGCATCGCCCAAGCCGTTCGGCAGGCAAAGCAGGCAGTCGGACCGTTGACCTGCGTGGAAATCGAAGTGGACACATTGGCACAACTGGACGAAGCCATCGCAGCGGGCGCGGAACGGATTTTGTTGGACAACATGGACAACGAAACCTTGAAAGAAGCGGCAAACCGCTGCCACACACAAACCGCCCACCCCCACACCGTCTATTGCGAAGCATCGGGCGGCATCGGCTTTGACCGCCTGAAACGCGTGGCGCAAACCGGCGTGGACGGCATCGCCCTCGGCTATCTGACCCACAGCAGCCGCTCGTTGGACATAGGTTTGGATTTCGTGGCGTGAATTTCAAAAATACAACGGTTGCCTATAAAGGTACAGGTCTCAAGCTGTGCTATTGGCCAAGCAGAGTAGCTTTGAAAAGGATAAGAAGAGATAGGTAGGACGGCTATAGAGGTCTCTAATGTAACGAGTTCTTTAATGATTCAGGGAGTGCTCGATCAACTGCTAATCAAATATCTACTCCAACTTCAATAAGGGTAAACGGTCGATGTGCTTGATAGGCATGGCTTATGTGAATTTACTGAAAAAAAGGGTGCTAATGCCCCTAAGTGTGCTTGGTAGTAATTTAGAGGATTTTACAAAGGTCTCAGCCTTTTTATTTTTTTATATAAAAATACGGCAGGTTTTAAAACCTGCCGCGGTATGGGGACATACAGCTCGGACGGTAAGCCGGGTTCTGTCGCGGACAGTCATTCCTCTAGGCACATCATTGCTGGTGTGCTCAAGCAACCTACCCGAACGCTCGGCGAGCAGCGTCATCGCGTTCTGTTTGGTCTTGCTCCGAATGGGGTTTAGCCTGCTGCGCTTTGTTACCAAATGCACGGTGCGCTCTTACCGCACCTTTTCACCCTTACCTGTTTTGCCCGAAGGCAATCATCGGCGGTATTGCTTTCTGTTCCACTTTCCGTCGCGTTGCCGCGCCCGGCCGTTAGCCGGCATTCTGCTCTGTGGAGCCCGGACTTTCCTCCCCGTATGCCTTACGCGATACGCGGCGACTGTCTGTCCGACCTGTATGAGGTGCGGATTATAACACAGCCGCTATAGGGTTCAGACGGCCTAAATATTTATTTTTTCTTTTTAAATGCTATTTCGGTCAAACCCAATTCCTGTGCTTTTTTGCGGACTGCGGATTCGGGCATTTCGCGTGCCAGGCGGCTGGTGCAGTATTCGGTCATGGTGGTGGCGCAGGCTTTGAAGTTGCCAGTAAAGTCGCTGGCGGCACTTAAAAACGGGATGAGGCGGCCGGCCATGATTTCTTCGGCCGGTGCGTCTGTTTGGGCGGATACGCGTCCGGACTCGACCGCCGAGAAAATTTGTTCGGTAAAGCGTCGGGCGAAGTTTTCTTCTGTTTGGCAGTCTTGGAATGCGGTGTTTTCGTGTTGGCAGACAAGGGTAACTTCGCCTTGAGCTTCTTGCAGCGGTTCGGCCAAATCGAGTTTGAGGGTTTGCTTGTCGGTTTGCAGCCAGGCGGTGCGGCCTTGGGTTTTGATGATTTTGCCGTAAACGCCGATGGCATCGTTTTTGGGGATGTTTTTCTGTTCGGCAAGTTGTTGGGCCGAGAATAAGGGGGCTTGTTCGGCAAATGCGCCGCCGGTTTCGTGTTTGAAGTAGGCGGCGAGGTCTTGTTTGATGAGGGCTTGGGTCAGCAGTTTTTCGCCTTCGGTCAGGCGGTGTGCAAAGCCGTGTGTTTTGGGGGCGGATGCGGCATCCGTGGTCTTGGTGTCCGGTGTGCAGGCGCTCAGGAGTAAAAGCAGGGGAAGGATGTATTTCATGGTTGGTCTCTCAACAGGCCGTCTGAACCTATGGTTTCAAACGGTCAGCGTTGTTTATCGATAACGATAAACCCGGCGGGGATAAACGGGATAGGCCGGGTAATTGCGGACGGGTTCGCTGTCTTGATAGATGACGGTCGTTCCCGGGCGGGGCGTTGATGGTCACGGTTTTGTTGACGGTGGTTTGCGAGTGGACGGGCAGGTCCAAGACGGCGGTGCGCCCATACGGAGTCTCGGTATAGACGCACGCGCTTAGAAAGAGGGTGATGCTCAGGGCCAATGCCTTCATGTTTCAGACGGCCTCTTATTTGAGCAGGTTTTTCAAGGCCAGGCGTACGCCTTCGCCGACTTCCGTGCCTTTGGGAATGCTTTTGGTGGCGGCTTTGGCTTCGCGTTCGTTGTAGCCGAGGGCAAGCAGGGTGTTGATGATGTCTTGGCTTTCGTCGGCAACGGCATCAGGGGCAAACAGGCCGTCTGAAACGGTATGGGATACGAGTTTGCCGCGCAGTTCCAACACCATGCGTTCGGCGGTTTTTTTGCCGATGCCGGGGGCGGAGGAGAGGCGTTTGACGTCTTCCTCGGCGATGGCTTGCGCCAGCTCGTCGGCATTCATGGCCGACAAAATGCCCAATGCGGTTTTGGCACCGATGCCGCTGACTTTGACCAGTTGGCGGAAGGTGGCGCGTTCCTCGGCTGAGGCGAAACCAAACAGTAAATGCGCGTCTTCGCGGACGACAAGCTGGGTGTAGAGATGGACGGTTTCGCCAACGGAAGGCAAGTTGTAGAAAGTCTGCATGGAAACGTCGGCTTCATAACCGACGCCGTTGACGTCGATAACGACCTGCGGCGGATTTTTCTCAATCAATTTGCCTGTGAGCCTGCTGATCATGGTGTTCCCCTGTGATTAAAAAAGGCCGTCTGAAACCTTGCAATCGGGTTTCAGACGGCCTTGTATTGTATCAAACTTCAGCGGTAACGCGGACGAAATCAGATGGCGGATGCCAGGTTCAGATGACGGGCGCGTTCGCCTGCTTCGGCGGCACGTTCTTGGCTGCTGAACGGACCCATTTTGACAACGTATTCGTAGTTGCGTTTTTCAAGCATGATTTTGCTGTCGGATGGCAGGCTTTGTGCGGCTTGGTTCAAATAAGCCTGCGCTTCGCGTTGGGTACCGAAGGATTTCAAATCAACAAAAAATTCTTTGTTGTTTGGGGTAATAATGGTTTGAGCGGCGGTTTGGCCGGGGATGATTTGTTCAACTTTGACGTTGGCTGTGCCTTGGTTGATGAAACCCAATTGTTGGGCGGCGGCTTTGGAAACATCGATGACGCGGTTACCGTGGAAAGGGCCGCGGTCGTTGACGCGGACGATGACGCTTTTGCCGTTTTGCATATTGGTCACGCGTGCGTAGCTGGGAATAGGGAGGGTTTTGTGTGCGGCGGAGAGGGCGTTCATATTGTAACGCTCGCCGCTGGAAGTTTTACGGCCGTGGAATTGGTTGCCGTACCATGAGGCTTTGCCGGTTTGGCTGAAAGAGGAAACTTTGGTCAGCGGCGTGTAGCGTTTGCCGGCAACTTTGTAACTGCGGTTGGCAGAAGGATGCAGTTTTTCGACTCGGACCACGCTGTCGGCAACAGCGGCATTGATGGAAAGGACGCCGATGGTGGCGGCGGCTAAGGAAAGGAGGGTTTTTTTAGTAAAAGTCAAAACGGGTTCCGTTCTTGAGTTGATAACGCAGCGGTTTCAGACGGCCTGTTATACGCCGCCGGCAAAACCGTTTTGTCGCCATGCTTCAAACAGAAATCACGGCGACGGTATTGGAAAGATTCATGCTCCTGCTGTCGGGCATCATCGGCAGGCGGATTTTTTGTCCGGCAGGCAGGCTGTCGAGAACTTCGGCAGGCAGGCCGCGTGTTTCGGGACCAAACAGCAACACGTCGCCTTCGCGGAAGGAAACTTCGTCGGGGCGGGTAGAGCCTTTGGTGGTCAGCGCGAAAATGCGGCGGCCTTCGAGTGCCTTGAGGCAGTCTTCGAAATTCTCATGTACCGTCAGTTTGGCAAACTCGTGATAATCCAAACCCGCACGCTTCATTTTGGACGAATCCAGCGGAAACCCAAGCGGCTTGACCAAGTGCAAATCAGCACCGGTATTGGCGCACAGGCGGATGATATTGCCCGTATTGGGCGGGATTTCGGGTTGGTACAAAACTATGGTAAACATATAAATCAATCACTTATAGAGTGGCATAATGCCGAAATGTTCCATGGGTGTCAAAAACTTTAAGCTATTTTTTCATTGGCGGCCGCGCCAAACTCCAGCAAAAAATCTTACCTGCGCCTGATTTTTTCAGCGTTTTCGCCAATTCGTTTAAAGTCGAGCCGGTGGTAAAGACATCATCAATTAACAGAATATTACACGCCTTCGGCAATTCGGCTTTGATTTTAAATGCATTCTTGATATTTCGCCGACGTTCGTCGCTTTTCAGTGTACTTTGCGGCTCGCCATGCCGTCTGAAAACCGCGTGGCGCGGCAGCAGCGTCCAGCCGTAGCGTTTTACCAAAATATCCGTCAACACCTCGCTTTGGTTGAATCCGCGCTTGAGCCGCCGCTCTTTACTCAAAGGCATGGGCAGGACGAAATCGAAGTGTTCCGTCGCCAGCCAGTCCGGTGCGTTTTGGCTCATCAAATCCGCCAACGGCCGGCTCATGCCCAAATCGGCCAAGTGTTTCAGCTCGCGTATCATGCTGCTGACGGGCGGTTCGTAATACAGCGAGGCCCACATTCTATCAAATGCGGGCGGCTTTTTCTGACAACTGCCGCACACTGCCCCGCCCGCGACATGGCGGAAACACAAAGGGCAGCTTTGTGCCGCGTCGATAAAATATTCCGTCAAATCGTTTGCGCAGCCTCGGCAAAGGCCGTCTGAAACGGAATCGTGGCATAATACGCAACGTCGCGCATTGAGCTGTTTCAAACTGCGCCACCAAGAAAGAACATTCATGCCACACTCCGCCAAAAAAGTTTATCTGATACACGGTTGGGCGGCGAACCGCCATGTATTCGACGATTTGATACCGCGCCTGCCTGCCGATTGGGACGTCCGCGCGCTTGATTTGCCCGGACACGGCGATGCGCCTTTTGCCGAACCGTTTGATATTGCCGCCGTTGCCGAAGCCTTCGCCGGACAAATCGACACGCCGGCACACATTCTCGGCTGGTCGCTGGGCGGACTGGTTGCCCTGTATCTGACCGCGCTTTATCCCGACAAAATCAAATCGCTCTGCCTGACGGCAAGCTTTGCCCGATTGACTGCCGATACGGATTATCCCGAAGGCTTGGCGCAACCTGCCTTGGGCAAGATGGTCGGCGCATTCCAGCAGGATTATGCCAAACATATTAAACAGTTTCTACAACTGCAACTGCTGCATACGCCGCATTCAGGCGAAATCTTAAACCGGGTATTGCCCGATTTGGCGCGCTGCGGCACGCCCTCCGCCTTAAAGGCCGCGCTTGAAGCGGTCAACCATGCCGATGCGCGTCCGCTGTTGCCGCTGATTCAAACGCCGTCATTGCTGGTGTTTGGACAGAAAGACGCCATCACGCCGCCGCGCATGGGCGAATATTTACACCGCCATTTGAGCGACAGCGAGCTGGTCCTTATCGACAAAGCCGCACACGCGCCCTTTTTAAGCCATGCCGACGAATTTGCCGAAATCTACCGCAATTTTGTCGAAAAGGCCGTCTGAAACAGACTTAAACCATAAAAACATTGTCGGGCAAAGCCCGCTGACACGACCCACCATGACCGAACAAGACAAACGCTGGCAGATTCACCGCCATCTCGCCCAAGACACCGACGAGCGCCTGCAGCTGGTCCGCAATGCACCCAAACGCATCATGCTGATTGGTGCCGATGCCGACATCAGCCGCAGCCTGCTGGCCGCGCGTTATCCCGACGCCGTGTTTGAAGAATACGATCCGAATGCCGATTTTTTGAAAACCGCCGCCGCCGCGCGCAAAGGCGGTTCTGGCAGAAGCTGACCGGCAAAACCATCCCGCAGCATTGCCAAGCCCTGACCGCGCCGCTGCCCGAAGCATCCGCCGATATGTTGTGGGCCAATCTCAGCCTCAGCCGCGCCGACGATATTTTGCCGGTTTTGAAAAACTGGGCCTCAGCCTTGAAAACCGACGGATTATTGTTTTTCACGCACTTTGGCCGCGACAGCCTGAGCGAGCTGACAGGCCGTCTGAACCATGAAGGCATCGAATGCGAAGCGCCCACGCTGATTGATATGCACGACTTGGGCGATATGCTCGCCGACAACGGCTTTTACGATCCGGTAACTGACACGGCCAAGCTTGAGTTGAGCTATAAAAAAGCCGGGACGTTTTGGCAGGACATGGAAACCTTGGGATTGTGGAACGCATTGAAGTTCAGCAATCCGCAAGCGGCAAAGGAATGTGTGGATAAGATTTTTGAAAACGAAGGCCGTCTGAACATCACGCTTGAAACCGTGTACGGCCATGCCGTGAAAAAATTGGTGTTGCCGCAAGGGGAGAATGTGGTGCAGTTTTTCCCGAAACGGCAGGGCTAGTTTGGCGGTGCCGGTAGGGTTTACACCGCGATTGCGGATTGTGGAATGCAGTTTGGCGTTTGTACCGATTGCTAGCGCTGTTTAATATGTATGAAAAAGGCCGTCTGAAAAGTTTTCAGACGGCCTTTTGTTTGATTCCAAATTAAGCCTGTTTGGCAGCCCATTCGGCCGGAGTGGCGGCAACGGAAATCGATAGCGCGTGTAATTCGTTGCTTTCGAGTTGCGGCTTGAGACCGTCTTTAATCAGGCGGTGGCGGGCGAGGCGGGCTTTGCCTTCAAATGAGGAGGAAACGATGACGGCGAAGAAGTGATGGCCGTCGCCTTCGACTTCGACGTGTTCGCAAGGGGTAACGCCTTCAATCAGGGTTTTGACTTGTTCGGGTAAAAGCATGGGGGTTCCTTGGGAAATGGTTTGCTTGTAAAAGAGGGCATTATACCGAATCTTGATAAAAACAGGCCGTCTGAAAAACCAAACTTCGGGTTTCAGACGGCCTCGGTCTTTTGAAGCGTCAAATGCTTATTCGTACACTTTCAGCAGCTCGACTTCAAAAATCAAAGTCGCGTGCGGAGGAATCACGCCGCCGGCACCGTGTGCGCCGTAGCCCATTTCGGAAGGAATGGTCAGCTTGCGTTTGCCGCCTTCTTTCATGCCGCCGAAGCCTTCGTCCCAGCCTTTAATCACTTGGCCGACGCCCAGAGTGATGGTCAGCGGTTGACGGCGGTCGAGGCTGGAGTCGAATTTGGTACCGTCTTCCAACCAGCCGGTGTAATGTACGGTGATTTCTTTGCCTTTGACGGCTTCTTTGCCGTGGCCTTCTTGCAAGTCTTCAATAATCAGGCTCATGATGTTCCTTTCGGATGTATGGTGAAAATCGGCTCAAGATTACCATATTGTGCGCAATCGTGAAACAAAGCTGCCCATATGGCCGGCAGCAAAAAGGCCGTCTGAAACGGATTTTCAGACGGCCTTGTTTTATGCTAACCCTTATTTGTTGTCAGGTTGGGATTTGACATCGTGGGAGACGGGCAGCTCAGGCATGGTTCGGGCAGACTCCGGAACATTGCCGGAGAGGGCTTTCAAGAAGGCAACGATGTTTTCAGTGTCTTCCGGAGCCAGGGTTTACCCAATTGCGCTTTCGCCATGATGTTGACGGCTTTATCCAGTTCCCAAACGCTGCCGTTGTGGAAGTATGGGTAGGTGCGTTCGACGTTTCTCAAGCCGGGAACGCGGAAGAAGAATTCGTCTTCGGCTTTTTTGGTTACGTCCGCACGGCCTTTGTCGTGTTTAGGATCGTCGATGTGTTTCCAGTAAGGACCATCCACCAAACCGAATTTTTGGAACATGGTACCGCCCAAGTTGACGCCGTTGTGACAAGCGATACAGCCGTTGTCCATAAATGCGCGTACGCCTTTGCGTTCTTGTTCGCTCAGGGCGGATACGTTGCCTTTCAGGTAGTCGTCCCAACGGGTCGGGGTCAGCAGGGTACGTTCAAACGCGCCCAATGCGGTGGTGATGTTTTTGAAGGAAACCGCGCCGTCTTCAGGGAATGCGGCTTTGAATTTTTCTTGGTATTCAGGGATACCGGCGATTTTGGCGGCGGCATCGGCTTCGGTCGCGTTGGCCATTTCAACCGGGTTGAGCAATGGGCCGCCGGCTTGTTCTTCCACATCGGCGGCACGGCCGTCCCAGAATTGGCTTCCCAACAAGGCGGCATTCAGGGCAGTCGGGGAGTTACGGCCGCCGAATTGGCTTTTGTGGCCCGCGCTGGTCGGCATGTTGTCTACGCCAGCAGTTGCCAAGTTGTGGCAGGAGTTACAGCTGACGGTGTTGCCTTTGGACAGGCGGGTTTCGTACCAAAGTTGTTGGCCGAGTTTGACCTGCTCTTCGGTAAACGGACGGATTTTTTGCATTTCGGCCGCATCAGGCAAAGGTTTGAACACGGTTGCGCGCGTTCCAACAGGGCTTTGTCTTCGGCAGAAACATCGGCGGAATTTTGAGGGGCCGAAACGGCGGCGGTGCTTGCGGCAGCATCGGCAGCGCTCGCGGCAGAAGCTGCTTGAGGGGTTTCGGTTGTTTGAGCCGTTTTCTCGCCGCAGGCGGTCAACGCGGCAGAAACGGCCAAAGCCAAAGCGATTTGGTGGAGTTTTAAACGTGGCATAGGAGGGTTCCTTTGTTATGCGTTTGTTATGTCATGGATTGCTGATTGCACCAGCAATATGCCAACTATAAAAGATAAGGCGGTTTTAATTTTTGTTGTAAATCAACCTTTTAAATTTGATAAATTTTGAAAATATCACTGATAGGGAAATTTATACTATGGAACTTTTTTATTATTTATTTACAATTGCTTAGATAAATTAAGGCCGTCTGAAAAAATAAAATTCAGACGGCCTTTTAGTTTTTATTGATTACGTTCGTTATTTTCTTTTAAAAAATCTTAATAAATATAGGGTTATTAAAAAATGAAAATAATTTGCGTTATTAAGCGTAAAGCGTTATAAATGCGTTAACAGATAAACGTTTCACTTTAGAGTTTTTTATGCTGATTGCTTTATTGATTATGCTGCGCGAGGGCATCGAAGCCGCCCTGATCGTCGGCATTGTTGCCAGTTTTTGAAACAGTCGGGACACAGCGAGCTGATGCCGAAGGTTTGGCTGGGTGTGTTTTTGGCTGCGGCCATGTGTTTGGGTATCGGTTACGGCATTCATTCCGTTACGGGCGAGATACCGCAAAAAGAACAGGAATTGGTGGTCGGCGTCATCGGCCTGGTGGCCGTGGCGATGCTGACGTACATGATTTTGTGGATGAAGAAGGCCGCGCGTTCGATGAAACAGCATCTTCAGGATTCTGTTCAGACGGCCTTGAACCACGGCAGCGGCCAGGGCTGGGCCTTGGTCGGTATGGCGTTTTTGGCCGTGGCGCGCGAAGGTTTGGAAAGTGTGTTTTTCCTGCTGGCCGTGTTCCAGCAAAGCCCGACGTGGTCTATGCCGATAGGCGCGGTATTGGGGCTGTTGGCGGCGGTTGTCATCGGTACGCTGATTTATCAGGGCGGTATGCGCCTGAACTTGGCGAAGTTTTTCCGTTGGACGGGCGCGTTTTTGATTGTAGTGGCGGCCGGTCTGCTGGCCGGTTCATTTCGCGCGCTGCATGAGGCTGGCGTATGGAATGCGATGCAGGACATCGCTTTTGACACATCGAAATATTTGCATGAAGACAGCCCTTTAGGCGTGCTGCTCGGCGGTTTCTTCGGCTATACCGACCATCCGACCGAAGGCGAAGTCCTGATTTGGCTGCTGTATCTGGTTCCCGTCATGATTTGGTTTTTGCGCGGCAGCGCGCCGGCAAAAACGTTAACTAAATAAAAAGGAATGAAAATGAAAAAATTCAATCTGACTGCTTTGTCCGTAATGTTGGCTCTGGGTTTGACCGCGTGTCAGCCGCCTGAAGCCGAAAAAGCCGCGCCTGCCGCTTCAGGCGCATCCGCTGCCGCCAATGCCGACGGTTCGGTCAATATCGGTGTGAACGATACTGCCTGCGAACCGATGGAATTGACCGTCCCCAGCGGCCAAGTCGTGTTCAATATTAAAAACGACAGCGGCCGCAAGCTGGAATGGGAAATCCTGAAAGGCGTGATGGTGGTGGACGAGCGTGAAAACATCGCCCCGGGTTTATCCGACAAAATGACCGTTACCCTACTGCCGGGCGAATATGAAATGACTTGCGGCCTGTTGACCAATCCGCGCGGTAAGCTGATTGTTACCGACAGCGGCTTCAAAGACACTGCCAACGAAGCCGATTTGGAAAAACTGGCGCAACCTCTAGCCGACTATAAAGCTTATGTTCAGGCGGAAGCCAAAGAGTTGGTCGCTAAAACCAAAGCCTTTACCGATGCCGTTAAAGCCGGTGATATTGAAAAAGCGAAATCCCTGTTTGCCGCCACCCGCGTCCACTACGAACGCATCGAGCCGATTGCCGAACTCTTTAACGAACTCGACCCTGCCATTGACGCGCGTGAAGACGACTTCAAAGACGGCGCAAACGACGCGGCCTTTACCGGTTTCCACCGTATCGAACACGCTTTGTGGGTGAAAAAAGACGTTTCCGGTGTGAAAGAAATCGCCGACAAACTCTTTAAAGACGTTGAATCCCTGCAAAAAGAAATCGACGCCCTTTCCTTCCCGCCAAGCAAAGTGGTGGGCGGTGCGGCTGTTTTGATTGAAGAAGTGGCAGGCAGCAAAATCAGCGGCGAAGAAGACCGTTACAGCCATACCGACTTGAGCGACTTCCAAGCCAATGTGGAAGGCTCCAAAAAAATCGTTGATTTGTTCCGTCCGCTGATCGAAGCCAAAGACAAAGCGTTGTTGGAAAAAACCGATGCCAACTTCAAACAGGTTGAAGACATTTTGGCGAAAATACAAAAAACAAGACGGCTTCGAGCTGTACGACAAACTGAGCGAAGAAGACCGCAAAGCCCTGCAGGCGCCGATTAATGCCTTGGCAGAAGACTTGGCCAAACTGCGCGGCATTTTGGGTTTGAAATAAGATAACGCGTTTTCAGACGGCCTTTGGATATTGAAAGGCCGTCTGAATCTTATTGTCGCCCACACAAAATATGCTTGAAAACCAACCTTACTTCACACGATTGCAATCTTTCCGTTCCCTGCCAAGGAGCAGACCATGAGCCAAAACAAACAACCGGCACAACCCGAAAAACGAACCCTTTTCAAAACTGCCCTTGCCGCCGGCGCTATCGGCGTTGCCGGTTATTTTGCCGGTAAAAAACAAGGCGAAGCCGCCGCCGAAACCCAAAACAACCAACATTCCGAGCTGGCCTATCCGTGTTATGGCGAGCATCAGGCAGGCATCGTTACGCCACACCAGCTCTTCGGCATCATGTGTGCCTTTGACGTTACCGCCAAAGACGCCAAACAACTTGAAAACCTGTTCCGCGCCCTGACCGCCCGCATCGAATTCCTCACCCAAGGCGGCGAATACCAAGACGGCGACGACAAACTCCCGCCTGCGGGCAGCGGTATCCTCGGCAAACAATTCCGCCCCGACGGACTGACGGTTACCGTCGGCGTCGGCAGCAGCCTCTTTGACGACCGCTTCGGCCTCAAAGACAAAAAGCCGAACACCTGCAGGAAATGCGCGACTTCCCCAACGACAAACTCCAAAAATCTTGGTGCGACGGCGACCTCAGCCTGCAAATTTGCGCGTTTTCCCCCGAAACCTGCCAAGCCGCCCTGCGCGACATCATCAAAAATACCGCCCAGTTTGCCGTGATCCGCTGGAGCATAGACGGTTGGCTCCCTAAAGCCGAACCCGGCGCCATTGCCGCGCGCAACCTTTTAGGTTTCCGCGACGGCTCCGGCAATCCCAAAGTCGAAGATCCCAAAGTTGCCGATCAGGTTCTGTGGACAGGCGTTGCCGCCAACAGCTTGGACGAACCGGCATGGGCGAAAAACGGCAGCTATCAGGCCGTCCGCCTCATCCGCCACTTTGTCGAGTTTTGGGACCGCACCCCGATGCAGGAACAAACCGATATTTTCGGCCGGCGCAAATACAGCGGCGCGCCCATGGACGGTAAAAAAGAGGGCGACACCGCTGATTTTGCCAAAGACCCCGACGGCAAAATCACGCCCAAAGACAGCCATATGCGCCTTGCCAATCCGCGCGATCCTGAGTTCATGAAAAAACACCTGCTCTACCGCCGCGCCTTCAACTACTCGCGCGGCCTCGCCGCCAACGGCCAACTTGATGTCGGCTTGGTGTTCATCTGCTATCAGGCCAACCTTGCCGACGGCTTCATCTTCGTGCAAAACCTGCTCAACGGCGAGCCGCTGGAGGAATACATCAGCCCGTTTGGCGGCGGCTATTTCTTCGTCCTGCCGGGTGTCGAAAAAGGCAGCTTCCTCGGCAAAGAGCTTTTGGGCGTATAAATCCGCCGATGGTTTGAATAGATAAAAAGGCCGTCTGAAACCTGATTTCCAGATTTCAGACGGCCTGAGTATTTTCTATCAAACCAAATGTTCCGCCAAGAAAGCCAATGCGTATTCGACGGCTTGCGCCCTTACTGCTTCGCGATCGCCTGTGAAAAGCGCGGTTTGCTCAAACGAACCTTCGGGCGTGGCCAGGCCGAACCAGACTGTGCCGACCGGTTTGGCCGCGCTGCCGCCGCTAGGGCCGGCGATGCCGGAAATACTCAAGGCGTAATCTGCCTGCGCCACGGCTTTTGCGCCGCGTGCCATTTCATAGACGGTCTCGCGGCTGACCGCGCCGTGTTTCAGCAAGGTATCGGGCATGACGCCGAGACGCTCCTGTTTGGCTTGGTTGCTGTATGTGACGAAGCTTTGATGAAACCATTGCGAGCTGCCGGAGAGGGAGGTCAGCGCACCGGCAAGCAGGCCGCCGGTGCAGGACTCGGCGCAGGTAACGGTTTGACGGCGGCTGGTCAGGTGTTCGGCGATGGTTTGCAGATGGGACATGGCGGCTCCTTATGGCAATGGTGAGATTTAGGTGAGAGTTTAACCTGCTTATGTTTCAGAGAGGCTTTAGATGTAAGAAACTCTAGTGTTTTTTTTCAGTATGCGAAAAATAATAATACCATGAACATCCACAAAAATACCCGCCCTACACCTCTCCAACGTTAAGCCGTTTGGCGAGCCTATATACAGGATAAAATCACTGTTACTTCTCTGTCCCGATAATACCAAAGCAACGTAACCATTTGAGACCTTTGCAAAATTCCCCAAAATCCCCTAAATTCCCATCAAGACATTTAGGGGATTTCTCATGAGCACCTTTTTCCAGCAAACCGCACAAGCCATGATTGCCAAACACATCGACCGCTTCCCACTATTGAAGTTGGATCAGGTGATTGATTGGCAACCGATCGAACAATACCTGAATCGTCAAAGAACCCGTTACCTTCGAGACCACCGTGGTCGTCCCGCCTATCCCCTGTTATCCATGTTCAAAGCCGTCCTGCTCGGACAATGGCACAGCCTCTCTGATCCCGAACTCGAACACAGCCTCATCACCCGCATCGATTTCAACCTGTTTTGCCGTTTTGACGAACTGAGCATCCCCGATTACAGCACCTTATGCCGCTACCGCAACTGGCTGGCGCAAGACAACACCCTGTCCGAATTGCTGGAACTGATTAACCGCCAACTGACCGAAAAAGGCCTAAAAGCAAAGAAAACATCCGCCGCCGTCATTGACGCCACCATTATTCAGACCGCCGGCAGCAAACAGCGCCAGGCCATAGAAATCGATGAAGAAGGACAAGTCAGCGGCCAAACCACACCGAGTAAAGATAAAGATGCCCGTTGGATCAAGAAAAACGGCTTATACAAACTCGGCTACAAACAACATACCCGTACCGATGCGGAAGGCTATATCGAGAAACTGCACATTACCCCCGCCAATGCCCATGAGTGCAAATACCTGTCGCCTTTATTGGAAGGTTTGACCAAAGGTACGACCGTCTATGCCGACAAAGGCTACGACAGTGAGGAAAACCGGCAACATCTGGAAGAGCGTCGACTGCAGGACGGCATTATGCGCAAAGCCCACCGTAAACATCCGCTGACGGAAGCGCAAACCAAACGCAACCGATATTTGTCGAAGACCCGTTATGTGGTCGAACAAAGCTTCGGTACGTTACACCGTAAATTCCGCTATGCGCGGGCTGCCTATTTCGGGCTGATTAAAGTGAGTGCACAAAGCCATCTGAAGGCGATGTGTTTGAACCTTTTGAAAGCCGCCAACAGGCTAAGTGCGCCTGTTGCTGCCTAAAGGTGGCAGGATGCCTGATTAATCAGGTATCTAAGGAGGATTAAGGGGGTATTTGAATAGAATCAATGGATATTGGAAATAAAAACAGCCGAAAATCTGTGTTTGGATTTCGGCTGTCGGGGAGGAAAGGAATTTTGCAAAGGTCTCATCTACCGTACCCTAAGATAATGTGTCATGATAATTTTCCGTTTAGGGATTCGGAACACCGACAAAAGGAACAGTACCACTTTGTGAAATTTTATAATATGGTAAAGCTTGAAAGGTGGTACGCCATTTAGAGTCTTATAGTCTTATTTTTATTAATCTGCCATATAAATAATGTTTTGTTTTCTTAAACTTATTTCCTTTTTTGGAAGACCTAATAAAAGTTATGACAATTTATGCCAACAAAGGCTATGACAGTATGGAAAACCAGCAATATTTGAAAGAGGATTGCTTACAAGATAGCATTATACGTAAAGCCCTCTGAAGGTAGGTTTGTTTGAACTTACTGAAAACCGTCCATAAGCTAGTATACCTATTTACGCCTAAAAAACGATCCGAATACCTAATGATTAAGTATTCGAAGAAGGAAAGGATAATTTTGGGAAGATAAAGTAAGATTTTAGAACGAAAACAGCCGAAATCCTGTATTTGGGATTCGGCTGTCGGATAAAGAGTTTTTTGCAAAGACTCTGCCTGTTAACGGCTTTCAACAAGTTTAAACACATCTACCTTCAGAGAGTATTTACACATAATGCCTTCTGTAACTGTTGTTCTTCCTAATTCGGCCTTTTGTTTGCTCAAGCAAATTAAATATCGTATGTGGTTGAAGCGGTATCTCCGCCCTTGCCTGTCCAGTTGGTATGGAAGAACTCGCCGCGCGGTTTGTCGGTACGCTCGTAAGTGTGCGCACCGAAGTAGTCGCGTTGTGCTTGCAGCAGGTTTGCCGGCAAACTCTCGGAAGTGTAGCCGTCAAGGAAGGTAATTGCGGAAGCCATGCAAGGCATCGGAATACCGCACTCAATCGCTTTGGCCACCACTTTACGCCATGCAGGCAGACAGGTTTCCAAAACGCCTTTGAAATAAGGATCGGAACCCAAGAAGACCAAATCAGGATTGGCTTCGTATGCGTCGCGGATGTTACCCAAGAACGCGCTGCGGATGATGCAGCCTTCGCGCCACAAGAGGGCAGTGTTGCCGTAATTCAATGCCCAATCGTTGATTTTCGCTGGCTTCGCGGATCAGCATAAAAGCCTTGTGCATAAGAAATGATTTTGGATGCCAACAGGGCTTGGCGCAAAGCATCCACCCATGCGGCTTTGTCGCCTTCAATCGGGGTAATGGTTTTGCCAAACAGGCTGTTTGCTTGGGCGCGTTGGTCTTTAAACGCAGAAACGCAACGTGCAAACACGGCTTCGGAAATCAGGGTCAACGGGATACCCAAATCGAGGGCATTGATGCCGGTCCACTTGCCTGTGCCTTTTTGACCTGCGGTATCGAGGATTTTTTCGACCAAAGGTTCACCATTTTCATCTCTGTAACCCAAAATCGCGGCGGTAATTTCGACCAGATAAGAATCCAGTTCGGTTTTGTTCCACTCGTTGAAGATTTGGTGCATTTCGTCATAAGACAGACCCAAACCGTCTTTCATGAATTGGTACGCTTCGCAAATCAACTGCATATCGCCGTATTCGATGCCGTTGTGCACCATTTTGACGAAGTGGCCCGCACCATCACGGCCGACCCAGTCGCAGCAAGGCTCGCCTTGAGGCGTTTTGGCGGAGATGGCTTGGAAAATCGGCTTAACGGCAGGCCATGCGGCTTCATCGCCGCCGGGCATGATAGAAGGGCCGTGACGTGCGCCTTCTTCGCCACCGGATACGCCGGCACCGATAAAGCGGATGCCTTTTGCTGCCAGCTCGTGTGTACGGCGGATGGAATCAGGATAGTTGGCATTGCCGCCGTCAATAATGATGTCGCCTTCGTCCAAAAGCGGAACGAGTTGCTCGATAAAATCGTCAACAACAGAACCAGCGCGAACCATCATCATGATTTTGCGTGGTTTTTCTAATTTATCAACCAGATCTTGCAGTGAATATGCGCCGATAATATTGGTATTTTTGGCTGCGCCGTTTAAAAAATCATCTACTTTGCTGGTCGTACGGTTGAATGCGACAACTTTAAAACCGTTGTCGTTCATGTTGAGAATCAGGTTTTGCCCCATCACGGCAAGGCCGATAACGCCAATGTCGCCTTTCATTTGGTGAAACTCCATTATTGATTAAATTTATCAAGCGTAACTCTAGCTGATTTACAACTTTTTTAACAATCCTTAACTTTTTTTAATTTTTTTGAAAAAGATGCCTTTACGTTTCAGACGGCCTTTGCCTTTGGGAAAACAAACTATAAATTAGATTTTTAAATAATAAATAGAAGATGATATTGAGTGCTGCCCACAGCGTGTTGATAACTTTTATTACAAAACTTTTTCAAATACTTAGCTGATATTTTTTGATGAGGATAAAGTATGGTCGGCCTTGTTTGCAGATGTGGATAAATTTTTCCTGCTGCTTTATTCTGTGGGTAACTTTTTGCCTGTGCACAATCTTAGCTTGTTTTATACTTTTCCGATTGGAACTGATTGACTAGAGAAATAGTCAAATGGTTTTTTATTTCAAGCTATTTTCATATTTCCTTTTATTTAAGCTGGGAAAAGGCCGTCTGAAAATATTTCAATAAGGGTGTGCATATGAAGTTTTCCTTTAGTATTAACCTTCTATCCGTTTTGATTTTGGCCGCTTGTGCGCAACAGACGGTTCAAAAGCCTCAAGTTGCCCTGCCCTCTGCATCTGTGGACAACCATGCGCCGGAGCAAGGAACAGGGCTGACGGAGCAGAAATTAATCCGCGCCAAGCATTATATGGCGGCGTCTGCCAATCCGCTGGCAACTGAAGCCGGTTATGAAATTTTGAAGCGCGGCGGCAGTGCGATAGATGCGATGATTGCCATGCAGACAACTTTGGGACTGGTTGAGCCGCAGTCTTCCGGATTGGGCGGCGGTGCGTTTTTGGTGTATTGGGACAATAAGGCGAAAAAGCTGACGACGTTTGATGCCCGCGAAACAGCGCCGAAAGCGGCAACACCGGAACTTTTCTTGGACGAAAACGGCAAACCGATGGGCTTTATGAAAGCAGTGGTCGGCGGCCGTTCGGTCGGTGTGCCGGGGATTCCGAAGCTGCTGGAAGATGTCCAAAAGCGTTACGGCAAATTGCCGTGGGCAAGTTTGTTTGAGAAACCGATTACTTTTGCGGAACAAGGTTTTGCCGTTTCTCCGCGTATGGCGAAATCCATCGAGCAGAATCTGGAACCCTTGCAACGTTATCCGCAAACTGCCGCTTATTTCCTGCCTGACGGCAAGCCTTTGGCTGCGGGAACGGTGTTGAAAAACCCTGAATTTGCGCGTTCCGTACGCCTGTTGGCGGAAAAAGGCAGTGCGCCGTTTTATCAGGGAATGCAGGCGCAGAATATTGTCCGTGCCGTTACCGGTGCTGTGGATAATCCCGGCAAAATCAGTATGGCGGATTTGAAAAACTATCAAGTTATTGAGCGTAAGCCGGTTTGTGCGCCGTATCGTGAATATGAAGTTTGCGGCATGGGCGCGCCAAGTTCGGGTGCGATTGCTTTGGGCGAGATTTTGGGCGTCTTGCAAAATCAGGATATAAAGGCGTTGGGATCGGAAAATATCCACAGTTGGCGCTGGATAGGCGATGCGTCGCGGATTGCGTTTGCCGACCGTGATTATTATGTCGGCGATCCTGCGTTTGTGAATGTTCCGACCCGAGCCATGATTTCTCAGGCTTATTTGAAACCGCGTGCCGAAGAAATCCGCAAAGCTGACAAGGCGTTGGAAACTATTCAGGCAGGCAAGTTCGGCAAGGAATACGCGCAAGGCATGGCGGTTGAGCTACCGTCCACCAGCCATTTGGTGGTTGTGGATAAAGACGGCAACGTTGTATCGATGACGACTTCGATTGAAAATGCGTTCGGTTCGGGGCTGATGGCAAACGGCTATCTGCTCAACAATGAATTGACCGATTTTGCCTTCAATCCTGTCGGAGAAGACGGTAAAACGGTGGCAAACAGCGTTGCCGGTGGCAAACGACCGCGTTCTTCGATGGCGCCAACCATTGTGATGAAAGACGGAAAACCTTATATGGCGGTCGGTTCGCCGGGCGGCAGCCGCATTATCGGTTTCGTTGCTAAAACGCTGGTGGCGCATATCGACTGGGGCATGGATATTCAGACGGCAATTTCACTGCCGAATATGCTCAATCGCGGCAGCCAGTATGAGATTGAGGAAAAACAGCGGCTGCGGATAAAGCGGCAGCGTTGGAAAAACTGGGCTACAAAGTCCAAATTCGCGATTTGAATTCCGGCGTACAAGGGATTGTGATCGGCAAAGACGGTTTGCTCGGTGGCGCCGACCCACGCCGTGAAGGCAAAGGTCATGGGCGATTGATTTTATCGGTTTTACATGCAAAGGCCGTCTGAAACCTAGTTGTTCAGACGGCCTTTTAGTTTGGGAAAATATATGGATAAGATGTGTATAAGAATAACGTTAAATTTTAATATTTTTATTTTTCAATAAGATAAAAAGGATGAATATGTGGATAATTACTTGTGGAAAACGAGCATGATTTAGGCCGTCTGAAAGGTTCAGACGGCCTTTTCATTGGACTGCTTTATCTATTTTCTATCAGGCTGCCGGCAGCTCGTGAAAAGCGGTGGGCAAGTCTTCGTCATCGGCAAACTCAACCCATTCGTAAGTGCTTTCATCTGCCAAAACGGCACGCAACAGCGCATTATTGATGGCATGGCCTGATTTGTAACCTTCAAATGCGCCGATAATCGGATGGCCGACAATGTATAAATCGCCAATCGCATCAAGGATTTGTGGCGGACAAATTCATCGGGATAGCGCAAACCTTCCGGATTCAAAACATCCATGTCGTCAATCACGATGGCGTTGTTCAAATTGCCGCCCAGTCCGAGATTATGGGCGCGCATCATTTCCACTTCGTGCATAAAGCCGAAGGTACGGGCGCGGGCAATCTCATCGATATAGGATTTTCCTGCAAAATCAATCTCGAAAGTAGGTGCGCTGCGGTTGAATACGGGATGGTCAAATTCGATGGTTAAAGTCACTTTAAAGCCGTCATAAGGCGTAAAGCGCACCCATTTTCCGGTTTCTTTGATTTCAACCGGTTTGAGGATTCTCAAAAAACGTTTTTGGGCTTTTTGATCCACCACGCCTGCATCTTGTAAAAGGTAAATAAACGGCAGGCTGGAGCCGTCCATAATCGGAATTTCAGGCGCGTTCAATTCAATCAAGGCATTGTCTATACCGTAGGCAGACAGTGCCGACATAATGTGTTCAATCGTGCCGATGCGCACGCCTTTATCGGTAACGATGGTTGAAGAGAGGCGGGTATCGTTAATCAAATAAGGATTCAATTTGATTACTTCGCCCATTTCTCCACTTAAATCAGTACGGCGGAACGAAATACCGCTGTTTTCTTCGGCAGGATGCAAAGTCAGAGCGACCCTTTCGCCCGAATGCAGGCCAACGCCGGTAACGCTTACTGATTTGGCTAAAGTCCGTTGCAGCATAATTGCTTCCTTTTAAAAAGTCTGATGGATATGATACGTTAAAAAGGAAAAAACAAGCCATCATTTTTAATAGTATTTGCCAATATGGATGTTTTGCGGGTGTGAATTTCAAAATTTTAAATTATCCACAATAGTATGTGAAATTGAAGTGGGTAATTTGGGTTTTATCCACAGATAAATAGGAAAAACTAAGATTCTATCCTTTTTTATTCCGGCATTCAGTTGAGGTTGGCCTCAAAGATAAAAAGTAATTATCAAATTGGTTTTAAAGAAAGTTATTCCGTTATCCACAGATAGTTTGGTTCTTCATCAAAATCATCATTTTAAAAATTAAAATATTATGATTTGAAGAAAATACTGAATTATCAACACAAAATCGGCAAAATATGGAGAAAATAGAACTAAGTTTATGATTTCATAAACTTATGAAACTTTTAAGATTGGAAAATGGTTTTTATGAAATAAAATATCAAAAGTCAGGACTGATTCGATTTGCCTGATATTTTCCTACAAACAAGAATTTCATGTTTTCTTTATTTAAATCAAACAACTTAAAAGTAATTATCTGTAATCCTAGAAAGTAATTTTATTTCAGGATACAATGGCCTTACTGAAAAATTTTTCCCATTCCATCTAATAGGAGTAGCAAAATGAGTATTAAAGTAGCGATTAATGGTTTTGGCCGCATCGGTCGTCTGGCATTGCGTCAAATTGAAAAAGCCCAAGGTATCGAAGTCGTTGCTGTTAACGACTTGACTCCTGCCGATATGCTGCTGCACCTCTTTAAATACGACAGTACTCAAGGCCGCTTTGAAGGCTCTGCCGAATTGAAAGATGATGCGATTGTTGTTAACGGCTAAAGAAATCAAAGTATTTGCCAATCCTAATCCTGAAGAATTGCCTTGGGGCGAGCTGGGTGTGGACGTTGTCCTCGAATGTACCGGTTTCTTTACCAGCAAAACCAAAGCTGAAGCCCATATCCGTGCCGGTGCACGCAAAGTTGTGATTTCTGCCCCTGGCGGCAATGATGTGAAACCGTTGTGTACGGCGTAAACCAAGATATTTTGGACGGCAGCGAAACCGTTATTTCCGCCGCTTCTTGTACGACTAACTGTCTGGCCCCTATGGCTGCGGTATTGCAAAAAGAGTTCGGTATTGTTGAAGGCCTGATGACTACCATCCACGCTTATACCGGCGACCAAAACACCCTTGACGCGCCACACCGTAAAGGCGACTTCCGCCGCGCCCGTGCCGCTGCCTTGAATATCGTACCGAACAGCACCGGTGCCGCTAAAGCCATCGGCTTGGTTATCCCTGAGTTGAACGGCAAACTTGATGGTTCTGCCCAACGCGTTCCTGTTGCTACCGGCTCTTTGACCGAACTGGTTTCTATTCTCGAACGCCCTGTTACCAAAGAAGAAATCAATGCAGCCATGAAAGCTGCCGCCAACGATGCTTTAGGCTACACTGAAGATCAAATCGTTTCTTCCGACGTTATCGGTATTGAATACGGCTCACTCTTCGATGCGACTCAAACCCGCGTGATGACTGTTGGCGACAAACAATTGGTGAAAACCGTTGCTTGGTACGACAATGAAATGTCTTACACTTGCCAATTGGTTCGTACCTTGGAATTCTTTGCCAGCAAAATCTAAAGGATAACAGGTTGAATCAATAGTCTGTGGATAATTAAAAGGCCGTCTGAACATTTCAGACGGCCTTTTTGTGTAGAGAGATTCAATTTGCAATCAGATTGTGGATAGTTTAATCACTGTGGCACATTTGTTTTCTATCCTAAACTGCACTTCATAATCCACAATATTCATCACATAAATCCGTTCGGGAATATCTTGATAGGCAGGGCGAGGATCTTGGGCGATGCTTTGCTCAATGAGATGTTTTTCTTCTGTGGATAAATGTTCTGCAAGCGTACTTTCTGCCCAGACTACGTTCAATTCTTCAGGTTTGCCGCTGACAAAGCCTGATGATGCGTCAGGTTTGGCTTCGACAAACGGGATGTAGGGTTTGATATCCACTACCGGGAGTACCGTCCAACAGGTCTGCACCGCTGCAATAGATGCGGACAGGTTTGCCTGTTTCGATGCGTTCGAGTTTCAGCAGGGATAAACCGAGATGATTGGGGCGGTGCGGGCTGCGCGTAGCAAATACGCCCATTTTTTGTTTGCCTCCGAGCCGTGGCGGACGCACCATTTGCGCCCAACCTTCATCCAATACGCCGTGGAAAATAAAACTTATCCACACATAGTCGAAATCTTCCAAGCCCCGAACGCTGTCTGCGGTAAATTCAGGAGTGAGTTCAATGCAAATTTCTGCCGCAGGAACCAAACCGGGTTGGCGGGCAATGCCGAATTTTTGTTTGTAGGGGGAATGAACGGTTGCAATAGGCGTAATCGAATAGGACATAATTTGTGGATAAATATTCTGTGCAAACTGTCATCATATCACAGATGTTTTTCCCACATTTTGCGGTAGTAATTTGTTATAATACAAAGCATTTATTCCAAATGTCCGTACATTGGCAATAAATGCTTAATTTGAATAATATAAAAATAAAATCAATAGGTTAAATTAATCCATGATTGTTTCTATCGATGTAGATGCACAAAAAAAACGTTTACGCCTTTGTGTCCCGGAAAGAATTGCCTGTTGCCGAAGGTCATCTGATTGCGGATGAACTCAATGCCCAAGCTGCATTGGCGGATTTACGCGTGATGACGAAAGATGCGCATCATGCCGCGGCAAAAATGGCTTGTGGATAATCCTGTTGATATGTTGAAACCGACGGGTTTGCCCGATGCGGATTTGACTTGGGTGTCGCATGCGATGGTTGGGAACATATGGCTATGAATTGTTGGATGGCCTGCCTTCAGCCAAAGAATACGATTATTGCGTTTGGAAAGGCGTCGATCCTGAGTTACACCCCTACGGCGCATGTTTTCACGATATTGAAGAAAAGCTCAGTACAGGTTTGATCGAATGGTTGCGCTGTCAAAATGCAGATACAGTCATTGTCGGCGGTTTGGCAACAGATTATTGTGTGAAGACAACGGTTTTACAGTTGCTTAAAGGCGGGGCTTGGAAAGTCATCGTTAATCAGGCTGCTTGCCGCGGCATTGCTCCGGAAACGGTTGAATCTGCATGGCAGGAAATGCATTCTGCCGGAGCTATTATTTTAGAAAACGCCAAAGAAATAAAAAAATACATTAATAATCAATAAATTATATTTTAAATTCTGTTGTTTCACGTGAAACATTTTCCAAAATATGAAGATTTTACTTGTCCGCTTGTCCAGTATGGGCGATTTAATTCACACGTTGCCCGCAGTTGAAGATTTGGCGCGACAATGTCCTAAGGTAGAGCTTCATTGGCTGTGTGAGGCAGGGTTTGCAGATATTGCCCGTTTGCATCCTTTTGTCAAAAAGGTTCATGTAATGAAATGGCGGCAATGGCGCAAACACCTTTTTCAGGCTGAAACATGGCATGAAATAGGCCGTCTGAAAACGGATTTACAGGCTGAATCTTTTGATTTTGTTTTAGATAGCCAAGGACTGATTAAAAGCGCATGCTTTGCCAAAATGGCGAAATCCCCTATTTACGGCTTGGATAAACACAGCGCGCGTGAAAGTTTGGCTGCCCTTGCATACAGTAAAACATTTGCCGTACCGAAAGGTAAAAATGCGGTTTGGCGAAACCGTGAATTATTCGCCCAAGTATTTGGTTATACAATGCCTGAGACGCAGGTATTTGGTTTGTCGGTTCCTGAATCAGGCCGTCTGAAAAATTTGCAATCCCCTATTACGTTGCTTTGCATGCAACCAGTCGCGACAGTAAATTATGGCCGGTAGAACACTGGCGTGCATTATTGAAAAAGTTGAATGAAGAACAACAATGTAATGTGTATCTGCCGTGGGGAAATGAAACCGAAAAAATGCGTGCGGAACAGATTGCAAGCGATTTACCGTTTGCTTTAGTCTGCGACAAAATGAATTTATTACAGGCTGCATTTTTATTGAAAAACGCAGAGGGTATTATTGGCGTAGATACCGGACTGTTGCATCTTGCCAATGCATTGGAAAAGCCTGTTGTAGGAATTTATACAGATACAGATCCGGCCAAGACCGGCGTTCAAGTTTCGGCTTATGCAAAAAATTTAGGTGGTATTGCTCAAATCCCCAATGTTGATGAGGTTTATCAAACCTTGATGGATTGTGTTGCAGCATACGGTAAATAATTGCTGAGGGAGTTGGATTTATTTTCTGAGTAAATGCTTTAGAAATGATATAATTCCGCTCTATTTGCCAAGATTTATATAAATTTGGTTTTATCATGTTGGTGAAAACCGAATTGGATTTTATATAAAGAATGTATCAAAAGCAGTATGCTAGATTTGATGGACATTCTTTTTAGGAGAATTGAATGAAAGCACTGGTCGCAGTAAAGCGCGTAGTGGACTACAACGTCAAAGTTCGTGTGAAAGCCGATGGTTCCGATGTGGATATCGGTAATGTCAAAATGTCGATGAACCCGTTTGATGAAATCGCGGTAGAAGAAGCTGTCCGTTTGAAAGAAGCCGGAAAAGTAAGCGAGATTGTTGCTGTTTCTCTTGGCGAGAAAAAATGCGAAGAGACGTTGCGTACTGCTTTGGCGATGGGTGCCGACCGTGCGGTTCATGTTGAGACTGATGCGAAGTTGGAGCCTTTGGCCGTTGCGAATTGCTGAAAGCTGTTGCGGATAAAGAAAATCCGCAAATTTTACTGCTCGGTAAACAGGCAATTGACGATGACGCCAACCAAGTTGCCCAAATGTTGGCGGCCTTGTTGAATGCGGCTCAAGGTACTTTTGCATCAAAAGTGCAAATTGAAGGTGAAGAAGCATTGGTAACCCGTGAAATTGACGGCGGTGAAGAGACTGTTGCGTTGAAACTGCCTGCGGTCATCAGTGCAGATTTGCGTTTGAACGAACCACGCTTTGTCAAACTTCCTAATATCATGGCGGCAAAGAAAAAACCTTTGGAAAAGTTAAGTCCTGCCGATTTGGCTGTGGATATTTCTCCGCGTTTAAATACCGTGAAATTTGCCGAACCTAAAGCACGTCAAGCCGGTGTGAAAGTGGCTGATGTTGCCAAGTTGGTTGAAAAGCTGAAAAACGAAGCCAAAGTGATCTAAGGAGTATGAAATGAGCGTATTGATTATTGCGGAACATAATAACCAACATTTGAATCCTGCCACTTTGCATGCGGTAACGGCTGCCGCCAAATTGGGTAATGTAGATTTATTGGTTGCCGGCAGCAATGCTGCTGCGGTGGTTGAAGAGGCGAAACAGGTTGCAGGCGTAGCGAAAGTTTTAGTAGCCGATGCTCCCTATTACGCTGAAGGCTTGGCAGAAGAATTAGCGCCTTTGGTTGTTAAACTGGCTGCGGATTATCGCTATGTGGCTGCAACTGCAACTGCATTTGGCAAAAATCTTCTGCCTCGAGTAGCCGCCCTGTTGGATGTGCCACAAGTTTCGGATTTAACCGAAGTTGTGGATAACTCGACATTTGTCCGTCCGATTTATGCCGGTAATGCTTTTGAAACCGTTCAATCCAATTCTGAAAAACTGGTGCTGACTTTCCGTGCAACCGCATTTGATGCTGCCGCACAAGGCGGTAATGCAGAAGTGGTCAATGTTGAGGCAACGCCTGCTCAAAACCTGAGCCGTTTCGTAAACCGTCAACTTTCCCAGTCTGACCGCCCTGAATTGACTCAGGCAAAAGTGATTGTTTCCGGTGGCCGTGCATTGGGCAGTGCTGAAAAATTCAATGAAGTGTTGACTCCTTTGGCGGATGTTTTGGGTGCGGCAATTGGTGCTTCCCGTGCGGCAGTGGATGCCGAATATGCGCCAAACGATGCTCAAGTCGGTCAAACCGGTAAAGTGGTTGCTCCGCAACTATACTTTGCTATCGGTATTTCCGGTGCCATCCAACACGTTGCCGGTATGCAGGACAGTAAAGTGATTGTTGCCATCAACAAAGATGCTGACGCTCCGATTTTCAATGTGGCAGATTACGGCTTGGTTGGTGATTTGTTTGAAGTTGTGCCTCAACTGACTGAAGCACTGAAAAACTAATGTTTCACGTGAAACGTTCAGACGGCTTTTTATAACAAAGGCCGTCTGAAAATATTTTGGCATGATTACGACCTATAAAACCATTACCAATCCGACACAGGCTGAATTTAAAGATAAAGGTAGCCGCTTCATTGCATATGCCTATCCGATTCGTACTTTGGCCGATGTGAAGAAGTATCTCGACCCATTGAAGGAAGAGCATCACAAGGCAAGACATTGGTGTTACGCCTATCGATTGGGTGTGGATGGAATGCAGTTTCGCGCAAACGATGATGGAGAACCGTCCGGAAGCGCGGGTCGCCCTATTTTGGGACAGATTGATTCTGTCGGCGTAACGGATGTGTTGGTTGTAGTTGTACGCTATTTTGGCGGTACGTTATTGGGTGTTCCCGGTCTGATTCATGCTTATAAGGAATCAACAGCTCAGGCATTGGCGATAGCTGAAGTTGTTGAAAAGAATGTCGAAAAGACAGTTTGGTTGAAGTGTGAATATCCTGTTTTGAATGAGGCTATACGGATTGCCAAACAATATCAGGCCGATATTGTGGAACAGGATTTGCAGTTGGATTGTAAGTTGACTGTGAAAATAGCATTGTCCGATTATGAAGCTTGTATTGCTGCTTGGAAAAATACGCGCCAAATTGAAGTAGATACTGAGAAGCCGTTTGAATAAAAGGTCGTCTGAACATATTTGAGAAATCAAAAGTTTCAGACGGCCTTTGATATTTTAGCCTTGGTATCTGTCTAGAGCATTTACGCTTGAGCGCAGGTGTTCCCAAGCCAGTTGATGAAATTCCCCCAGTGCGTTCCATAGGGCATCTTCGCTCATAATGCTGTATTCGCCCTGTGTGCGTAAATCAACATCTGCCCCTTCTTCAATGGCTTGATGGCATGCTTGGTATTCGTTGGTATAGAAGTCATCCATGTCTTGCATGAGGCTTGCAGCATGTTTCCAGCGGGCGATATCTGCTTCCAGTTGCGGCAGTAATTCGCACCATTCGCGGTATTTGCTTTGAATTTCGTCAATACGTTTTTGCATGATTTTCCTTTCGTTGTTTGAAATTAGAGTATGGTTGTCTTGGTGCGATATTATTCTTAATTTGAAACAGCTAGGCAAGATGGAACAATATTCCATCGATTGAATTTTATTTACAACATCTATTCTTCAAGGAGATGGTATGAAATTGCTCGTTATTGGTAATGGTGGACGTGAACACGCACTGGCTTGGAAATTGGCGCAGTCGTCTAAAGTAGAAACTGTCTTTGTTGCACCTGGTAATGCCGGAACGGCAATTGAGCCTAAACTGCAGAATGTAGCGTTGACGGCGCATCAAGATTTGATTGATTTTTGCCGTAATGAAAATATTGCCTTTACCGTAGTCGGCCCTGAAGCCCCTTTGGCTGCGGGTGTGGTGAATGACTTCCGTGCTGCTGGATTGAAAATTTTTGGCCCGACTCGATACGCAGCCCAGCTGGAGAGTTCAAAAGATTTTGCTAAAGCATTTATGGCAAAATATAAGATTCCAACCGCGCAATACCAAACCTTTGAAAATGCCGATGCGGCACATGATTACGTCAACCAAAAAGGTGCGCCGATTGTTATTAAAGCGGATGGTTTGGCTGCCGGTAAAGGCGTGATTGTCGCCATGACTTTGGATGAAGCCCATGCCGCTATTGACGATATGTTGTTGGGCAACAAAATGGGCAATGCAGGCGCGCGTGTCGTGATTGAAGATTTTCTGCAAGGTGAGGAAGCGAGCTTTATCGTTATGGTGGACGGTAATCATGTTTTGCCGATGGCAACCAGTCAAGACCATAAACGTCTGCTGGATGACGACAAAGGCCCTAATACCGGCGGTATGGGCGCATACAGCCCTGCTCCGGTGGTAACGCCTGATGTGTACGAGCGCGCGATGAATGAAATTATTTTGCCGACTGTGGCCGGTATGAAAGCAGAAGGTCATGAATTTACAGGCTTTTTATACGCGAGGCTTGATGATTGATAAAACCGGTGCGCCTTATACCATCGAATTTAACTGCCGTTTCGGTGACCCTGAAACCCAGCCGATTATGAGCCGTTTGGATAGCGATTTGGTAGATTTGGTTGAAGCGGCAATCGATGGCAAACTGGATAGTGTTACCGCCGAATGGAATCCGCAGACTGCAGTAGGTGTGGTGTTGGCTGCACAAAATTATCCTGACTCTCCGAAAAAAGGCGATGTGATCTCCGGCTTGGATAAGGCCAATCAAATCGGTAAAGTTTTCCATGCCGGTACTGCAACGAATGAAAAAGGCGAAGTGGTAACCAACGGCGGCCGTGTGTTGTGTGTAGTCGGTTTGGGCGATGATGTTGCACAAGCTAAAAGCAAGGCTTATGAGGCATTGGAAACAATCCGTTTTGACGGTATGCAATACCGTAAAGACATTGCCGATAAAGCCATCAACCGTTAATAATGAATAGAAATAGGCCGTCTGAACACAGATTGTCCGACAATCGCAGTTTCAGACGGCCTTGGTATTATGATGATGTTCTCCAGAATTTTATCGGCTGTAGCCCAACGTAAGCTGCAGGCGCATCTTAAAAAAGGCGGTTTGGTCGCCTATCCTACCGAGTCTTGCTATGGCTTGGGCTGTGTCCCTACTTTGCCCAAAGCACTCAATCAACTGATTCATCTGAAAAAACGACCGCAACACAAAGGCATGATTGTCATTGGCCATAGCTTGGAACAGTTGCAACCTTTGCTGCAAAGGCCATCTGAAAATATCCAAACCATGCTGCATGAAGCATGGCCGGCTCCGAAAACTTTCTTATTGCCGGCCGGCAAAAAAGTATTGTCCCTCATTGCGGGGGAAAGGACGCAGTAAATTGGCTGTCAGGGTTCCTGCGCACGCAGGTGCAAGGCGTTTGTGTCAGGTTTTGGAAAAAGCCTTTAGTCTCTACTTCATGCAATCGTGCAGGCAAACGAGCGTGCAAAACAGAAAGGGAAGTCAGAAGACAGTTTGGTAGGAAAGTTTGGGTTGTAGGCGGATTGATAGGTAAGCAGAAAACGCCTAGCCAGATTATCGACGGAGAAACAGGGGCAAGGCTGCGTTAAAGAAGAATTGTATTTTCAAAGGAAAGGTATTTATTTGGAGAAGCAAATTTTTTCCAAAAGATTGGAAATATCTTTGTGAAAAGTATTTAGCGCAGATCCAGTTTGATGTATAGAAGTCTGTAAATACAGATCGATTAAGCAGATAGTAAGTCAGTAAATAGAGTATAAAGCAGTATTTTGTGAAATGCTCTTGCAAAGAATGAAGCAAATTTTGAGCGTAAATGAATCGCTGTAATAAATTATTTTTGAATAAACAAATTTTGTGGATAAATTTGAAGATAAATTTCCATCAAAATATAAAAAGGCCGTCTGAAACTTGATATTCAAAGCATTCAGACGGCCTTTTAAATATTTAAACTGTGGATAACTTTGTGAATAAGTGTGTATTAAAGCTTATGTCCGCACACTGTTTCGTATTGTTTTTCAGTAATCGTGCCGCTCATGACGCTCATTGGGCGGATGCTGGTCGGCGTATAGCTTTGGTTGGAAATTACCCGGCCGTGTTCGTCCATCAGTTGCAGTGCTGCCAGGCGATAGGTTTTGTTTGAGCAATGAATTTCCCAGCTGCCGATGGCCGTTTTATAGGCTGGCGTGTTGACGAAACGTTCCTCTTTCAGTTTGGAAACGGTTTTTTTATCGCGGAAAGTAACCAGTGCACCATTTCTTTTAATGCTGCTTCTATCAATGGCCACTTTGATATTGCCTTCAGAGATGGTGCCAATGTTGGTCCAGTTGCCGCCGCCGCTCGATGTGGTTGTTGTTTCACAGGCACTCAACATCAAAGCCGCAAATACGGTTGCAGCTAGGGAAAAACGTTTGATATTCATAAAACCTCATTATTTACAAAAAGTCAGCCGATATTATCCGTGAAGATGGCATATATCGTAAATCGATTTTGCAAAGTTGAACCTCTGAAAAGAATTTTATGAAAAATACGCCTAAAAGGCCGTCTGAAACCTGTCTTTCAGACGGCCTTGGAGTGTAAAATCATGTATAATTGCAAACAATTTGGTTTTCATCCCATAGGAAGATCCGACATGATTAACCCTATCGCTGCACTTTCCCCATTAGATGGCCGCTACGCCAAATCTGTTGAAGCATTGCGTCCGATTTTCTCCGAATACGGCCTGATGCGTGCGCGTGTCAAAGTTGAATTAAACTGGCTCAAAGCCCTTGCCGCCGAGCCTAAGATTGTAGAAGTTCCTGCTTTCAGCGATTTTACGCTTGCCGAAATCGACAAAGTGATCGAAAACTTCTCGCTTGAAGATGCCGCCGCCGTCAAAGCCATTGAGGCGACCACCAATCACGACGTTAAAGCCATCGAATATTGGCTTAAAGAACGCTTCTCCGGCGTGCCTGAAGTGGCTGCTGCCAGCGAGTTCATCCACTTTGCCTGCACCAGCGAAGACATCAACAACCTGTCCCACGCTTTAATGCTGCAAGAAGCGCGTGAGGCTGTTTTGCTGCCGAAACTGGCTGAAATCATCGAAAAAGCTGACCGACATGGCGCATGAGTTGGCTGCCGTCCCTATGATGAGCCGTACGCATGGCCAGCCTGCTACACCAAGCACACTGGGTAAAGAAATCGCCAATGTCGTGTACCGCCTGCAACGTCAGTTTAAAAACCTGCAAGCTCAAGAGTTCCTCGGCAAAATCAACGGTGCAGTCGGCAACTACAATGCCCATATGGTCGCTTATCCCGATGTGGATTGGGAAACCCATTGCCGCAACTTCGTTGAAATCAGTCTCGGCCTGACCTTCAACCCCTACACGATTCAAATCGAGCCGCACGACTATATGGCGGAATTCTTCCAAGCCATCAGCCGTGTCAACACGATTCTGATCGACTTCAACCGCGATGTTTGGGGCTATATTTCTTTGGGTTACTTCAAACAAAAAGTCAAAGCAGGCGAAGTCGGTTCTTCCACCATGCCGCACAAAGTCAATCCGATTGACTTTGAAAACTCCGAAGGCAACCTCGGTATGGCCAATGCCGTATTGGGCTTTTTGTCCGAAAAACTACCGATTTCCCGTTGGCAGCGCGACCTGACCGACAGCACCGTATTGCGCAATATGGGCGTAGGCGTGGGTTATACCGTATTGGGCTTTGCCGCCCATCTGCGCGGTCTGAACAAGCTTGAGCCGAATCCTGCCGCCCTTGCTGCCGATTTGGACGCTACTTGGGAGCTGCTGGCCGAGCCGATCCAAACCGTAATGCGTCGTTACGGTGTGGCCAATCCTTACGAGAAGCTGAAAGACCTGACACGCGGTAAAGACGGCATTACGCCTGAAGTGTTGAAACTCTTTATCGAATCGTTGGAAATTCCGGCAGAAGCCAAAGCCAAATTGCTTGAGCTGACCCCTGCGTTGTATGTGGGCAAAGCCGAAGAGTTGGCAAAACGAATTTAAAAGGTTTTTGCAGGGCGCACTTTCTTAGTTATTGAGATTTTTTTGATAGATAAGAAACCAACCCTTTGCATCCGACAAATTAAAAAGGCCGTCTGAAATCTCTTTCAGACGGCCTTTTTCGATCTAATCCGTTATTTCACTTTGTCTTTCAATGCGCCGTAGCCGGCTGTGTCCATTTCTTCCAAAGGAATGAATTTCAAACTTGCGCCGTTGATGCAGTAGCGCAGTCCGCCTTTGTCTTTGGGGCCGTCGGCGAAGACGTGTCCCAAGTGCGAATCGGCGGCATGGCTACGCACTTCGGTGCGGCGCATGTTGTAGCTGAAATCGTCGTGTTCGGTAACGGCGGAGGCATTAATCGGGCGGGTGAAGCTCGGCCAGCCGCAGCCGGAATCGAATTTGTCGGCAGAGCTGAACAGGGGTTCGCCGCTGACGATGTCCACATAAATGCCGGGTTTGAATAAGTGGTCGTATTCGTGGCTGAAGGCGTATTCGGTCGCGCTTTTTTGGGTAACTTGGTATTGCTCTTCGGTCAGAATGCGTTTGAGTTCGGCATCACTGGGTTTTTTATACGTTGCTGCGTCGAAGCCTTTGCTTTGCGGGGCGGTCTTGGTTTTGTCCGGCAGCGGTTCGTCGGCTTTGCGGATGTCGATGTGACAATAGCCGTTGGGGTTTTTAATCAGGTAGTCCTGATGGTATTCCTCGGCGTCGTAGAAGTTTTTCAGCGGCTCGTTTTCGACGACGAGGGGCTGTTGGTATTTTTGCTGTTCGCGTTTGAGCGCGGCGGCGATGACGGCTTTTTCGGCAGGGTCGGTGTAGTATACGCCGCTGCGGTATTGCGTGCCGATGTCATTGCCCTGTTTGTTGAGGCTGGTCGGGTCAACGACGCGGAAATAGTATTGCAGGATGTCGTCGAGGCTGAGTTTGTCGGCATCGTAGGTAACTTTGACGGTCTCGGCATGGCCCGTATCGCGGTAGGAAACGTCTTCGTAGCTCGGATTTTTTGTTTTGCCGTTGGCGTAGCCGGATACGGCGTCAACCACGCCGTCTATGCGTTGGAAATAGGCTTCCAAGCCCCAGAAGCAGCCGCCGGCAAGGTAGATGGTGCGCGTATTCATGATTGCTGAATCCTTTTTCTGTGTGTCGGGTTTGTAGAACGAATTTTTCAGACGGCCTAAATCGGCATTGGGATCGCGGATTAAAGCCAATGCCTGCGCTTCATTAATGCTGCCTTTGACGATGCGCTGCACGTCGCCGTCTTTGCCGATTAATGCCCACGAAGGGTAAACGCCGATATTCAGGCTTTGGGCGATGGTGCCGCCGTTGTCGGTAACGACGGGCAGTTTAGGATAGTTCAAACCGGCATACCATTTTTGAAAGTCGCCGTCTTTTTTCTCGTGCAGAAAACCGGGCGAGGCAACGGTAATCAGGTTGGCAGAACCGAATTTTGTATCTTGCGCCCATTTTTCGGTTTGTCCCAATTCGGACAAACACAAAGGACACCAACTTGCCCAAAATTTAATCAGGGTGGGTTTGTCTTTTTTCAGGAAAAACACTGGCAGGGCGGTTGTCAGGGGTTTTCAACGAGGACAATGCCTGCGGTATGGTTGCGGCTTCGGTATCCATCATTTTGGATGAGCAGGCGCCAAGCGCAAGCAGGCAGCCGAACTTGGTGCAAAGTGAAAATAATGTGCGGGGATTCATCTCTATGTTTCCTGTATGGATGGTTTGTCTCGTTAGACGTTGGAAATGCCAAAACCTGACAACCTTGATTTTCAGACGACCTTGCCACGTAAAATACGCTACAATACTCCTTATTTCAAGTTTCTAAAATTAAAAGGAAAATTTAATGTTCAGCTTCTTCCGTCGCAAGAAAAAACAGGAAACTCCGGCTCCTGAGGAGGCTCAAGTTCAGGAAACCGCAGCAAAAGTAGAATCTGAAGTTGCTCAAGTAGTTGAAAATATTAAAGAAGATGCCGAATCTTTAGCAGAAAGCGTCAAAGGGCATGTTGAATCAGTTGTCGAATCGGCTGTTGAAACCGTTAGCGAAACCGTCGAGCAGGTTCGAGAAGCTTTAACCGAAACGCCGTCTGAAACAGTCGAAAAAGTAGAAGAACACGTTGAAGCGGCAAAAGAAGCGGCTGTTGAAACCGTCAGCGAGACTTTTGAACAGGTTCAAGAAACCGTTGCTGAGATGCCGTCTGAGGCGACCGAGGCCGCTGAGGAAGCAGCGGAACAGGCTAAAGCGGCAAAAGAAGCGGCCGTTGAAACCGTCAGCGAGGCTGTTGAGCAGGTAAAGGAAACCGTTGCCGAGATGCCGTCTGAAGTAGCTGAGGCTGTTGAGGATGTAGCAGAACAAGCCGAAGCAGTTAAAGAAGAAGTTGTTGAAGCAGTTAGCGAAGCTGTCGAGCAAGTTCAAGAAGCCGTTGCGGAAACACCGGCTGAAGCTCCTGCTCCGGTAGAAGAACAAAGCTCAGTTGGGCCGCGCGTTTGAAACAAGGCTTGACCAAATCACGCGACAAAATGGCAAAATCGTTGGCCGGCGTGTTCGGTGGCGGACAGATCGACGAGGATTTGTACGAAGAGCTGGAGACTGTGCTGATTACCAGCGATATGGGCATGGAAGCCACCGAGTACTTGATGAAAGACGTGCGCGACCGTGTCAGCCTCAAAGGCCTCAAAGACGGCAACGAATTGCGCGGTGCGCTGAAAGATGCGCTGTACGACTTGATTAAGCCTTTGGAAAAACCTTTGGTCTTGCCGGAAACCAAGGAGCCTTTTGTGATTATGCTTGCCGGTATCAATGGCGCAGGTAAAACCACATCTATCGGCAAATTGGCCAAATACTTTCAAGCGCAGGGCAAATCTGTATTGCTGGCGGCAGGCGATACTTTCCGTGCCGCCGCGCGTGAGCAGCTTCAGGCTTGGGGCGAGCGCAACAATGTGACCGTGATTTCGCAAACTACGGGCGATTCCGCAGCCGTTTGCTTCGATGCCGTCCAAGCCGCGAAAGCGCGCGGGATCGACATCGTGCTTGCCGATACAGCCGGCCGTCTGCCGACGCAGCTTCATTTGATGGAAGAAATTAAAAAAGTGAAGCGCGTGTTGCAAAAAGCCATGCCTGATGCGCCACATGAAATCATCGTCGTGCTTGATGCCAACATCGGTCAAAATGCCGTCAACCAAGTGAAAGCCTTTGACGAAGCGCTGGGACTGACCGGCTTAATCGTCACCAAACTTGACGGTACGGCCAAAGGCGGCATCCTCGCTGCCCTTGCCTCTGACCGCCCAGTTCCTGTCCGCTATATCGGCGTAGGCGAAGGCATCGACGATTTGCGTCCGTTTAATGCCAAAGCGTTTGTAGATGCCCTATTGGATTAACAAGGCAGGCTGAGGCTTTGTGAACGCTGTTTGCAGGGTGTTTCATGCACTTTGAAGGCTCTGTATTCGGTATGGGATACCTAAGCCAAACAGGCTGTTAAAAAGGCCGTCTGAAACCTAAAATCAGGTTTCAGACGGCCTTTATTTATTTACAGGTTTAGTTTTTCCGTGCGGTAACAAACTCGGCCAGTTGGCGCAGGCGCAGGGCTTTGTCGCCGAATGGCTCGATTAGGGCAACGGCTTCTGCAATCAGCGTTTCTGCGTAAGTACGCGCGGCGTGCAGGCCCATCAGTTTGACGTAGGTCGGTTTGTCGTTGTCCGAGTCTTTACCGGCGGTTTTGCCCAAGGTGGCGGTATCGGCTTCGCAGTCCAATACATCGTCGATCACTTGGAAAGCCAGGCCCAATTTGGCGGCGTAGTGGTCTAAGGTTTGGATTTGCGCCGGTGTTAAGTCTGGGCAGGAAAGTGCGCCTAAGGCCACGGCCGCGCGGATGAGTGCGCCGGTTTTGAGGCTGTGCATCTGTTCCAATTCGGCCTGATTCATGGCTTTGCCGACATTGGCAAGGTCGATGGCTTGTCCGCCCGCCATGCCGAGGCTGCCGGATGCCTGGGCCAGTGTGGACAACATGGCAAGCTGGCGTTCGGCAGGCAGGCCTGTCGGACGGCTCAACACATCAAAGGCTTGGGTTTGCAGCGCATCGCCGACCAAAAGGGCGGTTGCTTCATCGTATTGCACATGGCAGGTCGGTTTGCCGCGGCGCAGGCTGTCGTTGTCCATCGCCGGCATATCGTCGTGAACCAACGAATAGACGTGCACCATTTCGATGGCCGCCATCGCCTGCTCGACGGCATTTTGGTTTGCTTCGCCCAATTCGGACGCGGCAAGCACCAAGAGCGGGCGCAGCCGTTTGCCGCCGCCGAGGGTAACGTAACGCATGGCTTCGTGCAGCGTGTGCGGCACTTGGCTTTCAGACGGCAAGAAATGTGCCAGCAGCAATTCGGTTTGCGCTTGGGCTTTTTGCTGCCATGTTTTGAGTTCATTCTCCGGGTTCAAGGTTCAACTCCTTCAGTTCGCCGGCATCCAAGACTTGCAGTTTCTGCTCGACTTCCGCTAATTTGGTTTGGCAGTATCTAACCAATTCGTTGCCTTCCTGATAGGCGGCCAGGGCGTCTTCCAGCGGCATTTCGCTGCTTTGCATGGCCTGGGTCAGGGTTTCGAGGCGGGATAAGGCTTCTTCAAAGGATTGGGGGGCGTTTTTTTTCATGGTTTGAAATGATGGGCAGAAAAGGGGAATTGTAGCATTTTTAGATGATTAAGGCCGTCTGAACAGGGATGAAAACGAAATCAAAGATTTCTGTTTCTTCGTTCAGACGGCCTTTTTTCAAACGGAATAACGTTATCAGCCCGGTAAAACGGCCTTTTGATAGTTGAGCGCGATAAACTGCTTCTCGGCATCCAATTCGGTGATTTTGAACAATGCCTGAGATTTGGGCAGCGCGTCAAACGGAATACCGGTCGCACGCGTTACCAGCGGCAGGCCTTCAATGCGGACGAGGTCTTCTTTGAGGATGGTGGCCGTCAGCTCACTCGTACCTTGCTGCTGCAGATAGACGAGGCTCCAGTAGGCTTCCATTTGGCGTTGGAAGTCGGCGTAGGCTGTGTAGGCGGCATCGAAGTCGCGTAGCGCGGCGAAAAGCTCGGCATCGCTGTTTTGATACAGCGGCTCGGCCGTGTCGTCGATCAGGCTGATCAGCTGCTTTTGGTTGATGTAGTCGGCGGCGCGGCGCAGCGGCGAGGTAAACCAGCCATAATGCTGCACGCCCATGCCGATGTGCGGCTCGGATTTGGTGCTCATGCGCACTTTGCCTGCCGGTTGGACGCGGAAAAGGCCGGGCAGCTCGTTTTCGTCCAGCATTTGCGCCCAAGTGCTGTTGGCAAGAATCATCATCTCGCTGACCAGTGTATCGATGGGTGAACCGCGTTCGCGGCGGACGACGGATACGTTGCCTTCCTCATCCAATTCGATGCTGTAATCGTATTGCGGCGCGCGGTCGGGCTCGTATTTGCCGCGTGCTTTTTGCAGGGCGATGGCGAATTGATAGAACCAAATCAGGTCTTGATGGTGGGCGAACATCATTTCGCCCGCTTCGTCCAAGCCGGTTTCGGCGTTGAAATGCGGCTCGATGGTTTGAATGCGCAGGTTTTTCAGCGATGTTGACCGCTTCGATTTTTGCAGGTCGGTTCGCCGACGTTGAACTCGTTGTCCACATCGAAATAAATGCTGATGGAAGGGACGGTATGCGCCTGCATCAAGGCTGAACGCGGCAATCCAGTTTTCGGGCAACATGGTGATTTTTGCCGCCGGGGAAATAAACCGTGCTCAAGCGTTCCATGATGTTTTTTTCCATTTTGTCGCCTGGTTTAATGGCAAGCGACGGCGCGGCGATGTGGATACCGACGCGTTTCATGCCATTGTCCCAAGTCAGTCAGGCTCAAGGCATCATCGACTTCGGTGGTCGATTCGTCGTCAATGGAAAAGGCGGTAACGTCGGCCTTGGGCAGGTCGGGCATTTCAGGAAGCGGAAAGTCGGGGAAGCATGTTCCTTTAGGGAAGTATTTGATTTCAAATCCGTCTTGCAGGTATTGGGGTATGGACGTAATGCCACCCGTTTTTTTCGCCAGTTCGTAGGCGGAGATTTTTAGCGCGTCGGCGGCTTTGGTAAAGGCTTTGTAAGTCAGCGACTGCTTGTCGGGCGCGTGTAAGATGGTTTTCAAATCTGCCGCGATTTCAGACGGCATCTCGCCGCGTTTCAAGGCTTCCGCCCAAGCGTCGATTTGCGCGTCTTGCTGTTTTTTGCGTTCGATGGCGGCAAGTGCTTGTTTTAAGGTTTCTTCCGGTGCGGCTTTGAACACGCCTTTGGCTTTTTTGTAGAAATACATCGGCGCGGCGTAAAGCGCAATCAAAGTTGCCGCCAGCTCGGTTTTGGTCGGCGCATGGCCGTAATATTCTTCGGCGATGGCTTCGGCGGTAAACTCCTCTTCGCCGCATACTTCCCACAATAAATCGGTATCGATGTCCGCCGCCTGCGCCTGCGCGTTCTCCAAAAACGCCGCCATATCGCCGTCAAACTCGGCAAAGACATTGTTTGCCTTCACTTTGGTGCGTTTGCCGTGTTGGGTATCGACTTGGTAGGTGGCGTCGTTTTTTTGGACGATGGAGGCAACTTTGAATTGGCCGGACTCTTCGTAAAAGATATTCATTTTTTTAGGATTTTATGATTTGTAGGAAACGCGTGATTTTAGCAGATTTGCACAAGAAAGGCCGTCTGAAAAACATACTTTCAGACGGCCTGTTCAAACGGCGGATGATTAATACTGATATGCCGCCAGTTTGCGTTTGATTTCAGGCAGGGCGGCGCGTGCGGCCTGTTCACCCAGTTGGATGGCGCGTTGTTTTTGGTCGAAACCGCCAACCGAACCCAGCTCCAAAACCTGCGGTTTGATGACCACATTGGCTTGTCCTAATTCTTGGTGCAACGCAGTTTGACTCATTACGTTGAAGGTTTGGTCAAGATAGGAGAACATGCCTTGGCTGACATTTTTGGCCGGACGGGCGGAAATATCGACGGCAATGATGAAGTTTGCGCCCATTTTTTTCGCCGCGCTGACCGGTACGGGCTGCGACAGGCCGCCATCTACATATTTGCGGTTGCCGATGACGACAGGTTGGAACACGTTCGGAATCGAAGCGGAAGCACGGACGGCCTGTCCGGCATTGCCGACGTTGAACACCACCGGTTTGCCGCTTTCAAAATCGGTCGCAACGGCAGCAAATTTGATGGGGAACTGCTGCATCGGGCGGTTGCCGACTTTGCGGTTGATGTAGTTTTGCAGTTTTTCGCCTTTGATGAAGCCGCTGGTGGACAAGGTCAAATCCACCAAATCGGTTTTACCCAAAATTTCCGCTTCCAATTCGAGGCGGTCGGGCGACATTCCCGAAGCGTACATACTGCCGACAATCGAGCCTGCGGATGTGCCGGTAACGATTTGATCGGAATATTGTTTTCTTTCAAAACCTTAATAATCCCGATATGGGCAAAGCCTTTGGACGCGCCGCCGCCCAAAGCCAGCGCAACCGTGGCTTTCGGTTTGGGTGCAGTATGTGAAACCGTATTTTGACCCTGCGTAGAAGGTTTGGATTGAGGCGCGTTGCCGCTCGGACAGGCAGCCAATACCAAGACGGACGAAGCGGCTAAAAACGTTTTGAATGTGGAAAAAAGTTTATTCATGTTCAGACAGCCTTTAATATGTCGAAAGGGTTATTTTACTCCGAAATGAAGTCGAAAGGCCGTCTGAAATCAGGTTTCAGAAGGCCTTTTAAATCAAGCTTAAGCCAATTCGAGCTGTTTTTCCAAGCTTTCGACCAGTTGGTCGTCCAAATTCAAAGCTTGGGACAAACGGCTCAGGAACACGATTTCCTTGCGCGACAAGTCCGCGCAGACCAATCGGGCCGCCAGATAAGTTTCGGCTGCCAAAGCCTCGTCGCTGCCAACCGAAGCGGCAATTTGCTCGATAGAGGCCGGTTGCGCATATTCCGCCTGCAACCATGCCGCCGTTTCCGCATCGCTGCCGCTTTCACGCTCAATGGCCGCGCGTTCCGCATCGTCAATCAGGCCGTCTGAAGCCGCCGCCGCAATCATCGTTTGCAAAATCACACGGCTGTGGTTTTCGCCAATAAGACCGGCAGGTTGGAACGCACTTTGTGGCAATTCTTCCTGTTGGCGGTTTTGTTTCCAGTTTTGATATCCTTTATAAGCCAGAAAACCCAAAGCAGCGACCGAGCCGGCCTTGACCAGCTTCTTCGTATTTTTCTTTTTCAACAGCATCGATGCCAAAGCACCCGTCAGTGCGCCGCCGCCAAAAGAATTGAGCGGCTGTCCGCAACCGCTTTGCCGCCTTTTTGGGCCGCACCCAAAACCTGATTGAGCAACTGACTGAAATCCATAAAAAATCTCCTGAAAACAAATACATTGCAAATATAGGGCAGAAACACCCAAAAACCAAGCCAAAGAAAGTTAAAAGGTGCAAACAAGTTTTCAGACGGCCATAGCCGACTTTCGGTACAATCACACCATTCCAAACAATAAACCCCATCATGACCGATACCGCCCAAATCATTACCAGCTATGGCCGCCGCTATATCGTCCGCACCCCCGACGGCCAAACATATGACGCCACCACCCGCAAAAAACGCGTCGATTTCGCCTGCGGCGACCAAGTCCGCATCAGCCCCATCAACGGCGAACAAGTCGTGATTGAAGACTACCTCCCGCGCGAAAGCCTGCTCTACCGCCAAGACGCGTGGAAAACCAAACTGATTGCCGCCAACGTTACCCAACTGCTCATCGTAACCGCCGCCAGTCCCTCACCCAGCGAAGCCCTGTTGCAACGCGCCCTCCTCGCAGCCGAAGCGGCCGGCATCGACGCCGTCATTGTCCTCAACAAAACCGACCTGCCCGAAACCGCCCAATGGCGCGAGAAACTCAAATTCTACGAAACCCTCGGCTACTCCGTGGTCGAAACCAACGCATTGGAAAACGCCGACATCCTGCGTCCCTATTTTAGAAGGGCAAACCAACATCCTGCTCGGACAAAGCGGCATGGGCAAGTCCACCCTGACCAACGCCCTACTCGGCAACCAAGCCGCCCGAACCGGCGATATTTCCACCGCGCTCGACTCCGGCAAACACACCACCACCCACGCCCAACTATACGATTTAAATGCAGAAACCCGACTCATCGATTCCCCCGGCCTGCAAGAATTCGGCCTGCACCATCTCCAAGCTGCCGATTTACTGCAATATTTCCCCGACCTGCGCCACCTCATCGGCCAGTGCCGTTTCCACAACTGCACCCACCGCGCCGAACCCGGCTGCGCCGTCAAAGCCGCTGCCGAATTAGGCGAAGCCAAACCCGAGCGCATCGAATTTCTGCAACGCGTTACCGATGAATTGTTGAGATAAAGTTTTAACGGAAATAAGTGTTTGGATAAATAAAAAGGCCGTCTGAAAATTTCAGACGGCCTTTTGTTGAAGCATAACCAAATTTACCTTTCAACCGGTATCGCTACCTTAGCGGGAAAGAAACGGTGCTTTTCGCGGCGGATTGATCATGAGAAGAACGGCTTCTTCAATTTTTTTGTCCTCCCGATCATGGAGCTCTACCGGAAACTTCAGACGCAACACTGCAACAATAGCGCCAACCGATAAGCCTGCATCATTAAGCAACTCAATTTCTTTAAGTACCGGTGCGGAAAGGTTTAACATGGTTTCTCCTTAAGATTTGATACTTAGCCCACTTTATCCCCGGGCTGTGCGCCTGCGTCAACGTCGAGGAGCTTCAGTTTGCCCTCTGCCGTGGCGGCGGAGAGGATCATGCCTTCGGATACGCCGAATTTTGCCATTTTGCGCGGGGCGAAGTTGGCGACGGCGATGACCATGCGGCCGTTCAATTCGGCGGGATTGGGATAAGACGCGGCGATGCCGGAGAAGATGATGCGTTTTTCAAAACCGAAATCGAGGTCGAATTTCAAAAGTTTGGTGCTGCCTTCGACGGCTTCGCAGTTCAATACTTTGGCGACGCGCATATCGATTTTCATAAAGTCGTCAAAGCTGGCCTGTTCGGCGACTTTTTCGTATTTGCTCTCTTCGGCGGCAGGCGCGGCTGCGGCGGCGATGCTTTGTTTGTTGGCTTCGATTAAATCGTCCACTTGTTTTTGCTCCACTCGTTGCATTAAATGTTCGTATTTGTTGATGGCGTGTTCGCCCAAGGTTTTGCGTGTATTTGCCCAAGTAATGGCTTCCAAATTCAGGAATTTGGCGGCGTTTTCGGCCACTTTCGGCAATACTGGGGCGAGGTAGGCGGTCAACATGGTAAAGGCGTTGATGAGCTCGCTGCATACTTCGTGCAGGCGTGCATCTTGGCCTTCTTGTTTTGCCAGTTCCCACGGCTTGTTGGCATCAACGTATTCGTTCACGGCGTCCGCCAAGGCCATGATGTCGCGCAGGGCGCGGGCGTATTCGCGGTTTTCGTATTGCTCGGCTATGTTGTCGCTTTCGGCGGCGAGTTTTGCCAGCAATGCGCTGCCTGAAACGTCTTTCAGACGGCCTTCAAAGCGTTTGGCGATGAAACCTGAAGCACGGGCGGCAATGTTGACGTATTTGCCGACGAGGTCGCTGTTGACGCGGCTGATAAAGTCTTGCAGGTTCAAATCGATGTCTTCGATTTTGCTGTTGAGTTTGGCGGCGATGTAGTAGCGCATCCACTCGGGGTTCAGGCCTTGTTCCAGATAGGATTTGGCGGTGATGAAGGTGCCGCGCGATTTGGACATTTTTTTGTCCGTCCACGGTCAAAAAGCCGTGTGCGTACACGCCGGTCGGGGCTCGGTGGCCGGAGAAATGCAGCATGGCGGGCCAGAACAGGGCGTGGAAATAGAGGATGTCTTTGCCGATGAAGTGGTACATCTCGGTTTGGCTGTCGGCTTTGAAGTATTCGTCAAAATCGACGCCGATGCGGTCGCACAGGTTTAAACGATGCCATGTAACCGACGGGTGCGTCCAGCCAGACGTAGAAGTATTTGCCCGGCGCGTCGGGGATTTCGAAACCGAAATACGGCGCGTCGCGGGAGATGTCCCAGTCGGACAGCGTGGTTTCTTCGCCTTCGCCCAGCCATTCTTTCATTTTGTTGAGGGCTTCGGGTTGCAGATGGGGCTTGCCGTCGTGCGGGTTGTTGCCGGAAGTCCATGCTTTGAGGAAGTCGGCACATTCGCCCAGTTTGAAGAAGAAGTGTTCGGATTCGCGCAATTCGGGTTTGGCACCGGAAACGGCGGAATACGGGTTGATCAGTTCGGTCGGGGAATAGGTCGTGCCGCAGACTTCGCAGTTGTCGCCGTATTGGTCTTGGGCGTGGCATTTGGGGCATTCGCCTTTAACGAAGCGGTCGGGCAGGAACATTTGTTTTTCAGGGTCGAAAAGCTGCTCGATGACGCGGCTCTCAATCTTGCCGTTGGCTTTCAGAGCGCGGTAAATGTCTTGGGAAAACTGTTTATTTTCAGGGGAATGGGTGCTGTAATAATTGTCGTAGCCGATGCCGAAACCGGTAAAGTCGGAGAGGTGCTCTTCGCGCACTTTGGCAATCATGTCCTCGGGCGCGATGCCTTGTTTTTGCGCGGCAAGCATCACGGGCGTGCCGTGGGTGTCGTCGGCGCAGCAGTAGTAGCATTCGTGGCCGCGCAGTTTTTGGAAGCGTACCCAAACGTCGGTTTGGATGTGTTCGACCATGTGGCCGAGGTGGATGCTGCCGTTGGCATACGGCAGCGCGGAAGTGACAAGGATTTTGCGTGTCATGGTTTGTGCTTTTAAAAACAATGGATAAAGATGTCAGGGAATTATACCGCAAAACAATACGCAAAGGCCGTCTGAAACCCGATTGCCGGTGTTTCAGACGGCCTTTTATTTATCGGCTGCGTATGGGATCAACCGCGTACGCGTTCGATTTTTGCGCCTACGCCGCCGAGTTTTTTCTCGATGTATTCATAGCCGCGGTCGAGGTGGTAGATGCGTTCGACGATGGTTTCGCCATCTGCGACCAAGCCAGCCATGACGAGGCTGGCGGAGGCGCGCAGGTCGGTTGCCATCACGACGGCGCCGGAGAGTTTTTCCACGCCTTTGATGTAGGCGGTGTTGCCTTCGGTGGTGATGTCTGCGCCCATGCGGTTGAGTTCGGGAACGTGCATGAAGCGGTTTTCAAAAATGGTTTCCACCACGCGGCTGCTGCCTTCGGCAATGGCGTTCATGGCCATAAACTGCGCCTGCATGTCGGTTGGGAAGCCTGGGATGGACGACAGTGCGGATGTCCACGGCTTTGGGGCGTTGTTGCATGTCGATGGAAATCCAGTTGTCTCCGGCTTCGATGATGGCGCCGGCTTCGGTCAGTTTGTCCAATACGACTTCCATGGTTCTGGGGGCGGCGTTGCGCAGGACGACTTTGCCGCCGGTCATGGCGACGGCGCAGAGGAAGGTACCGGCTTCGATACGGTCGGGAACGACGCTGTGTTCGCAGCCGTGCAGCTCTTTTACGCCTTCGATGGTCATGGTTGCTGTACCGATGCCGCTGATTTTCGCGCCCATTTTGACGAGGCATTCGGCCAAATCGACGACTTCGGGCTCGATGGCGCAGTTTTCGAGGATGGTGGTGCCTTCTGCGAGCGTGGCCGCCATCAGCAGGTTTTCAGTGCCGCCTACGGTCACGACATCCATGGTAACGCGCGTGCCTTTCAGACGGCCTTTGGCTTTGACGTAACCGTGTTCGATGGTGATTTCCGCACCCATGGTTTCGAGGCCTTTGAGGTGTTGGTCAACCGGACGCGAACCGATGGCGCAACCGCCGGGCAGGCTGACTTGGGCTTCGCCGAAGCGGGCAAGGGTCGGGCCCAAAACCAAGATGGATGCGCGCATGGTTTTTACCAGCTCGTAAGGTGCGCAGGTGTTGTTGACGGTGCCGCCGTTGATTTCAAATTCGGAGATGTTGTCGGTCAAAACGCGTGCGCCCATGCCTTGCAGCAGTTTTTGGGTGGTTTTGACGTCGGCGAGCATGGGTACGTTTTTCAGGCGTAAAGTGCCGGAAGTCAGCAGGCCGGCACACATCAGCGGCAGGGCGGCGTTTTTTGCGCCGGATACGATGATTTCGCCGTTGAGGGGGCCGTTGGCAGAGATTTTGAGTTTGTCCACAGGATGTCTTTCGTTATTTGTCTGCACGGTTTATGCCGCACAAATGAAATGAGATGGATAATAAACCATCAATTATAAGGGATTATGCCCTTGCTGTTAGATTTGGCAGTATTAAATTTTCACAAGGTTTGTTTAAGTTGCGAAAGGATAAGATTTCAGGCCGTCTGAATGGTTCAGACGGCCTGTTTGCCAAGGCTTATTTTTTGGCTTTGAAGCCTAAGAGGTGTTGCGTGGTGGCCAGCCATGCGCCGAATACGCCCAGCGCGATGACGAAGCCGAATACCAGCGACACTTCGCTAAATGTGAAGAAACGCCAGCCGATGTTCAGGCCGTAGGGTTTGAAAATCGCGTCCACCAGTGGCCGTACTTCGGCCAGCAGCCAAGCCGACAAGCCCAAACTGACGGCGGCTGAGAAAATACTCTGCCACATTGCCTGATAAAGGAAAGGGCGGCGGATGAAGGAAGCTGGCGCACCCAACAGCTTGGTGATTTCCAACTCTTCCTTACGGCTGAGGATTTGCAGGCGGATGGTGTTGTGTGCCACCAAGACAAAGGCCATGCCCAAAGTCAGTGAGAGGAACCACAAATCTTGCGGATAAATTCGTTAATACGATAAAGGGTTTGTACCCATTCGGTATCCATGGTTGCCGATTCGACGCGCGGCAGTTTGGTAATGTCTTTATAGATGGCCTGCATCTGATCCGGAGAAGTGGCAGGGTCGGGCGTAACGATAAAGACGTCTGGCAACGGGTTGCCATCGAGCATGGAAACGAGGTTTTGGTCGAGATTGGTCTGCAATTCTTCCAAACCTTCCTGCTTGCTGATAAAGCGGACTTTATCGATACGGCTGTCGCGTTGGAGCAGGTTTTTCACCGTATCGGCATCAGAACTTGCCGCATCGGTGTCCATATAAACCGTAATCTGCGGCGACTCGTTGAGTTTGCCCAATACGCTTTGTCCGCTTTGGATGCCCAAATACATAAACAGCGGCAAGGTCATGGCAACGGCAAGCATGAGCAGGGTCAGCAGCGTGCCGATGGGTTGGCGCAGAAGCTCTTTGAGCGAGGCGCGCGCCGATTCGACGTGTAACGAGATGTAATGAATCATGCTCATGCGAGGCGTCCTTTCTGCAGGCGCAAGACGCGGTGGCCGTAATCCGCCATCAGCGTTTCATCGTGCGCCGCAACAATAACGGTCGTGCCTGCTTCATGGAAGGTTTTGAACAATTCCATAATATCCAGCGCATAGGCGCGGTCGAGGCTGGCGGACGGCTCGTCGGCAATCAGCAGGCTGGGTTGGTGAACCACTGCGCGCGCAATGCACAAACGCTGTTGTTCGCCGCCGGACAAAGTGATGGGCATATCGTTTTCGCGACCTTTCAAGCCGACTTTCTCAATCGCAATACGCGCGCGCTCTTCCGCTTTGCGCGGCTGGTAGCCGCTAATTCGCAAAGGCAGGATAACGTTTTGCAAGACATTGCGGTCGTAGAGGATTTTGTGGTCTTGGAAGACAATGCCGATATGTTGGCGCATAAGCCGATCTGATTGTCGCTCAAGGTGCCGAGGTCTTGATTGTTGAACCAAACCTTGCCTTTGGTAGGCTTGGTAATGCCTGAAATCAGCTTCAAAATGGTGGATTTGCCCGAGCCCGAATGGCCGGCGATAAAAATCATCTCACCTTTGTTAATCTGGAAACTGACATTTTTCAGGGCTTCGAAACCGCCGGGATAGGTTTTGGAAACTTGTTCGAAACGGATCATGGGTTTTCCTGAAAATAGGGATTCAGACGGCCGGCGTCATCGATAGGGCAACATGCCGTCTGAAAAAATAGGGATATTCACAGATTATAAATATTTCGGCTGCTTTTTGATAGTGAAACCCCGGTTCTGCCTGTGGATACACTGCCGGTTTGCAACACAAAGCAATATGGTTTGAAAAAAGGCCGTCTGAACGGTTGGGTTTCAGACGGCCTCGGTATCAGCGTAGGTTAAGCACCCTATCCGCTGTTTTATTTACATTTGGTTTTGGCCAAATTCACGGCGGCGGTCAGACTTTTTTCGTTGACTTCGCCGGTGATGGTTTGTTTGTAGCCGCATTTCGGCGCTTCAACGACTGTGAAGGGCAATACGCCGACGTTGTTGCCGTGGGCTTTCATGAAGTTGCGGCTGTTGGCGCCGGTGTAACGCCAAATCGGGTAGCTGACCGGCGTTTGTTTCAGGAACTTGCTGATGTTGTCGGTCGTATCCAGCGCGATGCCGACCATATCGACGCTGCCTTTTTTCTGCGCTTTGTACCATGCGGACATGGCGGGCATTTCTTTACGGCAGGGGCCGCACCAGGTTGCCCAAAGGTTGACCACGCGCACGGGGGCTTTGAGCGATTCCAGGCTTTGCGGTTTGTTGTCCTGCCAGCCTGCTGTTTCATCGGCGGCAAAGGCCGGCACAGCGGTAAAAACGGCGGCGGACAAGAGAAGGGCGGTTAAGGCTTTCATGGTTGTATCCTTGAGGTTGCCAATCGAAATGGGGTTTATTGTAAAACGGTTTGGTGGGTATGCCTACCGATTCATATCAAGATATCAGGTAAAAAGTTTGAGTAAAAATCAGTTGCAGACGATAATAACCGCCATCATTGAATGATTTTGCAATAATACGGAGACTTTCATGCCGTCTGAATTCACACTTTATCACAACCCGCGTTGCAGCAAATCGCGTGCCGCGCTGGCTTTGCTCGAAGAAAAAGGCGTTGCCGCCGACGTGGTCAAATATCTGGATACCGCGCCCGATTTGGCGACTTTGCAGGATATGTTTGCCAAACTCGGCATCGAATCGGTGCGCGGCATGATGCGCACGAAAGACGATTTGTACAAAGAATTGGGTTTGGACAATCCCGATTTGGACAATGCCGCCCTGCTTCAGGCAATCGCCGAACACCCTGCCCTGCTCGAGCGTCCCGTTTTGGTAACGCCTACGCGTGCAGCCATCGGCCGTCCGTTGGAAAACATTGCCGCCCTACTCGGCTGACGGGGTTGGATAAGGCCGTCTGAAGATGATTTCCCTGCTTAAAAGCCGCAATGGCCTGCGATATTACCTGTTTCGCGGCCTTGCTTTGAGCGTTTTGCTGGTGTGCGGTATTTTTTTGACCGGCACATGGCAGATTTACCGGACAGGTTTGCAAACCTTGCCGAAGGACGCTCATGCCGATGCGGCGGTGGTGTTGGGTGCGGCGGCGTGGGACAAACGCCCGTCGCCGGTATTCCGTGAGCGCATCAACCACGCCATCACGCTCTACCAAAGCCATCGGGTCGGCAAAATCATTTTCACCGGCGGTACGCCCAAAAAAGGATTTATGACCGAAGCCGAAGTGGGGCGCCGATACGCGCTCAAGCAGGGCATACCGGCGCACAATATCCTGTTTGAAAACACGTCGCGCAACACTTACGAAAACCTGCGCAATATCATCCCCATCATGCACGCCAACGGAGTCAGCAGCATTATCGTTGTCAGCGACCCGTATCATTTGGCGCGTGCCGAAGAAATGGCCGCCGATTTGGGCTTGTCAGACGCGCAGTTCTCCGCCACCCCGACCACGCGCTTTGATGAGCGCAGCAAGAAAGCCAAGTTCCTGATGCAGGAGAGCTATTCTTTGTTTCTCTACCGTATCGGCAAATGGAGCGATGCGGTTTGGAATTGGATAGGTGGTTGAGCCTTCGGTAATCCATGTAAAAGGCCATCTGAATCCTTTTAGGTTTCAGACGGCCTAAATGTATGCTTACTTATTGATATTGATTTGCAGCTGCACTGCCAAAAAAATGACTACAGCCAGTACCAGATAAATTACCATTACGATGACAAACAGAATCAATGCAGCCTTGAAATAATTGGCTTTATTCGGATTGGTGTTTGAGCCGAATGCCCATACAAGCATCATAACTATATTGACTAGCGGAATCATCAAAATCAAGTTTGTTAGCAACCATTCTTTGATGCTGACGACCGGAGCCTGATGCTGGTCGATTTGGTTTTGTCCGTTCATACGTACCCAGTAATTTTGTTGAAAGAACAGTAATTATACTCATTAAATCTTTATCGGCATAGCATGTTCAGGCCGTCTGAATCTTCAGACGGCCTGAGCCTATGATTTTTGCAGCCGCTATTTCAATTGGATGTAAAACGTACCGTCCGGCACGACGGGCAGGTATTTGCGGTAGAAGTCCAGATAGGTCTTGTTTGGGTCTATGTCGGCAAACTGCTGCGGATACAGGGTTTTGGCGATAAATTGCGCGCTGGCCAAATCGGCGAGCGAGCGGGAGGCGGTGTGGTAGATGCCGTAAACGCGTTTGTTTTTGACGGCAGGAATGTCTGCCCAGCCTTTGCGTTTGACAAATCCGGCCAGGCGGCGTTGCGCATCGGCCTGGCTGATGCCTATGCCCATCGCCATAATGTCAGGCTTGTCTTTATGACCGTTTTCCGTCCCCGAAATGACGATGACGTCGGGTTTGGCCGTCAGGAATTTTTCAGGGTTTATCGGTCCCCAGTTTTTAACGTAAGGCGCGGCGATATTGTTGCCGCCTGCTGTGTCGGCAATCGCGCCCCACATATCTTTGCCGAAGGTGTAGCTGTATTCGGACGGGCCTTTGTCGCCGAACTCGATATAGATTTTCGGTTTGGACTGCTTGGCGCGTGCGACGCGTTTTTGGATGTCGGCAATGCCTCGGGCGTATTCGGCGGCAATTTTTTGGGCGCGCGCCTGCGTACCGTTGAGTTCGCCGAAAATTTCCGCACTGCGCGTGTGCCGCGCGACGGTTTCGGCGTTGAAATCGACCACGACGACGGGTATGCCTGCCGCTTTAATGCGCGGCAGATGGGTGGCGATGGCCTTATACTGCCAGTCGGCCAGAATCAATACGTCCGGCTTGAGCGCGAGCGTTTTCTCCAGTGAAAACGTGCCGGTGTTGATGTTGCCGATGTCCGCAATGTTTTGCAGCGTAGGCAGCTTCTGTTTGAACATCGCCCAGCTGCCGGGATTGAATTTCTCCCAAAACTCACGCGAAATGCCGATGACGTTTTTAAATTTGTCCGCGCCCGTTACCGCGATATAGTCGGGATAGTAAAACGCCAAAACCGCGCGTTTGACAGGGACATCGACTTTGACTTCGCGTCCCAATACGTCTTTGATAGTTTTGATTTCGGCTTGGGCAAAAAGGGGCAGGAGGGCGAGGGCGGCAAATAAAGTGCGTTTGTTCATGAACGGATCCTTTAAAAAAAATAATTATCATTATATTTGATTTGTTTTCAGGAGAAAAGTTCTCAGACGGTCCTTCTGCGCCGACATTATTTTCAGACGGCCTTACATTGTTTAAACCACGCTGAAAAAGTAAAATAACTGTTTTCAAAGATTTTGGAGCCATCATGACCGTCAAAACCCGTTTCGCCCCCAGCCCCACCGGCTACCTGCACATCGGCGGCGTACGCACCGCCCTGTTCTCATGGGCGTTTGCCCGCCATCATAAAGGCGAATTCTTATTGCGTATCGAAGACACCGACTTGGCGCGCTCTACTGCCGAATCCGTCAACATTATCCTCGACGGCATGAAATGGGTCGGCCTGAACTACGACAACGCCGACAACGTCGTTTACCAAACCCGCCGTTTCGACCGCTACAAAGAAGTCATTGCCGAACTTTTAGAAAAAGGCCATGCCTACTACTGCTATTGCAGCAAAGAAGAGCTGGAAGCCATGCGCGAGAAAGCCGAAAAAGAAGGCACGGCGACTTACGACCGCCGCTGGCGTCCGGAAGAAGGCAAAAACCTGCCCGAAATCCCTGTCGACGTGCAACCCGTTGTCCGTTTCAAAACGCCTTTGGACGGCGTGACCAAATGGACGGACTTGGTCAAAGGCGAAATCTCCATCCCCAACGAAGCGCTTGACGACCTGATTATCGCCCGCGCCGACGGCACACCGACTTACAACTTCTGCGTTGTTGTGGACGATTACGACATGGGCGTTACCCACGTTATCCGCGGCGACGACCATGTGAACAACACCCCGAAACAAATCAACATCTTAAAAGCCATCGGCGCAAACCTGCCCGAATACGGCCACCTGCCGATGATTCTTAACGAACAAGGCAAAAAAATCTCCAAACGCAGTGGCGATACCGTTGCCATTACCGATTTCGGCGCAATGGGCATCCTGCCCGAAGCCATGCTCAACTATCTGGCACGCTTGGGTTGGGCGCACGGCGACGACGAATTCTTCACGATGGAACAATTCATCGAATGGTTTGATTTGAAAGACGTTTCCCCGTCTCCAAGCCGTATGGACTTGAAGAAACTCTACTGGATTAACGGCGAACACATCAAAATCACCGCCAACGAAAAACTGGCCGAAATGGTGAAACCGCGTCTTGCCCTGCGCGATATCCATGAAACAAGCAAGCCTGCTTTGGAAGACGTGTTGGCACTGGTCAAAGACCGCGCCCAAGACCTGAACACCCTCGCCGACGAGTGCCTCTACTTCTACGTTAAACAAACGCCGGCCGAAGCAGACGTGCAGAAACACTGGGACGACGAAGCCGCCGCCCGTATGCTGCGCTTTGCCGAACGCCTCGAAGGTTTGGAAGACTGGACCGCCGAAGCCATCCACGATCTCTTCAAACCTTTCTGCGACGAAGAAGGCATTAAAATGGGCAAACTCGGTATGCCCCTGCGCCTCGCCGTCTGCGGTACGGCAAAAAAACCCCAAGCGTCGATGCCGTATTGGCATTAATCGGCAAAGAAGAAGTGTTGAAACGGATCCGTTCGTAAGGCATGAATGATAAAAGGCCGTCTGAAAACTAGGGATGCCAAGTTTTCAGACGGCCTTATATATTGCGCCCTATCACAGGGGCATTTTTAACATAACTAAAGCCCCTTTAACAAAGGGGCTTTTTTATGTGCATCGTCTTCTACACAGTAAATCCAGAACCTCCAACATTCCCAAAATCTTTTATTGTGCGCATCTTCAAAGATGATGAAGACCGCACACAATGTCTTAAAACCATCAATTTCCCTATTTCTTCTCCAGATCACCTTTTTCATGCACAAAACGCCGCTAACGAATATGGCCGTTTATATGTAAGTGGAATCATGAATAAGGAGCATCTCCAATGAAAAAGGAACTGAACACAAAAGCGCGTATAGCCGCCTTTGGCGGTGGCAGCGCAAGCGACACGCCAAAGGCGGATTCACGCGCGCCGATGGCGCCCCCCTCATCTAACAGGGGGGGTACAGAAATCGAAGACGCCGGTGCATTTCAAGAAGCCTTTGAATGTTACGAAACTTATATCTTAGATGGCAAAGGCAATCTGTTAGGTGTTCCGCTCCGTCGCGGTGTATCCGATTCCGCCTTTATCGACCAAATCAGCTTTTCATTTCATGAAAAAACCTTTTTCGATAAATACGGTGTCAGAGTCAGTCTGTTGGAAGACGAAGATTTCATCCGTGCCGCATCCATGCTTGCTGAAGAAGTTTTCGGTTTCGGCATCTACAAAGAATCCAAAGGTTCGGGCGGTCGTTTTTATGAGCGTTGCTGGTTGATGGGTTCAGAAGACGCCCTGTACGGTCGCGTTCACTTCGGCGGTCAACAAAATACTATCCTTTTCGAACTGACCGGCACAGGTTGCGGCGTCGCAAAACAAGGCTGGGAATCCCGACTTTTCGCATTACTGACCAATGCAATCCGCCCAAAAATTACCCGCGTTGACGTAGCCAAAGACTTTTTTTCAACGGCGAATACAGCCCGAACCAAGCCCGTGAAGACCGCAATAAAGGTCTGTTTACTTGCCATCATGTCAAACCCAAAGGCGAATGTTTAGGCTCCGACTGGGAAGAAGACGACGAAGCCAAAATGACCAAAGGCAAGACCTACGGTATCGGCTCCCGTGAATCGTCCAAATACGTCCGCGTCTATGAAAAAGGCAAGCAGTTGGGCGATAAAACAAGTACATGGACGCGCTTTGAAATTGAATTCAAAGCAAAAGACATCGTTATCCCTTTCGAAGTTTTACAGAATCCAGGCGAATATTTTGGCGGTGCATATCCGATTTGCGAACGTTTCGCCCAAAAGGCAACGCGCATACACGCGGTTAAGGAAGATAAGGTTATTTCAGCAGACCGTTACCTTGAATGGGTGAAAAAGCAGTTTGGACGCGCTGCAAACGGTCTGAAATTCATTTTCCCTGAACTGGACAAAGCCAAACTGTTTGAACTGATTGAGCCGAATCATCACAAGCTGCCCAAGTCTTTAGCTCCCGAAGCCTATGACTGCGCGTTTTTTTGAAAGCACAAGCCATTCATAATCAGCCAGCATTCAAACCGTATAAAGACCCTTACGACATGTACGAATATTACGTAAGTTTGGAAAAGCAGCTTGAGCAGCAAAAACAAGTCAATGATGAAGAAAGCTATAACAACTTCATCTACGACAAATTTTCAAGACTACCGATTTCATGGGCTTAAATCGTCTGCCCACAAAGACGTTTAATCACAAAAAGGAAACCAAAAAAATGAACATTCAACTTCAAGGCCACATCGTCGGCGTTAAAAAATTCAACGGACAAATCGAAGGCAAGAACTTCGACTATTGCCGACTGATTGTTGCCACACCCTTAGACAGCTCCCAAGGCAACGCATTGGGTAGCTCTACCACTGAATACGATTTCGGCAGCTCTGCCAATTTCGAGCAGTTCCGAAACGCCCAATTCCCGATCGAAGCAAACCTGAACGTAGAAATCGTTACTACGGGCAAAACCCAAAAACTGAAAGTTATCGGTTTTCAACCTGTCAAGAAAGGCTGATTGAATGCAGAAAGTCTATGTTGTTCAGTCCGTATCAACAGGGGACTTTCTGTATCTCTCCCCTGAAACGGGCGATATCGGACATACCAAATTAATAACCAATGCTGATTATTTCTACGATTTCGAAGAAGCGATTAACGCAGGCTTGGAAGAAATCGGCAACCAATACGAATTTGTCGTATTCGGATTTTTGAAAGACTGATTTTCAGCGTTCGGCGGTCGCTGGAAAAAACATCATCATTTCCGCCAAACACTTTTAAAAGGAAAAACATTATGAAAATCATGAATGCCTGCTGTAAATACGGCACTAAACTGGCCGTTGTTGCCGCTGCTCCATTGTCACTGGCCACATCTGCTTATGCTGCTTTGCCTGAAGCCGCAAAATCAGGTATTGATGCAGCGAAAGCCGACGGCCTTGAAGCAGGCTGGTTGGTAGTCGGCGTATTTGCCGCCCTGTTCGTTATTGCCATTGTGAAACGCTTGTTGCGCTAATAGGTAATTAAGATGTACTACCAAGTCGGGAATAAATGTCTTGAGCAAAGCCAAGCTGAAAACGTCTATTTCAGCTTGGTAGTACCTCAAATAACCCAAGACGGCAAAATCATCAAACCTGAGTACAACGGCACAGTATGGAAACTGAACGGACAGACGATTAAAGCCGATTTGCCCAAATGCGATCCAAGTGACAACCTGAAAAGCGGTTTGGAAACAGGCTGGCTTTTATTCGGCGTAATGGCGGCGGTATATTTCGTATCCGTCCTAAAAAGGGTTCTCAAATGATGGATTACTATTTTTACTTGGGGCTTGCGGTACCTGTTTTGATAGGGGCGATTTTATTCAAGGATTGATACCCTATTCGGGTAATGGCAAAATCTAACTTTCAGCAACCATTATGAAAGTTAGTATTATGTTTTACATTTCAGAAGAAGAATTGAGATTTAAAAAGATACGAATCCCAATTATTTAAATGAAAAAAATTGTGTCATGTGTTTATAGCTGAAATGTTCAGACTTAAAGAAATTTATCCAATTTCTGATTTTAAGAACATGGTAAAAAGTGCATCTCAATATTTCTTAAATCGAACATATCTTGATGATATGTTAGTTTTTTTGAAGATGGCTCGTTTTTTTAAAATTTCAGTTTTTAGAACATGGCTTTGAATGCAAAGAGTTCTATGATGGTCAAATTTCTACGGCTTATTATTATGGCCGTTATTCTATTAGGATTTAATTTTAAAGCTCATGCTGAATTAGTTGTTGAACCAAATGGTAGAGTACGTGTTTCGACTGGCGGTTTTAATCAAAATGGCGTTAGAACTTGGCGGTATTTAGATAATGGTCGTGGTGGTATGGGTGGGAATATGTTTTATCATGAAAAATTCCAGTAAATCCCTAGCTGTCCGTGACGTATCAACTGGCTTTAGATCTGCCTCAACTGTCCCCGTAACGTTAGAAGCTAGAGTATCCCGAAAAGCCGTCCTTTCAGGCGCATTTGGCTTGGTAAAAAGCAGGCGCAAAACTTGGTCTAAAAGCTGTTCCTTATGTTGGTGCTGCTTCATATGCTTATGATGCCTATCAAGCTGTTAAATCCCCTTTGGAATCGGAAGGCTACAAATGGAATGAAGTTAGCGAAGAGTTTTTAAAAGAATGGCCGGCTAGAAATTGTATTTGGGTTAGAGACGAAAAATAATGTAGTACATAAAGTTTCATGTTATGGCGTAGATAGTTCGGTTTTAAGTGCTTACAGAAAAGGCGGTAAAAGCCAAAGAGAAGCAGAAGAACTAATGAAAGGCCAAATGGAAAAATTGGCAGGTCCTTTTTGGGAAAAAGAAAAAATAGCATTGGATAAAAGAAGTAATTCCAAATTTTGGGAATATTATCATTTAGACGAATGTCGATTCAATTTAAATGGCGGTAACTGTTCAGTTAAAAGAGGCGGTGACGGAAGAAGCCCAATTTCATTTACTTTATACATGAGAGATACAGAAGTTCTGACACAAGAAAAATTCCTACAAATCGCTACCCCATCTATTGACGGCAATCCTACGCCCTTTGTAGAAGGCACAGGCAAACCAGAATATAACGAAAAAGTATCAGTCCCTGCCGGTACTGTTGTAACCATTGGCCCTGTTACTCCCGAAAACGGCAAACCGGTGCAAATTACCATTACTTTCGGCCAAGATTCAAATGGCAACTCAACTGCAAAAGTTGAAACAACGCAGCGTCCTGATCTTGATCCAGGTAGTTCAGAAGCACCTAAATCTAAACCTGATGGTAATCCTGATGGAAAACCTGACGGTAATCCCGATGGCAAGCCCGATAAAAAACCTGATGATAAACCCGATTCCGATGATAAGCCTGATAAACGTCCAGATGATAAACCTGATCCGGATGATGATCCATCTGATAAAGATAAAAGAAAAGAAGATAAAAAAGATGACAAGAAAGAAGAATCAAAAGGCTTACTTTGTGATTTTTTTCCAGACATTTTAGCCTGTGACAAAATGGGCAAGCCTGAAGAGGGAATGTTTGATGCTATAAGTATTCCTCAAACTACCGATGATAGGACATGGTCGTCAGACGATTTCTTACCGCCAAACGGCGTTTGTCCTCAACCCAAAAGTTTCAACATTTGGGGAAAGCCGGTACAAATCAGCTATGAACCGCTCTGCGTTTTCATGGAAAAAGTCCGTTTTGCTGTTCTGCTCGGATTCATCATCATGTCCGCGTTTATTGTTTTCGGGTCTTTGAGAAAATAAGAGGTAATTATGCCATTACTTGCAGGTCTTATACCTTTATTGGCAATTTTGCTCAAAATGCTAATTGTCAGAATAATTATTGCTACTGGCATGACGTTTGTAACATATGCAGGCTATATTATTGCGCTAAATAAATTTAAAGATTACACCTTGAATGCCATTAATTCTATGCCGTCTGATATTCTAAATTTACTTTTAATAGGTGGTTTTGGCCAAGGTCTCGGTTATTTATTCGGCGCATTCAGCTTTTATATTGGAATGAATACATTAAATAAATTAACTTTTATTATGCCAAGGTAGCGTTATGATTTATTTGTTTACTGGGAATATGGGGACTGGCAAAACATCGCGCGTAGTGTCCATGATTCTGAACAATGAAGACGGTTTATTCAAAATGAAACTAGAAGATGGTACTGAAGTAGATCGCCCGCTCTATTTCTGCCATATCGATGGCTTGGATAAACGTAAATTTAACGCGCATGAACTCACGGAAGAAGAAATCATGTCCGCACCGTTGCGTGATATTATTCCGCAAGGCGCCGTCTTGATTGTAGATGAAGCGCACTATACCTATCCTGTTCGTGCTGCCGGTCGTCCTGTTCCGCCCTATATTCAAGAATTAACCGAACTTCGTCACCACGGCCATACGGTTATCTTGATGACCCAACACCCTAGTCAGCTTGACGTATTTGTACGCAATCTTGTTTCAAAACATACGCACCTTTGAGCGCAAAGCCGTGGGTATGAAACAGTATTCTTGGTATAAGTGCGTAACGAGCCTTGATAATCCCGCCGGTGTTACAGGCGTTGAATCTTCAAGCTGGAAGCCGCCAAAAGAAGCGTTTAAATATTACAAATCATCCAGCCAGCATCAGAAGTTTAAAAAGAATATTCCGCTTGCTGTTTGGGCTTTAGTAGCTATTTTTGGTTTTATGGCTTGGAAAGGCTACAACGTTTATCAAATCTATCAGCAAGGCACTGGCCAACAAGAACAGGTCGAACCACAGGAAGCAGCCGCCAGTCAGTCGCAAATGGAATTACCAACGGAAACCGAGCCAACGGCCAAAATTGATAACAGTCTAAACCCGACAGACTTTATTCCAAAGTTGGCCGAAAAACCAGAATCCAAACCGCTTTATGACAATGTACGCCAAGTCAAAACATTTGAGTATATTGCCGGTTGCGTCGAAGGTGGTAATAGTGGCTGTACTTGTTACAGTGACCAAGGTACACCGCTAAAAGAAATCACAAAAACAATGTGCAAAGACTACGTCCGCAACGGTTTGCCATTTAACCCGTATAAAGATAAAACCCAAACTACCCAGGCAACACAACCCCAAAACCAAGCCAAATCCAATGACAATAGTCAAGTTTTAGCACTTGGCGGAAAATCTCCGCAAAATCTCATGTACGACGGCTATGTAGAGGCAGGGGAACAATTCCAACAACGTGGAGGGACTGTCGGATCTAATTAATCAAGCTGCTTTTTACTGTGTTGATGTAGCCCTTAAGGCGGAATCAATATGGTAAAAAGTAGCACGGGGTGCGGGAACGCCCGCTACTTGAATACTAGGATAACTATCCGAAGCTGTAAGCCCTTTTATTCAGACGGCTTACAGGTTCGGATTAGCTACCCGAACCGAAAAACGCCCATCTTGAAACGGCCTAAGTCATCAGACTGTAGAAAAGATGAAGAGGGCGTTTTTTTGTTGTCTGAAAATTGAGTAGCATCAAAGAACACATAAAAGTGTGAATCTGCATAGTAAGGGAAATTATGAGAAACGCTGTCGGTTTGGATATATCGCAAAACACCTTTGACGCTGCCGCTATTGTCAACGGTCAATGTAAGCAAGCCCTGTTTGACAACAGCATCAATGGCTTTGAAAGCTTCAAAGCCTGGCTTGACGGTTTCGACTGTGAATTGCATATCTGCATGGAAGCAACCGGCAATTACTTTGAAGACGTTGCCGACTATATCGGCCAGTTTTTACACCGTATCTGTTATCAACCCATACAAAATCAGCGAATACGGCAAAAGCCGCTTTCACCGCACAAAAACAGACAAACAAGATGCAAGGCTTATTGCCGAATATTGTCATACGGCCATGCTCAAAGACTTACCCGCTCGGCAAAAAATAAGCATAGGTCATTACCGATTGAAACGCCTATTGGCTCTGTACGAACAGCTCAAAAACCCAAAAAGACTGCCCAAAAAGAACAGGCTGAAAGTAGCTAAAGACGATTTTGTTCGAAAAATTCATCAAGCTCAAATCCAAGAATTGGATCAACACATTCAGCAAGTCGAAGCAGAAATACAGGCAATCACAAATAGCAATCAAGACTTGAAAGCTGTTTCAGATCGTCTGCAAACCATTCCAGCCATTGGCAAACTAACAGCTGCCATACTTACAAACTATTTACTTAGCGGCGACTTTAAAACCGCCAATCAATTCACCGCCTTTGCCGGCTTGAATCCGCAACAAAAAAAGAATCAGGAACTAGCGTAAAAAGGTCGTTCAAGCATGACGCGCTACGGAAACAGACGGCTAAAATCAGCCCTGTTCATGCCTGCTATGGTTGCGCTCAACAGGAATTACTTTTCCCTGATTTTTGTTAAACGTTTGAAAGCCAAGAATAAACCAAAGATGCTGATATTAGGTGCGCTTATGCGTAAGCTGCTTGTCGTGGCCTACTACGTTTACAAAACACAAAAAAACTTACAATCCTGAACGCTACAAACCTACCTAGAGTTTGCACAAAAATAACAAAGCTGTTTTTTTGCCTGAATGTCAAGCAAAAAACAGCTTAAAAACGCTTGCGCCCTACGTAATTACATAAAATAAATATCAATAAAAAAATCAATATCCTATGAAAAATCACTCAAAATAGGGCTGGACGATTAAAGTAGCATCTTATATATTTCTTCAAAAATAAAACAAATC